>Ga0209467_1000007_pt1 | contig 557231 bp, 436 predicted proteins | sample Higcelwee11metaG_FD_187175 | JGI IMG/M metagenome (GOLD analysis project Ga0209467, IMG submission 187175) | Freshwater pond sediment microbial communities from the University of Edinburgh, under environmental carbon perturbations - High... | ecosystem: Environmental > Aquatic > Freshwater >... | reverse complement strand
TTTTTTAATGAACTCCTCCCCCATTTATCGAATACCTCGGCTCCCGCCTACGCACCCCTACTTTAGGAAAAGGTCGCTCAACATGACATCTCTTCTGCCAACGTCAAGCGTTTTTTAAAAAAAATTTAACTTTTTTTCGATACCCCGCAAAGACGCGTTTTTGGCATTGATACGAGTCCGCAATTCTCAATAATGAATTGTGAAAGGATTAGTGCTTTATGTATCACAAAAAGTTTTTTTCGTTTTTGGCGGCGGCGCTTTTATGCGCGCAGATTTTTGCCGCAGATTTAAACTGGGGCGTAGACCTTGAGGCGGCAAAGAAGGAAGCTGGCGCAAACAAAATCGTTCTGCTTCTAATCTCGGGGCAAACGTGGTGCGGCCCTTGTATGCGTTTTGACAAAGAAGTGTTGGACTCTTCGCGCTTCAAAGGCTTTGCAAAAAAGAATCTGGCCCTTGTGCAAGTAGACATTAAAAGCGACGGGTCTCTGACGCGGGAAGGCGCCGCCGATGCCCAGAAAGCGGCCAAGAAGAAATACGGCACGGGCTATGTTCCCGCAGTAATACTGATAGACCCCGCCAGCGGAGACTCTTTGGCGCTTGAACATCCGTCCGTAATGACGCCCAACGCCTTTGTGCGAGAGATTCAAAAATTCATGAAGGCCCATAAAAAAGAAGGCGACAAGTAAGAGGGCTCCGCTATGCGCGACGATGCGGCAAAATATGCGGCGGGTAAACTGTGTCCGCATTTGAACGCGTCGGCCAAATGAGGATTATTTAATCTGGACTGCCGCGCATACGCCTAAGAGAATCTCGCCATCAGGTTTGCAATTGCGCACACCTTTTTACGGAGGACACATGAAAAACTTTTCAAGGAGGAACTTTTTGTTTGCGGCGTCCGCCGCAGTATTTTTAAGCGTGCGCACTTTGCGCGCGGCCGATGAACCTTGCGCATATGACGGCGCAAAACCCGCACCGCACCCGCGATTGTTTCTTACAACCGCGCGGGAATCCGAGACTTTTGACGCTATAAAGCAAAATCCGCCGCTTGCCGCTTTAAACGCGACGCTGCTTAAAGAGTGCGATGCTATTTTAAAGTTAAAACCCTTGGCATATAAAAAAACGGGCAAGCGCCTTTTAAATGTCTCGCGGGAAGTTTTGCGCAGGGTGTTTTATCTTTCTTGGGCGTATCGTTTCACGGGCGATGAAAAATATTTTGACCGCGCCAAGGCCGAAATGATGAGCGCGGCCGCCTTCCCGGATTGGAACCCCGCCCACTTTTTGGATGTGGGAGAAATGGCGCTCGCAATATCCGTAGGCCATGACTGGCTTTATGAAAAGCTGACGCCGCAAGAGCGCGCAAAACTTTACGAAGCCGTAAAAACAAAGGCCTTTGATGCCGCGCTGAATGAAAAAAATGCGTGGTTTTTAAAATCCGCAAACAACTGGAACCAGATATGCAACAGCGGGCTTGTTTGCGCGGCGCTTTCATTTTATGAAGACGACCCCGCGGCTTGCGCGGCCATAATAAAGCGCTCTCTTGCATCAAACCCGAAGGCTCTTAAATCTTACGCGCCGGACGGCGCGTATCCCGAGGGGTCTTCTTACTGGAACTACGGTTCGGAATTCCAAGCTGCGATGTTCGCAGCTCTTGAAAGCGCATTCGGCAAAGCTTCGGCGCTTGAGGAATCGGAGGGGTTTTTAAATTCCACAAGCTATCTGCATATGATGAGAGGGCAAAGCGGATACCGCTACAATTATTCTGACTGTTCAAGCGGCAGACTCGGTCTGCAAATCATATTTCCGTGGTTTATAAAAAGGACGGGCGACGCGTCTATTCTGGAGGGGCAGCTTGAAGAGCTTGCGCCGGACAAACTCGGCGCAAATATGAAAACGCGCCTTTTGCCGTTCATATTTATTTACGGAGCTGATTTGGATTACGCAAATGTGCCTCCGTTTAAAGCGCGCGCCATGTTCTTCCGCGGCGAAGTGCCGGTTTTTGCCGCGCGCCTCACAAACGCAAAGGGGCGCAAGCTTTACCTTGCGGGCAAGGGCGGCAGCGCCTACGCGCCGCACGCGCACATGGACGCGGGGTCTTTCGTATTTGAATCGGACGGCATACGCTGGGCGCTTGATTTGGGGCCGCAAAGTTATGAAAGCATAGAGCGCGAAGGCGTGAATCTTTGGGACAGACAGCAAAAATCCGAGAGGTGGGGGCTTTTCGCATATTCAAACTTGTCGCACAACACGCTCACGCTTAACGGCGCGCGGCACATCGCAAACGGCAAAACAGAAATGTTGCAGACTTTTGATACGCCGCAAAAAATCGGGGCGGTTTTCGACATGACAAAAACCCTCGGTCAGGGTTTAAAAAGCGCCGTGCGCGAAATTGCGATTATAGACGAAACTTACGCCGAGACTGTCGACACAATCGAGACGGGAGCAAAACCCGCAAGCATAGAGTGGCGGCTTTGCACACACGCAATACCCGAAATTTGCGAAGACGAAAAATCAATAATATTGAAGGACGAAAGCGGAAAAACGCTTTTGATAAAGGCCGAATGCGAAGGCGCGCAAATTGCCGCAAAAACGTGGAGCGCCAAGCCGAAGAACGCTTTTGAAAAACAAAACGAAGGCGTGAGCATGGCGGGCTTTGCGTTTGAAGTTCCGCAAAACTCAAAGTGCGTTCTCATGGTAAAAATGACGCCTCGAAATTGAGCCTCAAGCGCGTGCTTTTTTGCGCTTGATATTTATTTACGCAAACCAAAGTGCGCGACGAAGCGTAAGATTTTTTCATTAAATCCGCGGCGAAGATTTATAGGAGCGCGCTTGTGATTTGTTTTCCCGTCTTTATGCCGTTTGGATGCATAAAAAAAGGGCGTTAAAAACGCCCTTTTTGTTTTTATGCTCAAAGCCTACTGGGCGGCGGCACCCCAATTAAGCGTTATGGGACCCGCCAAGCCCGCGTTTACGGTAGCTTCTGTACCGTCAAAATGCTTCCATATAGCCCAAGTTTTGCGAGCGCGCTTTGCTTCAAGCTCGGGCTTGCCGTACCAATCTGGGAATTTTGCCAAGCGGCCTATATTGAATAAAGAACCCTTCATTTCATACTCGGTATCCTGCGGCAGTTTTTCATCCGCAATCATCCGGTTCACGAAGTTGCTTGTCACTTCAACTTCAAAGGTATTTACACCCGCCTTAAGATAATTTTTGATGTCGAGCGCATAGGGATATGTCCAGACCGCCCCCGCATCTTTGCCGTTTACGCGCACGCGCGCAACATAGTAGACCTTGCCCAAATCAAGCACGCACGCCGCGGAATTTTCAAGCACCTTTGCATCCGCTTCGGCACTAAAATAATATGTGCCCGTGCCCGAAAAATACTTAATCTGCTGGTTTGAAAAATCGCCCCATGATTTGAGTTTGGGGAAATCCTGCGTGAAAGTCTCATTGAAGGGAGAGACAAACTTCACCTTCCAACGCTCTTGAGTGATTTCCTGCCTGAAGGGTTTTTCGGAAAGCTTAAGCGGCGACTTGCGGCCGTCTGCGTAATTTGCCTCAAGGCCTTCTTTAAAGACCGCAAGCTTGCCGTCTTTCATATAAAACGTCCCGAAGCCTTCGCCTATAACGGCACCCTTTGCGTCGCTTATAAACGCTATCGGAGAAGGCGCGCCGCCCTCTTCAAACACCACGAAGACCGATTCATGCACGGCGAGCTTAAGTTTAAACTGCGTGTAATCGCCCTCGACATTCCATGCTGCGGGGGCGCTTTCTTCAACTTTTACGGCGCTCCAAATTTTGGGAGTCTTGCCCGTCACTTTGAAACGCGCTATGGCCTCTATTTCTTTCTCGGAAGTGTTGGCCACAAAATAAATGTCGGCCTTGCCGTATTTGCGGTGTATGAATTTAGGGCTGCCCGCATTGTTCTTGTAGACTCCGTCTTTGAAATCCGCGAACATGAAGTCCGCACCTATGCCCGCCGCAATGAATTCGCGCTCAAAATCGTAATTCTGCGGATACTTTTGCCCCCTGCCCTGCGGCCATATTTCTTTGACGAACCCTTCCCATTTTGCGCGGTTTTTGGTGGCGTCAAAAAGGTTGTCGGGCGCGTCCGGCGGGAAACCCAAAACGGGGATGCCCGCATCTTTGGCCTCTTTTATTTTTTGAAGAGTGAGGCTGTCGGCCTCCCACATATCAAGCGTTATCAAAGCCTTAAAGCGCATAGCGCCGCTTTCTGCGACAATCTCTTTGCCCTCGATTTTCATGGCCTTGAGGAATTCGGGTATGGCTATCTCATAATCGTAACCGCGCGGCGCGTTTATGCGTCCCTCGTCCGAAACCATTGAGATGTCGGCGCTGCGAAGCGAAAGGATTTCGGCATAGGGCACACCGCTTTGTAACATAAATTGAGAACGCGCTATGTAGTTATTCAGGTTCTTGGCCTCGTGGCTCCAAGTGTTTGCGCGGCCGAAATGCGTGCCGTAGCGCCCCAGCGAAAAGCCGGGTTTAAGGTCGTTGGGCTGGTGCGCGCTCGTGTGGTATATTGCACGATTTAAGCCGCTGCAAAACGCAAGGTCTGCCGCGGGCTTTATATGATAGGGCGCCGCCGACCATTTTGAAAATTCTGAATGCGCAGTAAAAGATTCCGCCCCCGTTACTTTACGCCCCGTTATGTGCGAAACGCTTGAAACGTTTTTAATGCTCTCATAACCGCCCATATACTCGCCCTTAAGCCAAAACTCTTTCATGCATACGTCGAGGTTGTTGCCCGCCTGCATTTCATTAAAGCATCTGCCCGGGTAGGGCTCCCCATAGAGAATCAGGCCGTGCTCATGCGCGTATTTGCGTATGCCGCCAAAGTATTTTGTTGCCACATCCGTAGCGATGGTGCGCCTGAAGTCGTAAAGAAATGCGTTTGTGACTTCTCCGGATTCTATAACCCTGCCCGTAACGGCCGGCATGAAGTTATTTATATCGTAACCACAATGGGCCTTGAAGTCTTGAGGCATATCATCAGTCCAGTTTTGCGTCCCCACTTCCCAGCTGTCGAGCAGTATGCCTTTGAAGGATTTGCCTATGTATTTTTTTGATTCGGCTATGGTTCTGCCCAATGACTGCTCTATATGGAAGCGCACATATTTTTCAGACATTTTATCTACTTCAAGCCCTTTGCCCTCGGGTTGCACGGGGTGATTTTTTGCGCCCGTAGAGGTAAAGCCGATGCGCAAAATCGTCCATCTGCCTGCGGGCAGCTTGTATTTAAACTCTCCGTCTTTACCTATGGCAGAAGCGGGCAGCGCTGTTACCTGTGCAAGTTTTATCGCGCCGTCGTTAGACGCGTTTGCCGACGTATCGGGCGCTAAAAACCTAAAACCCGTATTCACGGTCTTTGCGTTATATATGCTTATGCGGTTCATGTTTGACAGCGCAAAGCGCTTCAAATTGAGACGCTCGGCCGCAGGACGGTTTTTTGTGAAAGCCGCCTTAAAAAATTTAGCCTTGGTTTTTTCAAAGGGTATTGCAACTTCATGCTTTTCAATCGCGCCTTCAACATAGGCCGCACCCACTTTACGCCAAGTCTGCCCGTCTTCAGAGGCCGAAATCTCAAGCTCTACGCGCGCGCCCTCGCCCGTCTTATAGAAAGCAAATTCCAGCAACCTGCGCTCTGCGGGGCGCTCAAACTCAAACACCACCTCATAACCCTTGTCGCCTTTTACTTCGGATACCTTGGGGGTAAGCCCGTCGGGCGCGGGATCGGCGGGCACTATGTATACGCCTATGTCTTTGTAAAAATCTTCTTTGATGCTTGAGGGTTGGGGCAGTTTGCCCTCAAAAACTTTGCCGCCATCGGCTTCGGTCTCAGACCATATTACGCGCTTCATGGACATCTCGGGGGTAATCCAAGGTCCGCCGGAATTTGCCCAACCGTCGGCGTTCATAATATCGAATTCGAGTCCGTATTCGGCGGCTTTTGCTATTGCGAAATTAACATACTCAAACCATGCCTCGGTATGAAAACGCAGGGGGCCGTCGGGCACATACATATTGGCGTTGAGCAACTGCACGCCCCCCATGCCCGACTCTTTAAAATATTTAAAGTCCTTTTCTATGCCCTCTTTTGATACGCTGCCGTTTATCCAATGCCACCATGTCAGGGGCTTGGCCTCGGCGGGCGGATTTGCAAAGCCCGCGCGCAGAGCCGCAATGTCGCCGCCGTTTTTATCTACGGCGTTTGCGCCGTCCATAACCTGCGCATTTAGGGCGCAAGCGCCGCACAGCGCAGCGCAGAGCGCTGCCGCATTTATTAAAGATGTTTTTTGCTCAATCATATTTTCCCCTTTTTGCTCTAAAGTTTATTTTGAGTATGCCCGCCCCAAATTTTACGAATCAAGGTTCAAGAACGGTATGCGCAAGCTTAAGCTCATAAACGCGCTTTACGTTTACGGCGGCGTTTACCTTTTCATTCAATTCGAAACGCAGTTTTGCGAGCTCTCGCAGATATTCGCCCTGCTTGGCTTTTGCGGCAAGATAGCGCTGCAAAAGCTTTGCGTCTTTGCTTTTTGGATCCAGCTTTGAAAGCTTTTCATTGGCGAGTGCTACATACTCGGCATCGCTCAAAGGATTGTCCGCCATGTCGCTTTTAAGATTGTGGTGCTCTATCTGCTCTATGTTAAAGACAAAGTCTTTGGCCTTCTGCCTGTACTCGGCAACGCATGAGGCTATTGAAAGCGCAATTTCATACTGATAGGTGTGCGTATTCTCCGCCAAGTTGACGCCTTCGGCAAGCTGCTTTGCGGAATACTTGCCCGCGATTGAACCGCCTATGGCAAGCTCATAATCGCCGTCCGCCAGATTTTTTACGCACAAAATTTCGCGGTTTAAGTCTTTGTAAAAATCGACGAGCTTTTCGCCGCCTTCTGCAATATCCATAACGGGCATGGGCAGAGAGCCTTCCGAAAGCTCAAAACGCACGCCGTCCTTCGTTTTTTTAAAGTTTGAGAGTTCGCAATTTTCGCTTTTCGAGACTTCGCCGTTTGCGGCGTCAAGCTCAAGCTCGGCAACGCAGGCGGGCGCGCCGGCGTCTTTCAAAAATTTATACGCCATTACAAAAGCGCCCTTGCCGCGCGGATGCACGCGGTCTTCGCCGACTATCGTGAACGCGGGGTCTTTCTGCTGCTCCCTGAGATTTATTTGCGTCATGAAAGAGTTGAAATCTACAACCAAGGCTACGCGGGCGGGCGCCTCATCTTTTATGAAGGCGGAATATTTTTCTAGCGTCGCGGCGCGCCCCGCCCAATTTTCGCGCTTTAATACGGCGGTCTCATCGTAAATCGAAGGCGTGATTGCAACCAAACGCGCACCCTCAGACGTCAAAAGCTCCATAAGAGCGGGCATGGTTTCAAAGTAGCGTTTATCAACCGCCTCGCGCTTGGCGAGCACGGCGTCAGTCACTTTTGTCTGAGGCCCATAAAGGCCGCTTTCGACATCGTTCATGCCTATCATGAGGGTTATTACGGTGGGATTATACCTGAATATGCCGGCAGTGCGGCTTTTAACGCCAAAGGCTTTGTCGCCCGAGATGCCGCAGTTAAAAAACTCCAGATTTTTTTCCGGAAAACGCGTGACGCAGTAAAGCTGTATGTGCGCCATGTATTCGCCGGCAAATGTAATGCTGTCGCCCGCAAAGCACACTTTGTCGCCCTTTTTAAAAAAGAACTCTTCGCATTTGAGCGCGCCCAAAAGCGTTGTCGCAAAAATCGCCGACGCAAGGGCCGACAAGGAAATTTTCAAGAATTTTTTCATCATTTACGTTTGTTGCTTCGCTATTGTTGCTGCCAGATTTTCACATAATCAATGTCCATGCTGGTGCCGTCGACTGCGTCGGTGACGGCGCCCGCCCATTCTACAATGGCCGCGCTTAAAAGCACGGGGGCGGGATTGCGGATAAATTCGTGTTCAAACCTGCGCAGCTCTTTGCCGTCGAAATATATGACGACTTCCCTGTCGTTCCATTCAAGGCCGTAGGTATGAAAATCCGCGCTCAAATCTACGTCGGGGGCGTCGGGCTTGGTCTCGGCCAGAGTGCGCCACTTGCCGTCGGCAAAATATTCAAGCTTATAGAAAGACGGATAGCTGCTCCATTCGCCCTTGTTGTTCCACCCGCCCAAAATTTGTATGCACGCCACGCTTTTTTTGCCGCCCAAATCAATTTCCAAAAACTTGTCGCCCGAGCTTTGCGAAGCCCATGAGCTGTTAAAATTGCCGTCTGCGGCAAGCGCAGGCAGAGAGCTTTTAGACTTATAATATACGCCGCTGGCCTCGGTTTTTGCGTTGAGGGCAAAGTTTTCAAGCCCCGCAAAAGCGGGCTGTTGGGTTAAGGGCTTTGAAGGATCGGGATACACGCCGTCCTTTGTCTGCGCAAAGGCGGAAATTTCGCGGATTCTGAAAAACCTGTCCGCGGAAGAAGAAAATCTGATTTTTTCCATACCCATTGCCGTATCCAATTTATGCTCGTAAAACGGTGCGCCCTGCGCCTTGCCCATTTTAAAACGCATGGGCCAGCCGCGATGGCGCTTTGCCCCGCTTGAATCAACCCAAGTGTCGCTCCAATTATGTATGTTAGTGGCGATTTCATCGGGGTAATGCCCCTCGTTTACGTCCACCTCAAAACGCGCCACCCCCTCTGGCGCAGAACTGCGGTAAGTTGCAACCCAAAAGGCGTTGTTTACGCCCGAGCTTTTTGCATAGCGGTAGCGACACTCAAAGTATCCGTATTTAAAAGTTTTCTTTGTCCAGAGGCTTGCGCTCGTCCAGTTTTGCCCTTCGCGAGTTTCCTTTTTATTAAGCAGGCGCAAGATGCCGTTTTCTGTTACGGCGTTTTCTTTCCATCTGCCGCAGAGCATTTGGCGCTGGGGTTCGTTCATGAGCGTCCAGTTGTCTTCAAGCTTGGCCGTCTCATAATTAAAGTCGTCCTCAAATACGAGTTTCCAATTTTTGCCCGCAGGCGGCTGCGCAAAAGAAAGCGCACCCGCACATGTAAAAAGAATCGCATATATTATTTTTTTCATATTGCCCATATCCCCATAGTCTTAACTTTTATTTTGAAAAGGCCGCTTTAGGCAAGCAAAAACAAAAAACCCCAAGCCTTCAAAGAAACTTGGGGGTTTGCACGCGCGCTCAAATTTGACGCCTTGCGCGTAAAATCTGCACAAAAGCTAGAACTTTATGCCGGGGTTTGTGAATTGCACGCCCTTGCCGCTATGAAATACGCCGTATTCCGTAACTATGGCGCCTTCTGCGCCCGCAATCTGATAATGCCTTGCGGTGAGACGGTTAAGCCACACGACATTGCCTTCTTTGGCGTCGGAAACCGCGACCTTGTCGACGGTCACAAATTTCTTTTGGCTTTCGGGCAGTTTAACGTTCGGGAATTTTGAAGCGTCTTCACCGGCTTCGCCGAAACAATAGGTAGTGCCGTATTTTGCCTGCCAGCATTCATTCTTGGCGGGGTTTTTGTCTGCCGCAATGTGGTAATGCTCTACGAGCATCTGGTTGGGCAACAGCAAAATTTCGTGGCCGAAAACGCCGTGGACGTCGTCTTGCGCCCAGAATATGCCGCCCATGCCGACTGCGGGGAAGTCTCCCAGACCAAAGTCCGTAGCCCACATATTTTCGCGCATATTTTTGCTGATGGGCATACCGAAACGCTCCATCATGTCAAAATATGCCTGTTTTGCGGCTTCGGCGTCAAATTTGCCGTCCTTGTAAAACTGCTCTTTTTTGAGGACGGGCACGGATGCCGAAGGGTTTTTGGGGCAGTCGCAAGAGGACACAAAGCCCAATGTGCAGGCCGCTAATATTATAGATAGCAACATTCTTTTCATTTTCATAATTCCTTATATGCCGTTCTTATTGTAAATCAGGGGTTGGGTGCGCAGGTTTCCGACAAATCCAAAACGAGACTTGCGTTGTCGACGTGCCAAGAGACGCCGTTGCCCATTTCATAAAAGTTCACTTTAACCCTGTCGCCCGCGTTGATGTGCGGGATTTTGTATGAGAAAGGCGTCCACTTTGCGGAAGCGCCGTTTTTCAAAAGCTCATCCAGCACCACTTTGCCGTTTACGGAAACCTGCACGCCCGACTTTGTGTTTGCGCGCGCCCAAGCTTCAAAAGAAAGCGTGGCCGTAGAGTCTTTTACATCTGAGGGTATGAGCACTTCTTGAAAAACGTTGAAGGGCGCATAACCGGAAGACGCAATTTCAAGATGCTGCCCCGTGGCCGCACCCTTTGAATTGAGCTTTGGAGAATTAAGCGCGCCTTCGGCCCAGATTTCAACGGTGTCCATATTTGACTGCCATGCGGGTATTTCGCCTCGGCTTATTATGTTTGCGCCGTCCTTTTTAAGGGGGGGCGTTTCAAAGTCGCCGTTAAAAAGCAGGTTACCGCGCGAAGAAGCGGGGCGCACAAGTTTTTCGCGGTCGAGGCTGGTATCAAGCGTATCTTTAAGAATAGGTATGCTCTTTAACTCTTTTGCGGGAAGCGCGGGGGCGGCCTTAAATACTCGGGCGGCCTTTTCGGCGTCGTCTACGGCGATTCTGAAACCTACGTTATAGACCTTCTGCCAAGCGCGGTAGTCTTTGCGCAAGGTTGCGCGCGCCCACTTCGGCCTGTCGCGCCAAGAGCCGCCGCGCACCACCATTTTATCTTCAACGGGCGCGCCGCCCAAGGTTTCTGAATACGGGCTTTGCGTCCACTCGCAAACGTTGCCGAGCATATCGTAAAGCCCGAAGGGATTGGCCATATATCTGCCGCCCGCAACGTGCACCAAAGCGCCGTCGTTAAAGCGGTAGTCCGCGGGCGTAAAGGCGTTAAACTCTATAGGATTGGGCACGGGCTGCGGGTCTACGCCGAAAACCGCGAACTTCTTAACTTGTATGTCCGCCAGGTTCTCGTAAACAGAGAAGTCGGAATCTTTGTTCCCGAAGTAAAACGGCGTGTCTGTACCGCCGCGCGCCGCCCATTCCCACTGGGTTTCGGTGGGCAGGCTGATTTGCACGCCCGTCTTTTCGGTGAGCCATTTGCAGAAAGCCTGCGCGTCGTTGAACGACACTCTTATTACACTTTGGTCGGGCTCATTGGCGGGATAGCCCGGGTTTACATGGTCTTTCCACTGCCTGTCGAGATGCCCGGAGTCGTGCTTGGGGTCAAACGCGTTATATTGCGCGTTGCTTACCTCAAACTGCCCCAGGTAAAAGGGCTTTTCGATTTTTGCGATTTGCGCGGGACCCTCGTCAAAGAATGCCGAGTTTGTGCCCATTACAAATTCCCCCGCGGGTATAAGCACCAAGCGCAAGGTCTGCTTGCCGCCAAGGTCTATCAAGATTTCTTTGGGGAGCTTTGCGGCGGCCTGTTTTGCGGCGGCGGCTTGCGCGTCAAAGGGGAAGCCTTCGAGCGTCGGCGCTTTGCCCTCGTGTTTTTTGGGCTTTGCGGGCTTTACAAACTCTTGCACGCCCGGGTCATAGCTTATGATTTCGGGATCGTCGGTTCTCTTTGCGTATTTTGCGAGGGTTTCCTTGCGAAGCTCATGCCCGTTATCGGGTATGGGTCTAAATTCTTCCCAAGTGCCGCGCGCGGGCACGTTTAGGTCTATCCAAGTCACAAGCACTTCCAAGTCTTCCTTTGACATATTCACGCCCTTGTGACCTTTTTTCAAAAGCTGGATAAGCTCACTGGTATCGGCGTGGAACTCAAGGGGCGTAAGCAAATGCTGATTGCTTTCAGGGCCCGTGCGGCGCACATAGGGGTGCAAGTTTAGGTAGGACTGCGGGAAATTCCTGAACCCCACGGGCTGATTGCGCGAGAAGTTAGGCCTGCCCGCCTGCCCGTTGTGGCAGTCGAGGCAGTATTTTTCCAAAATGGGCTGCACATCTCTTATAAAAGAGTATCCGCGCACGGGGCCTCTGAAGGGCTTGATTTTTGAGGGCGCCTTGCGACCCGCCTTTGCGGGGGCGGTGGTGGGCGTCATACCCTGCCCCTCATGGCAACCGACGCAGCTTTGCACTTCGCCGGGCATTACAACAAACCAGCTGCGCATAAGGGCAAGCGCCTTGCCGTCTTTGTCCAAGGGCTGTATGGCTATGGGTCTGTTTGCGGGCACTTCAAACATCGCGGAGCCGTCGTCTTCTACGGGCACCGTGCCGTAAACGCGCTTAACGTCCCAAGCGCCTTCCTGCGATATGGCGTCGTGACTGCCCATTTCGCGATAGCAGTAATAATACTCAAACACCCTCAGCGCCTTGACGGTGCCGCGCGGCACGTCTTTGAGGCCGGGGCCCTGATAAATGTCTGTCAAAAATACATAACCCTTGTCGGTATCTGGGTTGGTGCGGTCGGCGATTTGCGGGGGGCGCTCGCGCAAGACGAGCGGCATTGGCTCAAGAGACATCCTATATTTTGTCTGCGTAAGCAAGGTTGCGTTGCCGAAAGTGTCTACCAGATATATGCCCCATTCGTAGTTTCTGTCGCGCATGGCGGCTACGACGTAATTTTCTGAAAGCGGATAAGGGTGCAAAAAGTGCGGCCACTTGTCGTCCACAAGCTTGTCGAGAATTTCGGGCTTAAACTCGCGCCCGCGGCTTAAAAAGTTGTGTATTTCGCCCTCGGCTTCAACGGTGCCCTTTGAGACGTCGAACATGTGCAACTCACCCGCGCGGCGCGTGCCGTGGTGGCCTGAGACTATGCCCACAAACTTGTTGGGCTCATTGGGGACTTGGCGCACGTAGAAAAGCGAATTCGGCCAATAGCTTGTAGAGCCGTAGTAAGAGCTTTGCGCGGTGCCGTCGGGATTCATGTGCATGAGTATGCGCGAGAAATAGTGAGAGTTGTCGGTATATTCCCAGCGCGTATACATTATGCGGCCGTTATGCATGACGGTGGGCATCCAGTCGGCGTCCTGCTCAAAGGTGAGTTGGCGTATTGTTTTATCAACCTTGGCGGGGTCTCCCGCATTCTGATTCATTACAAAAAGATTTGCCACATAGTCTGTGCCGCTTACGCAGGGCACGCCCACAAAAGGCGCGGTAGAGCAAAAAATGACGCGGCCGTCGGGCAGATAAACGCCGTCAAAGTTGTCAACATTCTCATAAATTTCGGGCGAAAGCATGCGCAGATTCTTGCCGTCCGCGTCTATTTCAAACAGCTGAAAGTTGTTCTTTTTTGTGAGGGACGAGAACATGATTTTTTTTGCATCCCAATCCACTTCCAAATCAAGCACACCCTTTGAATCTTCGGGCTTGAACAACAGCTTGTCTGTAACTTTGTCGCCCTCCACTTTGAACTCCCAAAGCTCGTCAAGCCAGCGCTGGTCGGGTTTGATGTTCTTTTTGAGCGCATGGTTGCCCTGCCAATTTGCAGGCAGGCCCTGCGCGGGGCTTGCGGGGTCGCGCTTTACAAAAACCCAAGTGTTCGTCTTTTGCAAAAGCGGGTTTAAAATGAGGGCGTCGCGGGCAAACTTTTTAAAGGCGTCTATGTCTTTTGCGGCCTTGTCATCGCCTTTCTTATAGGCGTCTATTATCGCGGGCAAACGCTTTTGCCAGTCCAAAGCCTTGGGGAGTAAATCTTTGGGATATTCCGCAAAATTATCTGTGAGATTTTTAACGGCCGCCACAACGCTTGCGGGGTCATACTCAAGATAGTCTTCAAAGACTATGGTTTCAAGCACCTTGCCGAAGAGTTTTATCCAGGCGGGGTCTGCGGCGGGGGTATCGGCGCTTTTCAAGGCGGCGTATTCGGCGTCAATCTTTGCGCCCGAAAGGGTCGTGCATATTACGGCGTTATTTAAAATTTCAAAGAGGGAATTCTTAAAATCGGCATCCGCAAAGAAAGACGCAATGCGCACATCGGGCTTGGCTTCCCACCTGCTTATGAGGTCGTAAAAATTCTTATAGTCTTTGATGAGCTTTGCGCCCAAGAATATTGCGGGGTCTGCATATGGCGTAAAATAAATGCGCGGCACGTCTTTTGAGGGCGCGGGCTGCACCCTTACTACCAGCACGTTTTTGCCCTTTTTAAGCTTGAGCTTTGCAAACATGGGCTTGCACATTGCAAAGCCCGCAGTTTCCGCGGCAACCTTTTCTGAATTTAGGTATAATACGGTTTTTGACATCCCCGACAACGTCGCGCCCACAGTTACGTCTTTTGCGGCCTCAAGCTCGCAATATATAAAGTTTACGGAGTTGGCCAGATAACGCGGGTTGGCGTCGGCATAGATATTCACCGCGCCGTAATTTAAAGTTACCTTGTTCCAGATGTAAGAGCCGTCGTAAATTTCATCGGCCTTAAAAGGGTTCACAACGGGGTCTAAGGCCGTAACTGCGGCCGAGGGGTTGCTCATAGAAAACGTAGAGTTGCCGCCGAGAGTGGATGAGACATACCACCGGCCGAATTTCACGTTTTCATTTACGAAAGCCAGCTGTTTTTTTTGCCATGCTTCGTAATTTTTGCGGCTTTCAAGAACGGTATCGGCAAAAGACACGCTCTTAACGTAAATGGAATCTGCTGCCGACTGAGCCTCTGCCTCCGTAAGACAGGGCACGGCCTCTGCCGCCTTAAGGACTGCCGCAAAACTTGCGAGCGCGCACGCCGACATCACTATGTTTTTTATAAAGCTTCTCATAAAAATTCTCCTCCTCATTTTATTGTAAATCTACAAGCGGCGTTTGAAATTTCAAGCATTATTTTACGGAACAAACCTTTTTTGAAATGTCAAACGTATCCTTACCTTATTTAAATTGCTTACACATTTAAGGGACATTTGCCGTCTCGCAACTCGGTGAAAAACGGAGTGTTCGAAAGCGCTATTTCAACATCACGCATTTATCCGTCGTTAGTCCCTAATTCATAGGCTTTTGAGCGTGCATTAAAAAACAAGTGAGGATTTTTCGCACTATATATATAAAGGGCATATTGTGCTTTCCGACTACGAAAAGACCAGATTACAACGCAGACTGTCACAGGTCAGGCGCGATATAGACGCGCTCGAGTGTAGGCTCTACACGTCCGACGGACTCGGGGACTCATACGGCGTGCAGGGCATTAAAGCGCCCGCAAATAAAAGCGTTAATGTTGACATATTCAATAACAAGAACGGCGTTATTGTTAATGTAAAATTTCTATTATGCCGCAAAACCTCTAAAAGGGGGTATGGGGCATGAGTAAAAAGAGAAGCAAATGTAAAACTGCAAAACGCAGATTGTCTTCTCGCGGGGAAAAATACGCCGCAAAGATTTACATCCTCGTGGGCATATTGAAAATTTTGAATCTCATTTTGAAAGTTATAAATGAGACTGTGGCGCTTTTTAGGGCTTTTTAAGCAAGAGGCTATATAGCTTCATTCAAAATCGGGGAATTTGGGTTCTTTTTGGGGGGCGTTTTGAGAAGTTATTTCTGCAGGATATATCTTAACATCGACTTCTTTGGCGGAATCTTCATATACGGCAAAGCCTTCGCTTTTGGCAACCCAGACTGCGGCGCAAGTGTCGCCGTAGACGTTTACCGCAGTGCGCATCATGTCTAACAATCTGTCGCTTATCCAAATTATGCCAATGGCCTCTGCGGGTATGCCGACAACGCCCATAATTACGACTATCGCAACCAAGCTTGCCGACGGTATGCCCGCAACCCCCACAGACGTCAAAAGCGCCAACACCACTACCAAAATTTGCGAGCCAAGCCCCATCGCAACCCCGCCCGCAGATGCAAATATCTGCGCTATAAATATTACCGCCATACATTCATAAAGCGCCGTGCCGTTCATATTTACGGTTGCGCCGAGCGGTATTGTAAAGCCCGAGATTTCTTGCGGCACTTTGGCGTCAAACTCTACACATTTTAAGGTTACGGGAAGCGTAGCCACAGAGCTTGAGGTTGAAAGCGCCGTGAGTATTGACGGAAACATTGCCCTTAAGTGCCTTATCGGAGAGATTTTTGACGCGTGGAGCAGCAAAGACATAGTTAAAAACATATGTATTGTTAAGGCCGCCGCAACCGAAATAAAAAACCATAAGACGGGCAACAGCATATCGAGCCCCGAACGCGCACATACAGGATAAACCAGCCCGAAAACCCCTATGGGCAAGAATTTTAATACGAATGAAGTGATTTTCTGAAAGAGCTCCCCAAAACTGCTCCAAAAAAGCCGCTGAATTTCCGCAAAACGCGCGGGCAAAAAGTTAATAAAAAGCCCGATAGTTATAGAAATCACTATGATTCCCAAAAGTTGACTGTTATCGGCGGCCGCCGCCGTAAGGTTTGTGGGTATAAAACGCAAAAATACATCGTAAACAGAGACGCTTGCCGATGAAATGTCGGGCATGTGTCGCACGCCCCCCAAGATTGCCGAGGCCGCCTCTTTACCCATGAGCCCTGGCTTAACCAAGTTTACGATTAACAAAGATAAAAGCACCGCCGCAAGCCCCGTTGCGGCATAAAAAATCAAAGTTTTTATGCCTATTGCCGCAAAGCGCCCCTCGCGCCCCAACGCAAAAGCCCCGCACACCACGCTTGTAGCCACAAGCGGCACAACCACTATCGAAAGCCCGCGCAAAAAGAGTTTGCCCAAAAAATCGCAAAACTCCGCAAAACCAAGCCCGAAAGCGCTTTGAGAAACGCCTGTAGCGTTAAAGGCCGCAGCCAACACCCCCGCAAGTATGAGCGACGTTAAAATCTGCCAATGCAGTTTCTTATAAAATCTTTGCGCCATGCCAACAAGTTTTCGGATAGCCCGCGCGCTTTTCAAGCATTTTTTGCGTATACTTGCGTTTCCGACACTTTAAGCAGGCGCACTGCCTTAAACTTTATGCGAATTTAAAGACGAGGCTTGACCAATCGCCCATAAAGTCGGCCTTGGCGCTTATGAGCCGCGCGCCGATTTTTTCTTCAAAAAGCTTTTTTACGCCTTCATTTTCAAAATTCAAAATGCCGCTTAAAACAAGCGTGCCGCCTTTTGCGACCGCCCCGATAAGCTCATCCGCAAATTTTGAAAGTATGTCGGCCTGGATGTTTGCCAAAAGCAAATCGGCCTTCTTGCCCCGCAGTTTTTCTTTGGCGCCGCCCTCTTCAAAAAGTACGCCGTGCAAGTTTACGCCGTTAAGCTTTGCGTTTTCATAGCTTACCTGCACAGCCTCGGGCTCTATATCAAAGCCGTATACTTCGCCAAAGCCCAGCATGGCCGCGCTTAACCCCAGTATACCGGAGCCGCAGCCCGCGTCTATCAGGCTTTTTTTTGAGACGTTGCCGCCGTTTTCTTTTATGTACGCAAGCATGGCAAGCGCGCACAGGCGCGTTGTGGGATGATCGCCCGTGCCAAAGGCCATGCCGGCGTCAAAGTAAAAAATCTTGTCGCCCGCAGGGGCTTTATATTCGCCCTTCATCCAGACGGGCACCCAGTGCAAAGTTTCGCACTGCCACGGCTTTAAGTATGCCTTGTAGGCGTTTTTCCAGTCCTCTTCAACAACTTCCTCAAACTCGGCATCTTGGGGCAGCGCCGCAAAAACTTTGCGCAAAGCGGCGTAAGAATCTATGGCGTCTTGAAGCTCGGCAAAATAGCCCATAAGGTCAGGCGGCGTGGGGTTGTTCAGCTTTTCCACCGTCCAGTTTTGCGACTGCTCTTCTTCAAGATAGAGTCCGATTTGCGCCGCCAAGTCTTCTGAAATTCTCGCAGTTATTTTTACCATTGTTATGCGTCAAATTATATGCCGAAAAACTCCTCGGCGTTTTGAGTTGTTATGCGCGAGATTTCTTCAAGCGACAAGCCGAAAAGTTCCGCCGCGCTTTTTGCCGTTATTGCAAGATGCGAAGGGCGGCACTCTTTGCCCCTGAAAGGCACGGGCGCCAAATAGGGGCAATCGGTCTCAAGCATGAGTTTGTCCAAGCCCTGCCAAAGCATGGCTTCGCGCATTTCGTCGGCCTGTTTGTAGGTCATTATCCCCGTGAAAGAGCCCCTGCCGCCGCGCTCGTTAATCTCTTTGATTTCTACGGGCGTGCCGCTGAAGCAATGAAACACAACCTTCTCAAAATCTACGCCGCAAAAGTCTATAAGGTCTATGCAGTCGCGCACGGCGCTGCGCGCGTGCACAATCACGGGGCAGTCAAACTGCTTTGCTATAAGAAGTTGGCGCTTGAAAGCCTCTTTTTGCAGGGCGACTTTTTGGGCGTAATCCGCATCCGCGGGTCTTATTCTGTAAAAATCCAAGCCTATCTCGCCGATGGCGACGGGCGGCTTAACGTCGGTAAAATAAGAACCCAGCGCCTCAAGCTGAACGAGACTGTCTTTGCATAGTTCCGTGGGATGCAGCCCAACCGCCCAATGCACTTTTGCATAGTCGGCGGCGGCTTTTGAATAAAGCGCCCAGTCTTCAAAAGAGGCCGAAGCCGCAATGATTTTTTCAACGCCGACTGCCGCAGCCTCCCTCAAAATTTCGGAAAAATCCCCGCGCTTAATAAAGAGGTCGGGATGCGCATGTGTGTCTATTAGTGCCATATTTCGACTTTTCGGAAGAAAACCTTTTAGAAAGTAGTAATTCTTACGAAAATAAAACTACGGATTCGATTTTAGCAAACATAAAAAATTGAAAGGATACACATGTCGGTTTTAGTAGGTAAAAAAGCGCCCGATTTCAAAGCGAGCGCAGTTGTAAACGGAGAAATCGTCCAAGATTTCACATTGTCGCAGTTTGAGGGCAAAAAGTACGTCCTCCTCTTTTTCTATCCCAAAGACTTCACTTTTGTGTGCCCCACTGAAATTATCGCCTTTCAAGACTCTTTAAAAGCTTTTGAAGAGCGCGACGTGCAGGTCATAGGCTGTTCTACCGATACAGAATTTTGCCACTACGCATGGGTTTCTACCCCGCGCGATAAAGGCGGCATAGATGGCGTTAAATACCCGCTCGTGGCCGACACAAACAAGACTATTTCGGAAGCGTTCGGCATTTTGGCGGGCGCAGAAGAATATGACGACGAAGGCAATCTTGTAATAAACGGAGAACGCATCGCTTACAGGGGACTCTTCCTTATTGACAAAAACGGCATAGTTCAGCATGAATTGGTGAACAACTTCGCACTCGGCCGCTCCACAAAAGAGGCCGTCAGGGTGGTGGATGCGCTCCAGCACTTTGAAAAGTTCGGGGAAGTATGCCCGATGAATTGGGAGCAGGGTCAGGAGGCCATGAAACCCACTCAGGAAGGCGTCAATTCCTATCTGAAAAAGCATAAATAATGGAAGAGCTCGTAATTATAGGCAGCGGCTGCGCAGGCATGTCCGCCGCCATTTACGCCGCCAGAGCCGATATGAATCCCCTTGTTATAGAGGGGCTTCAGCCGGGCGGCCAAATCATAACCACTTCCGAGGTTGAAAACTTCCCGTCTTATCCCGACGGCATAATGGGCTTTGACCTCGTCTGGAATATGCGCAAGCAGGCTGAAAAATTCGGCGCGCGCATAATTGGTGCTGCCGTTTTAAAGACGGAGCTTAAGGGGGCGGTCAAAAAAATTTATCTGGACGGCGGCGACGTTATAGAAGCCAAATACGTAATAATCGCCACGGGTGCCGCCCCGCGCCTTACGGGCGCAAAGGGAGAGCAAGAAATGTACGGCGGCAAAGGCGTATCCACCTGCGCGACTTGCGACGGCGCGTTTTACCGCAATATGGATGTAGCGGTATTGGGCGGCGGTGACTCTGCGTGCGAAGAGGCGCACTTCCTCACAAAATTTTGCACTTCGGTAACGCTCATACACAGGCGCGAAGAATTCAGGGCGTCAAAAATCATGGTCAAGCGCGTGCAAGACGACCCAAAGATTAATATCCTTTTAGACAGCGTTGCGGAAGAAATTTTGCCCGACTCTAACGGCCGTTGCCGCGGCGTGAAAGTTAAGAATGTAAAGACCGGCGAAACTAAGGAAATTGCGGTTAAGGGCGTTTTCCTTGCGATAGGCCACAAACCCAACACCGACGCCTTTAAGGGCGAAATCGAGCTTGACGAAGAAGGCTACATAAAAACCGTCGAAGGCTCTTTGGTGAAGACCTCGACGCCCGGCGTATTTGTTGCCGGCGACTGCGCTGACAAGCAGTTTAAGCAGGCAATTACGGCATCGGCAATGGGCGTCATGGCTCTTCTCACGCTTGAAAAAGGCATATAGTAAAGCCCCCGCAAAGATTTTTACACAGAATGAAAACCGCGCCCGTCGCGGTTTTTTTATGCCCAAAATCGCAGGGCAACATTGTTCTTGAAAGAGGGCGCAATGCCCCTATTATGGCGGTCATGCAAAATATTTATATTAAAATTGCACTCATTTTTTCAATGTCGCTGGCGGCCTTAAGCGCGCACGCGCAAAACACCACGATAGCCGATATGCAGCAAGACTTTGCCCTAATCAAAAGGGAAGTCGGCAATCTGCGTTTGGAAGTTGAGCAGCTGCGCCGCGAAAACGCAGATTTAAAGCGACAGATAAACTCAGTAGACGGCGGCGCGGACGCGGCAAAATTGCAAGTAGGTTCCGCCAAGGCAGAGATGGCCGCACAGATGGAAGCCATGCGTAAAGACATCATCGCGCAAGTCAAGCGCGAGATGGAGTCTATGGCAAAACAGACCACAAACAATATGGAAAAGCTTGCGCAGGCCATAGACTCGCGGCCGCAGGCGGCGCTGCCCACAACTTTCTCCGAAGACTATCCGAAAAACGGCGTTACCTACACCGTAAAAAGCGGCGATACTTTGAGCAAAATCGCAAAGAATATGAATTCCCGCGTTAAGTGGATACAAGACGCAAACCGCATAGCCGATGTAAACCGCGGCCTCAAGGTGGGCGAAACCATCTTCGTGCCGCAACAATAAACGCTCGGGGTAAAACATAATGTCAAAAGAAAGAAAATCTCTGGGCAGGGGCCTCGGCTCCATAATAGCGGCGGGCGTTGTAAAAAAATCCGCAGAAGCGCCCGCACCCAAAGGCGTAAAAACCATTGAAATAAAGGCCGCACCCTCCGCAGAAGGCGCGGAAATTAAGTTGTCGACATCGCCGTCTTTGCACGGCCTTTTCAGCGAAATTTCTATAGAAAAAATTGCATTGAGCCCATATCAGGCGCGCAAAGATTTCCATGACGAAGATATTGCCGCGCTCGCAGATTCAATAGCGTCCGAAGGCCTCATGCAGCCCATTTTGGTGCGCCAGCTAAAAGATTTGAGTTATGAACTCATCGCGGGCGAGCGCAGGTTGCGCGCGTGCCGCAAGCTCGGCCTTAAGCGCATAGTGGCTTGCGTGCAGGTAGCAAGCGATGTGTCTGCGGCCGTCAAAGGACTGATTGAAAATCTGCAACGCGCAGATTTAAACCCCATGGAAGAGGCGCAGGGCGTCGCAAACCTCATGGCAAACTTTCATCTCACGCAAGAGAGCGCCGCGCAGAGGCTGGGCAAGCCGCGCAGCTCTGTGGCAAACGCGCTGAGGCTCTTAACCCTGCCGGAAGAGGTGCGCGGCTACATCGCAAAGGGCTTGATTTCGCAAGGGCACGCAAAGGTTCTTTTAAGCGTTGAAGACAGGGCTCAACAAACCGTGCTTGCGCGTAAAATTATTGAAAACGGCCTCAACGTGCGCAATACGGAAGAAGCCGTCAAGCGCCTCAAAAACGAGTCTTTGCGCAAGACCGACGGCACGCGCCCCGCGGCAGCCGCCCAAAGCGCCGTAATAAAAGATTTGCAAAACAAAATATCGCACAGGCTAAACGCCTCGGTAACGCTCAAACACGCGCCCAAGCGCGGCAAGATAGTCATAGAGTATCTGGGCAACGACGATTTGCAGCGCATACTTGAAATCATAGGCATAAACACTTGATAGCGCGGCACACAGTTTTGAAACGCCGGTCGGCGGCGCTTTTTTGCGCGGCGCTCATTTTTATTTGCGCGTTTGCGCAAGCCGCGCCGCGCACCAATGACTTTACGAGCGCAAACACCTCGTTTACAAAAACCATGCCTTCTGAAAAATGGTCGGGCGACAAACCGCTGAGCGGAGACATGCAAAAAGACTTCCCGCAAATGAAGTTTACGCCCGCGGACAACGCCGCATATCTTAAAGAGAAAACCCCGAATATGGGAGATTCCGCCGCAGCAAAAAGTCTGCAGGCCGAGCAATATTCAGACCGCAGCAAAAACTACACAACCCCTCAGCTTCCCGACAAACCCTCGGATAAATTCTACAAGTCGCCGAACAATCCGAATTTTGAGAATTCGGACAAGAACCTCTCAAAAGAATATCTCGGCAAGATAGACGTAGACCAGCGCAACCAAAACAACAAACTACTGCGCGAAGCCGTCGGCAATATGCAGACAAACTCGCTGCGGGATATAAACAAATTTTTCTCGGGCAAAAACGGCGAAGACAGCGGAATAATCCCCGTTACGACCGCAGGCTCGCAAATCAACAAAGACTCCGTCCCGCCCGAAGACGGCATACTTCAGACGCTGGGGTTGAGCAGCGATAAGAACGTGGGCAGACCCGCAATAAGCCTTAACAAATCGCAGGCTTTCGGCGGCATTAAGCCCGCGCGCAAAGAAGAAGCCCAGCCGCAAAATCCGCAGCCGCAAAGTGCCGCGCCGCGCCCTCCTGCGGCGCTTGAGTATGTGTCGGCGCCGTCGCAACAGACAAACGCGCAGGGCGCCTCAAACGTAAAAACCGTCGCAGAGCAAACGGTCGAAAACAAATCAAAAACCGGATTCTTGGGATTGCCCAAAGATATGAGCGGCAAGACCACAATCAAAGTTCAGGTCAAAGACCCCTAAAAAATTTAAGCGGCCGCAAAGCCGCTTTTTTTGCGCCTCAAAGCACTTTCAAAACGCGCGGCTCGATAAGTGCGAGTATGCGGCACTCTATCAAATTTTCATCCACGCCCGCAAGCGACGCCATTGCGCTTTTATAGGCCGACATCTGCGGCAGATATTTTTCTTTCAGCGCGGCATCGTCTAGATGCGCACCGCTTTTAAAGTCGGCGATTATTATGCGCGCAATCTCTCCGCCGCCTCCGCGCAAGATTAGCACCCTGTCAAATACGCCGCTTAAAATTTCGTTGTCGCAGACGGCGTCAAAATTGCGCTCGCGCCAAATTTCTGCATTCGCGGGCGGGTTGAAAATTTCAAACACGGCGGGCTCTTCAAAAAAGTTTTTTAAAATGCGCGCCGCAGTTTGGCGCACAGAATCATCCTTAAGCTTTTCAAGCGCCTTTGACAAGGCCTCTTGCGGGGTGCGCGCCCTCTCCACATTTTCAAGCGCGGCGTGGAGGCTTGCCCCAAGCTTGACCGCGTAAGAACCGCTTGCCCCGCCGCCGCTGGGCGCCCTGCGCTTAAGTGCGCCGCGCGGGGCGCAAAGCGCAAGCGTCTTTGCCGTTACAGCAGCGTCTTGCCCCAAAGGCGCGCGCGCGGCAACTTGCGGCGCTTTTTCAAAATGCTCAAACCAGTTTGCGTTTGAACCCGCCAAAAATCTTGCGGGCATACCAGCAAACTCAATCTCTGCGCCCGCATTTTCAAAGAGCGAATATATGAGTTTTGAAAAATCCGCCGCACCCTCGGCACCCTCGCTTTTAAGAGCGTTCTTAAAAAAATACACGGCGCGTTTTGCGCGGGTTACGCCCACATAAAAGCGGCACAAATCGTCAAAATGCGCGCGGCGCTCAAGCTTTTCCCAAGCCCGCTTAAGCGGCGCGCTGAAAGCGCGCACCGATGCCTTGGGCATATTGAGCACGCGCTCTTCGCCCTCAAATTCGCAAGCGCACAAGCCGCCGGAGATGCCTTCCGCAGACAGCTCCGGCAATATGACAATATCAAAGTCAAGCCCCTTTGACTTGTGTATGCTCATAACCTGCACGGTTTGGGCGGCCGAACTCTCGCGAAGGCGGCAAGAGGCCGCGTAAGACAAAAATTCATCTATGTCTTTTGATTGCCGCGCGTCAAAAGACCGCGCGGCCTCTTCAAATTGCGAAAGCCTGCGCAGAGTGAATGCGTCTTTTGCGCCCGACGCCTTAAGCGCTGCGGCAAGCTCGGCAATCAAAAGCGCAAAACCGCCGCGCGCGATTTTTTGCGCCGCCGCAAAAGAAAAATCTTCATTAGCCGTCAAGAGCGGTTTAAGCGGCGTCATTTCAACGTAGCCGCGCGCCGCGCTGTCGCAAGGGTGCGCGGCAAGCTTCAGATACTGCAAAATTGCCGCGCCCGCCATGTTGTCCGAAAATATCTCGACATCCAAGTCGCCGCCGACGGGCATTTCTTCCGCACGCGCCGCAGCGATTTTTTTTATGGACTCTATGATTGCCGTTGCTGTCTTGTTTTTTTGCGTCAGCACCGCGCAACTCAAGCCGCGCCCGACGGGGTTTACGGCGCGCAAAAGCTCGTAAATTTGCAGAGCGGGCGCGTCGGCATTTTTCTCTTTATTTATAAATCCAACGCAACCGCAAAGCTCTTTGGGGGCCGCGGCTTGCCCGCGCTGCGCGGCCTCTTGCGCCAAAAGCCCGCGCGCGGAAGCATGGTTGCGCCAAACGCGGCTCCAGTCTTGCACTGCGTCTTCTCGATACTGAGTTTTCAAGAGTTCCTCATCGCCGAAAATCGCGTTGACTGCGTCTATCACGCAGGGCACGGAACGCCAAGAGGCGTCTAGCGGCTGCGCCTCCCTTATTCTGCCGCGATATTTTTTGAATATCTCTTCAAAGAGTTCTGGCGCGCCGCCGCGCCAGCGGTATATGGACTGCTTGACGTCGCCCACATAGTAGAACGTGCGTTTGCCGCCGTCGTCTTGCAAAACTTCGTCGATGAGATTTTCAAAGACGCCCCACTGCGCCCGCGACGTGTCCTGAAATTCGTCAAAGAGCCAGTAGTCTATGCGAGAGTCCATCCTGTATTCTATTAACGGGCGCGCAAAGCGCGCCTCGGGCGAGGCAAGCAGCATTGCCATGTCCGAAAAAGTCAGCCTGCCCGCGCGGCGCACCGTGCGCGAATATGCGTTTTCATAAAGGCGCATTATGCGGCCTATGGACGCCGCGCTTTTTGAAACGGCCGCAAGCTCGGCGCCGATGAGCATATTTAAAAGGAGGCTCAAAACCGATGCGGTCTCGGCAGACACGCTTATTTGCTTTCTTGAATAGTCAAAAGAAAAGCCCTCTTCAAAGCGCGGATTTTCAGAATAATTTTTTGCGACGGCCTCAAGCGCCTTCGATGAAATGTCGGAGATTTTCCCCGGGCGCGAATTCTTAAAAAACTTAACCGCGCCGTCAAAAGCCTTTACGCCGTCTGCAAGGCGCTCAAGCAAACCCACAGCCTCTTCGTAGCGGCCCTCTTCAAAGCGCGCGCTTTCATAGGCGCCCCCCATGCCCCAGCGCGACAGCTCTGGAAAGTCTATATATAAACCGTGCGCCGAAGCTATGTAATTTTCCAAACGGTTTTCTAGAGACTTTTCTTCAAATCCGAAAGACGCGCGTTTGACGGCTTCCGCAAATTCGTTGAAAAGCTCTCCGTCTTGAGCAAGGCTTTCAAACACGTAGCCCAGCGCCTCAAGACGCGCCTTGCGCGCGCCAAAGTCGTCAAGCACCTCGGCATCGCCCGCAAGCCCCAGCTCCGCAGAAAACGCGCGCAAAAGCTGCGCGCAAAACGCGTCTATCGTAGAAAGTTTGAGGCGCGGCAGGGCGTGCGCCATTTTCTTAAGCGCGCCGCCAAAGTCTTCAATGCCGAATCTTGCGCCCGATAATTCCCAAATTTCATTTGAGAGTTTTTCTGCGGCAGCAACGTCGCAAGCGGCCAAGGCAAGCTTTGAAAGTATCCTGTCCAAAAACTCCCCCGCAGCCTTGCGCGTAAAGGTAAGCGCGCAAATGCGCTCCGGCGGGCTTTGCAGGCAAAGCGCTATGTAGCGGTTTACAAGCGCGTAGGTTTTGCCGGAACCCGCCGAGGCCATGGCCCGCTCATTGCACATTATGGGGTAGTCCGCGCTCATAGTTCAAAATTCAGATATTGTTTCAAGGCGCGCGGCGCAAAGCCGAAGAGCTCCGCAAAATTGTCCTCGCCCGCAGGGATGTCGGCGGGTTCAAACTCCCGCGCGCTGATTTTTGCTGCAACCTCGTCCGCCTTTGCGAGCGCGCTTTCTAAGAGGCCTGCGTCTATGTCCCACGCGTCTATGCGCGTCTCCGCCACGTTTTTAGGAGCAAGAAAATATGCCGTAAAAATTTGTTTGTCGGGCTTTGCCTTTTGCAGCGCGGCCTTGTAAAGAGGCAGCTGCAAATCTTTCCAGACGACTTGCCCGCTTCTGTCCGTCTTGACATGGCGCGCCTGCGTCTCGCTCCCCGCGCCCGACGTGCGCACGGAGTCAAAAGTCTTATAGTCTATTATCATCAGGTCGCCCGCGGCGTTTTCGTCAACGCGGTCAAAACGCATTCGCACTTCAAATTCGCCGGCTCGTATGCCGCAGAACTTTTCTTCGGCGGCGCGTATGCGCCAGCCCTGCGCGGCGTGTGAGGCTTGCGCAAGCGCGCAAGCGCGCAGGCGCTGCCTTACGCCCCCAAGCTGTATTTTAAGCGGCGCCGAAACATCCGCACCGAACATCTCAAAAGCGCAGGCCTCAAGCGCGCTTAAAAGCGCCGCTTCGATTTGTGAAGGGTCTGCGGAGTCTTTTGCTGGGCTTTTGGCAAACTCTTCAAACGCCTTGTGAAAGAGCGTGCCCGTGAGCGCCGCATCCATCTCGCGCACGTCGAAGTTTTTGGGGCGCATCTTTAAAATGCGCTCGAGATAAAATCTGAAAGGGCACTTTAAATAGAGCTTAAAATCCGTCGCCGAAAGGTGCGCGGGCAGCGGCGCTTTTTTTATAAAAAGCCGCCAAGGCGCTTCAAAATGCGGGGCGGCCTCTCTCTCGGACGGGTTTTCAAAAAGTTTTTTAGTTACGGCGGCAAGTTTAGGCAAATCGCAATTAAGCAAAAGACCCGAAGGCGTCAGGGCGTCGGCCGACGCGTTTTGGCGCGGCGCGCAAAAGACAACGCCCATACCTTGCGCCGCGCGCGTTTTGACGAGAGTATTAAGCATGTATGAGTCCCTTGCGCGCCTTGAAAGCGCGCTTGAAATGCCTATTGCCGTGCGGGCGGCATCGCATAAAAACCCGTCCGACGCGCGGCGTTCAGGCACCAAACCCTCGTTAAAATCTGCAGCGATTACGCGCGGGGCGGGCGCCCAAAAAACTTCAAGCCAGTTTTGCAGCGCCACTGCGTCAAAAGGCGCGGGCGCAAACTCCGCGCGCGCATCGTAGGCGCAAAATATCGTGTCTAAAGCGTCTGCGGGCGCAATGTCGTTTTCATGCAGTTCGGACAGGTCTTTAAGCGCCTCTTCAAGCGCGGCCAAGCCGTTTTCAAGCGCAGGGTCTTCTTGCCCCCGCTTAAAAATTTTTGCGAAGTGCGCGCTTAAGACCGCGCAAAGCCCGACGCCCCGCGCATCCGCAAGCGGCGTAAAAACTTCATCGAAAGCGGCGTAGATTTTTGCGGCGTCCCCGCCTTTGCGGGCGCTTATTTTAAGGGCGGCGCGCGCAGTTTGCGGCAGGTGGCTTAAATAAAAATCATCGGCGGCTTCAAGCAGTTTTTCGGACGGCAGCGCGCACGCTTCACCCAAAAGCTTTAAGAGCTGCGCTTGCCTCAGCAAGGTCGCAAAGTTTGCATAAGAAGGTTTTTCAAGCCAGTTTTTGAGCGCCGCAACATATCCGAAAACTTCGCCGTCGGCAAGCCTCTCGCCGCCCGGATCGTAAGACTTTACGCCGAGTTTGCCGAGTTCAGAAGCTATTATGCGCAGACTCTCGCCGCCGTCGCAACTCACGGCGCAGGCAAGCGCTGCGCTGTCCTTATAAACAGCTGCGCTTTGCGCGACATATGAAGCTTGCGCCCGCAAATCGGCAAATACCTCCATGTCTTCGATATCTATGTTCGAATCCTTTTGCGCCCACGCCTCAAGCGGCCTGCCCCATTCGTCAAAAAGCGCCTCGTCTTCTTTGACTGCGGCCGTAAAAATTTTTACGCTTAAGGTGCCGGCGGCCTCTGCGGCGCTTAAAAGCGGTATGGCGGCCGCCGCAAGATCCGGCGTAAATACTATAAAAACTTTTTTTGCGCCGCCGAGAGGCGCGCCGCTTTTTGCCAGATTTATAAGCGCGTCCGACACGTCGATTTTGCCGGCACGCCCGAGGCGCTGCCTGTAAAGGGCTTCTAGGCGCATAAGAGCCTCCCACCTGAAGGCGTCGTCAAAACTTTTTAAACGCATGGCGGCAAACGCAAAATCGGCAAGGCCTTCCGCAAGCTCTTTTTTTAAGCGCGCAAAGCGCTTTGCAAAGGCGCGCAAATCGACCGCGGCCTCAGGCGGAGATTCTCCGAATATCGCCTCTTTCATATCGGGCGGCAACGCCGCTATTGCGCCGCGCCACGCAAAAAATTCTTCAAACCTGTTTGCCAGCGGCATATCTTTGCAAAGCTCTTGCGCCACATCCTGCGCGGTTGAAACTTTAAGCCCGCAAAATCCGCGCGCGTGCCTCTCAAAAAAAACTTTGGCGAGCGCGTCTTTTAAGAGGCGCGCAGCCTGCCTTGTAGGCGTAAGCACGAGCGTGCCCGTAAAATCAAAAAAACCGCCCTCGGGGCAAGATTTAACAAGCTCGGCATGCAAAAGCTCCGCCGCGAGGGCCGGAAGCGGTGCGGAGGGTATCGCAAAAACTATGCGCTTGTTTTTGTTTTCCGACATGGGGATTTTATCGTGTTATATGCGTTAAATGTGTAACAAATTATCTGTGCGCTTTCTATATAAATCTGACCTATTCGCGAGGTTTATTGGAGTTTGTTTTGAAAAAGCTTGAATTTGTTGGTTTGCGGGCATATCTATTTACATATTGAAGTTGCGGCGTTATTAAACGCGCCGCATTAACGAAAGTGGGGAAATGAATATTAAAAAACTTATGGGAATTGCGGTAATAGGCGCGCTTTTTTGCGCGTCTTCAAGCGCGCAGAATTTGAAACCCGGAGACTTGAGCGTTGCGGACTTTTTAAAAAATCCGCTCGGCATGAATCTTGAAAATATGTCGTTTAACTGGAAGCTGCCGCCTGCGGGCGAGGCCGCCTATCAAAGCGCCTACGCAATCGAAGTGGCTACTTCAAAAGAGCTTCTGGAAAGAGCCGCAGACGTATGGCAAAGCGGCAAAACAAGCTCCGCCCGAAGCGTACAAGTCCCCTACGGCGGCCGCGCGCTCAAATCTTGCGAGAAGCTTTGGTGGCGCGTAAAAATCTGGAGCAAGACGGGACAAGAGTCGGACTGGTCGGAGGCCGCAAGCTTTGAAACTTCATACAATACGGACGGCGCGCAGTGGGCTGCGCATTTTATAAAATCGCCCCATGACCCCGAAAGCAAAAAACGCATACCGCCCGCCTATTTGCGCAGGGTTTTTAATATCGATAAGCCCGTCAAAGCGGCGCGGCTTTACGCGGCGTCAAAAGGAATTTTTACGGCGGCCTTAAACGGAGACGCCGCCTCAGACCAATATTGGCCTACGGGCTGGACGGACTATAAAAAGCGCATACAAATTGACACTTACGACGTTACAAAACTCATTAAAAACGGCGCAAATTGCCTGAGCTTTATAATTGCGGACGGCTGGTTTTCGGGCTCTATGAGCGGCGCAAACAAAGAGTGCCATTACGGCACGCGCCCCGAAATAATCGCGATTTTGAAAATAGACTTTGCGGACGGCACAACCCTTGAAGTGCCCACAGACGCAAGTTGGAAAAGTTCTTTCGGCGGCGTATCGGCCGCGGACTTTTACGACGGCGAAACCTACGACGCCGACAAAGAGCCGCAAGGTTGGAAGCTCGCAAATTTTGACGACTCTGCGTGGAGTGCCGCAACCGCAAGCGAAGGCGCAACGCCCCTGCTTGAAGCGCGCCGCTCAAACCCCATACGCACCATGCTCAAGCTTAAACCCCTTGCGATAACGCAGCCGCAAAAAGGAGTATACGTCTACGACCTCGGCCAAAACATGGTAGGCACGCTTGAGCTTGCGCTTAAAGCCTGGCAAAAAAATTCTTTCATAAAAATCCGCTTTGCGGAAATGCTGAATAAGGACGGCACACTTTATACCGAAAACTACCGCAACGCCGAATCCACAGACCACATAAAGGGCGCGCCCGAAGGCGGCAGATGGACGCCGCTGCTCACCTACCACGGTTTCAGATATGTCGAATTAAGCAATATGCCAGAAGGCTTTGAGCCTTCAAAAGACGATTTGACGGGTCTTGTGTGGTATAGCGATATGGCTGCAACGGGCGCATTTTCATGCTCTGACGAAAGGTTAAATCGCCTGCAAAGTTGCATACTTTGGGGACAGCGCGGCAACTTTTTATCTGTGCCCACAGATTGCCCGCAGCGCGACGAACGCCTTGGCTGGACGGGCGACGCGCAAGTGTTTGCCCCGACCGCCGCCTACAATATGGACGTTGCGGCCTTCTTTACAAAGTGGCTGCTTGATCTGCGCGACACGCAAAATGCAAAAGGCGCTTTTTCGGACATTGCCCCCACGCTGGGCTGGGGCTTCGGCAACGCCGCCTGGGGCGACGCGGGCGTAGTAATTCCGTGGGAAATGTACCTTGCCTACGGCGGCAAAAAGACGCTTGAAGATAATTACGAGGCCGTCAAAAAGTGGATAGAGTTTCAAAAGTCCACCGCAAAAGATTTGATACGCCCCGAAAGCGGCTACGGCGACTGGCTGCAGCCCTTCCCAAAACCCTCTAAAGACGGCAAAAAGGGCGACACTCCAAAAGCGCTCATAGGCACGGCTTACTTTGCGCGCGGCTCAGAAATAGCCGCCCAAATGGCGCGCATATTGGATAAACCTGAAGACGCCGCATATTTTGAAGCGCTTTCAAAAGACGTAAAGGCCGCCTTTGTTAAGCGCTTTGTGGATGCGGACGGGAAGATAGAATGCGACTCTCAAACAGCCTACCTTCTCGCCCTAGGCTTTGATTTGCTGCCTGAAAATTTGCAATCGCGCGCGCTTAAACACCTTGAAGACGCAATAAAGAAGGCCGACGGACACCTGCGCACGGGCTTTGTGGGCACCCCGCTTTTGACGCTTGTGCTTACAAAATTTGGCCGCACGGATTTGGCGTATGAGATATTGCTTAAAGAAACATATCCATCTTGGCTTTTTACGCTCGCCCAGGGGGCAACCACGATGTGGGAGCGTTGGAACTCTTACACCCATGCCGATGGCTTCGGCGATGTGGCGATGAACTCTTTTAACCACTATGCCTACGGCGCGATAGGCAAATGGATGTATGCCACTATCGGCGGTCTTTCGGCGGCGGAACCCGGCTATAAAACGGCTCTTTACGCAGCCGAACCGGGCGGCGGCATAAGCCGCGCGGAAACTTCGCTTGAAACCCCCTACGGGCTTGCAAGCTCTTCATGGAAAATCGACGGCGGCAAGATGTTTTGGCATATATGCGTTGCGCCGAATGCCTACGGCAAAATCATATTCCCCGTTGCGGACTCTTCAAAAGTTAAAATCGACGGCCTGAGCCTGACCGATTTTGCAAAAGCAAAGAACCTTGAGCTTAAAACGCAAAACGGCCGCCCGCAAATCAAGAGCGCACCGAGCGGGTCTTATAAAATCGAGATTGAGCTTTAACTAAAATCGCCGCGCGTCTTAAAAGCGCTCAACTTATTAAAAGCCATGAAGACTAATTTCGCACTCGCGGGCTTATCGGCCGCAGCGGCGCTTGCCGCATGCGCGCCGCACCCCGCAAAAGAAAACCCGTCCTCTTTTAACGAAGAGCTGTTTAAAAATCCGCCGCCCGCATATCGCATAATACCTTTTTGGAGTTGGAATGACGATATGCGCCCCGAGGAAGTAAAGCGGCAAATAGGATTGATTCAAGAGGGCGGCTGGGGCGGCGCCTTCATACACAGCCGCGTAGGCCTCACAATCCCCTATTTGGGCGAAGCGTGGTTTGCCGCGGCCGACGCCGCAATAAATGAGTGCCGTACGCGCGGCCTAGGCGTATGGCTTTACGATGAAGACAAGTGGCCCAGCGGATTTTCGGGCGGCACGGTGCCGCTTGAAAGCAAACTTTTCAGGCAGAAAGCGCTCATCGCGCGCCCCGCAAACACCCCCGCCCTCGCAAACACCCAACCCGTAGGCGCGCCGCAAAACGGGATTCAAATTTACAAGTGGATAAGCCCGCTCGGGCATCCTCAGTTTAACGGCACGTCTTATGTTGACACCATGGACAAGCGCACCGTCGCAAAATTCATAGCCGACGCGTATGAGCCTTATTACACGCGCTACTCCCCATATTACGGCGGCGCAATCGTCGCCGAATTTACGGACGAGCCTTGCGCAATGTTTCGGCGCGGCGCGCCGCAGGGCGCCGTAGCCCTTTCCGAAAACAGCTTTGAGAATTTTGAAGCCCTCTACGGCTTTGATCCCGTGCCGCATTTGAGCAAACTTTTTTGCGACGAAGAGGGTGCGGAAAAATTCCGCCTGCAATGGTATTGCCTAAACGACAAAATGTTTGAGGAAAACTACGTAAAGCAAATCGCCGATTGGTGCGGTAAGCGCGGCATAGGCATGACGGGGCACCTCATGGCCGAGGGGTCTGCGTTTCGCAGAAGATTTTGGGGCAACGCCGTAATGCAGTGCTATCGCCACATGCAAATACCGGGCGTTGATTTTTTAGGCAGAAAAAACAGCGAAGAACTTACGCCAAAACAGTGCCAAAGCGTCGTGAACCAATACGGCAAGCCGCGCATGCTTACCGAGCTTTACGGAGTGTCGGGCGCAAGCTTGACTTTTGAAGACAGGCGCTGGATAGCCCTGCAGCAAATTACCCTCGGGGCAAATCTTTTAAATTCTCACCTTGCGCTTTACACAATGGCGGGCTGCCGCAAGCGCGACTATCCGCAAAACATATTTTATCAACAGAGTTGGTGGCGATTGAATTCGGCGCTCGACGTGCCGCTTGCGCGCCTTTGTTACGCGTTGTCGCGCGGGCAATACAAGGCCGAGATTCTCCTTTTGCACCCCGAGGCGTCTTTCGCCGCCCTTTGGAAACCGCGCGCCCCCCAAAGCTTGGGCGCGGACGACATTGCCGCCTATAAGACAGAACGCGACATTGCCGACGCAAAGGCCGCGGGCAAAATGCTAGATATAGAAAAAGCTTTTAACGGCGCGCTTACGGCGCTTATACAGTCGCAAATATGTTTTGATTTGGGGGATGAAACAATACTTAAAGACATCGCAAAAGCCCAGGGCGCAAAACTTAATGTCGGCAAAATGACTTATTCGGCGGTTGTCATACCTGCGATGGAAACTATGTCTGAGAGTACATTCGCACTTTTAAAAAAATTTGCGCAAGGCGGCGGCAAAATCATAAAGCTTGAAGGCGCACCCTCAAAGTTGAACGGCGAAGAAAGCGCGGAGCTGAAAGCGTTTTTAAGCGCCTATCCGCCCACGCCGTTAAACGACCTTTCAAAAACGCTGGACGCCCTCTGCCCCAAAACCCTTGCTATAAGCGCGGTGAAAGAAGGCGACGCAAAAGACGTGTGGGCGCATGTGCGAGAGCTTGAAGACGGCTCCGTGCTGGTTCTGCTCGCCAATCAAAGCAGAAAAAACCCGTTTAAGGCAGAACTGCTTATGTCGGGCGATTTTAACCGCATGGCCGCACTTGACTTTGAAAGAGGGAGAATCGCCGCGCGCTCTATTGTAAAAAATAAAAACGGCGGCGGCGCATTCAATGCCGAAATACCGCAAGCGGCCGCGCTTCTCATGCTTTTTGACAAGCGTGAAGACGCCCCCGTATGCGTTTTGCAAACATCCGAAGCGCGCGCATCAAAGGATGTCGAAAACATTTCGGTGCGCAGACTTGACGACAATTCTCTGACCCTTGATTACGCATCTTGGGCGCAAAGCCTTAACGAGGCTGATTTGCCAAAGGGCAAAGTGCCCGTTTTGGAAGTGCAAAGATATTTGAACGAAGCCAAGTATGACGGCCCCCTCACCCTGCGTTACGCATTCAAGACGGACGGCTTGGATGAAGCGAGAAAACTTCACCTCGTAATAGAACATCCCGAGCGCGCGCGGATTTTCGTAAACGGCGCGGAGGTCAAATACGCAGGACTGCCCTTCTGGCGCGACATAAACTGGCTGCCCATAGACATAAGCGCGCTTGTGAAAGACGGCGAAAACTCTGTAGTCTTAAAATACGCGAAATTTGAATACGGAGACCTCGCCGCGCTTAAGCCCGAAACTCGGCGCTACGGCACGGAAATTGAGGCGATTTATCTTGTCGGCGATTTTTCCGTAAGGGCGGAGTTTACGGGAGAGCATCCGCTTTCTCCTATGCTTAAAAGCGGAAAGCTTCCCGCATTTAAAAGCTCCGTCTTCAAGGCCGAAAGCGCGACTCTCGTAAATCCCATCGCCCTTGCCGTCGGAGACGTATCCGAACAGGGGCTGCCGCAATATGCGGGCAGGCTTGAATATTCTTTCAACATTGCAGAGCGAATTCCGTTAGGGCTTTTCAAGATTTCTTTAGAAAATCTGGATGCGAGCGTCGCGGAAGTTTTTGTAGACGGTAAAAGTGTCGAGGCCATATATTCTCACCCCTTCAAAACTCAATTTATTCCCCAAAACAACGGCAGGTCACCGCAGATAAAGATAGTCATTTACGCAAATCTTTACAATTTGCTGGGGCCTTCTCACCGCATTGAAGGCGACATAATAAACTGCGGCCCCGACGATTTTTTTGCGCGCATAGAACATAAGACGCCCGCAGAACTCAAAGCCGCCCTTGACGCATGGGCTCAAGGCCTCTTTACGCCCAATGGGTGGACAAACAACTGCAACGTAAACAGCTTTGGGGATATCGGGAAAATCCGCATAAATTCCGCGGAAGAATAACCGCCCCGCCCCGCAAAAACATAATGATCAAAAAGGCGGGAAGATTGCCCTTCCCGCCTTTTTTTGCTTTGGCCTTTTGCCGAAGCCTTATTTAGAGCGCACTTTTGAAGTATCCGCCTCGGTATAGTTGCGCGCGCCTATAATCTTTTTCGCGTCGGCTTCATACTTTGCGATTTCGGGCGTTTCAAGCGCTTTATAAACTTCCCACGCAGGCTTTTTATCGCCAAAGGGCTTGCCGTCTTGGGGCAAGGTGCGCAAACCGAGCTTTAAACCGCCCTCCGCGGGATGGTCAAACCATCTGTGATTATGGAAACATTCAACATTTGCTATGTTTGAAATGCGCTTCCATGTGTAAATAAAGGCCGCCGATTGCTCCGCAAAGCCCTTGTCCGTATATTCTGTGTGGAAACCCTGTTCCGTAAACATGACTGTGCGCGGCTTGCCTTTTCTCAAAAAGGCCGGTTTATTCAAATAAGATATTAAAACCTCTATGTTTTTAATTGTCACCATAGGGGTGTCGTAATTCAACAGGCTTTGCGAATCATCCCAAGCGGTAGGCCTAAAAAGACTTTCGGGATACGGATGATAAGCCACCCCCCATTCAAAATCGCCCTCGGCCTTTGAAGACAGAGCCAAAAAGTCTAACATGGCGCGCGGAGAATAAGTCTGCCAAGCGGGATCCTCCAGACTTACCCAGTTGTGCGTTAAAGATATAAATACCCGCGCATCGGGGTTATAGGCGCGCGCCAAAATCTCCATAAGGCGCATGGAGCGCATATATTCATCCATAAAGATGTGCATGGGCGTGCGCCCCATGTTTGTCCAGTTGTAGCCGTAATCAACCTCGTTATGCATAATCCAATTATCGACGCGCCCGTTCGGCAGGCCGCGCTCGGCATAGTGCTTGGCCAAGAAGTCCAAAACTGCGGCATAAGTCTTAAAGCCGTTTTCAGAGCTCAAGTCTGGCATGGCGTATGTTCCCGCATTTTCTGCCTTGGGGTTACATATACTTTTTGCTATGTCTTCATGGACAAAATTAAGCAAAATTATGGCGCTTACCACAATGCCGTTATCCGTGCAGAATTTTACGCACGCATCATTTGCTTTGAGCCAAGATGGGCTGATTTTAACGGTCTTGCCGTTAAAAGTGTGTTTTATAGGCGTTTCGCCATCCCTGACATATAAAAATTGGTTAAGCAAAAAATTCATGTTTACGTGCTTAACGCCCAGCTCCAAAAGCTCATCCCAAATGGGCTTCATGTCGGGACCCATGCAGGTCATACCCTTTTTTGAAGAGGGTTTAATCTTGGGCGGCAAATCGTTTTGCAAAGCTTTAAAATCTGAAGCATAAGCAAATTGCGAAGCAAGCGTTGCCTTTGCGCCCGCCGCGTTTGATACCAGAGCCCACTTTGACACAAGCAAATCGCGCCCGTCGACAATGCGCGGCAAGCGTATTTTAAAAGACCGCGCGTTGCCGTTTGCGGAGCTTGCGACATCAATAGTTCTAAAAATCGCTATGTTTGGCTTGGCGTGTTCCCAAAACGGAACTTCGGCAAGCTTTAAGCCGCCGCCCGCAGACCCAAGCTCTCCGCTTATTTCAATAGAATCTTTGGAGGCTGCAACGCTTAATATCTTTGCACTCAAATTCTTTTCAAAATAGGCGCGCAAGGCCGCATCTTCTGCGGCGGTTTGCGCGCGTGCGGCCTCGGCCGCCTTAAGCCCCTCTTTTTCCGCCTTTGAAGCAGCGCGCAAAATCACGTTTTTTATTTGCAGGCGCACGCCAGCCTCAGAACCGAAGTCAAAACGTATCAGCTTTGCGGACTCTTTGCCCCACGCACCGCCCGAAAGCTCGGAAAGATTAAAGCTTTTCTTCATCCACCCTTCCGACTTTGGCAAAGCGCCGATTTCTATTGCGCCGCCGGGTCTGAAGGGCGGCCCCGCGTAAAGTACAAAACTGTTTATGCCGTCGGGACAAAAATATTCAAACTCCAGAATTTCATCTACGGCCTTTAAAGCCGTAGAAGGCTTGAATACGGCGTAAGGGTCTCCGCCCGCAGTCTCGATTTCGAGCGCCTGCGATGTTTTCTTTATCTTAATTTGATTGTCGAGCTTGCCGCCGTCCCAAAGCAGCTTTGAGTCCGCAAAAACGGAGTTCATTAAACAAAGCCCCATGCAAAGAGCCATAAATTTTTTAAAGCTCATAATCGTGATAAATACCCCTGTGTTAAAACTTGATTTGTTATTTGCCGCCCGCATTTGTTGCGACGGGCTTTGCGGCGGCCTCTTCTTTTGTGAGCGGGCGCAAAATAATGTTTTTTATTTTCAAACTCTTGTTGCCGCCCGCGCCAAAATCTATACGCAGAAGCTTGCGCGGCTGCTTTAACCATGCGCCGTCCGAAATCGCGGTCAAATTAAAACTCTTTTTTACCCAGGCGTCGGACTTGGGCAGGGGTCCGAGCTCTATCGAATAATCGGGCTTAAACGGAAGCCCGGGCGCCACTACGAGATTGTTTATGCCGTCCGCAGACATATACTCGAATTCAAGCACCTCATCTGAGGGCTTGCCCGCCACGGTGGGTCTGAAAATTGCGTAAGGATCCGCACCCGTCGTTTCTATTTCAAGAACCGTGCCGCTCTTTTTAATTTTCACGCTGTGGTCGTCCTTGCTGTTTTCCCAAACCACCTTCGTATCGGCGTAAGCCGCAAATACGGCAAATGAAAGCGCCAAAAAGGCAAATAAATTTTTTATTTTCATAACGGGCATAACGTATCCTTTTGCGATAATATCCAATTGTTATTTTTGCGGCGCGGCAATATTTTTTTACCGCGAGCCAAATCAGTATTTGCAAAAGCCCGTCAGAATCCTAAAGTTTCACATAAAATTTTTACCTTCGCTAAAAAATGGCCGAATCAGAAAAAGTAACCCCCATGATGCAGCAGTATTGGGCTATGAGAGAGTCTCTGTCCAAAGACACCCTGCTCTTGTTCAGGCTGGGCGACTTTTATGAAATGTTTTACGACGATGCGGTAGAGGGTTCGCGCTTGCTCGGCATTACGCTTACAAAGCGCCAAAATTACCCCATGGCGGGCGTGCCGTACCACAGCGCAAACCAGTATCTTACAAAGCTGCTTGCCGCGGGCAAAAAAGTTGCGATATGCGATCAGGACGAAACGCCCGTCGCCGGCAAGCTCGTCAAGCGTTCGATAAGCCGCATACTTTCTTCGGGCACGACGCTAGAAGATAACCAACTCGAAGGCAAGCGCCGCCATTATGTTATGGCGTTTGAAATTTTGAAAAGCAAAGAGCTTTGCGCCGCTTGGATGGATTTGTCTACGGGGGAATTTTTCTGCGCCGCCTTTGACGCGCCGGAAGATTTCTTGCCCATATTAAGCGCCTGCGCGCCCAAAGAAATCGTGCTGCCCGAAGAATCGGGCGCGTGGCGGCAAGACCCCAAGCTTGCGCCTTGGCACGCGGCCTTCAGAGCCGTTGCGGATTTGACGCCCCTTACGCTGCTGCCGGGCTACCGCTTTGACGCGCCCTACGGGGCGTCTCTGGCAAGGCAGGCGCTCAACGTGGCAAGCCTTGACGGCTACGGCATAGAAGACGGCTTCGGCGCGCTAGGCGCCATAGGCGCGCTGCTTTTTTATGTCTCTAAAAATTTGCGCAAGACCCCCGCAAACCTGCGCGGCATAAAGCGCCTGCGCATAGCCGACTGCCTGCTTACGGACCCCGCAACACAGCGCAATCTTGAGCTTTTTAAATCAAGCGGCGGCGGCCGCGACGGCAGTTTGATTGCCGCTATGGACAGGACGCAAAGCCCCATGGGCGCGCGCCTGTTAGAAAGCTACATAGCCGCCCCCTCCATGAATCTGCTCGAAATTAAGCGCCGCCAAAATCTGGTTTGGGAGTTTTACACCTTCCCCACCCAGCGCGCCGAAGTCTCGCAGCGCATTTCAAGGGTGAGAGACATTCCGCGCATTTTGGGCAGGCTGCAAAACAATTTGAAAAATCCGCGGGAACTCGCGGCTGTTCTGCAAAGCATAGAAGAACTTGCACCCATAAAAGATTGCGTAAAAAGCATGATGTCGCCCGCGCTTGAAGAGCTTGCGGGGCGCATCGCGGATTTTTCGGAGCTTAAAGATTATCTGACGCGCGCAATAGCCGAAGAACCGCCCTCAAAAATTCAAGAGGGCGGCGCAATAAGGGCGGGCTTTGATGCAGAGCTAGACAGGTTGCGCAACCTAGGCAAAGACAACATGGCGTGGCTTGCCGAGCTTGAGCTTAACGAGCAAAAGCGCACGGGCATTAAAAACCTGAAAGTGCGTTTTAACGGCGCTTTCGGCTACTTTATAGAAATAACAAAGTCCAACCTGAACATGGTGCCCGCAGACTACATCAGGCGGCAGACCATGACCAATGCCGAACGCTTTACCACGCAGGATTTGCGAGAGAAAGAAAAAGAAATCCTCCATGCCGAAGAGCGCGCACTTGCCCGCGAAGACGAACTTTTTAAGCAGGTTGTCGACGAAGTATTAAAACATTTTGAAGCCCTTACGCAAGCCGCCGATGCCATTGCGCAACTCGACGTGTTCTGCGGCTGGGCATACCTCGCCGCAGAGTGGGACTATTGCCGCCCCGACGTAAACGAGGGCGACGCCATAGAGATTGAGCAGGGGCGCCATCCCGTCGTAGAGCAAATGCTGAAGCTAGACAGGCTCGGGCTTGCGCGCACGCAGTCTTTTGTGCCCAACGACACTTACATTTCTGCCGGCGGAGACCAAATTGCGATAATCACGGGGCCCAACATGGCTGGCAAATCAACCTACATAAGGCAGGTTGCGCTGATTGCGCTCATGGCGCAAACGGGGTCTTTTGTGCCAGCCAAAAGCTGCTCGGTAGGGCTTGTAGACAGGATATTCAGCCGCGTGGGCGCAAGTGACGAGCTTGCGCGCGGCAACTCGACCTTCATGGTTGAAATGAACGAGACCGCAAACATCTTGAACAACGCCACAGCCCGCTCTCTCATAATTTTGGATGAGATAGGCAGAGGAACGAGCACTTACGACGGCCTGAGCATTGCGTGGGCGGTAGTAGAGCATCTGCACGGCAGCGGCGCGCTGGGCCCGAAAACTTTTTTTGCTACGCACTACCATGAAATCACGCAGCTTGAAAAAGTGCTGCCGCGCGTAGCCAACTACCGCGTCTGCGTTAAAGAATGGAACGACGAGATAATCTTCGTGCGCCAGATTGAGCGCGGCGCGGCAGACAAGTCTTACGGCATACAAGTTGCGCGCCTTGCGGGGCTGCCAAAAGAAGTCATAGCCCGCGCAAAAGACGTGCTTGCAGAACTCGAGAACGAGGGCAACATAGTCTTGCGCAATTTGGACGGCGAAAAATACTCTTCTGCTCCGCGCGCAAAACGCAAGCCGCAGCGCCCGTCTTCAAAAGACTCAAGCCAGATGTCCCTATTTTAGAAATGCAAGGCGAAGAAAAGCTCACGCTCAAAGAAAAGCTGCGGCGCTTGCCGAATGCGAGCGGAGTCTATATCATGAAAGACTCTTTCGGGAGCGTCATTTACATAGGCAAGGCGGTGTCGCTTAAGCGCAGAGTGGCGCAGTATTTCAACAGAAACTACCGCCACAGTATGAAGATTGCCTCTCTGGTAAAAATGATTGCCGATTTTGAGTGGCTTGAAACGCGCTCCGACGCCGAGGCGCTCATACTCGAAAGCAAGCTTATCAAGCAGTGGAAGCCGCGCTACAACACTCTTTTAAAAGACAACAAGCAGTTTCTGCTTTTGCGCGTAGAGATGTTTGAAGACCTGCCGCGCTTCACATTTGCGCGCCAACGCAAAGAGGACAATTCTCTATACTTCGGCCCCTACTTGTCGGGCACCTATGTGCGCGCTGCGCTGGCAGAGCTTAAAAAGCGCTTCGGCATACTCTTGGCCGACGCGCACCCCAAGCAAATCGGCGAAAACCTCTGGCAGCTTTACGACGACGCACGCGCCGAAATAAGCGGGCAAAATAACGAAATCACAAAAGAAGAGTATGCCGATCGCCTAAATCAAGCTCTGGAATTTTTGCGCGGCAAGAATGAGCTGTTGCTGGAAGAGACCGAGGCCAAAATGCGCCGCGCCGCAGAAAATACGGATTTTGAACGCGCCGCAAAATATCGCGATTTGATAGGCGCAATGCGCGAGACCGTAACGATGAACCGCACGGCCGACGTGCGCGCCGACATCTCAAAAACCCCGCGCGAACGCGCCGCAGAAGCCCTCCAAAGCCTGCAAAAAATTTTGGGCGCTGCAACGCCGCCGCAAAGCATAGAGTGCTTTGACATTTCGCACATATCGGGCAGTTTTTGCGTGGCCAGCATGGTGCGTTTTGAGGAGGGGCTGCCCGCAAAGCAAAAATATCGCCGTTTCAAAATAAAAAGCTTTACGGGCAACGATGACTTTAGAGCCATGAATGAAGTTGTCATGCGCCGCTACAAGCGTTTAAAAGACGAGGGTGCGCCCATGCCTAACCTTGTTTTGATAGACGGCGGCGCCCAACAGGTGGCCTTTGCCGCGCGCGCCTTTGCAGAGGTGGGCGCACACCCGCAAAATATGCTCGGCCTCGCAAAAAAGGAGGAAACTCTTGTGCTTGAGGGCGGCGCAGAAATCAAACTGCCGCGCTCCGACGAGGGGCTTAAACTTTTGCAGCGCGTGCGCGACGAAGCCCACCGCTTCGCAAACGCGTTTTCGGAAGAGTTGCGAAGCAAAAAAATCAGGGAAAGTATTTTGGACGACTTTGCGGGGCTTGGCCCCAAGCGCAAAGCGCGCCTGCTTGAGGCGTTCGGCTCAATCGCAAAAATCAAGGCCGCAAATATGCAAGAGCTTGCGCAAGTCGAGGGCATAGGCCTTGAAACCGCGCGGGCGCTTTATGAATTTTTGCGCCGCAACTTCGGAGAAAGAAAAGCTGATGTTTGAGACAACCCCGCCATTTAAAAGCATTTTAAACGCAAAGCTTGAGCGCGGCGCATATCGCGGCAGACTTGCGCCGACGCCTTCGGGGTATCTGCACGCGGGGCACGCTCGCACTTTCGGCATAGCCCACAGTCGCGCAAGAGATGCGCGCGGAACGCTTGTTTTGCGCATTGAAGACGTCGACAAACTGCGTTGCAAAGAGCTTTACGTCAAAGCCGCCGTTGAAGACCTGCGCTGGGCGGGTTTAACTTGGGACGAAGGCCCGGATGTCGGCGGCGAGCACGGCCCATACTTTCAGAGCAAGCGCTCAAAGCTTTATCTTGAAGCCCTTAAATATCTGATTTCAAAAGATTTGGTCTACCCTTGTTTTAAGAGCCGCTCGCAAGTACGCGCGGCAAGCGCCTTGGCCGAACCTTGGGAGGTTGCGGGGCTTGAGCCCGAAGTGCTGTACCCCGCCGCTTTCAGGCCCGACTTGCCCTGCGCCGCCGCCCCCGAAACCGCACTAAAAAACCCCCAGCACTTCAACTGGCGCTTCAAAGCGCAAGACGGCGCAAATGTAGAATTTGATGACCTCAATTACGGCGCGCAAAGTTTTGAAGCGGGCAAACATTTCGGAGATTTTTTGGTTTGGCGCAAAGAGGGCTGCGCATCTTATGAGCTTGCGGTTGTGGCCGACGACATCGCAATGGGCATAAGCGAGGTTGTCCGCGGGGCGGATTTGCTTTTAAGCACCGCGCGACAAGTTCTTATTTACAAAGCTTTTAATGCGGAACTTCCCGCGTTTTTCCATTGTCCGCTGATTTTGGGCGCCGACGGTAAAAAGCTCTCAAAAAGCGCGCACCGCGTAAACAGGGGCGACTTTTTTAAAGAATAAACCGCACAAATTGACGCATTGAAACTTTTTTGCGGCGGCATTGTTTAATTAAATAAGCATAAAATGAAAATTTTTTCGGGAGTATTGTTTGGCATAATCAGCGCCGCCGCGCTTTGCGCAGCGCCGCAAAAGGCGGATTATAATATTTTTGAAGCCGGAGAGTTTAAAGCCCTATGCCCGCTTGATGAAATTGTGCTTAGAAATTTGAAGGCCAAAAAAATCGAGCCCGCCCGCATTTGTTCGGACGCCGTATTTGTGCGCAGGGTTTACCTCGATATAACAGGCGCGCTGCCCGGCGCCGAAGCCGCCAGAAGCTTTATTCAAGACAAAAGTACTCAAAAGCGCAAAGAACTTGTAGAAAGTCTCTTAAACTCTCAAGAATATGCAGAATACGCCGCCTTCAGATGGGCGGACATTTTAAAAATCAAGGCGGAATTCCCAATAAATTTGTGGCCGAACGCCGCGCAAGCCTACCATAAACTTATTAATTTGCGCATAGATGCCAATGAGCCTTACCCCAAGATTGCGACGGAGCTTTTGACTTCTTGCGGCAGTAATTTCAGAGAGCCTGCGGTAAACTTTTTCAGAGCCATGCAGGGGCGCACGCCCGAAAATTCTGCGGCGGCCGTCGCGGCGGCTTTTCTCGGTTGGCGTTTTGACAAGCTGCCAAAAGACAAACAGGACAATTTCGCAAAATTTTTCTCAAAAATTTCTTACAAAGGCACTAAGGAGTGGAAAGAAGAAATCGTGTTTTTTGACCCTCTTAACAGGCAGGGCTTTGAGGGTGTTTTGCCAAACGGCCAAAAAATCACCGTCAATGACGGAGTAGACCCGCGCAAGCCCTTTGCCGCATGGCTTACGCAAGACCCGCAATTTTATAAGAACTTTGCAAACAGAACGTTCGGCCGCCTGACCGGCAATTACCTTACGTCGGATCCTGACGATATGCCAAATGCCGAAGTTTATAATGCCGAGCTTTTAAACTACCTCACAAAAGAATTTCAAAAAAGCGGCGGCGACATCAAGGGGCTTTACAGACTCATACTGAATTCAAACACCTACGCGCAGTCTTCAATGCCGCGCGCCGATGAAGCCTCGGCGGAAAAAAATCAGGCAGTCTATAAAGCCCGCCAGCTCGAGGCAGAAGTACTGATTGACGCAATCTGCAAAGTTACGGGAACGAGCGAGATTTATTCCAGCACGATTCCCGAGCCTTACACGTCTTTACCGACAAACAAACGCGCCGTAAGCATACCGGACGGCAGCATTTCAACCGCATTTTTAGAGCTCTTCGGCAAATCTCAGCGCGACACGGGCACAGAGGCGGAGCGCTCTTCCGAAGCGTCGCCGTCGCAACGCCTTTACATACTTAATTCCACGCATATACGTCTCAAGATTGAAAACAGCCCCCTTCTTAATCAAATTATAGAAGAATATAAAAAAGACGCTTCGCAGCACCTATATTTGACCATACTTTCAAGGCTTCCTTCGGATGAAGAAATGTCGATAATAAATAAAGATATAAAATCTGCAAAGAAGCCCGGGGCGTTTTTCAGAGATTTGGCTTGGGCGCTTATCAATTCAGAAGAATTTTTAAACAGGCACTGATATGAAAAACTTAACGAGAAGAGATTTTTTGAGGGCGGGCAGCGCGCTCGCCGCGGGGCTTTGCGCCCCTAGGCTCGGCTTCGGACAAAACGCCCCCCAGACCCCGCAGCTCGGCAAGGCAAAGGCTGTCATACAGATATGGCTTTGGGGCGGCCCTTGCCACATGGACACCTTTGACCCAAAACCCAAGGCGGGTAACGACTATGCCGGGCCCTTTTCTACCGCCATAGCAACCAAGACGGACGGGCTCACATTTAACCCGCGCCTTTCGCAGCTTGCGGCTATGAGCGACAAGCTTAGCATAATCCGCAGCATGACCCACTCCACAAACGCCCATGAAACCGCCTCTTATTTGGTGCAGACGGGGCGTATGCCGGGCGGCACGGTTTACCCTTGCGTAGGTGCGGTAATCTCTAAATTTAAAGGCTATGAGGCGGGGTATAAAAACGTTATCCCCCCATATATCGTGCTTACCGAACCCCTCGGCAGATTTTCGGAATCGGGCTTTTTGGGTGCGCGTTACAAGCCATTTGCCACAGGCGGCGACCCCGCAAAAAACCCCTTCGTGGTTGAAGGCATAGTGGCCGAAGGCGTTTCTGTAGAGCATCAAAAAGGCAAGAGGGAGCTTTTGGAAGAGCTCAACACCTTCAAAAAGGCCATGAATCAAAACCCCGCCCTGGCCAAGGGTGCGATTTCCGAAGATCAGGCCTATGACCTCATCATGGGCGACGCCGGCAAGATTTTTGACCTTTCTGACGAGCCCGAAAAGGTTCGCGAGCGCTACGGCAAAAACACGCTGGGGCAGTCTTGCATAATAGCGCGCAGACTGGTTGAAGCGGGCGTACCCTACGTCACCGTAAACAGCAAGGGCTGGGACACGCACAAAATGCATTTTAAGATTATGGAAAATGCACTGCCCATGCTTGACAGGGCGGTTTCTGCGCTCATCGAAGACCTTTCTCAGCGCGGCCTTTTGGACACTACGATAGTTTGGTGCGGCGGAGAATTCGGACGTGCGCCAAAGATACAGTGGACGCCGCCTTTCAGCGGCGGCAGAGGGCACTGGGGTTACGCGTTTTCAACCCTGATGGCCGGCGGCGGCTTTAAGGGCGGCACATTTGTTGGCGAAACCGACGACAAGGCAGAATACGTCACCAAGCGCCCCGTGCATCCCAGCGACCTCATAGGCACAATCTATAACCGCCTCGGCATAGACTCTAATACGACAATCATGCACCCGAACGGCTACCCCGTGTCGGTCATAGAACCAAAACCCAAAGACGCCGCCTCGGACGGCCTGCTTTTTGAAGTAATATGATTAAGCAAATCTTTGCGGCGCTGGCCGCGACGCTGGTTTTTTGCGCGGCCGCACACGCGCAAAGCGCCTATCCCAACATAGCCTATTGCTATCCGTCGGGCGGACAGCGCGGGCAAACCGTAAAGGTGCTGCTCGGCGGTAAAAACTTTAAAGACTTGGAAAAAGTCACGATAAGCGGCAGCGACGTCAAAATAAAAATTAACGGCGAAGTTTTCATCCCCGCGCAAAAGAACGATAACAATGCCCTTAATCGGCAGCTAGAGAGGCTTGCGGGCAAAAAATACGGGCTTACCGATGAAAATTCGACGCCCGAAGCCCTTAATAAGGCAGTAAAGCAGGCCAGGAGCGACCCCGAATTTGCGCAGCTTATAAAAGACTCGATAATTGCGCGCAACACCTACCGAATAAGAGAGTTTTCTACCGATGCGTTGGCAGAAACTTTAGAGCTTGAAATTTCAATAGACAAAAATGCGGACTTCGCGCCGCGCGTAATAAATATTGTGACCGCTGCGGGTTCTTCAAACTTCGTTCCATTTTATATAGACGATGTGGCAGAGGTTGAAAAACCCTCGATGCGCGCGCGCGTATTTGAAAAATTGGGCGATATGTCCTCAGGCAAAACAAAACTCAGGGAAATTACGGGAGAAGGCGACAAAATCATTATCCCCTCAGAACCTTGGACGCTGCCGGTAACCCTTCCCGTAATCTGCAACGGGCAGATAAACCTAAAAGAGGCCGACCGCTACACATTTAACGCAAAAAAGGGTGAAAGAATAGTATTTGCCGTGCAGGCGCGCGCCCTTATCCCGTATATAGGCGATGCCGTGCCGGGTTGGTTTCAGGCTTCGATTTCCGTTACGGATCCCAATGGCGACGAAATCGCCTATGCCGACGACTTTCATCAATACCCAGACCCCATAATGGCCGTGACCATCCCGCAGAACGGCAAATATACCGTGGAAGTCAAAGACGCGGTTTACCGCGGGAGAGAAGATTTTGTATATAGGCTCTTAATCGGCAAGGTGCCGTTTTTGACGGGCATATATCCGCTCGGCGGGCAATCGGGCAAACCCTGCAGCATAGAACTTAACGGATGGAATCTGCCGCCCCAGTCCATTGATTTTACGCCTCAAGAAGCCGGCATATTCTATATCCAAATAAAGAACAGGGGCATATTTCATAACCCCATACCTTTCCAAACGCTGAATCTTGAGCAAGTCTTTGAAAGCGAATCAAACGACACCCTCAAAACCGCCAACCTCTTGCCCTTCCCCGCGGCGGCGGACGGCAGAATTGCCGCAGAACACGATATGGATTATTACGCCGTTTGGCTTAAAGCGGGACAAAGCGTGCTTGCCGAAGTCTTTGCGCGCAGGCTGAATTCCCCCATAGACGCCTTCTTAAAAGTCTACGACGCCGACGGCAAAATCATATTTTATAACGACGACACAGAAGACCCCGCCGACGGCCTTACAACCCATCACGCCGACCCCCGCGTAGAATTTAAAGCGCCCAAAGACGGCACTTATTACTTCAGCGTCGAAGACACCCAGGGCAGATTCGGCAAAGAGTATTCATACAGGCTTTGCATAGGCTCTCCGGGTGTGAATTTTGAACTTAAGGCCGCGCCCACGGCCATAAATCTCGAGGCGGGCAAAACCGCAACTTTCAAAGTTTACGCAGTGCGCCGCAACTCCATGAAATATCCCGTAGAGCTCAAGGTAAAGGGCGCGCCCAAGGGGCTCACCTTCTCGGGGCTCAAAATCCCCGCAGATTCTTCTGAAGTAAGCGTAAGCATATCCTGCCCGCCAGATTTCGAAAACGGAGAATATCCCTTTGAAATAGAAGGCACGGCCGACTTCGGCGGCGCAAAACTGACGCGCAAGGCAATCCCCTGCCAAGATATGTTGCAGGCGTTTTACATAAACCACCTTGTGCCCTCGGGCAGCTCGCTTAAAATTTTTGTGACCGACCCCCTTGGCAAGCACTCAAAAATATTCGCAAAAAGCCCCTTTGCCGAAACCTTAAGAAACCTTGCGGGTAAAAGCCTTGAGCTTAAAAGCGGGGGTGCCGCCAAACTGGAGATAAGCGGCATTAAAAGCCCCTATGATACAACCATTGAGTTTGAGCTTGTTGCGCCGCCCGCCGGCATGACGCTTGAAAAGACGGAGACCGACAAGGGAATAACGCTGACCGTAAAATGCACAAAAGAAGTGACCGCAGGGCAAAGCGGAAACTTGGTAATTGAGCTTTTCTTTGTGACAAAAAGCAAAAAGGGCGATACCCGCATAAAGATAGACACCCTGCCCGCTATTCCGTATACGGTTAAGTAATTTTTGAGAGGGTAAATATATAATGCGCGGTTTAGGCAAAACCTAACCGCGCATTTCATTGTATTATAGAAAATATGCTATATAAACTGCACAATTTTGCATTTCGCGAAATATAAACAAAGAAATAACGCGCAATACAATCTCGAATTCATGCGCAAAGCGCGGAACAAGGCCTAGTTTTGCCCGCGTATTATGCGGAAGGCCTGCGCCGGACAAAAATTAACGCAACGCTCGCAAAAGCTGCATTTGTCGGCATCTATTTTAGGCAGGCCGAAGCCTTCTTGAATTATTGCGCTTTCGGGGCAGAAGTTCATTGCCAGACACATGTGGTCTTGCGTGCAAAGTTCGGGATCGACTATTATGCCCGTAATATCGCCTTTTTCGCAATCGCACCCCGCAGCCTCACCCTCGCGCGAAACTTCAAGATTTTTAAGCAAAAGCGGGATTTCTTCTTCGGCAAGTTTGAGCGCGCCGTCTAAAACCTCGCGCACAAAACCTTCCGCGATCTCGCAAGAAACTGCCTTTGAAGTGCGCAAAGACTTGATTACGCCCGCATCTTTTAAAAGCTTAAGCTGCTGAGATACAATAGGCTGCTGCTGCGCAACCGCGGCCGAGATATCGCCTACGCGCATTGAACCTTGAACATATAGCAAAAGAGCTATGCGCATACGCAAGGGGTGTGCAAGAGCTTTCAAAATCGCGACTGATTGTTCAAACGGTTTCATATTATTATCCCTTCTTTATATACATATCTATTTTACTACGTGTTTTGTCAATACATTTTTCAAACCCCCCTTCGCGGCGCTTTGAACTATAAGATAAGCACAAACCCTTATAATTAAAAACGGCGCTCCGGCTATTTTTACGCACTTGGCGTTTAAGGTGAGTTTGCGTAAATTAAAAATTATAGCCCATGGCTTTTGCGCGCTTTGTTTTTTAAGAAGTCTTTTGCGCCCCTCTTATTCAATATTACGCGCGCGTATGCTTCGTCGCGCTCTCCCAAATCACATTGCACCCCTCTTATTCAATATTACGCGCGCATGCTTCGTCGCGCTCTCCTAAATCACATTGCGCCCCTCTTATTCAATATTACGCGCGCGTATGCGCGCGTCTTATTTGATAGCGTTTTGGGTTGCGTTGCTTTGAGATTTACTTTTAATTGCATCCCTTATGAAAATAATCTTCAAGCTTTGCATTGCGGCGGCGGCGTTTTCTTTTTTGAGCGCGGCCGCTTTTGCCGACACATCTTTAAGCAATGAAGAACTTTTGCGTCAAAACGCAGCTCTCAAAGCGCAGCTTGCAGAACTTCAAGCCCAAATAAAAAAGATGGAGGCGGATTTTCTGCAGCAGACTTCTGAAGACATGGCGCGCTTCGCAAAACTCATCGCGGAAAACAGAGAGCTGAAAATGAAGCTCGGCAAGCTTGAAGCCGCGCAAAAGCCCGCGCCAGCAACACAAACCGCACAAACAAGCACACAGGCACAAACGCAAAGCGCCCCGGCAGAATCAAAATACTCAGCGCCCGCCGCAACGCAGGCGCCCGTCAAAAAGGAAGAGGCCGCACCCGCGTCTGCTGAAGAATCTGTCTGGAACCACATTTTCCCTTTCTAACCCGCAACAACTTTAACAGAATAAATCACACGCAAGGCGCCGCACGCGCGCCCATTATTTGAAATGGCACAAGATTTTAAAGACTCCTTAAATTTGCCCAAAACGAACTTCCCGATGAGGGGAGACTTGGTAAAGCGCGAACCCGCCCGCATACGGCATTGGCAGGATTTGAAGCTTTATGAAAAAATCCAAGAGGCGCGCAAAGATGCGCCCAAATTCGTTCTTCACGACGGCCCGCCCTTCACAAACGGCGACGTGCACATAGGCACCGCCCTCAATAAAATTTTGAAGGACGTGATTTTGCGCTATAAAACCCTCGCGGGGTTTGCCACGCCCTATATCCCCGGGTGGGACTGCCACGGCCTGCCCATCGAGCATAAGGTTTCAAAGCTTCTGCGCGAAGAAAAGCGCAGCGTAAGCACCGCGCAACTCCGCGAAGAATGCGCGAAGTTTTCAACCGACTTTATCGCAAAGCAAAAGTCGCAATTTGTGCGCTTGGGCGTGCTTGCAGACTGGAAGGACGAATACCGCACAATGGCGCCCGCTTATGAGGCGGAAATTTTGCGCACTTTTGCGGCCTTCATTAAGCGCGGCTTGATTTATCGCAGTAAAAAGCCCGTCTATTGGTCTATACCCTGCGCAACGGCGCTCGCCGAAGCGGAGATTGAATATAAAGACCATACAAGCCCCTCAATCTGGGTAGCCTTTAAACTTGAAGCCGAAAGCGCCGCAAAGCTCGGCATTGAAAACCCCGAAATCGTAATTTGGACCACAACCCCTTGGACGCTGCCCGCAAACTTGGCCGTTGCCGTGCACCCCGAGGTTGACTACGTCTGCGTTGAAAGCGGCGGCAGAAAATTCATAGTTGCGCAACCGCTTTCTCAAAACTTTGTTGCGGCGTGCGCGCTTGAAGACGTCCGCATAACGCCGCTCGGCAAGGGCGCAGCGCTTGCGGGGCTTGCCGCAAGGCATCCTTTCATCAACCACCGCGCGCCGATAGTTGCCGCGCGCTACATCACTACCGATTCGGGCACGGGCTGCGTGCATATCGCCCCCGGCCACGGTTTGGAAGACTATCAGACGGGTCTTGAAAACGGTCTCCCCGTTTACTGTCCGCTCGACGACGAAGGCAAATACGTCAAAGACGAATATATGCCCGAGGCTCTCGTAGGCGTGAGCGTCCTTGAAGAAAAGGGCAAGAACCTCGCAAACATCAAGGTTCTTGAAATCATAAAAGAAAACGGCGCGCTGCTTAAGCTTTCAAAAATTTCTCACCAATACCCGCACTGCTGGCGCTCAAAGACGCCCGTGATTTTCCGCGCGATGGATCAGTGGTTTGTATCGCTCGACAAAGACGGCCTGCGCAAAGAGGCGCTTGACGCAATAGACCATGTGCAATGGATACCCGCACGCGGCGCAAACCGCATACGCGGCGCGGTTGAATCGCGTCCGGACTGGTGCATATCTCGCCAGCGAGCATGGGGCGTGCCTATCCCCGCATTCTACGGCGAAAGCGGCGACAGCCACATCTCTGCGGAAGTTGTTTTGAAAATCGCCGACAAGGTTGAAAAACTCGGCACAGGGTTTTGGTATAAGGCTTCAGAGGCAGAAATTTTGGACGATATTGAAACACCCGCCGAATGGGGCGAACGCTCAAAACTACGCAAGGGCTTAGACACCCTGGATGTTTGGATTGACTCCGGCTCAAGCCACATGGCGGTGCTTAACAAAAACCCCAAGCTCTCATACCCCGCAGACCTTTATTTTGAAGGCTCCGACCAACACAGGGGTTGGTTTCAAAGCTCGCTTTGGACGGGCGTTGCCGCAAAAGACATGGCGCCCTACAAAGCCGTAATAACGCACGGCTTTATCGTGGACGAACAGCGCAAAAAGATTTCAAAAAGCGACGGCAAGCCGCAGACGGCCGATATGTATGTCAACAAATACGGCGCAGACATCATACGCCTTTGGATAGCCTCAGAAGACTATCAAAACGACATCCCGATTTCGGACGACATCCTCTCTCATGTGGCAAACGCATACAGAAGCGTGCGCAATACCATAATGTATCAGCTTGGCAATTTGTCGGATTTTGACGCCGCAAAAGACGCCCTGCCCGTCGTCGAACTCGACGAGATTGACCGCTGGGCGCTGCACAAGGCCGCGATTTTTGCAGAAGACGCAAAGGCCGCCTACGACGCGTATGAGTTCCATAAAGTTTACAGGCTCATAGACCTTTTCTGCGGCGTGACGCTTTCAAGAATATACCATGACATTTTGAAAGACAGGCTTTACACCTTTGCCGCAAGGTCTAAGGCGCGCCGTTCCTCGCAGACGGCCATAAGCCTGATAAACGACATTCTGCTTAAAGTCATTGCTCCGATATTGACATTCACGGCGGATGAAGCATATTCTTTTAAAAACGGCAGCGAATTCATAAATGACTCCATACATCTGCAAAAGTGGCCCCAAATCAAGCGCGAATGGCTTGACGACGCCACCTTCGCCAAGGTCGAAAGAATTTTGCAGATACGCGAAACCGTAAATGAGGAGCTTGAAAAATTGAGGCAAGGCAAAGTAATAGGCAAGGGACTTGAAGCCGAAGTCGACGTTATGGTCGGCGCAGGTTCAAATGATGCCGAAATTTTGGCCGAATTTGCCGATAAGCTTCCCGAAATATTTATCGTATCCTCGGTCAACGTTGTCCGAGGCAAGTTTGAAACACTCGCGATAGAGGTGCGCAAGGCCGAGGGCCACAGATGCGTGCGCTGCTGGCGAACCCTGCCGGCGGTGGACGAAGAAGGCGTTTGCGCGCGCTGCCGCGAGGCACTGTCAAGTTAACAACAAAGCGCAAAAACAATGAGCAAAAACGCAAAGGCCGTAAAAAAGACCCCGTCGAACACCTCAAAAAAGACCAAAGCCGCAAGACCCGCGACAAAACCCGCGCCCCAAAAGCGCGCGGCGGTACCTGTGGCAAAAAAGGCGGCAAGCGTAAAAACTCAGAAAAAAGCGCAACCAAAAATTTTAAAGGCGCCGCAAAAAAAATCTGCGCCAATCAAAAAGGTAAATGTGAACATTTCAAAGAAACCCAAGACACAGACAAAACCCGCCCAAAAAAAGGCGCCCCCGCAAAAAAAAGCGGTGGCCGAAAAGAAGGCCGAAGTTAAAAAACCCGGACCCGCGCAAGAAAAGAAACTGCCCGCAAAGGCGGATATAAAAAAGACCGCAAAGGCCGAAGCGCCCAAAGCGGCAAACGTGAAAGCGCCCGCAGCAAAGGCCGCAAGCGCAAAGCCGACAGCCAAAGCGCCCGCCCACAAGGCTTCCGCAAGGTCTTCAAAGAAGGCCGAAGCGCCGGCTCCCGCAAAACCCGCGGGCAGACCCAGCGCGTCTATTTACTTTTCATTGGATGACTTAAACGTGCTTTTAGAGCGCCGCAAGCATCCCGCCCCGGAAGTTAAAAAACCTGCGCCTGCGGCAAAAATCGCGGCAGAAGCCGCGCCTGCGGCTGTAAAAAAATCGCCCAACCTTGCGCCCTCCTTGCCGGAGCCCGCAAAAAAAGTTTTCGGCGCGGCAAGTATAGCCGACATTTTGGGCTTTAACCCCGCCAACCAATCGCGCGAGAAGTATGAAGAGAAGGACGTCCCCAAAAAGTGGAAAAAGTATTATAAAATTCTCTCCGAAACCCGCGAAAAATATACGCGCGGCATAGAAGAGCACGCAGAAGACGTCCTTAAACGTTCCACCAAAGAAGACTCCGGAGACTTAAGCGGCTACGGTCAGCACCTTGCCGACGCGGGCTCGGGCAGTTTTGAACGCGACATGGCCTTTACTATACTTTCCGGCGAAAAGGGCATGGTTGCGGAAATCGACGCGGCAATAGACCGCATGAAGCTGGGCACTTACGGCGTCTGCGAAATTACCAAATTGCCCATCCCCGACGAAAGGCTCACGGCCATACCTTGGACGCGCTACACCAAAGAGGGGCAAGAGCAGAAGGAAAACGATCTGCGCAAAATAAAGCTTGCGGCAAAAACAGCCACCACGTCAGAAATCCCCGCCGAAGGCGTGATTTCGGGCGAGGATGAAGACCGTTCCGCAGATAGATAGCAAACCCCATATATATTGCCCTTGAATCCCCACGAAAAGCCGCATTACGCGCACCATGCAGATAAATTCCATCTGCTCGGTGTCATATTGGTTGCCCTGATTGTGATATTGCTTGATCAGGCCACCAAATACGCCGTCATTAAAAACGTAGCGTGGGAACCGGGCAACCCGACCTACCACTTCAACTCCCCCAATCCGCCCATTCCGGTGATAGACAATTTCTTTTACATTGTCCACATCGCCAATGAGGGCGCGGCTTGGGGTATGCTCTCGGGGCGCACTTACTTTCTTACTTCCATAGCGATTTTTGTGCTGCTGGGAATGTGGCTTTTCAGGGTGCATCTGGGCATAGAAAACAAGCTTGTGCAAGTGGCGATGGGGCTTTTTGCGGGCGGCGTTGTGGGCAACCTTATAGACAGGGTGTGCTATGGGCACGTCGTAGACTTTCTTGACGTGCATTTAAACTTTATAAATTACCGCTGGCCCGCCTTTAACATTGCGGACTGCGGCATATCCATAGGAGTTACGCTATATATAATAGTCAGCTTTATTCTGGATTACAAAGAGCGCAAGGCAAAGAATGCCGCGCCGCCGCCGAGTACCGACATCAAGCTTGGCAAATAGCCCAAAAGCCTAATTTACCCGCCGCGGCGGGTTTTTTTATGCGCAAAGCCTAGTCCTTCAAACCCGCTTCAAAATCGAGCGGAATTATAAGGTTGAAAGAATGCAGACGCTTGGGTTCAAGGTCGTCGGCGGCAAAGATTATGGCAATGGGCTTGCCGTCTTCAATTATAAGCTGCGGGCGCTCAAGATGCCCGACTTTCTGCTTTGTGCCGTCCGCCCAGTTAATCTCAAGTATTGAAACAAGCGGATGCTTGGCAAGTTTCCAATCAAAGCCGTCTTTTGAGTAAAACAAAGCCAGAGATCTGCCCGCATTGCTAAAAGCCCCGCGCATATCTTTGACGACCGCATAATATGTTCCGTCCTGATTCCAAATATAAGGATCTTCCGCGGGAAAGTGCGAATGCTCTTTATTTACAGCCTCAAAAATTTTGCCATCGCGCTTTACAAAGGGGCCTTCGGGCTTGTCGGCTATTGCCGCAAGATGCACCACGGGGCCGTAAAAAGGCGGCTTGCCCTGCCCCGCAACGGCCTTGTAGACCATAAGGTAACGCCCGTCGTTCATCTTGGTTACGCTGGGGTTTGCTATCGCTATGGCGTCCGGCGCGGCAGGATCTGCAGAAACGTCTATGGCGGGCTTGTCAAAACGCTTCCAAGGGCCGTTCGGAGAATCAGCAACCGCAACACCTATGCGCTGGTTGTTGCGGTGTATAAAGTTCAGGCCTTGGGTTATCTTGTTGTCGCCCGTGTTGCCCGTATAGTAAAGATAATACTTGCCGTCAAACTTGTGCACGGTCGGGTTATGCGTGCAAGAGCCGTCCCAAAACTCGGCACCGCGCGGCGGCAGCGCAACATCCTTAAAGGTCCAAGGGCCGAAGGGAGAGTCGCCGACGGCGTGCGCAATTTCAGAACCCGTCACCCAATACATATGCCCGTATTTGCGCGGCCAGCGAGAATAGAACATATTATACTTGCCGTCTTCGCCCTTTATCACGGCTCCGCACCAGATGTACCAATCATCCATCTGAAATTTGCCGCTCAAAGGTGCGGGCTTAAGCATCTTGTTTAAATTTATTTCTCCGTTTTCTGTTGCGCCGCCCATGGCGCTTAAAAACGAAAAAAACAACCCCATCAACAACAATCCCTTTTTCATATTTGCGCTGTCTATATGCGCTTTTAGACGCTGTCAACGCTAGTTTGCAGGGCGGCCTGAAAACGCGCGCCCTTTGCCCAAAATATTTTTGCCGATTTTTGCAAAAATTATTTTTGCGGAGGCTCAGGCTCTTTGCCCGTTTTGGCTTTTGAATACTCTTCCAGATTGCGCCGCTGTTCCTCTTTAAAATTTGCGGCTTTTTGCTCATAATAAAAATAGTAATTTTCTTCGTCCGCGCTCCACAAAGCGCTTTCGCGGTAATCGCCGGAATATGGCACATAAAGGTCTATCCACGCGGCAATCTTATCAAGCTCTTCGCGCGTTAAATTTACGCCGCCGTGCCCGTCTTTGAGCATTTGCATAATCTTGCTTTTGGCGCTGCCTCTGAAATACGGGGGCAATATTGTCGGCACGCTTTGCGCCCCGGGCCAGTTGATTATTTCAGACGTAAAGTCAGCATAGCTCACCTGCCCGTGCTTGTCTGTCGAAGGGCAAAGCAGATTGTAATAGGCGTCGTTAAATTCGCGACGGGCGGGCAGGTTCGGCACGGGCGCGTCAAGCAAGCTGAAAGCGCGCGGCTCTTTGTCTTTGCGGGACTCTATATAAGCCGCAAGCTTTTCGTCTTTTAGCGGCGCAAGCGCGCCTACGGAAGTTTTACCGCCTTCAAAAAGGCGCACGCGCGCCGCTGACCTGTCAAAGTGGCAGCTTATGCAACGGGCATTTAATATGGGCTGTATGACTTTTTTAAAAGAGAAACCGCCTTGCACATCGTAAAACGGACGTAAGGGCGCAGGTTTGCGGGCGGGGTCGATATTAAGCATGGCTTTGTGCGGGGTATCCCTGTCGCCGTGACAGCCGAGGCATGAATAAAATTCCCCCGGCTGCATAACCGTCCAAGAACGCATTGTGGTTACTGCCCTGCCCTCTTTATCAATGGGCTGAAAATAAACGGGCGTATGCGCGGGCACTTCAAAATATACCGAACCGTCGGGCTCGACGGGCACTTCTCCCAAGATTTCTTTTACACCCCATGCGCCGCCGCCCAAAGATATAGGCGTGAAAGAATGCCCCTCGACAAGCACGCCGCCCTCGTCGTTTATGTTGCTTATGTAACCGACGGGCGCGCGCTTGTATTCAAGCTTGATTACGCGCACTTTTTCTATCGAGCCTTTTGCGATGCCCTCCACACCCGCGCCGAAATATATGTTGCGTATGAAAAGCGCGCCGTTTTCTTTTGTATAGTCAACGCGCGATGGCGGCGGCGGGACGTCTTTACGCGGCTCAAGCGCCGCCGCCTGAAAACTCGACAGCTTTTTATCCGCGCTTAGCAGCTCATAAAATCCGCCCGCGTCTATTAAAAAAAGCCCGAAGGGCACGGGGTAATTTTTCCCGCTTAAACTTTCAAGCATACATGCGGAAACCAAATACAAGTTTTCTGAAAACGCAAAGGGATACGCAAATTGCGCGCCGCGCTGGCCGTAAACGTCTAAGCGCACGGGTTCTTCTTTGCGCAGCGGCGCAAGCAAAAATGCGCCCGAGTTTTCTTGACGGCCGCAAGACGGGTCTATGAGGCCGAGCTTCCCTTTTTGCGGCGTATGATGCCCCGAGAATATCGCCGCAAACTTCATTGTTCCGGGGATTTGGCGCGCGTGCAAAATTGATGTGGGATACCAGCTTTTATTGCCGTAGAGCTCCGTCTGAAAAGTGCCGTCGGGATTCATCAAAAAGAGCCCTTGCGTAAAGGTTTGCCCCCTGTCGCTGTAATCCCAACGCGTGTAGACTATGCGGCCGTCTTCAAGTACGGAGGGCGAAGTTGTATGCACCTGGTCAAAACCCACGCGGCGCATATAGCGGCCTTGCGCATCCATTATATAAAGGTTTGAGACATCCGTATTATAACAGTCCACCCCCTGTTCGCAGCGGCTTGAGTTAAACACTATATCGCCGCCCCGCATATATTTTGCTTCCGTATCGGCGCAATCGCCGCGCGTAAGCTGACGCACGACGCGCGTCTCCAAATCCATCTCGTAGATATGAAAGTCGTCTTGAAGGGCGGATTTTTTGTGGGAAAATAAAACGCGCCGGGCATCGTAAGAAATATCGGGATCCCTGATTACGCCGCCCAAATCCTCAAGCAAAACTTCGCGACAAACCTTGCCGCCATCCTCAAGCGTAAGCTTGACCAAGCGCGAAGACGGCGCAAAAGAAACCTCTCCGCGCCCGTCGGAAAGACCTTCCGTATAGGCGTAAAATGACGGCATATTCGGCAGGCGCTCCGTAAACACTATACTTTTTGCGTATGCCTCCATGCGTTTTATAAAACTTTGCCGCGCCGCAGCGCGCATATTTGCGTAAACTTTTGAGACTGCCGCAACCCCCGCAGCGTTATGAAGCTCTTCTTCAAATCGCTCCTTGTTTTCTTGCGGAAATTCTTCGCGACTTAACAACATGAGCGCGCATTTTTTTACAAACTCCGCGCGCAGCGCGGGCGGGTTTTGCATAAGCTCTTTAAGTGTGCCGCCCGCATCGCGCAAAAGCTGGTTTGCCTCAATAGGATAAAGTTCGCTAAGCAGCCTGAATATGAATACTTCGTCGGCATACATACCCTTTTTAAGCTCAAAATCCGCAAGCGCGTCGGCAAAGGGGCGCAAAGCGCCGTCCTTATTATAGGCGTCAAAAGGCAATGCGTCGCGCCCCCAGGCCTGAAGGGCGCTGAGCGCGCACCAACCGCCCTCGCCAGTTGCGGGCTTTAATTTTGCAAGCTCTATAAATGTCGTCTCCTTTTCGGGGAAGGCAAACTCTTGAAACTCCGCAGTTTTTTCAAATTTAAGCGGCAAAGACGAACCGTCCGAAAACTTAAGCACCCCGCCCGCCCAAACGCCGTCATGCGGAAAATCCGCACGCAAAAGCAGGCGCACCTTGTTTAAGCTTACCAAGCGGCCGAAGTCTATTTTTATGCTTGAAACTTCCTCCCTCTCGGGGCCCCAAGACCTAAATTGCCAAGTGCCGTGCCCCGCATTTTGCGTATTCGCGCTTATCGCGTTTTGCGGCAAAAAAACATCCTTGTTTTTATATGCGCTTGAGGCGCTTGCCTGCGGATACGCTCTTGAACCCGCACGATTTGCGTATAATCCGCAAGGATTCATAGCAATATCTCTATATTTATAAAGCTCCGCGTATGAAGGGTCTTCAAAATGTGCGGCATTTGCCCCCGCTTTTAAGAGCGGATTTGTTTTTAAAGAAGCATCCTCCGCACTTATCGAAAATTTAAAAACATTTGACGGAGAAAATATTACGACGTCTTCGCCGCCATTATAAAGCCTGCCGTAAGCATAGCCGCGCGCCCTGATTTCAAACGAGAAAGTCTCCGCCTCTTTTAAGGTATATGGTATTGAAGCATCGGGAGCCATGCGCATTCTTACGGCTCTTACGCTGCCCAAGGTGTTCATATTGTTAATATTCATTTCGGCGCGCTGGCGCTTTGCCTCTGCGCCGAAAATCGGCATAGAAAGCGCAAGCGCGGCAAAAAGCGCGCAATGAATATTATTTTTTTTCATTTCCCTATGCCCCGCCCCAATTTAAGCGCGACGTTTTAAAAAATGGCGCCGCACTTATTTATCATATTCATATCATTTTTACTATATAAAATCAATTACCCCATCCGCTATTGCGCGGTTTTAAATTTATAAACCGTCTTTGAGGCGTAAGGTTTGCCCGCCTTCAAAATCGCAGACGGGAAATGCGGCTTATTGGGAGAATCGGGATAATGCTGGGTTTCAAGAGCTATTGCGCCCCTATGTATATAAGGCTTGCCCGTCTTGCCGACGTCTTTGCCGGTTAAAAAATTGCCGCAGTAAAATTGTATCCCCGGCTCCGTAGTCCAAACCTCCATTATCCTGCCTGAAGCGGGCTCATAGACGCGCGCGGCAAGGCCAAACTCTCCGTCGGGCTTGGCCAACACAAAATTATGATCGTAACCCTTGCCGTATTTAAGCTGCGCGTCATTTGCTTCTATGCGCGCCCCTATGGCCGCAGGCTCGGTAAAATCAAAAGGCGTGTTCTTCACGCTTAAAATTTCGCCGGTGGGTATCAGCGCTGCGTCGACAGGCGTAAAAAAGTCGGCATTTATGAGTATTTTATGCGCCAAGATGTCGCCTTCGCCCTCGCCCTTCAAATTAAAGTATGAGTGCTGCGTTGCGTTGTAGGGCGTATCGGCATCGCTCTCGGCAAGATAGTCTATTTCAAGCTCGTTGTCGTTATTGAGTTTGTAAGTAAGCTTGAGTTTGAGCTTGCCCGGGTAGCCCTCGTCGCCGTCGCCGCTCGTCAAAGAAAGTTCGACACCCGTCCAGCCCTGCCCCTTTATCGGACGCGCCGTCCAGATTTTTTTGTCAAAACCCGCCTTGCCGCCGTGAAGCGTATTTTCGCCGTCGTTTTTATAAAGAGAGTATTCTTTGCCGTTGAGCGCAAACTTTGCGCCGCCTATCCTGTTGCCGTAGCGCCCTACCGCCGCCCCAAAATAAGCGCCGCCCTTTATATATCCTTCAATATCGTTAAAACCCAAAACAACATCTGCATAATTGCCTTTTGAGTCTGGCGCGGTAAGGCGCGTGATTATTGCGCCGTATGTAATGACGTCAAGCTCCGCCCCCGCAGCATTTTTTATTTTATAAAGATCCACCGCCTCGCCAGCGGGGGTTTTAGAGAATGGGAATTTCTGCACGCTTTGCGCAAGAGCGGCAGAGGCGGCAAATGCGCCCGCAAGAATAAGAAACATATATTTTAAACACATAGTGATTTATTTCTAATTTGCTCGGTAGTGGTTTTCAAGATTTTAAAGCGGCGCACCCGCGTGCCGAAACGCTCAAAAGTCTTGTTTAACATGAAGAAACTTGTTTCAAAAGTCAAACCCAATTATATAAAGCGCACTCGCCATTACCTAAACCGCCGACGCGTAAAATGCGCTATGCGGATACAAAAAAAAGCGGCTTCCGAAAGGAAGCCGCCAACAGAAACCAATAAACTAACATTAAAAAATCAGAAAAGTATCTGCAACTGCGCGCGCAAACCGTTGCTGGTCGTGCGGTAATCGCCCGATACGCCCGCAAACCCCGTATACTGCGCCCATTCATACCCCGCAGAAAACTTGACGGAAGATGCCACATACCAGTTTGCGCCTATGAAAACCTGCTTTGCAAAATCGTAAGCCAAATCGTTTACGGTGATGTCGCCGTCTATGCCGTCGCCGGTTACGCCCATGCCGCCGGTCTGCAACCAGCTGTAACGCGCAACGGGTTCCACCGAACCCCATTCGCCGATATCATACCTGTATGCGATTGTAAAGTTTGTGCCCAAGGGCGTGGCCGTGCCCTGATAATAAGTGGTGGCGGCGTCATACTTGCCGTCTTGCACGCTTTGCAGGAAAAATTCGCTCACAAAAGTGAGGCCGCGCCACCTGAAGGTAATGTAAGGGTTTATACCTATTATGCTGCGGTTTTCGGTGTCGCCCGCGGCATTTTCCCAAACAAAACCACCGCTGGCGTAGCCGAAATTCATGCCGAAGTCATAGGCTATGCCTTCATCCTGAATGGTGAAGAGGTTTTTGTAGCCGGCGTTTGAGTAGAAAGTCAAATTGTTGTCGCCGTCCTTATTCGATATGAAGGCCGCGCCTTGGCCTTCGTAAGAATTGCCGCCCACAACAGAGAGGCCGTAGTAAAGGCCTTCGGCCTGCTTGACGGTTCCGTTCCAAAACAAACCCACCGCGCGCGAGCCGAAATTTTTACGCACGTCGGAATTCACACTTATGTTTGAATCGGGGCGCGTAAAGAACCATGTTACGAGAGAGCGCTCTATTGTGATTTGCGCAAAGTCGTCCTCATTCTGCTCAAGGCCGAAGTTCACCTTTTGCATACCCACGTCAAAGCGCCCCGTAAGATAGTCAAGCGCAACCTGCTTGCTTACCACTACCCTGTCCAAATAATTGCGCTCGGCGCCTTCAATGCCGAAGTCCGTCATCAAAATTGCCGACCATCCGCTGCCGACTTCGGCCTCAACGCCGAGTTTAACGTAACGCAGATAAAAACCGTTGTCTTGCGGCTGTTCGCCCGCGGGCCCCGAAATCGTATCGACCTTGTTGTCGGCCTGATACCAGTTATACCAGTCTTGCATACCGCCCGTAATCTTTATCGACTTGGTGTCTTTTGAGCCGGGAACTACCGCGACGCTTTCCTTTGCAATTTGGGCGGCCTCTTGCTGGGTGAGCATGCCTTTCTTTACGAGGGTCTCAAGCAAAGCCCTGTCTTGGGCAAATGCGCCTAAAGTTGCGCACGCGATGAGCAGCCCTAATGTTTTTATCTTCATGTCGATAGTAAATTTATATTTTGCGTTTTGTTGCAAAGAGTATGCGCCCGCCCCCGGCGGACACATAAAGCCCATTGTCCTCAAAGTATCCGCACAAATTTGTTCAAATTCAAGTTTTTTTTGCGAAAGCCCTTAAGCCGCGCCGCGTTAAAAAAATGCCCAGCGCGTCAAAAGGCGAATCACACGCACATTTTCGCAAAAAAACATTGAAAAGGTCTTTTACAGATTTAAACATATCCTTTTATAAAAGCGCCTTTTGCGCGCAATGTGCAGGCGGAGTTTTTAACACAAATAAAATATGAACGACATATCCCAAATATACGCCAAAGCGGCCAATGAGGCGCGCGGTCTTGCAATAGACGCGATTGCCGACAGAAAATCGGGGCACCTGGGCCTGCCGCTCGGCTGCGCAGAAATAGGCGCCGTGCTTTTCGGCGAAGTGCTCTCTTTTGACCCCGCCAAACCCTCATGGCTGAATCGCGACAGGTTTGTTTTGAGCGCGGGGCACGGCAGCATGTTCTTATATTCCTGGCTGCATATTTCGGGTTATGATTTGACGCTTGAAGACCTTTCAAAATTCAGAGTGATGGGCTCAAAGACCCCCGGCCACCCCGAGTTTGGCGAAACCCCGGGCGTAGAAGTTACAAGCGGCCCCTTGGGGCAAGGCGTGGCAAATGCCATAGGCATGGCGCTTTCGCAAAAAGCGGCAGCCGCAAGGTTTAATACCGAAAGCTTTAAGACGTTTGACCACAAGGTCTTCTGCCTTGCGGGCGACGGCTGTATGCAAGAGGGCGTATCTTCAGAAGCCTGCGCTTTTGCGGCGCACCAAAAGCTCGATAATTTTATTTTGCTTTATGACTCAAACCGCGTGACGCTTGACGAAATGGCGTCCAAAACCCAGTCGGAAGACGTAAAAAAGCGCTTTGAAGCCTACGGCTTTGAAGTGTTTGCCGCAGACGGCCACGACATCGCCGCCGTGCGCAAGGTCTTTAAAAAGGCGCGCAAAGAAAACGGCAAACCGAAGCTTATAATATTTTCTACCATAATAGCCAAGGGCATACCCGAAGTAGAAAACTCGGCAAAGGGCCACGGCGAAGGCGGCGCAAAGTTTGCCGACGCCGCAAAGGCGGGCTTGGGGCTGCCCAATGAAAAGTATTACGTTTCCGACGACACTTATGCGTTTTACGCAAAGCTTGCAAAAAAACGCGCGCGCATACGTCGCGCGTGGGAAAAGTCTTTCAAAGCATGGGGAGAAACAAACCCCGCGCTTAATGAAGAGCTTGATGCGGCGCTCTCGCACAAAGGCATGACGACCGCGCAAGAAGTCCTTTCAAAAATCCCCGAAGCTCCCGCGGGTGAAAAATCGGCCACGAGAATATCGGGCGGCAAGATCTTAAACGCCATTGCAAAAGCCTATCCGTGCGTCATTACGGGCTCTGCCGACCTCTTTGGTTCAACCAAAAACTACATCAACGGCGGCGGGGATTTCTCCGCGCAAGACCGCAAGGGGCGCAACATCTGGTACGGCATAAGAGAGCACGCCATGGGCGCAATTACAAACGGCATAGCCTACTACGGGCTTTTTACGCCCTCTTGCGCAACCTTCTTAACTTTTGCGGGTTATATGCTGCCGCCCGTCAGAATTGCGGCGCTCGCAAAACTCGGCGTGCAATACTTTTTCACGCATGACTCTGTGGGCGTCGGCTTTGACGGCCCCACGCACCAACCCGTAGAGCTTGTTGCTCAGCTCAGGTGCATACCGCGCCTAAACGTCATACGCCCCGCCGACGCCGAAGAATGCGCGGCCGCCCTGGCTCTGGCCTACGCCCGCCGCGACGGCCCCACCGCCCTCATACTTTCAAGGCAAGATTTGCCGGACTTGCCCATACCCGTGCAGACTCGCAGGCTAGGCACGCTTAAGGGCGCCTATGTTGCAAAGTCAGAAAGCGCCCCGCTCGCAAAAATAATAATAGCGACGGGTTCAGAGCTTCAACACGCAATCAAGGCCGCCGAAAGCGATGCGTCCATAAGGGTTGTGTCAATGCCCTGTATGGAGATTTTTGAGCTTCAGGACGCAGAATATAAGGCGCAAGTATTGCCCGAAAGCTGCCAAAACAGAGTTGCGATCGAGGCAGGCGTAAGCGGATTGTGGTATAAATATGCGCGCAAGGTTATTGCAACGGATGATTTCGGCTTCTCGGCCGATACGCCGGAGCTTTTTGCGCATTTTAAGATTAACGCGCAGTCTTGCCTGGACGCATAATCGATAAGCCGCCCCACCCTTTTAAGCGACCATGCAAAACATGGCCGCTTTTTTTGCGCAAGACATGTACGGTAAACGCCGCACAATAAAACACACACTCCCCTGCGGCAATGGCGTAAGAAAAGCATCTCGGTCACGACAACGTAACCCATAAAGACAAAGCAATGTTCCATGTGGAACATTTTGCAATGCCCGCCCCGCAAAATATAACAGTGTTCCACGTGGAACATTTGTGCCCACATTAATAATCGATTTCAAAAAAACAATAAACCGCACGCATGGTTGCGGCCGACTTAAGCCCTCAAAAATTACACGCATAAAATAATTGCCCGCCGACACTGCGGCAAATTTGCCGCAGTTTGCAAAAAGCAAAAAAACGTCGAAACGCAAATTTGCGCCAAATTTTTGCCGAAATGGCAAAAAAACGGCCTCTAAAACCGCCCCCGCAAGGCATTTTTGAGCCATAACGCAGGCCAACGCCCGTCCGGACACCCAAAATCGATTTTAAGCCCATTCGCACCGCATATACGCAAAATTAAATTTTTTCAAAATTTTTGAAGAACCCCGAAACGTGCCGCCTTGCTCCGCTTGGAACATTTTTAATAATAACGAAAGTTTATTGAATTTTAAGACGCAATGCAGAATTTTGCGCACGCGCCCCGCAAGAAAATTTTAAGAAAACAAAATCCCGATGGCGCAAAGCGTAAATATGCTTGAAAAACCCGCCGCGCGGTTTTGAATTGATTGCTTTCAAATGATGCTAAAGACGGGCAAAATTAATCCCTATAAAGTTATCGTGTGCGGCGCGGGTCACGCGGGTTGCGAAGCGGCACTTGCTTCGGCGCGCATGGGCTTAGACACGCTCTTAATCACAGGCAACCTTGACACGATAGCGCAAATGAGCTGCAACCCCTCAATAGGCGGGCTCGCAAAGGGGCACATAGTCCGCGAAATCGACGCGCTCGGCGGTGAAATGGCCGTAAACGCAGACGCCGCGGGCATACATTTTAAGGTTCTCAACGCCTCAAAGGGACCCGCCGTGCAATCGCCGCGCGCCCAGTGCGACAAAAAAGCCTATCAATTCCGCATGAAGCGCGCGCTTGAAGCGGCAAAAAACCTCGCGCTTTTTCAAGGGCAGGGGACGGAGCTGTTAACGGAGGGCGGCAAAGCAAGGGGGGTGCGCACAAACATGGGGGTTGATTTTTACGCCGACGCGGTAATCCTCACAACGGGCACCTTTTTACGCGGCCTCATGCACATAGGCTTTACAAAGACAGAGGGCGGACGCATGGGCGATTTTGCGGCAAAAACTCTCTCGAACAGCCTTAAAGAGTGCGGCATAGAAATTGAACGCCTAAAAACGGGCACACCCGCCAGGATACTCGGCTCTTCAATAAATTTTGACAAGTGCGCCCCGCAACCCGGAGACTCAAGCCCCTGCCTTTTCGGCTTTTATGAAACTTATGACCCCGCAGAATGCGGCGTGTTCCACGTGGAACATTTGACACTTGAAGAGCGCATTGCGGCCGTGCAAAAGGCCAAGTCCTTCGGCAATTTTGAAGGTTTCGGACATGGTCAGCTTAAATGTTTTGAGACCGACACCACAAAAGAAACCGCAGAAGTCATACTTAAAAATTTAAAGAAATCCGCCATGTACGGCGGCGCGATAGAAGGGGTGGGGCCGCGCTATTGCCCGAGTATCGAAGATAAAATAGTCCGCTTTGCCGACAAAGAAACCCACAGGCTTTTTTTAGAGCCGGAGGGCCGCGACACCGACGAATGGTATATAAACGGCCTTTCAACCTCAATGCCCATAGACGTGCAACTGCAAATCATACGCAGCGTAACGGGGCTTGAAAACGCGCAAATGATGCGGCCGGCCTACGCGGTTGAATATGATTATGCGCCGCCCACCCAGCTTTCTGCGTCTTTAGAGTCTAGGGTGATTGAAAACCTCTTTTGCGCGGGGCAAATTAACGGCACGAGCGGCTATGAAGAGGCCGCGGGGCAGGGACTCATTGCGGGCGCAAACGCTGCCGCAAAATTGCTGGGGCTTGAACCGCTTATCTTAAAGCGCCATGAAAGCTACATAGGGGTTCTCATAGACGACCTTGTTACAAAAGGCACCAAAGAACCCTACCGAATGTTTACAAGCAGAGCGGAATATCGCCTGCTTTTAAACCATACAAGCGCAGAGGCGCGACTTTATAAATACGCAAAAAAATACGCGCTTGCGGGTGTAGGGCGCCTTGCAAATATTGAGGCTAAAAACGCTGATATAGAACGTCTTGCAAACGCAATTGAAGGCGGCAAAGAGGCCGCCGTGCTGCGCCGCCAAGAGGCCGATACAAACTTGCACGCCCTTCTCGGCTCAGATTTTTGCAAGCTCCCCCAGGGGCTGCGCGACGAAGTTTTATACCGCGTAATATACAGGGGCTATCTTGAGCGCGATATGCGCCAGCTGGAAAAGATGTCGGGTCTCGAAGAAATGTCTATACCGCCCGACATGACGTTTTCAAAGGCGCTGGGGCTGCGCATAGAAGCCGCGCAAAAGCTTGAAAAATTCAAACCCGCCACAATAGGGCAGGCCTCGCGCATATCGGGCATATCGCCCGCAGATGTCAGCGTGCTCGCAGTCGCCGTGAAAAGCTTCATATCAAAAACACATACTAAGAAAAATAATCAATATTCATCTTGAAAATGCGATGCGATTGCCTAATTTTACTTAACATATATCTTAAACCCAAAAATATATTATTTTAGCTCATGGAGTTCCTCTCATTCGCGGCGTTTTTTATTCTGCTGCTTGCGGGCACACTCGGTTTAATCGCCGCGTTTCGCTTTATCGCATTCACAAAGAGCGGGGAAGCGCACATTAAATTTTCAGAAAGACACTTAGTTTCCAAAACCGACGACAGGGCTTTTGAGCGTTGGTACAAAAACAAGTGCTCCCACTATGTTCGCACCATATTGATATGCGCGTGTTCCGTGGCCGGATCTATCGCGTTTCTCGCATACAAATTTTGGCAGGTTCATGATTAAAAATGCGCCGTTTTTGAGTGTCAAGCGACACTTTTGAAACATTTGGAATATTTTCGTTTTACGTAGGGTTTGCGCGAGGTTTTCTTGTTGACACCCGCACACAAAACTTGAGAAAACTATTTCAAGCTGAGATTACCCTAAGCTTGTTTACAATGTTACTGAACATGGAATTTTCAAAGAAAATCCCAACAATTTTACTATTTGCGGCATCGGCTCTTCCGCATTCGGCGGGCGCGTCTGAAAGTGTCGCGCCCGATATACTTTTTAAAATAGCGGGCATACCCGTCACAAACTCGATGGCGACAACTTGGGGCTTTGTAATCGTAAGCGTTATTTTGCTGCGCCTCTTGATACGCGGCGGCGCAAGTATAGTGCCGGGCAAAGGCCAGATAGTATTGGAGAGCATAATTGCCTCTCTCAAAGAGATTTTAGAACCCGTTATGGGCAAGCGCGCCTTTAAGGCGGCCTTCCCGCTTTTACTTGGCATATTCTTTTTTGTGCTCATGATGAATTGGAGCGGGCTCTTGCCCGGCGTGGGCTCTATAGGCAAATCCCAAAAGGCCGAAATTGTGCAAGGCGATGTTGCCGCATATAAAGAGGCGGGCTTTCATATAACGCCGCTGCCCGAGGGCAAAGGCTCTGAAGTAAAAATGTATGAGGCGGAAAAATTCACGCCCTTTCTGCGCCCCGCCAATTCAGATTTTAACACGGCTTTCGGCCTTGCGCTCATATCTTTTGGGGCGTGGATATATTTTGTCATGCGCTATGCGGGGCCCAAGGCTCTGCTTTACGACTGGTTCGGCAACAAGGCCGACAGAAAGGACACGCCGCTTTTGATATACATTTGCCTTACGCCGATTTTCTTTGCGGTGGGTTTTATCGAAATTATTTCAACGCTGATACGCCCGATTTCGCTTTCTTGCCGACTTTTCGGCAACGTCTTCGGCGGCGAAGTTCTCTTAGAGAGCATGTATGGGGTTTTCGCATACATCCTGCCCGTGCCGTTTTGTTTTTTTGAGCTTTTGGTGGGCTTGGTGCAGGCCTTTATATTCACGCTGCTTACCGCCGTATACATAGGCCTCATAACAAACCATGAAAGCCCGGACGGCAGTCATTAATCTTATTTTTTAACATACTTAAGCATACAGTAAAAAAGGAAATACTATGATTAGCATACTCGCAGAAGTAACGACAACGGTTGCCTCCGAAGTTTCGGGCAATGTGCATTTGGGCCTAGACGTGGGTCTGGGTTGCCTCGGCGCCGCAATAGGCGTGGGTCTCGTAGGCTCAAAAGTGGTTGAAGCCGTAGGCCGCAACCCCGCCGCATCCACAAAGATAATGGTGCAGGGGCTGCTTGGCATGGCGCTCGCAGAAGCTATCGCGTTTTACGTCATATTCCTCGCCAGATAATCACGGCGAAGAGCCGCAAAACCGCACATGAACACCATCTTGGCAAGCGGCGGCAATCCGCTTAAACTCTTGAATGAACTCGGCGTGGAATGGAACTTCCTCGCGGGGCAAATCTTCAGCTTTGCGCTTATGGCGACGGTGATTTACATCTTCGTCTTCAAGCCCGTGATAAAAGCCACCGAAGAGAGGCAAAAAAAGATACAAAAGGGGCTTCTTGACGCCGAAAGCGCAAGCAAATCGCTGGAAACCGCGCATATAGACGCCGCAGGCAAAATCCGCAAAGCGGCCGAGGATGCGGCGGGCATAGTTGCGGAAGCGCGCACGGGCGCAAGGGCGCTTGTGGAAAAGGCGCGCGAAGAAAGCCGCAAAACCGCAGAGGATATGCTCAAAGCCGCAGAAATGCGCATCTCGGAAGAGAAGGCGCAAATGCGCGAAGAGCTTAAGTCGGAAATGGCCGCGCTCATAGCCAAGGCCGCGCGCCAAGCCATAGGCGAAGCTTTGGACGAAGAGCAAAAGTCAAAGATTGCGCAGGCTGCGGCTTTAAACATCTCAAAGCAGGGCTAAATACAAACGTGGACATCAAGGCAAAGGCAAAATTTCTCGCAAACGCATCGCTCGACAAGGGCGGCGCGCCCCGCCTTGAACGCGTAAAGGCCGCGCTTGAATATATCGAAATGCATGAACCCGCCGCAAAAAAGCTGGGGGTTGCGCGCCTTTACAAAAAGCAGCTCAAACTGCTTATGGCGCGCAGGCGCGCTAAGATAGAGCATGCGGGCGCGCTCAACATGGATGCGCTTAAAACGCTTGAGGCCTTCATAAAAGAAAGGCTGCAAGCCGACGTAAGCGTAAGCGTCTCTGAAAACACGTCGCTCATTGCGGGCGTGCGCGTAATCTGCGGGGACGATGTCTTTGAAAATTCCGTCTCCCAAAACTTAAGTCAAATCGGCGAGGCTTTTGCGCAAACCCGCGCGTAAAACAAAAAAACAATTTCTAAAATGGACAGCAGCATATTAAAAGAGATAGAAGCCGGCATAGAGCGCATAGAAAATCAGGCGCGCCGCAGCAACGTTGGCCGCATAATTTCCGTAGCCGACGGAGTGGCAAGGCTGAACGGACTTTCCGACGCAATGTATAACGAGATGATACGCTTTGAGGGCGGGGTCTTCGGCATGGCGCTCAATCTCGGCGAGGACGAAGTGGGCTGCGTGCTTCTGGGCGACACCTCGGGCATAAAAGAAGGCCATGAGGGCAAAACCACGGGACAGCTGCTCAGCGTGCCCGTCGGCAAAGAGCTTTTGGGCAGAGTTGTGGACGTTCTGGGCCGCCCCATAGACGGCAAGGGCGACATCCATGCAAAAGAATATTATCCCGTTGAAAAAATCGCCCCGGGCATATTGCCGCGCAAAGGCGTAGACCAGCCCCTGCAAACGGGCATCTTGGCTATTGACTCCATGATACCCATAGGCCGCGGACAGCGAGAGCTTATAATAGGCGACCGCTCGACGGGCAAAACCTCAATCGCGCTTGACGCGATAATCAATCAGGCGCGCTTAAATCGCGCGGGCTCGGCCGCGGGCGACGCGTCTTTCCGCCCCGTATATTCTATTTACGTGGCCATAGGCCAAAAAAACGCGAACATCGCGCGCACAATACAGCTTTTGGAAGAGCAGAAGGCGCTTGAATACACCATTATCGTCGCAGCCTCGGCTTCTGAAAATGCGGCAAATCTTTACATCGCGCCGTACTCCGGCTGCGCGATAGGCGAATGGTTCATGGATAACGGCATGGATGCGCTTATTGTTTTTGACGACCTTTCAAAACACGCCGCGGCCTACAGACAAGTGTCTCTCATATTAAAGCGCCCCTCCGGTCGCGAGGCTTATCCGGGCGACGTTTTCTATTTGCATTCACGCCTGCTTGAGCGCGCCGCGCGCTTGAACGAAACAAGCGGCAACGGCTCTCTGACGGCGCTGCCTATAATAGAGACGCAGGCCGGCGACGTCAGCGCCTACATCCCCACAAACGTGATTTCTATCACGGACGGCCAGATATTTTTGGATACCGACTTGTTCAATCAGGGCGTGCGCCCCGCAATATCTATAGGCATATCGGTTTCGCGCGTGGGCTCTGCGGCGCAGATAAAAGCGTTTAAGCAGGTGGCGGGCAAAATCAAGGGCGAATACGCGCAGTATAAAGAGCTCGCGGCTTTCGCGCAGTTCGGGTCAGACTTGGACGCGCGCACAAAGGCCATAATAGAAAAGGGCGACAGGCTCGTCGAAGTTCTCAAGCAAAACAACAAGTCTCCGCTGTCCGTTGAAACGCAAATAGCGATACTCTGGGCGGTTCAAAACGGCGCCTTTGCCGAAGTGCCCGTAAAAAAAATCACGGAGGCCGTGGCAAACTTTAAAGAATACGCGGAAAATTCCGCCCCCGAAACCCTAAAAGAAATCACGCAGAAAAAGGTGCTCGACGAAGAGCTTACAAAGAAGCTCGGCGAAGTTTGCGCGCGTTGGAAAACCGTTTTCGTAAAATAGCAGATGAAGGGTTTAAGGGAAATAAAAAGCCGCATCAGGGCGGTTAAGAGCACGGGGCAGATTACCCATGCCATGCAGCTTGTGGCGGCTTCAAAAATGAAGAAGGCGCAAAGCAGGGCGGAGCAGGGCAGGGCATACACGCTGCTCTTGCTTGATATGCTTGATACTATTGAAAAGGCGGGCGCTGCCCCGGAAGAATTCAAACTTTTTCAACCCAGCCTTGCAAAAAATCGCCTGGTAATAGTTTTCTCTACCGACAAGGGTCTTTGCGGCCCCCTCAATACAAATCTTTTTAAGCACATTGCGGAGCTGCCCAAAGAGGGCTGCTCTTTTGTGGCGGTGGGCGAAAAGGCCGCGCGCTTCATAGCCCGCGACGGACGCAATCTCGTGGCAAAGTTTAAAATCAGCGACTTTGTGTCGTTTTCCGAAGTCCGCAAAATTTGCGAATTCGCAATATCAGAAGTGCTTGAGCGCGGCTTTGACACAATTGAGGTGCTTTACCCCGCCTTCATAAACACCCTGCGGCAAGAACCCGTCTTGGTTAAGCTTGCGCCCGTCTCCGACTTGCGCAAACACATAGAGCACCTCGCGGGGCAATACAAGGTGAACATCAACACGGGGCTTAAGGAAGACCGCGAATTCATATTTGAACCGTCCCCCAAAGAGCTTTTGATGGAACTGCCGCTTTTCTATCTGAAAAACGAGCTTTACCACATGGCGCTTGACGCAAAGGCGTCGGAGCAGTCGGCGCGCATGGTCGCCATGAAGAACGCAAGCGACAACGCCGACACCCTCATGCAAAATTTGACTTTGGAATTCAACAAGGCGCGCCAAAGCGCCATCACAACAGAAATCATAGAACTCTCCGGCGCGGCGCAGGCGCTTGAAAACTCTTAAAAAAAATGAGCGATAAATTAAAACATGGCAAAATAACCCAAGTGATGGGTCCCGTCGTAGACGCGCATTTTGCGGAAGATTCGATACCCGACATTTACAACGCCCTCACGACCGAAATTGCGCTTGATGGCGGCAAAAAGACGGAGGTTGTGCTTGAAGTTCAGCAGCAGCTGGGCGGCGGCGTGGTGCGCTGTGTGGCAATGACGTCTACCGAAGGCCTCAAGCGCAACACCGAAGTTACGGACACAGGCTCCCCCATCAAAGTGCCTGTGGGCAACGAGGTTCTCGGCCGCATATTTAACGTTACGGGTCAACCCGTAGACGACAAGGGCCCCCTGCAAACCAAGGAGAGGCTGCCCATACACCGCAACGCCCCCACGCTTGAAGAGCAAAGCACGCACGCGGAAATTTTGGAAACGGGCATCAAGCCCATAGACTTAATCTGTCCTTTTATCAAGGGCGGCAAGGTGGGCGCATTCGGCGGCGCGGGCGTAGGCAAAACGGTCGTCATAATGGAGCTTATAAACAACATCGCCAAGGCGCACGGCGGCTACTCAGTATTTGCGGGCGTCGGCGAACGCTCACGCGAGGGTAACGACCTTTACCACGAAATGTCCGGCAGCGGCGTCATCGACGTCAAAAACCCCGAGAAGTCAAAAGTAGCCTTGGTATACGGACAGATGAACGAGCCTCCGGGCGCGCGTATGAGGGTTGCGCTTACCGCCCTTACCATGGCGGAATATTTCCGCGACGCGCAAGGGCAGGACGTGCTGCTTTTCATAGACAACATCTTCAGGTTTTCGCAGGCGGGCAGCGAAGTCAGCGCCTTGCTGGGCCGCTCGCCCTCGGCGGTGGGCTACCAACCCACGCTCGCCCAAGAAATGGGACAGCTGCAAGAAAGAATCACGTCCACCAAGAAGGGCTCGATAACCTCTTTTCAGGCGGTCTACGTGCCTGCGGACGACCTTACCGACCCCGCGCCCGCAAACACCTTTACGCATCTTGACTCAACCATCGTTTTGGACAGGGCTATTGCGTCGCTCGGCATTTATCCTGCGCTTGACCCGCTTGCGTCTACGTCAAACGCGCTCTCTCCCGACATCGTCGGCGAAGAGCACTTCAAGGTTGCGCGCGGCGTGCAAGAGGTGCTGCAAAAATACAAAGACTTGCAAGACATCATCGCAATCTTGGGCATTGACGAGCTTTCGGACGACGACAAGCTCACGGTTTTCAGGGCGCGCAAGATACAAAAATTCCTGTCGCATCCCTTCCATGTTTCCGAAGTGTTCAACGGCATACCCGGCGTCTATGTAAAAACCGCCGACACCATACGCGGCTTCAGAATGATTTTGGACGGAGAGCTTGACCACGTTAATGAAAACGACTTCTATATGAAGGGTCGCATAGAGGATGTTTTGGAAGCCTACGAAAAAAGTAAAACCAAGTAAGCGCAATGCCCTTAAGTCTTGAAATAATAACGCCCGAAGGCATCGCGTGGGAAAGCGACGACGTAAAAAGCGTTGCCATGCCTACGCGCAGCGGCGAAGTGCAGCTGCTTGAAGGGCATATACCGCTTATGACGATACTCGAGGCGGGAGACTTGCGCATAGAAACCGCCGACGGCGTGTATGAAGACCTTGCGGTAGACAAGGGTTACGCGCGCTGTATGGCCGATAAAATTTCAATCTTAACCGAAGCCGCAATAAAGATTGACGATATAGACATTAACGCCGCAGAAGAGGCTAAGGCCGAGGCCCTGAAGGCGCTTGAAGAAGCCAAGTCACAAAAACACCTTGACTCTGCGGAGCAGGAAAAGCTTGAATCAATAGTGCGCTTCTCGGTCGCGCAGCAGCTCGCAAAAGCGCGCCGCAAAAAATAATATTTCAGGACGAAAATGAGCGAAGATACCGCATCAAAATCCAAACATTTCATCAGGCAGATTATCGAGGAAGACATCGCCAAGGGGCTTGATCCCAAAGACATTATGACGCGCTTCCCGCCCGAGCCTAACGGCTGCCTGCACATAGGCCACGCCAAAGCGCTCTGCCTTGACTTCGGCATGGCGCTTGAATACGGCGGCAAATGCAACCTGCGCTTTGACGACACCAACCCCACCAAAGAAGACGTCCGCTTTGTGGACTCTATAAGAGAAGACGTCCGCTGGCTCGGCTTTCAATGGAACGGCGAATTTTACGCCTCAGACTACTTCGGGCAGATTTACAACTATGCGGAAGAGTTGATTTTGGCGGGCAAGGCTTATATCTGCACGCTCTCGCCGGATGAATTTAAAGAATATCGCGGCGTGCCGGGCAAACCCGGCAAAGAAAGCCCCAACCGCAACCGCCCCATAGCCGAAAGTTTGGACATTTTCAGGCGTATGCGCGCGGGTGAGTTTGAAGAGGGCAAATACGTTCTGCGCGCAAAAATCGACATGGACTCCCCCAATCTGCACATGCGCGACCCCGCCATATACCGCATCAAGAAAGACGCGCACCACCGCACGGGCGCGCAGTGGTGCATATATCCCATGTATGACTTTGCGCATTGCCTTTCAGACGCAATTGAGCGCATCACGCATTCTCTCTGCACGCTTGAGTTTGAAGTTCACAGGCCGCTTTACGACTGGTTTATAGAGAACACGTCCATAATACACTCGCTCAAAAAGCAGCCGCGCCAGTATGAATTTGCGCGCCTCAACCTCTCTTACACCATGATGAGCAAGCGCAAACTGCAGCAGCTGGTCGAAGAAAAGGTCGTGGACGATTGGGATGACCCGCGCATGCCGACACTTTCGGGGATGCGCCGCAGGGGTTACACCCCCGCCGCCATTAAAGATTTTTGCGAAGAAATAGGCATAACAAAGTTTAACAGCCTTACGCAGCTTGAGCTTTTGGAGCACTGCGTGCGCGCAGATTTAAATAAAATTGCGGAGCGCCGCATGGCCATTTTTGACCCGCTGGAAGTTGAAATAACCAACTGGGAAGACGGCAAAGCAGACTATCTGCCCGCAATCAATAACCCTGAAGACCCCTCGGCCGGCGAGCGCCTTGTGCCGTTCTCCAAAAAAATATACATAGAGCGCGAAGACTTTATGGAAAACCCGCCGAAAAAGTTTTTCAGACTGTCGGTCGGCAATGAAGTGCGCTTGCGCTACGCCTATATTTTAAAGTGCGAAAGCGCCGTAAAAGACGCTGCGGGCAATATCGTTAAACTTCTTTGCACGATAGACATGCAAAGCCGCGGCGGCAACGCGCCCGACGGCCGCAAAATCAAGGGGACAATACACTTTGTGAGCGCACCTCACGCAATCAAGGCAACGGCGCACCTCTTTGACAAGCTCTTTACCAAAGAAGACATGACGGAGATTGAGGAAGGCAAAGATTTTAAGGATTACCTAAATCCGCAGTCTATCGAAGTCAAAGAATTTTGGGCGGAGCCTTCTTTGGCCGATGCAAAAGCGGGCGCGCCCCTGCAGTTTGAGCGCAATGCGTATTTTACCAGAGACTCAAAGCACCCAGAAAAGCTCGTCTTTAACAGAACCGCAACGCTTAAAGACTCTTTTTCAAAGTAACAAGCTTGCGCCCGATAAGCTTATAAAAGAAAAGAGCCGCATAAAAAATATGCGACTCTTTTATGCCTTAACAAAGGGTCGGATAATCCTATTTGGGCAAACGCCCCGATACAAATTCGGGCAGCCCCGTAGCATTCTCGTTATTTTCAACGACAATGTTTTGAGATTTTTCCGCGTGCACAAGCGCGGCGTTCGGCCTTTGTTTAAGGCCGGATGGCGCGGCCGGCGCAAAAAATTTGTTGTTTTTTACGACTGCGTTTTGCGTATCGCGCATATAAACGCCCACGCCGCGCCAAGCGTAAAAAGTATTATTTTCTATTACTATGTCGGAATTTAAATAATACGGCGTCTTTGAGCGCGCGCCGGGCGCAAGGCTAGCAATCATGCCGCCCGGCCAGCCAAACTCATAATGCTCTTCAAAGCCGCAATCCTTAAAGGTGTTGCCGCGTATTATCACGCGCTTCGCCCAAAGCCCCTCCGGCCAGCCCGGCTCGTTATTCATGGTTATGGCAGACGATGAAAGCCCCTCAAAGCAGTTATTTTCTATCAAAACGTCTTCGGCCTTGATGTATAGCCCGAATCGCTTTGAGTTCTTAAACGACGAATTTTTTATGACAACCCCGCGAGAGTTGCCGACATTGTAAACCGTCGTGCACTTACGTTTGTCAAGCCCCGCTACAATATCCGCAACGTCTTTATCAAAACGTATTACGCCGCGCGCGGCGTCAAAATCAGTAATGCGCGCGGTGGCAAAAACCGTGTTGGTTTCCGGAGTGAAAAACGCGATTTCATCGCCCTTAAAAAACTCGTCGGCGTCAGGCAGCTTGTCAAGCTGCGAGCCCTTGGGGCACACCCGCAGCGCGCGCGCTCCGAGCTGCTCGGCAACAAAAAGCGGCACAAGGTAAATGTTTGCGCAGTCGTCGGCTATGCCCTCAATGCGGCAGTCCTCAATCCAAGGCCCCACGCGGTTGTTGGGATGATGAAAGCCGTCGGCGTTCGTAGACTTGCGGCGGCCTTCGGCTATAGTATTGCGGCAGTTTATAAAGTTCATCGCAGAGCAGCGGCCGAATGTGAACGCCCCCGCTGGCGACGCCAATATGTCGATATCTCTCAGCGTGGAGTTTTGGCAGTTTTCGCCGCCGAAAGCCGCCGCCGAACGCTTGCAGGTATGGGTGTAGTAGTCGCCGGCATTCAGCAGGGAAATTTCCGGCACGCTCTTAAATTTGACCCTGAACAAATCAAGGCCGTTTGCGCTTTTGCCCTCATAGACAATGTCGCTTTTCGCATACCCGTTTGCCATGCCGCGCTTTGGGCGCCCCGCAACTTCGGCCTCCATAAAAAAACCCGTTTCCGAAGTCTTTAAATGCTCGGCGTCAAAGCGCGGGTGCTTGGGCAAAACCTCGCAGACCACTTCTAGAGCCTCTTTATTTACAGAGACAATCTTGCCGGTAGAGTGGGGCAGGGGGTCATAATCGACCGTCATATTTTCAACAATGCACTCTTTGCAGTTTGAGAGCGTAAGAAACCCGAGAAACGGAGAGCTTATCAAAAACTTTGCGCCGCCGCCGTCAACTTGCACACGCCTTGCGTTTTCAAGCGCCAACGCGCGTTTGCCGTTTTTGGGCGCGCCCGCAATATCGTAAATGCCCTTTTCTATGACGAGCTTTGCGTTTTCAAGCTTGGCTAGGGCGTCAAGCGCGTTTTGCAGGGCCGCGGCGTCGCACTTGCCGTCATCGGGCAGGACGCCAAAATCTTTTGCGTAAATCGTCTGTTTGATTTCTATGCTTCGCAAAGGTTCCGCCCTCGGATATTTTCCGTTCCAAAATCCGTCTTCGGCAAAACACGCGGCGGAAATCCACGCAAACACGGTTATGCCCGCACCCCAATTCAAAATATTATTAAACATACGCCTTGAGTTTTGACGCCCCGCGCGCCAAAAGTCAAACCAACTAAGCGATTGACTTTGCGGCTTCTTTCAAAAAAACTTTTGTTATGAAAGCCCCCATATTAAGCGCGCTCTGTTTTTTATTAACGCTCAATGTTTTTGCGCAAGCGCAGACGCCGCAAGCGGCCGCCGCACAGGAGGCAAGCGCCGCCCCCGTTAAAAACGCAAACCCGCAGGCCGCGCAAGAGGCCGATAAAAAGCCGCAGGCTTTCACGCCGGACGGCCACCCCATAAGAGAGCTTAAAATGCCCGACGGACAAGATCCTGAAATTTACATGGGGGGTGCAACCTTCGACACAAAGAAGCCCATCACTCTTGATACCTCCACCGAAAAAACCACGCAAGAGACCCTTTTTAAGATGTTGTTAAGCCTAGAGAAAACGCAGCAAGACCTGCTTACAAAATCTTACACGGCGCTTCTTTACGCATACTCGCCGCGCGGCGCAAAAGGCGCCGAAGAGCTGCGCGCGCTTTTAAACGGCAAAACCGCAAAAGAGATTATAGAGCTCGGCAAGCCCTACTCAAACCTCATACCCTCGGGGCTCAAATTTGACGCCTCAAGCGAGGAAAAGTTCCAGGCAAGCCTTGCATTTGCCATGATGACGCTTTCAGAAGATAAAAAGCACGAGCTTGCCGCGGCAATCGCAAAAGTGATTTTAAAGGGCTCAAAAGAGGGCAAGACCCCCGCAGAATCCATTAAGGCGTTAAACGGCATGGACGCGCAGCAGATTATAGAACACGCCAAAGACATAGATATCAAGCTGCCCGAAACCCTCTGAAAAGCCCGCATTTTGAGAGGGCGTTTTTCAAATCGCAAGCGCCGCTTAAGAGTGCCGAACAACGGGTTGCGCCCCCAAGTAAAACGGATACGGGCACACCCCGCCGCGCCTTGCGCCACGCGGGTTTTTAACTATTGACAAGCCCTGCGCCTTATACATTATTAATATCCAAATAATGGGACTCTCGTGAAAAGAGTGGGCTTTGCCCGCTTTTTTTTGTCTATCAACACAACCTTAATAAACACGAAAAGATTATGAGCAACAGCAGCGAAATTTTGGCAATTCTCGAATACATGGAGAAAGAGAAGCAGATTAGCCGTCAGGACATGATTGAATCAATCTCGTCGGCCATACGCAACGCCGCGTCAAAAGGGGCGCAGGCGGGCTATAATCTTAAGATAGACATAAACCCGAAAAGCGGGGCGCTGAAGTCTTGGGCGCTGCTTGAGGTTACCGACAGCATCGGCGACCCCTCCACGCAAATCCATATCGACAAAGCCAAGCTTTATCTTAAAGAGCCGAAGCTCGGCGACATCGTAGAGCGCGAGATAGATTTAAGCAACCTCGGCCGCATAGCCGCAAAGAACGTCTACCAGAGCATCATACAAAAGGTGCGCCAGTTTGAAAAAGAGCGCATTTTTGACGACTACAAAGACACCGTCGGCGATATCGTTACGGGCACCGTGCGCCGCCGCGAAAAGGGCGCGCTCATAGTAGACTTGGGCAAGGCCGAAGCAATTTTGCCCAAGCGCGAAGCCATCCCCGGCGAAGACTACGCCCCGGGCGAACGCATACGCTGCCTCTTGCTTGAGATAGACAATTCCCCCCGCGGCCCCGAAATCATTTTAAGCCGCGCCAGCTATAAGTTTGTGCAAAGGCTGTTTGAGCTTGAAGTGTCAGAAATGACAGAAAGCATCGTGAAGATTGAAGCCATGGCCAGAGAGCCCGGCTACCGCACGAAGATTGCCGTAAGCAGCACGGACGCCCGCATAGACCCCGTGGGCGCTTGCGTGGGCGCAGGCGGTTCGCGCGTTAAGAGCATAGTAAGAGAGCTCGGCGGCGAAAAGATTGACGTAATCAAGTATTTTGAAGACCCCAAAGACCTTTTGGTTGAGTGCATCAAGCCCGCAATCGCAAAGAACATCCAAGTCGACTACGCGCAAAAAAGAATGTGCTTTGAAGTGGCGGAGGAAGATTTGTCGGTAGTCATCGGCAAGCGCGGCTCAAACGCAAAGCTTACTTCGCGCCTTTTGGGCTGGAAGCTGGACATCAGCAAAGAGCTCAGCAAAGAAGTCGGCCTTTCGCAGAGGCTGCAGCAGGCTGCGGGCAGTCTTGCGCAAATACTGCCGACACTTTCCGAAAATCAGGCTGCGATACTCGCAAACAACGGCATCAACAGCACCGAAGCCTTTGAAGGCGTAGAGGTTTCAGACCTTCTCGAAATGGGATTTTCCCCCGCAGAAGCAGAAGAAATTCTCACTAAAGTGAAGTCTAGAAACGCTTAGTTTTGAGGGAAACTCTTAACCCATAAACATCCCAAGAATAGATAGATGAGCATAAGAATACACGTTTTGGCAAAAGAACTCGATATGCAGAGCAAGGATCTGATGGATTTTATCAATCAGAGACAGGACGTTTACGGGCTGGAGATAAAGACCTCTTCAAACGCTATAGCCCCACTTTACGCGGAGATGATATCTGCGGACGTCAAAAAGCATCTGCTCGAACTGGCTAAAAGCCCGCAGGCAATCGCGCCGAGCGCCGATGCGCCCGCGGCAACGCCCGATAATGAAAGCGTTGCGCCTGAAGCGCCGCTTGCGGCAGAGCCCGTAAAAGAGGCACCGCCTGTTCCGCAGGCCGCAGCACCCGCAGCACCCGCTTTGCAGGAAGCGCAGACAAAGCGCCCCGGCACGCCGCCGCCACTGCCCCCGCTCGGCAAAAGGCCTCCGCTTGCGGTGCCGCCCTTTGCCTCAAAACCGCAGGCATTCCAGCCTTTCGGCACACAGCGCCCCGCGCAAAACGCCCCGCAGGCCGAAGCGCCCAAGACGCCCCGGCAAGAGCGCCAAGAAACGCCTGACGTAGTGGTTCGCGAAAACAAGCCCGCCACTCTCACGCCCCCGATTTTCAAGCGCCCCAATGCGCCGCAAGCGCCCACATTTTTCGGCGTGGCGCGCCCCGCGCAAAACGTGCCGGCCTCCGTATCTTTGCCGCCGCGCGGCCCCGCAAGCGCAACCCCTCCGCAAGCCGCGCAGGCACAAAAGCCCGCAGAAGCGGGGGATCTTAAAATTTTGCAGATTAAGCCGCCAATCATCGTGCGCGACTTTGCAAAGATGATGGACGTCAAGCCCTTCAGGCTTATTTCAGAACTCATGGACATGGGCATATTCGCCTCCATGAACCAGTCCCTTGAAGAATCTACCGCGCAGCGCGTGGCGGAACGCCACGGCTACACGCTCGACATCAAGCACAGGGGCGAGCAGCAGCAGCAGCAAATACAGGCCGCCGCCGCCAAGAAAAAGGCCGCAGAAGCCGTAGAAGACATCAAGAACCTTGAGTCGCGCCCGCCCATCGTCTGCATTTTGGGCCATGTCGACCACGGCAAAACCACCCTGCTTGACACCATCAGAAATACGAACGTCGTAGCCGGCGAAGCGGGCGGCATAACGCAGCACACCGCAGCCTATCAGGTTGAGCACAAGGGCAAAAAGATAACTTTCTTGGACACTCCCGGCCACGCCGCATTCTCAAAAATGCGCGAGAGGGGCGCAAACGTTACAGACATCGCAATTTTGGTTGTCGCGGCAGACGACGGCTTTATGCCGCAGACCGACGAAGCCCTGAGCTTTGCCCAAAAAGCGGGCGTGCCAATTGTTGTTGCAATAAACAAGATGGACTCTAAGGGCTCAAACATAGACCGCGTCAAGCAGCAGATGCAAAAGCGCAGCATAACCCCCGAAGACTGGGGCGGCGAAACTCTGTGTTGTCCCGTGTCGGCGCTTAAAAACACAAATATTGAACAGCTCTTGGAGCTCGTCTTATTGCAGGCAGAAATTATGGAGCTTAAGGCCAACCCCAAGCGCGCGGTCGAAGGCGACATCATAGAAAGCCAGCTTGAAGCCGGCCGAGGCGCAACGGCGACCGCCATAGTGAGCTCGGGCACGCTCAAGGCGGGCGACGTCTTGGTTTGCGGCGAAAACTGGTGCAAAGTGCGCGCGCTTCTTGACGACAAGGGCGTAAAAATCCAAAAGGCCACACCGGGCACTCCCGTTGTGATAATGGGCTGGTCCGGCGCCCCCGAAGCCGGCGAAAAATTTGAAAAGACGGAGAATGACCGCGCCGCAAAGCGCATCACCGAAGAGCGCATTCTTGAAAGAAAGAAGGCAACTTCCGTAGCGGACGCGCCCTCAAAAACCGCAAGCATAGAAGACCTGATGGCCGCAATAGCCAGCAAGGATCTTAAAACTTTTAAGTGCATAGTAAAAAGCGACGTGTCGGGTACGGTAGAAGCCGTATCGGCTTGCCTCTTAGACATCAAGAGCGACAAGGTTACGCTTGAAGTCATAGACCAATCCGTAGGCCTGATCACCAAAAACGACGTAGACTTTGCAGCAACCGCGGGGGCCGCGATAGTTGCCTTCAACGTCAAGCAGGAAAACGGCGTCGCAAGCTGGGCAAAGCATGAGGGCGTAGACATCATCACGCACAATATAATTTACGAGCTCATCACGCGTGTGCGCGAAGCTATGAAAAACCTCCTTGATCCCGAGCTTAAAGAAAACAAGCTCGGCCAGGCGGAAGTGCGCGCGGTATTCAGCGTTACAAAGGGCGGCAAGGCTGCGGGTTGCATGGTTACAGAAGGCCTCATAAAGCGCGACAAGCTTGCGAGGGTGTTCCGCAAAGACAAAGAAATCGCACGCGGCAGAATCGGCGACCTCAAACGCTTCAAAGACGACGCTACAGAAGTGCGCGCGGGCTATGAATGCGGCATGAACGTCACGGGCTTCTCGGACTACCAGCCCGGCGACATCGTCGAATGCTTTGAAATTCTCGAAATCCGCCCCGAACTTTAGGCCTAAATGAGTCAACGCAAAGTCAGAGTGGGCGAGCTGCTGCGCAGCCAGCTCAGCGACGCGCTTCACACCAAGTGGCGCGCCGAAAGCGTGGGCATAACGCTCACGCACGTAGACGTAGCGCCGGACTTGCGCACGTGCAACATCTATTACTCGGTAATAGGCGGCAGAGAAGAGGCCGCGCGCGCAATCAAGTTTTTGCTTTCGATACGCTCGGAATTGCGCTTTATGATGGGGCGCGAAGTGACGCTTAAATACACGCCTTCCTTAAACTTCGTTTACGATGCGTCGATAGCAAAGGGAATGCGCGTTCTCGACATTCTTGACGAGCTTGACTCTGGCGGCGACGCCCCCGCGCATGACGACGACGAAGAAGACCCGTACGAAAGCTGAGGCCGCACAATGAAGTATTTCCCCGATTTTTTCGCAGATTTTCAGACGCTCTTGAAAGAGGCGAAGGGTAAAAATATTGCTGTCATAGGCCACCTGCGCCCCGACGGCGACTGCATAAGCTCCATGCTCGGCATTGCCGAAATTTTGGAAGCATACGCAAAACCCAAGCGCATAGTATGCTTAAACAAGCACGATGTGCCGCATCTTTACGAGCACTTTACCTACGGCAAAACGGTCTTGAGCGCCGACGATTTTACGGACGAGTCTTTTGAAGTCATAACGGTTGACTGCGCAGATTATAAGCGCGTGGGCGAAGAATTTTCAAACCGCTTTCCAAAGCCGCTTTGCTGCATAGACCACCACGCCTCAAACCACACCTACGCAAAAATAAACATTCTCGACGTAAAGGCTTCGGCCACGGCGGAGATTATTGCGGGGCTCGCGTTTGACGCGGGGCTTAAGCTTTCGGCGCAAAACGCAAACAGGCTCTACATGGGGCTTGCCATGGACACGCGCCAATTTACCACCACGTCTACAACGCTGCGCAGTTTTGAGGTTGCAAGCGCTCTTGTCGCGGCGGGCGCAAACCCCGCAGAAACGGCCTTAGAGCTTTATCAGCGCGAAAAATTCGGCCGTCTGAAGCTGCTGGCATATTATTTGCAAAGCTTGACCATGCACTTTAAGGGGCGCGTCTGCATAGGACTTTTGCCGCTTGGCATATTTGAAAAAACGGGCTCTTCAAAAGAGGATACCGACGGCCTCGTAGACTATGCGCGCTCTATAGAGGGCGTTGAAATTGCTGTGCTATTGGAAGAGCTGCCAAACGGCGTAAAGGGCAGCCTGCGCGCAAAAGACGTAAAATATCAGATGAATGAAGTCGCGGCCAAATTCGGCGGCGGCGGCCACTTAAACGCCGCGGGCTTCAGCACGGAGGCCATGGGCATTAATGAATTTGTGCCGGCGCTTTTGAGCATACTTGAAGAAACTTTGAACAACAACCCCTAACCGCACCAACACACTTTCATGGACTTTGAAGGCATACTGCTTATAGACAAACACTCCGGCTGTACCTCGCACGACATCGTCGACATGGTAAGGCGCAAGCTGAAGATGAAGGCCGTAGGCCACGCCGGCACCTTAGACCCCATGGCCACGGGGCTGCTCATCCTTTTGATAGGCAAAGCCACAAAGGTTTCTCAGTATGTCATGAGCTTGGACAAAGTTTACGAAGGCACTTTCAAGCTGGGGCAAGAGACGGACTCTCACGACAGCGACGGCGAAGTAACTGCGGAATTCCCTGTTCCGGAAATTCCAGAGGCCGATCTTAAAACCGCCATGGCTAAATTTTTGGGCGACCAATACCAGACGCCCCCTATGTTTTCCGCCAAAAAGCTCAACGGCGTGCCGCTTTACAAGCTTGCGCGCAAGGGCAAAGAGGTTGAGCGCGAACCGCGCTTTATAAACGTTTCAAGGTTTGACCTTCTTAACTGGCAAATCCCCGAGGCGTCTTTCAGGCTTGCCTGCAGCAAAGGCACCTATGTGCGCACAATCTGTCACGACCTCGGCCGCGCGCTCGGCTGCGGCGCTCATATGACTTCTTTAAGGCGCACTTTCAGCGGCAAGTTCGACGTGAAAGACGCCATAACCATTGAGGAGCTTCAGACGCTCGGCTCCGCGGCTATATCGGCAAGGCTTATTCCCGTTGCCGCCGCCGTTCCAACGCTAGCCCTTTAAAACATGATACGCCAGCCCCAAGCCGCCCTGAAAAACGGGGGACTGCCTTTTATGGAGCCCATCGTGGCGGCCGTAGGCGTCTTTGACGGCCTGCACAAGGGGCACCAAAAGGTGCTTAAAAAAGCCGTTTTGGAGGCCGCGCGCCTGGGGGCAAAATCTGCGGTCTTAAGCTTTTTTCCGCATCCCAGCAAAATCACAAAAACGCGCGATGTTGAGCTTATTTCAAATCTCGACGCCCGCGTTAAGCTTATGGAAGACTTCGGCATTGACTATGTCTTCATTAAAAATTTCGACAAAAAATTCTCCCTCAAAAATCCCGAAGAGTTTTTTATTTATCTGAAAGAGGCCATGCCCAACATTAAAGGCATAGTGACGGGTGAAAATTTTCACTTCGGCAACAAGGCGCTCGGCGGCGCAGACTGGCTCAAAACCAACGCCAAAAAATACGGCGTCAGATATTTTTGCGTCGCGGGCTTGCCCTACCGCACGCGCCGCATAAGCTCTTCAAGGCTTCGCGAGGCCGTAAAAGACGGGAATATGGCGGAGTTTGAGCGCATGGCCGGCAGACCCTACTATGCCGAAGGCGCGGTCGAGGGCGGCAGAAAATTGGGCAGAGAACTCGGTTACCCCACGCTTAATTTGCCCTACGCGCCCGAGTGCCGTCCGCCCTACGGCGTATATGTGGCAAAGCTTTATAAAATTTCAAAGGGCAAGCTTTCAAAACCCTTGTGGGGCGTTGCAAGCTACGGCTTAAACCCGAGCATAGGCAAAATAAAATCTCCCGTTTTGGAAACTCATCTTTTTGAAACGCCCGACTTCGGCGAAGGCGCGCAAATCCGCGTAGAGCTTCATCAATTCTTGCGCCGCGAAAAGAAATTCGATTCTTTGGAGGCCCTTAAAAAACAGATAGGCGAAGACAAAGAGCAGGCGCAAAAAATCGCCGAAGCCGCCCAAAATGCGCGTGCGCGCGCCGAATCTTTGCGCCAATTGCGCACTTCGGCCAAAAAAGACAAACGCGTTTTCTGGCGCGAATAGCCGTCAATTCTTTTAAACCCGCACTCGCAAAAAATTGCGGCTTATTACATTATTAATAATAACATTACGTGTTATTTCCAATATTTTGGCTGTAACTCATAAAAACGGCGCAAATTTTGCAATGCCGATGCCCATTTAAAAATATTGAAAAATTAAAGTATTAGTCATAAAAGACGAATAGTTTAACATAAACATTCAATATGGAAAAATATATGAAATCTTTAAAAAACTCAATTCTTTGTCTTTTGGCGTTTTTTGTTTTGACGCCCGCTTTTGCTCAAGAAAAACAGATCCCTTCATTATGGACAGAAAATTTTAACGCCGCACTCGCGAAAGGCAAAACCGAAAATAAAACGGTTCTTTTGCTCTTCACGGGTTCAACTTGGTGTCCTCCTTGCAAATATCTTGAAAAAAACATTCTTTCTTCCGAAGAATTTAAAGAATATGCAAAAGCCAATCTTATTTGCGTAATTGCGGATTACGGCAGAAGCTCGGGCTTTGTAAGCAAAGAATTCGGCAAAGAGCATGAAGCCCTCTCTGAAAAATACGGAGTCGAAGGTTTTCCGACTGTAATTTTAATTAAACCCGACGGCACTACAGATAAAATTGTCGGCTTGGTTTACAGAGAAACTCCCGCTTTCTTGGATTGGGTAAAAAAGTTCTCCTCCCAAGAGGTAAAAAAGTAATTTTCAAAACCCTTTAAATTGCCGATTTTATGCCCTCGGTATAGTGGGCTATACATAGAGGGGTATAAATGTCCCACAGGGTGATTTAAAGGGTTTTTTTATGCCTTCATATAAAGGCGATAGACTCCATTTTGAAAAGTTTTAAACAAAAATCGGGAATGGATTTTATATTTATATTTTAATATATATATGTAAAAAATTTAAATAGATTCTTATAATTAAGGGTTGCGAATATGTTTATAAGCATACTATATATTTTATTTATAATGACTTATAAATAAAAACTATTGGAGTGTTATTATTCTGAATTATTAACCGGGCGAAGTTGTAATCATATTTGCAATTTGTTGGCGGTTTATTTTTAGGGTTTTTGTTAAGTTATTAACCGATTTTTAACATAACCCATAAATATGCCTGAAAATTGCAAAATTTATTACTAAAAATATCAAAAAAAAGGCGCTTTCGGTTAAAAAAACGCCCCTTTTTAAAAAATAATCAGAGTCTATTTATTGCCGTCAACCCAGCGGCGTATGCTCTTGATTTTCCAAGTAGTTTTGTGACCGTCAATGTTTGTTTCGACGATTTCGCCTACCGACTTATTCATCAGAGCTTTGCTGAGGGGCGTCTTGTAAGAATAGATATCCTTTTCGGAATTATTGTCCCACGCGCCGAGTATGGTGTAAACCACATCGCGACCGTCGGTTTCAAGAGTAACTACAGAACCTATGCTTACCAAGTCAGAAACGGAGTCCGCAAAGTCTATGACTTCCGCAAGCGACAAGTCGCGCTCAAGCTGCATGCGCTGCGCGCTCAAAAGCTCGTCGTGTTCGCGCGCCATCTTGTATTCGGCGTTTTCGCGCAAGTCGCCAAGCTCTCTTGCGGCTTCTATAGCCTTCTTGCTTTGCGGCATTTTTATCTTTATGATTTCTTCGAGCTCTTCCTTGCGGCTGTTCAAGCTCCAAGCCGATACAAAAAGCCTTTCCTGCTTTTCTTCCGGCTTTTCGGATATAAGCTCTTGAATCTGCGGATAGAGGTGTATGAAGCGCGCAAGGATGGACTTCTTTGAAAGGTCTTCAAAGCCCTGGTTTAATATGAGGCTTTGCGCCAAGTCTCTTGCGGTTTCAAGCTGAGCGCCTTTAAGAAGGTCTCCCACGAGGGTTTTATCTTCGCTCAAAACTTCTGCCAGCGCTATGCGGCGGTTTGAATCGCTCAGCAGCGCTTCGTCGTCGATAGCGGAAAGCAGCGCGCTGAAAAGCTTGGGGTTGATAAGGCCGCCCAAGATATCCTTAAACTTTGAAGAATTTCTGTTTTTTACAATCCAGAGAATAACCGGGCCGTGAAGAGTCTGCTCTTCAAGCCACCTGTAGAAATTTTCTTTTACGAGCTGTTTACAAGTAACCTTGTCTTCGCCTTCTTCAACCTTGAGACCCTTGACAAACTTTGATTCTTTCAAAGAGTCGCGGTCTATGAGGAAGTTCACGCACTCGTTCGTAAAGCGGTTTTCGGAATCTTTAAGCAAACCGATAATCTTGTCGCGCCAGTCTTCCGTGTAAATGCGGGTGAGAAGGTCTAAGAACCTTTCATAATAAGAGCTGGGCAAGTGTAGCGCCAAATCGTTGAGGCCGTTTTTCGGATCTTTTTCTACGGCTTCGGCGATGATGTCCTTGCTTCGGGGCGTAATCTTTTCGACTTCTTCTTCTTCGCCCGGATAGAGGTAGCGTATCAAATTGTTGCGCACCCAAATGCCGTGAAGCCTGTCGGCCTGATTGAGCGAGCGCGCCGTGCGTATGGCCGCCGTAAGTTCGTCCTTAATCTTCGGAAGGTCGTTCTTGATTTCTTCGACGCTTTCGGAGATATCGTAAAGTTTTTCCGCCAAAAGAATTTTCTTCTTGGGGTCGCGGTTAAGGAAGTATTCCTGCAAAATTTCTTGCTCGGGCTTAAGTTCGTCTTCCTTTTCGCGGAGGATGTAAGAGTCTCCCTTGCGTTTGGGCACGCCTATGCGCGGGTCGCGCATAAGAACCTTCTTGGTCTTGTTCCACCAAGCCCTAAACTGTTTTTCGGTGGGGAAGAGGCGCTTAAAGAGGTTTTCAAGCTCCGTAGAGGTGGCCGACTTGTCGGCTTTCTTTTCAAGCACGCTTGCGACAAAGTCTGCGGGCGTGCCTTTCATCTGGTCGTCCAAAGAGGCGTTGTCTGTCACGGAGCGCACAAGCACGTTGTCGTCTTCAAGCACGTCAAGCTTGTCAACGCAAAAGGACGGATCCATAGGATGGGCAAGCTTTGCCTTGCCGTTTTCGTCCTTAAACTGCGCGAAGTCTATTATCAGCCTGTTTTCCGCCTGATTATATTCTTTTATCAAACCCAACCCCCAGGTTCCGTGCATACAGTAAACGCCCGGCTGAAGCTTGGCGAGCTTTTCGCGTTTTGCCGCCAAACGGGGATTTTTTTTGATGAGAAGTTCTATGGCTTCAGGATTCATATTTTGATTGGTTTTTATTAAATCTTGGTACATCCTCCAAAGACAATGAACCCAATTCCCGAAAACAACAACAAAGGTGAAATCGAAAATCAGGGCTTGTCTATGGCGATGAGCCTAATCGAGCAATACAATACCGCGCCGGCGAAGGCCGACGAAATATTTTTAAGCCGATTCCTTGTATGTACTGATAAAAACAGACAATATTGGCGCGCTTGTCAATTTATCTTTTTAACTGTTTTGAGGAATAAGCCTTTAATAGAAAAGGCCATAAAGAGCCATTGCAAAAAATTTCCCAAGGGCAAATTGCGCGCTATTCTGGAATGCGTATCGGCGCAACTGGTTGAAGCTTCGCCAGATGAGTGCCCCAAAATCATAGACGACGGCGTAGAGACCGCTAAATCGTTTTTGAGCGCCCCCGAGGTGGGATTTTGCAACGCCGTTTTAAGAAAAAATCTGAAATTCATTAAAGATTTTAAAAACTCCGCCGAAACATTTGAAGATAAAACCATGCTTCTGGGTCATCCACTTTGGCTTGCAAAGCGGTGGAGCGACGCTTTCGGCGAAGGTGTCGCATTAGAAATCATGCAAAAAAATCAAGAGCCCTCGCCGGTGTTTTTCCGCAAGGCCTTCGGGGCGCAGGCCGATGCAGAGTTTGCAAAGCGCGCGGAATTTTTTGCACCCGCAGAGTTTGAAGATTTTTATATAATGAAGGGCGGCTCGTTCGGAGAGGTTGAATACTTGGCAAAAAATAAACTCGCCTACATTCAAGACCCGTCCACTTCTTACGCGCCCAAACTGTTGAATCCGCTTTGCGGAGAAACCGTGTTAGACCTTTGCGCAGCTCCGGGCGGTAAAAGCAGGTTTATCTTGGATTTGCTTAAAAAGAGCGCCGCATCAAGCGGGGGCGACATAAGTAAAAGCGTCTTGGTTTCCGTAGACCAAGGCGGCAAACGCTTTAAGATGCTGCTTGAAAACCTTGAGGGCGAAACAAGCGCCCGCGCGCTTGCCTGCGATTTGTTCAAAGAGGACTTGGCGCAAAAGCTCGCCGCGCAAAACCTGCCGCAAACGTTTGATGCGGTCTTGCTCGACGCACCGTGTTCAAACAGCGGAGTCGTCGGCCGCCGCCCCGATGTAAGAATGCGCATACGCCCGCAAGACATAGCGGCCTGCGCAAAAATACAGCTCGGGCTTTTGGATGCGGCAAAAAAGTTTGTGAAGGCGGGCGGGCGTCTGGTATATTCAACCTGCTCGATAGACGAAGAAGAAAACGGCGCCGTCATAAAGAAGTTTTTGGCGGAGAACCCCGACTTTACGCTTGAAAAAGGCGGCATAAATTTGCCCCTCGCGCACAGCGACGGCAGCGGCGCGTTTTTACTCAAGAAACTTTCATAAATAAAAAGAGTCTTGAAAAATCTTGCGGCGGCTTATTTATTAAGGATGCGTTAAATGCGAAAATTTCAACCAAACACGAAAGCGTGAGCGCGTATGTCAGTCGCCGATGAAACAATTGCGAGGGAGTATTTTGAAACCAGCGGCTTTTTGGTAAGGCAGCTTTGCAAGTATCAGGTGCAGTCTCGCAAGAAGCGCGCGGATGAAGAGCTTGACTTTGCCGTATATAACCCGACCGCAAAAGGCGGAGCGTCCGTAAACTTTGCGATGGGCGCCGAAGACTTAAAGCAGGTGCGCTGCGCGGTTGTAAGCATAAAGGCGTGGCACACCTCGCTTTTTACGCCCGCGCTGATAAAAAATACGCGCGATCTTTTTAACTTCTTAAAAAAGCCCTCTCTGAAACTTGCCGAAGAGATATTTCCGGAAAGCGGCGGCGACATCAAAAAAATAATGGTAATCCCGGGGCTCGCATCCGCCGCAAAACTGCGCCGCGAGTGTATAGAAATTTTAAAGCAAAACGGCGTTACCGGCGTGTTGTCATACCCCGCAATGCTGCAGACTCTCGCAGACTCCATAGAAGTGAACAACAACTACGCCAAGAGCGAGCTTTTGCAAACCCTGCGCATTCTTAAAAATTACGGCATGATAAAATCCGCCCAGCTTGAGCTTTTTAAGTAGGCGCATTTTTTGGCAACGGCGTGCGTGTAGCAAAATATAGTAAAAGCAATATGTTTATTTTGCGTGCCGCCGCACCGCTTTGAGGCGGCGGATTTAATGTGGAACTTTCAAACGCAAATCGGTGTTTTTGCGTCAAAATCAATAAAATAAGGCGGGATGCTCCGGTGCGGTGCGCAGGGTTTCTCTAACGATTGAGGATTATAATAAAACAATAAAACCCAAACAAATTAAACATTATCCAAAATGCCGCAAATCCTTTTAAATAAAAGGAATGCCCGCCAGATTTTGATTGCCAAATGATAAAATTTACATACAGTTCGGCGGCATTTATTTTATTGAATATGGTAGACTCGACCAAAATGCGCTTTGAGGCTGGCAAAAAACAACTATTACGTTTTAGCCGCCGAGGGGTAAAAATCGGGTTACCCGCCTGACATGCACATGATTTCAGACATATCGGCACCCCAAACGGGTGTCAAAGACGCGTCAGCGGCCATGGCGGCCGCCGCCAAATCATCATACGTAATTTCAGGCTCGAAATCAGATTTGAAAATCCAAACATCCGCCTTTCTTCGCCCTCGCTCGGTGTCTTTGAACGGCGGATTTTTTTTCAAAACAGGCGAGGATGCCTGCAAAAATAACAGTCCCGCGTTTTCGGCGGCGCGCGCAGATTTTCTCTTGGAGAAGATTGCCCGCGTTTTTGAACGCGGCGGCGGAATTGCGCCTTTGGGCAAAACTCCCATATTGCGTATCGCGGCAAAGCGCCGCGGCGCGCGCCCCTACGGGCTGGGGCTTTTGATTAAGGGCGCTATTGCGCGCGGGGCAAACGGCGCCCGCTGCAAATTTTTGCGAGGCGCGGCCGCCGACAGTTAATACTCCGCCCGGTTTGGCGGAAGAAATGCAAACAGGAGTTTAGAAATGTCAGAGAACGAAAAATCGCACCCCGCCGCAGAATCGGCGGAGAAATCATACTACGGCATGACCTTGCAGATGGCCAAAGCCGAGGCCGAACGGTGTCTGCATTGCGGCAGGCCGCGTTGCGTAAAGGGCTGTCCCGTGCACATAAGCATTCCGGAATTTATTGCGGATATTGCCGCCGGCAACCCCAAGGCCGCCGCGGAAAAGCTAAAAACGCAGACGGCGCTACCCGCGGTTTGCGGCAGGGTATGCCCCCATGAAAAACAGTGCGAGGGCAGTTGCGTTGTGGGCATAAAGGGCCGTCCGGTGGCGATAGGCTCTCTTGAGCGTTTTGCCGCAGATTTTGTCCGCGAAAACAAGCTTGAAAGCCTCCCTGAAATCCAGCCCGCGACGGGCAAGAAGGTCGCGATTATCGGCTGCGGCCCCGCGGGCATAACGGCCGCCGCAGAACTTGCGCGCTACGGGCACAATGTTGAAATCTTTGAAGGGCTGCCGTATCCGGGCGGCGTGCTGATGTACGGCATACCGGAATTTCGCCTGCCCAAAGAAATAGTCCTGCATGAGGTAGACTCCCTCAAAAAGATGGGCGTGAAAATCCATTTGAACTCTCACATAGGCAGGGCGCAGGCCTTTGACGAATTGCTCAAAGGCGGCGGGTTTGACGCCGTGTTTGTGGGCTCGGGGGCGGGCATACCCATATATCTGGGCATAGAGGGAGAGGACGCGACAGGCGTCTACAACGCCAACGACTATCTTACGCGCTTTAATATGCGCAAGCTTAAGGGCGTCATAGCTTCCGCCAAAGAGCCCATCACGGGCAAGCACGTTATTTCTATCGGCGGCGGCAACGTGGCAATGGACTCTTCGCGCGCGGCTTTGCGCCTCGGGGCAAAATCAACGCTTGTGTACAGGCGCGCCAAAGAGCAGATGCCCGCCCGCATGGAAGAAATAGATCACGCCGAAAGAGACGGCGTAGAGATGGTGCTGCTTACCGCCCCCCTCAAAATTTTGACCGACGCCGAAGGCAAGGTGCGCGCGGTGCTTTGCCGCAAGATGCAGCTTGGAGAGCCCGATGAATCTGGCAGGCGCTCCCCCGTAGAAATCCCCGGCAGCGACTTTGAAATACCCTGCGATGTCGTCGTGATTGCAATAGGCAACAAGCCCAATCCGCCCGAAAGTTACCGCGGCTTGAATACGACACCCAAGGGCACGCTTGCCGTAGACCCGCAAACCTTCCAAACTTCCATGGACGGCGTTTTTGCGGGCGGCGACGTTGTAAGCGGCGCGCTAACCGTAATAAATGCGATGGGGCAGGCAAAGAGCGCGGCGGCCGCAATAGACAAGTTTTTGCGAGGCCGGCCCCTAAAGACCGAGGCCGAACCCGCCGCAGGCGCAAAGTAAATTAACGTCTTAAGTCCGAGTTTTAAAAGCTCGGGCTTTTTTATGCCTCAAGGCGCGCATGAGGCAAATATTTTAGAATAGACTTATTTCGGTCGATTTCTTTAACTGAATGTAAATCGATAGTCGCCGCGCTTTAATGCGCCGCCGCAATTTTACCGCTTGAAGAAAGCAAGCCCTATAAAAAATGTCCTTAAAAATTTTAATCTGTAACGACGACGGCATAGGTTCGCCCTTTCTGCCCATATTTGTCGAAGCCTTCCGCAGAATTGCCGAGGTTATAACCGTGGTTCCCGCTTCGGAGCAAAGCTGGATAGGCCGCGCCTACAGCCGCCATAAAGAGCTTACGCTTACCCAAACAAACGGCTTGGGCGGCGCGCCATGCTACACGGTAGACGGCACGCCCGCAGACTGCGTGAATATCGCATTGGCGCACATTTTGGAGGAAGCGCCCGCAGCGGTGGTATCGGGGCTTAACATAGGCCAGAATATAGCGATGCCGCTTTTATTAAGCTCGGGCACGTTTGCCGCGGCGGTCGAGGGCGCGGGTTTCGGCCTGCCCGCCTTTGCGTTTTCGCAGCAGCTGCAAAAAGAATATTACGAGCTTTGCCGCATACGCCACGCGCCCCCGCCCGAGGCGCTAACAAAATTTATAAGAAACTCTTCATACCACGCCGCAAACTATGTCACGGGCGCGCTTGCGGGCGGTTTTGAAGGCGGCGGCACCGTCCACAACATAAACTATCCCGCAGATTTTGCGCCGCATACGCCCTTCAGAATGTGCGTTCCCGCGCCCGTAAAAATGGGCAGTCTTTACAAGCGCGCCGAAAGCGGCAGGTTCGTTTTTGAATATTCCCCCGGCGAAAATTTGGCTTCGCAAGACGCGCTTACGGATATGGAGTGCCTTAAGCGCGGTTACGCCTCTTGCAGCAAAATCAACGTGAGAGAATTTCCGCAAGCCTGATGCTCAAAGCCCTAAAGGCGCTGTTAGACTTTTTTTTGCCGAGAGACTGCGTGTCCTGCGGCAAATCGAATCCGCGCGGGCGCTTCGGGCATTTGTGCGAAGATTGCGCGGCGGAGATTTATTATTTAAACGGCGGCGTTTGCCTGCGCTGCGCCGAAATTGTAGGCGCCCCCAAAGAGCCTTGCGTAAGGGCGTGCGCCGAATGCGCAGAGCTTATGCCGCATTTTGACGCGGCTCTTGCCGCCTGCGTATTTACGGGCGCGCCGAGAGAGCTTTTGCTGAATTTAAAATACGGCGGCGCGCGCCATCTTGCGGCCGACGTTGCGGCGCTTTTTGACGGCGCGGCGCGCTTTGCCGAATTTGCAAAGGGGGCAACACTCGTCCCCGTGCCGCTGCACTCTGCGCGTTTAAAAAAACGCAAATATAACCAGAGCCTTGAGATTGCGCGCGCCATCAAACGCCGCTATCCGCAGCTTGAATTAAAAATTGCGGAGCCGCTTTTGCGTAAAAAGCAGACGCTTGCGCAGGCTTCTTTGGATAAAAAGACGCGTTTGCAAAATATAAGGGGCGCTTTTGGGCTAAAACCCAAGGCGGCCGCAAAACTTAAAAAAGAAACGCCCGTAATAATTTTTGACGACGTAATGACGACGGGCGCAACGCTGGACGAATGCGCGCGCGTATTAAAACGCGCAGGCTTTAAAAATGTCCGCGCTCTCTGCGCTTACCGCAGGCTGTAACATTTCTTGCGCCGCTTTGTGCGTTTATCACACAAAAAAACCGTCTTTTTACGGGCGGGTTTTTGAATTTTAAAAGCGCCCAAGCGCAAACTACGCCTGCTCTTTTTTACAGACTACGCCCCATTTTTTAAGGATGCGATCCGCAATTTGGCGCGTGCCCATGCCGTTTTCTTCGCGCAGCGTCTTAACGTCGGTGCCGTGGTGTATGTATTTGTCGGGCCAGCCGATGACTTGCAGGGCGCAGGGCATATCGTTTGCGATAAGCTCTTCACCCACCGCAGAGCCGAAACCGCCCGCAGCCGCGTGGTCTTCAAGCGTTACGACGAGAGAATTTTTGTGCGCGTGCTCAAGCAGCATTTCGGTATCGAGCGGTTTTGCGAAGCGCGCGTTTACAACGCCGACGTTCACGCCGTTTTCGGACTTTAAAATTTCCGCAACTTTAAGCGCCTCTTGCACCATGCTGCCGAGCGCCCAAATTACTATGCTGCCTTCGGGTTTTTTGACTTCTTCGGCTTTGCTTATGTGGATGAGGGCGGGCTCGTCCTTGATTACCTTGCCCGTTCCCTTGCCGCGCGGATACCTTATAAAGGCGGGCTTGCCGCAATATATTGAAGTGTAGAGCATATCCGTAAGCTCGTCTTCGTTTGAGGGCTGCATGATTATAGTATTGGGCAAACACCTCAAATAAGAGATGTCAAACAAGCCGTGGTGCGTTGCGCCGTCTTGGGGGCTTAAGCCCGCGCGGTCCATGCAAAATACGACGGGCAGGTTTTGCAGACAGATGTCGTGCATTGCGCAGTCAAACGCGCGCTGCATGAAAGTAGAATATATGGCCGTCACGCAATGAAAGCCCTCTGCCGCCATGCCCGCCGCAAAAACGGCGGCGTGCTCTTCCGCAATGCCTACGTCAAAAAACTGGTTGGGCAGCTCTTTTTTGATGAAAGAAAGCCCCGTGCCCGAAGCCATTGCGGCCGTTATGCCCACCACCTTTGCGTCTTTTTTTGCAAAGCGCACAAGCGCCTTGCCCATGGCGTCCTGATAAGTGGGGATGTGCTTGTTATCGGTCTCTACAGTCTCGCCCGTTTCGATATAATAGGGGCTTGCGCCGTGGAATTTTTCGGGGTTGTTAAGTGCGGCTTCAAGACCCTTGCCCTTGCGGGTAACTATGTGCAGCAGCACGGGCTCGTCGGAAGTTTTACAGAAATTAAGATAATGCTCCAAAAGCAGCAAATCGTGGCCGTCTATGGGCCCAAGATAGCGGAAGCCGAAGTTTTCAAAGAGCGAACAGGGCAGAAAGAAGTCTTTGACGTTTTTGCCCGCCTTATCCAAAAGCCCGAGTATTTCTTTGCCGCCCGGCTGGCGCTTTAAAAATGCGTCCATATCCTTATGTATGCGGTTTAAAAATGGGCTTGTGATGATGTCGTTGAGCTTTTTGGCTATTGTGCCGACGTTTTTTGAAATGGACATCTCATTGTCGTTGAGCACGACTATGAGCTTTTTTGTGGTTGTGGCGATGTTGTTGAAGGCCTCGAACGTAACGCCGTTTGTAAGGGCGGCGTCGCCCAAAATCGCAATTACGTTTTCATCGGTGCCGAGGCGGTCGCGCGCGGCCGCAAAACCTAGTGCGGCGCTTGCGGCGGTACCCGCGTGCCCCGCGCCAAAGGCGTCATGGGCGCTTTCTTCGCGGTTGCAAAACCCCGTCAACCCGCCCGACAGCCTGATTTTTTTGAAAGCGTCGCCATATCTGCCCGTCAAAATCTTATGCGTATAACATTGGTGCGACACGTCGAAGATGATTTTGTCTTTCGGGGTAGAGAAAACCCTGTGCATAGCTATGGAAAGCTCTACAATGCCGAGATTGGGGCTTACGTGGCCGCCGTTCTTCGAGGTTACCTCAATTATTTCGTCCCTTATTTCCTGCGCAAGTGCGGGCAGTTGCTCTGCGGGCAATTTCTTAACGTCTTCGGGAGAATGGATTTGGCTTAGGATAGACATGCTTAACTTATTTAATACGGGTAATTTTCTCGAAACTTAAACGTCGGCGGCCTCAAAACCCTTTTCTGAAAGCTTGCGCACTTTAAGCTCTGCCTCTTCAAGGCGCGCGCGGCAATTTTCAAGGCAGCCCGCCGCCTCTGCGTATTTTTCGACCAGAGACGCCAGAGGTATCTGCGCGGACTCAAGCTCCGTCAGTATCTCTTCAAGCCGCGCCAGAGATTGTTCAAACTCGGGGGCGGCAACTTCTTTCGACTTTGTAGCCATTGTCGCACACTTTAAGACTCGGGTAGGGTTTAAGCCAAGCAAAAATTGTCCGATTCTGAACAAAATTCGATTTAGGCCGTCTTCATATAAAGAGCAAAAGTTTGTGAGGAAATGCTTTATCCGGCAAAAGTGCAAGAATTTTTTTCTCGACATCTCCATAAAAATGTGCTCTTTAATACTTCTGCCGAAGCAGTGCGGATGCGATTATAAAAATCAGAAGCGTAAGGAGATGCTTTCGCTTGAGTTTTTTATATTTTGATTACGCCGCGCGGCTTTGTCTGCACCGCTCAACAAAAATCACCATGGCAACGATAAAAAAATTACAAGTCAAAAATGCGCTCAAGCCCTCTTACGCGTATCTTATTGAGAAAAAACGCGATGGCGAAGAATTCACAGAGGATGAAGTACGCAACATAGTTGACTCTATTTTGGACGGCGAAATTCCGGACTATCAGATGGCCGCCCTCATCATGGCCATATTTTTTAAAGATATGTCCGCGCAAGAAACCGCTCTCTTTGCGGAAGAGATGATACTCACGGGCGAAATTCTCGACCTTTCGGAAATCACGCGCCCCAAAGTGGCAAAATATTCTACCGGCGGCGTCGGCGATAAAACCACAATGATTCTTTCCGCGATAGGTGCGGCTTGCGGCGTTGTGGTGCCCTGCATGTCAAGCCAAGACGAAGACTTTGTGCTCACCATTCACGACAAAATGGCGTCAATCCCGGGCTTTAAGACAAAGCTGAGCATAGAGGCTTTTATAAAGCAGTTAGGCACGGTGGGCTGCGCCATTGCAGAGCACGACAACAAAATTTCGCCCTCGGATGAAATCATTTACAAGATGCGCCACAACACGGCGACAATCCCGAGCATTCCGCTCATCACGGCCAGCGTCTTAAGCAAAAAGTTTGCGGCGGGCGCGGAAGGCTTGGTGGTTGACGTAAAGTGGGGCAACGGCTCTTTTTTGAGAGATTTGGAGCAGGCAAAGCAGCTTGCGCGCACCATAACTCGCGTTGCGCGCGTCATGAAGCGCAAATGCGTTGCGTGGGTTACCGACATTAACCAGCCCTTGGGCGACAGCGTTGGCTTCGGCCTAGAAGTGCTTGAGGCCGTAAAGTTCTTGAAGGGCGAAGGCACCGAAGACATGAAAGAGCTCGTATTAAAGCTCGGCATGGAAATTTTGCGCTTGGCGGGTGTTGCGGGTTCGACGCTTTCGGCAAAGCAGTCTGTTGAGCGCGTCATAGAAGACGGCTCTGCCTATCAAAAGTTTTTGGAGATGGTAAAGGCGCAGGGCGGCGCGGCTCCTTGGATTGAAGACGTTACAAAATACCCCATGCCCAAGCATTCTCGCAAGTTGCCCGCCCCAAAGCGCGGCTATGTGCACAACATCAACGCGGGTATGATAGCGCGCGGCGTGCAGTTTTTGTCTATGGGCAAAAACGGCAAGGTAGACCCCTATGTGGGCGTAACTGAAATTAAAAAGGTGGGCACCCAGGTTAAGCAGGGAGAGCCTTTGCTCATGATTCATTACAATGACGAGACCAATCTCGACTCCGCGCTTGATTATCTGCGCAACGCCTATCGCCTCGCTCCGCGCAGGCCAAATCCGCCGCTTCTCGCGGTTGAACGCGTTGCGTAAAAATAGTGTTTTTATTAAAATGCGGAAGAAATTCCGCATTTTTTTTGCGGACAAGCAGGTTTTTACTCAAAAAACTTGCAAGGCGCAACTCGGGCGCAAATAATTTGTCTATTATTCAGTTAATATTAATTCAGAATTAAAGGATACATGATGGATAGGAGAAAGTTTGTCAAGGCGGGGGCGATTTTGGGTGCGGCGGCTTCATTGCCGCGCTTCAGCATGGCTCAGGTTAAAACCTCAAACAAGATAAAGGTTGGGTTGATAGGTTGCGGCGGCAGGGGCACGGGTGCCGTTGCAGACTCTTTTGCGGCCAATCCCGATTATGAACTGGTCGCAATTGCGGACCTTTTTCAGGATAAGATAGATTCTTTCCCCGCAAGGCTTGACGGCATGATTAAAAAGAGCCGCGCCGAATACGGCGCCAAGCCCGAACAGGCAAATGTTAAGCAGCGCTTTGTGGGCTTTGACGCCTATAAAAAGCTCTGCGAGACAGACGTGGACGTCGTCATAGAAGCCACGCCGCCCGCTTTCCGCCCAAACCATGCAGAAGCCATTATAGACGCGGGCAAGCACGCGTTTTTAGAAAAGCCCGCGGGCGTTGACGCAACCCAAATGCACCAGATGATGCGCGTTGCCCAAAAGGCAGACCAAAAAAAGCTCTCTGTGGTTTGCGGCACGCAGCGCCATTACAACAAGGGCTATCAAGAAGCTATGGAGCGCATGAAAAACGGCGACATCGGCGAGATTGTCGCGCTTTATTGCTACTGGAATTCCGCCGGTTATGTCGGCCAGCCGCAGCTTGACAACGCCCCGCAGTTCATAAAAGACCTGCCCGTAGATTCAATGGAATACCAGATACGCAACTGGTTCAGCTTTATATGGGCATCTGGCGACCATATCGTAGAGCAGCACGTCCATAATCTCGACGTTATTTTATGGGGCTTTGACTATAAGCGCATGCCCGTAGAAGTAAGCGGCATGGGCGGGCGCGGCACTGATTTGCCCACCCCGAAATACGGCAACCGCTTCAGCCACTTTGCCATAGATTACGACATGGGCGACGGCCTGCGCCTTTCAAGCTATTGCAGGCAAGAGCCGGGCACCACAAGTTTCGTCGGCGAAAGATTTGTGGGCACAAAGGGTATTTTGGAAACCCATGAGGGCGGCAATCAGGTCATAAAGGGCGCAAAGGCTTGGGAATCCGGCAATATTCCCCTGCCGAGTCTTGTTGAAGAACACCGCTTCTTGGCCGACAGCATACGCGCCGGCACGCCCGTAAACACGCTGCACAATCTCATAAAGTCGACGACCGTCGGCATTGCGGGGCGTATGAGCGCGTTTTCGGGCAAGCGCTTCAAGTATGACTGGGTGATGGCAAAATCACAGGAAAACTTGGTGCCTTCACCCATGGAGTTCAGGGTGAACGCAATAAGCCCCGTGCCCGTCCCCGGCAAATATCCGCTCGTATAGCGAAAAACGGTTAATTTCAGGCGGGGCGGGGGTAAAACTTCCGCCCCGCCTTTTTTGTGAGAATTTTGTTAAAGGCCGCCCGCCGAGAGATTATTTCTTTACAGACAGGCGCGCGCGGCGTAAATATCGCGTTTGATTTTATTTATTATGAACCTTGTTTTTTTAGGTACGGGTACTTCGCAGGGGGTTCCGCCGATAGCTTCGGACTTTGAGGGCATAGACCTTTCCAACTCAAAGAATTGGCGGACGCGCTCAAGCGTGCACGTCGAGATGGACGGGTTGCACATACAAGTGGACGCCGCGCCCGAATTCCGCCTTCAATGCCTGAATAACGGCATAAAGTGGATAGACCTCTTTATCCTTACGCACGGACACGCCGACCACGTGTGCGGCATGGACGACTTGCGCCGCTTTTGCGACCTGCGCGACGACAACGCCATATCCGTATATTCAAACCCCTACGGGCTTGAAAGAGTGCGCGCAATATATCCCTACGCCCTCGGCGAAAAACCCGCCGAGCGCGGCTACCCGTGTTTTAGATTGAATGAAATGCCCGATTCTCTGGCGCTTGGCAAGGGGCGCAAAATTCACTCATGCGCTTTGCCGCACGGGCCTGTCGAGACGCTGGGGCTTGTGTTTGAGTCAAAGAAAAAGAAACTTGCGTACTTTACCGACTGCAAGGCGCTGACCCCGCGCGCAAAAGAGCTTGCCGCAGGGGCCGACGTGCTTGTCATAGATGCGCTTAAGCTTAAGCCGCACGCGTCGCACATGACCATTTTTGAGGCGATTGACGCCGCCAAAGAGCTGGGCGCAAAGCGCACGTTTTTAACGCACACAACCTGGCACATAGACTACGGCGAGTGGGAAAAAAAGCTGCCCGAGAACATCCATGTGGCTTACGACAATCTGCGCGTCGAAGTCTGAAAAAACTGGTTGCAAGCGCGCGGGCAAAGGCTTTAGATTCTGCTTATGAAAAAAGTGGCGTTGGTTTTGTCGGGCTGCGGCGTTTTTGACGGCGCGGAAATCCATGAATCGGTGTTGCTCCTATACGCTTTTGAAAGGCGCGGGGCGTCTGTGACGTTTTTTGCGCCCGACATCCCTCAGGCGCAAGTCGTAAACCACCTCACGGGGGAGATTGCGGAATCGCAAACGCGCAATGTCCGCGAAGAGGCGGCGCGCATTGCGCGCGGCAAAGTGCCATCTCTTTCCGAATTTGACCCAGAAGAATTTGACGCGCTCGTTTTTGTGGGCGGTTTCGGCGCGGCAAAAAACCTTTGCACCTTTGCCTTTGACGGCGCTGAAATGTCTGTAAATGAAGATGTGCAAGCCGCCGTGCGCAAAATGGCGGATATCAAAAAACCTCTCGGCTTCGTATGTATTTCGCCCGTAATCGCGGCAAAAGTTTTGAAGGCCAAAGTTACTATAGGCAACGACGCCAAAACCGCAGCGCTGATAAACGCGATGGGCGGCACGCATATAGACTGTCCCGTGTTTTCATACGTCAAAGACGATGAAAACAACGTCTATTCAACGCCCGCATATATGCTTGCCGCAAACACTGCGGAGCTTGCGCAGGGCCTCTCTTCCTTGGTGGAGGCCATACTTTAAGGCATGGCGCTTAAAAAGACAGCGTTTTGTGTTTTTGCGGCGGCGGCGCTTTGCGCCAATGCGGCCGAGCGCGGTATGACAATGCTGCCCGGCACCGTAAAAAATTTTGAGCTGCCCAATTTTGCCGATGATACCGGCTACAGAGATTGGGAGCTTTTCGGCGCAACCGCCCACTATGTGAGCGATGATAAGATTGTTGTTACGGAGCTTAAGTTAGACATCTACGACGGCAAACTTTCGCAGGTAAAGCGCGCAACTTTCACAACCCCGTCGGCAGATATTTATCCAAACGCCGAAGAGGGCGGAGGCAACGATGAAATGACCGTAATCGGCGAGACTTTCAAGCTTACGGGCAAGCGCTGGCTTTGGAGCGGAAAAAACTCGCAAATAGACATTTTTTCAGACGTAAATCTAGACATTAAAAGGCCAAAGGAGACCGTTTCGACATTCATAAAAAGCGACACCGCGCGCTTTGAACACGGCGGCAAAGACAACATATTTTTGTTCAGCAAAAATGTCAGCGTAAAGCGCGAAGACACCGTGACGCTTTGCCGCGAATTGCGCGTGGAAGCCCCCAAAGACGCCAAGGGCGGCGATGAATCCGTCAAGCTTATAGAGGCGCGCGGCGCCGTAAAGGTAAGCCAGCCCCAGCGCCACGCCGAGGGCGAATACGCGCGCATAGCTCCAGACGCAAAAACCGTCGAGCTTACGGGCAAGCCCAAGCTGATTGACGAAAAGTCGCGCGCATCGCTTTCGGGCTCAAAAATTTTTGTGGACAAGCTTAAGAACGCCATATTCGCATTTGCGGGCGTTGACGGGCGCGCAAACGCCGTCATAATCGACGAGCGCAAAGACAAAGATCCCGAGACCGTCGTTGTAAGTTCTGACAAAATCACGCTTACGCAAAGCGCCGATAAATCAAAAAACACCTTTGATTTTAAGGGCGGCGTAGAGGTGTTTTCGGCAGAATTTAAGGCGCTTTGCGATGAGCTTACCGCGTATTCGCAGGGCGATGCAAAAAAGGACGGCCGCCACTCGCTTACAAAAATAGACGGCAAAAACAATGTGCGTCTGTTTAAAGATAAGGGCGAGGCGCGCGCTTCCGCGGTTGAAATTTTGCCGCGCGAAGGCATCTTTACCCTCACGGGCGGCGCAACGCTTGAAGAAAAGGCAAAGGGCGTGCTCTTGCAAAGCGACTCGATGCGCCTTTTTCAAAACGACGACAAGGCCGACGCGTTTTCAAAAGACGGCGACGCAAAAAGCCGCGTTGTAGTTACCATGAGCCAAGGGGCGGATTCTATTACGGGGCGCGAGGGCGGCGCAAAAACCACCGTCATACGCTCAAAAACCCTGCATACCGAAAAGGTTGAAGGCGTCACGTTGCTCAATTTTAAAGGCGATGTCGATATAGATTCGGGCGACGTCAAGGCCGAGTGCGAAAACATGGATGTCTACGCGCTTGAAGACCCCGCCGCAAAGGGCAAAGAGGTCATTAAACAGATTGTCGCTTCAAAAGACGTGCAAATTACGCAAGAGAATTACAAGGCAAAGGCGCAGCTTGCTTTTATATTCCCCAAGGCCGAAGAAGACTCTGCCCAAGTTGCAAAAAAGCCCGCAAGCCACAGGTTTGTTGAGCTTGCCATATCGCCCGATTTCCCGAACGTGCGCCCCTGCATAACGCTCCCGCCCTTTAAAAATGCGGGTCTGTCGCCTTCCGCCGCGGCGCAAAAGTCCGCCGCACCCGCCGCGCAAGACACCGTAATAACAAGCAACCGCCAGTCTCTCGTAGGCGGCGCCGACGCCGACAGATATTACTTTGAGGGCAATGTCGAAATCGAGGGCTCGGGCATGACGGGCAGTTGCGATAAGATTGAAGTAATAATCAAAAACGCGCCGCCCGCCAATGCCCCCGCGCAAGCGCCCGCAACTGCGCTCACCGCCGCCCCCAAAGAAGAAAAACGCATAGATAAAATTATACTTTTCGGCAACGTAAAGATTGCGCAGGGGCTTAAAAGCGCCACTTGCGGCAGGGCGGATATTTACCCCGTTTCAGAGACCATCATCTTAAGCCAAAACCCCGTTGTTCTCAACAAAGAGGACAATACGCGCGCAACGGGCGCGCGCATTGTTTATAAAAACGGCGTCAAGGGCGTTTCTATAGAGGGCGGCCTCAGCGAAGACTATGAGCGCGGTGCGGGGCAAGAGATTAAGCGCCCCTCCGTAATATTGCCGAAAATCGGGACAAAACTTCCCGAAAACAAATAAGATATGAAAACTTCATGTTTTTTTGCGCCCACCCATTATATCGTTGAATTTATGGGAATTTGCGGCTAATGTTGGGTTTATTATTTTAAAAAATTTTGCTCTTATGAAAAATAAAAAAGTATTCTTGGCGGCGGACTTGGGGGCGGGCAGCGGCAGGCTGATGGCGGCTCTTTTTGACGGTAAAACTATAAACCTTGAAGAAATTGCCAGATGGAACTCTGCGCCCGTAGAGGCAGACGGGCATATGCACTGGGATGTGCATCAGATGTTCGGCGAAATTAAGAGCGCCATAGGCAAGGCCTACGCAAAATACGGCAAGGCCATAGTGTCGGCCGCGGTAGACACTTGGGGCGTTGACTACGGGCTGCTGGACAAAAATTCAAAGCTCGTAAACCTGCCATATATTTACAGGGACGCGCGCACCAACGGCACCATGGATGAGGTTTTTGCAAAGCTTCCCAAGGCCGAAGTTTACGGCGCTACGGGCATACAGTTCATGTTTTTCAACACGATATTCCAGATGCAGGCAGAGCTTAAAAAAGCCGAAGCCCTTAAAAAGGCCGAAAGCTTTTTGATGATGCCTGACCTCATCAACTGGATGCTCACGGGCGTTAAAGCCAATGAGCGCACCAACGCGTCGACCACGCAACTTTACAACCCCGTCAAAAAAACGTGGGCCTTTGACATTATAAAAAAGCTCGGCCTGCCGGAAAGAATCTTCTCTCAGCCCTTTGCCGAAGCGGGGTCTTCCGTAGGAGAGCTTTTGCCCGAAATCAAAAAAGAACTCGGCATTGAAAAGCTAGATATCGTTGCAACCGCAAGCCATGACACGGCTTCGGCAATAGCGGGCGTGCCCTCAAAAACTTCGCCCTGTTCATACATAAACAGCGGCACATGGTCTCTTGCGGGTATGGAGCTTAAAAACCCGATAATCAATGAGGCATCCCTCAAAGAAAACTTCACGAACGAAGTGGGCGTAGAGGGCACTATAAGATTTTTAAAGAATATCACGGGGATGTGGCTCTTCCAGAAATCGCGCGAGTCTTGGTCAAAGGCGGGGCTTGAGCATTCATACGCAGAGGTTGACGCCATGGCCGATGCCGCCCCGGCTTTCGGCCTGCATTTTGACCCCGACTGCCCAGACTTTGCCATGCCTGCCAACATGGTAAGCGCCATTGAAAAACATTGCCTTGAGCGCTTCGGCAAAGCGCCCAAGGGTGTCGGCGTGCTTGCGCGCGCAATCAAAGAAAGCATGGCGCTTAAATACGCGCACGTCTTCAAAGTGCTTGAAAAACTGACGGGATTTAACCACGATGCCGTAAGCATAGTGGGCGGCGGCTCAAAAGACCTTTCGTTAAACCAAATGGCGGCGGACGCCATGCAAAAGACGGTCTATGCGGGCCCCACAGAGTGTACTTCGCTCGGCAATGTAATAATGCAGCTTAAGGCCGCGGGCGACATTTCAAGCCTTGAAGAAGGCCGCAAAATAATAAGCGCCTCCGTAGAACCCAAAGTTTTTGAACCCAATAAAAATGCGGCCTCGAAATGGGCCGACGCTCTGGAAAATTTCCAGAAAAACGTTTTGCGCTAAACGCGCGGACAAACCATGTTTACTCCTCCTTCAGACAGAATAAAAGGCGCCGAAGTCAGCTTCATGGCGACCTGCCTATGTGACGCGGTTTTCGACGACGCTGCAAAATGCGCCGTCGAAGTCCTCAGAAAATTCGGCGCAAAGGTCGACTTTCCGCAAGACCAAACTTGTTGCGGTCAGCCCGCCTTTAACAGCGGCGATTTTGCAAGCGCGCGACGCGTTATCCGCAGCACCATGCGCGCGTTTTCAAAAAACGAAAACCCCATAGTCGTGCCCAGCGCTTCCTGCGCGGCCATGCTTTTTCATTCGGCCGCAATAGCCTTTAGGAATGAAAGCGAGGCCGAACGCGCGCAAGTAGAGCGCTTTTCAAAGCGCGTTTGGGAGTTTTGCGACTACCTTGTAAACGCGCTAGGCGCAACGTCCGTAGGCGGCTCTTACTCGGCGCGCATCGCGGTGCACAACTCATGCCACGGGCGCGGCACCGGCACGCCCGACGCCCTTAAAAAGCTGCTTCTTTCTATCGAGGGCACGGAGCTTGCAGAGTTTGAAAATTCCGACGAATGCTGCGGTTTCGGCGGCACGTTTTCTGTCGTGTTCCCGCAGATTTCTGCGGAGCTGGGCCTTGCAAAGGTAAACGCCATAGCTGCCGTAAAGCCCGATGTAATAATCGCCGCCGACACTTCCTGCCTATTGCACCAAAAGGGTATTGCCGATAAAAAGGGCATACATTACCCCGCAATGCACGCGTCGCAATTTTTCCACGCCGCAATGCGCAACGGAGGTCTTTTAAAATGAGCCTGCAACCCATAGACAGCTTCAGCGAAAAACTTTCGCCGAGCGTAAAAAGCGCCGTCGGCGGTGCCAGCCGCGCCGGCACCTTTGCCCGCGAAAAGATTTTTAAGGACGCCTATCCCGAAGCGGGCAGGGTTGAGCATTTGCGCACCCTCGCAAACGAGATAAAATCGGCAGACCTTTATGAGAATTTGAAGCTTGCGGTTTCAAGCCTGGAGGCGAACGGCGTAAAAGTGCTTTTTGCCTCCGACACCGAAGACGCGCGCGCGCAAATCCTAAAAATCATAAGGGACAAGGGTGCAAAAAACGTCGTCAAAGTAAAGAGCATGGCGACGGAAGAAATAGAGCTTAACCATTTTTTGCAGGCGCAAAATATAGACGTCGTAGAAACCGACCTCGGCGAATTCATAATACAGCTCGACGACGAAAAGCCCTCTCACATAGTCAAGCCCGCAATGCACCGCAAGCGCGACGACATTGCGCGCACTTTTGAGCGTTGCAAGGTTGCAAGCTACAATGAAGACCCGCAGGGCATCACGCTTAACGCGCGCAAATTTTTGCGCAAAAAATACCTCGCGGCGGATGTGGCCGTAAGCGGCGCAAACTTCGTGCTTGCCCGCGAAGGCGCGATAGTGCTTTGCACCAATGAGGGCAACTCGCGATTCTCTATGGCGGGCGCCAAAACGCACATAGCCTTGGTGGGTTTTGAAAAGGTCATACCTTCCGCCAAAGAGCTTTCCGTATATTTGAATCTGCTTGCGCGCAGCGCAACGGGGCAGCACTCCACAATATATACCGAGTTTGTGCGCGGGGCCGGCTCTTCAAAAAACTCGCCCGAAGAAATGTATTTGATATTTCTCGACAACGGCCGCAGTTCGGTCTTGAGCGGCGAATGCGCGGAAATTTTAAAATGCATACGCTGCGGCGCCTGTATGAACCGCTGCCCCGTATTCAGGCTGGTCAGCGGACACGCCTACCGCGCCACATACCCGGGGCCCCTCGGCATAATACTTTCGCCGCTGCTTGCGGGCAAAGACTTTGCAAAGTTTGCCGACCTGCCCAAGGCCTGCACGCTTTGCGGCGCTTGCGCGGATGTCTGCCCGTCAAAAATACCGCTTGCGGATTTGGTGCTTAAAATGCGCGACTACGCAAAGCGTTCGGGCGCAAAAGTCCCCAACGACATAAACATGAAGCCCTTTGCCTTTCTTGCCTCTTCTCCGAGGCTTTGGAGGCTGGGCGTGCCCTTAAACAGGCTCGCAAACTATTTGCCGCTTCACTCGCTCGGCTTCGGCCCCTTGGGGCGCTGGTTTAAATCAAGAACGCTGCCGAAATTTAACGGCGGCAAATTCAGGGAGTGGTTTAAGAAAAATGGATAAGAACGCATTTTTAGAAACTGTAAAGGCCGCGCAAGCCAAGGCCAAAACAAAGCTCCTGCCCGCGTTTGGGCTTGCGGATGTAGTGTCAAACCCGCGCACGGTCGGTACTCCCAAAGAGGCCTTTATGCGCAACTTTAAGGCCACGGGCGGTAAGGTGCTTGAGTCTGCGCAAGAGCTCGCAAAATTTCTTGAAGAGCACGGTTGCAAATGCGGCATCATTGATGAAAAACTCGAAGACTCTTTCGGGCTTGACTATAAATTCAAAATCTTGCGCGCCTTTGATAAATCTAGCCCGGACGAGGCCGATTTTGCCCTCAGCAAAGCGTCCATGGCCATAGCTGAAGGCGGTATGCTCGTGCTTAAAGACAAAGACACTTCCGACAGGTTAAACACCATAGCCCCTTGGATACACGTTGCCGTTTTAGACGCTGCAGACATTGTCCCAACTCTATTTGACGGCCTCTTGCAGACCGCAGACAATCCCTACTCTATCTATGTCGCCGGCCCCTCAAAGACCGCCGATGTAGAAGGCATACTCATCGAAGGGGTGCACGGGCCCGGTGTGCAGGCCTGCTATATTATTTAGGCGAATGCTTTTGGCTTGATGCTCCGCTAAAGCGCAAAATCATTGCGCCAAATTTGGACTTACGGTCAGGCGCAAGGGTGTGTCGCTAAGAATGTTTAGCGACCGGGCAAGTGTATAAGCGCACCCCCGCTAGCTTGCATTCTTGCGCTATCCTCGCATCCAAACAAAAAAGTTGCCTTGGCAAATTTTTGTGCGCAGCGTCCATATAAATTTAACTCTTCGGATTGAGCTTTAGGCAAGGCGCGCGTTAAATTTTTGCGGGCTTATGTTTATTGACAAGGACTCTCTGCGTCATATGGTTTGCGCCATGCAGAATTTTATTATCGACATGGGTTATGCCGAGTTTGCGCGGCGCGAAGAGCTTAAACTAACGCTCTCATATTCTGCGGCGCGCGGGCTTTTGCGCCACGGCGAAGACTGGCTTTTGTGGGACTATTCTTTGGGGCAAAAATTCTCCGCGCATGAAATTCTCGTCAAGGCGCTCGCGCTTTCGCGCCGCGTAAAATCTTGGACAAACAAGCCGCGCATAGGCCTTTTGATACCGCCTTCTTTCCATGCGGCAGTCTGCAATTACGCCTGCGCCTTTGCGGGCGTAATACCCGTCAATATGAATTTTACGATGGGCGCGGTGGCCGCGCAAAGCTGTGTTGAAACTTCCGGTATAGACGCCATGGTAAGCTGCGCCAAATTCAAAGAAAAAATCAGCGCCGCAAACCCGTCATACCCTTGGTCTGAGACCGTCGTTGATTTGGGGGCCGAGCTGCAAAGCATAGGCGCTGCCCAGCTTGAAGAGATATCGGCCGCGCTTGCCGAAAAAGGCGAAGCGGCTTTTGCGGGCTTCGGCATAGAAAGGGACTTGCGGGCGGACAAGGAAGCCACACTCGTATTTACAAGCGGCTCCGAAGGCGCGCCCAAGGCCGCCGTACTCACGCAAAAAAACATAGTCGCAAACTCTTTGCAAGTAGGCGTAAGCGAAGTTTTTGAAGAGGGCGATGTCCTGCTTGCAAACCTGCCGATATTCCACTGTTTCGGTCAGCTTTTTGAGGTTTGGTACATGGCGCTCGCGGGGCAAAAAACCGTGTCGCTCAACAGCCCCTTGGACATTAAAAGCAACATACGCGCCATTAAAGAAAGCGGCGCAAGCGTGATGATAGGCAGCCCCACATTTTTCAGGGCATATTTAAAACACGCCGCGCCCGAAGATTTGCGCAGTCTTAAAAAAGCCATAGCAGGCGCCGAGAAAACTCCCGACGGCTTTCATGAGCTTTGGGACAAAACTTTCGGCCTCGGCACCTATCGCGAGGGCTACGGCCTTACCGAGACAACGCCCGTAGTGGGCGTAAATCTCAAAGAAAAAGATTTCGGATATTTTTCGACGGGGGCCCGCAAAAAATCCATAGGCAAGCTGTTTGCGGGTATGCAAGCGCGCGTGCTCGACATATCGACGCTTGAGCCTCTGCCTTTCGGGGCGCAGGGGCTTTTGAGCATGCGCGGGCCAAACGTCTTTGCGGGTTATTTAAATAATCCCGCGGCAAGCGCAAAGACCCTCAGGGGCGAGTGGCTGATTACGGGCGACCTTGCGCGCATTGATGCCGACGGTTTTTTATATATAGACGGCCGCTTGTCGCGCTTTTCAAAAATAGGCGGCGAGATGGTGCCGCACGCCACGGTCGAAAGCGCGCTTAATATAGAGCTTGGCTACGCGGGGGCGGAATTGCCGCAAATTGCGGTTTCTGCGCGTCTCGACGATTCAAAGGGCGAAGCCCTGGTGCTGCTCTGCGTTGAAAATCTTGAATTGCATGAGGTTAAAGAAGCCTTGAGGCGTGCGGGCATAAGCAACCTTTGGCACCCCAAGCACATCGTCAAGGTTGACAAAATCCCCCTTTTGCCCAGCGGCAAGTTTGACTTGCCCGCAATAGCTTCTTTGGCAAAAGCTTGAACAAAGTCTAAAACATTTGCGTCTATTTATAAGGCTTGATAATTAAAAATCATCCCGTTTCATATTGATTTAACTTTTTGATGCGCGCACTCGCGCGCAGGAGGAGGCTTATTTATGTCAGCCCAAAAGGCACCCGCAAATATTTATCTAAACAGGGAGTTAAGCTGGCTCGCTTTCAACAGGCGCGTCGTAAACCTCGCCGGCGAAAAATCTTATCCCGTGCTTGAGAAGATGCGTTTTCTCGCAATATCGAGCTCAAACCTCGATGAATTTTTTGAGATACGCGTAGCGGGGCTCATACAGCAGCTTGAGTCCGGCGTGTCCGAAGTGGGCTTTGACGGCCTAGGCCCGCGCGAGCAGCTGCGCCGCATAAGGGCGGTAACGTCCGCGATGGTTGCCGACCAGTATAAGACTTGGTCCGAAGAAATTATTCCCGAGCTTAAAAACGAAAAAATCTTCATAAAGACACCGCAAGAGTGTTCGGCATCTGAAAAGACGTGGCTTAAAAAATATTTTGAGGACAATGTATACCCCGCGCTGACGCCCCTTGCGGTAGACCCCGCGCACCCATTTCCGCATTTGCGCAATAAGGGGCTTTATGTGCTTTTAAGTTTGGCAAACCCCGCCTTGCGCCGCGCGCCCGCCGATGTCGCCATAATACCCGTGCCTCCCATCTTAAAAAGGGTTATACGCGTTGAGACGGGCAAGCCCGACGAATACGTATTCGTCTTTTTAAGCAACACCATAAAATATTTTGCGGAGCAGCTCTTCCCGGGCTACAAAGTGCGTTCGGCATCGGTCTTCAGGATTACGCGCAACAGCGATTTGTATTTTGACGAGGAAGAAACGGAAAACCTTTTGCAGACCATTGAGAATGAGCTGCACAAGCGCCGCAAGGGCGACGCCGTGCGCCTTGAAATTGAAGAGAGCGTTGCGCCCGCGCCCCTTCAGATGCTAATAGACTCCTTAGATCTTTCCCCTGATTATATCTATAAAATCAGCGCTTCCCCCGTGAACCTTGCGCGCCTTTACGATGTTTATGAGCTTGTGGAGCGTCCAGATTTAAAGTTTCCGCCCTTTAAGCCCTTTACGCCGACCGAGTTCAAAGATTGCGAAGACATCTTTGCGGTAATTCGCCAGAAGGACAGGCTTTTGCACCATCCCTATGAAAGTTTTGCGCCCGTTGAGCAGTTTATAGCCTCCGCCGCGACCGATCCTTCGGTTCTCGCAATCAAGCTTACGCTTTACAGGACGGGTTCCGGCTCGCCGATAGTCAAGGCGCTTAAAGATGCGGCCACAAACGGCAAGCAAGTTACGGTGCTCGTAGAATTAAAAGCGCGCTTCGACGAAGAAAACAACATACAGTGGGCGCGCCAGCTCGAAGAAAAGGGCGTGCATGTCGTCTACGGCATAGTGGGCTTTAAGACGCATTGCAAAACCTGTCTTATCATACGCAATGAGCGCGGGGCGCTGCGCCGCTACGCGCATTTGGGCACGGGCAACTACAATTCAAAAACCGCAAAAATTTATACGGACCTTTCCCTCTTCACCGCCGACAACGCGATATGCGGAGAGGTTGCCGACCTTTTCAACACCCTTACGGGCAAAGCCGCAGAGCCCAAGTTTGAAAAGTTGATGGTTGCGCCCTTCAGCTTCCACTCAAAGTTTATAGCAAAAATAGACAGGGAGATTGAAAACGCAAAGGCGGGCAAGCCCGCGCGCGTAATATCAAAGACAAATTCCGTACTTGAGCAGTCGGTAATAGACAAGCTTTACGAGGCGTCAAAAGCGGGTGTCAAGGTAGACTTGATTGTCCGCGGCATCTGCGCGCTCGTCCCCGGCATCAAGGGCGTGAGCGACAATATCACGGTGCGCAGCATAGTGGGGCTCTACCTTGAGCACAGCCGCATTTACTATTTTGAAAACGGCGGCAATCCAGAAGTCTATGCGGGCAGCGGCGACATCATGCCGCGCAATATGTTCAGGCGCATAGAGTGCGTGTATCCCGTGGAAGATCCCGACATCAAGGCGCGCATAATAAACGATATTTTTCCCAGTCTGCTTGCCGACAACACCTTCGCAAGCCTGCTGCATTCAAACGGCGCCTACTACAAAAGCGGTGAGATGAAAAGCAAGCGCGCCTTTTCAGCGCAGCACCATTTTATGGAGCTAGCAAACGCTGCGGCCGCGCGTCCCGCAGACCCCGCCTTGCAAGCCGAGACAGCGCCAAAGGCCGAAAGCCCAGAGGATAAGCCCGCCGAGCAGCCCGCAAAATAGCGCTTCTTGCCCCTCAAACGCGCGCGCATATAAAAGGCCGCGCGCAACGCACAAAAAAGCGCCGAAGAGTTTTGCCCTCGGCGTTTTTTTGCGGACAGGCGCTTAAAAGCCTACGCTTCTTCCGCGAATTTTTTAAGTTCGGGAAACTGGTTTAATTTGCGGTGCAGAGTGCGGCGGCTAATCTCCAGAAGTTCGGCCGCTTTGCTCTTATTGCCGCCCGCTTCGTGCAGGGCGCGCCTTATAAGTTCAAGCTCGTTATCATGTTTTGAGAGCGTGCGTGCGGCTTCTTGCGCAGGGCGCGCTGGCGCTTCTTCAAACGCGGGCGGCGGCGGGGCGTCTTCTTCAAAGAAGCGCGCGCCCAAGTCGGCGGGTTCTATAACGCGCTTTTTGCTTGTTACCACAAGGTTTTCGCAAAAGTTTTTAAGCTCTCTTATGTTGCCCTTCCAAGCGTAAGCTTCAAGCACCTTCATGGCGGCGGGGCTTATTTCAAGTGCGGGCAGGCCGTTTTCTTTCGCGAAAAATTCCGCATAGAAATTTATCATGGGGGCAATGTCGTCGGGGCGATCGCGCAGGGGCGGGATGTTTATTTCTACCACGTTCAGCCTGTAATAAAGGTCTTCCCTGAATTCGCCCTTGCGCGCCATGGCCTTAAGATCGCGATTCGTCGCGCAGATTAAGCGTATGTCGACTGCGATGTTTTTAAGGCCGCCGAGGCGCTCAAAACTTTTAGTTTCCAAAAAACGCAAAAGCTTGACTTGAGTAGCCGCGTCAATCTCGCCTATTTCATCCAAAAAGAGAGTGCCGCCGTCCGCCGCCTCAAAACGGCCAAGGCGTTTTGCAACCGCCCCCGTAAACGCGCCTTTTTCATGGCCGAAAAGCTCGCTCTCCAGAAGATTTGCGGGGATTGCCGCGCAGTGCACGGGCACAAAGGGGCCGCTTTTGCGCGGGGAATTTTTGTGGATAAATTGTGATACAAGCTCCTTGCCCGTCCCTGTTTCTCCGGTAATCATAACGGTCGCTTTTGACGCGGCAACTTGGGCTGCGCGCTCAAGCACGGCGTTCATTGCGCGGCTTTTTGCGATGATTTCTCCGCCTATGTATTTATAGTCGTAGTGTTCTTCGCGGGGTTCTGCGGCGGCGCTTTGCGCCTTGCTGCGCTTTTCAAGCGCGCGCTTTATGCAAAGCTCCAGCTTTTCAATCTCGATGGGTTTTGATATAAAGTCAGCGGCGCCGCGCTTCATGGCTTCAACCGCGGTCTCGACATTGCCGAAGGCCGTCATCATTATGCATACGGGCTTGTAGGGCATTGAAATAGTCTTATCTATAACGCTCATGCCCGACTTGCCCGCCATGCGCAAATCGGTGAGCACAACGTCGAAATTTTCAGCGTCTAGCATGCGCATGGCTTCGTCGGCGTTTGTCGCGGCAAAGACGTCGTAATCGTCTTCGAGCGCGGCAATAAGACCGTCTCTCGTATGCTTTTCGTCGTCTACTATGAGAATGTTTACGGGCATGGGGTAAAGCCTTATTCTTTGCAGATTAGCACGGCGTCTCCGTCGCTTGCAATATCGAAAATTTCTGCGGCGTCGGCGCAAGAAAGCAGTATGCAGCCGTGGCTGTCCGGCGTGCCAAGACGGTCTTCGCGGTTTGTGCCGTGTATGTATACATAGCGATTGTAGGTGTCCAGGTTGCCGCCCGCGTTTACGCCCTCTTCAAGGCCGCGCAGGCGCAAGATTCTTGAAGTAATCAAGTTTTGCGAAAGTCTTTCCGCAGGCTGCTGAGATATTAGGCCTGCGGGCTTGCGCCCCACATAAACCGTGTCTGTGGGGTTGCCCGCGCCGATTTTGCCGTCTATCTTGTGCAGCCCCAGCGGCGTGCCGAGCGACCCTTCGACGCAGCTGCACGGCGCGCGCGAAGTCGACACGACATATTCCTTCAAAAGTTTGCCGCCGCAAAAAAGCCAAAGTTTTTGCTCGCAAACTGAAACGTATATGCAATGCTTTCCTGCCGAAAAATGATTGATTTGGCAGGCAGACAAGATTTTTTCAAAACGAAAATCCATGAATAAGAAATATAGAGTAGGTATTGTTGGCGCAACCGGCGCGGTTGGTCAAGAAATCATTGAGCTTCTCTTCAAGAGAAATTTCCCGATGGCGGAGCTTACGCTTCTGGCATCAGCCCGTTCTGCGGGTAAAAAAATTACCTACGGCGGCAAAACTTTTGAAATTAAGGAGGCCAAGCCGGAAAGTTTCGACACGCTGGATATCGCTATTTTCAGCGCAGGCGCAAGCATCTCAAAGATATTGGTGCCCGAGGCCGCCAAGCGCGGCTGTATCGCCATAGACAATTCTTCGGCTTTCCGCATGGATGAAAACGTGCCGCTTATCGTGCCCGAAGTAAACGCGCACGCCGTGAAGGGGCATAAAAACATCATCGCAAACCCGAACTGCACTACGGCGATTTCTCTCATGGCGCTTTGCCCTCTGCATAAGGCCTTCGGCCTCAAGCGCTTTTTTGCGTCAACCTATCAGGCGGTGTCCGGCACGGGGGTTGCCGCGATGATGGAGCTTGAAAACCAAGTGCGCGCCTTTGCCGCAGACGCAACGCCAGAGGTAAAAGTTTATCCCTACCAGATAGCCTTTAACGTAATCCCGCAAGTCGACGTATTTTTGGACAACGGCTACACCAAAGAAGAGCTTAAGATGCTCAACGAAACCCGCAAGATTATGAGTTTGCCCGACGTAAAATGCTCTACGACCTGCGTGCGCGTGCCGGTCATGAGGGCGCACAGCGTCGCAATTTCTGCGGAGTTTGAAAAACCCGTAAGCGTGGAAGAAGCCCGCAGGGTAATCGCGGCCTTCCCGGGGGCGGAGCTTTTTGACGAGCCAGCCGAGAAAAAATACCCGATGCCGCTTTTTTATCAAAGCAAGGAAAAGTGCGGCGTGGGCAGAATCAGGAAGGATTTGGCGCTCGATAACGGTCTTTGCTTCTGGGTAAGCGGAGACCAGCTTTGGAAGGGCGCGGCTTTGAACGCCGTGCAGATTGCCGAGATTCTTTAAGAAAAACATACGCGGAGGGTGCGCCCTCCGCGCTTTTTTTGCGCGCGCGGCCTCGGCCTGCATTAAAAAGCTTGAAAAGGGTGGTGCGCACATATTTATTTTTTCCCACAGGATTCATTATGAAAAATATTGTAGCACTGTTTGTAATGCTTTTTTGCGGGTTTGCCTTTACGGGCTGCACGAGCGGTTCAACGCCCGTAGAGTCTACTGACACGCCCCGCGTGGTAGAGGGCATCTTCAAATATAACGGCGCGGTCTTTGCGCCCTTTGCGCTTAAAAAACCGCATGAGTATTCTCTTTACAGCATAAACGGGGTGCTCATAGGCTATGTAGACACGTCAAAGCTAGTGGTAAACAGGTTTGACCCTTACTTTGACAAGCTCGTAGTAATCAAGGGCACGATAAGGCGCGTCGACGGCGAGGCCATTATCCGCGCGGAATCTTTAAGGCTCAGAAAATAAGCGATGCAAGGCAATATTATCGACGGCAACGCGGTCGCGCAGAGCATTCATCAAGAGCTCGCGGCCGAACTTAAAAAAATCTCGGCGTCAAGGCCGCCCTGCGTGGCTTTCATACGCGTGGGCGAAGACCCGGCAAGCGTATCTTACGTAAAAAAGAAGCAGAGCGTGGCGGAGGCCATAGGCATTAAAAGCCGCATGCACATACTGCCCCAAGACGCCGACCAAAAGACGCTGGACGCCCTCATAGACTCTTTAAACGACGACGACGGCGTTGACGCAATGCTCATACAAGCGCCCCTGCCCAAGCAGCTCAACGAAAGGGCGTCTTTTAACCGCGTGCGCGCCGATAAGGACGTAGACGGCTTCAGCAGCGCAAATCTGGGGCTTCTTTGCCAAGAGGACGGCCGCGCATTTGTTGCCTGCACGCCTGCGGGCATAGTTGAGCTTATAAAAAGATCCGGCGTGCCCACGGCGGGCAAAAAGGCGGTTGTTCTGGGCCGCAGTTTGATAGTCGGCAAGCCGCTTGCGCTTTTGCTCATGCAAAAGGGCATAGACGCTACCGTTACCGTCTGCCACTCAAAGAGCGAAAATTTGGCGGAGATTTGCCGAAGCGCCGACATTCTCATAGCGGCGGTCGGCCGTCCCGACACAATAAAAGCGGGCATGGTTAAGGAAGGCGCCTGCGTAATAGACGTCGGCATCAACCGCGTGTCCTGTGCCGAAAAAAAGAGCGGCTACAAGCTTGTGGGCGATGTGGATTATGAAGGCGTTGCCCATCTTTGCTCAAAAATCACACCCGTTCCGGGCGGCGTAGGGCCTATGACGGTGGCCATACTTATGCGCAATACCCTGCAAGCTTACAAATCGCACTTGGGGCTCGCATAAAAAAACTTTCTAAAAAATAAGAAAAGCGCGCTTGACAAAGGGGCGCTTTTCTTCTTTCTTACATAGCTTTTCTTCAACTCTTAAAGGAAACGCGCATATATGAAAGTCGCATCATCAATCAAATCCTTGAAAGCACGCCATCCCGACTGCAAGGTAGTCCGCAGGAACGGTTGCGTCTACGTAATCAACAAAACCAATCCCCGCTTTAAGGCAAAGCAGGGCTAATTCAGCTTAGCAGGCTTAGACAGGAATTTTCAAAATGAAAAAAGATATTCATCCGGCTTACAACCCCGTCTGCTTTGTAGACGTATCTTCGGGCGCCCGTTTTTTGACGCATTCGACGCTTAAGACCCGTCAGGTTGAAAAAATCGACGGCGTAGACACCTTTATGGTTGTCCGCGACGTCACTGCGGACTCTCATCCCGCCTACACCGGCGAAAAGCGCTTCGTGGACACCGCGGGTCGCGTTGAAAAGTTCCAAAAGAAGTTTGCGCGCAAGCGCGGCTAATTTGGGGCAACTCAAAATTTACGGTTGTTGCAGCAGCAACCCGCACCGTTTGGAAAGCGATAGCGTCCAAACGGTTTTTTTACGCCCGTATGCGCCGCGTCGTTTTTTAAACCGTGCGTCATATAATATTTGCGGGCTAAGGCGCGGTTTGTGCGCAAAAAAAGCGGCTTGAGAGAAACAAGCCGCTTTTTTGCAAATGATTGAATTTAAACTTTGCGCCTTAAATAAGGCCGTAGCCTAGGCGGTTTGAAATAATATCGGCCTGCGCCTTTATAAATCTGCCGATTTCGGGCAGGGTTTCAAGTTTGAGGCGCTCGCTCGGACCCGTCACCCAAATTGCGGCGATAGGGTAGCCGTGCGCGTCAAATACAGGTGCGCCCACGCACTGCACGCCCAGGATTTCTTCATTTTTATCTACAGAATAACCCTGCTCTTTGACTATCGAGAGTTCTTTAAGATATGCGGCGGGCGAGGTAATGGTGTTGTCGTTATATTTTACGAAATTGATGCGCTTGACTATTGCGTCTTGCTCTTCTTTGGGCAGGTAGGCAATTATGGCTTTGCCCGGCGCCGAGGCGTGCAGATTAAAACGCATGCCGATTTCGCCCAAGAATTTAAAGGGGTGACGGCAGGGCACCTGCTCAATGAGCACGCATTCGTCTTCAAGCAGGGCGCCAAGCATTGTGGTTTCGCAAACCTTGTCGCGTATGGCGCGCATGACGTCTATGCTTTTTTCAACGATGTTTGCCTCCCCCAGAGACGAGTAGCCCAGCGCCACCAGCTTGCGGGAAATCTTTATTGTGCGCGCATCGGCGTCTTTGCGCACGTAACCGCAGTCTTGCAGCGTGCAGATAATCCTGAAGACGCTGTTCTTGGTGTATTTTGCGGCTTTTGAAATTTCGCCCAAGGTCATACCCTGCGTGTTTTTTGCGAGAATTTCGAGAATATCAAGTGCCCTTTTTAAATTGGGTATGTGATAACGTTCGTAAGACTTAACTTTAGGCTTTTTGAGGGGCATATTAAAAAAATGTTGAAAATCCTTATTTTCAATTAAAAAGGTCTCACTTCGCCGTTTTTTTGTCAAAACTATTTTTTTGTCAAAAACGCCGTCAAATCCGCAAAAAACGCCCTAAAAATTATATTTTAAGGGCGTTTTTTTAAAAATCCCTTTGGTCGCGGCGCGTTTTTAATGCGGGCTAAAGCTGCCCCGGCAAACTCGTCAAACGTCTAGGTTAAAGTCTATCTGGCGCTTAAACTTGTCTACGCTTTCGACGCCGACTTGCAGTTTTTGGCCTATTTTATACTGTTTTTTAAAGCGCCTGCCCACAAGGGCATTGCCGCTCACTTTGTAAATATCGTCCTTTAAATTGTGTATGTGCACAAAACCGAAGGCGTAAGAATCCGTAAGCTCCACAAAAAACCCGTGGTCGGTTACGCCCGTTATGACGCCTTCAAAAGTTTCGGAACCGTTTGACTTGCGCTCGAAGAATTCAAGCAGCTTGATTTTTTGAGATTCGCGCTCGGCCTCTGCGCTGTTGCGCTCTGTGCGCGAGATGCTTTCGGAAATGCCGTCGAGCACCTTTTGCGGTATGAGGGCGGTCTTAAATTTGGGCGCAGTGGGCATTTTGACAAGCTGCATGAAAAAGTTGAAGTTGCGGTGCACGGTAAAGTCGGCATAGCGGCGTATGGGCGATGTAAAGTGCGCGTAGTAGATTTTGTTTAATCCGTAGTGGCCGTCGGGTGCGGCGCGGTATACGGCGCGCTTCAGGCTCTTTAAAAACTGGGTTTTTAATATGTAATTTTGCGGGTGGCGGTTTATGGCGTCGAGCACGCGCATAACTTCGCGGCGCTGGGTCAAATCTCCGCACTGTATGTTGAAGCCCAGCAGATACTCGCGCAGTTCGTCGAGTTTTTCCGGGTCGGGGTCGTCATGCACGCGCGATATGTAGGGTATTTTGTTTTGGAACATCTCGCGGGCTATGGCCTCATTTGCGGCAATCATGAATTCTTCTATGAGCTGGTGAGACTCGTCGCTTTCAACGCGCTTTATACTTTGCGCGTAGCCCTGTTTGTCGCAGTAGATTTTCACTTCGGCGGTTTCCAAATCAAGGCTGCCCTTTTTCATGCGGCGCTTGCGCAGCACGCTTGCAATGCTCCAAAGTTGGCGCAGCAGGGTGCGCAGCTTTTGCAAAGCTTTGTCGTCAAGTTCGGCAAGGGGTTTGCCGCTTGCGCCCGTTGCGTATTCGGGCGGCGGGGCAATTTTTTTAACTTCTTCCAGGCTGTCGTTTTTAAGAAATGCGTAGGCCTGTTCATAACTGAGGCGCTTATTGCTGCGTATTACGCAGTTTGCGAACTTTACGCCCTTGCAGTCGCCGCCGCCGTCAAAAGTGAGAAATGCGCTTTTTACGAGTCTGTCCGCGTCTTCGACAAGGCTGCATATCCCGTTTGAAAGCTCAAAGGGCAGCATGGGTATGACCGTGCCCACAAGGTATGTTGAGTTGCCCCTGCGCGCGGCCTCCCTGTCTATGGCGGAGCCCGGTCGCACATAATAGGGCACGTCGGCTATATGCACGCCTACTTCCCAGCCGCCGCCTTCGGCGCGGCGTATTGATATTGCGTCGTCAAAGTCTTTTGCGTCCGAAGGGTCTATTGTCAGCGTAAATTCGTTGCGCAAATCAAGGCGGCCCTCTATGTCTTTTTCAGTTACTTCACGGGGCATGGTCTTGACCTCTTCAAGGACGTTGTCCGGGAAGGTCTCGCTCAAATCGAATTTGGCGAGTATGCCCTTGTATTCGGCCATGGGCGTGTGGCTCTTGCCTAAATTTTCAATTATGACGCCCGAGGGGTTTATGTGGCGCTGTTCCCACTCGTTAAGCTGCACTACCACCTTGTCGTTTACTCTGGGGGAAGGGTCTAGGCCGCTTTGGGCGGGCTCCGGCACTATGACATCGTAATAAAAGCGGGGGTTATCGGCAACCACGTGCCAAAAATGGTTTGACTGCCGCAGCGTGCCCACCACTTTGGTGCGGTTGCGCGTCAAAATGCGTATTACTTTGGCGTATTGTATCATGCCGCTGTCTTCGTAGCGGTTGGCGCGGTCGCCGCGTCCGCCCGATTTGCGGGTTGAAAGCACCCTCGCAAGCACGGTATCGCCGTCAAAAGCGGTGGCGGTATCCTCATGGCGCACGCGGTATATAAGCGGGCTGCCCTCGGGCTTTATGATTGCGGAGCCGTAGCGGGAAAATTCAAGCCGCCCGCTTATAAGGCCGATTTCCGCGCTTATGCAGTAGCGGTCGCCCTTGACTTTGGCTATTACGCCCGTGTCCAAAAATTTTTTTAGCTGTTTGCGCAGGGCGGGCAGCTGTTTGCGGTCTAACCCGAGCGACGCCGCAAGGTGCGGCAATGTCAGCGGAGTATAGTTTTTTCTCTTTAAAAGGTCTAAGAGGGACGTTGAAATTTCTTCGGGTGTCATCATGATAAGAAGCTCCTTAACTCTATCGGTATTAATAAAAGAATTGCGGCTATAAAAAGAATCACCGCCGCCTTTGACATGGGGGCCGCCGACATTGTGCCGCGCAATATCATGACCGCAAAAAGGGTTTGCATTATAAAAAGCGCGCCGCCCGCCGCAAATTTTATTAGCGTGTAAGAATCTAAATTTATATTAAGCGCGGAGACCGCCCCGACGGCCAAGGAGACGCCCATGAGCGCCGCCGCGGCATAGGTGCAGGCCTTTATGTAACGCTCAAGCATGGGCAGGGGCAGCAGCATTTTGTCAACCGCTGCGTTTGATTTTTTTTTGAGGGCGCGGCGCTGCATCAAATCCATGCTTGAAAAAAGCGCCGCCAAAAACATGCACGCGTATGAAAGCATGGCAAGCCACGCGTGAAGCTCTCCCCACAAAGACGCCGCGCGCGCGGGCGATGCCATATAAGGCTCAAAATGCGGGCAAAATATCGGCAGAAGCGTAAGAACGGCCGCGGGCAGCATTGTAAAAAAACCCGCCAAACGTATCTTTAGGACACCCGCCGCGGCGATGTCGAAAACCACGAAGAGCCAAGCTATGGTCTCTATGACTTCAAACGGGTTTGAAAGCGGCAGCGCGCCTATTTCGGCCGTGCGTATGCCCAGCGCCAAAGTTTGCAGGCAAAGCCCCGAAAGCGCCAAAGCGTGAAAACCGCGCCCCAAAGAGGGCTTTGATTTTTTAAGAGCGGCCGCCGCAGATAAGAATGCGGAGGCGTAACACAAACCTGAGAGCAGAAAAAGTATCGATAAAAGACTCATTTGTTTGCGCGCTTAAAGAGCGTTTCCAGTATGGATATTTGCGCTTCGGAATCGTTAAGGCAAGAAATCAATTCAAAATTTTCGCCGCCCGCCGCCAGAAACGTCTTGCGCAAATCGCGGCCCAGCTCGCAAAGGGTCTCCGTGCAGTCAAAGGCAAACCCGGGACTTATCACCGCGAGCTTTTTTACGCCCGCTTGCGCAAGCTTAAGGGCGGTGTCTTCGGCCGAAGGCTCAAGCCAGTTTCCGCGCCCCATCTTTGACTGCCATGCGAGAAATATTTTGCCCTCCGCAAAGCGGTAGCGCAAAGCCCTTTTAAGCCCCGCAAAAGTTTTTTGGCAGTGGGTCTCATAGGGGGCTTCGGGCAGGTGGCTTAAGGGGACCGAATGAAAGCAGCACAAGAGCGCCCAGTCTTCGCGTGGCTTTTGCAAGGCTGAGTCGGCAAGGGCTTTTATGTAGAGCGGCTCATCGCAGTACGAGTCCACTATCTTCAAGCGCTCTGCCTTGCGCTCCGCAAGGGAAATTTCGCGCTTGATGCTAAGGGTTACGGAGCTTGAGCATTGCGCAAAAAGAGGTATGAAAATGTATTTTTTTATGCCCCACGCGCGCGCCTTGCCGAGGGTTTGGGCTATGTTGCCCTTGCCGTAGCGGTGCGCAAACATCACGCGCGCGCCTATGCGCCTCGAAAGCTTGCGCGCCACGCTTTCTTCATAGCAAGACAGGCGCGAACGGCCGTCTGCGGATATGCTTTCAAGCATGTCGGCAAAATTTTGCGCGCGCGCGGCCGCAATTTTATGCGCCAAAATTTTACGTATGGGCCAAGGCGCGCTCAGCACGCGCGGGTCTGACAAAAATTCCCGCAAAAAGGCGCGCGCGGCAGGCGCATCATGCGCGTCGGGTTCGCCAAGTGTGACGGGAATTAATGCGCAGTCACTCATTCATCCGATAATTTTTCTGCGGCGGCCAGGGCGTTTTCTATGCAGTTGCTTACCCCCACGCCGCCCCTGTAAGAGCCTACGAGAGCCACCGACGGGAAGGTTTCTTCAATGTTTTTAAAAGCTTCGATAAATTGACCGTAGCCCAGATTGTATTGCGGTATGCCGCGCTTCCATTTTGTCATGTGGCTGTATACGGGTTTGCCGCTCACGCCCAAAAGGCGCGCCAGATCTTTTAAGACCAAGGGTGTTATTTCTTCTTGGGCGAGCGCCGCAAGCTCCGGCGAGCGCATACCGCCGACATAGCACGTAATCGTCACGCAGTTTTTATCCGCCCTGTTTTCAAATATGCTTGATACAAAAAGCGCGCCGAGTATTGAGCACTTTTCCTTTTCCGGCACAAGCGCGCCGAAGCCGTCCAGCGGGTGCGCCACGTCTTCGCGCTTAAAGCCGAGCGTAAGCGTGCTTATGGGTGCGCCCTCTATGCCGTCAAGGGGCTTAAGGGCCTCGGCGAGGGTGTTGCAAAGGGGTAGCCTTTTTAAGCTCCACGCGGGGCAGGCCAGCACAAGGCGGTCAAACTCGTCGCAGTCTTCTTCTGCGGGGCTGCTCCACGCGGCTTTCCATTTGCCCTCAAAATCTATGTTTGTAATGCGCGCGTTTGTCGTTACGCAACCTTCCAAGAGCTCTTCAAGGCGTTCGGTAAGTTCCGCCATGCCGTTTTTGAAAGATATCATTACGGGTTTAAAGAAATTACCCGCGGCGGCTTTCTCGCGCTTGGCGCGTATGGCGCCCAAAATTACAGAGCCGTATTTTTGGTCAAAATTCCAAAACGGCGGGAAGGCGTATTTTATAGACAGGCGTTTTGTGTCGCCCGCATATATGCCCGCAAAGAAGGGGTTTATTGCGTATTCGGCGGCTTCTTTGCCCAGACGCATACGCGCAAATTCATCCACGCTGGGTTCGGCACTCGGCGCAAAGGGGCTTATTAAAGGCTCAAGCATGAGTCTGAGCTTGCCCAATGTTGAAAACAGGCGCGTCTTAAAAAGTTCTTTAAGCCCCATGGGCACTTCTTGCGGCGCGCCGTAGCGCACAAAAAATCTTTTTTTTGCGGTTTCGGAGGCGTGGACAATGCGGTCGTCAAGGCCTATGTGGCGCAAAAAATCCAAAGTTTTTTGCGAGTTTACCAAAATTGAGTTTGAGCCGCTTTCGGCCGCAAACAAGCCCTCGTGCGAGGTGCCTATAACGCCGCCGGCGCGCGGTCTTTTGTCAAGGACTTTAACATAGTAACCGTCCTCTTTGAGTTTGAGAGCCGCGCATAATCCGCTTATGCCCGCCCCCACTACAAGAGCCTTCTTCTTTTCCATGTCTCGTTAATTAGCATTTTTAAAAATCGCTTTGCAAGAAATATCGGAGGGCGCAGGGCAAGGGGGCGCAAAAAAGCCCCCGATGGCGGGGGCTTAAAAGTTGCGCGATTTAGCCCCTCTTGCGGCGTTTGTAGGCCGCAAATAAGAGAGCCGCAAAGCCCATGAGGGCGGCCACGGTTGCGGGCTCCGGCACTATCTGCTGGAAGATTACGCTCACACCCGTAGAAGAAACCGAGAATATAGCCTCGATTTCAGACTCTAAAGCGCTGTCTGCAAATTCGTACGTAAAGTCATCCGCGCTTACGACGGGCGTGTAAGAAGCATCCCACGTAATAAGGTCGTAAGAGGTATCAAGTTGATAACCGCTTAAGAGGGTAAACAAGAAGTTATGCGTACCGCTGCCTATTACCAAGATTTGATCTGCGGCAAGAGTGGCATCTCCGACAAGCTTTATAGAATCATAGTTGGCGGTGGAGCCTATGTCCATGATTACATTGCCGCTCTCCCACTCAAAAGAATGCGCGATGAGCTTAGAGACCTCTGTTGTCGTATTTGTGGGGCCGACACCGCCGCCGTTTAAGGTCAACTTGCCTATGCCCCAGTTATTTTTGTAGATTGTTGAAAGGTTTGCGCCGTTTGCTTTTATATAAAGCGTGCCGGCATTTACGGTTACATAACCCCTTATTGTGTTGTCTCCGCGCAGATATTGGGTGTTTTCGCCGTCTTTCACAATGTTCAGTTTTGCGCCCGTAGTCATTGCGGCAATGTCGCTACCTTGCCCAAAGTCAAAAATGCGCGAACTACAAGTAAAAGTGCCGGAATTCCCGCGCAGATATATTGTGGTATCGCCCCTGGTGCCGCCGCCGGTAATAGAAGTATCGTAAGATGTGCGGATTTGAGAACTCGTGCTTGTCGCCGTTAAACCGCCGTCCATAAACACGGTGTTTGTCGATGAAGAATCGGCGCCGTCAAATCTTACCGCAGCGGCGCCTTGGTTTTCAAATTCTTTGTCTACAATAAGTCCGTTTTCCGACAGGGATATCTTTAAGGCTTTGCTGTCCGTTGCCGTATTGGTGTTTGTAAATTTCCCCAAAATTTCTACGGCCGCACCCAATACAATAGAGGTAAAGTTGCCCTCGATTTCGCCTATCATAGCCCAAGATTCGTATGTGCTTTTTATGGCGAGGTTAGCGTTAATTATTGAATCCGTGCTGATTTTGCCTATGGATATGTCGCTGTTAAACTCCGACAAAGTGAAGGATGAATCGTTCGCGGTAAAATTCAGATTACCTATTGTAAATGCCATAGTTAAAGATGGGTCTGCGGACGAATAGAGGATCATTTCCGCGCCGCTTGTGCCCGCCACTTCAACGGTGTCGATATTTACCCTCGCGTTTTGGCTGTAGGTCGCCGAGGTTGAAAACTGAAATCGGGAATTGTTATTTAAAATCAATTTTTTGCCTGCGTCCAAATAAAAGTTTGAGGGCGTAAAGCCCAATGCGGGGGTATTTGCGGCGTTGTAGCCGTATACAAGAGTCCCGTTTGTTATTGAAATTGAATTGTTCAGGGTAAATGCTTTTGTTGTAATGAAGAGCTTTGCGGCATCAACTGATGCGGCTGTTCCCGATATGACTATATTGTCGACTGTCAGAGACTCAACCCAAGTTGACTGTGCGACTTCTCCTACGGAAGTACCCTGATTACCAAAATAAAGCGAACCATTCAAGACATTGACCGTCCCGATTCTGGCATTAAACGCGGTGCCGGTTTTTCTTTTTCTGAGAGAAAGAGTACTTGTGTTATTCTGAGTAAGGGTCGTCAGCACAAGGGTAGAGCCCGTTGACTGATCGTAAATATCCATGGAAGTGCCGTTGGTAGCTTCATTAATGACGGAACCCCATGTGGTCGTACCTACTGCAAGTTGCATAAGACCGCCAATTCCGCCCGTGGCCAAATCGATGTGCTTTATGACGACGCTTGAGTCATTTGTACTCGGTGCAGTGGCGGATGCGACATAAGAAGTGGCGCTAGTACTCCAATTAGATGCTACAGATGCTACGCCTTGTCCGCTTGTAGCACTTGGGCCGCGCCAATAATACGTAGTCTGCGCTATGGCGTTGCTGCATGGTAAAATTGCCAAAACAAGGGTTAATGCCTTAATCAGGGTCTTCATTGGTGTATGTTCCGTTCGGGGTAAATTAAATAATCGCTTAACAGATATGATTAAAAGCTCCGCCCCCCCTTTGCAAGTTTTTTATTAGAAAAATTAGACCTTTATGTTAACCTTTTGCCCTTTAAAAGGGGCTTAAGGGGCTTGGGGCGCAAAATTCCGACAAAATTGGAAGAGTTGATTTAAAAGTATAAGGCATTCAAAAAAAGCTTGCAATCTGGGCGCTTCGGCCTTTCATTTTTGACTTCAAATTTTTGAAACGCGTATTTCGCAAACACCAATAAAGGAAAGTAAGAAAATGGCAATTAAAGTAGGTATTAACGGTTTCGGCCGCATTGGCAGGCTCGTTTTCAGAGCCATTGTCGACAAGGGTCTCTTCGGCAAAGAAGTCGAAGTGGTCGCTATTAACGACCTCGTTCCCGCAGACAATTTGGCCTACCTTCTCAAGTACGACTCCACCCAGGGTCGCTTCAACGGCACTGTTGAAGCCCAGGGCGAAGACGCTATACTCGTAAACGGCAAGGTTGTTAAGACCCTCGCCGTCAAGGAAGGCCCCGCGGCTCTTCCGTGGAAGGCGCTCGGCGTAGACATCGTCATTGAATCAACCGGTCTTTTTATTGAAGACACCAAAGCCGCAGGCCACATAGCCGCAGGCGCAAAGAAGGTCATCATTTCGGCTCCCGGCAAGGGCGACGGCGTGAAGACCGTTGTAATCGGCGTCAATGACGACAGCCTCAAGGCTACCGACAACATCGTTTCAAATGCAAGCTGCACCACAAACTGCTTGGCTCCCATCACCAAGGTTGTGCTTGAAAACTTCGGCATCGTCGAAGGCCTCATGACCACGGTTCACAGCTACACCGCAACTCAGAAGACTGTTGACGGTCCCTCCCGCAAAGACTGGAAGGGCGGCCGCAGCGCGGCTATCAACATCATCCCCTCTTCAACCGGTGCGGCAAAGGCTGTCGGCTTGGTTCTTCCGTCCGTCAAGGGCAAGCTTACGGGTATGTCCTTCCGCGTTCCCACCCCGACTGTTTCGGTTGTAGACCTCACGGTAAAGACCGAGAAGGAAACTTCTTACGAAGCCATCTGCGCAAAGATGAAGGAAGCTTCTGAAAGCGGCGCGCTCAAGGGTATCCTCGGCTACACCGAAGACGAAGTTGTAAGTTCAGACTTCATCCATTGCCCGCTTTCGTCGATATTTGACGCGCCCAGCGGCATAGGCTTAAACAGCACCTTCTTCAAGTTGGTCAGCTGGTATGACAACGAATGGGGTTATTCAAACCGTTGCGCAGAGCTCGTGCTCAAGCTCGGCAAATTCCTATAAGATTGTCTTAAGGTAAAAATTTAAAGCGGCTTTGGTTTACCCCAAGCCGCTTTTTTATTGCGCAGTCTCTGCGTTGGTTTTGACTTGCATAATTGCGCATGGAGAATATTAATAATAAAATCATTACAAAAGCATTGACATTAAATGCAATATCAATAGATATGTAATTATGAAAATGACCAATCTTCAAATGAGAGTTGAATCCGATTTGCGTAAAGAGGCCGATGCGGTTTTTGCCGCTATCGGCTTGGATACTCCCGCTGCCGTGAGGGTTTTTCTGAAAAAGGCCGTGAGCGTGAGGGGGATTCCGTTTTCTCTAAGCGCAGAAGAACCCGTCCGTTGGGAGTATGTCACCGCGGACGACGATGCGCGCGTGCGTATGGAAAAAGTTGACGCGGCATGGAAAATCATAAAGGCGAAAAAGGGCTAAAGCGTGCGTATAATACTCTCAAATTCCATAAAGAAAAAAGAGTTTGGCAAGGCGGGGCCCTCGGAGGATGATATGCGGGTGCTTAAACGCACTGCAAAAATTGAGCTTTGCGAAGTCATAAAAGGTGCGGGCTTGCCCGAGGGTGCAAAACTTATAAAGGCCTACGCAACCGCGCCTAGCGGCGCAAAGCGCGTCTTATATATGATGGCGTCGGACAATGAAACACTCATGCTTTTGTTTTATAGAGGCAAAGATGATGATTTGGGCGTGAATATGAGTGCCAAAAATCCCGTTTTTAAGAGGGATTTGCCGAAGCGACTGGATATGCTTTTATATGATTTGGAAAGCGGTGATTATTCGGAAATTCATGTTTGATTTCCCTTTCTAATCGCACCTATTTTAAAAAGCGGACACGCATTACGAAAATCTCTGTCGCGCGGATGCTAAAAAAGACATAATGATTCTTGCATTTTTTGCGGAATTTGAGATTATTGCGTTAAATTTTTTCACATTAAAATCTCAAAAACTATGGCAAAGATAAAGACTATCAAAGACGTCAACCTCAAGGGCAAAAACGTGTTTGTCCGCGTTGACTTCAACGTTCCGTTTGACTCTAAGGGCGCTATAAGCGACGATACGCGCATTGTCGCGGCTCTCCCCACAATCAATGCGCTTGTCGCACAGGGCGCGCGCGTGATACTGGCAAGCCACCTCGGCCGCCCGAAGAGCAAGGCCGACACGCAGTTTTCTCTCGCCCCAGTGGCCAAGGCGCTTTCCGACAAGCTCGGCAAGCCCGTCATTTTTATAGACGATACCATAGGCGAAAAGGTCAAGACCGTATGCTCAAAGCTGAACGACGGCGACGTTGTGCTGCTTGAAAATTCGCGCTTCTATCCCGAAGAAAAAAAGAACGACCCCGCATTTGCGAAAAAGCTTGCCGAAGATACGTGTGCGCAGGCCTATGTTAACGACGCCTTCGGCTCCGCCCACAGGGCGCACGCAACAACCGCGGGCATCGCGGCTTATCTGCCCATAAAGGTAGGCGGCTTCTTGCTTGAAAAAGAGCTTGAATTTCTCGGTTCAAAAACCGAAACGCCCGTTCGCCCCTTCACGGTAATTTTGGGCGGCGCAAAAGTTTCAGACAAAATCACGGTTATCGACGCGCTTCTGGACAAGTGCGACGCAATGCTTATAGGCGGCGCAATGGCCTACACCTTCGCGCTTGCGCAGGGCAGAAAGACGGGCGCAAGCCTCGTTGAAGCCGACAAGGTAGACCTTGCCGCGGCCGCCATAGAAAAGGCCAAGGCCAAGGGCGTAAAGCTGCTCTTACCCCTTGACCACCTTTGCGCGCAGACTGTTGACTTTGCAAACGGCACGGTTAGCGAACTCAAGGTTATGGAAGGCATTGAAGACGGTTGGCAGGGCGTAGACATAGGCCCCAAGACCACCGCGCTTTACGACGCCCAAGTGGCAAAAAGCAAGACCATACTTTGGAACGGCCCCATGGGCATATTTGAAATCAAAGAATGCTCAAAGGGCACATTCTCCGTTGCCGAAGCGGTGGCAAAAGCCACGCAAGAAAACGGCGCAATAAGCATCATAGGCGGCGGCGACTCCGTCAAGGCCGTTAAAAAAAGCGGCATGGCAAGCAAGGTAAGCTTTATTTCGACGGGCGGCGGCGCAAGCCTAGAGTTTCTCGAAGGCAAAGAGCTGCCGGGTGTGGCGGCTTTGGAAACCAAATAAAAATCAGCATAAAGAAAGACTTATAATGGCACGCAAATATTTTATCGCGGGCAACTGGAAGATGAACAAAACCGCGAAGCAGGCGGCCGAACTCGCAAAAGGTTTGGTTGCAAGCGTCGGCGCGGTCGACAAGGTTGATGTGGCTATATGCCCCACCTTCACGTCGCTTGCGGCGGCGGGCAAAGAAATTGCCGGCAGCAAAATCAAGCTCGGCGCGCAGAACGTTTATTTTGAAGCCTCGGGCGCCTTCACGGGCGAGATTTCGACCGAAATGCTTCTTGAAGCGGGCTGCACTTATGTGATTCTCGGCCATAGCGAGCGCAGAGAGTATTTCAAGGAAAGCGACGAGTTTATCAACAAGAAGGTCTGCGCCTCAATCAACGCGGGGCTCAAGCCCATACTCTGCGTAGGCGAAACTTTGGCGGAGCGCGAAGGCAATGTAACCATGGACGTCGTAAGCCGTCAGACTTTGCTCGGCCTTGAAGGCGTTTGCGAAGTCGGCATCAAGAGCGTTGTTATTGCTTATGAACCCGTTTGGGCAATAGGCACCGGCAAGACCGCAACCCCCGCAATGGCGCAAGAAGTGCATGCGGGCATACGCGCAATCCTCGCCAAGAAATACGGCGGCGAAATCGCAAGCGGCGTGCAGATTCTTTACGGCGGCTCTATGAAGCCCGATAACGCGGCAGAGCTTCTTGCCGAAACCGACATCGACGGCGGCCTCATCGGCGGCGCGGCGCTTAAGGTTGATTCTTTTGCGGCGCTTATCAACGCGGCTGTCGCAGCCAAGTAGTCGCATTTGCTTTATTAAAAAAGGCGGCTTTCGTTTGAAGGCCGCCTTTTTTATCGATATGTAATTTTAAAAAGTCCTCTAAATGCAGATTATGTAATGTGTTCTCAGAGGAGTCGCGCAGTATTATTGAGCTATGTTTTGCGCGAGTTCTTCCCTAATCAGATCTTTGAATATTTTTGCAACATCGCTTCCGAAATTAGCAGAGGTGCTTTTGGTGCCAAAATATTTACCATTTTGATTGAATACAAAAACACAGGCTTCAACTTTGTCATTGCCGTATTTGCGAACGTAATCATCTCCCCAGCCATATTTTTTAAATGCAATATTAATTGCCGAGCTGGTAGCCACAAACTCTTGTGAAATATATTTGAAATCGCGACCGGGTTTTGCGGAACCTTTTTCAACGAAGTACGAAATATCGCCTCCCTTAAATACAAAGAGTATCATGATGACACCGGTGGGGGAAGGATTTTTGAAATTTACCTCAAAGGTCTTTCCCCTGGATACGTCCTTGCTTTTGTCGTCGGGGTCAAATGAGAGTTGCTTTCTGTCTTCACGAAGTTTGACTTTTTGCTTGAGTTCTACGGTTTGCGCAAAAGCCCCTGTTGCGATAAGTGCAAAGAGTGCCATAATAAGAAATTTAATAATATTCATAAGCCTTTTTATTTTTATGTATAGTAAATATATTTTATATTTCGATATAAAACTTTTAATGCGATTATAAATAACTTATATTCTATTAAATTTAACAATGTCAAATTATTAGTTAACAATCTGACAAAAACGCAAACCACTGCTTAATTCGCTTTAAGCAGTATTCTATTCATCAAAAAGGCGGACTCTTTAAGAGCCCGCCTTTTTGCGCTTTAGTTTTAAACAATTTCTTTCAATCGCAAAAACTTTATCTTTTTGAGGGGCAGAGGCGCAGGTAGTCGGCGCAGCGGCGTATGCCGTCTACGGGGTCCGCGTCGCCTTTAACCTCAAACTCTATGACGAGGTGCCCGTGAAGCCCTCAAAATCGAGCTCTTCAGGCATGTCTGTCATATTTTTGCGTTTTAATATGCGCATTAGCAAAGCTGCGGAATTACGGGCGTGACGGGTACGGCAAGCACGGTCGGCGCGTTGCTCAAAAAGGCTTCGGCGCAGGCATTGCGGATGTCTGCGGCGGTCTTGGCCCAAACACCCTTGCAGCCGTAGCCTTTTGCGAGCGACAGCACATCGAGCCCCGGTATGTCAAGTCCCGGAACATTCGGCGTTTTTTCAAGCTTCGCAAAAGACTTTAATATGGCGTATTCGGCATTGCACGGTATCACGTAGAGCACGGGCAGTTTTAAGCGCGCTGCGTCCCAAAGCCCCTGTATTGAATACTGCATTGAGCCGTCGCCGATTATAGATACTACGCGGCGCTTGCTTTTCAGGTCTTTTTGCGCAAGCGCCATGCCCGCGCTTGCGGGCAGCGCCCAACCCAACGAACCGCTTGCGAAGGTATAAAAAGAATCGGGATTTTCTATGGGCCAGGCCTCATGCAGCGCGCCGAGGCTTGAGGGGGTTTCCTGCATTAAGATTGCATCTGCGGGCGCGGACTCTTTAACGATTTTAAAAAGCTCAAACGGCGTCAAAAGGCCGTCCGTACTTTTGGAAAATTTCAGGGCTTTGCGCGGCAAGGTCTTATGTTTTGCGGCCGCGCGCGGTTTTACAAGGCCTATTAGGGCGTCTAGAGATAACCCCGCATCCGCCAAAAGGCTTTCGCCGACGGGGGCTTTGGCGGTCTCTGCGGGGTCGTCGTTTATATGCAAAAGCTTGAGGCCTTTTGGCAGATAGTCCCCGGGGATATATGGGTAGTAGCGAAAGGCCGGAGCGCCTATTAGCAGAGCCGCATCATGCCCCTTCAGCTTTTGCGCAAGCGGGCCTTTTGCAAAGGGCAGCACGCCGGCGTAAAGCGCGTGGGTTTCGGGGAAGGGCGTGCGTTCGGAGGCGGGGGCAGCCCAGACGGGCGCGTTTAATTTTTCGGCAAGCTTTATGCCCGCGTGCCAAGCGCCGGCGCGCGCAATAGCCGCGCCGTATATCAGAACGGGGTTTTTCGCGCCTGAAATTATTTTTGCGAAATCCGCAAGGCGGGCTTGGTCCGCACCGATGCGCGTAGAAACGCCGCGCACAACGGGCGCAGCTTCGGCGGGTTTATCCCAGTCGTCAAGCGGTATAGACAAAAATACGGGGCCTGCGGGCGGTTGCACAGCGGCGGCGTAGGCGCGCATAAAGGCCGCGGGCACATCGGCCGCGCGAACGGGCTCATAACTCCACTTGACCCACGGGCGCGGCAAAAGCGCGGGTTCAACATTTGTAAGCCAGGGTTCCGACAAGAGCATTTCGCGGGTTTGGTTGCCCGCGCTTATTATGAGCGGAGTTTTGTTCATAAACGCCGTCATGATGTTGCTCATGGCGTTGCAAAGCCCCGCAGATGTGTGCACATTCACAAGAGCCGCGTTATGCGTGGCCTGCGCGTAGGCGTCCGCCATTGCAACGGCGGATGCCTCGTGCAGGGTTTGCACGTATCTGAAATCTTTCGGGAAATTTTTTAAAAAGGTCTCTTCCGTAGAACCCGGATTGCCGAAGACCGTCTTTATGCCTAAGCGGCGCAACAGCTCAAACGTGACATCGCGTACATTTTTTACCTGCATATAACGTGTTTATCAGCCGCCGCGCCGCCCCGCAAGTTAAAAGCGCATCGCGCGCGACTTCAATTCTGCGCAGATTTGTTTTGCGCAAATTTTGCATGAAGCACCCATGTCCGGTTGCTTGCGTCTGCATATAATATTGTTTACGCTTAAACTTTATCTTTTTGAGGGGCAGAGGCGCAGGTAGTTTGCCGAGCGGCGTATGCCGTCTACGGGGTCCGCGTCGCCTTTAACCTCAAACTCTATCACGAGGTAGCCCGAAAAATTTTCAAAATCAAGCTGGTTTAGCATATCCGTCATATTAAGCACGCCCTTGGCGTAAACGCGGCATTCTGCCTGCAAGTCGTCAAACTTGCTTACATCCTTAAAGTGGATGTTCTCAATCTCCCCTTTCAGCACCGCAAAACCTTCGACGCTGTCAATGCCCGAGCGCGCCCAATGCCCGTTGTCGGGCGAAGCCTTTATGTAGGGATATTTTTCCAAAAGCGCCTTGACGACAACGGGGTTCCAATAGGGGCGGTCGTTCATATCCTTGGCGTGGTTATGCAAGCTCACCTTTATGCCCGTCTCTTTTGACATGTCGCTCATCATTTGCAGGCGTTCTTCGGGCACTTCGGTTGCGACGGTGTCTGCGCCTATATATTTTGCGAACGCAAAAAGCGTGCGCGCGTCGGCCTCATCCTTTGGTGAAATTGTGCCGAGAATTTTTATGCGCATACCGCGCTCTTCAAGCATCTTCTTTGCCTGCGGCCAGTATTCTTTGGGCATATCGTAGCCAAACTTGACGCTTGCGCCCTTTGTCAGGGGCTGTCCAAAGCCCTGCCTGCCGTAGGCTTCAAGCGTGTTAATGCCCAGGCTTTTGCAGATATCGAGCATCTCTTCAAAAGAGTATTTGTTCAGCGAATAGGTTTGCAAGGCGATATTGCGCGGCCGTTTTACGTAGGCTTTGCCCACGGGGCGCGCCTCAAGATAGCGCACGCATTTGGTTATGACGGGCATGGGGTCGTCGGCGATATGCTCGTTTTCTATTATGAGGTAGCCGTCAAAGCCCTGCCTGTCGAGTTCCGCCAAGATTTCGGGGATGTTCAGCGCGCCTTCCCCAAAAGCGGCGCACTTGCTTTTAAGGTCGTCAAAAACCATATGGTCTTTAAAGTGCACGGCGGCAATCTGACCTTCAAGCAGCCTAAGCGACGGCACTGTCTGCGTGCCCGAGCGCGACCAGTGGCCTATGTCAGGCATGGCTTTTACGTAGCCCACATCTTTGATTACGGCAAGGAGGACGTTGGGGTCGTAATATCGGTTGCTCTTGCTGTCCTTTGCGTGGTGGTGTATGGCAACTTCTATGCCGACTTTGCTTGCGGCGTTTTTAAGCGCCGTAAGGCCGTCGCCCGTAGATTCCGTGCCTACTTGCGGTATGTCAAAAAAGCTTAAAAATTGCACAAGCTCTTGCGCCTCCGCGGCGTCTTTGGGGCTGATAATCCCAAAGCTCACGGCGCGCAGTCCGCAGGCGTCAAGCGCCTTCTTTATCTGCGGCCACTTGTCCATGGGCGTCTTTGGGGAAAATTTTAGGTCAAGCTCTTTAGAGACTGTTTGCCCCGGGTAAAACTGCACGTCTTTCACGCCGATTTTGCGGAGCATATCGGCCATTTCTTCAATCGTAAACTTTCTGAAAGTGTAGGCCTGCACCGCGATTTTGCGCTGCGGAAACTCTCTCTTAAAGCCCAAGGGGTAATTTTGCAGATAGGCGATTGATTGTCTCACATAAGGCACGGGGTCTTTTGAAGATTCGCCCGATTCAAGGTATATTATGCCGTCAAAACCTTGCTTGTCCATCTCGGCCAAAATCTCTTGCATATCAAGCACGCCCGTGCCGTAGGCCACAGACTTGCCGCGCTTATAGGTGCCGAATTTATCAAGGTCTTTTAAGTGTATGCTGTAAAGTTTGCCGCCCAAAACCTTTAGCGCCTCTGTGGCGTCTATGCCGGCGCGCCCCCAGTTGCCGGTGTCGGGCGCGGCCAAAATATCGGGCGCGCTTTCAATGGCGGCCTTGACCTCATAGGGGTCGTAATAATTGTTGTGAGAACTTTCGTTATCGTGGTTATGGAGTGTGGCCTTTATCTTATACTCTTTTGAAAATTTGGCATAAATCTGCAGGGCGTCGCCCGCGGCCTCAAAGGTTACCTCTTTGGCGCCGAGGGCTTGCGCAAGCTCGAACACTTTTTTTACGGAGGCTTCGTCGGTGTTCATAAATACGCCCGCGCTCGCAATTTCAAACCCGTAGCTTTCCGCCATGCGGCGCACTTTGGCGGCTTCTTGGGCGCTTAGGCCTATGCCTATTTTTACGGGCATATCGGCGCTTACGGTCTGTCCGCCGTATACTTGCAGGTATTTTACGCCGAGAGGCCGCAACATTTGCAGAGTCTCTTCAAACGTGTTGTCTTTAAAAGTGTAGCACTGCACCCCGACTTTGCGCTCTTTGACAGAATCGCCCCCGCCGTTTGCCCCCGCGCAGGCGACAATGCCGCAAAGCGCCGTTAACCCCATAATCATAACGAGTAGTCTTTTCATACTGCGAAAAGTCTACATCCTCGGCGGGGGCATCTTCAAGCAAATTGTTCCTTTTTGTAAATATTGGGAATTTTTTTGTTGCGGAAATCGAGGGGAATCTTTAACGTTCAAAGCTTTAGGGGAATAACAATTATCAGAACATTAAGGGAGTATAATAAATTATGGACAGACGTAAATTCGCGAAAAACGCGCTTATAGCTTCTGCGGGCTTTGTTGCCGCAAAAACAATGGTTGCGCAAGACGCAGCCGCACCTGCGGCAAAGGTTGACGCGCCGTTTAAGCTTAATTTTGCGCCCAACTACGGGCAGTTTAAAGAAAGCACCAAGGGCTACTCGGTCACAGACAAGCTCAAGTTTTTTTACGACAAGGGCTTCAGGGCCATTGAAGACAACGGTATGCCCAACCGCCCTGTCGAAGAGCAGATTGCAATGGGCAAAGAGATGCAGCGTTTGGGCATTGAGATGGGCGTATTTGTGGGTCTCGGCATGGAGACTGTGAAAAACAATCCCATGTGGACGGGCTATCGCACCGACGTCGCAAAAAAGACGCAAGACAAAGAAGCCGTTCGCGAAATCTTCAAGAAAAAGCTGCTTGATTCTTTGGAAGTCGCAAAGCGCGTAAACGCCAAGTGGTGCACGGTAGTGCCCGGCGTAGAAGACCCTTCGCTTGAGCCCGAATACCAGTTTGCAAACGTTGTGGACAATCTTAGGTTCTGTGCCGAAATTTGCGAAAAGGCCAAGTTAATCATGGTGCTTGAGCCTCTCAACATCAAGAACCATCCTGCGTATTACCTCAAGCGCATCCCGCAGGCATACGCAATTTGCAAGGCCGTAAACAGCCCGTATTGCAAGATTCTTGACGACCTTTACCACCAGCAGGTTACCGAGGGCAATCTCATCCAGAATATGGACACCGCTTGGGATGAAATCGCATACTTCCAGATTGGCGACGTGCCCGGGCGCAAAGAGCCCCTCACCGGCGAAATCAACTTTAAGAATGTGTTTAAGCACATACATGAAAAGGGTTACAAGGGCGTATACGGCATGGAGCACGGGCAGAGCGACACTTCGGCTGCCGGCGACGCAAAGCTGCTCGCGGCCTATCGCGCGGTGGATCTTGACTAATCTTAAAAATTTGGCCGCGCCCTTTTGCTGGGCGCGCGCTTTTTGTTTTGCGAGATAAAAACAGGGCGGTTTGACAAAATTTTGCAATGAAAGATTTTTGAAGAAAGCCGCAATATTTTAATATATACTTAAATAAACGGGGCGCAAACGCGTCCTGCAAAAAATTAAACACCAAAAGGAATATTATATATGGAACGTAGGGACTTCGTAAAAGCGGGCGCCGTCTTGGGCGCAGGGGCGGTCATGCCGAAATTCAGCTTTGGCCAGGTAAAAACTTCAAACGCGCTTAAAATAGGCCTCATAGGCTGCGGCGGCAGGGGGCAGGGGGCGGCAATCAACGCGCTTCAGGCAAACCCGAACGTCATTATCACGGCGGTTGCAGACCTTTATAAAGACAGGGCCGAAGGCGCGGTCGAATCTTTGAAGGGCAGAATCAAGGATAAGGATAAAGAAGCCGCCAAGCAAAAGGCCGACAGAATTCAAGTGCCCGCAAATCAGGTTTTTTACGGTTGGGACAATGTAGAAAAAATTCTCGCAACCGACGTCGACATCATAATTGAGGCTACCCCGCCCGTCTTCCGCCCCTCGCACGCAAGGGCGATTATAGACGCGGGCAAGCACGCGTTTTTGGAAAAACCCGCGGGCGTAGACGCAACGCAGATGCATGAGATGATGGAAGTTGCCAAGAAGGCCGACGAAAAGGGCTTAAACATAGTCTGCGGCACGCAACGCCACTATCAGGAAACTTATTGGGAAGGCTTTAAGCGCCTGCATGACGGCGCAATCGGCGAAATCGTCGGCGCGCAGTGTTATTGGAACATGGGCGACTATGTCGGCCGCGCTCAGCTTGAAAGACTGCCCAAAGAAGTCCAAGAACTGCCCTATGACGACGCCACTTATCAGATACGCGACTGGTTCGCATTTATATGGGCCTCCGGCGACCATATCGTAGAACAGCACGTCCACAACATAGACGTCATCATGTGGGGCTTTGACTATAAGCGTTTGCCCGTAGAAGTCGGCGGCATGGGCGGCCGCGCTACAGACTTGCCCGTCGGCAAATACGGCGACCGTTTCAGTCATTTTGCCATAGACTTTGACATGGGCGACGGCCTGCGCCTCGAAAGCTATTGCCGTCAAGAGCCCGGCACCGTAGGCACCGTGGGTGAGCGTTTTACCGGCACCAAGGGCATACTTGAGTTTTTCGGCGGCGGCGCAAAGCTGACCGACAGAAGCGGCAAGGTGCTTTGGAATCTTAACTCGTCTTCTTGGGATCCTTATGTTAAGGAGCATGAAGTGCTCATAGACGCCGTGGCAAACGGCAAAAAGGTCAATGACTTGCATAACCTCATAATCTCTAATACAGTGGGTATTGCGGGGCGCGAAAGCGCGTTCTCAGGCAAGCGCTTCAAGTATGATTGGATTATGGCCAAGTCAAAGCAGAACCTGTTGCCCAAAGATTTGAAGAGCCTTAGCAAGTTGCCCATGGCCGCCGTGCCGGTTCCCGGCAAATACGCGCTCATCTAAGCTTTTGCTTTTTACAAAACAAAACGCCCCAGTCCTAGAGACAGGGGCGTTTTTTTGTGCAAGGCGATGGGCGGTGTGTGAATATTGCTCTTTGTAAATCTTCTGGACGGCGGCGGTATTTTGAGAAATTCAAAGAAGTAAAATAGACTTGGATTTAATATAGAGTCATAATAATATAAAAAAATACCATGATAAATATTAATCATTATATCAAGCAATACGGTTCGTTATTGATTTCTTTTTTACTTTTTTTGTCAGTACTTATTTGCCTTATTATTACAAATTCTTTTGGGGAATTGTGGGCGGGATATTGGCGTTTTATAATCTTTGAATTATTTTGTATTTTGATTGGCATGGCGGCGGGAGCTTGTTGTAATTTTTTTTATGCCCGCAAATTCTTTTTCATACTGACGACCACAGGCATCTTTTCCCTAATTCTATTTCTTATAGTAACCCTATCGTTTAGCGGTGTAAGATTTGGCAATAATGACATGATTGTTACATGCATGCAGTTATTTTTTTTAGGAGGAATTTTGTTCTTAGTAAATTTTACAGATTCGATTATCAACGATGTATATAGGGTAAGCATTTTACACAGTCCTTATAATTTATTTTTCTTTTTCCTTCTTTCGTTTTTACCGCAGTTTTTGGGGTATAAAATCGCCTCGCGGCGGCGCAAGGCCGCCTTGGTAAAACACGCCCAAGAAAATGTCTAATAGTTTAACAAAACAGTCCGTATGTAGCAGGTGCGCTGTTGTCCTTTATGTCACTAGCTCAGCAACGCCAAATATATATTTTATGGGCGATGGGTTTGGGGCTTCCTCGTTTCATACTGATAGGGGATATGATTTCGTAGATGCATTTAATAGACGCTATGCTGATTTATATAAACATGAAATCTTCGTTCCGTGCAACAAATACAAATGAAAATGAGACCTTTTACATTATTAATAATATTAATATTTACCGCTTGCATAGGGGCATTATTGCAGATGTCCATATTAGACTTTTTTGAATGCAAAGAGTTCTCGGTTGAACAAATTTATAAAAGCATTCCGTTTTTTATCCTCGCTGCTTTGTTGTTTTTATCTTCGGGAATTCTTATCCCTAAGATAGCTTCATATGGGAAAGGCTTCTTTTTGTTAAAATCTTTATTCCTTATACTTTTATTTTTGGGGATAAACGATATCGCATATAATTTAATTTTAGGGTGCGGATATTTTGTATTTGTTCCTGAATTTATTTACATAATCAATAATGGAGACTTTTCTTCATCAAGCTCGTGCTTTAGGGTGATTTTCTATTCCTATATGGTGGCAGAACTATTATTTTTTGCGATGGGTTTTATTTATTCTGTAATACGTATAAATCGCATTAAGAAATAGCATAATATCGAATCAAGTGCCGAAAATGAAAACAGATATCTCAACCCACAAGGCGTACCAGAATATTTTCTCTGCGCTCGTAATGCTGCCGATAATGGGGTTATTTGCGCATTTGTCGATATCCCTTACCGAGACATTGTGGCGACTTGCTTCAATTTATTGCACATTCGCTTCAATGATAATTTATGGCAGCTTGCTTGCGCGCTCTCGTTCTATTTTTAAATCCAACTACATATTTACGCTTGTCTCATTTATTATGATAATTTTACCCGTATTTGTTTACGGATATCTCTATGACAATAACATTTTCGGAAATATTCTATTTCCCATTTTATTTGCCGTACCGATATATGCAGGGTTTTTATGCGCTTATCAGCTTTACGCAATTCAAAAAGGTTTCTTCCTATGTAAAACAAAGGGATATTCTTGGTACCTTATTTTTAAGCGGAAATATGGAAGACGACAGGCTTGTCTATATGATATGTCTATGCGCTTTCTTTATTGTCGGAATATTTTTGGGAGATGTGCTTTATTATGAATCTAAATTAAAGATTCTGGTAATATTGTTTATGCCCGCTTTAACAATAGGCTTAATATATTTAATTAATTGTAAACATTTTATTAAAGATGAAGACGCTTCAGGGATGTTAACGACGATTTGCATTGGTGGTAAAATATTGCTTCTTTCATTTTTGCCGCAGTTTTTGGGGTATAAAATCGCTTCGCGGCGGCGCAAGGCGGCTTTGCCGAAAGACAATAAGGCAAATGTAATCCTATGCGGTACCCCTTCGGGTTATAATTGACTATCAGATGCAATAAGTAATCCTTTGCGATATAAGCACTATGAACAATACTAATTGTGATATTAAGATATCCCGAGCGTTGCCCGCGTTTATTTTATCTGCTTTGCTCATGTTTGTTGTTTTCATTTTCCCTGCCTTTTTTAACCAAACGATAGGTGGTATAGCTTATTTGTTTTGCGTATTCGCATCTATTATGTTTTTCGGCATGGCTACGGCTTACCTCGGAAACGTTTTTAAAACGGATCCCCGCTTTTGGATCTTCATTTTTTTAGGAATCCCGCTGTCTGTGTGCATATTAATAACAGTTCTTTTTCTAAATGATGGGAGAGGAATTTTTAATGAACCCGCATATATGCTATTTGAAAGACTGCTTGGCATACTGGCATCTGTAGGCATACCGCAATTCGCAGGCTTTTTATTAATGTACCAGTTTTATGTAGTTAAGGCGGGTATCCGTTCTTTGCGTATGGGTGCCGTGCAGTGTGCGATGTATTTTGCTATATCCGCACTCTCTTTTATTGCATTTTTAAATGGCGAAACAACAGATACTATCTTATGCATGATGTTTACATTCCTGCTTTTTAGCGGCGGCATATTCCTTGGAGACTCCAATTATAAGGCATCTAAAATTTTAGTAGCCGCAATTTTATTAATTCCGATGATTATGATTTTACTGAGGATATTGTTTTTCGGGCATTTCGCTTTTGCAGTATATTCCGCATATGGGACAAATGTTTATATGAAAATATACGTAATACTTTTAATATCGATTCTTTCATTTTTACCGCAGTTTTTAGGGTATAAAATTGCCTCAAGACGGCGCAAGGCGGCCTTGCCGAAAGGCAATAAGGCAAATGTATAAGAATTTCATATATTATTTTAATATGAAGCACGGTCTGGAATTTGAAAAAGAGATAAACCTGAATTGTAGCGATTTTTCAACTTATGAGTAATGAAACATTTAAATTTCTTGTATATACAATAGTACTGTATATATTTAATTTTATTGAGGTATTGGGTATTCACGACGGCAAAATTCCTAATGCAGATTTTGAATATAATACTTTAATAATATTGGTTTTCATTGTCATCGTCTTCATGGCATTTAAATTGGGTATTACATTATTTGAAGGATCGAATAATGCAAAAATGCCTTCTATGAAAATAGCTAAATTTGCTTTTTACATAATCATATATTTCTTGATAGGTTTATTTTTGCTTTTTCTTGTTCCGGAAATAAATGCATTCGGCGGGTGCTTATATTTGTATGCGTTTATTGGGGATCTCGATAATGCAAATCGGGGTGTGATATTGGAATGTGTTTTGATATTATCCAATTTCGCATTAATTCTTGCAGGTTTTTTATACAAGTTACGGGTTTCGCGTAGGCAAAAATCTAAAACCTTATAAGCTCAACTTCAATCAGTTGCCAAAAATGAAAACAGATACCTCAACCCGCAAGGCGTACCACAATATTTTCTCTGCGCTCGTAATGCTGCCGATAATGGGTTTCTTTGCGTATCTTTCAGTAAATGTTACGGAATTATTTTGGCGAGTTACTGTAATTTTTTTCACCTTGGTTTCAATGATGGTTTACGGAGGATTGTTGGGGTGCTGTCGCCCTATTTTTAAAACAGGTAAACTGTTTGGTGTTTTCGCGGTTTTTGCGATAGTGTTCCCAATGGCAATTTTTATAGTTTTATATGATAAATGTATAAGAATGTCTTCGGATGTGAGTCTAAATTTTGTAGAAATGATTATTATCGTAATTTTGACTTCAACAATATTTTGCATTCCACAATTCGCGAGTTTTTTGTATACCTACCAGCGTTATGTTGCTCAAACGTCATCGTTCATCACTAATGTGAAAATATCTTTTTTCCGTTTACTTTTTATCGCGGTTATCTTGATATCTCCACTTACTTTAAGTGGAAATATGACTCATGATTGGTCTAGTTATATAGCCTTTACATACATTCTTTTTGGGATAGGAATTGTTTTTGGGGATTCATTTTATGATGAATCTATATTTAAGGTTTTACGCATACTTCTTATCCCAAGCGCTCTATTGCTAATAACTATATTTTTGAACATACTTTTGGGCGGTCTTAAATGTGAAATTAAGACTAAAGAGATTTATTTTATTTTCGGTCTATTGCTTCTTTTATTTTTGCCGCAGTTTTTGGGGTATAAAATCGCCGCAAGACGGCGCAGGGCGGCCTTGGTAAAACACACCCAAGACAATGTCTAATTATTTAATAAAATTCTCCGCAGGCGGTGTGCTTTGGAGACATTATGAATATGACGTATGTGGCGAGATTACCGACATTGTTCAGAACGAAGGCTTGATTACTTGCCCATGAATACTTATATAAATAAAATTAATAGGTAATAATTATGTTAAAAAAAACAAAAATAATTATAGGCACAATATTTGGGATATTAGTTATATTTCTATTATGGATGTTCATATTTGGAAGAATAGTTCTTACTCCTCCTAAATATATAGGCAGGTTTGAGGTTGTTTATAATATGAGCGGCAAGGATTTTTCTTTTTTACCCGTATATGCGGATGGACCCTATGAACTTCAAGGCTTAATAAATGCAAGCATGGTCAGAGCCTTGTACTCCAAGAATGTGTCCATCTTTAAAAAAGCAGAAAGTTTTACAAGTTGTTGCCGGAGTTTATTTTTTAAAGACGATGCGGATAATGTGTATATTTTTTCACTTCCTTATATTACGCCGCATCCATTTGATTATAAGGAGGATGAATTAGAAAAAATTATTTTTTTTCATCGGGATTGGGGGGACGCATTTGAATTGAGTCAAACGGATTCTTATTATACCGCGTTTTTGGGAAAAAATCCAAAATCTTTTGAAATGCCGATTTCTTACATATCCGTTTTGGCGCCCGACATGAAAATTTACATTTTAAAGGCAAATATTAAAGATCTAAACGCCTTTTTTAGAGATCCCGATTGGTTTGATAAAGTTAAGGCAGATCAACCCCCGGTGCGTTTTGGGTTTCCGTGCAGCCCTATTCTGCAACTGACACCTGAAGAGGTTAAAAAAATTAAGGCCGCTTACCCTGATGAAAACTTTGACTGGCTTTCAAATATCAAGCCGCCGGATGATAAGCGACCCGAAATTTTGTTAAAGAAATACGAAGACTTAAAGAAGCATGCGGAAGGCACTCCATATCTGGAGAAGCTTAACTTTCAGAAAGATTAGCCGCAATTTGAAAACAAAGAGTTTCCTGAAATCTTGATGCACGCAGAGTGAGCGTGATTTTGCTTGGGCAAGCTTTCTTAAGTGCGCTTTATAATAAATAGAGCTACGAGTAATATAAAATTTTTTACCGCTCCGCTGAAGTGCGCCCCTACAGCGCTTTCGCCAAAGCAACCGCAAGAAATATCAAAGCCGCGAAGGCGGGCGGAGAGGATGGCGAGTATAAAGATTAACGTTAACGCCATAAGGATTAAGGCGGAGGGCTTGGTAAGACCTTAAAAAAGGCTCAAGCTTAATAATACCTAAACGGCGGTAGGGCATAGGCTACTCCCTATTTGCCTTGCATATTGCGGAGTTTGTCCGTGAAGCGCAGGCTTGCCCGTGCCTTTATCGGGGATTGCCCTTGCGATTGCATCGCAAGGGCGGCTCTCCGTCAAGGCTCTGCATGGGGCAAGCTACTCTTTGGCAATCTTTTGGACGGCGGCGATATCAAGTTTGCCCGTGCCTAAGACGGGTATCTTATCCACTTTTTTGATGACGCGCGGTATCCACAGATTTGACATGCCAGATCCGCTCAATTTTTTGCGCAATTCTTGCATATCTATGTCAAGCGTGCTTACAAGCACAAGGCACTCGCCCTTGTTTTCGTCTTCGCGCGCGGCTATCGCAACCGCGAGCGTCTCAGAATCCTGCAAATTCAAAATCTTTATGATTTCATCTTCAATGGACGTGTGCGGCACCATCTCGCCGGCAATCTTTGAAAAACGCGAAAGCCTGCCCTTGATGTAGATAAATCCGTCAGTATCAAGCTTCGCAATATCGCCCGTAACAAGCCAGCCGTCTTTGAATTTCGATTTGTTTTCTTCGGGCATATCCAGATAGCCGCCGAATACGTTTGCGCCCTTCAGGCAAAGCAGACCCTCTTCGCCTATGGGCAGCATCTGTTTGGTTTCGGGGCTGATTACGCAAGCTTGCATGCCGCCGAAAAGCTGACCCACAGCGCCCGCGCGCGTGCCGGTTTCATAACCGCGATACTCTTTGGCGGGCAGCCCCTTGGGCAGATTGACGCTGACAACGGGCGACGCCTCCGTCAAACCGTAGCCGACCTTGTATTTCGACATAGGGAATTTTTGCTCCCACATTTCAAGAAAACCGTCGGGCGTTTTTTCGGCACCGGCCACCACAACGCGCAGGCTTTCGCAGTCTTTTGGGTCTCCCTTTTTCCAGTAAGAACGCAAAAATGTGGGCGTGCTTATCATCACCGTAGAGCGCCCCTTGCGCATGGCCTCAAAATTCTGCGCAACTTCAAGCGGGCTTTGCACGGCCACTTGCATGTGCTTGAATATGCAGGTAAACCAAAGCTGTATGCTCTGCCCGAAGCTGTGGAAAAGCGGAAGGTTTGAGTGCAAAATATCGTCGTCGGCGATTATTGAAGTTGCGTCCATCTGAATGCAGTTTGCCATCAGATTTTTGTGAGAGAGCACCGCCGCCTTGGGCAGCCCTTCAGAGCCGCTCGTAAAAATTATGGAAGCCTCTCTGTCGCCGCCCTCGGCGGGCACGCCGTGCAGCTTTTTGATTATGCAAGAAGGCAGCAGCTTAACTTGCAAAAGCTTTTTAATTATGCGCGCCTTGCCGATTTTTAACAGGATGTCGCTGATGTCGTAAAAGTTATCCGTCCAAGGATAGTTGGGGATGCGCGCCTCTACCTTTTCTTTCACCTTGCGAGAGCTTATCACGCAGTTTATGCCGGCGCGCTTAAGGCAGGCGGCGGCGGCCTCGGGGCCCATGGTAAAATTTATGTTCACGCTCACTTTGCCGGCCATCTGCACGGCCAGATTCACAGCAATGCCCGCAATGCCCGAGGGCAGCGCTATGCCTATGCGCTTGCGGCCTTTGAATTCTGCGGCGATAAAATCTCTTATGGCAAGCGCCATTGCAAGCACCGTGCCGCGGTTCATGGTCTTATTCAGCGAGTAGTCGTAAATGAATCGGCTTTTAGTCCCGCGCGACATCGCATCTACCGCCGCAGCCGCAAGGTTCTTTTGTAAGAGCGGATGGGCGTCAAGCTTTGTCAGCCCCGTATCAAGGATTTTGCCGTCGATAATATTCATATAATAAACGCATTATGGGTTTTTTCAAAAAGCCCGTCAAAGATATTTTGCGCATAAGCCGTATTTTTGCCGTTGCGGGGCGCACACATCTTTGTTTTGCTTGCTTGTAAAAATCAAAGGCGTATAAAAAAACGCGAAAAAATGGAATCAAACAAGCTTTACAGGCTTACGGTCTTAACGTTGCTCGCGGCGCTCGGCGCCGTTGCGGTTTCTTTGACTTTTGTGCTGCTTGGCGCTTGGTCCGAGAATAAGAAACTCTTGCGCAGCGAAGAGATGCTCTTAGACCAGATAGACAAGCTCGCCAAAGAGAAAGACTATAAGGAAGAATATTACTTCAGGCTCTCGAACGACGATAAGTTCAGAGAGCGCATAATACGCGAAAAACTAGGCTACGCCACCGCAAAAGAGCTTGTATTCAGATTTGACGACGCGGCAGGCCCCGTCAAAGCCAAGGTGACCGACGGCAACGCAAAAGAGGCCGCCGCCAAAGCCCCGCAAGACGCCGATACGGGTGCGGCAACGCCGCCGCCGACCGTCGCGCCGAGTACCCCGCAAGCCCCCGCCGCAAATCCCGAACAAGCGGCGCGGCGCAACTGAGGCGGGCTTTTCGGCGTTTAATGAATTTAAAACGAAATGTGAAAGGGGACATGAAGGAGAATTTTTCAAAACAAATTAAAAACGCCGAAACATACAAACCGCCTTTGGGCGCGTCGGGGGTGTTGCGCGCGCTTTTTGTCTGCGCGGCGCTCATGCATTGCTGCGGCTTAAACGCCCAAGAAACCCCTGCCGACGGCGACGAAGTTTCTTATGCGGAAAGCTCGCGCTCGGTTCAAGACGAGGCGGCGGCGCTTTTAAAAAACGCCGCGTTCGTCAAACATTTTTCAGGCGAAGAGAAAGAGGCGGTCGAGTCTTTCGGTTCCGTCTCGGTCGGCAAAGATTTGCGCGGTTTAGAGTATTTAAAAAGCCTCAGGCGCGGCGGCGACGGCAAGGCGGCGAGCTTTCTTGAAGGCGGCTATGTTATTTTCGGCAAAGAGGCCGCAAACACCCCGCTGACGGGCGCAAACGGAGAGTTTACCCTGCAAATCAGAATGCGCTCAAAATGGGGTCATTGGCGTTACGACCTCATTTCATCGCTGAACGAAACCTTGCCCGCAGAGCTGCGCACGCTTTTTACTTCGCAAGGCGGCTTGCGTTTCACGTATTTCTTTGAGGATGTAAAACCGCTCTTCGCCGACGGTTTTTTTGACGGCGCCGAAGGCAAGCGCCTGCTTAAAGATGCTGACTTTGCCGCGGGCAGAATATGCGTGTTTTCAAACCTGCGCGGCATGGATCCCTCTTGGTGGCATGAGTTTACGGTGCGCTATGACGGCAAGACGCTCGGCCTATATGTCGACGGCGTTCTCGTCGCGGAAAATTTCCCGCTTTCAAAAATAAAAAATTTGAAAGCGCCTTTCGTATTTCCGGCGGACTCTTTTTTAAAGGCCAAAGAAGTCTCCAAAGCAAAACCCGAAGAGGAGATGCCCGCAGATATAGCCGCCGCAGAAAAATACGAGCAGGGCGCAAAATTCTTCGAGGGCGATTTGGACTTGTTTGCGGTTTGGAACAGGGCGCTTGAGCTGTCTGAGATTCAGGCGCTCAGCGAGGGCGCGCGCAGCGCCCAGCTGGCGAGGTTAGACTATATAGGCACCCCGCCCTCGACGCTTTATATGTATGAGGAAAAGTTTCCGAGCGCCGGTGCGGCGTCTCCTGCGCCCGTGTGGTTCGGCGGCAAGCTCAACGTTTATTACAGGATGTTTAAGTTCGGCGGGCTTGACAAGTGGGGGCTAGGCGCTGCGCATTACAAGCGCGCCTACGCCGATGAGATGGGCGTATTTAAGGTGTCGGAAACACCCGTGATTTCTATAAGCGAGCCTTTCGACTGCACCATAGGCGACGGCGACGCAGTTAGCGCCGACGGTAAAATATACCTGTTTTACAACGACAACGGCGCGGCTGCGGAATTCAAGGGCGAAAATGTCCGCGGTTCAAACATAATGGTCGCGGTTTCAAGCGATGCGCAAAATTTCGCGAAACTCGCAAAGCCCGCAATTGCGGGCTACGGCGGCAACTTTTGCGCGTTTTACGACGAAGACGCAAAGCTATGCCGCATTTACCTTGCCGACGGCCGAATATTCGAGAGTGCCGACTTTGAAAATTGGAGTAAATCCGACAAGTCTTGGAAGGGCAAAGAGCAGGCCAAGATGTCTTGGGTAGAAGTCTTTAAAATGGGCGGCACATATTATCTGCTCGGCACGCGTTACGGAGAGATTTTCAAGTCAGAAAAATTTTGCGGCCCCTGGGCGGCCGTAGAGCCTTATCTGAACACATGGCTTGAGGCGCCGCGCGTTGCGGTTATGCATGAGAAGACCTATGTGAAGGACGAGGAAAAGGCGCTGCTTACGGGCGTTATTTTGCGCGCGGGCCCCACGGGCATAATTGCCGCAAGAGATATTGTGCGCTTAAAAAACGGCGATATTTATACGGTGTATCCCGAAGCCATAATGCCCGAACCCAGAATGCCCGAAGCTCTCTTTTTGAGCGCCGCGGACGCATCGCGCGTTAAGGGCGACATCAAGGGCTTTATTCTTGACGGCAAGGGCGGCGAAGCGCGCGCATTTGCGGGCAAGCTGCCGCCGGTTTACAGGGTAACCTTCAAGCTTAAAGTGATTTCAAAAAACGCCGAAAACTTTGGCTTTGGGATAGTCTTTGACAGCGCCGGCAGTGCCGACAACCGCGAGGGCGCGCAACTCTTGTTCAAACCCTCAAAAAAGGCCGTGCAGTTCGTGGGGCTTTATCAGCAAAAGGGCAAGGACGGCGCAGTGCAATCTACTGTTCAAGAGCGCGCAAAAATAGCCCCCGTCAAAATAGGCGACACCGTGGATGTAGAGGCGGTTTTCCGCTACGGATATTGCGACATACAAATTGACGGCCGCCGCCCCATTATAGCGCTGGGCAGGGGGCAGCTTAACGAATATCTTGAGTTTTTTGCAAAAGATTGCGAAATTAAGGTCGATGATTTTGAATATGCCCCGTTTAACGAGGTGTTGCCGCGCTCGGCCTTTAACAACAAGACGCAGGCCCCGATCCGCAAAACCAGGCGTTCAAGATAGGGCATAACTTATACGCATGATAAAAATTTTACACAGCCGCCTTGAGTCGCCCAGAAAAATTCTGGTCGTCTTCGGCAAAGACCTGCCCTTCGTGCCGGATTTTACAATAACGGCCGAGAGCGCGCCTGAGGTTTTGCGGGCTGAATTTGCGCCGTGCTCAAGGGCGCTTGAAATAGTTTCATACTGCGCGCACGCGGGCGGCTTTCGCTTTGAGCTTTCAGAAAAAAATTTCCCCAATATTTGCCGCGCGGGCGGCACGGATTATTATCTGTGCGGCAACTTCAACAACTGGGGCGCCGCCATAGGCGATAACAAGTGGAAGCTTAAGCGCGACGGCGATGTTTGGCATATAGACGTGCCTTCTGAGGTTTTTGCGGACAGGCGTAAAAAATATCTTTTCAAAATTGCGTGTCCGCACCGCTGGCTTGAGCCGCGCCCCGACTCTCCAAACGTCGACCGCGACGCCGAGGGCAACCTGAATCTGCGCCTTGCGCCCGATAAGACGGGCAAAAACCTTGTGGAAGTTTACCTCAAGGCCGATTTTGATTTGCGCGGCGGTTCCCACATTTCCGCGCCGCAGATTTCCGACACGATTTCGGAAATAGACAAGCTGCCCGTAATGCTCACTATGGATTGCGAAGAGCCGCTGGGCGCGCATATTGAAAACGGCGACACCGTTTTTACCGCCTTTGCGCCGCGCGCCGACGGCGTAGAGCTTGTAATAAAGCGTATTGACGGCGAGGCGTATGAGTCTTTTGAGATGAAGAAAATCCACAGGGGCGTGTGGCAGGCGCGTTTAAGCGGCAATCTGCACGGCGCGCTTTACGGTTACAAGGTGCGCGGCAGAAATCTTGATTCTCTCACGGCGTTCGAGCCCGACAAACTTATTGCGGATCCCTTTGCGCGCGCGCTGGAAAAAAGCTCCGGCCTCGGCTTTGTTGTAGACGCAAAAACTTTGCCGCGCCCCCGCAAGCGCTTTAATCCGCCGCACTGGCATGATCTCGTCATACTCGAAACGCACGTGCGCGACCTTCTTAAAAACGCGCCCGCATACATAGACCCTTCTGAAAAACTGGGTTTTGCGGGGCTCGCAAAGTGGCTTAAAGACCCCGACTGTTACTTGCGGCGCTGCGGCGCAAATTGTATCGAGCTTATGCCCGTGCACGAGTTTGCGTATGAACACCCCGCAGAATATCAATGGGGCTATATGCCGGTAAACTGGTTTGCCCCCTCAAGCGCCTATGCGCAGTATCCGCAAAAGATGTCTCAGCTTGCGGAGTTTGCCGAGCTGGTGGAGAGCTTTCATGCGGCCGGGCTTGCGGTGGTGCTTGACGTAGTCTACAACCACTTGGGGAATCCGAATTCGCTTTTAATAATGGGCAAGCAGTATTTCTTTGAGACTGCCATAGACGGCTCACTCATGAATTACAGCGGCTGCGGCAATGACTTTCGGTCGGGTACGCCCGTGGGTATGCGCCTGATTTTGGAGAGTCTTAAGTTTTACGTCGAGCATTTCGACGTTGACGGTTTCAGATTTGATTTGGCGGAGCTTCTGGGCGTTGACGCCCTTAAAACCATAGAGCGCGAGCTTAAAAAAATCAAGCCCTCCATAATTTTGATTGCCGAACCTTGGAGCTTTAGGGGGCATATTGCAAACGCCCTTAAAGAGACGGGCTTTGCCTCTTGGAACGACGGTTTCAGGGAATTTGCAAAAAGCTACGCGCTGGGCGGCGGCAACGTCGACGGCTTCAGGCATTTTTTGGGCGGCAGTGCGGGCGGCGTAGCGGCGTGGCCCGCGCAGACCGTAAACTACATTGAAAGCCATGACGATATGTGCTTTTTGGACAGAATCGCGCAGTCTCACGACAACCCCACTTTTGAGGATGAGCGCCGCTACAAACTGGGCTACGCGTTTGCGCTGCTTTCTCACGGCATACCCATGTTGGCGGAGGGCTTTGATTTAATCCGCACAAAACACGGCCTCAACAACACCTATTTAAACGGCGACGTAAACGCCCTTGATTACGGGCGCGCCCTGCGCCGCACGGGTGTTGGCGATTGGCTGCGCCGCCTCGTCAAATTCAGGCTCGGGGCGCAGGCGGCGGCGCTTAGGCTTGGGCATCCCGCAAGCGGGGGGTTCTTCAAATTTTTCAAGGACGGAGAGTCAAACGCCATGGGCGCGCTTTACAATGCGGATTCTTCGCTTCGCGCAAAAAAAATCTTTGCGGCTTTCAACCCGTCCATATTTGAACAGAGCATACATCTTGAGGGTTTCTGCCTAAACTCTTTTAGGCAGATTGCGGACATAGACCGCTTTGAACATTCGGGCTTGGCGGACATGAGGCTTGAGCCGGAAGTTTCCGCGCTGAACATGCCCCCGCTTTCGGTGGCGATTTGGATAGAAAGATAATTTGCGCATGGTTAAAAAAAGAAGAGACCTGCTTAAGGCTGCGGCCGCGGCTTCCGCGTTTGCGGCGCTGCCCAAGTTTTCAATGGCGCAGGCGGGCTGCGGCAAAATCAAGGTGGCCATAGTGGGTTGCGGCAGGGGCGGCGGGCTAATTGCAGAATACATGATGAAGGCGGACGCCGACATTTCCATAACGGCGCTCGCGGATTTGTTTGAAGATAAGGCAGAGGCGCTGCACGCAAAGCTGCTTGAAAGCGCCAAGCGCGATTACCCCGCCAATCCCGAGATTTACGCCGTCAAGAAGGAGAACATCTTTACGGGGTGGGATTCTTACAAAGCCGCAATCGCAAGCGGTGCCGATTTGATAGCCTTTGCGACGCCGCCCGTATTCAGGCCGCAAGAGGCGCTTGCCGCCGCAAACGCGGGCAAGCACTTGTTTTTAGATAAGCCCGCCGCCGTCGACGCGCCCGGGGCGCGCCAAATTTCAGAAGCCTCAAAAATCTGCAAAGAGAAGAATTTGAGCGCGGCTTGCGGCCTGCAAAGGCGCGGGCACGCCGGCTATACAGAGGCCGTCAAGCGCGTGCAAGACGGCCAAATAGGCGACATAGTGGGCGCGCAGTGCTACTGGATGTTTCCGCATTACGAGGGTATGGAGCTTGTCCGCGAAGACTTAAGCCCCGATGATATGGAATACCAGATACGCAATTGGCACGCCTTTATCTGGGCTGGCGGAGACCAGATTGTGGAGCAGCAAATCCACAGCCTGGATGTTGCCCGCTGGGTGCTTGGCGGCGCGCCGTCCGAAATTATGGGGGTGGGCGGCAGGGCAATAACGTTGCCCGCACCCAAATACGGCAACCGCTACTCTCACTTTGCGGTCGATTTTGACTACGGGCAAAAGGGGAGACTGCAAACGCTTTGCAGGCAGGAGCCTAAAACCGCGCCCTATATTTTAGAGCGTTTTGCGGGCACAAAGGGCGCGCTTGAGACAAACCTTTTCGGCGTCCAAAAAATCACGGGGCAAAACCCGTGGCAGGCCGCGCAGTCGCAAAGCGACGGCAGGGTAGAAATTTATCAAAAACTTTTTGCGTCGGTGCGCAATTCTTCGGGCTTTAACATGCTTGACGATTTTGCTGAATCTACGCTACTTGGCATTGCGGGCAGGTTGGCGGCGTATTCCGGCAAAAAATTCAAGTTTGACTGGGTGCGCTTGCGCTCTTCGGAAGTTTTGGCGCCCAAAGAATTCAAGTTCGGCGCGCTGCCCGTTGCGCCAGTCCCCGTTCCCGGAGAATATAAATTAACCTGATATGGCGCGACAAAACACAAGGGCTCTCTGGGCCGAAAAACTTAAGAGCGCGCCCGCAACCCCCGCAAAAAAGAAGGCGGTAAAGGCCGGCGGCAGCGCGGGTTTTGCGGGTGTTAAAACCGCCGCGCAATTTAGCGGGGTAATCCTCGGCATAGACCCAAGCTTGCGCGGCACGGGGCTTGCCGTCATAGAGGTGCGCGCGGGCTGCAAGCCCAAGTATCTGCGTTCTCTCACGGTAAAAAACAAGGACGCCGTATCGTTTGCCGACTGCATAAAGAACATCTTTATAGAAGTCTCTAAAATCGTGCGTCAGTTTGACATAGACTGCGTTGCCATCGAGCAAAGCATCTATGTGCAAAATAACAGGGTTGCCGTAACTTTGGGCGCCGCAAGGGGCGCTGCAATAGCTGCGGTATCAATGCTAGATAAGGAAATTTTTGAATACGCGCCGCTGCGCATAAAACAGGCGGTTGTTGGTTTTGGCAGGGCAAGTAAAGAGCAGGTTTCAAGAACCATGAGCGCTTTGGTGGAGGGCGCGCCGGAGCGCTTCCCGTATGACGAGGCCGACGCGGCTGCGGCTGCGCTCGCCCACGCATACACGCGCGGCAGGGGCAGCACATACATATAATTTTAAAATTAAGCACAGAAAGACATAAGATGAAAAAATCCGTAGTTATAATGGCGGCGGGCATGGGCAGTCGCTTCGGCGGCCTTAAACAGCTGAGCAAATTCGGCGCAAAAGAGGAGACGCTTTTGGACATGGCGCTGCAAGACGCCCTTGCGGCTGGCTTCAAAAAGGCGGTCTTCGTGATTAGGCGCGACATAGAAAAAGATTTCAGAGCCGCGCTTTCGGGCAAGTATGAAGACAAGATGGACGTGCGCTATGCGTTTCAAGATTTGACAAAGTTGCCGCTCGGCCTTACGCCGCCCGAAGGGCGCGCAAAGCCCTGGGGTACGGGACACGCCGTGCTCTGCGCAAAAGAAGAGATTGCGGAGCCTTTTTTGGCCATCAATGCCGACGACTATTACGGCCCCTCTTCATACCGCGCCTTGGGCGATTTTTTAAACGGAGCCGAGGGCGCGCTTTACGCGCTTGCGGGCTACAGTCTTAAAAACACGCTTTCGGAAAACGGCGGAGTTTCTCGCGGCGTTTGCGAATGCGACGCGCACGGTTTCTTAAAAAGCGTTCGCGAGTTTACGGGGCTGCAAAGAAAGGGCCTTGACGTGTCTTCGAACGAGGGCGCGATATTCGACGGCGAAGAGCTTGTGTCGCTAAACTTCTGGGCTTTCACGCCGGACTTTTTGGACATACTCTCAAACTACTTTGAAGACTTCATTTCAAAAAACATTTCAGACCCCAAGGCCGAATTTTACTTGCCCTTTGCCGTTGACAGGGCCGTTAAAGAAGGCCGCGCAAAAGTCAGGGTTGTGCCCACCGCCGAGGTTTGGCAGGGCGTAACCTATAAAGAGGATAAGCCTGCGGTAGAAGCCTTTTTGCAAAAGAACCGCGCGGGTTTCAGATAGGCTTTGTGATTGCGGGTTATGCGTGGGGTTTTGGCGTTTCCTGAAACTGCAGACTTATTTTGACGTTTAACATAATGCCATGAAAATTCAAAAAACCGCGTTCGGCACATTTTTATTTTCCGCATTTTTTGCGTTTAACGCACTTTTAGGTGCGGCGCAAAAGCGTCCCAACGTAATCATAATGCTCGCCGACGACTTGGGCTGGCGAGACATTTCATGCGCGGGCAGCACCTACTTTAAGACTCCCAATATCGACGCGCTTGCGCAAGGCGGTATGCGTTTTACGGGCGCGTATTCGGCAAGCCCGCTATGCTCGCCAACGCGCTCGAGCATTTTGACGGGCTGCTATCCCGCGCGCACGCACATAACCGTTCCAAACGGGCACGTGGCGGAGGCCGATATTGAGGGTGCCGAAAGCCCGCGCGCCGTTGCAACTTCAAAAGCCACGACTCCGCGCGCCGCAACGCGCTTAAACCCGAAGTTTAAGACCATTGCGCAATCTATGCAGACGGCCGGTTACGCCACGGCCTTTTACGGCAAGTGGCACCTTGGGTCTGACCCTTACATACCGGAGAATTTCGGCTTTGAGACCGTCGTGGGCGGCAGGCAATTTTCGGGGCCGCCTTATTCGACATACTTCGGGCCTTGGGATAAGGGCGCAAATATGCCCGATGTCAAAAAGGGCGCGCATGCCGACGACGTGATAACCGCAGAAGCCCTTAAATTCATTGAAAAAGAACACGCCGAGGGCAAGCCCTTCTTTATATGCCTTTGGTTTTTCAGCGTGCATGCGCCTTTTGAAAGCAAGCCCGAGCTTGTCAAAAAATATGCGGCGTTCAAAGATCCCGCAAATCCGCAGCACAGCCCAACCATGGCCGCCATGATAAATGTCTTGGACGCCAATGTGGGGCGCGTAGAGCAAAAATTGAAAGAGCTCGGCATAGACAAAGACACGCTGATAATTTTTACGTCCGACAACGGCGGCAATATGTATAACGTTGTTGACAATACCACGCCCACAAACAACGCCCCGCTTGCGCAGGGCAAGGGGCACCCGCGCGAGGGCGGCGTGCGCGTGCCGCTCATCGTAAAATATCCGCCGCTCGTAAAGGCGGGGGCGTTAAGTTCGGCGCGCGTTGTAAGCCCAGACTTTTACCCGACGCTGCTTGATATTGCCGGCATAGCGCAAGAGCCGGAGGCGCATAAGGACGGAGCAGACTTTAAGCCCGCGCTTGAGGGCAAGCCTTATGAGCGCACCGCAATGCTCATACACCATCCGCATAATATCCCGTCTACGTCTATATACGAAGGCCCTTGGAAGCTCACGCGGTTTTGGTATAACGGCGAAAGGCAAACCCACAGGCATGAGCTTTACGACCTTTCTAAAGACGTTTCCGAAATCAAAGACGTCGCGGCGGAACATCCTGACATTGTAAAAGCAATGTCAAAGAAGCTGGATGACGAAATCTCGCGCACAAACGCGCTTAAGCCGCTTAAAAATCCGAATTACAAGGACGGCACAGAATGCTCTTGGTATGCGCAAGACGGGGCGGCCTTGAGCATAAGCAAAGAAGGCGCATTAAAGATTAAGAGCAAGGCCGGCGGTTCAATCGCGGCTGATGACGCCCCGAAGAGCGCGGACGGCTTTATTATGGAGTTTGAGGCGCGCAGCCAAAAGGGCGCAAAGCTTTTGATTTGTTACGAATACACCAAGGGCAAAGAGCGCAAAATTATGCGCGGCACCGCAGAAAATGCCCAGGTAAAGGCGGGCGGCGCTTGGCAAAAGCTGCGCGTAAAGATAAGCCCCGAAGCGCAGCCCAAAACCGTGCGCATCGCTTTCGAAAACGCGGCCGAGCTTGAGCTTAAAAACATAAGGCCGCTTTCGCCCGACGGTTCGGCAATGTCCGGCTGGTGGTATTATTAAGATTTGCCTCTGAAGGCGCGCGCAATGGGTGTGCCCGCGCAGATTTTTTTTAAGTCTTCGCGGCTTGCGCTTGGGGGCAGCGGCTCAAAGGCCGTCCTAAATTCTTCAATCTGCGCGCGCGGCGCATTTTTGCCGAAGGGGCAGGCGCGCAAACATTCGTCGCAGCCGAAAAGCTTGTCGCCCAGCAGCGCCTTTTCTTCTTGGCTCAAGGCGCTTCTTTCGATTGACAGGTTTGAAATGCACTTTCTTGCGTCCAGTCCGTTTGGCGTGAGCGCGGCGGTGGGGCAAGCCTTCAGGCATTTATCGCAAGCGCCGCAGAGAGATTTTTCAAAGGGCGCATCGGGCGGCAACTTAAGCGATGTGAGTATGAGGCCTATAAAACTCCAAGGGCCGTTCAGCCGCCTTATCAAAAGCGTGTTCTTGCCTATCCAGCCAAGCCCGGCGCGCTGCGCAAGCAGTTTTTCGGCTATGGGTGAAGTATCGACGCAAATTTTTTGCTCTCCGCCCATTTCCGCCATAAAGGCCGCGAGGCTTTGCAGTTTGGCTTTTATGACGCCGTGGTAATCGGCGCCCTGCGCGTACGTGGCAATGCGGGTTTCGGGGCAGGGTCTAAAGAAATTTGCGGCAAGCGCAAGCACGCTTTCGGCCTTTTCAAAAAGGAGTTTTGGGTTAAAGCGCTTGTCGGGGTTGCGCGCCATGTAGTCCATTTTATCTGCCATGCCTAGGCGCAGCCACTCTTCAAAGCGTTTTGACGCAAATTCTTCAATGGGCGACGCGTCGCAAACGCCCGCGCCCTCAAAGCCGAGCGCGAGCGCCTTTTCTACAATTTTGTGTTTTGCGACAGAATCGTCCATGTCTTAAAGCTCCATACTATAAAAAAGCTTGAATTTTGCACGCAAACTAAAAGAATCGGTTAATGAAATTCATTAAAGCAGTAATTAAACCCTTCAAGTTGGAAGAAGTAAAGGAAGCCCTTTCTGAGATAGGTATAGAAGGCATGACGGTTACCGAAGTCAAGGGCTTCGGCCGCCAAAAAGGCCATTCTGAAATTTACCGCGGCAGCGAGTATACCGTCGAACTGCTTCCCAAGCTCGTCATAGACATCTGCGTGCCCAAGGATATGGCAGAGAAGGTAGTAGACACCATCGTAAAATCGGCCTACACGGGCAAGATAGGCGACGGCAAAATCTTCGTGATGAACGTTGAGGAAGCCGTGCGCATACGCACTAACGAACGCGGCGAATACGCTCTTTAATGGCAGCCTTGCCGCAGCGCCTTGCCGCATTGGCAAGGCTTGTTATTTTGCGCGCCCGCAAGGTAAAAACTTCTTTTAAGCGCGGGTTTCTGTCGCAAAACGCGCATTAAAAAAACCGCAAAGAGAAATCTTTGCGGTTTTTTGTGGAGCCGATGAGGTTCGAACTCACGACCTCTAGAGTGCGATTCTAGCGCTCTTCCAACTGAGCTACGGCCCCTGATTGAAAGCGGCGATATTTTATGTTTGCCGCCGCTTTGGCAAGAAAAAAATCGGCATCAGGCGCATTTGGGCGCACGGCGGCGCACGCCAATAAAATCTCGACAAGGGGGCGGCGCGCGCTAGCATTGCCGACATTGCATTTAATGCGCTGAACACTCCATGATAACTATAGTAATCGAAGTTCTGGGTCTGATTGCCTTTGCGGTTTCGGGATCATTGGCGGCGTTTAAAAAGGATTTGGATGTCATCGGTTTTATTTTTGTGGGCACCGTTACGGGCATAGGCGGCGGCACTTTGCGAGACCTCATTTTGGACAGACCCGTATTTTGGCTCACAGACCCGTATTTATATTCGCTCAACATCTGTATAGTGTCTTCAATAGTCACCTATGTGGTTTCAAAATACATCGAAAAGCGCGAAAATATCGTCAACTGGTTTGACGCCGTCGGGCTTTCGCTTTTTGCGGTGCAAGGCTATATGTATTCAATCTCCGTCAATCCGCGCGTAGAAGTTGCGATAGTAATGGGCGTTGTAACGGGTTGTTGCGGCGGCCTATTCAGGGATATTTTCTTAAACCGCCAACCCTTTGTTTTTAGAGGAGAGCTTTACGCTTCTACCGTCATTGCGGGCTTGCTTGTATTTTGGCTTACAGGGCTTGAATTTGTCGGGTTTTTAACGATATTCGCGCTAAGGGGCTCAACCATAATTTGGAACTTAAGGCTAAAGTAAAACTCGCGCGGTTTAATTTGTTGCGCAAAAAACCTCCGCTTTTCGGGCGGAGGTTTTTGTTTGAGGGTGTATAGATTTTACTTTGTGCCCGGTATGGCGTCCCACGGGCGCTTGCCCTCGGCGTCAAATTCAAGATAGGCTAACGACAGCATCCAGACAGAGCCGTACATCACCCAACCTTCGGCGTGGCGATATTTGCCGTTTGGGTTAAACGGGTAGGCCTCCGTGCCGCACGATGTGGCTATTGAAGACCTGCAAAGCTCAAGGCGCGCGCAGATGTTGTCTCCGTAGGCGACGGGCCAGCCGCGCTCTACAAGGCCGTCCCAACCAACCTGCGGGTGCGATACGCCCGCGCTTAAACGGGGGTTGCGCCCCCATACGGCGTCAATTTGGGCATACATAATTTCTTTAAGGCGCGCTTTTTTTGCGGTGTCTTTTTCAACCCAAGACGCCGCGGTGGCTATCGCCGGAAAGCAAAGCAGATTGCCGACGTCGTTCATATAAGGCACACTCCAAAGGCCGAGTTCGGGGCTGAGCATTCTGAAATCCCACATATTGTCCGAACGCGATATTACGATGTTCACCCACTCGTCTATCTTTTCTTTTAGGCCTGCGGGCGCAACTTCGGGGTGGCTCTTAAGCAGCCATACCAAGTTTGTGATTGTGCGGTGCTCGTCGTAGCGGTTGCCCTTTGTCGTAAGCGGATTGTTCCAGTCCACGTTCTTGACAACCCAGTCGGCCTGTTTTACGGCCGCGTCAAGGTAGATTTGGGCATCGGGCCTGGCATTGCGCTTGGCAACTTCATACATAAGAATATTTGGCACTATAGAGTGGCCGGGGGTGCGGCCGCCGCCTACCGGATCTTTCTTTTTAGAGTTTATTTCGGCAATGGGCGTATAGTGCTTTGCATCCCAATACCAAGGCACGGTCATGATGCGGCTTTTGTCCCAAGAGCCAAAAAGCGCAAGGCGCACTTCTTCAAAGATGGGCTTTGGTATCCATTTTTCAAGCGCGGGTTGCGCCCATAAAAAGTATGTAAGCTGTTCAAGTGACTGGGTGGATTGCCACGCCTCTTTATTGTTTTCCCTGATTTGCAGAATACGGTATGCCGCGCCCCAGTGTATCATTTTAATTACGTCGGGGGCGTCTGGGGCGGGCGGCGGCACTTCGTTAAAATATGTGCGCACGCGCGCCAAAACCTCCGGCCCGGCTTTGTTTTCCGGGATATACGGAAAGTCTGCCGCAAGCACACGCGATTTTTCCGCGGCATAGTCTATCTGGCGGGGCATAGACAAAACTTCTTCCTTATTGGCCAGATAAAAAAGTATCAGAGAGGGCAAAACAAAGTCAGTATCCACCCATCCGTCGCGCCAGGGGCCGCCGCCGTATGCGCTGGGGTGCGTGCCCACAACGCTGCGCACGTCGATAAGAAAATCAACCGCGCGCTGATGAAAGATTTTTTTGTAGGCGTCGGTCTTCACATAAAATGGATCCGAAGCTCCGGTTTTTAAATCTCCGCCGCCGACCATCACGACATATTGCGCGTCTTCGTCTTGCGGTTTAAAGGCCGAAAAGTCGCCGATATTATTTTTAACGGTGCCCTTAAAAAGCGGCTTTGTATCGTCAAGCTTGCAAACTATGAAAACGGAACCGTCTTTTGAAATCGGCGCCGTAAAGCGCTTTGGGGCGTTTGTCTCAAAGCCTATCTGGTTTAAGAGCACCACGTGCCACTTAAAGTTTTTTGGCAGAAGGTCGTCGGTAAGCGCGCCTTTTGAGTCGCCTTTGACAATGACGGGGGCGGCGTACTCTTGACGCACGTCAAAGGCTTCCCCCACGGGGTTTAAAATTTCGGGTTTATTTTGCTGGGCATTAAGCGCAAGCGCCGCAAAAAACAATATAGAATAAGCGTAAAGTTTCTTCATAGTCCATCCTCGCAATATTGATAATACGAATATCTTATGCCGCGCCCCTTTGTCAAAGTTTTTTACGTGCTTGGCTGAAACCCAAAATGCATAAAATTTCAAATACTTATTAACTTTATCATATTTATATTTGAGACTTAGAATAATAAAAGAATCGACAAATATTCGCAAACTAAGGGGTCAAATCAAATGTAATAAGATCCATTTTTTTAATATTTGAAAAGTCTTGGCTGCCCAGCACGAAGGCTTTGTTTTGGATAACGCGAAGGCCAGTGATATTAAGGCCTTGAGGTATTGGCATAGGTTTTTTTTTAATACTTCCGTCTTTTTTTAAAACTGTATAGACTGGGTTAATGCCTTGCGAATTTAAAAACATGTAACTATTGCCGTCAGATTGATAAAAATATGCGTTTAAGCAGAATGCGTTCTTTACCTCAAACTTACATAATAATGGTGCGGATGAATCTATTGCGGTATTGTTTTCTTTCCCGAAGGCAGTAAATTTTCGAACTTCTACGTCTGTATTATCAGCATCCAAATCGCTGGTGCTGTAAAAAACAAGACCGAAATTATCTTCTTTGGCAGCGCCCATCCCCAGGCAAAAATTTCCTTTTATGACTTCACTTCTTGCGCAAACCTTTAGGTCGGCGTTAAAAACAAATACGCGTCCCGAATACTTGCTATTTAAGATTTTTGTAAGTACCGCGCCGCTTTTGGGCATCTGCATGTCAAGCATCCAAGCCGCAATATTGCCATTGGGGAGGATTGTTGCAGTTTCAAAACTCAAATCAGAATCGGGATATTGTGATTTCTCAAAATAGTAAGAAATCATCATGCCCGATTTTTCAAACACAAAGATAGAGGCTGCCTTAACTATGGATATATCTGTATTAACATTTCCTGAACCCAATACCAAAAATTTATTCCCGTCTATAGGCTTTATGCTAGAAATTTTCATCAATTTAGGATTGAATCCTGTCATTGAGTTATCTTTAGGATTGAAAATGCAAATGACGTCTTTATTCTCATAATCCAAAGAGAAAACGATACTGCCATCGCCAAGAATACATAAATTGGTTATACTTATATTTTTATCAGTGATAGGTATAATGGGAAACGTTTTTAAAATTTTCAAGTTGCTGTCTATGCAGTAAAGATTTGCATAACATTTTTTTTCAGGGGTTTTTAGTACATTAATTATCCATATATTGTCCTTGTCTGCGCACATCGGATAGTTGGGTGGGAAATTTGAAAAAGTTGAACCGCTTGGAGCGTTAAAACTGTATGTTTTCAAAAGAGCAAAAGTCGAAGAGGTCCTACTTATAAGAAAAAAGAAAAGCAATATATAGCGAAATATTTTAAGCATGGTTTTATATTTCAAATGTTTTATTTATATATAATGATATGAATAAAAATTCCAAGTATAATTAAAGGCAATTATAGGCTCAAGATTTCCCGAATGCGGACAAGGCAAAGAGCAAGGCTTGTTCGAAATGGCGTAGAATTTCCAGAAAACCGTTTTCGAAAATTTCAGAATTATTTTCGCCAGATATAATTCTATGTTGGTATAATCATTTGATCATCACAAAATAATCAAACGCACAATTAAGACTGAAGAAATCCTCATCAAGTAGGAAACTGCGATTCTGATTCTTCAATCCCGCAAGCGGACTTGCCGCAATTTAAAAACAAAGAGTTTGCGAAAATCTTGATGCACGCAGAGTGAGCGTGATTTTGTTTGGGCAAGTTTTCTTAAGTGCGATTTATAATAAATAGAGCTGCGAGTAATATAAAATTTTTCACCGCCCCGCTAAAGTGCGCTCCTACAGAGCTTTCGCCAAAGCAGCCGCAAGAAATATCAAAGCCGCGAAGGCGGGCGGAGAGGATGGCGAGTATAAAGATTAACGTTAACGCCATGAGGATTATGGCTGAGGGTTTGGTCAAACCCTTAAAAAAAGGCTTATGCCCAACAATACTTCAAAAGGCGGCAGTGCATAGGCTGTAATATAGGCAAAGCCTTGCGGCAAGATTTGGTAGGCGAGTGTGCTTTTATAAAAGTCATCAGGGCGTAAAATCTTAACGGCATCCGTAATCCGTTTATTTTAAGGGCAATTCGGCATTTTATGCGTAACAGTTTTTTGGTACATTTATGGCAAATTATCAGCAATTTGCGCAAATAAAAAAGACAAACTAAAACTGCCTTATTTTACGAAATTGCGCTATGTAATTTGCTTACAATAAAAGATTTTTAAAACGCGGGGGCAGGGGGACTCGAACCCACGACCAACGGTTTAGAAAACCGCTGCTCTATCCACTGAGCTATGCCCCCGTGTTTTTTAAGAGCCTATCTTTATGTGGCATGGCCGCTTTTTCGCAAGAAAATTTTATATTAGCGGTGTTAATCGGCATTGTGCGGTTTGGGGCTAAGTTCAAATGTGGGCGTAATCAAATGCGTGGCTATGTCGCCTAAATGTCGGGCAATGTCCGTTTTTTGATGTTTTTAAGGGCGGCGGAGTTCGGATTCCCGCTTTTAAGGGCGTTTGCGGCGTCTCGATTTTGAATCACTTTAAGGCAGAGCGCACTTGTACGGCGCGCCGTTTAATGAGAAAATTGCCAATAAATAAAGAGATTGCGGCGGCGGCAACCTTAAGGGATGACATGAAATACGGATTTTTTCTTTTAATTGCGAATATAGTTGCGTTCAGTTGCGCTTCGGCTTGGGCCGTAGCAGAGCATACCCGTATTGAAAACTTTAAGCAGCCGCCCTCAGAATGCAGACCGCTCGTCTTATGGTTTTGGAATGCGCCTATGGAAATCGGCCATATTCAAAACAGCTTGGATGCCATGAAACAAAAATGCGGATACGGCGGTGTCGGCATAATACCTGCAACAAAAAGTTTTGCCCCCGAATATTTGGGCGACGCGTATCTTGAACTTTACAAAGAAACGGCGCGATATGCCGAGGCCATAGGTTTAAGAATGTCTCTTTATGACGAATACGGTTTCCCGTCGGGCAATATGGGCGGCAATTCAATGGGGGATGGAGCGGCTCGTTTCAGGCAGCGGCATCCGGAAAGCACTTTAAAGCGCCTTGATATGCGATGCACCCCGCTGTTTGCGGGGGCGCAGGTCGAATATAAAATTTCAAACGTCGGCAAATTGATGGCGTTGACTGCCGTAAACGCCGACATAGAAGAGCTTGAGCGCACAAAATCCGCCGTATCGTCGGGCGCGGTCTTCGGGTTTGGCAGAGATCTTGAAATAATACCGCTGTCTAAAGACGTCAAAGACGGAATTTTAAAATGGCGCGCGCCGGCGTCGGGCAAATGGACGCTCTTGGAATTTTATTGCGTGACGGACGGCGACGCAAATGCGGATTATCTCGACCGCGCGGCTACGGAAAAATTTGTCGGGGATGTTCACGCAAAATATTTTGAAAAGATGCCGCAGTTTTTCGGCGGCGCAATCAAAACGGCGTTTTTTGACGAGCCCACTCTTTACAGGTGCGTCGGGCGCGTATGGACAAATTCGTTCAACGAAGAGTTCTTTGAGCGCTGCGGCGCAAATCCAGAAGTCATGTATCCCGCGCTTTTTTTTGACGTGGGCAAAAATACCGCCTCATACAGAAACGCGCTTTTTAAAGTGCGCGCGGATCTCTATGCCGAATTCTTCAAGCCTATTGACGATTGGTGCGCGGCGCGCGGCGTAATGCTTACGGGGCATCAGGACAACGAAGAGAGGGCAAACCCCGTCGGCACATCGGCGGATTTGATGAAGGCCTTTAAGCATGTGAGAATCCCCGGCATAGACAAGATAGGCGGCGCGCGTCCCGCCGAAAGGTTTTATAGGATAGTGAGCTCTGCCGCATACAACTTTGACAGGGGTTTTGTCATGTCGGAAACTTTCGGCGCGATGGACTGCTTGCCTATAGAGCTCATGTATGAAATCGCGCTCGACCAATATGCGTGCGGCATAAATATGCTTATTTTGCACGCGGTCTGGGCGGATGAGAAAAAAATCCTCTTTAAGCCCGATCTGGGCGGCAACGACGCTTATTATTCTTCAAAGATAAAAGTATTTAACGAATTTTTAGCGCGCCTTAATGCGGTGCTGCAAAACGAGGACAGGGTTTACGCAAATGTAGCGGTTTTATATCCCATTGAGACAATGCAGGCCGAATTTCGTTTTGACGGGCCCTTGACGCCGTATGAGGGCGGTGTGCCCGCCGACGGCCTAAATTACGTGCAGACGGGGGCGGTGCTTGAAAATTTGGGCGCAAGTTTCATGTGGCTGCACCCCGAAACGCTTGCGGAAAAATGCTCCGTCGCGGACGGCAAGCTCAGGCTTGAAAACAAAATTCGGCATAACGAGTTTGGCGCGCTGATACTGCCCGACATCAAAGTAGCCTCGTTAAAGGTAATGCGCAAGGTGCTTGATTTTGCAAAGGCGGGCGGGGCGGTCGTCTGCATAGGGGCGCGTTTGCCCTACGCCTCGGGCGGCGTTGCGGCCGAAGACGCGGAAATTGCGCGGCTCTCAAAAGAACTTTCCGCATGTCGAAATTTTTTGCAAACAGACCTTGCGTATCCCGCGGTGCTGGGGGGATTTCTTGCAAAGCGCATAAGCGCGCCCGCATTATTCGACGGGCAGAATCTGAAATATATCCGCAAAATTTCAGAGGGCAAATCAACATATTTTATAGCAAATATTTCCGGCAAAAAATACGGCGCAGACATAACGCTTGCGGGCAGAAACTTTATTATGCTTAACCCCATGACGGGCGAAATTTCAAAAATTGCGGACGCAAAAGAATCCGAATTGATTTTGGCGGACGGTTCCGCCGAAATCAGAACATCTTTCAGGCTGGATTTGGAAAATCTATGCGGCGCAATTTTCACAGAGGAATAATTATGAAAGAAAAAATGAAAGTCGGAATTGTCGGCATAGGGCTGGATGTTTACTGGGCGCAGTTTTGCGGCCTCAAAGAAGCTCTTGAAAAAAACCTTTCTGCGCTTGCCGCGCGGCTTGAGCGCGATTGGTGCGCGGTTAAAAACTTCGGTCTCATAGACAATGCGGAAAGCGCCGCGCAAACCGCCGAAACCATGCGGCGCGAATGTATAGACATTTTGTTTTTGCACACGTCGACCTATGCGCTCAGTTCTACAGTGCTGCCCGTCGCAAAAAGATGCGGCGCGCCGATAGTGGTGCTTAATATGCAGCCCGATGCCGGCATTGATTATAAAAAGCTCAATTCAATGGCAGACAGAAGCGCCATGACGGGCGAATGGCTGCGGCATTGTTCTGCGTGCCCCGCGCCCGAAATCGCAAACGTTTTTAAGCGCTGCAAGATACCCTTCAGAGAGGTTGTGGGCTATATAAACGGAGACGCTCACGCCGCCCGCGAAACTGCCGAGTGGCTTGACGCCGCGCGCGCCGTTTATGCCATGCGCCGCAACAGGCTTGGACTGTTGGGCCACTATTACGGCGGAATGTTAGACATATATACCGATTTGACTTTGCAGCTTGCAAGTTTCGGCGGGCATATAGAACTCTTGGAAATGGAGGAGCTTGCAAGTTTGCGCAGGGAAGTGTCCGCAGCCGCCATCAAGCGCAAAATGCGGGAGTTTGAGGATAACTTTGAGATAACCCCCGACTGCCCCGAGGCCGAGCTTGAGCGGGCCGCAAAGACCGCCGCGGCTTTGGACATGCTAGCCGAAAAAAAGCAACTCGGGTCTTTGGCCTACTACTACATGGGGACGGCTTGCGCCGAACACGCGGACATAGCCGCGTCCGTAATCTTGGGCAACTCTCTGCTTACGGCCGCAGGTGTGCCCGTTGCCGGAGAGTATGAGGTAAAAAACGTGCAGGCCATGAAGATTTTAAGCGCCCTTGGGGCGGGCGGGTCTTTCACGGAATATGTCGCCGCCGACTTTGAGGCCGATGTCGTCTTGCTCGGTCATGACGGCCCCGGGCACGTAGCAATAGCCGAGGGCAAACCAAAGGTGCGCCCGCTTGAAAAATATCACGGCAAGATAGGCAGCGGGCTTTCAATAGAAATGAGCGTAAGGCACGGGGACGTAACTTTGCTGAGCGTCGCAGAGCGCGACGGCGGTCTTTTGCTTTTACACGCCGAAGGCCGTAGCGTTGCCGGCGACATACTTGAAATAGGCAATACGAACAGCCGCTACAAATTTGCCCTGGGCGCGCGCAATTTTATAGCCGCGTGGAACCGCTGCGGACCCGCGCACCACTGCGCGGTAGGGGTGGGCAGGGTGTCTTCAAAGATAGAGAAATTTGCGTCGCTCTTGGGGATTGAATCTTTGAAAATCTGCTAAGGGCGGCGGCGCCCGCTTGCGGGCAGAGCCGTTTTTTTTGCGAAGGCGTTTCTTAAGTTTGCGTAGCTTGAAAACCCCGAGAGCGCCGCTACGGTCTTAAGCGGCAAGTCGCACTCTTTTAAAAGCCCCTCCGCGCGCATGAGGCGGCATTTTAAAATCTGCGCGCGCACGCCCGTTGAGAATTTTGCGGCAAAGGCCCTCTCAAGAGTTTTTGCGCTCACGCAAAATTGCGCAGCCACATCGGCAACACGCAAGCGCCCGCGCGGGTCTTTCCAAATGTAATCAAGTGCGGCTTCGGCAAGGCCTTTGCGCGGATTTTGGTTTTTTTTAAGCCCCGCGCGCAGTTTGAGAAAGTCTCCTACAAGGCCGCTTACGGCGGACAGTTTGCAAAGCGGCGGCTCTTGCGCGTCGAGCTTTGAAAGCGTTTCTTCAAAACGCGCCGCAAAGCCGCTTGCCGGCGCAATCGCGTGCGGGCATCCGCCCGTCTCCGCAAAAATTTTGTCAAACGCCGCGTGCGCAAGCGCGCCCGAAAAATTAAACCAATAGGCCGTCCAAGATTTATGCGGCATATACCTGTGGCGCATATCGGGCGGTATGAATATTACGGAGTCGCCGCTTATGCGCATTTTTTTGCCTTCGCAAAAAATGTCTCCGCTTCCTCCGCAAAAAAAAGCGACGAGAAATTCGGGCAAAGCTCTGCCGCGCTTTTCAAAAAACTCAGAAGTATAAAGCGCGGGATGGTCGGCCTTAAGCTTTGCGACGTTGCTAGTCATTGAGATTTTGCCGTAGCTTGTGACGCAAAAGCCGAAGGCCGAGTCTTGTTCGGAAAGGGGCGGGTATTTTATTAGTTCATCCATGCGGCCGCTTTGCAAAGTTTGCCGTGCTTTTTCTTATATTTGCAAATTTGCGCGGCATTTGTCAACAAGCGCCGTCAGCGCGTTTTTTGCATTATGTCGTTTGCGGAGGTGATTTTTGCGGGATGCCGTAACTTTTTTTAGCCCGCCTATGTCTTGGAGGGCTTGCGTAAATATTTTGCAAAAAAGGTGTTGCAGCGGAAAGATTTTGCTATCCGCACTTTTTTGAGCAAAATTTTTTAAAATTATGTGGACAGGGGGGCTGCGTTAAAATATTCGTTAAAGCGAATATAATTTATACGAAAGCAGTATCATAATGGCAAAAAAACCGGCACAACCGATAGGCGCAAAGGGCGACCCCAATGCGCTTGAACTGGCATTAAGCGCAGTAAACAAGCAATTCGGCGAAGGCTCGCTCATAAGGCTGGGCGATTCTTCAAAGATGAATGTGGAAGCCGTAAGCACGGGCTCTATAGCAATAGACTTGGCGCTCGGCATAGGCGGCCTGCCCAAGGGCAGAATCAGCGAAATTTTCGGCCCCGAATCTTCGGGCAAAACCACGCTTTGTTTGTCCGTAATCGCCGAAGCCCAAAGAAGGGGCGGCAACGCTGTATTTATAGACGTCGAACACGCTATTGACCCCCATTACGCAAAAATAGTGGGCGTTGATTTGGACAACCTCATGGTTTCGCAGCCCGAATGCGGCGAAGACGCGCTCAATATAACAGAAACTTTGATACGCTCCGGCGCGGTGGACGTTATTGTCATAGACTCCGTGGCCGCCCTCGTATCGCGTCAAGAGCTTGACGGGCAGATGGGCGATGCAACCGTGGGTTTGCAGGCGCGCATGATGAGCCAAGCCATGCGCCGCCTCACGGCGGCTATCAACAAGACCGCCTGTCTTTGCATTTTCACAAACCAAATACGCGAAAAAATCGGCGTGATGTTCGGCAATCCAGAGACTACGCCGGGCGGGCGCGCCCTAAAGTTCTTTGCGTCAACCCGCATAGACATCAGGCGCGTAGGCCAGATTAAAGACCCAACGGGCAAGGTTGTGGGCAACCGCACGCGCATAAAGGTGGTCAAAAACAAGGTGGCGCCGCCCTTTACGGAGTGCGAGTTTGACATCATGTATGACGAGGGCATTTCGCAGACCGGCAGCATTTTAGACCTCGGCATAGAGCATAAAATCCTTGAAAAGAAAGGCGCTTGGATTTCTTACAAGGGAGAGCTTATCGGGCAGGGCAGGGAAGCCGCAAAAGTTTATTTTGCCCAGCACCCCGACACCGTTGAAGAAATCAAAAAGGCAATATTTGAAAATGTCACCGTAAAAGGCGGCATGACCATTGCGGAGTCTGAATAGCGCGCAGCCTAAAAGTTTTAAAAGACCCCGCGCGCGCCAAGGTGTTTTGCGGGGTCTTCGGTTTTAAGAGGGCGTTTTAAAAGTCAAGATGTCAAAAAATTTCGTCCATTTGCATTTGCATACCGACCACAGCTTTTTGGACGGATGCAGCCGCATTGACCGCCTTATGGCGCGCGTCAAAGAGCTTAATATGCCCGCCGTAGCAATGACCGACCACGGCAATATGTGCGGCGCAATAGACTTTTACAACGCCGCAAAAAAGGCGGGCGTAAAACCCCTTTTGGGTTGCGAGATTTATTTTGTGAACGACCACAAAATGTCCGAGCGCCCCAAGCGCGAGCGCCCCAAGCTTGACGATATCGGCGACGTTGAAAGCAATGAGGATTTTTTGCGCCCCGACAATTTCCCGAAGTTTCAGATACACCATAAAACCCTCATCGCGCAAAACTACGAGGGCTTTTTGAACCTCGCAAAAATAGTCAGCGGCGCTTACGTAAACGGTTTTCATTACAAGCCGCGCGCAGATCTCGAGCTTTTGGCAAAGCATTCAAAGGGCATAATAGCCCTTAGCGGCTGCCTTAACGGCGTGGCGTCGCAATATCTGCTTTATTCCGACTATGAAAACGCGCGCCGCGCAGTCGGCAAATTCGTGGACATATTCGGCCGCGAAAATTATTTTATAGAGCTGCAAAACCATTTTTTGCCGCCGCAAAAAAAGATTCTGCCCGGGCTTTTGAAGCTCGCAAAAGAGTTTGGTTTGAAAACCGTGGCGACGAACGACGCGCACTATGTCGTAAAATCTGACTGGCAGGCGCACGATGCGATGTTGTGTCTGCAAACGGGTTCCATACTCGCCGACGAAAAGCGCATGCGCTATCCCAATAACGAGTTTTACGTAAAAGACCGCGCAGAGATGCAGGCTGCTTTGCCGGATTGCGAAGAGGCGCTGGACAACACCCTTTTAATAGCCGAGATGGCGGATTTAAAAATCCCCATGGGTGAAAACCATTACCCAAAATATACGCCGCCCGCAGATTTGGATTTGCACAGCGATGCTGAAAATTTTGACCGCGTGCTCTCTCTCTACGAGAAAAAGAAGAACGAGGTTTTGCACCAAAACGGCAAGGAGGCCAACTTCAAGCTTACGGCGGAAGCCCGCGCGGCGCTCATGAAAAACGGCCTTATCCTTTTTGACCTTTGCAAAAAGGGGCTTACGGAGCGCTACGGCGTGGATTACGACAACCCTTCGGCTTACAAGCCCAAAGACGGCGAGCGCGCTGACCGCGCAAAAATGCTTTGCGACAAGCTTGATTACGAGCTTTCAATAATAGTGGGCGCGGGCTTCGTAGACTATTTTTTGATTGTTTACGACTTCATAAATTGGGCGCGCAAAAACGGCATACCCGTGGGCCCGGGCAGAGGCTCGGGCGCGGGCTGCATGGTGGCGTACATGCTTAAAATTACCGACATAGAGCCCATACGCTTCGGCCTTCTCTTTGAAAGAATGCTCTCTTTGGAGCGCGTTTCGCCGCCCGACTTCGACGTAGACTTTTGCAAGCGCCGCCGCGACGAGGTTATAGAATACGTGCGCCGCAAATACGGCGAGGACAGAGTGGCGAACATAGTAACTTTTAACAAGCTCGGCGCAAAAAACGTCGTGAGGGATTTGGCGAGGGTAAACTCTATGCCCTATGCCGAGGCCGACTCTTGGGCAAAAACCCTGCCCGACGACCTGCACATAACGCTTGATGCCGCTTTTGAAAAATCCCCCGAATTCAGAACCGTCATAGGCGCCAGCGTTTTGGCAAAGCACATATTTGACCAAGGCAAGATTGTGGAGGGCATGGTGCGCAACTGCGGCAAGCACGCCTGCGGCATCATCATAGGCGATCAGCCGCTTGAAAACCTCGTGCCCATGATGATTCAGGAAGGGGCGCTTACTACGCAGTTTCCCAAAGCCCCCGTGGAAGAGCTGGGGCTTTTAAAGGCGGACTTTCTGGGTCTTAAAACCCTCACGGTGATTTCTGACGCGCAAGACAACGTGCGCCGCGCGCGCGGCATGAAAGATTTTGACATTGAAAAAGTCACGCTTGAAGACGCCAACACCTTCAAGCTTTTAAACAGCGGCATAACCATAGGCGTGTTTCAGCTTGAAAGCGAAGGTATGCAAAACCTATGCCGCCGCATAGGCCTGAGCAGCTTTGAGGAGATTATCGCGCTCATCGCCCTTTACAGACCCGGGCCTATGCAGTTTATTGACCAGTTTATAGAGGCCAAAAAAGACCCCTCGAAAATGCAGGTGCCGCACCCGCTCTTAAAAGGGCTTGTGCAAGAGACCTACGGGGTGCTCGTCTACCAAGAACAGGTTATGGAAGCTGCGCGCATAATAGCTGGCTACACGCTTGGGCAAGCGGATATTTTGCGCCGCGCGATGGGCAAAAAAAAGCTCGAAGAAATGGTAAAGCAGCGCGCGGTCTTTGTAGAAAAAGCGCTTGAGACAAACGGCATAAAAGCGGCCGAGGCCGAAAGGATTTTCGCAATACTTGAAAAATTTGCGGAATACGGATTTAACAAGTCGCACTCTGCGGCCTACGCAATGTTGAGCTACCGCACGGCGTATTTAAAGGCCAACTATCCCGTTGAGTTTATGGCGGCGCTCATGTCTACCGAGGCCGACAACGCCGACAAGGTCGCAAAATTCATAGAGGCTACCGAGGCCGTAAACATAAAGGTTCTGGGTCCCGACATCAATATTTCTAGAGAGCTTTTTACGCCCATACCCAACCCCGGGTGGAAACCCGCAGACGGTTATATTTTTGAAGAGAACGCGGGCTCTATACGCTTTGGTTTCGGGGCTATAAAAGGCATAGGCGAAAGCGCCGCGCGCCTCATAGTTTCAGAGCGCGATAAGAACGGCCCCTTTGCCGACTTGTTTGACTTCATACGCCGCGTAGGCGTTAAAAACCTTAACAAGCGCGTGTTTGAAAGCCTCATACTTTCGGGCGCGTTTGACTCTTTCGGGATAGACCGCGGCCACCTGCACGCCTCAATAGACGCAATCTTTAACCATGCGCAAGAGCTTGAGGGCGATATGGCTTCCGGGCAGATTAACATGTTTGACATGCTTCTTGGCGGCGGCGGCGCGAAAAACTCCGCAGATATGGATGTCATAGACCGCAGCGCCCCGCCGATGTCGCTTTCAAAAAAGCTTTTTGAAGAAAAGCGCCTGCTTCAGTTTTACGTATCGGGGCACCCGATGAGCGAATATAAGGGCATAGACGAGGCCCTTGAGGTAATCCCCGACGAGGCTCTTGTGCGGCGCATAAAGCGCGATAAATTCAGGGCGTGCGGAGTGGTTTCAAACATAGTAAAGCGCATAACAAAAAAGGACAACAAGCCCTGGTGCTACTTTACGCTTTCGGGCATGAACGGGCAAAACTGGCAGATTAATATGTTCCCGTCCGCCTATGAGGAATTTTCTAAGATAATGGCCGAGGCCGAAGGCGAATGTATGTGCGTAAGCGGCGAATGCCGCAGCGAAGACGGCGTGGAAGTGCGCTTTAACTGCAAGTCCGTAGAACGCATGGAAAGCGCCGCAAAAGACTACGTTAAAAAGATGGAGTGGATTATAAAGCCCGACATCAATGCGGAGCGCTTTGTAAATTTGCTTTCGCACTATGTCTATAACGAGGCTGCGGGCACGGGCGTTTCAAACGCCATAGCAATAAGGGTTTCAGAGGAAGATTGTCTTGAGCTTGAATCTGCGGGCGCGCTGCAAAGCGGTTTTGATTTGCGCGGATTTTCAAAACTGATTGCCGAGCCCTCGCTTGCGCGCGTGCGCGTCTGGGCTGATCCCATAAAAGAGGACGAGCCGCGCCGATATTTTAAAAAGCGCGCGGGCGCATAAACTCTTTTGCGCTTTACGTTTAAAGGGCTTTGTGCTTAGAGTTCCGCATGCTGAATTTTTTAAAATCGGTTGTCGCAAACTTTTTTGCGCTCTTACTGTTTTTCGGTCTGTTGGTCGTGCTCGGCGTAATGGCCGTAGCGGGCCTTATGGCGCTTTCACTGCCCAAGGGCGGCGCGGAGGAATTCCAAAAATGCAAGGGTGTGCTGGTTTTGGATTTGTCCGTATCGGTGGCCGAAACCGTCCCCGAAACGGGCCCTTTTGACAAGCTTTTGGGCAAGCCCGACAGCATTGAAATTTTTGAACTTCTGCGCCGCCTTTACGACGCTTCTAACGATCCCAATGTGGGCGGTATGCTCATCTGGGGCTCTACCGATACCGAAGGCTGCGAAACTTCTATAGCCGCATCCACAGAGCTGCGCCGCGCCGTAAAGGCATTTAAAGACGCGGGCAAGCCCGTATTTGCCTATCTTGAAAACCCCGGCCTCAAAGACTATTACATAGCCTCTTCCGCGACGGAAATCATGCTAAACCCCGCAAGCGACTTTGAATTTAAAGGCATAGCCGCCAACGCGGTATTCTTCGGCAACGCGCTTAAAAAATACGGCATAGGCGTGCAGGTTGTTAAGTGCGGAAAATACAAAAATTTCGGCGATATGTTTACGCGCGCGGATATGCCCGACGAAGACAAGGCGCATTTGTCCGCGCTTGTCGGAGAGCTTTGGACGGACATCAAAGAAAAGATTTCGCGTTCGCGCCTGATTGCCGTTAAAGACCTTGACGCCGTGGCCGAAAAGCGCGGCTTGCTCACCGCAAAAGAGGCTTTGGATGCCCGCATGGTAGATTTGCTTTGCTATAAGGACGAAGTAATTGCAAGGCTTTCGGAGCGTTTCGGATACGATGAGGAGATTTTATCGTTCCGTCAATTTTCGGTTCTTGATTACACCACCGCGCGCAACGGCGAGGATCAAGCTAAAGACAGACCCAAGGGGGTCGCGATAGTCTATTTGACGGGCGAAATCGTAGAAACCTCTCAAGGAGACGCGGAGTTGATTGCCGCAGACTATGTTTCGGGGCTTTTGCGCGATTTGCGCGGCGACGACACTGTAGGTTCGGTAATCTTAAGGATAGACAGCCCCGGCGGCAGCGCATACGCCTCTGAGGTAATACGCCGCGAGGTGCAGCTTTTAAGCGCGGCAAAGCCCGTAGTTGTGTCTTTCGGCTCTACGGGTGCGAGCGGCGCCTATTGGATTGCGAGCCCAGCGCGCACGATATTTTGCGAGGAAGAGTCTATAGTGGGCTCTATAGGCGTCTTCGGGATACTCTTTGACGCAAAGAAGCTCGGCGAAGATTTCGGCGTAACTTTTGACGGCGTGCAGACTGATCCGTATTCCGACATCTACTCCGTAACGCATCTTAAAACGCCTGCGGAAATATCCAGAGTGCAAAACTTAGTGGATAATATCTACGAAGAATTTATACGCGTCGTGTCAGAAGGCAGAAATATCCCCGCGGACGAAGTGCGCAAGCTTGCAAACGGCAGGGTTTACGCCGGTCAGACTGCAAAAAAGCTGGGCTTGGTAAACGAGATAGGCGGGCTTGGGGCGGCGCTTTCGGCAGCGCGCACCCTCGGCGAAATGCCCGAGCGCACAAATGTTTATTCATACCCCGAAGAGCGCACTTTCGAAGAGCGTTTGGCGGAGGCCTTCACGCAATACAGCTTTCCGTTTGCGCAGTATGCGGGCTTGAGCAAGGCGCTTAATGAGCCTTACTCGGTTTTGACGCAGCGCCTTACGCGCCTTTCTGCGCAAAACGGCGTTTGCGCGCGTATGCCTTACGCGCTTGATATAAAGTAACGCTCGCGCCTTTTATTTAAAGCGGTTTGCGCCCCCCCCCAAGGCCGAACCGTTTTTTTGTGCCCTGAAAAAAATTTTTCAAAATTTTTCAAAAAAGTGTTGACAGAAATTAAAAAATATAAATCCTGACCGAAATAGTAGAGATTAGTTCTGAAACGCCCCGCGCTCTTTCAATAAAGGATATGCGGGTTTTAAAGAAACAAAAAACCTACTAAAATGGTAGAATTAAAAGGCGGAAACAACACGCGATGGAAAGCATTTTAAAAACGTCAAAAAGGCATACGGGCAGGCGCGGCGCAAAAAGCGTTGCGGGGCTATATGGCTTTGCGCGTTTGTCTTCAAAAATTGCGATTGGCTCTTACGCCTTTAACGACATTTCAAAATCGGCCGCGCGCAAATTTACGGCGCGTTCGGCCTTTGCGGGGGCGCAAGGCGCAACCCGCGGTTTATTGCACGGCAGGGCTCTTGATTTTGCGCACTCCCAAGGTGCTTTGTTGAAAATCGAGAGCCGCGGCAGCATGGCCCAATTGTGTTGTAGGGGTCGAATGTGTTGCGGGCGTCGCATAGCGGCGTAAAACGCACTTAGCGCGTCCGTCAACTTCGTCACAAGCTCCGCATCCCTCACGCGGAGAATAAAGGGGCGTATACGCACCTTAAAGAATGTTCCGCAATCGCTCACGGTCAAGCCGTGCAAAAAAACACAAACTTAAAATATAAACAATCATGAAAAATTATAAATACTCTAAAACTATAACCGCACTTGCCGGCATCATATTGCTTTCAAGCGCTTCATACGCGGCCGAAACCGCTGCCGCACCCGCTGCGGCTCAACCCGCAACCGCCGCAACGCAGACTGCCAAGACTGAAGTTAAGGCCGAAACCAAAGCCGCAGAACCCGCAGCCAAGCCCGCAAAGGCCGCTCCTCTGCCGCTTTTCACGATTGAAGGTACGGGCGGCGTGCTCATTACGCCCATTGCGTATCTTGTCAATCCGGGTCCCGAAGGTACTGAAATAGGTCTGCCATCTTTCGGCATAACCTACGTTAATATGCGCCAAAAGAACTTGGAAAGCTTCCAGGTTTCCGAAACGCTCTACCGCCGCTTGGAACTCTCTTTTGCGGCCAGCCGTTTTGACGTAGGCTCCTTGCAAGAGAAGGCGCCCGTAATAGGTCGCGGCGACGTATGGCTTTATAACTTCAACGCGCGTTTCCTCGCCCTTGAAGAAAACTCATTCGGCACCACTTGGTTGCCCGCGATAACGCTTGGCGTATCGGGCAAGTACAATGAAGGCATAAATGAAATCAACGACAACACCGCAGGTTTGCTGGACGGCATAGGGTATAACGATAACTATGGCGTAGACTTTATCGTCACCGGTTCAAAGCTCTTCCTCATATACGGTCATCCGCTGATTCTTTCTGCAACGGGCAGAGCCAGCGAAGCCGAACAAATCGGTTACCTCGGCTTTTCGAATTCTTATGAATTTACGGCTGAAGCCAATGTTGTTTTCGGCATAACCGACTGGTTCTTGCTCGCGTTTGAATTCAGGCAGAAGGCCGACCAATTCAGCACGGTTCCCGGCTTGATCGGCGAAGGCGACGACTGGTTTACTGTCGGCGCAGCGTTCATATTAGACCCGCACACTGTTCTTACCGTAGGCTACGGCCACTTCGGCACCCTTTTGGACACCGAAGAAAACGCGGCATGGGCGGTTGCGCTCAAGTACGAGTTCTGATTTGAGAATTTAGGCGGGCTCTCTCGGGAAGCGAAAGAAAGGTTTTTGGAAAAATTGTTCTCAACGCCCTATGGGGAGCCCGCCTATCCGATTTGATTTTCGCGCACAATTGCGCAACAAATCTTCTTAAGGATAAATATAATGATTAGTTCGAGGCCGACCGCAAAAAGCGGCGGCCTTCGTTTTTTATCGCGCAAGGCTGCGGCAAATTGTCTAAGCGTATTGCGAGGGCAGCGCGCCGTTTTGCGCCAAAATTTTTTGCAGGGCCTTGATGTCAATGTTTTGGGGCAGGGTGTTTGATAGAGCCGCCAAGGCCGCAGCTGTACCCACGCCTTGTGCGAAATTCGCGAGAATACTTTGCAGCCTGTATGCGCTCATGGCGAGGCTTGTGCCGCTTATGTGTTTGCCGGAAGTCAGCAGATTGTCTATACCGTCGACCAACGCCGCTGCGTAGGGAAGCCCGTAGTCCATTGCTTTGCGGCCGATTTCGCCGAGTTCTTTGTTGCGGCCGACCATGTCAAAACCCGAGTCTCCCAAAGCAATGACATCTTCCGGATATTTGCCGCTCATCAAATCTTCGCCCGTGATTATCTTTTTGCCCACTATTCGGCGGCATTCGCGCACGCCCAGTTTTGGCGCAATGTTTAAAACGTAGCCTTGCTTCATAAGTTGTCCCGCCAACTTGAATACGCTTTTGTTTATGGTATCAATTAAGGTCTTGCCGAGCGCGGTCGGGCGCAGGGTGTCGTCGCAGGGGGCGTAGGCAGACCACAGCAAAAACTGATATGAGGTTCTGTCTGCCTTGTCGGTGCGCGCCATGAATGTTCCGCAGCCGGATTCCGAGACCAGCGCCTTAAAGTCGGTTTTTGAGAAATCCAAGGGTGCGGCGTCTTTGAAGCGCTGCGCATAGGCCATTATGGTGCAAAGCTGAACTTTTTTGTCGGCCTTGTCCAAGGCAAGTCGCTCGCCGAAATCCGCCTTGCTTTCGCGGCCGCAGAGGCATTTTGCCCCCGCAAGGGCAGAGACAAGCCCGGTACCCGTTGCGTCAATCGTGATTTTTGCGCGCACGCAGCTTTTTTGAAAATAGTTGTCTTGATATTCTACGCCGAGGATTTTCGGCGTTGCGGCGCTCTTATCCATAATCACTCCCGTGACGGGAGCGCCCGTAATGAGTGTAATATTTTTTTCACGCGAAACAAAATCGGCAAGGACGCTTGCAAACATACTGGGGATATACCAAACGCCGTTTATTTTCTTTTCTTTGAGAAGGCTTATGTCCCCCTTTTCGGAAAGCTCATCCAAAATCTCTTTGTAAATACCTACATAAGGGCCGCCGCAAACGTATGACACATACATATCTACGGGGGCGCCGCCTATGAGTTGGTCTTCTTCTATCAGCACTACTTTTGCTCCCATGCGCGCGGCGGCAATCGCCGCGGGTATGCCGCCGGGACCCGCGCCGACGATGACTATGTCGGTTTCGGCCTCGCTCAGATATTCTTGCGTCGCCTCGTTTTTATTTTGAGCCTTGAGGTTTTGGGTTGCGCAAAACGCGGCTCCGGCAAGGCTGAATCGCTTTAAGAAATTCCTTCTGTCATTTGTCATATCAAATATTGTTTTAGAAATGGAACGCTTTTGCGATTAAAAAGTTGCATGAAAATCGGTAGCAAAAATTTCTGAGCGGCATTTTTTGCGGAGAGGTTGACAACTAAAGCGGCTCAAAATAAAAAACGCCGCTTTAAAGGCGGCGCGTGTGGCGTCTGCGGGGGGGGCGCATAAAACGCAAAGACCTTACTGCGCAATAAAAGCGGCAAAGGCCTTGTGGATGTCGTCAAAAGAGCCGTTGCTGAAAAATATGTAAATCTTTTTGCCGCCCTCAAGGTGGGCGTAAATTTGCATGGCATCAAGCACCTTGGCGTTTGTGGTAAAGGCCGTGATTTTATCTGCGTGGCGGTTTGCCAAGCGCTTTGTGTCTATGCGGCGCTCTGCGGGTATTTTTTCTGCCCCCGGGGCTGCGCCTATGCAGATTTTATCGGCTTTGGCGAGGGCGTCGGCAAAGTCGGCTTCAAGCACGTTGGTTTTTGCGGTGTTGCTGCGCGGCTCAAAAGCGGCGTAGATTTTAAAGCCGACATAGCGCTCTCTGAGAGCCTCAATGGTAAGCGCTATGGCGGTGGGGTGGTGCGCAAAGTCTTCAATCACCACGTGGTTTTCATTCTCAAACAAAATCTGTTGGCGGCGCTTTACGCCCTTGAATTTTGCGAGGGATGAAATGTCAAAATCAAAGGGCTCTTTGCCGACTATGGCGGCGGCTCCGGCAAGCGCCATGGCGGCGTTGCGCGCATTGTAGACGCCCGTAAGCCCCCAGTGCACCTTGCGCTCTTGCCCCTTATGGCAAAGCGTGAAGCGCGAGGAATTTTTGTCTTGCGAGAAGTCTTTTATGAGTAAATCGCAATTTGCGCCAAAACCCACCTTGATGCGGCGCGCCCACGGGGTATCTTCAAGCGCGCTTATGTTTTCATCGTCTCCGTTTTCAATTATAAGCCCCTTGGGGTGCACTATGCGGCGCACGTGCGTGAAGGTGCGTTTTACGTCGAGCAAGTCCCTGAAAATGTCGGCGTGGTCAAATTCAAGATTGTTTATTACAAGCACGCGCGGCTTGTAGTGTATGAATTTGCTGCGCTTGTCAAAGAATGCCGAATCATACTCATCGCCCTCTATCACAAAGGGCGCCTTTGCGCCGCCAAGTTCAGACCCGCCGCTTAAGTCTTGCGGTATGCCCCCGATAAGCCAACCCGGCTTAAAGCCGTTTTCTTTGAGCAGATAGGCGGCAATGCCGGTCGTAGTAGTTTTGCCGTGCGTGCCGCTTATCACCAAACTCGGCCTGTCGGCGATGAGCTTTTGGCTGATGATTTCCGGCAGGCTGACGATTTCTGCAGGCGACGCGTCAAGCGCGCCTTCAAGCTCTGCATTAAGCCTGCTTATGGCGTTGCCTACTACTATGGCGTCGGGCTTAAAGTCTGCGATATTTTTATAATCCCAGCCTTGTATGCAGGCTATACCCGCGTTTTCCAAGGCCGACTTCATGGGCTCGTAAATGCCCTTGTCGCTGCCGCGCACGTCGTGCCCCGCACTTTTTAAAAGTATGGCCACGTTGCCCGTGGCCGTTCCGCAAATTCCGATAAAATAGATTTTCACGTTTTTAAATAAAAAAATTAGCGCGGCGTTGCTGGCGCGTTTTTGCGCGGCTTAAAGCTTTTTCTTTTCCGTAAGCGGCAGCATCTGACCGCGCCTGAACATGGTAAGCTGTCCCGTGCTTGAAGACACCACGAGCGATATGCAGTCTGCGGCAAGCGATATAGAGTATGCGGCCGCATGGCGCGCGCCCAAGCCGCCCGGCAGCTGCAATACGAAGTCCGGCGTGTGCAGCAAACTGCCCGCAGATTCCAGCACTCCGCTGCCGTCTATTATAAATGCGCCGTCTATGATGGAGAACTCTTTTACGGTCTCGTCCATAAAGGGGTTTAGGACATTGCGGTCTTCGGGGTTGTAGCCGTGGAAGGGGTTTAAGATAAGCTGCTTAATGAAGGGGCGCAGTTTGTCGACGTCGCCCACTACGAATATGCAACCTACGGGCTTGCCCTCGCGCCCCTCTACCGAAAGCTCCGTCGCAATGTCTATGACGCGCTCTATAACTTCGGGCTTAACGCTTGCGGGCAGGATGTTTTTTTGGTTGGCGAAGATGTTTGCAAACTCCGTCGCCAAATCTATGAGCACTATGGTGTCTATTAAGTTGCTGTTGCGCACGCCGCCTATGCAGCAAAGCTTGTCCGTCGGCGCAAATATCCCTTTTGCGAGGCCTACGATTATTGCGCTTTTAACCTGTGCCAGCCGCGTGCGCGAAAACGCCCTGATGTTTATTGTGTCCGACACCAAAGAGCCGAAGCTGTCGCCCGATTTTTCCGAAACAAGCACAACCTTGAAACCCCTGAAATATTTATCCAAGTCAAAACCGTCCCCAAAGGTGTCTCCCAATACGAGGATTTTTGCGCACTTTGCCCCCTTGGCTATTTTATAGGCCTGCTTTAAGAAAAGCACATTGGTCTTATTCTGTTTGCGGGTCTTTGTTTCTCCGGCGGAGAAGGCCTTGATGACGCGCTCCTTAAAGGCTTCCGCGCTTGGGGCGTCAACAATGGCGCTTATGGTCTCATTTTTTGCAAACACCCTTGCGAGCGATGCAAGCACGTGCAGGTATGAGCTTTCTTCCTCGCCCGCCAAAAGCATGAATACGAGGCGCGTGCTTTTATACTCTTTTACGCCGTCAAAATTCAAGCCCCCGGATTTGCAGCGCCCCACAATGAAAACATATTTTTGCCTTATCGGTATGCGCGCGTGCGGCATGCAAATGCCGTTGCCCAGATAAGTGGAAATGTTTTTTTCTCGCGAAAGCAGTTCTTTGAGCGCCTGTGCGCGGCCCGCCTGCGATAAAATTCTTTCTGAAACGCTTGCAAGCATTTCTGCGAGCGCGGCCGAGAAATCAGTAGACTTCAGGTCTAATATGCGTGATTTTGCTAAAAACCTGTCTAAGCGCATCGGGGGTTATATTATAGGCTAATTTGACTTTGGTAAGCCCCAATCAAGCGCACCCTTCTTTATTTCGTAAAGGAGACCCACGCACATCAGGGCTATGAAAACCATTATTGCAAATACTATCGGCAATTTTTGGGCGATGAAATCAGAATAAACGAGCGCGAAGGGTATCATAAACACCACTTCAATGTCGAAAATCACAAAAAGCATCGCCGCGATGTTGAATTTAACGCCGAAGCGCGGGTGCGCTTTGCCTATCGGAACCATGCCGCATTCATACGCCGAATCCTTGATTTTGCTCTTGGCGGCGCGTTGTCCGAATATGTGGCTGGCCGCGACTATGACTATGCCTATGCCTGCGGCTGCCAAAATCTGAATCAATACGGGAAAGTATGCGGAGGTTTCCATCGACCTGAAAATTCGCACACCCCCATGCGCTTTGCAACAAAAAAAGCGCGCAAACGCCGCGGCTTTGCGTGAATTTTGCGCGCTTTGCCAAAGCAAAAAAACGCCGTTTTTTAAGGAAAACTTTAAGATATGTCAAAGCGGGTAAATAAAGGGGCTATTATACTTGGGCGTCCGCTTAAAAAAACTTTGACAAACGCGCGTAAGATTTAAAAATGGTGTTTTAAGTTTGAAGCCGCCGTTTTACGGGGCTCAAAATATGGGGAGCATAAAGGGATAACATATAATAAAACAGGAATATCATGGGAGAGAATAACAAATTGGGCAGGAGGGGTTTTTTAAGCAAGGCGGGGCTGGCCATGGCGGGCTACAGCATTATCGCAAAAATCCCCGCGGCCTCCGCGCAGACTGCGGATGCAAATATTTTAAAAAAAATTGAAACCGTAAACGCCGAAGCCGTAAAAGGCGGCGCACCGAATGAGCCGGGTATGAGGCAGGTGGATTTGTCTTGCGACGTTTTGGTTGCGGGCGGCGGTTTGGCGGGCGTATGCGCGGCAATATCTGCGGCAAGATGCGGCATGAAGGTTGTGTTTTGCCAAGACCGCTCGCGCTTGGGCGGCAACGCCAGCAGCGAAATTAAAATGCACCCTCTGGGCGTGCATCCCGGCATGACGGGCTTTAGGGAGGGCGGCATAATTGAAGAGCTCAAGCTTGAATGCGCCGCAAACAACCCCCAAAACGCGTGGGAAATCTGGGATGCGAGCCTCTATGACAAAGTTGTGTCGGAACCCAACATAACTCTGCTTTTGGACGCACCGCTTTTCAAGGTAGAGACTGAAAACGACGAAATCAAAACCGCTTGGGTGCGTTGCGACATCAGCTGGCAGATTTACAAGGTAAAGGCCAAGATTTTCATAGACTGCACGGGCGACGCGCGCATAGCCCATGAGGCCGGTGCCGACGTAATGCTGGGGCGCGAGGGCGTTGAAAAATACGGCGAAAGCAACGCCGATTACGACACCCCTGGCACTTGCATGGGCTCATCGATACTTTTTACCGCAAAGCAGCATGACAAACCCATGCGCTATAAGGCGCCCGCTTGGGCAAAAAAAATCACGCCCGAGATGCTTAAGTTCAGAAACATCGGGAAGAACAATTTTGACTACGGCTATTGGTGGATAGAGCTTGGCGGCATGGAAAATGCGGTTTACGACAACGAGAAGCTGCGTTTTGAGCTTTTGAGCGTGGTCTTCGGTATTTGGGACTATATCAAAAACAGCGGCAAGTATCCCGACGCCGAAAACTGGGCCTTGCAGACCGTGGGCATGGTGCCCGGGCGCCGCGATGGCTTCAGGGTGGTGCCTGAATTTCTCTTTACCCAACAAGGCGTATACGGCGATTGGAAAACCTTTAAGGACAACGTCTGCGTGGGCGGCTGGTCTATGGACGACCATCCCAAGGAAGGCTTCTACGCCTCTGACGAGCGCCCTTGCAGGCAGGACGGCACAATAAAATTTTACGATATGCCTTTGGGCAGTCTGTATTCCGCGAAAATCAAGAACCTGTTTATGGCGGGGCGCAACGCGGGTTGCAGCCATGTTGCTTTTACGACTACGCGCGTTATGGTTACTTGCGCCGTTATGGGGCAGGCTGTCGGCACGGCCGCGGCGCTTTGCATAAAAGAAGGCAAGACTCCGTCTCAACTGCGCAATGACCCAAAGCTTATGAAGGCCCTTCAGCAGCGGCTTCTTAAGGACGACCAGACTGTCATAGGGCTTAAAAACGAAGACCCCGCGGATCTTGCGCGCAGCGCTTTGGCCAAGGCTTCTGAAAGTACGAACGGCACATCCGCGCAAAACATCTTAAACGGCTACACTTACGAGCTTAAAGAAGACCCCAAGGCAAAAATCCGCCCCGCAAAAAACAGGTGGATAGCCCCCGTGGCTTCAAAGCCGTGGATAGAGCTTGCTTGGGGACAGCCGCAAAAAATTTCAAACGTGCAAATCACGTTTGACAGCGGCGCGCGCAGTCTTGCGCAGGCGGCCGCTTACGGCGTCTATAAAAATATGATTTTGGGACCTCAGCCCGAGGTCATAAAAGACTTTAAGCTAATAGGCATTTTGCCCGACGGTTCTGAAAAGATTTTGGCGGAGGTTGAAGGCAACTACCAGCGCTTGGTGAGGTTCTCTTTTGCGCCCGTCGAAGTTAAAAGTTTGCGTTTAAAGATTCAAGAGACCAACGGCGCGGAAGACGCCGCGGTTTTTGAAATCAGATGCTACGCGTAAAGTTTTTTTAAGATTTGCCGGGCGCCGCTCATCAAAACCGATGGGCGGCGCTTTTGTTTGGGCGTATCTTAAGCATTCAAAAGATGATGTTTGCAAAACATTTAAAAAATGCGCTTTACACGCCGCTGCCTATTTTTGATATTATATATTTATAATTTTTAATAAAAAAATCTTATGAATAACCGCGCACTATCGGAAAATTCAACAGGTATATCGGCTATGCGCATTTTGTCTGCGCTTGCTGTGATTTTGCTTCATACGGCCTCAGACTGGCGCGCGCTGTTGCCCGAAGGCTCTTTTGTATCGATATTCAACTCTTCCATAAAGGGAGTGTCTTTTTTTGCCGCACCCGTATTTGTAATTATAAGCGGTTATCTGCTGCTTTCGCCCTCAAAGACGGAAGGGTTTAAAGTTTTTTATAAGAAGCGCGCCTTGCGTATGTTTTGGCCCATGCTTCTTTGGACTTTGTTTTATATGGCGCTGCGCTTTGTGTCTTCGACGGGGCTTACGCTTAACGGCGCCTTAGAGGCTCTTTATTACGGCAATCCCTACTACCATATGTGGTTTTTATACATGATAGTCGGGCTTTATGCGGTCACCCCGCTTTTGAGGGAGTTTTTTAGGCGCACGCAAATAGGGGCTCAGTTTTTCGGAGTATGCGGACTGCTTTTGGCAACTTGGGTCTTCAGCTTTTTTTACGGCGAGCCCGAGATGTTTTTCGGCGCGCGCTTTCTGCCCTACTTGGGGCTGTTTACTGCAGGCGGGCTTTTAAGCAGGCTCGATTTGGAAAAGTTTGAAAAGTCCGCGGGCGTCATAGCGCTTATAGGCATACTGTTTTTCGGCCCCGCCATTGCGATTTATTCTCGGGCATACAACGTAAATTGCGCCGCCGCATATCACTATACGGGTGTGGGCTGCACGGTCTTTGCGATTTCCGTATTTATCTACGGTCTCAGGGTATTGCGCGTGCGCGCTTTTGATTCTAGGCCGGCCATACATTTGGTGGGGCAGATAACCCTTAACGCCTATTTGATACACCCGTTTTGGATACTCTTGGCGGAGAAAGTGTTTATAAAGACTTATTCTCCCGCAAAGTATGTTTTAAGCTTTGCGTTCATTGTGACGGCAAGTTTTGCGAGCGCATGGGCTATATCTATTTTGCCCGAGGCTTTTAAGCGCGTGCGCGCAAAATTTTGCAAGAGCAGCGCTACATAAGCGGCGTTTGCGTTTTGTGCGGCATTTGGCGGGTAGCCCGACTTAAAAAGCGCGCTCCCGTCAGGCGTTTTGAAGGCTTTTTAAAATGAGCTCGCAATATTCGCGCACGGCGCCCTTGCCGCCGTCGCGGCTTAAAACGATTATGCCTTTTACGGCTTTTACGGCATCTACGGCGTCTGCGGGGCAGGCCTTGAGGCCTGCGGCTTCAAGAAGTTTTATGTCGTTTACGTCGTCGCCTATATAGGCCAAGTTTTCAAGGCCCATGCCCAAGTTTTCGCAAAGCTCGGTTGCGCACTCAAGCTTGTTCATTATGCCTTGGTTTACGGAATCCACCTGCAGCTTTGCGGCGCGGTTTTTTACGATGTTGGTGTTCTCTTGCGTTATTATGGCGGTTTTTACGCCGGCTGCGCGCAAGAGCATCATGCCCATGCCGTCGCGCGTGTTGAACTTTTTAAATTCGTCGCCGCTGTTGGTGTAATACATGCCGCAGTCGGTTAAAACGCCGTCTACGTCCGTGCCGAAAAGTTTGATTTTTGCCATTGTGTGTAATATTAAAAGAGGGTTGTCTGGGCATCGCCTTGGGGGTTTTCAAGGTTTGGCCTTATTTCTTTATGTATGTGTCCGGGGGCGCGCCCCACGCGGTTTTCTATCGCGCTTTCATTGTCGCGCACTATGCGTTCGCAAATTTTTTTGACGTGCATTTTAAGCCATTTTGCGGTTTCGGTGCCGTTTGAATAATCGGCTCTGCCGTAGGCGTCTATGCGGCCGCTTTGCAAGAGGCGGTCATTCTGGTCAAACTCCGCCTCGCTGGTTTCGGAATATACCGCAAAGGCCTTGCCGCCGCCTTTGCGCACTACGGAGAATACGGGCACGTCGCTGGGGCCGTCGGCTATATATATCATGTTTGATACGGGCACGCGCCTGTCTTGCGGCTTCATGGATGCGTTGACGTCTATCTTGGGGTTTTTGTTTGAGCCCTTGTTTATTTCAAATATGAAGCGCGTCTTGATTGTGTTATCAACAATCATGCCGATTTGGTTGATGTCGGCAACGGGCATTTCAAGCGCAAACTCGGGCTGGCGCAGAAAGTTCGGCGGGTAGGGCTCTTCGATAAATTCGCAGGCAAATATACCGTCGGCGTAGGGGGCTATGGCGCTGCCGCGTATCATCTCGGCAAGGCCGGTGCTTATGATGTAGTGCTCAAGCTTGATGTCCAACTTGCAAAATTCATCCGAAGACTCGGGCACTTTTTTAAGCTCTTCAAAAAAGTAGGGCAGCCCCGGGCAGAATTTTATTTCCGCGCCGAGCTTGCGGAGTTTGGCGTTTGTAAGCCCCTTCATCACGCCGTTTTTTACGGAGCTTAGGAGGTGGTTTAAATAGACAGTCTCGGGGGAGACTCGTACGCCCTTTTTTGCGTAAAGCTCCGGCAGCATGTTGACTTCTTTCCAGAAGAGCTTTTCATCGACTCCGTATTCGTTGAAAATAGGGGTCTGCATATAGCCGGGGATAAGGGTCTTGTCAAAATCCCAAACGCACGCGATTATGTGCTTGTCGCGGGGCGATATGTCTGTTGTCTTATAGTCCATATTTGTTGTTGCCAATTTTATATAATTTATAAAATTCCCCAAAATGCAAGGAATACCTTCCATAGATCCCTTTTTGAAACGGCTTGAGCTTTTAAGCCAAAAAATGGCCGCGCCCGATTTTTATAACGATCAACGCACGGCGGGTGCCGTATCCAGAGAGCATCAGCAGCTTACGGACCTTAAAGAGTCTTACGCGCTGCTTGAAAAAGCTTATGCGGACATAGCCTCAAATCAAGAGCTTATCGCCGGCGGAGACGCCGAAATGGCGGAGCTTGCAAAAGAGGAAAACGTCGCCCTCGAAGCCAAGGCCGAGGCGCTCAAGAAAAAAATCCTCGTATTCATGCTTCCGCCCGACGAGAGCGACTCCAGAAACACCGTCGTAGAAATACGCGCGGGCACGGGCGGCGACGAAGCTTCGCTATTTGCCGCAGACCTTTACAGGATGTATTGCCGCTATGCCGACACGCGCGGTTGGAAGGTTGAGCAGCTTAGTTTGAGCGAGTCTCCGGCGGGCGGTTTTAAGGAAGTATGCTTTTTATTAAGCGGCACAGACGTATACCGCTCCATGAAGTATGAGAGCGGCACGCACAGAGTGCAGCGCGTGCCTGTTACCGAAGCCAGCGGCCGCATACACACATCGGCTGCGACCGTAGCGGTGCTGCCGGAGGCCGAAGAAGTAGACCTTCATATAGACCCCAACGACATTGAAGTGAGCGTTGCCAGAGCCAGCGGCCCGGGCGGTCAAGGCGTAAATACGACAGACTCCGCAGTGCAGATTTTGCACAAGCCCACGGGCATGATAGTTAAATGCGCCGACGAGCGCTCTCAACTTAAAAACAAAATCAAGGCGATGAAGGTGCTGCGCTCCCGCCTCTTAGAGCTTAAACAAAACGAAGAGCGCGAAAAATACGCGCAAAGCCGCAGAGAGCAAATCGGCACGGGCGACCGTTCTGAGCGCATACGCACCTACAACTTTCCGCAAAGCAGGCTTACCGACCACAGGATAGGTCTCACGGTGCATTCGCTTACCCAGATTATGGAGGGCGACATCGGCGAAGTTTTGCGCGCCCTTGAAGAGGCCGATTACGCGCAGCGCATAGAGGCGCTGATAAAGAGCGGGGGGTAAAACTTGCAGAGCGTTCTTGAAATTTTAAACAAGACTCAGGGCTACTTTGAGTCTAAGGGCGTGCCGAACGCCAAGTATGACGCGCAAATTTTACTGGCGCGCGTTTTAAACTGTAAGAGGCTTGACTTGTTTTTGCGCTTTGAAGAACCCCTGCCCGAAAGCGCGCTTGAAAAATATAGGGATTTTGTGCGCCGCCGCGCCAAGCGCGAGCCTTTGCAGCACATTTTGGGAGACGTAGAGTTTTTTGGCGTAAAGCTAAAATGCGACGCGCGCGCCTTGGTGCCGCGTCATGAGACAGAAGAGCTTGCGGACATTCTCACGCGCAAATTTTTTACCGCGGCCGATGCGCCGTTAAAGATTTTAGATTTGGGCTGCGGTTCGGGCGCGCTTTTGCTTGCGCTTTTAAACCATTATCCCAATGCCGAGGCTGCGGGGGTTGACATCAGCGAAGACGCGCTAAGCCTTTCTAAAGAAAACGCCGCGGCTTTGGGATTTGAAGCGCGCGCAAAAATTGCGCGCGGAGACTGGTTTGAGGGCGTAGACGGCGAGTTTGATTTGATTGTGGCAAACCCGCCATACCTCACGTCTGCGGAGTATGAAAGCGCCGCCCCCGAAGTAAAAAACTACGATCCGCCGGGCGCCCTTGTCAGCCCCGCAGAAGGCCTTGGCGACGCCCTTAAAATCTTAAAAGATTTGGCAAAGCATCTTAAACAAGGCGGAATTGCCGCTTTTGAGTGCGGCTTAGACCAGCCTTCAAAACTTTGCGAAACGCTGCCGCAGGGAGTTTTTGAGGCAGAGTGCCTGAATGACGCTTCCCACAGAGAGCGCTTTCTTATACTAAGAAAGCTTTAATTAAAGGCTCTCAAGCTTTTTAAGCAAAAGCGTCAGCGCCTGATTGCAGGCGTAAAGCCTGTTTAAGTTGCGCGAGAATGCAAGTTCGAGGCGTTTTGCGATGATTTCGTCATGGGCGGCAAGCGCTATGAAAATCGTCCCGCCCTTTATGCTAAGGCTTTCGGATTCGCCGGCGTAGCCTGTGGTAGAAAGCGCAAAGTCGCACTTAAAGAGCTTTGCGGCGCTTTGAGCCATGGCTATAGACGCTTGTTCGCTAACGGTGCCGAAGCTTTTTAAAAGGCTTTCTTCAACGCCCAGCACATTCGTTTTTATGTTCTCTCCATAACATACGAGAGAGCCGGCAAACACCTTGCTTGCGCCCGCTATTGACGTTATTGCGTCTGCAATGAGGCCGCCCGTGCAAGATTCCGCAGCCGATACCGACAGCCCTTTTTCTTTGAGCAGTTTAACGATTTTGGCGGCAGAGTCAAAATTTTGAGCTCTCGCAGAGATGAAGAGTTCGCGTTCGTTGTGTCCTATTTCGTGCATGGCAGTTCTTGGTTCGGTATTTTAAATTTGATTGATATAATGGGTTTGCGGCAACAAAAATTGCGCGCGTCAGTAAATTTTTTGCGTCCAGTAGCGCGCCTTGCCTTCATCGGCGTATGCGCCTGCCGAATAGACTTCTATAAGTCTTCTTATGGACGGCTTATGGCCTTTTGCGGCAAGTCCCTCCCAAATGCTTATTGCGCGCTTGGGGTCTGCGGAGAGGCCGCCGCGCCCGTCAAAGAAAAATCCGGCAAAGCCGTATGCGCCGTCGTCAAACCCCGCATCCGCAGACTTTTTAAACCATACCAGCGCTTCGCCGTCGTCGGCCTTTACGCCAAAGCCCGTGTTAAGGCAAAATGCCAAATGCTCATAGGCGGGCGCGTATGAGGCGTCGGCGGCGGCCTTGTAATATTCGTAGGCGGTCTTGGGGTCGGGCGCAACGCCTATGCCGTAGCGGTTGCATCTGCCCAGGGCGTCATAGGCGCGCGGGTCTTTTGAGCGCGCGGCGCGCAGATAGTTTTTATAGGCCTCCTGATGGTTGACTTTTGCGCCGAGGCTGAATTCTTGACAGCGCGCAACTTCGTAGGCGGCGGGCTCAAAACCGTTTTCAAGCGCCTTTTGATACCAATAAAACGCGGCGTGCAAAGAGGGTTTTACATTTATGCCTTTTTCGTAAATCTGCCCCGCTTTGTATTGCGACTGCGCAAAGCCGGCTTCCGCGCTTTCAAGATAGAAATTTACGGCTATTTGCATATTTTGAGGCACACCTAAACCTTTTTCATAACGCGGGGCGAGCATCGATTTTGCCTCTTGGTCGTCGCCGAGGGCGGCTTCGCCGAGCCAGCGCAGACCTGGGGTTTCATCGCCTTGCCCAAGGTAATATTTTGCTATGCGCAAGCGCGCCTGCGGTATGCCCATGCTTGCGCTCTTTTTGAAATATTCAAGAGCTTTGACTTCGTCCTTGTCCGTGCCCTTGCCATCGCTGTAAAGCAAAGCCAAGTTGTAAGAACATTCGGGAACATAGGCGGCATCGCCCTTTTTCAAAAGCTCAAAGGCCTTTTTGTTTGATTCGGGCGTGTCGAGTTGCAGGTTTATGTAGGCTGCGGCTATGAAGGCGCTCAAAAAATCGGCTGCTGCTGCTTTTTCGTAATATTCAAGCGCCTTTGACATATCGCGCTCAACGCCTATGCCGAATTCATAACACCTGCCGCATTCGTAAATTGAAGGAGTAAAGCCCTGCTTGGCCGACGCCTCAAAAAGTTTAAAGGCCTTCTTTTCATTTTGCGGCAGCGCGCCCGCAACGGCATAAGTTTTTGCGACTTCATACTGGGCAAGCTTGTCGCCGTTTTCGGCCATGGCCTTTTTTAAATCGGCATTTTTCAGCGTGGGTATGGGGTCTTCCCCCTTTGGAGCTTTTGGCGCTATCAATATGCGCATTATGGTTTCGGAGGTGATTTTTTTTACGGGCGCAGACGATTGGTCGGCTTTGTCGGCGGCTTCATTTGCCTGCGCATTTGCGACTTCGGTACCGCAAAGCCCCGCCGCGCAGAAAACGCATAAAAAAACCTGTGCAAAAATTTTCATATTCGGGTCTATTATGCCCGTTTTAATTTAAAAACAAAGCGTTTTTTTGGCATCATGCAAACTGTTTTGCCCAAGCCGCAAAAGCGCCCGTATCGTCAAAAAGTTTGAAGGGCGAAAGCGCTCTTAAGGCTTCAGCATCGGTCACACGCGACCACGCCGCGGCCACGGGTATTACGCCGCACTCTCTGGAATCTATTATGTCTTGGGGGCTGTCGCCTATGTAAAAAACGTCTTGTGCGCTTACGTCCCAGCAAGACAGCACTTTTCTTATCTTTTGGGGCTTTACGCTGCCTGTTTCGCCGCCGCATTCGACATATTCAAAAAGCCCCTGCAATGAGTATTTTTCAATCGATATGTCTGCGCTTTCGCGGCTTTTGCCCGTCACTACGGCAAGTCGTCTGCCGGCGCTTTTAAGCGCGACAAGCGTCTCTTTGATATGCGGGAAGGCCTGCGCCTTTTTTTGGTCTATGATTTTGGAAAAGTTTTTCAAATAAAGCGCAAAGAGCGCTGCGGAGTTTTCCGGGTTAAGCTTGTGCAGCAAGCCGCTTTCTATGGGGCCGAAGTGCGCCTTAATGCGCGCCTCTGAGGGCAGGGGCAGATTCAAATCCGCATAGGCGTGCCTGAAAGCCTCTATCGCCAGCGGTATAGTTTCTGCAATGGTTCCGTCAAAATCAAATATGAAAGCCTTGTCTTGCACCATATTAGGGCATGATAAGACAAGAAAGCTGCGGGCGATTCAATAAAAATCCCTCGCATTTTCCCATTTGCAACAAAACGGATTGTTTTTCTTTACACTGTTCAAACGGCGTTTAATATTTTGGATTATGAATAATATGGTGCAAAGGGGGTTGCGCTTTTTGGGGAAGAGCGCGCTTACAATAATCATTGCGGCATCTCAGAGTTTTGCCGCCGACTTTTACGTTTCGCCAAAGGGCGACGACGCAAACGACGGCCTCAGTCTCAAGAAGCCTTTCAAGACGCTTGAACGCGCAAAACTCGCCGTCAGAGAGCTTAAAAAAGACGGCGCAAAAAAGGACATCAGCGTAGAGCTTGCGGGCGGCATTTATAAGTTTGAGCGCACGCTGCTTTTTACGCTTGAAGATTCCGCGCTAGGCGGCGGCAAAATATCTTACGCGGCAAAAAGCGGCGAGACGCCCGTTTTCAGCGCGGGCGAAGCGCTTGAGTTTAAAAAGGCAAAAAGCGCGCCAAAGGGTTTTGACGCTGCGCTCTTACCCAAGCTTTGGGTGGCCGATGCCTCAAAGGCAGTTGCGCTTAAAGAAAGCGCCATGCCCGCATATTGCAAAGAGAGAGACGCAAACATTTTAAGTCTATACAAAGGCTTTAAGCGTTTGGATAGGGCAAAGAGTCCCATGTTCATGATGCCCAAGGCCACCAGGCAGGCATTTGGAGAGTGCGACTACAGCCAAGTGCCCGTGCCGGAAAAATTTAAAATAATCCCGGATGCGTTAAACGGCGCGGAAGTTTTTGCGCGCGGCGCGGTGCCGTGGACTATAAGCGTATTGGCCGCCGAGGGCTGGCTTGAGAAGGGGCGCTATATTACTTGCAAAACTTACGCCACTTACACGCCCATGCAGCTGCAAACATCGCCGCTTCGCGAAAATGCATGGATAGAAAACAGCGCGCAGTTTTTAGACGCGGACGGCGAATGGATATACGCCCCCGCCGATAAAAAAGTCTATATGCTTTCAGACGCCAAGCCCGAGGGCGTATTTGCGCCCTTGCTCATAGAAATAATAAAAATTGAGGGCGAAGTGCGCGAGAAAGAGCCGCAAGACATCCCCGTGCGCGGCATAGAAATAAAGGGCGTAAAGTTTGCCTGCTCCGAGAGGTTTTCGCCGCGCAAGTCTGAGCACCTTTGGGGCATACAGCACGACTGGGATTTTTACGACAGACCCACCGCCGCAGTGCGCCTGCGCGCGGCCGAAGATTGCGCCATAGAAGATTGCAATTTCGAAGATTTGGGCGGCGGCGCAATACGCATGGATTTAAGCGCAAAAAACTGCGCCGTAAAAAACTCTTACTTTGCGCGCTTGGGCGGCAGCGGCGTGTTGCTTAACGGTTACGGCATGGGTCTTAAAAAAACCATGACGCAAAACCTCATAGAGAATAACTACTTTAAAGATTGCGGACAAGTGTTCTGGCATCAACCCGCCGTACACGTGTCAATGGGGTTTAAGAACATTGTGCGCCACAACACCATACGCGACTTTCCGTATAACGGCATTAACGTAACGGGTGTGCGCAGCGCCTTTCAAGATGTAAAACACTTAGACAGCATAAACATCAACCGCTACTTTGAAATAGACCCGAAATTTAAGGACGCTAAGGGGCGCTGCCGCATACGCTTCCCCGATACCATCCCCTATTTGGGCGGTGAAAACATTGTGGAATTTAACGATATTTCGCGGACGGGCGAGCGCATGGGCGATACCAACGCAATTTACATATCGGGCTCGGGGCTCGGCGATGTTGCGCGCGGCAACTTCTTGCACGACATACGCGGCTATCAGGCAAACGCGACGCTGCGCACAGACGATTGCCAAACGGGTACGCTCATAGAAGACAACGTGTTTTACAATAACGTCGGCTTGGGTATTATCATAAAGGGCACAAACAGCATAATAAACAATTTTTTTGTCGAATCGCGGCGCGGCAATTATACCGAAAAGGGCGCAATAGGCATATCTTTCAGGGGCGGGCCGAATATAGGCATGAAGGTGCTGCGCAACATTGTGTATGTCTGCGCAGAAGAAAACCCGCTGCCAATACAGATTTGGCAGCTCTCCAACACGGGTAAAATAACCTTTAAAGAGATGGATGTAGACTACAACCTCTTTTGGATGGCGGGCGAAAGTCAAGAAATCGCAGAGCGTCAGGTTCAGGAATTCTCCGAAAAATACGGCTGGGGCAAGCACAGCGAAATCGGCAACCCGCGCTTTAGGGATATTGCCAATTACGATTTTTCCTTTTTGTCAGGTTCTCCGGCACCTGCGCTCGGCATAAAGCCGCTAGATGTCTCAAAAGCCGGTGTGCAGGGTCTCATGCGCAAAAAATACGTTTTGCCGCGCCTTGAAAGCCCGCGTATAGTTGCTCTCAATTTTGAACGGCCGCCTTTTGAAAAACAGACGCTGCCCTTTGTTGACGGCATGAAAGTAAGGATAGAAGTGCCCGCAGGCGCAGAATGCGTGCGCTACACGCTTGACGGCAAGTATCCGGATGAAACTTCCCCTAAGCTTGAAAAGCCCTTTGAGATAGAATTTAAGGGGCCGGCAATTCTTCATGTTGCCGCTTTTGCCGAGGGTAAAGAGGATGTTTTGGGCGACAAGCTCACAATAACAACGCGCGTTGATGAAGTCTTAATCCCCAAAAAGGCGCCCAAGGCAAAGTCGCAGTAAAGGTTGCCGCAATTTGGGCGCGCCCCGCAACGGGCGCGCTTTTTTTGTGAGCACGGCAGATTTATTTTTACAATGCCGCGCAAATGTACATTTTTAAATGAGTAGGCCATGAAGAGGTTTTTAAAATACGTCCTTTATTTGACGGCCGCGTTTTGCGTTTGGATATTTGCGGTTGAGCCCAATTTGCTTTTTGTGAGGCACGCAATATTGCGCGTGCCGCGCTGGGACGCGCGTTTGGAAAACCTTAAAATCGTGCTCGCGGGAGATTTTCATTTCGACAACCTTTACTACAGCGAGCGCGCCGTAGACCGCATCATAAATAAGATTAACGAGCAAAATCCCGATATCGTGTTTTTCACGGGAGACTATGTGACAAAGAAAAGCTCCCTTGAAACTTTCGAGATAAACAAGGTCGCCGCGGGCTTTGCGAAGATACGCTCAAAATACGGGGTATACGCGGTGCTCGGCAATCACGATTATTCTGCGGGGGCGCGCAAAATTAAAAAGGCGTTTACGGGTGCGGGCGTGCGCGTGCTTGAAGATGCGAGCGTGCAGATTGTAATAGACGGCGTCAAAGTGAACATTGCGGGGGTTGCCGACACAAGCTCGCGCAAGCTCAATCTGAAGGAGACTTTTAAAAACGTGCCCGACGGCGAGCCTTGCATTTTCTTAAGCCACAACCCCGACATATTCGATATGTTTGCGCCGCGCCGCTTCACCGTAATGTTTTCGGGGCACACCCACGGCGGGCAGCTGAAGATTCCGTATCTCTTAGACATAATAGGGCGCAGGGGCTATAAAAAGAAGTTTGAGCGCGGCGAAGTCAGGGAGAATTCAAACGTGCTTTACGTTACGTCGGGCTTGGGGACTAGTGTTGTGCCCGCCCGTTTCTTGGTTCCGCCGGAAATTGTGGTTATAAAGCTTGAGCCCGAAGACCCCGCCCCTAAAATGGGCGCGGAAAAATAAATTCTGATTTTTATCCCGATACAAAATTGCATAAGACATGAAAACCATCACGCGTTTCTTACTTATACTTTTAATGAGCGTTGCGGCGTCGGCAAGTTACGGACAAGCTGCGGCGCAGCTTGCGGGCGCGCCGACTCCCCCTCCCGAGGCCGCCGCAACGGATACCGCCAAGAAAGTTGAGCTTGCCGAGAAGCGCGTTGAAGAAAAGGTGCGCAACAATCTTTCGCTTACGCGCGATTTGCTTGAGGCTTTCGGTGTGGCCACTTACGAGTATGACAAACCCGCTTTCGGCAAGATAACTTATCTTGCGCTCATGGGTAGCGGCGCCCTCTTTGCGGCATCCTCTCTTTTTGCCGTCGTAATTCTTTTTGTGGTTTATCCGCTTTTACACAAGCTGGGCAACCGCGGCAAAATGGGTTTTGTAAAAAGCATTGCGATATTTACGCGCGGGCCTATTGCGGCCTTTTTATATACGGGCATATTTTACGCTTCGTTTTTTAACATAGCCTACGACCTCGGGCTTGTGTATGTTTACGAACCCGTCTTTTGGGCGATTTATCTGGCCATTATCTTGTGGGCGTGCGTCAAGGTTTTTGACTCCGTCACCATAAAGTTTGAGCACATGGGAGAGCGCAAATTCGGCTACAAAGAAGTGATGCCCATAATACGCAAAACCCTGCGCTACCTTTTTATAATAGGCGTAGTGCTCTACTTTTTGGACAAGGTGGGCGTTGACGTTAACGGGTTTATGGTGTCATTGGGCATAGGCGGCGCGGCTTTGGCCTTTGCGTCAAAAGACACAATTGCAAATTTCTTCGGCTCGGTATCGCTCATTATGGACGAGCCTTTCAAGATAGGCGACCGCATACAGGTTGCGGGCAAGCTGGACGGTACGGTTGAATCTATAGGTCTGCGCTCAACGCGCATAATAAATTTAGACATGACGGTTTCAATACTGCCGAACTCATACCTCGCAAACGAATATATCACAAACGTATCAAGGTGGAAGTCTAGGCGGGTCAGTTTTGACGTGGGGCTTACTTACGCCACCACCGCCGCGCAGATTAAGCAGATAGTGTCGGATATAGAAAAGATTTTGGATGGCGATAATGCCGTATCCAAAGAGCTGGGTTATACGGTTGCGTTTTCAACTTTCGGGGCAAGCTCTCTAAACGTGAGCGTGCTTTATTTTACAACGCTCACCGATTACGAAAACTACATAAAAACAATTGAGCGCATAAACTTTGAAATCATGGCAATAGTGGAGGCGCGCGGTTCGTCGTTTGCGTTCCCATCGACTTCGCTTTACATAGAAAAAAAATAAAATGCAAAATACTCAGGTAAAAATAGGAAGTTTGAAAAATTTCAGGGAGGGCGAAAAGTCGGCCTTCAGCGTATACGGCGTTTTGAAAAGCGCGCAGGTGCGCCCCACAAAAAGCGGCGGCGAGTTTATCGTTGCGGAGTTTTCGGACAACACGGGTTCTTTCAACCCCATGTTTTTTTCAGACTCTCCGTGCTATGATGAAATAAAGGGCGCGCGCACGGGCGACGTTTATAGGATTTTCGGCACGACCGGTTTTTATCAGGGCAAATTCAGCCCGCGTATAGAGGCGCTGCAAAAGCTTGAAGATTCTGAAACCGCGGCGATAGTTTCAGAACTTGCGGAAGTTTCTCCGTATGATGTCGACGGTCTTAAAAAGGAGTTTGGCGAGTTCATAGAATCAATAAGCTTTGAGCCGCTTAAAAACACCGTAAGGCAGGCGCTCTCGGAGGCGGGGGCGGACTTTTTTACAAGCACGGCGGCCGTCAAAATGCATCACGCCTATGTGCACGGCCTTTTGGAACACACCGTAAAGCTCTCGCGCCTGATAGAAAAACTTGCGCCGCTTTACCCTTATGTTAACAGGGATTTGGCCATGGCCGGCGTGATTTTGCACGACATAGGCAAGGTCATAGAATATTCTCAGGGCTTGGCGGTGGAGCGCACGCGCGCGGGCATTTTGCAAGGCCACGTGGTGTTGGGTTACCGCATTGTGCGCAAGGCCGCGCTTAAATCAAAGCTTAACCCCGATTTGACGGAGAGGCTTGAGCACATAATACTCAGCCATCAGGGAGAGCTTGAGTGGGGCGCGGCGGCCTTGGCGGCGACGCCGGAGGCGGTGCTGGTCTCTTTGGCGGACAATCTCGACGCAAAAATGGGCGCTGTAGAATATGCGCTCAACCATTCCGAGGGGGAATTTTCAGACTTTGTGGGCGCGCTTAAAACCAAGCTGCTTACCTCAAAGCCCTCTTTGGAAATTCCCGAAACTTCGGAATAGCTTTTGCCCCGATGAAACTTTACATAGCCACTTCAAACGCGCACAAAGTGCGCGAGTTTTTTGAGCTTTTTAAGCGCGAGAATATAGGTTGCGAAGTCTTCGGCGCGGACGCCTTGGGCGGTATGCCGCATTGCGAGGAAAACGGCGCAAGCTTTGAAGAAAACGCCTTCATAAAGGCCGACGCCTTAAAGCCGCGCGTTGCGCAAGACGCATACGTGCTTGCGGACGACAGCGGCATTGTTGTAGACGCCCTCGGCGGCGCGCCCGGGATATATTCGGCGCGTTATGCGGGCGTCGGCGGCAAGGGTGCCGATGCCGCAAACAACGCCAAGCTTTTGAAGGAGCTTGAAAGCGCAGAAGACGCTTCCCGCACAGCGCGCTTTGTCTGCGCGCTCGCGCTTATATGTCCGGACGGAGAGCGCAAAATTTTCAAGGCCGACTTTGAGGGCGTTATAAACAGGGGCGCTTCGGGCGTAAACGGCTTCGGCTACGATCCGCTTTTTTACTTGCCCGCGCGCGGCTGCACCAGTGCGGAGCTTTCTGCCGAAGATAAAAATGAGATAAGCCACCGCGGCAAGGCGCTCAAGATGCTTGCGCAATATTTGCGCGCGTTAAAGCGTCCGTAAGTCAAGGCGGATGCGGCGCAATTTGGCGCGGCAAAAAAGCATTTTAAGAGAGCGCTTGCGCCACGCGCAAAAAAAGCCCCTTGCGGGGCTTTTTTTAATTGTTGCTTTAAAGCGGGCTCAAGGTTGTTTTGGGGCGTCGTTTTTGGGATTCGCGCGCAGGTATTCTACACAGGGGGCTATATACTTTAAGGGCTCGTCTTTGGCGGTAAACATTACCATGAACCAGCCGTCAAAGTTCTGCGCATCAAGCTCTGCAAGCAAAGCCGGCAAGTCGCACTTGCCCGTCCCGAAAATTGCGCAGTCTCCGCCCTCTTTTTGCACGTCCTGTATGTTAAAATCAATCATCACGCCCTTGAGCTTGCGGGCTTGGGCTGCCCCGTCAAAGTTTGAGCGCGCCCAATGCCCGTTGTCGGGGAAGGTCTTTAAGTATTCAAAGTTTTTTATGGCTTCAAGCATGCCTTCGGGCGTCGGATAACGCGCGTTCTTGCTTGCGGTTGAGTGGTTGTAAAGCCCCGCTTTTACGCCGGTTTCTTTTGAATATTTGTCGTAATACGCAAGCGCTTCAAGCGGCGCTTCTACCGTGACGGACTCTATGCCGAACTCTTTGCAGAATTCAAATATGCGGCGTATTTCTTCGGGGTTTGAAGAATGCATATGGCCGTAGCTTACTATGCTCAGATTGTTTTCCTTAAAGAATTTTTTGAAGGCCTCGCGCTCTTGCGGATTTAAGTTGTGAGAGAATTTAAGAGGATTCTCGGGGCTCAAAACCGCGTTTATAAAAATTCCCACGTGGTCTACCTTTATGGTTTTTAAGTCTTTTGCCATGTCGGCGAGCGTAGCATTTTTCCAAGCGTAAGAGGTTACGCCTATCTTGCGCTCCGCGGCACATAGGCCGCTTGCAAGTGCGCAAAAAACAAGCGCGTTCAAAGTGATGCGTAAAAGCTTCATACTATTCCTCAATCTTGATGTTGTCGCAATGTTCGACTATGAAGCGGCCGTTTTTCTTGCCGCCGCGCGGCGGGTAGGCGTTTGTCTTTTCAACCGTGTTATTGCGCCACACAAGGCCGTCTATGCAGTAGGCGTTTAAAAGCGGATAGTCGTCAAACACCTTGAAGGTGTTGTTTTCAACTACTATGTTCTTGTTGTAGCGGCTGGTTTCAAAGTCTTCTTTTATGCCCGCCGCGACCGAAATTACGGCTTTGCCCCAAACGCCGTAGAGGCAGTTTTCAAATACGTTATTGCGTATCACGCAGTCTCTCACGCCGCCTTGCTCAAACCAAAAGCACGCGTCGCCCTCAAAGAGTATGGCGGAACCCGGAGAGTGGAATACATTGTTTTCTACCACGGTTTTACCGCGGCAGTTAAGAAGCATGCCGCGCGCGCGGTTGCGGCGTATTATGTTGTTTGAAATGGTGATTTTGGGGTAGTCGCGCACAAGGGCCACGGCGTCCGACTCTCCTGCCTTGGCCGGGACGGGCGTTTCAAAAGTAAGGCGCGCGTATTCTTTATTTATGCGCTCCGCGCTTTTTACTTTTGCCTCTCCGTAGTTTACCATGTTCTTGCCGCCGATAAATTCAAGCGTGTCGCCCGCGGCAAAGGTGGCAAAGCCGAACTGCTGCGGATGTACGAGCTTCGTTATAATTTCCGTATCCGAAAGCTTTTTATGAATCTGCTCGTAAATGCCGTGTATGTTTGTGGCGTCGTCCTTTTGATTTTCAAAAAGGTTGCCGTCGAGCAAAATTTCACCGAAGCAGTTGACAAAGTGCGTTGCGTCCGCCGTTGTGCTTACCACCGAACCTTCGGACGGGGTGACTTTGCAGTTAAGCACATAGACATTGCGGCACTTTTGCCCCAGCACGCCCATGCCGCCGCTGTTATAGATGGTGATATTTTTAAGCGTGACGTTTTCTGAATTTGTAAGCGCAAAGCCCGGATAATTCCTATGGTCCGGCGAAAAACTCATAATATTGCCTACCGTGCCCGCAAATTTGCCGAAGATTTTTACGCGGCGATTCCCCAAATCTTGCGCGCGCAAGGCGCCGTTAGTCCAGATATCTTTTGCCATGTAGGCGGTTTCGCGTTTTTGGGCGTCAAACTCAAGCATGCCCGAGTATCTGTAAGTTTCAAACTTTGATACGGTGGTTCTGTGCTTGCCCTCGGTCTTGCCGGATGTGAATTGCAAAATGCCGTCATCCACCCTGAAGGGGAATTTCTCGGGAAATTCAAGCGTCATGCCGCTGTCGTCAACGGCTATTATTTTGCCTTCGCTCTGAAAGGGGCGCGCGGTGTCTACGGAAAAGTTTTCAAAGAGAACGTTTTTTGAATCTTCAACCACAAAGGGGTTTACAAAACCGTGGAATATGAAGCTTGCGCCGCCGCCGTCTATAACAACGTCTTTCATGCCGATTATCGGGAAGATGATGCGCTTTAAGCCTTCGTCATTGTTGCTTATGAAGCAATATTTGTCATACCCCATGTCGGGGCGAAAGTTGTATACGCCTTTTTCAAAGACTATTTTAGCGCCGCCCAGCTCTTTAGCTTTTTTTAGCGCCGCGATTACGGCGGCGGTTGCGTCTTCGCCGCCGGGTTTTGCCCCGAAGTCTGCGATATTCAAAGTTTCTGCGGCATTTGCAAACGCGCTCGCGAAAGTCAAAGCCCCGGCAATGATGATTTTTTTAAGCATAAATGTTCCTCCCAAACTAAAATTCAGATATCCTTTAAAAAAACAAAATAGCGCAGTAAAGTCAACATTTCAAAAGCGGTTAGCTTTATTGATTTGCCGCCGATAAAATCAGAACAAGGCAAAAGGCTTATGAAAAATCGGGTAAATTATTCAAGGAGACATTTTTTGAACGTTGCGTTTGCGGGGGCGGCGGCTTTGGCATCGGGCGCATTTGCGTTTGCCCACGGCCGCGACGAGGCGCGCTACCATAAAGAGCTTTGCCAAATGGCGCAAGACGGGCTTTTCGGCAGAGATTATAAATTCAAGTATGACGGCGTCGCTCTTGAAGTAACGGGCGCAAACGCTTGGGGGCGCGCTTCAAAAAACAGTATAACGGTTTGCGCGCCTCTGGCCGCAAAATATAAATATAATCCTTACAGACCTACAATAAAATATCAGACGCTTTATGCGTAAATTAAAATGGCGCGCATAAAGGCGCAAAAAAATCCGCACGGTTTGGGCGGATTTTTTTATGGTGCAGTCTTTTAAAACAGCCCTAGTTTTTGCGCTTAAATTTTTGTACGAGCGTTGCTGCTATTTCCACGCATTTTTCACAAGGCGTCTTAAGCTCAAGCTTAAGCTCTTTACATTTGCATGAGCCTGCGGCCTCGGCAAATTCTTTTTCAAGCGCATCGCACTCTGAGCCGTCGACAAGTTCTTTAGCCGCATAAAGCGCGCCGCAGGCGTTGTTTTCGGCCCTGCCGCCGCTCAAAGACTTTAAGCGCGCCAAAGTTTCTTCATCGGGGGCTTCGGTAAAGGCCGCATAAACTGTCTGCGCGCAAGAGTAGGGCTTTCTGAAACTGTCCAAGGCTTTTTTTGTGGGATCCATAATTTTTAAGTTCGGAGTTTTGGTTGATTTATAAAGGCTTAAGACAATGCTTCTTCTATCGCCTTAAGTTGCAGCGCTGTGATTTTTTCAATGCCGTCTTTTGCGAGAGATATAAACTTCCCCAAGTCTTCCCCTGAGAAAGCGTCTTCTTCGCCGCTGGCTTGCACTTCAACAAATTTGCCATTGCCCGTCATTACTATGTTTGAGTCAACCTCGGCGTCTTTATCTTCTTCATAGGGCAAATCAAGGACGCTTTCGCCCTGAAAAAGCCCCGCGCTCACCGCGGCTACGGAATCCGTAAAGGGGTCGGCGGCAAGCTCGCCCGCCTTTATGAGTTTTTGCACGGCGATTTTTGCCGCTACATACGCGCCGGATATAGAGGCTGTGCGCGTGCCGCCGTCGGCCTGCAATACGTCGCAGTCTATCCAAATTGTCACGCCCGGGATTTTTTCCAAATCGGCAACGGCGCGCAGCGCGCGGCCTATCAAACGCTGTATCTCTATTGCGCGGCCGTCTTGCTTGCCCAGCGCGGGGCGCGCTTTGCGCGTGAGCGTAGAGTACGGCAACATTGAATATTCCGCGCTTATCCAGCCTTTTTGCGGCGTCTGCTGCGCCATCCATGGGGGCGTTTTCTTTTCAATGCAGACAGCGCATATAACCTTTGTATTGCCGAAAGACACAAGTACGGAGCCCGACGCATAGGGCGCTATGCCCGTTTCAAAGGTTATTGCGCGCAGTTCGTCAAAGTTTCTGCCGTCTTTTCTTTTATTATTGGTTTCTGCTTGCATGTTTGGTGTTTTACGCGGGGTTTATGACGCCGTGCGCAAGGTGCATCCTAAGCTCTGTGCGCGCGGCAAAAGTTTCATTGTGGGTTATGAGCAACAGCGAGGCGCCCTCATTTTTGCAGAGGTTTAAGAGCAGCTGCATCACGCCCTCGGCAGTGTTTTCATCAAGATTGCCCGTTGGTTCGTCCGCGAAAATCAGGCGCGGGGCGTTTATGAGCGCGCGGGCTATCGCAACCCTTTGCTTTTCGCCCCCCGAAAGCTGCTGCGGCAGATGCTTTGCGCGGTCTTTAAGGCCGACTTTTTCAAGCATTTGAAGCGCCGCAGAGGCCGACTTTGAAGAGTAAAGCCCCGCAATGCGATGTGCCAGCACCACGTTTTCAAGAGCGTTAAGCTCAGGCACCAGACAGTAAGATTGGAATACGAAGCCCATAAAGCGCGCGCGCAGGCGCGCCTGTTTTGAAGAGCTTAAATTGTCTATGCGTGCGCCCTCCCAAAGCACGCGGCCATCGTCGGCGCGCTCAAGACCCGCGGTTATATTTAAGAGAGTTGTTTTGCCCGCGCCGCTTTCGCCCGTGAGGGCGGCGCTTTGGCCGCGCAGTATGTCAAAACTTGCGCCGCACAGCACTTCTATTGCCCCGCCGCTCGGCGACTTAAAGGCTTTGCGCAAGTTTTGCGCGCTTAAGATTATGTCTGCGGCCTCACTCATTGCGCATGGCCTCCGAAGCTTTTAAACGCGCGGCCCATATTGCGGGTATAAAGCCCGCAATCGTGCAAAGCGCCGTCGCAAATGCGCAGGCGCGCCACGCGTCCGCAAATTCATACTTAACGGGCAGTATTGAGAAAAAGTAAAATTCTTCGAGGCGCGCTTGCCCCACTATGAGGCTCACTATGGGCTCTCTGTACTCAAGCAAAAGCCACGTTAAGCCAAGCCCGACGAGCGACCCGCACACCCCTATCAAAAAGCCCTCAAAGCAGTACATGAAAATTATCTGCGAAGGGCGCGCGCCCATAGCGTTCATAAGGCCGATTTCCTTGGTCTTGCGCAATACCGACGTGTAAAGCGATATGCAGATTGAAAAGGATGCCACTATGATTATGAGCAAAATTATGAGAGACATCATCATCTTTTCCATCTTGATTACGCCGAGAAAAGCCTCGTTTGAATCAAGCCATGTAGAGGCGCGCAGACCCGGCGTGAGCAGGCCGCCCTCATTCAGGCGCTTCGCAAAGGCCTCGTCGTCGCGTTTGTCTTTTAAGCGCAGCACAATTTCATGGACGGCGTCGTCCATTGAATAAAGCTCCTGCATTCTTCTTAGAGAAACTATGGCGAGGTTGCCGTCAACGCTTGAAAAATCCGTCGAAATATAGCCTATCACGTTAAGGGTTGCGGGCATGGGCACTTCGTTTTCGGAAAGCTTGTCAAGCATCGCAGGGGAGTAGACTTGGATTTTGTCGCCCACGGAGATGTTATTGCTTAAGGCCATGCGTTGGCCGATTATTATGGAATCGTCGTCCAAATCGGCAATGTCGCACATGCGCATATAGTCCTCTTCCTTGATGGGCAGGGCGGAGATTTTCCTGATGGTATCGTAACTGCGCAGCATCGGGAAAAGCGGCACGTTTTTTGCAATCATCATGGCATAACCGCTGGCAACGGCTTCCGCCGCTGCAACGCCGCGTTCTTTTGAGAGCGTATCAAGCAGCGCCGCATAATTTGCAAAGGGTCTGCCGCCGCGCTTTACTATGACGTCGCCCGTGGTGTCGCGCAATTTTTTGCCTAGCTGCTCATGAAACCCGTTCATCACGCTTTGCGTGCCGAAAAGCCCAAGCACCCCAAGCGCCACACCCAGCACCGAAACCGCCGTAAAAAAGGAGAGGTACTTGCCCGTAGGGAAGAGCTGCTTGAGGGCTATGTGCGTCCACCAGTTCATGCGTGCGGATATGCCGCCTATTTGGCCGCGGCCTCAGGTTTTGCGTCTTTTTCTTGCGCGGCCGCCTGCTCGGGTTTGAGCGACGGGAATAAAATTACGTCCCTGATGTTTGAAGCGCCCGTAAGCAAAATCACAAGCCTGTCTATGCCGACACCCATGCCGCCGGCAGGGGGCATGCCGTGTTCAAGAGCAGTCAAAAAGTCTTCGTCGAGCTTCTGCTTTTCTTCGCCGACTTGCGCTTCAAACATATGGCGCTGCACAAAGGGGTCATTCTGCTCGGAATAAGCGGGCGCTATTTCTTGGCCGTTTATGCAAAGTTCAAAAACATCAAGCACGCGCGGGTCTTGGGGGTTGATTTTTGCAAGGGGGCAAAGCTCCCTCGGGATATGCGTTACAAAAGTTGGCTGTATGAGAGACGGCTCTACGAGCTTTTCATAGACGTCGTTCGTAATTTCATAGTCTTCGGCGTCGGGGTTTGTCTCAATGCCGAGGCGCGCGCAGGCGGCAATCTTCTCTGCCTTTGAGCGCTCAAACCACTGTTCGTCGTTCGCGGCTTTCTTAACCAAATTGTGGTAGGTCTCTTCGCGCCATTGCCCGCCGAGCTCTATTACCACGCCGTCGTGCCGCGTTATTGTGGTTGTGCCAAGCACATTTGTGCAAATGCGGTCTATTATGCCGCGTATGAGCCTCATCATGCCTCTGAAATCCGTATAGGCCTGGTAAACTTCAAGCATCGTAAACTCAGGATTATGGCGGCGCGACAAGCCTTCATTCCTGAAAACCCTGCCAAGCTCAAACACCCTGTCAAACCCGCCTACGAGCATGCGCTTTAAGTGCAGCTCCAGGGCTATGCGCAAATAAAAGTCGCACCCGAGCGCGTTAAAATGCGTGATAAACGGACGTGCCGCAGCCCCGCCGGCAACGCCGTGAAGCGAGGGCGTTTCAACTTCCAAAAAGTCATTCTGCCAAAGGTAGTCGCGTATTTCCTTGATAATGCGGCTGCGCGTTATGAAGCGGTTGCGCGAGGCTTGATTGACTATCAAGTCAAGATAGCGCTGGCGGTAAATCTGCTCATTATCCGTGAGGCCGTGCCATTTTTCGGGCAGGGGGCGCAGAGATTTTGAAAGCAGCTTAAAGTCTGCGGCGCGGACGGTGATTTCACCAGTCTTTGTGCGGAACAGGCGACCCTTTACGCCGATTATGTCGCCCAAGTCTATGAGCTTTTTAAATGTCTCATTGTATGAGCCTTCGGGCAAATCATCGCGCGAAAAATAAAGCTGGATTATGCCGTCGCGGTCTAGAATTTTTACAAAGCTGGCTTTGCCCATGACCCTGAAAACAATGACTCTGCCGGCAACGCTAACTTCTGCGCCGGGCTCTTCGCCGTCTTTAAAGGCGGCTGCGGCGGTTTTACTCGTATGGGTTTGCTCCCAATTTTGCCCAAACGGGTCAAAGCCCGAGGCGCGCATAGATTCAAGCTTCGCCTTGCGAACGGCGAACAAATCGTGCGTGTTTTCCTGAACGTCCTGATTATTCTGGTTTTCTTCGGCCATGATACTTAAAAAATGGAAAATGAAATCTTGCACATAAAAGGCGCTTTCGCAATATTTTTTAAAGAATTATTGAGAGGCGCGCACCCTCCGCCAGACAGGTCTTTTGCGGGTGCGGGGCGGCGGTTTAAAAAATATGCACAAAGTAGTCGTAATAAGGCACCCCAGAGAGAATAAGAAAAAGTGCTCTATGCGCTTTTTGGAGGGGCGCGAAGGCTACTTTTTTGACATTGCCGCAGACGGCTTTAGCTTTGACGCAACGGGTTATCTTTTGCTTGAGATTGGCGCGCCACAAATTTCGGAAGCCCACAAGGGTTTGCCCATCTTGCTGCTTGACAGCACTTGGCACCTTTTGCCCCGTTTGAGAGGCAAGGTTAAGGGGGATTTTATACCCGTATCGCTGCCGCCGCATCTTGCCACGGCTTATCCGCGAAAATCAAAGCTTTTCGGCGATCCTTCGGGCGGCTTGGCAACGGTTGAGGCGCTTTATGCAGCCTTGCGCCTTATGGGACAGCCCGATGAAAGCGTTTTGGACAATTACAGGTTTAAGGAAGAATTTCTTAAAAAGAACTTCCCGCAAGATTTTGAGCCCCAAGCATAAAAACAAAAAACCGCCTTTATTTAAGGCGGCTTCGGGAAAATTAAAGATGTTTGCTTAACAACAAATGCTTAAGGCGTCTTCTTTTTGCCTATGGTCTTAAGTTTGTAAGATATAACCTTGTAAAAACGCGGAGAATATTTAATCGGCGCGTAAAACACATAGGCTAAAAACATTATCGCAAAGCTGTATTCTTTCACCCAGAAAATGAGCAGCGTGCCCAATATCAACATTACGAAAGTGCGGAATTTTGTCTTGGTGCTCCAATTAATGTGCTTAAAAGACGGGTAGGGTATATTGCTTATCATAAACCACGCTATGAGCAGCATGAGCGGCAAAAGCAAAATGCTGAAATTCTTAAAGTCCATGGTAAGCATCATGAGCGATATCGACGCAACCGTGCCTGCGGCGGCGGGGGCGGGGAGGCCGCAAAAGTCGCCCTTTTCATACTTTTCATGCCCCATGATGTAGGGGTTTGTAAGCACGTTGAAGCGCGAAAGCCTTATGCACGCGCAAAGCAAAAACAAGAACCCTATTATGAGACCCGAATTGCGAAGTATGCCCGCATACGCCCCGTCGAGATACGGCGAAGGCTGCAAAACCTGAAAATACATAAGAAGCGCCGGCGCAAGGCCGAAAGAGAGACTGTCTGCGATAGAGTCAAACTCTTTGCCGAAAAGCGAACTTTTGCCCGTGGCGCGCGCCACCCGCCCGTCGAGAGCGTCGCAAAAGAACGACACCAATATGCAAAGAATGGCTATCGCGTAGTATGAAGAGGCGGGGTCTGAATCTGCGGAGAGGTTCGGACAAAGAAAGGACGCCAGTTTTTCAACGCTGGGCGCAACCGCGCTGCCCGCTTCAAACTTTGCCCTGATGCAGAAGATTATCGAGAGAAACCCGAAAAACAGGTTGCCCGCGGTAAACAAGTTGGGCAAAAAGTAAATTTGACTCGCCTGATGGACGTTAGCCCAAAGTTTTGCTTTGTTTTCGCTCATTATTTTTTGATTGATTCCAAATATTTCCAAAAGCTGTCTTCTTGCTCCACCATGGTCTCTTCTTTATACGGCAGTTTGAACCTGAAGACGAAGTCCGCAATCGTATGGTGATGCAAGATGTAGTGCGCATGCAGGATTGAGGCCGCCTGGTCTATCTCAAAATATACGCGCCAGTCTCCGACGCGCATTCTGTAATAGGTTTTGCCTTCGCGCTGAAACTCGCCGAGGCTTTCTTTGGGGTTTTCAAGCTGGGCGGCCGTGAGCGACGAGAGCTTGTCTATAAGCTCAAGCTGCTCAAATTTGCCGAGCTTGTTAATCTCGCCCATGCTCTGATTGCTGAACGTAACTTGATACATTGCGCCTAAAAAATATATGTTTTATAAAGAGTGCTACAGTTTTTGAAAAATACTTCAAACCAAAAATAATGTTGAAACTTTCGGCAAGCCCGCATTGTTTTATGGGGCAAAGGAAGCTTATGCCGCAAGGGTTTAAAAAAGGTTGTAAGAGTTTAAAAAGCGCGTTTACGGCGGCGGGCTTTTGTCTGGTGTTGCCGCTTATGATTTTTGCGGCTCAGCAAGAGCAGGGTGAGGCCGCGGCAGAGGGCGTAATCGAAGTAAGGTCGGAAAACTCGGATTCTGACTTTGGGAAGTCCGCAGAAGCAAAATCGTCTGCCGCCAAGACGCCCGCCGCCAAATCATTTCCGAAGCTTGACGCGGCCCCGCAGGGCAAAGACGCGGCTTTGCGTATAGAAGAGTCTCAGAAGGTGCTTGAGGACCTGCAAAAAGCCGCCAAGGGCGGTAATGACGAATTTTCGGGGCGCATGCGCCACATGTTAAAAAAATACGATAAGGACGGCGACGGCAAACTGAATGAAGAAGAGCGTGCCGCCGCAAAGGAAGACTTAAAAAAACAGGTAGAGAATTATAAGAAGCTCGAGGCCGAAGTAGTGTCAAAAATCATCAGGCGCTTTGACCAAGACGGCGACGGCAAATTAAATGAGACGGAGCTTAAGTTAATGCTCGCCGCGCAGCGCCGAGACATTGATAACGCGCGTTTTCGCGAAATGAAGGCCTCTTTCGATAAACAATTCCCGTCAAAGCCGCATTTTGATTATTTTAAAGTTTTAAACATAAATATAGAGAAGCTTGACTTTGAGCAAAGGCGCAAAGTCCATGAAACCTATGTGGCCATACTCGAGACGCTGGGCAAAAAATACGATAAAAACGGCGACGGCAAGCTTGAGCGTCCGGAGCTTAACGAAATGCTTAAAGACCCCTTCGCGCAAAAGGCCATGGCCGATTTGCGCGATTCCATAGATTAAGCCGCGCACTAGTTGCGCAGTGCGCTTGTGCGTTTTTTTGGCAACTGATATAAAAGCTTATATCATAAGCTTGACCAAAGCGCGCAATCGCAGAAACTTGTCTTAAGCGCGTGCGGCATGGTGCGTTGCGCTTATAAAATGGGCTTATGGAACTAAAAATCAGATTAGGGAGAATTATTGCGGTTTTACTTTTCTGCTTTGGCGCGTGCGCTTTTGCCGCACCGTCCGCCGAATCTTTAGACTTTTCAAAACTGCTTGAGGGCGCACCGCAAAAACACATATTCAAGTCTGATGAATATTTTATCTGGTGCAACGGCGTCGTTAAGGGCGAGGACGGCAAGTATCATATGTTTTTTTCGCGCTGGCCGCGCAAATACGGTTTTAAGGCCTGGGTAACGCATTCCGAAATCGCACACGCGGTGTCCGACAATCTGCTGGGGCCTTATGAATATAAAGACACCCCGCTGCCCGCGCGCGGCTCTGAATATTGGGACGGCCTTTGCACGCATAATGCCCACATTATGAAAGCGGGCGGCAAATATTATATCTATTACATGGGCAACGACGGCGGCACCTCAAACAAAAAGGCAGAAGGCGACGCATGGTGGCGCAGCCGCAACGCGCAGCGCGTGGGCGTTGCCGTCGCAGATTCTCCATACGGCCCTTGGACGCGCTTTGATAAACCCCTGATTGCGCCCCGAGAAGGCGAAGTGCTCACCTCGACACCCACGGTCAGCGCGCGTGCTGACGGCGGGTTCTTGATGGTCTTTAAGGCGGTTAAAGATAACGGCACCGTTAAGGGCGGCGGCGTAACGCATTATGCGGCGCTTGCGCCAACACCCTTGGGGCAATGGACGCGCTTTGACAAGCCGTTTATAGAAACGCCGAAATCCGCCTTCCCGATAGACGATCATGTGGAATGGTTTGAGGGCGGCAAATATTACTGTATCGCAAAGGATCACGCCGCCTATGACGACAGGCTTGTCGACGGCCGCTATGTGCCCGACGCGCGCAACTCCCTCACGCCTGACGGTCGCGCGCTTTTGCTTTTTGAAAGTGCGGACGGGTTAAATTGGAAGCTTGCGCCGCAGCCTCTAGTGACGCGCTTTCAGATTAAATTTGCAAACGGCGAAGAGATGTTTTTCGAGCGCTTTGAAATGCCCAAAGTCTACATTGAAGACGGCAAAATCAAGGCGCTCTTTCTTGCGGCAAAACCGCGCGGCAGAGACGAAAGCTTTTCAGTCGCCCTGCCAATTAAGGAGCATTGAGAATTTAAGACATAAGCGATATCGTTAGAGTGTCTTGTTTACGGGAAAGAAATCCGTAAAAGCGTTGAGCATATGGACGCATTGCGAATGATGCAAACCCCTCAAAAAACGGTGCGCGTTTAAAAAGTATTGCATTAAGCGGGATTATTTTATTCCAATATCACAAGGCGGTCTTTAATGCGGCTTAAGCCGCGCAACCCCCAAACGGGCGCAAGGCAGTATATTCATCAAAAGGGCTGAGTAAAAATGAACTTCAATATTTCGGATACGAAAGGCGGCGATGGGCGCGGCATACCCGTATTCGTAATAAATCTGAAAGAGTCCGCAGGCAGGCTGCAAAAAATCAAAAAAAGTCTGGATGATATCGGGGTGCCCTTTGAACGCGTCGAGGCGGTTGCGGGGCGCGACTTGTCGGAGTCTGAAATTGCGCGGCATTACAGCGCCGCAATGAACAAGCGCCTATACTATACCCCCCTTACTCGCGGAGAAATAGGCTGCTATTTAAGCCATATAAAAGTCTGGCGTAAAATAGTTGACGAAAATCTCGACTGCGCGGTCATCCTTGAGGACGACGCCGTGCCTCATGCCGATTTCGCGCAAATCGGCAAAATTTTGGCGGGCTTTAAGCCCGACTGGGATTATATAAAGCTCATCAATCCCGGACATAAAAAGAAAATAGTGTCGGAGGTTCCCGCGCTGGGCGAATTTGAAGGGCGCTTTAAGATGGTTAGGTGGAAAAAACCTCCGGCTTATACCGCCGCGCAAATCGTCACAAAAAAGGCGGCCGAAAAACTGTTGTCGGTGCGGGACGTATTTTGGCGCCCCGTAGACGTCGATTTGCAGTATGAGTGGGAGCACGGGCTGAAAATCTGCGGCATTCTGCCCGAGCTTGTCGGGGTTGACGCCGACGCAAAATCCACCGTTCAAAAGAATATAAAGAAGTCGCATTATCCTTTTGCAAGGCCGCTTTGCAAAATCAAATATCTGATTGCGTCTTGCGCTTGGGCCGCAAAAAACAAATCAGGCATTTCCCGCAAACCCCTCTGAGCGCCCGCCATGAAAATTTCAATACTATACATAGCCACCGGCAGATACATCGCCTTTTGGGATGATTTCTATAAGAGCGCCCTGAAAAATTTTTTGCCCCAGGCCGAGAAAACCTTCGTCGTTTTTACAGACGCTAAATGCGAAAAAAGTTTCTCGAACAAGGATGTCAAATTGTTTGCCGTCGAGCGGCAGGGTTTCCCCTTGGACACGCTCATGCGCTTTAAGATTTTTATGCGCGCCCAAGAGATTTTGCGGGACTGCGACTACGCATTTTATTTTAACGCCAATATTGTTTTTAATGATGTTGTCGGCGTTGAAATTTTGCCCTCCGCAGCCGAAGACGGCCTTGTATGCGCCCTGCACCCATGTATGCGCAAGCGCGACATTTATACATATCCCTATGAGCGCAACCCTAAATCTTTGGCTTGCATAAATGCGGGCGAGGGCAGGTATTACGTGCAAGGCGCGCTCATAGGCGGCACTTCGGCGGCGTTTTTAAAAATGACGGGGGAACTGCTTGCAAATATCGATGAAGATTTGCAAAACGGCGTGGTGGCGCAGTGGCATGACGAGTCGCACTTAAACCGCTATATTTTGTACAAAAAGCCCAAACTTCTGGGGCTTGAATACCTGTGTCCGGACACCGCAAAGTATAGGAGTATGTGCCGCGGCAAGCCCAAGATATTGCTGCGCGAAAAGGGAAGTCCGGAATTCGGCGGGATTGATTTTATAAGGGGTAAAAGCGATGTGCGCAAAGATTCGTTTTGGCACAGGCTAAAATGGAGACTCGGGCTTAAGTAAGCCGCGTGCACACGTTAAGTGTTTCGCCTAAATGTTTAGGCCACGTGTATTTAACTTATGGCTACTTGTGATTGCAGACGTCAAAAATTTGTCCTGTCTGGGATGATAGCAGCACGTTAAGACTCACATCTGCGACTTTTTCAGGAGTAAGCAAGGTGGCTGTCGGCTCTTTTCCGAAGCTCTTAAAACGCATCGGCGTGGCGGTGCGTTCGGGCGAAATTACGTTTATTTTAATACCAAGCCCCATCCACTCTTCCGACAAAGCTTGGGTAAGGTTTACTATACCGGCCTTAACCGAAGAATAAATGGCATAAAGTGCGCGCCCCCTCGTGTATGAACTCGATGTAAAAAACAAAACGCCCCCCTTGCTTTCATGCAGATATTTTGGTGCGAATTGCGCGATATGAACGCAACCCATATAGTTTACGTCAACTTCGTTTCTTATGTCTTCTATATCTCTGGAATCCAAGCGACCCATCTTTAGTACGCCGGCAGTGTTTACTATGTAATCTATGCGTTTCTCTTTGCGGTAAATTTGGGCGAGGGCTTCGCCGACGCTATCGCGGTCGGAAATGTCTGTACCGCCGGATTTTGAAAGTGAAAACGCCGTTGCGCCGCATTTTCGGGCCTCATCAACAATGGCCTTACCGATGCCGCTCGATCCCCCGAATACCGCTAGCACTCTTCCCGCAAGCGCAGATTTGTCCGTATCGAAACACGGGGTCTTTCTCATTTGAAAGAGCTTGTCCGCAATGGATAAATCAATCGGATGCGTGATTTTTATGTTGTAGTCGCTGCCATTTACGACGTAAACATCGGCAAGTTTGTATTTCAATATAAGGCCGCAGTCGTCAGTTACTTCAACATCAGGATCGTTGTTTGCAAGCTCATGGGCGTGTCTTATTGTTCTTAAATCAAAGGCTTGAGGAGTTTGTCCGCGCCTTAAATACTTTCGTTGCGGAATCTCTTCAATAATGCTCGCGTCGTTAACCCTTATTATGGTGTCGGTAGATTCTATAGCCACATCTACCGCGTTGTGGAGCTTTAGAGCCGCGACGCATTCATCAATGATTTTTGCTTCAAGAAAAGGTCTTACTGCATCATGTATGAGCACTTTAGCGTTGTTCTCATTTATTGAGGAAATTCCTATAAATGAGCTTTCGCGGCGGGTTGCTCCGCCCGCCAGTATCTTTGATATTTTCGAATATCCGCCCTTGATCGCTATCTCCCTGACCCGATCAAGATAATTTATATGGCATACAATTATTATTGCGTCTATGGCGCGATGCGCCTCAAAAATTTCAATGGTGTGTTCTATTATCGATTTGCCGCCGATTTTTATGAACTGTTTGGGTACGTCCAGTCCGGTCCTTTCCCCTATTCCAGAAGCGAGAATGATGGCGTAATTTTTTGTTAAATTCATGGTTTATTTTTGCAATGCGGAAGCTTGTAGACTTTCTATGATGCGTTTTTCATTCGGATCAAGTTTGGCAAACATATTATGCCCAGATGTTATGCGGTTGGGATATTTCATGTAGTCTCCGTAAAGGCCTTTCAAATAATCATCGGGGTTTGCTATGCATTCAAATGAGTGTCCCTCAAAATCAATGCGTTTAAGCGGAAAAAAAGTTTCATAATCATAGAACCAGCGTTTCCAAATATGCGGAAACTCCAAACCCCAAAACACGTCAGGTTTTTCATCATTGCGTCCAGAACCCTTTTTTTCAAGAATATACTCGTCCCTTATTGCAAGAATTTTCCTTATTGTCTCGATATCGCCGATTTTATTATCAAAGGATTCGGTAATATATTTTCGCCATTTTTTTGCTTCAAGAGTTTTAAGCGCCCTCTCTTCCGGCAAGAGGCGGCGGCTATAGAGGTCAAACGGGAAAATATCTATAAATAGGTTCGGACATTGCCTGTGGAGAACCTTGATGATGCAAAGCCCGGGATGTGTCGGAGAACGGAAGTAGGCGGCATAAATATTTTTATCCGAGGCGGATTCTTTAAATGCGTCTATTACTCTGTCGTAATCATTCCTGATCATTCCTACATCTATATCGTCATCCCACGGTATGAATCCTTTGTGTCGAACGGCTCCAAGCAATGTGCCGCCGTCAAGCCAGATATGCAAATCGTTCTTTTCGCACACGTTTTTAAGCTCTATAAGCAGAGCCAGATTTGCAAGCTGTATGTTGCGCAGCTGCCCTTCTGCGGGCGGCAAAGTTGTTATGTCCATTCCGCGTCTCTTACATTCATAATACGGACTTTGCTTTTTAAGCTTCGCATATTCGCGTTTCATGAATGTTATTTTTAAACCTAATAGGCGTATGCGCCAATGCGTGTGATTATGGTTTTTAAAAGAAAATAAGTACTTTTCCGCCTTCGTCTTAAAATAAGTAGCATACAGCGCCTTCCAAAAACCGAATTCAAAAAATGCCAGCGGCTTGTGCTTTATAAACTCCCCAAGAGCCGCGCCGCGTTTCTTGCCCCGTTTTTCAAACGCATCCGTCGGCATTGCCCAAGGTGTGAGTTGCAGATAATTATAATAGTGTTCATTGAAAAAATCGCACGGATCCTTGACACACGACTTTTCACCGCCCGTGTAGCGTATTATTTTTGGTATTGCACCATAGGCTGGTCGCACATCGAAATCCAGCACCTGTATGCCCAAAGACGAATCTAAAATTTTTACGGAGCCTCTGAGTGCGGTATTTATCACAGCTTGGATGTCGGCCTGTGTTGAGGGGTAATGTGCCGGCGCGATCGCGCGATATTTGTCTTCAATGCCGCTATGTCTTATTTTTTGAAGATCAAGCAGCATAATTCCCGTATCGATAAAATATCTATTCTTATCCTGCGTGAATCGTTTGAAATCGTCAACTCCCGCCGCTGCGCAAATTCCCAAGTCCGTATGAAATAAATCTGCAAGGCTAGTGTTTACAACCGTATAGCTATCAAGATAAATTATGCGGTCGATATGGTGGAGGATTTCGGCAAGTTTTAGCTTGTAAAGGTACGCAGGCGGGGGGGCGGAATCGGCTTTTACGTCGTCATATTCAGCAAATACTCCTTCATTCGGCTTTACGAAAAAGATTTCGCAGGTAGCAATAGATTTAAGAGACAAGAAATTGCGCCTATTGGCGTCAGATATTCCCCCGTCAATTATATAAATGGACAGAATATCATTTTTCCTGTTGGCATTACTTAAAATTGATGCTATTGCCGCACCAATATCGCGGGCGTTGTCATCGTCCGAAGAAAAGCAAACGTTAATTTCATTCATTAATCACTCATCTGTTATTCAATCGTTCGTTTGCCTTTGACAGCAAAGCGGAAAGCTTGCGCAAAACACATACGTTTCAATATATATTCCATTATATATTATTTGTCCATCTAAGTAAATTTAGAGGATTAAAAATGAATGTGTCAAGCAAGTTTCAGGCAGGCTTTTACGCAAGGGTCAATTTTACGATCCTCTTTATTAGCACAGTGCGGCGGCAATATCGAATCTAAGAAGACGCAAGCCCTTAACTCGAAGCAAAATGGTAAAAAGCGGTATATAAAACACGCTTGCGTGTTCCTGTTAAAAACTTATCGCAAACGCAAAATCGGCAATTTTCAGTCATACTTTTTTTAATTGCGGGTTTTGAAATTGATGAACCGCATGACTGGGCTATTGTAGAAGGCTTGATGAAAAACCGCGGATACGCCGAATGAAATTTTGTTCGGCGGCTTAAATCGGCGCCCGCGCAAAAATCAAAACAAAAAAGCGCAGATTGCTCTGCGCTTTTTTTATGGGGCAAGCCCCGCGAAGGTCTGTTTTGCTTTTAAACAATGCAAAGGTGCGCGCCTAGAAGAGGTGCGCGCCCACGGCTTCAAGCTTTTGTATGAAGGCCGGGTCTGCGTTTGAATCCGTGATGATTTTATCCATCATGTCAAAATCCGCAAAAAAGCGAGTGCTGCGCACGCCAAACTTTGTGGAGTCGCAAATGAAAATGCGCTCTTGGCAAAGCGGCAGCACATTTTCCTTAAATTCTGCGTGCACTTCAACGGCTTCGCTCGCCCCCCTGTCAAGGTCAAGGCCGTTGCCCGAGAAGAAAATTTTGTCCACGGAAAACTTTTTTACCGCCGACCACGACAGATAGCCGCCGAAGCTGTGGCTTTCGCGGTCAAGCTTGCCGCCCGTGAGTATGGTGGTAATATTGGGTTTGCCCATTAGCGGCATGACGACGTCGTGCGCGTTCGTGATTACGGTAAGCTTCATGTCGGGCAGCGCCTCTGCGAGCGCCAGCGCCGTAGAGCTTGCGTCTAGCAAAATGGTCTCGTTCTCTTTTATGAGCGTCAGCGCCTTGTTCGCGATTTCCTGCTTGGCGGCGCGGTTTTCTTTAAGGCGCTTGTGCAAGGGCAGGTCGTTCAGGCGCTTTTCGATGCGCAAAGCTCCGCCGTGTGTGCGGATGAGCTTATTTTCGGCGTCGAGGCTTTCCAAGTCTCGGCGTATGGTTTCGTCGGTCACGTTGAAGAGCTTGGCTAGCTCTATCGTGCGCAGACTGGGCTGCGATTCGAGCATATTCAAGATTACCCTGTGGCGTTGTCTTGCTAACATACTCTTCAAAATTGCGGTATTTATGTATGTGTCAAATATTTTCAACTTTTTGGAGTTGGATTTTCGCAAAAATGTTGGAAAACTTTGAAAATATGCTTGATTTTCTGGAAAAACTTTGAGAAATCTATTCCGACAATAACAAAAAAGGTTTGTTTTTTTTAGGAAAACTTGCATTTTTAGCTACAAAAATTAACAACATCACATTTCGATTATGGCAAATTTTGGGAAAGTGACGGAGAACAGGGTCCTCATAGAAAATATGATAAGAGAGGCCGTGTATAAAGAGCTCGGCCTTGCCGCACCCAGGCACATTCTTGCGCCCAATCCGCTCGTGGTAAATGTCAGCGCCCGCCATTGCCATCTCACGCAAGAGGCGGTAAACGCGCTCTTTGGCGAGGGTCACCAGCTTACGGTGCACAAATGGCTTTATCAAGAGGGGCAGTTTGCCGCAAAAGAATCGGTAACGCTTATTGGTCCGCGCAGCCGCGTAATATCAAACCTGCGCATTTTGGGGCCTTGCAGAAACATCAACCAAGTTGAACTTGCCCTTACCGATGCGCGCGGTCTGGGTTTTGACGTTCCGCTGCGCCACAGCGGCGACATAAAGGGCACGCCGGGCTGTATGCTTATGGGCCCCAACGGTTTTTATGAGATGGATTCAGGGGTTATAAGGGCGGGCAGGCATGTGCATATGAGTCCGGAGGACGCCGCTTTTTACGGCGTTAAGGATAGGGAGCTTATGGCTCTTAAAGTTTACGGAGATTGTCCCCTTACCTTTGAAGACGTGCTTTGCAGGGTTGCAAAGGGATTGCGCTTGGAAGTTCATATAGACACCGACGAAGGCAACGCCTGCGGTCTTGAAGACGGCGTGGTTTGCGAGCTTGTAAAAAAGGCCGCAAAGTAGGCGCAATTAAAAAAATTTACGGGTATACACCGAATTTAAACAAACAACAAAAATCCAAATAAGGAATAAAATGAGCGAATCAATAGGCATGATAGAAACTAAGGGCTTTACGGGCTCCGTAGAAGCTACCGACGCCATGGTCAAGGCTGCGAGCGTCGAGCTTGTGGGTCGCGTCCAGATAGGCGGCGGCTTTATCACCGTGATAATCAAGGGCGACGTGGGCAGCGTAAAGGCGGCCGTTGAAGCGGGCGCACAGGCGGCGGCTTCGGTCGGCGAATTTTTGGGTTCGAGCGTGATTGCGCGCCCCCATGCACAGCTTCTCGAAGCTTTCGTAAAATAACATTTAAAAACTAAGGAAATAACCATGAGCAAACAAGCATTGGGCATGATAGAAACCAAGGGCCTCGTATCGGCCATCAACGCGGCGGACACGGCTCTCAAGTCGGCTTCGGTTCAGCTGCTGGGCTGGAAGAAAGTGGGCAGCGGTCTCGTTGCGGTTTTCTTTTCGGGCGACGTTGCAAGCGTAAAGGCCGCCGTCGACGCAGCCGCGGGTGCGGCTTCAAAAGTCGGCGAAGTGGTCGCGGTTGACGTGATTGCGCGTCCGCATGAAGACCTCTCGAAGCTCGGCGAATTCGTCGGCTAGTTTCAACTTTAAAAGATTCCTCATTTTTTATGCGAGTTCTCGTCGCCAATGTCGGCTCCACAAGCTACAAATACACGCTCTTTGACGTAGTTGAAGAGCAGTGTGTGCGCGTGGCCGGCGGCGGTATCGAGCGCGTTACAAACTACGCGGGCGCCATTGAGGAGGCGTTGGCGGATTTGAAGAAAAAGGCGGACGTAAGTCCGCAGGATATCGACGCCGTAGCCTTCAAAACGGTGCTCGGCAAAAACCTTTCGGGGTTGGTGAATGCCGACGAGCGCGCAATAAAGGCGCTTGACGACATGGCGGAAGTGGCACCCGCGCACAATCCGCCCTATATAGGCGCGATACGCGCTTTTGAAAAAATCCTGCCTCGCGCGCGCCGCATGGCGCTCTTTGAAACTTCATTTTATGCGTGGGCGCCCCGCGCCTGGTTCAGGTATGCAATACCCAAAACTTGGCATGAGGCGGGCATAAAAAGAAACGGGTTTCACGGGGCAAGCCACAAATACGCGGCGGAACGCGCAGCGCAAATATGCGGCCGCGAAGACGCCGCCGAAAGCGCGCGCATGCTTTACGTAAACAAGGGGCCGCTTAAGCTGGGCACACCATTTAGGTCCGTAAACTGCCACTTGGGCGGTTCAAGCTCCGTATGCGGCATACTAAACGGCGCGGCCATAGGCGCAAGCATGGGCTTCAGTCCGCAGGGCGGCCTGCCCCAAAATAACAGAGTTGGGGATTTAGACCCCATGGCGGTGTCTTTTGCGATAAAGACGCTCGGGCTCACGCTTGAAGACGCCATGCAAGACCTTTCAAAACGTTCGGGACTGCTAGGTATAAGCGGCGTTTCAAACGATTTGCGAGACATCATTGCAGCCGCAAAAAACGGCAACGACGACGCAAAGCTGGCGATAGAAGTTTTAAACCACTCGACCCGCACGCACATAGGCGGCTTTGTGGCAAATTTGGGCGGGCTTGACTGCATAAGCTTCAGCGGCGGCATAGGCGAAAACGATGCCGAAGCCAGGGCCGAAATCTTAAGAGGTTTTGCCTTTATGGGGCTTGAGCTTGACGAAAAGAAAAATGCCGAAATCGTCGGGAAAAAAGAGGGGCTGATAAGCGCGCCTTCTTCAAAAATAAAGGCGGCGGTTGTATGCGCCGACGAAGAAATTGTGATTGCCCGCGAGGTTGCGCGCGCTCTCGCAAACGAAAAATAAAATTTGATGATATTTAACAAAACAACAAAAACTAAAAAAGGAAAAAGACAATGGCTAATGCAATAGGTATTTTGGAAACCAAAGGTTTGGTCGCCGCCGTTAAGGGCGCCGACGCTATGCTCAAGGCTGCGAGCGTTTCGCTCACGGGTCCCGTCAAGGATGCGGGCGGCGCTTATATGAGCGTGCAAATCGCGGGCGACGTTGCCAGCGTTAAGGCCGCCATCGACGCGGGCGCACAGGCCGCTTCGGAAGTCGGCAAAGTGCTCAGCGCACACGTGATTGCGCGCCCCAGCGAAGAGCTTTGCGCATCGCTTTGCGCAGCAAAACCCGCCGCGGTAAAGAAGTAAGAGGGGCAATACAATGCTTCTTGCAAAAGTAACCGGCCAAGTGGTCGCCACCCAGAAGGACGGCAAGTTGAAAGGGCGCAAGCTCTCGATATTGCGGCCCTTGCAGGTGGACGAACAGGGCAACCTCGTGGAGGGCAAAAGCACCGTTGTGGCACTCGATTCTTTGGGTGCGGGCGAAGGTCAGGTTGTGCTCTTCTGCCAGGGCTCAAGCGCTAGGCAGGGCGAGGGGCTCAAAGAGGTGCCCGTAGACGCTGCGGTTGTCGGCATAGTCGACAGCATAGACGTCATGTCAAAAACCCTATATAAAAGCGGTAACAAACAATGAGTTTGCAAATAGACGAAGAATCATTGCGCAAGATAGTGCGCAGCGTGGTTGAAAAGCTCGCTTCAGAGGGCGCGCAAGCGCCTTCATGCGGATGCTCCGCGGGTGCGGGCGCTTCCGCAAGCGGCGAGCACGGCATATTTAACGACGTAGACGCGGCCGTGGCCGCGGCAAAGCAGGCGTATCAAAAGCTTGTAAAGCTCGGCATACAGGGGCGCAACGACGTCATAAAAATCGTCAAGGACATGACGATTGCCAGAGCCGAAGAGTGGGGCAAGTTTGAATATGAAGAAAGCAAGATAGGCCGCCTCGATCACAAGATTGAAAAGCTTAAGATTGTGGAGCTTGTGCCCGGTACCGACTGGATACGTCCAGACGCCTTCAGCGGAGACGACGGCATAATGCTCGAAGAATATACCCCCTACGGCGTGATAGGCGCAATAACTCCCCTTACGCACTCCATCCCGACAATAGCGGGCAATGTGGTAAGCATGGTGGCGGCGGGTAATGCGATAGTTTTCAACCCGCATCCCGGCGGCGCAAAAAGCGCGGTTTTGGCGATTAGCGAATTTAACAAAGCCATAGAAAAGAAGCTGAATATCTCAAACCTTCTTTGCTGCATAGAAAAGCCCACGCTGGACACTTTTGCGGCGCTCACCAAGAACCCCGACATCGCCATGCTTTGCATAACCGGCGGGCCGGGCGTTGTGGCGGCGGCGATGAAGTCGGGCAAAAAGAGCATTTGCGCGGGTCCCGGCAATCCGCCCGTAATCGTCGATGAAACCGTCGACGCGAACAAGGCCGCCAAAGACATCATCAAAGGCTGCGCCTATGACAACAACCTGCTTTGCGTAGGCGAAAAGGAAGTGTTCGTGGTAGAAAAGGCCTACGACAAATTCATTTTCGCAATGAAGGTAAATGGCGGCTATGAAATTTCTGGCGCGGCGCTTGAAAAGCTTACGCAGGCCGCCTTTGAAAAGAAGGGCGAGCATTATGTGCTTAAGCGCGACTTGGTCGGCAAGGACCCCGAAGTTTTGGCGAAGGCCGCAGGCGTCATAATACCGCGCGGCACGCAGCTTTTGTTTGCGCAGACCGACGCAAACCACCCCTTTGTGGTTGAAGAGCAGATGATGCCCATGCTGCCGATAGTAAAATGCAAAGACTTTGAAGAGGCGCTTGAGTGCGCGGTCAAGGCGGAGCACGGTTATAAGCACAGCGCCATCATACACTCCCTCAACGTCTCGCGCATGACAGACATGGCGCGCGCGCTCAGCACGACGGTCTTTATCAAGAACGGACCTTGCGTTGCGGGTCTGGGCCTGGGCGGCGAAGGCTACCTTTCATACTCAATTGCCACCGCCACGGGCGAGGGCATAACAAGCCCCAAAACTTTCACCCGCAAACGCAGGTGCGTGATGGTCGGCAATCTAAGCATAATTTAACTTAAACCTTAATGCAAAAGGCCAGAATAGTGGGAAATGTGGTTGCTGCTTGCGCGCATAAAAGCGCCAAGGGGCACTCGCTTTTCTTATGCCAGCCCATTGACGAAAACGGCGAAGATTCGGGCGACCCCGTCGTCGCAATCAGCCCTTTCGGCGGCGGCATGGGTTCTACTGTGGTGGTCTCGGCAGACGGTTTGGCAACGCGCGGCTATGTGAAAGATCCCAAAAGCCCGCTCAGAATGTCGATAATTTCTATATTGGACGAATAGCAACATGAAGCTCGGATTTGTCATAGGCAGGATTTCCCTGAACCGCAAAGACCCCTCGTTTGAGGGCGACAGGTGGCTCATGGTATCTCCCATTGAAAAGTCCAACTTTAAGGCTCTCAAATTCTGCGTTTCAAAGGCGGTGAATCTCGTGGTTTACGATTCCATGAATTCTCGCCTCGGGGACGTAATCGGATATGTGGAGGGCGCGGAGGCGGCGGTGGCCTTTAACAGACCAACCCCCGTAGACGCCTACAGCGTAGCCATCATAGACAAGATAAATTACTTTCCAGAGGCAAAATAACTTTACAAAAACACCATGAAAAAAGTTTACACACTCAAGGATGTTGAAGAAATCCTAAACGGCGGCGGCACGGTGCCCGCAGACGCCATATTGACGCCCTCCGCAAAGGACGCAATCAAAGCCGCGGGCAAAGCGCCCTCAAAGGCGGCTTCAACTGCAGCGGCCGCGGGCGGCAACGACGCCTATGAGATTCCGGACAGCGAGTATAAATGGACGCCCGGCGCAGACCCGAAGACTAAGGAGGAAATCCAGAAGTTCTTCACGTCGCCCGCCGTTGAAAAGCTTAAGAGGCTCATAGTAGACCTCGGCCGCCGCTCATACTCAAAGAACTATAACGACGGCAACGGCGGCAACTTCAGCGTGCGCGTAGGCGACAACATAGTGCTTTGCACCCCCACGATGATTTCAAAGGGCTCTATGACCACAGAAGACATGTGCTTTGTGGATATGACGGGCAAACAGATTGCTGGGCGCCGCAAGAGGACGAGCGAAGTTTTGGCGCACTTGGCCATCATGAACCGCCAGCCCCTTTGCAAGGCTTGTTGCCACGCTCACCCGCCGCACGCAACCGCCTTTGCGCTTGCGGGCGTAACGCCCCCCACCTGCGTAAATCCCGAGACCGAAATTTTCATAGGCCGCGTAGGCTTGGCCGATTACGGCACGCCCGGCACCCAGAAGATGGCAGATGCCGTAGGCGAAGTCGGCCAAAAGCACGACTGCGTATTCATGGTAAACCACGGCGTTATGACCTGGGCAAAGGATATAGAAACCGCTTTCTGGAAGATGGAAAACGTTGAGGCGCATTGCTATACTTCTATGCTCGCCTCCCAGATAGGCTCTGGCCCCAAGCACTTTACGAACGATCAGGCGAAAGAGCTTCTGACAATCAGAAAATCTCTCGGGATGTTAGACTTCAGCAAGGGTCTTGACGAATGCAAGCTTTGCGATTGCGGCACCACGGGCGAAATCGGCACTGTTTGCCGCCCCGCAGAAGCTTCAGCGCCCGCAAGCGGCCCCTTAAATCCGGACGCCGAAAAGCTTATAGACCAGATAACCAAACTCGTAATCAAGCAGCTCGGAGGCAAATAGCATGAAAGTAAGCATAATAGGCGGCGGCGGCAGGGTAGGTTCTTGCGCGGCCTTTGCAATACAAGTAAGCGGTATCGCTTCTCAAATACAGCTTATAGACGCAAATGCGGATATGTGCGACGGCGAAGCCCTTGATATGCTGCACGCTTCAAGCGTCTACGGCGGCAGAATATACTCAGGCTGTTATAAGATGGCGGCCGACAGCGATATTTTTGTAATCACCGCGGGCCTCAGGCGCAAGCCCGACGAAAGCAGGCTTGATTTGATAAACCGCAACGTATCGCTTTTCAGGCAGATTTTGGGCAGCATCAAAGAGGGCGGCTTTAAGAAGGAAGCCATAGTCTTTGTGGTTTCAAACCCCGTAGACGTGCTTACATACCTTGCCGCCAAAGAGCTTGGGCTGCCCGAAAATCAGGTTCTCGGCTTGGGCACCATGCTTGATACGGCGCGTTTTCGTTCTCTCATGGCGGCAGAGCTTAAGGTGCCCGCAGACCAAATCAGCGCAATGATTTTGGGCGAGCACGGCGATACGATGTTCCCCGTCTGGAGCGCGGCAACCTTAAACGGTCTTTCGCTTAAGGGCATAGAGGGCTACAACCTCAATTTCCAAAACAAGATTTTTGAGCGCACGCGCACGAGCGGCGCCGAAGTCATCAAGAAAAAGGGCGGCGCAGGTTGGGCGGTGGGTGCAACCATAGCCGAGGTTGTTGAAGCAATCGCGCTTGACGCGCACAAGATTTTGCCGGTGTCGTCAATGCTTAACGGCGTTTACGGCTTGCGCGACGTTTGCATAAGCGTGCCCGCCGTTGTGGGGCGCGCGGGTGTGCGCGGCCATAGAGAGCTTGAGCTTTGGCCCAAGGAATTGCAGGAGCTGCAAAACAGCGCAAAGGCTCTTAAAACCACGATAGCGGCTTGCGGCAAGTAGTTTTTGGCCTTAAAAAAGCCCCAAACGCGCGCAAATTTTAGGGTTTGCGCGCCGTTTTTATGTAAATTGCCTAAAAAAATGGTTGCAAATCATGGGGCAAGGCGGATAGTTTTATCGTTTAATTTATAAAGTATAAGGAGAATATACCTTGAGAGCAGATTATCTTAAACAGGCACATGAAATAATCCAGGACCCGAACATCCTCATAAATGTCGTGTCGCGCAGGGTTAAGAATCTTAAGAACGGCGCAAGACCTTTGGTGGAGTCGCTCGAAAAGCTGTCTTTGGAAGACATTGCACTTCTTGAAGTAATCAAGGGCAAAATAGCTTATGAGCTTTACTCTTTCCCCAAAGAGAATGAGTAGTGCGTCTTCAGGCGCTTAAGGCGCAAAATTTCTTACTCAAAAGCCTTGTCAGAGAACCGCGACAAGGCTTTTAGTTTCTAAACGCATAAAATGGCGAAAAACGAGGCAGAGCAAAAGGGTCGCATAACAGAGATACGCAACCGCAAGGCGTCGCATGACTATTTTGTCGGCGAAACTTTTGAGGCGGGCATAGAGCTGCGCGGTACCGAAATCAAGAGTCTGCGCCAAGGCAAGGCGCAGATAAACGACGCCTTTATCCGCATAGAGCGCGGCGAAGCCCTGCTTTATAACGCCCATATTTCAGAGTATGATTTCGGCAACATCAATAACCATGTGCCCGCGCGCGCCCGCAAGCTGCTCTTGCATAAGAAAGAAATTTTAAAACTGAAATCGGCTACGGACGTCGGCGGCGTGTCCATAATACCGCTCAAAATTTATTTCAAAAAGAGTTTGGCAAAAGTCTTGATTGCCGTCTGCAAAGGTAAGAAGCTTTACGACAAGCGCGAAGACTTAAAAAAGGACATAGCCCTTAAAGAGGCCAAGCGCGCAATATCTTACCGCAATTTTGAACGCTAAAAAGCATCATGCCGGAGATTCAAGACCCAAGTTTGCACATAATTTTGCATAACCCGCAGATTCCGCAAAATACGGGCAGCATAGGCCGCCTTGCCGCAATTTTAAACGCGCGCCTGCACCTCATACACCCGCTCGGCTTTATAATTACCGACAGCCGTCTGCGCCGCAGCGGCATGGATTATTGGTTTGATTTGGACGTAGTCCACCACGCCTCTTGGGAGGCCTTTAAAAAGTCTGACAAAACGCCGCCGCTAACGCGCATCTGGATGCTTTCAACCAAAGAAAAGGCCGTGACGATTTGGGATGCCGAATTTAAAAAAGGCGACGGGCTTTTGTTCGGCTCTGAAGGCGAGGGCTGCCCGCAATTTTTGCATGAAGAGCTTGCCTCTACGCGCCTGACAATACCGCAGCCCAACCCCAAACTGCGCAGTCTCAACCTCGCCATGGCCGCAGGCATAGCCGCCTACGCCGCCTTGGGGCAAATCATAAAGAGGTGATGGCGGAAGTAGCGTTGTGCTTTTTTATAATGTTATTATTATGATTAAATTATTATTTTTAATCATAATAAATTAAATATTAAACGCGGTGCCCAGGTTGTGCTCTATATAGGTTTCGCCTTTGTGGGAGCCTTCGTCGACAAGCAAAGTTTCCGTATAGCCCTCGAAAAATGTGTTTAAGGAGATTGCGGCGCACTCAAGCTCTTTAAGTATCATGCCCACTTGCGGGGTGTAGACGCCCTTGTTATTGTCGTCGCGCCCGGCGGCGGCGGCGTTTGATACGCAAGTTACGCCCCGACACTTTACCAAGCGCAGCTGGCAAGATTTTTCATTCGGCAAAACTGCGGAATTGTCTTTGCCGTTGCGCCTGAAAATATTGCCCGTGATTGTGAGCGTCTTCATATCTTCGGCGTTGAGGGCGGCGCCCCAATTGCGGTCAAAGCAGTTGCCCGTTACGTTCCAAGTGCTGCCCGCGTTTAAGTGCAGCCCGTGGCCGCCGTTCCACTCTACGCGGTTTGCCGTGAATTTTACCGTGCCCACGCGCTCTTCTGAACCGAAGCCGTGGCTGCCGTTGCTCGCAAACTGGTTATCCATAACAAAGCCGTCCCACCCGCGCAGCATCACGCCGCAGCCGCCGTTACTTTGCATTATGTTGCGGCGTATGATAAACAGCCACACGCGCTGCAAATACAGGCCGTGGCCGGAGAAATTTTGAATCTTACAGTCGTCGACTACGACGCAGTCTTCTTCGGGGCTGACCGACGGGTTATTTAAATATATGCCGTGTATGGTTTTTTTTGCGCCCTTTATGCCGCGTAAAAACAATCCGCAAATATGCACGCCGTAAGCGCGCGTGATATCCAAAACGCAGCTTGCGTTTTCATCCTCCAAAATCAGCATTGCGCCGCCGTCGCCCCTATACGCCCACTTGGGCTCTGCAAGCAGGGCGGTGTTTCTATGCACCTTCAAATCTTTGCACAAATATTTGCCCGCAGGGAAGTATACCGTGCCGCTTACTTCGCCCGCCGCATCAAGCGCCTTTTGTATGGCGGGGCTGTCGGACGTTTTGCCGTCGCCCTTTGCGCCAAAGTCTTGCACGTTGAAAAACGCGCCGCTTTTTGCGCCCGCCTTTGCTTCTGCGGCGTCTAAACTTGTGCCTGCGGCCGCCGCAAAAAGCCCCGCCGCGCCAAAACCCACACCCTTTAAGAATTCTCTCTTTGTATTTTTCATAAACCCCCGTATATTTTAATTTTAAAACCCGCTTAAAGATAAAAGATTTAAATATAAACCTTCGTTAAGCGGGTAAAACATAAAAAAGAATAGGGTCGCGCGTCAAGATTTGTTTAAGCGTCAAAATTAAAGACCGCTAAATGCGGACAACTTAAAAAATGCATACAGGCATAAAAAAACCCCCGAAAATCGGGGGCTTTCAAACCTAAAACCTGAAATAAATTCTTAAAATTAGCGGTTTTCGTAACGCTGGCGGAGCATATTATTAAATGCTGCAACCTTGTTCTTACGACGCTTAATTTCTGAGGGCTTTTCAAAATAGCGCTTTTGACGCACGTCGCGAATGACGCCTTCGCGGTCAAGTTTCTTCTTGAGCCTGCGCAACGCCTTTTCCATCGCTTCGCCTTTACGTAATTTAACTTCTACTGACATTCCGTGTTCACCTCCTTCGGGGGATGGGGAAACCTGGTTTCCCTTAAATTTGAGCCGCACAGAGTGCAAAACCCCTCCGTTTTTGTCAAGATATTTATTAAATAAGGAAATTTTATTTAAAAAGTGTTGCAAAGGGGGGGCGGCTTGGGCTTAAAAATAGTCCCCGAACATGAAATATATTTTTATTACAGGCGGCGTAGTTTCATCTTTGGGTAAGGGCTTGGTGTCGGGCGCGCTCGGCGCGCTTTTGGAGACCAGAAACTTAAAGGTAAGATTGCAGAAATTTGACCCTTATTTGAATGTTGACCCGGGCACTATGAGCCCCTTTCAGCACGGCGAAGTTTACGTGCTTGACGACGGCGCAGAGACAGACCTTGACTTAGGGCATTACGAAAGGTTCACAAACTCCAAGTTGAGCCGCTTCAACAATTTGACATCGGGTCAGATTTACGAAAGCGTCATACAAAAAGAACGCAGGGGCGATTATTTGGGCAAGACCGTGCAGGTCATCCCGCACGTCACCAACGAAATCAAAAACAGGCTTTACCAGTCGGGCGACGACATTGATGTGCTTATTACGGAAATCGGCGGCACCATAGGCGACATCGAGGGGCTGCCCTTCCTTGAAGCCATGCGCCAGTTTGCGCTTGAAGTGGGCAAAGAAAACGTCCTTTTCATACACGTTACGCTCATACCCTATCTGCGCGCGGCCGGAGAGCTTAAGACAAAACCCTCGCAACAGAGTGTCGCAAAGCTTAGGGAAATCGGCATACAGCCCGACATCTTGGTTTGCCGCACAGAGCAGCCCCTCACGCTGGATATGCGCCAAAAGCTCTCGATGTTTTGCAATGTCGAGCTTAAGGCCGTGATTGAAGAGCGCGACGTTGAAAATTCTATTTACGAACTGCCGCTCATGCTCGCAAGCGAAGGCATGGATCAGTTGGCGGTGGATAAGCTGGGCATAAAAAGCGGCCCGTCCGATATTTCGGGGTGGAATGAGATTGTCCGCAAAATACGCTTTCCCAAAAAGAAGGTTAAGGTTGCGGTGGTCGGCAAATACATAGATTTGCAAGACGCCTACAAATCAATTTACGAAGCCCTTGCCCACGCGGGCATAGGCAATGACTGCAAGGTTGAAGTTACCCGCGTAGACTCCGAACTCGTTGAGGCAAACGGTCCCGAGAAGGAAATAGGCAAGGTTGACGGCATACTCATACCCGGCGGCTTCGGCGATCGCGGCATCGAGGGCAAAATAATGTCTGCGCGCTATGCGAGAGAAAACAAAATCCCCTACTTCGGTATATGCCTGGGGCTGCAAATCGCCGTCATTGAATTTTCAAGAAATGTGCTAGGCTTGCAAAACGCCAACAGCACGGAATTTAACGAAAAGACGCCCAACCCCGTGATAGACATCATGGAAGAGCAAAAGGCCGTAAAGGAAAAGGGCGCAACAATGCGCTTGGGCTCTTACGAATGCGCGCTTGAAGACGCTTCAAACGCCCGCGCGGCCTACGGAGAGGCCGTAATACACGAGCGCCACAGGCACAGGTTTGAAGTAAACAACGCCTATCGCGACAGGCTCGTTAAGGGCGGTATGCGCATAGGCGGCATAAACCCAAAGCGCGACTTGGTGGAGATTATGGAAGTGAAAAACCATCCGTGGATGGTGGGCGTGCAGTTTCACCCCGAATTTCGCTCTAAGCCTAGCGCGCCGCACCCGCTTTTTTGCGCGTTCGTAGCCGCCGCAATAACACATTCGGAAGGTTCGCTTTAAATGATATTCGACGCTTCAACCGGCAAAACGCTTTTCATACTCGGGCCTTGCTCTCTTGAAAATAAGGAGCTGGCTTTTGAGGTTGCGCGCGAAGTAAAGCGCCTTGAAGCGCGCTTTGCCAAAGAGGCCGTCTTTGTATTTAAGGGCAGCTTTGACAAGGCCAACAGAACCAGCCTTAAAAGCCCGCGCGGCACGGGGCTTGAAGAGGGGCTTGAAATTTTTAAGGCCGTAAAAAAAGAGTTCGGCCTTAAAACCCTTACCGATGTGCATGAAACCCACCAGTGCGCCGCCGTAGGCGAGGTTTGCGACGTTTTGCAAATCCCGGCGTTTTTATGCAGGCAGACCGACTTGCTTGTGGCCGCCGCGCAAACCGGCAAAACCGTGAACGTAAAAAAGGGGCAGTTTTTGTCTCCGGCGGAGATGGAGTTTGTGGTGGCAAAACTGCGCCAGGCAAACGCAAAAGAAATTTGGCAGACCGACAGGGGAACATTTTTCGGCTATCAGAATTTGGTGGTCGATATGCGCTCTTTCATGATTATGGGCGGCTACGGCACCCCCACTTTGCTTGACGCAACGCACTCTGTGCAGTTGCCGGGCGCGGGCGGCGGCGTAAGCGGCGGCGACAGGCGCTATGTGCCGCTGCTTGCAAAGGCCGCAATGGCGGCGGGCGCAGACGGGCTTTTTATAGAGACGCATCCGCGCCCCGAAAGCGCAATGTCGGACGCGGCAACCCAACTGCCCTTAAGTCAGCTTGAGGGGCTTTTGGAAACTTGCCTTAACATAAGGCGCGCCGCAAAGTAAGGGAAAAAATGCAATCTAAGCTTTATCTTGAAACCGCCATCGAAACCGCAAAGACCGCAGGGCTGCGCCTTAAGGGCGTGCGCACGCGCCGCATAAATTCAGACGCGGGCAACGACGTAAAACTGCAAGAAGACATAGACAGCGAAATTTTCATCCGCGAAAAACTTTCGACTACGGGCATACCCGTAATCGGCGAAGAAAAGGGCGGCGACGCAAGCCTAATGCGGGGCGACGGCCTATATTGGGTTGTAGACCCCATCGACGGCACTTTCAATTTTTTGCGCGGCATACCCGGCGTATGCGTAAGCATAGGCCTGATGCGCGGCATGAAGCCCGTTGTAGGCGTGGTTTACGACTTTACCCGCGATGAGATGTTTGCGGGCGGCGCAGGGCTGCCTTTGCAGATAAACGGCAAAACCGTCCGCCCCGAGTGGGCTTGCAACGTCTCGCAAGCCGTCATGATGACGGGTTTCCCGAGCATTACGGATTATTCTACCGAGGCGCTTGCCGAATTTATACAGGTTGTTCAGAAGTTTAAAAAAGTGCGCATGTGCGGAAGCGCGGCGCTTGCAATGGCGTGGGTTGCCGCCGGCAGAGCCGATCTTTACCGCGAAATAAGGGTGAACCTCTGGGACATCGCGGGGGGGCTCGCCCTTATGGAATCTGCGGGCGCGGTTTATGAAATTTCTTCGGCGGGCATAGAGGGCAAGCCCATGTGTCTTATAATTAAGGCCGCCGCCAAGAAGGAGTTTATCATTTAATGAAAAACGGCAGATTTTTAAGCCACTTGTTCAGGTGCCTTACTTGGGACGACATCGACGAAGTTTATGTGCAGGCGCTGGTCAAGCAGGCGCGATTGGAGGATATAGAGGGATTGGGCTTAAGATATAAGCCGCATTCCCCCAAAGACGTTACCACCCTTACGCTGCCGCAGGGTTTGACGGGCAAGGCGGCGCTTAAAGCCCGCAATGATCTGACGCTTTGCGGCGTGTATTTGGTGCCCGCCGTTTTGAACGAATATGCGCACCACTCTAAAGAGGGGGACTGTTTTTTTACCGCGGCTGCGGCCGACGGCGAAAGGCTCGCAAAGGGCGCTCTGATAGGCGAGATTGCGGGCCCCGCGCGCGTGATTTTGCAGGCCGAGCGCATAATCTTAAATTTTTTGCAGCATCTTTCCGGGATAGCAACAAACACGCATAAATATGTGGAGGCCTTAAGCGGTTTTAAAAGCAAGCTGCTTGACACGCGCAAGACTACGCCGGCCTTTAGGGTGCTTGAAAAATACGCCGTTGCCTGCGGGGGTGCGGTAAACCACAGAATAGGTCTTTTTGACAGGGTCATGCTTAAAGACAATCACCTTGCCGCCGCAGGCGCGGGCAAGGGAGAGCGTCTTGCGCGCGCCGTCATAAAGGCTAAGGCCGAGAACCCCGATCTTGCGGTTGAGGTTGAAGTCGACGACATTTCGCAAATACCGCCCGTGTTGGAGGCCGAAGCAGACGTAATCATGTTCGACAATTTTACGGTCGAAGACACCGTGAAAGCCATAGCACTTGTGGGCGACAGGGCTTGGACAGAATGCTCCGGCGGCATAAACATGGAGAGCATAAAAAAAATAGCGGCGCTCGGCCCCGACTTTATCTCTACGGGCGCGCTAGTCCACAAGAGCACTTGGATAGACATAGGCCTTGATTGGGAGTGATACTTTTAAGCCGCGCGCGCGGCCTTATTTGCTTGCGCGGGTGTGCGCTTGCGCCTTATAGTGGCGGCATGACAAAATTTCTTGCGAGACTTTTTGCCTTTTGCGTTGCGGCGTTTCTTGCGCCGTGCGCCGCGCTTTTTGCAAATGCCGACGTAAAGGGCGCGGCCGCCGAAAGCGAAGGGGGCGTTTACAAAATTTTAAGGGTGCCGTTTACGGGGGTTGTGGCAAAGCCTAAGGTTTACATAATAAACCGCGCGCTCGAAACCGCTCTCTCGCAAAAATTCGACGCCGTCATCATAGATATGGATACCCCGGGCGGAGACATGGCCTCGACGCTTGAAATTATGGAGGCCCTCTCGAAATTCGAGGGTAAGACCGCGTGTTATGTCAATACCGACGCCATAAGCGCGGGCTCTTACATTGCGATAGTCTGCGACGAAATCTGGTTTGCGCCCAGCGGCCTCATGGGGGCGGCGGAGGCCGTCGCGTCTTCCGGCGAAGACATAAATGAGTCTATGCAGCGCAAAATCAGCTCTTTTATGAAAGCCAAGGTGCGCGCGCTGTCGCACGGGCATAAATACCGCGCAGACGTTCAGCGCGCAATGATGGATCCGGATTTTGAATTTAGGATAGGCGAAAAAGTAATCAAGGAAAAGGGGGCGCTTCTCACGCTTACGGCAAAAGAGGCGGCGCAGGAATATGACGGCGCAAAGCTGCTCGGCGACGGGATTGAGGGCTCTGTTCAAAAAGTCGCATCGCGCATGGGCGGCGGCAAAAACGCGCAAATTGCGGAGTTTGAATTTACCCTCGCCGAAAAGATTTCGGAATTCATACAGGGCATATCGGCTGTGCTCATAGGTCTGGGCATTGCGCTTATCGTGATAGAATTTAAGACGCCGGGCTTCGGTATTATAGGTGCGCTCGGCATAGCGGCGCTTTTCGTCGTATTTGCGGGCACATACATGGCGGGGCTTTCCGGCTATGAGGAAATTTTGCTCTTCATAATAGGTGTCGGCGTGGTGGCGGCGGATTTGCTTTTCTTCGGCCCCTTGCTTTTGCCGTCGGTAGCCGGCGTGTTTTTGATGTTTGCGGCGCTTGCAATGGCGCTTTCGGGGCAGTCGCCTTCAGACGGCACGGACATAGATTTGTCTATGCTGCTGCTGGGCTTCAGAAGCGTTGCGTGGGGCATAATGCTGTCTTTCGTATTTTTTGCGGGCGGCGCTTACCTTCTCGCCAAGGCGGGATATTATAAAAAAATGGCGCCTTCTGAAAATTTAAAGGCTCTTGCCGCCCATGAGGCCTTCCGCGAAAAATCGCACAGCCTGCAAGGCCTTAAGGGTGTGGCAGCAAGCGATCTCAGACCAACGGGCAAGATAGAGGTAGGCGGCAGGTTTTACGAGGCGAGTTGCGCGCTTGACTCAATAGCAAAAGGGCGCGCAATACAGGTCGTAGGCAAAAAAAATTTTTATTGGCTTGTAAAGGAAATCGATAGCGAAAATATTCAAAGTTGATGACGCTCGTATTCATACTGATGGCCGCCGGTGCCGTAATGCTTTTTTTGGAAGTCGTCCTGCCGGGCGGCGTTCTCGGTCTTTTTGCGGGGCTCGCATTTACCGCGGCAACGGGTTTTGCATGGTCTGAGGGAGGGTTTGGCGCGGCGCTTATCACGGCCTTGATATCTTGCGTTTTGGGGCTTGCGGCGCTTATTGCGTGGGCATACGTTTTGCCCAAAACTTCGATAGGCAAAAAAATGCTGCCCAAGGCCGACAAGGTTGAGAGTGCGGACAGCCCGCTTAAAAAGCACATAGGCAAAACCTGCGTTGCGCGCACAGAACTTACGCCGACGGGCAAGGTTGCCCTGGGCGGCGAGATTTACGATGCGCGCTGCATTTCGGCAAGCGCGTCAAAGGACGAGGCGCTCATAATCGTGGACGCGGATTTTTACGAGCTCAAGGTAAAGCCGAATTCTCGAATGATGGATTTATAATAACATAAAAGGGAAAATATCATGGGATTAGAAAGTATACTCTTCATAGGCATAGGCATAGTGGTTCTCGTTGTGCTTGTGGTGGTGATTACATTTGTAAAAGTCTGGATTAAGGCGCTGTTTTCTGGCGTGCCGATAAGTCTTTTTGCGCTGCTGGGCATGCGTTTAAGAAACGTGCCTTATTCAGAAATAGTAGACGCGCGCATCACGGCCGCAAAGGCGGGGTTAGACGTCTCAATCGAAGACTTGGACAAGCACTATCTTGCGGGCGGCGCTCTCATGCCGACGGTGCGCGCGCTCATATCGGCGCGCAAGGCCCGCATGAACCTTGACTGGGAAGACGCAACGCGCATAGACCTTGCCACAAAGGGCACATCAAAGACGGTAGTAGAAGCCGTGCGCACGTCTATCAATCCGAAAGTTATAGATTGTCCCAATCCGGACTCGGGGCGCACGTCCATAGACGGCGTTGCAAAAGACGGCATACAAGTAAAAGTGCGCGCCCGCGTTACGGTGCGCACAAATCTTGAAAAGTTTGTCGGCGGCGCGCAGGAAGAAACAATCATCGCGCGCGTGGGCGAAGGCATCGTTACTACCATAGGCTCCGCCGACACTTACAAATTCGTGCTCGAATATCCCGACAGGATTTCAAAAGTCGTGCTTGCGCGCGGCTTGGACAGCGGTACGGCGTATGAAATTTTATCAATAGACATTGCCGACGTCGACGTCGGCGAAAATGTCGGCGCAAAATTGCAGGAGGCGCAGGCCATGGCAAACAAAAACATGGCGCAGGCGCAGGCCGAAATACGCCGCGCGGCGGCGGTTGCCCTTGAGCAGGAAATGAAGGCTAAAGTGCAGGAGATGAAAGCAAAAGTCGTAGAGGCCGAAGCCCAAGTGCCCCTAGCCCTTGCAGAATCTTTAAAAAGCGGCCACATGGGCTTTATGGATTATTATAAAATGCAAAATATCCAGGCCGACACCAATATGAGAGACTCGATATCGGGCACCAAGGCGGGCGACGGTCAAAACAGACCCACCAAGTAGCATAGTTGTTTTGGCATGGAAAAAATCATCTTCATAGTCGTTGTTTTGGTGATATCTCTGGGCATAGAGATATTTAAAAAACGCGGTCGAGACCTTGTGGATGAAGAGGATGGCGGGGCTTCTGCCGACGACTACCCGCCTTTGCCGAAAGATATGCGCAGAGACATTTTGCGCCGCCAGCGCGAGGCGGAAGAACGCGCCGCGCACGAAGCGCGTTCTTACAAAAATATGCGCGACGCGGACGGACAAGAGTTTTACGAGTACGCGCCCGAAGATGTCCATGAAGAGCCCGCGCTATCGGCGCAAAGCGCCCCCGCGCCCGCCTTTGATTTTGATGCCGAACTTGAAAGGCGCAACCTTGCGCTTGAAGAATCAAAAGCCGCGCTTAAGCGCGTATATGCAACAAGCGCAAAAGATGCATTTGAAGAAGAGCCCGTCCGCGCGCGCGACAAGTCTTCGGATTTTGCCGCAATGCTCAAAAGCCGCGAATCCCTAAAAACGGGTTTCATAATTTCAGAGGTGCTGGACAAGCCCGTGTCTATGCGTCCGTATGCGCACTATTAAAAATCAAACCCCTTCAAACGTGATAATAAAGGACAGCGAACTTAAGGAAATAATATCGGCAAAATCCGCCCGCCCGCATGATTTTTTGGGCATGCACAAATGCAAGGGCGGATATGTTGTGCGCGCCTACCTTATCAACGCCAAAGCTTGCGCGGCCGTAGACGTAAAGACCGGTGAGGCGTTTGCGATGGAAAAGCTTGATCCGTCGGGATTTTTTGAAGTTTTTTTGCCGCGCAAACGCAAGTCTTTCGCTTATATGTTAAAAATCGACGGCTTTGGCGGCGAGACGCGCCAGATTTACGACCCCTATTCATTTTTGCCGACGCTTTCCGAAGACGACTTGTATTTGTTCGGCGAGGGCAGGGAATACAGGGTTTATGATAAGCTGGGTTCGCAAATTCGAGAATGTGCAAGTGTGCGCGGCGTAAGCTTCGCGGTTTGGGCGCCCACCGCGCGCCGCGTGAGCGTCGTCGGCGAATTTAACGAGTGGGACGGCCGCTATAATCCCATGCGCCCCCTCGGGGCTTCGGGCATTTGGGAAATTTTCATACCGCACGTGGGCGCGGGCGCAAAATACAAGTTTGAAATTTTGCCCGCGCATTCCGACACCCCATTTTTAAAGGCGGATCCTTATGCAATGTTCTTTGAGCCGCCGCCCTACAACAGCTCCATAGTCGCCGACATTTCCGACTTTGAGTGGAACGACGCTTCATGGCTTGAAAGCCGCGCCGCCACCGACCTTAAAAAAGAGCCCATGAGCGTTTACGAAGTGCATCTCGGCTCTTGGAAACGCAAGGCCGAAGACGGCAACAGACCGCTTTCATACGTCGAAATCGCCAATGACTTGAGCGACTATTGCAAGCGCATGAATTTTACGCACGTTGAATTTTTGCCCCTTGCCGAATTCCCCTTCGACGGCTCTTGGGGGTATCAGGTGACGGGTTTTTACGCGCCGACGCACCGCTTTGGCACGCCCAAAGACTTTATGCGCATGGTGGATATATTCCACTCAAACGGCATAGGCGTTATAATAGACTGGGTGCCCGCGCACTTTCCGCGAGACGCCTTTGCGCTGGCGACCTTTGACGGCTCATGCCTTTATGAGCATCAAGACCCGCGTCAGGGCGCGCATCAAGAGTGGGGCACGCTCGTCTTTAACTATGGCCGCAACGAGGTGCGCAATTTTTTGACGGGCAGCGCGCTTGCATGGCTTGAGCGCTTCCATGTAGACGGGCTGCGCGTTGACGCGGTTGCGTCGATGCTTTATCTTGATTACGCGCGCAAGGCCGGCGAATGGATACCCAACCGCTTCGGCGGCAATGAAAACCTTGAGGCTGTGGCCTTCTTAAAAGAGGTAAACGCCGCCATACATAAATATCATCCGGGGGCTATTACGATAGCCGAAGAAAGCACGGCATTTGTGGGCGTAACCAAGCCCGTTGAAGAGGGCGGCCTGGGTTTTGACTTTAAATGGAACATGGGCTGGATGCACGACACCATCTCATACTTCAACGAAGACCCCATAAACCGCAAATACCACCATAACGCCATAACCTTTCCCGCGATATATCAGTTTACGGAAAACTTTATCAGCGTTTATTCTCACGACGAGGTTGTGCACGGCAAGGGCTCCATGGTAAATAAAATGGGCTGCGCCTATTGGAACGACAAGCTCGCAAATCTGCGCGCGCTTTACGCATATATGTGGATGTGGCCGGGCAAAAAGACGCTCTTTATGGGCAGCGAATTCGGCCAATCGCGCGAGTGGCGCTATGACGGCCAGCTTGATTGGGAGCTTTTGCAATATCCCCAGCATTCCGGCGTGCGCGAAGTCGTAAAAGACGCGGCAAAGATTTACCTTTCAGACTCTTCTCTTGCGGCCGGAGACTTTGACCCGCGCTGCTTTGCATGGATAAACTGGGAAGACGGCCTTAACAGCGTTATAGCCTTTGAGCGCCGCACCGCGGACGGGCAGACGAGCTACGCCGTAATATGCAACTTTACGCCCGTAGAACGCCGCGCTTACGCCGTGGGCTTGCCCTACGGCGGCAAGTGGGCGGAGATTTTAAACACAAACGCCGCATTCTACGGCGGCAGCGGCAGCGGCAACGGCGGCGAGGTGCGCGCCGAAAAATCGCCGTTAAACGGCAGGGAGTTTTCCGCAAAAATCGTGCTGCCGCCCCTTGCGACAATAGTGCTTAAGCACGTAAAAAAGTAAAATAAACCGTAAAAGTGTCGATAAATTCATGTGATTGCGGCCTTTCTCAAGGCCGTAAATAAAGGGGTTCACGCCTTTTTTACGCTCTCGTCCGCGCGCGGGGGGATTTTTTAGTTGACAGTAAGGGCATCCTGCCTACTTTCTAGCTTCTTTTTAATCAGATTTAAGAGAGGTCACAAATATGGGACAACCGAAACGCAAACAGTCAAAGCAACGCTCTCGCACACGCCGTGCGGCTAACAGCTTCAAGCTCCCCCAGGTGTCGAAAGACCCCACGGACGGTACGCTTTTCGTTCCGCACAGGGTAAACCCCTCAAACGGGACGTACAGAGGCCGTCAGGTTCAGAGCGTCAAGGTATAACCGCTTAAAACAGCGGCTCGATGTCAATGCGGGATTTACAAATTTCTTCTGTAATTCCCGCGTTTTTCGTCTATATATACAACAATAATTAATGCCTTATGCATGATTCAAATCTCGTCGCGTCTATAGCTGTGGATGTCATGGGGTCCGATTCCGGTCCGGAAGAGGTCGTCAAAGGCATCAAGCGCGCGCTTGAAGAAGACAGGCAGCCGCTTGAAATTATTGCGGTGGGCGATGAAGACATCGTTGTAAAGCTTCTCAAGAAGCACGGAATTTACAAAAATAAGAGGGTCTCAAACCTGCACGCGGGAGAGACCATAAACATGGGCGAAAAACCCATGCAGGCGCTAAAGGCCAAAAAGGACGCGTCTATGATACGCGCCATTGAGCTTGTAAAGCTCGGCAAGGCCGATGCCGTGGTAAGCTGCGGCAATACGGGCGTGCTTATGACGGCGGGCACCGTGAAGCTGCGCACAATGTGCGGCATAGAGCGCCCCGCGCTCGGTTCAATAATGCCCGGCAAAAACAGGCAGTTTGTGATGATAGACGTGGGCGCAAACCCCGATCCCAAACCGCAAAACCTTTTGGATAACGCAATTCTCGGCGCAAACTACGCGCGCAGCGTAATAGGCGTGCGCAACCCCAAGGTGGGTCTGCTTTGCAACGGCACCGAAGAGGGCAAGGGCAACAGCCTTGTGCAGGCCGCGCACAAACTTTTGAAAGACGCCGGCGACGTAATAAACTACGGCGGCCTGATTGAAGGCTTTGACGTGTTTGACGGCGATTGCGACGTGATAGTCTGCGACGGCTTTACGGGCAACCTGCTTTTAAAAACCCTCGAGGGCGTCATCAAGATGTTCAAGGGGCTGCTTAAAGAAGAGCTTACGCGCGGCTGGCTGCGCAAACTCGGCCTGCTGCTTTTGGCGGGGGCTTTCAGGGCCATAAAAAAGCGCGTGCCGATAGAAAAATATTGCGGCGCGCCGCTGCTGGGCCTGAACGGTTTGGTCGTAAAGGCTCACGGTTCAAGCAACGCAAAGCAGATTGAAGGCGCAATAAGCATTGCGCTGCGCTGCGTAAGAAACCGCATGAATGAAAGCATTACGCAGGACGTAGCGCGGGTGCACCCTTACCTTAAAGAGGCCAAGGCGCGCGCCATAGACGTTGACGACTCCGAATAAAAACGATTTTTAAATGAAACAGAAGTCTGTAATAATAAGCGGAACGGGCTCTTATGTTCCGGAAAAAATTATGACCAACGACGACATGTCCAAGATTGTTGACACGTCGGACGAATGGATCTTCACGCGTTCGGGTATCAAGGAAAGGCGCATTGCGGCGCCAGACCAAGCGGTATCGGACATGGCGCTTAAGGCCGCGCAGCGCGCGCTCGAGGCGGCGGAGTTAAAACCCTCCGACATAGATTTGGTTATAGTTGCCACCGTCAATCCCGACATGATGTTCCCGTCTTCGGCCTGCCTTTTGCAGTCAAAGCTGGGCATACGCAACAACATCCCCTGCTTTGACATTGAGGCCGCGTGCTCCGGCTTTGTATACGAGGTTGAAATTGCGACGCGCATGATGCAGTCGGGGCACTATAAAAACGCGCTCGTAGTGGGGGCCGAAAAACTTTCAAACATGATAAATTGGGAGGACCGCACAACTTGCGTCCTCTTCGGCGACGGCGCGGGCGCGGTTGTGCTTACGCTAGTAGACGAAGAAAACGTGGGCGTGCTTGACACGGTTTTGGGCGCAGACGGCTCTGAAAGCATGATTTTAAGCATACCCGCGGGCGGCTCGGCAATGCCCACAAGCGCGGATACGGTTGCGCAGAATATGCATTCTATACGCATGGACGGCAAAGAAGTCTTTAAGCGCGCCGTAAAAATAATGCAGGAAAAAGCATTTGAAGTGTGCGACCGCTGCGGCGTATCGCCCGACAAGCTTTCGCTGTTGATACCCCACCAGGCAAACGCCCGCATAATTGAAAGCGTTGCAAAGCGTTTAAACCTCCCGCCTGAAAAAGTATTCATGAATTTGCACAAATACGGCAATACGTCTTCGGCGTCTATACCCATCGCCTTGGACGAAGTTGTGCGCACGCGCGGCATCAAAAAGGGCGAATATATATTGTTCGTGGCCTTCGGTGCGGGCTTGACGTGGGGCGCGACACTCGTAAAATGGCACTAAAAAATTAAGTATTCCCATGAGAAAACTGCTCGCCGCCATCTTTATAATCGCACTTGGGTCCTCAAGCTTGCGCGCTGACCTTGTTTGGACAAAGGATCGCGGCTGGCAGGTTGAGGGCGGCGTCTTGGCGAGCGTCTTTGGCGATTCCGTCAATGTGGAAAATGCGCTTCAGGCCATGAATGCCGGCAAAGAGGCGCAAGAAAACGGGGACTTTTGGACGGCGCTGGGCTATTATCAAATAGTCGTAAACGAATATCCGGACTCTATATTTGCGCCCGAAGCGTATTTTCAGATGGGGCAGGTTTATACGCAGCGCGGTCAGTTTGACGACGCTTACGACAGCCTTCAGGCAATCATCAAGAAGTATCCCGACTATCAAAAATTCAACCTCGTAATAGGCGAGCAGTTTAAGATAGCCTCCATGATACAAAACGGCGCAACTCCCTATTTTTGGGGATGGTTCCCGTGGTTTACGGATTATACCGAAGCCATAGACTATTACGAAGGCGTGGTTAAAAACGCACCCTACAGCGACTATGCGCCCATCGCGCTTATGAACATATCGCTCGTGGCCGAAGACATCTCCATGCCCGAGGTTGCCGAAGACGCGCTTGACAGGCTCATCAACTCTTACCCCAACAGCCTCTTTACGCCAGACGCTTATTTGCAGATGGCAAAAATTTACAAGAGCATGGTTGAAGGGCCTTATTACGACCAGAGCTCTACGCGCAAGGCTATCAGCTTTTATCAGGACTATCTGATACTCTTCCCCGAAGAGGCGGGCGTAATCAACGCCGAAAAAAGTTTGGATGAAATGCGCGACACTTACGCGCGCAGCCGCCTTTTGATGGGCGATTTTTTCTTCTATTACCGCACAGACAACCGCGCGGCTTCTATTTTCTATAACGAAACAATCACGCTGGGGCCAGAAACAACCGCCGCCGTCGAAGCCAAGAAACAGCTGGCAAAAATCGACAGGGGCGAGATAGGCCCCATGACGCCCGTAGACTGGATATGGGGCAGGTATGTAAAGCCGAGCGTGGACGAATTTGAAGAGGAAACCCAAGTTGAAAGGATAGACAATCAGGAGTTCTCGGTAATTTCCGTAGACGACTTTTTGGCTACGCCCTTCAACGACGTCATGGAGGTTTTCAATCCCGACGGCTCAACCGCCACTTACGAAGGCTTGGGACCCGGTTTCGGCGTGGGTCCCGGCGTAGGCATAGGCTGGGGAGACGATGCGTTTTTTGACGACGAAGGCTATTGGAACCTGATAGAAACAACACCCGCGACGGACAATCAGTAGGCCGTTTTGCAAGGCATATAAGACATGAAGCACATATTAAAAATTTCCGCAGTTTTCTTCGCCGCAGTTGCGGCGCTCTTATGCGCTTCTTGCGGTTCTTACTCGCTTGCCGGCACTCCTCAAGAGCTGCCCTTTTCGTCAATTTACGTCAAGCCCGTGCAAAACAAGGCCTATGCCGCGCAGGCCGGCTATTTGCTCAGCAACGACATTTCTTCATGCCTGCAAAACACGCCCAATTTGCGCCTGACTTCTGAAGACGACGCGCAGGCCGTGCTTGAAGTAGAGATTGTTGACTATGCGCGCAAGGGTTTTGCCACCAGTGAAAGCGATACCGCGCTGGCGCAGTCTTTTGCCATAGAAATGACTGCGTCATGCTCTTTGCGCGACACGCGCACGGGCAAATACATTTTCAAAAATAAGAAGGTCAAGTACGTCGACAACGTCTATGTAGGCGCCGACAATAACTTCATAGGTCCGGAATATCAGAACATGACTGTGCTTTCGCGCGGGCTTGCCCGCAGAATCGCCGATGAGGTCATAGGTATATGGTAGGTAAAAACGCATTGCAGCTTGCGCCGTCGATTTTGGGCGCAGACCACGCAAACTTGGGGGCGGGCGTTGAGGAAATCCGCTCAGCCGGCCTTAAGTGGGTGCATGTAGACGTAATGGACGGGCATTTCGTGCCTAATTTATCTTTCGGGCCGGGTGTTGTTAAGGCGCTTAAGGCGCATTATCCCGATATGTTTTATGACGTGCATCTGATGCTTGATAACCCTCACCTTTACATACAGTCTTTTGCCAAGGCGGGCGCAAGCCTCATAAGCGTGCATGTTGAGCCCGAATATCCGATAGACGCCACTTTGCAGGAGATACATCTTTCGGGTTGCGGTGCAGGCATTACTCTAAACCCAAAAACTTCCCCTGCGGCGTTGCTGCCGTACTTAAACCGCGTTGACTTGGTGCTTGTTATGAGCGTGCAGCCCGGTTTCGGCGGACAAAGCTTTGACGAGGGCGCGCTTGATAAGGTTGCCGCAATAGCCCGCTGGCGCGATGAAATGAAACTCGATTTCCGCATAGAAATAGACGGCGGCATTACTGCGGCAAATGTTGCCGAATGCGTCCGTCGCGGCGTTGACACCGTGGTTGCGGGGACGGAGTTTTTTAAAAACAAGGCCGCGCTCATGCAAAACATGGGCTTATAATTGAACTTAAGCGGCTTTAATGCCGCTTTTTTTGCGCTCTTTTTTATAAGACTTGCAATGCGCAAATTTTCATAACAGAATTTTCAACGTAATTTTGAAAATTGCGGGTTTGTGGAGGCGCAAATCTGGAAATGCGGCTATCTGTGCGCTTTTATACGGCGGCAATCGTTTTGGGCAGCTGCGCAAATAATTTTACAAAAGCTTAAAAAATCATAAAAATAAGGGGATGAATATGAAGAGGAATGTATTAAAAACCGCACTTGCGTTTTTTGCATTATGCGGCATTGCCGCGGCAAAAGATTATGAGGCCGACGTGATTGTCTACGGCGGCACTTCTGCCGGCGCGGTTGCCGCAGTTCAGGCGCACAGAGAGGGTAAAACGGTGATATTGGTTGCCCCCGACACTCAGCTTGGCGCAATGAGCAGCGCAGGCTTGGGTTATACCGATGCGGGCAAAGCCTTTACCATAGGCGGCGTCTCCAGAGAATTTTACCACAGAATTTGGAAAGAATACCAAAAGCCTGACGCTTGGAATTACCAAAAGCGTTCAGAATGGGACAGCGCCGGCCAGGGCAACAAGGGCATAGACGACGAACATCAGCTGATGTGGATTTTTGAGCCTAAAGTTGCCGAGAAAGTCTATGAAGACTGGCTTAAAGAAAGCGGCGTTAAAGTTTTTAAGGGAGAGTTTCTCGACCGCGAAAAGGGCGTCAAAAAAGACGGCGCAAAAATAAAATCAATAAGCACGCTTGCGGGCAACACATACAAGGGCAAGGTTTTTATAGATTGCACTTTTGAGGGCGACCTCATGGCCGCCGCCGCTTGCGATTATCATGTCGGCCGCGAGGCAAACAGTGTCTACAACGAAGAATATAACGGCATACAAACGGGCGTGCTGCACCACGACCACTTTTTTAAGAAAGACATTTCCCCCTATAAAATCGCGGGAGACCCGAAGAGTGGAGTTCTTAAATACGTATCTGAAGAGGATCCCGGCAAAAAGGGCGAGGGCGATAAAAAATTGCAGGCATACTGTTTCAGAATGTGCCTTACCAGCGTGAAGGAAAATCAATTGCCCTTTGAAAAACCCGCAAATTATAATGCCGACGATTATGCGCTTTGGCTGCGTTACTACGACGCCGAAGGCCTCAACGGAATCATGATATTCTCAAAAATGCCGAATTTTAAGACCGACTGCAATAACAGGGGGGCTTTCAGCACCGATTTTATTGGCGGCAATTACGATTACCCCGAAGCGTCTTACGAAAAGCGCAAAGAGATAGTGCAAGCGCACAAAGATTATCAGTTGGGTTGGTATTACTTTTTGCTGAATGACTCGCGTGTGCTCCCAAAAGCCAGAGAAACCATGTCGAAATGGGGGCTGGCAAAGGACGAGTTTGAAAAGACGGGCGGCTGGCCCTTCAACTTATACATACGCGAAGCGCGCAGAATGATAGGCGAATACGTGATGACAGAGGCCGACTGCAAGGGCGCGCGCGAAACCCCAAAGTCGGTCGGCATGGGTTCTTACACGCTGGATTCTCACAATGTGCAGCGCTACATCAAGCCCGACGGCTTTGTGCAAAACGAGGGCGACATAGGCGTGCACGTTAAGTATCCCTATAAAATTTCTTACAATTCTATAACGCCCAAGCGCGCGCAGGCCGAAAATCTGCTTGTGCCCGTGGCGTGCTCTTCATCGCACATAGCCTACGGCTCTATAAGGATGGAGCCCGTATTTATGCTGCTTGGACACTCGGCCGCGACCGCTGCGGCCATAAGCATAGACGCAGGCGTCGCCGTGCAGGATGTGGACTACGCAACGCTTAAGGCAAAGCTTTTAAAAGACGGACAGATTGTCGAGATGACGCCCGAGATGAAAAAGCTTGTCGACGATCAATATTTAAAGCGCGTAGTCGCCAAAAAGAAGACGGGGGAAGCGGACGCCCAAAAGAAGACCGCGCAGTAAGGCGCATTAACTTTAAAAGCCTCCTGATAAAAACGGAGGTTTTTTTTGTGTCCGCTTCGTGCGGCATTTTAGCATACGCGCCGCGCCTAAAGTTGCCGCGAATGTAAAGCGATTGAATTTAGGTGTGGTAGCTTGCTAAAAATGCGCACATGACGGCAAAGAGCATCCATGTTATGGGTTTTATTCGGCGCGCCTTGCCCGTCGCAAAACTTATGACAACATAGGCTACAAGCCCCATCGCAAAACCTTCCGTAATTCTGAAAGAAAGCATAATCATAACCATGCAGAAAGCCGCGGGTATAAGCTCCGCATAGTCGTCAAAATTTATGCGGCGCATACCCTCAAGCATCATAATGCCCACCATTATCAGCGCGGGTGCGAGCGCCGCCGCAGGTATCAACGTGATAAGCGGGTTAAAGAAAAGAGCCAAAATAAAGAGTGCCGCAACAACTATAGACGTAAGCCCCGTGCGCCCGCCGGACTCTATCCCCGCAGAAGACTCTACATAGGCGCTCGCCGTCGAGGTGCCGAGAGCCGCCCCCGCGATTGTGGCGATAGAATCCGCCGTTAGCGTCTGACCGAGCTTCGGCATACGCCCCTGCGCGTCCATAAGCCCCGTGCGGCGACCCAGCGCAATCACCGTGCCTATCGTATCAAACATATCAAGCATGAGAAGCGTAAGTATTATCGGTATGGCCTTTGAAAACTCCCTGAACGGGAAGCCCAAATCCATCGCCAAAAAAGTCTGTGAAATGCCGTGGGGCAATGAGAAGATGTCGCCCGTAAACTTTGTGATGGGCTGAGAGTCAGAACCCGTTATAAAGACCCCGCAAAACGTCATAAAGAGTATGCTTGTTATTATTGCGCCGCGCATTTTTTTGCATATCAATACCGACATAAGCCCGAGCCCCGCCAGAGAAAAAAGCGCTTCGGGCGTGCGGATTTCGCCCATCTGTATCATTGTGGCGGGCGACGGCACTATGATTTTTGCGCTTTGCAGCCCCAAAAAACAGATGAAGAGCCCTATGCCGCATTGCAGTCCGACGTGCAAAGTCGCGGGTATGCCGTAGAGGATTTTTTCTCGCAGTCCGCTCAATGAAATTACGAGGAAAAATATCCCGTTATAAAACGTCAGCGCCAGCGCTTCTTGCCATGAAAGCCCAAGCAAACCGCAAACGATGAAAGCGAAATAGGCGTTTGTCCCCATGGCCGGCGCCACCGCTATGGGCAGGTTTGTCAGGAGCGCCATAACAAGCGTTGAAAACGCCGCCGTAAGCGCCGTTACGGTAATGAGCCCAGCCTTGTCCATGCCCGTGGCGGCAAGTATCGATGGGTTTACCGCAAGTATGTAAGACATTGCCGCAAAGGTCGTAAACCCCGCGAGAATCTCCGTCTTGATGTCGGTGCGCCTTTCCGAAAGTTTGAAAATTCTGTCGATATTCATGAATTAAAAAATGCTATTTTTTATGATTTTAATCTTGAAGCGGCACGTTAAAAATCGACCATATTTGAATTATGTTGTCGAGAGTATATTCCGGCGCGCTTATCGGCGTAGACGCTTTTCCCGTTGAGATTGAAGTGCATTCGGGGCAGAAGGGGGAACCCAAAACCTTTATGGTGGGGCTGCCAGACGCCGCCGTGAAAGAGTCTCTCGACAGGGTGTCGGCGGCGCTTTCAAACAGCGGATACTCTATGCCGCTTACAAAGATGACGATAAATCTTGCGCCCGGCAGCATCAAAAAAGAAGGCCCCATTTACGATTTACCCATCTCTTTGGGCGTGCTTGCGTCTCTGGGCGCGCTTGACGACGCTTCTTTTGCGGACTGCATTATTGCGGGAGAGCTCGGGCTTTCGGGCGCGTTGCGCCCCATTTGCGGCGGCGTTGCAATGGCGCTGCTTGCGCGCAAAAAGAATTTCAAGCGCGTTATTTTGCCGAGGGAGTCCGCGCATGAGGCCGCGCTTGTCGAAGGCGTGGATGTTTACGCGGCAGATTCGCTCAAGGACATATGTCTGCACTTTAAAGAGGGTAAGCCCTTAGATAAAATCACTGCGGAGAATTCCCCGTTTCGCAAAGCGCCGCCCGACGGCCTATACCCTGATTTTGCCGAAGTAAAAGGGCAGTCGCCGGTGTTGCGCGCCATTGAGGTGGCCGTAAGCGGCGGGCACAACCTGCTTATGATAGGTCCCCCCGGCTCGGGCAAAAGCATGATGGCAAAGCGCATACCGTCAATAATGCCTGAGCCTTCTATAGACGAATTTCTTGAAATCCTCGGCATATATTCTGCCTCGGGTCTTTCGCGAGAGGGTGAAAACAGATACTTCAGGCGTCCCTTCCGCTCTCCGCACCACACCATAAGCGACGTTGGGCTTATCGGCGGCGGCGCAAGCCCCAAGCCCGGAGAGATTTCTTTGGCGCATAACGGAGTGTTGTTTTTGGACGAACTGCCCGAATTCGGTCGCAGCGCACTTGAGGTTATGCGCCAGCCGCTTGAAGATTCTGTGGTGGGCATTTCGCGCTCTGCGGGCAAGGTAACTTTGCCTTGCGCCTTCATGCTCGTGGCCGCCATGAACCCTTGTCCCTGCGGATATTTGGGCGATTTGCGCAAGAAATGCGCCTGCTCTCAAACGCAGGTTGAGCGCTACCGCGCGCGCATTTCGGGACCTCTTTTGGACAGGATAGACATACACGTAGAAGTGCCGTCTCTGCCGCTCGAAGAGCTGTCGGGCAAAAAAAGCGGCGAAAGTTCTGCAAGCATAAGGGCGCGCGTATGCGATGTGCGCAAAATACAAAAGGCGCGCTTTGAAGCCGAAAAAAATTTCGCCGTGCGCAGCAACGCCGCCATGAGCGGCAAACTCATCAAAAAATATTGCGAGCTTACGGCGGAGCTTCAAAACATACTTTCGCGGGCGATGGAAGAGCTTAATTTGTCGGCGCGCGCTTGGGACAGGATTTTAAAGGTTTCGCGCACCATAGCAGACATGGAAGGGTCTGAAAAAATCTGCGCGCCGCACCTGCTTGAAGCCATAAACTACCGCTCGCTGGACAGGCGTTTTTAAGGAGCCTTCTTTTCAAACTGCGATATTGACTGCGCCATCTGCACGGCGTCTTCAAGCGCGTCTTTGCAGAATTTTTGGGCGGCCTCGTCCTTGCCCTTTGCAAACACCGCAAATGCAAAGCCTTCATACGGGAAAACCGCTATTATGTGAGAGACTTTGAAGGCGTCCGCGCTCGTAATCTGGCAGGGTGTTGCGCCAAAGCGCGCGTCGGTCCAGCCAAGCCCGTAGCGGTCTTTTTGGTCTTTGCCTAACGATGTGCGGCGCATTTTGACATCGTCGTATTTTAAGACGTCGGGCGCGCCCGCAACTTCGGCGGCAATCCAGATTTTAACGCTTTTAATGTCAAGCAAAAGGCCGCAGGCGGGCGTAAAAGCCGTCTTTATTTTTTTATCCTCAAAGCCGTAGCCCGCAATGCCCAATTTTTTATAAAGCGCGTTTTCAAGACAGAGTTTATAGGTTTTAAGGAGGTCTTTTGACTTGCGGTCAAATGCCGATGCGCACACATAGCCGCCCAGAGATACGCTAGTAAGCGAATATTCATACATATCGCCTTCGGGCGCCGAAAGGCGGGTTTGCGCGGCAAATTCAAACAGGTCTTCGGCGCTAGAGTCTTCGGGCGCCATTGCGTCCAAAGACGGCGGCAGCCCCGCGCGCATGGCAAGCAGGTTTTCAAGGGTTGCGCCGCGCTTTTTTTCAAGCTCAACGGCGGGGCGCGGCTGGGTTTTTGCGTCTGCGGTGCGCCTGTATACAGATGCCGTTTCTGCCGCCGGTTTTGAAAGTTTTAACAGCCCTTCTTTTTCTAACGCGCAAGCAAGCAAAGAGGTTAGCGGCGCAGAGCTTTGTCCGAGCGGCAAAAGGGCTTTTGCGTCTCCGCCGAAAACATCGGCCGACGAGGAGCCGTCTGCCGACGCAATGCAAAACCATATTTGCAAGCCGTCTTTTGCGGCGGCGGCCTTTGCGCGCCGCTCAAGATTTTTAATGAAAAGCATTTGGCGCGCAGAGTGCGGCGGCGTTTGCCCAAAAGAAACGGCGCAAAGCCCGCAAACGAATGCGAGCGCCGCAAATTTAAAAAATCGCATATTAGAGCCTGTAGCGTTTTACGGGGCGTATGCCCGTTGTTTTTTCATACCAGTCAAGACTCGGCAAGGGCACTTGCATCTCGCTTAAAATGGTGTCGAAAGATGTGGACATAGTCTTAATGCGCGTGGCAAGGCAACCCATGTCCAAACTTAAATTTATGGGGGAGGGCAAACTTGTGCGCTCTATATAATCTGCGGGGTTAAGCTTGAAATGTTCGCAAATGCGCTCGCCTATCTCAAGGCGCGAAAGCGCGTCCATACCGCAAAAATGGTAAATGCCGCTTAAGTTGGGGCGCTCTAAGATTTCGCTTATAACATCGGCAAGACGCTCTGCGGAGCAGGGCTTGCGCACATCGTTATCGGCAAGCGTCAGCTTTTTGCCCGCAGCCCACGACGCAAAAAACTTTTCATGCAGAGAGCGACGCTGCGTAAGGCTGTTGCCGCTAACGTGCGTTATGCGCAATATGACGCTTTGGGCGGGCATCGTCTTTAGCACCGTTTTTTCGGCAAGCAGCTTCATCTGCCCGTAGAGGTTCATCGGCATGGGCACGTCCGTATTTTTATAGGGCGCGGCGGTGCCGTCAAAAACCATGTCTGTGGATATGTGTATGAGGCGCGCGTTTATGTGGTTTGCGAGGTTTGCGATTTCGGCAACAAGGCTTACGTTGATAAGCTCTGCCCGCTTAGGGTCGGCATTTACGACATCTGGGCTCGAAACGGCCGCGCAGTGCACTATGACGTCCGGGAAATGATCCAGCACGAGGCGTTGAACGGCGTGCGTGTCAAAAAGATCAACCTTTATATTTGTGCAGCCCGCCGCTTGCGGGGGCGGCGTAGAGTTGTAGGCGGCTATCACTTTGTGCCCCTCTTTAAGGGCCGCCTTCACAAAATTATAACCCACCAAACCGCTTGCGCCTGTGCATAAAATAAGCATATTTTCAATGTGAAAAAATTTATCTTATCTTGCAAATATTAAATTGCGGACAATAATCGCGATTTATGAATTTTAAAAACGTAGTTCGGCCTTCGGTGCTCACACAGCCCAAGTATGAGGCGGGCAAACCCATAGAGTACGTTGCGAGGGAATTCGGCCTTAAACCCGAAGACATTTTGAAGATGGCTTCCAATGAAAATCCGCTGGGGTCGTCGCCCAAGGCTTTGGCTGCGGCCCAAGAAGCGTCGGGGCATCTAAACTACTACCCCGACAGCGCCTGTTTTTATCTCCGCGAGAAACTTTCAAAAAAGCTGGGCGTAAAAGGTTCTCAGCTGGTCTTCGGCAACGGCTCCAACGAGATTTTGGAGCTTGTGGCGCACGTTCTCTTAAACGATGGCGACGAGATTGTTACGGGCAGGCACTCTTTCATAGTTTACAAGCTTTCGGCGCTGCTTATGGGGGCAAAGTGCAAGGAGGTTGAAATGCCCGATTTGCGGCATGACTTTGACGCCATGCTTAAGGCGATAACCCAGCGCACAAAAGCGGTTTTTATAGCCAATCCCAATAACCCCACGGGCACGGTAAACACGCAAAAAGAGATTTACGATTTTGTGCGTTCGCTGCCTGAGCACGTTACTTTTTGTTATGATGAGGCCTATCGCGAGTTTGAAGAAAATCCCGTTGACGTTTTGCCGCTCATAAACGAGGGGCGCAAAGTAATAGCGGCGCGCACGTTTTCAAAAATCTACGGTCTTGCGGGGTTGCGCTGCGGCTACGCGTATTGCTCTGAAGAATTTGCAGACTATCTGAATCGCGTGCGAGAGCCTTTCAACGTAAACAGCCTTGCGCAGGCGGGCGCTTTGGCCGCGCTTGACGACGACGCGTTTTTGCTTGAGAGCCGCCGCATAAATATTGAGGGCAGAAGGCAGTTTAAGGCGGCTTTTGAAGAGCTTAAACTCGAACATATTGTCGAAGGCGGCAATTTTGTAATGGTAAAAGTGAAAAACGCGCTTGAAATTTTTACGGCCTTGCAAAAAGTCGGTGTGATAGTGCGTCCGAATGTCGGTTACGGACTGCCCGACTGGTTGCGCATAACAATAGGCAAAAAAGAACAGAACGAAAGATGCCTTAAGGAGTTTTCAAAATTGCTTTGATGGAGATTGTTTTAAAAATAACGATTTTTGCGATGCTTTTCGCCTGCGGTTGCGCGGTGACGTTTGTCTGCGCGGCCGTAAGCTTTGCCCTTGCAAACCTGCGCTTTGCGCCCGTCGCAAGAGACGCCGCTCAAGACGCGCCCGCAAGCAGGCTGGCGAACCACTTTTTGAAGCATCCCAACAAGGTTGCGGCGGTGTCTTTTATTGCCTCAAAAACCGGCTTTGCGCTAAGCGGTGCGGCCGCGATTTGCGCTGTTTGCTATTTTGCTTGGGATTATGCGGTCTGGTGGGAGATTGTTTTATTTTCAATTGTAGCCTTCGGCCTTACCGCGCTTGCGCAATATGCTTTTTGCGATTTGCCCGCATCCGCACTTGCGGGTAAAAATCCGCGCCGCGCCTTTTTGCTTTTTTCGGGGCCCTTTTTTGTGGTTTACGTTTTCATTGCGCCGCTTGAGTTTTTTGCGCGCGCGTTTTCAAAAAAAATCTTCGGCCGCGACTTTTTTGAAGACGCGGGCGCTTTTGACTATTCCGACGTGGAAGTTGCGCTTATGGCGCGTCAAGAGGGCGCGGGGCGTCTGCCGCGCTACTCGCATAAAATCATCCGCAACGCAGTCAGGCTTGTCGAGCTTGATACGAGCGACGTTATGCTGCCGCGCGGCCGCGTAAAGTTTTTGGATACGGAGCTTTCTTTGGAGGAAAACCTTGCCGCCGCGCGCACTGGCGGGCACTCTCGCTATCCGCTTTGCAAGGGAAATTTGGATGAATGCTACGGCGTAGTCCATATTAAAGACCTCTTTATGCGCGCCGAAGAAATGGGCGTAGTAAACCTCATGGACATACGCCATGAGATAATACGCTTGAAAGAAAACGACCCCCTCATAACGGCGCTGCCCAAGCTTTTGAAGTATGAGCTGCACATGGCCTTTGTCGAGGACGAGTTCGGCGGCATAATGGGCGTTGTTACGCTCGACGACATTTTGGGAGAGCTCGTCGGTGAAATTAAGGACGAATTCGACGCAAGCGGCGTGCGCGCGATAACGGCGCTGGGCAAGAACAAATACAAAATTTTGGGGCTTGCGCCTCTTCACAAGGTTGAGGATATTTTGGACATAGATTTCGACACCGACGACGCGTCGACTTTCGGCGGCCTCATAACGATGTCGCTCGGGCGTTTCCCGTCAGAGGGCGAACGCATATATTTTAAAGAGCAAAAGCTTAGGGTCACCGTAGACAAAGTCGGTAAAAAGCGCGTCTTAGAGTGCACCGCAAAGCTTGAAGACGACGAAGACTCCACCAAACAGATAAAGTACGATGAATAATCCGTTTAACACCCTTAAGAACTTTGCGCCGCGCTGCGGTGCTGCGGGCAAAATATACAGCCTTAAGGCGCTTAAAGAACGCGGCTTCCCCAATTTGGACAGGCTGCCCGTAAGCATAAAGATAGTGCTTGAAAGCGTGCTGCGCAACGCCGACAACGTGCTTGCGTCAGAAAAAGACGTAGAAAAGCTCGCAAACTGGAACGCCAAAAACCCGGGTGACTATGAGGTGCCTTTTGTGGTGTCGCGCATAGTTTTGCAAGACTTGACGGGTGTGCCGCTCTTGGTAGATTTGGCGGCCATGCGCACTGCGGCAAAGCTCGCCGGCAAAGACCCTTCAAAGGTTGAGCCGCTTGTGCCCGTAGACTTGATCGTAGACCACTCCATACAGATGGATTTTGCGCGCTGTGCGGACGCCTATGAAAAGAATGTGGAGCTTGAGTTTGAGCGCAATCGCGAGCGTTATGAATTTTTAAAATGGGGTCAGCAGGCCTTTAAAACATTTTCCGTGATTCCGCCCGCAACGGGCATAATACACCAGATAAACCTTGAGTATCTGGCGCGCCTCGTATTTGAAAACGGCGAAGGCGCTTCAAAAATTTTCTACCCCGACACCCTTGTGGGCACAGACTCTCACACCACCATGATTAACGGGCTCGGCGTAGTGGGCTGGGGGGTGGGCGGCATAGAGGCGGAAGCCGGTATGCTTGGGCAACCCGTATATTTCAAGGTGCCCGAAGTCATAGGCGTGCACGTTTCAGGCAAGCTTGAAAACGGCATAACCGCGACGGACTTGGCTCTTCATGTAACCCAGATGCTGCGCGCCGAAAAGGTCGTAGGCAAATTCGTGGAATTCTTCGGCGAAGGCGCGCGCGCGCTTTCGGTTGCCGACAGAACGACGGTCGCCAACATGGCGCCCGAATACGGCGCAACGATGGGCTACTTTCCCGTGGACGAAAAGACGCTCGACTATATGCGCTTAAGCGGCCGCCCGGAAGCCCTCATAAACCTTGCCGAAGATTATTTTAAAGAGCAGGGCATATTCGGCATTCCGCTCAAAGGCCAGTGCGACTATACCAAGGTACTTGAGCTTGACCTTTCAGGCGTGCGCGCTTGCGTTGCGGGTCCAAAGAGGCCGCAAGACAGGATAGAGCTGCCTTTTGTGAAGTCTGAATTTGAAAAGCTGCTTGAAATGTCGGGCAGAGATAAGAAAGTTTCCGCAAAGACTCGCCTCGGAGAAATTACCGACGGCAGTGTGCTTATTGCCGCAATTACGAGCTGTACGAACACTTCAAACCCCTCCGTAATGATTGCCGCGGGGCTTGTGGCAAAGGCTGCGGCAGAACGCGGGCTTACGCCGCCCGCCTATGTTAAGACCACGCTTGCGCCAGGCTCTCGCGTGGTTACGGACTACCTTGAAAAAGCGGGGCTGCAAAAGTCTTTGGATGCGGTAGGCTTCAATCTTGCGGGTTACGGCTGCGCAACTTGCATAGGCAATTCGGGCCCCATAGACGCAGAGCTTACAAAAGCCGTCAAGCTTAACGACATGACTTGCGCAAGTGTGCTTTCGGGCAACAGAAACTTTGAAGCGCGCGTGCACGCAATCCTCAAGGCCAATTATTTGATGAGCCCGCCGCTCGTCGTGGCTTTCGCCCTTGCGGGAAGGGTTGACATCGATTTTGCAAAAGAGCCTCTCGGTCTCGGCAAAGACGGCAAGCCCGTTTACCTTAAGGACATTTGGCCGTCAACGGCATTGGTAGATGAATATGTGGCGCGCTGCGTCACGGGCGAGATGTTTAAAAAGCGCTATTCCGACATGGCCGGCCCCGAAAAGTGGCAGCTAATCAAGGCGCCTCAGGGCGACACCTACGCTTGGGACGCAAAAAGCACCTATATACAAAATCCGCCCTTCTTTGACGGGTTCAGCCTTTCTTCGTCTGCGCAGCTTAAGCCTTTAGACGGTCTTCGCGCGCTCGCAATCTTCGGCGATTCCGTCACGACGGATCATATATCGCCCGCAAGTTCCATCCCGCCCGAAAGCCCTGCGGGGCGCTACTTAACCGAAAACGGCGTGGCGCTTAAAGACTTTAATTCATACGGCTCGCGCAGGGGCAACGACAGGGTTATGAAGCGCGGCACTTTTGCAAACGTGCGCATCAAAAACAAGATGGCGGCTCCGCTTGAAGGCGGCTTAACAAAGCTTGACGGCAAGGGAGAGCCTTTGCCCATTTACGACGCCTGCCAAAAATACGCGGCGCAAAACCGCGGCTTGATTGTCTTCGGCGGGCGCGACTACGGCATGGGCAGCTCTCGCGACTGGGCGGCCAAAGGCACGGCTTTGCTCGGCGTGCGCGCGGTCGTAGTAAAGTCATTTGAACGCATACACCGCAGCAATTTGATAGGCATGGGCGTGCTTCCCTTTGAATTTAAAGGTGATATAGACGCCGACACCTTAAAACTTGACGGCACCGAAAAATTTTCGATACTCGGCCTTGAGAATGGCGTAGCGCCGGCTTTGCCCGCAAAGTTGAAAATAGAGCGGACTGACGCAACGGTTGATTATGCGGAACTTACGCTTCGCATAGATACGCCCGTTGAGGTGGAATATTACAAACAGTCGGGCATATTGCCCTACGTCCTCAAGAAAATTTTAGGCTAATGGAAGCACAGGCTCAGTACATGGTTGATGTTAAGGCAGATTCGGCAACGGTTCTCGTCGTCGGGCGCGCAAGCTACGTCAACTGTATGAGCGTTTCGGATTTTTTCGAACGCATATTTAAAAATTCATTGTGTAGAACGGTTTACGTTGATTTTCGCGAATGTCTGGGGATGGACAGCACATTTTTGGGCATACTCGCGGGGGTTTCGCTTAAGTTGAGGCGCATGACGCCCGCCGGCAAGCTTGTCTTGCGCAATCTTGGCGAGCGCAATTTGGAGCTCGTAGAAAATCTGGGCTTGGACAAGATTTGCGAGATAGACGCAAACGGCGCCGCAACCCCGCGCGACGGCCTTGAATACGCAAAGCACCAAGGCCCCGCAAGTCACGCCGAAATTTTGAAGGCGCATGAAAATCTAATAGAGGCCGATTCCGACAACTTTAAGAAATTTGAAGACGTAGTGGTGTTTTTGCGCAAAGAGCTGGAAGCAGAACACGGCAAGGAATAACACTAAAGATGGAGTTGATTGTTTTTTTAAGCGGCATAGCCCTCGCAGGATCTGCGGGGCTTTGGTTGTTTTTCAGAGCCAGGGCGGAGCTTTCGCGTTTGCGCGACGACCTCGACCATGTCGAGGAAGAAAAAGAAATAGTGCTCGACTTCATGCGCAAGCTCAGCGAAGACATCGGCGACGGCCCCGATAACGACAAGCTTTACAAGCGCATTGTGCGCGTCACCGCGCTTTCTTGCGGGGCGTTGAGCGCTTGTATTTACGAACGCACAAAGTCCGGCTCTTTAAAAGTGCGCGCGGTGGAAGGGCTGTTTCCGCCTCAGCGCTTTATAGCGGGGCGCAAGCTTGAAGACGCGTCTTCGCGGACGGAATTTTTGGAGGAAGTGCTCACAAATCAGGAGCTTGAGCCCAATGAGGGGCTTATCGGCTCTGTGGCCAACCACCGCAAAGGCTTGCTCATCAAAGATGCGCAAAAAGATCCGCGCGTGATACGCCATCAGGACGAAGCCTTGAAAATCACCAGCATGATGGTAGTCCCCATGATTTACGGCGACGACCTGCGCGGCGTGCTTGCAATGGTAAACCCCATTAACGGGAGGTTTTTCAGCGAGACCGATTTTTCAGTGGCTTCAACTTTGGCCAGTTACGCGTCTCTTGCCCTTAAAAACAGCGAGACTTTCAACGCCGTCGTAGAACGCAACAAGCTCGACTTTGATTTGCGCTTGGCAAGCAGCGTGCAAAGTTATCTCCTGCCTTCGCACCTGCCCCATGTAGACGGCCTTTCTTCAGACTTCAGATACAAGCCGCACCAAAAGATAGGCGGAGACTTTTTTGACTTTTTTGAACTGCCCGACGGCAGCTACGGCCTTGTTATTGCGGACGTATCGGGCAAGGGCGTATCGGCCGCAATTATTACCGCGATATGCCAGACGAAATTTTCATACATCGCAAAGACCGGCAAATCTCCCGCAGAAACCCTTAAGGTTTTGAATGCGGAAATCGCGGGCTTCATCAGGCAGGATATGTTCATAACAATAACCTACGCCATTCTTGAGCCGAGCCTTTCAAAAATCACTTTCGCGCGCGCCGGTCATGAAAAACCCGTGCATTACGTCTACGCCGAAAAACAGGCCGTCGCGCTTAAAAGCTCCGGCACCGCCGTCGGCATGGTAGATCCCGAAATTTTCGACGCCGTAATCGAAGAAAAGACCATAGAACTCGGCCGCGGCGACATATTCCTTCTTTACACCGACGGCCTCACCGAAGCCGTCAACACCGACGGTAAAGAATTCTCATCCAAGCGCCTGATTGAAGTCGTAGAACTTCTCCACAACCAATCCCCCCGCGAAATCGACGACGGCATCATGCGCTCTCTCGAAAAGTTCGCCATGGTTAAGGCGAGCTATGCGGATGATCTCACCCTTCTTACCGTTAAGCGCGATATTTAACTTCGCGCTTGCGGCGCATAGCTGTGTTGCTGCGAACGTTTCGCGACCGGTCATGTGCTTAAGCACACTCCCGCCCGCTCACATTCTTGCGCCTTGCTCTGCATCCGCAATCGCTCGTTAAAATCGTTACGTTGGGCTTGCGGCGCAGGGTTTCGTCGCTTCAAAATAATTTCGACCCTTATGTGCATAAGCACACCTCGGCCCTCAATTTTTTTTGCTCCTGCCCCTGCATCCGCAATCGCTCGTTAAAATTTGGCGAATGTGGTTAACTTGATACTCCGCTAAAAAAGGAATGTAGACTCTCACGTACATTTAGTACGCTTCGACCCTCCATTCCTTTTTTGTGCTCATCTGAAGCTCAACCCCATTGCGCCAAAGCTGCGGTGTTATATTGATAGAACGCCAGTTGGCGCATAGCTGTGTTGCTGCGAACGTTTCGCGACGGGGCAAGTGCTTAAGCACACTCCCGCCGCAGGCTTTTTTTGTTCCTGCTTCTGCATACAAACCCATTGCGCCAAAAGTTTGGCCGAATATATTGGCATGATGCTCATTTCGCTTTGGTTTTGTGTTTGGCTATTTATTTTTTTAAAAAAAAATCATGCGCAAAAGCTTTGGGCTCCAAAGTTTTGCGCATGGGCGCTCGGCAATAAAGTTCATAAGGACTAACATTTTTATTGACAAAGTTAGTCTAGATGAACATAACGCCAATAAAAATTAGACCGAAGTTCCGGCAAACCCAATCAACAGGCGGTATTGGCAAGAGCGGGCGGCGGTCTAAAAAAAGCCAATAAAAGTTAGCCTTAACTAACAAATATTTAAAACAAACACAAATTATGAAGAAACTGACTGCAAGCATAACGGCATTTGTGATGGTGCTTACAACTTCTCTCTTCGGTGCGGACAGCGCGCCGACGGGCGTCCGCACAGAACCCGTGCCCCCCGCGCTTCAGGCGCAGAGCACCACGCTTTGGGATAGGGACAGCCTATTCATAAACGAACTGGTTGAGTCTTCCATACCCGACAGCGGTTTTGCGCCCTTCGCCGTATGGACGGGTGAGCAGTGGAGCAACCTTGGCGGCGGCCTTAAGACTGGCACAACTTGGGACAGCCTTTTTACGCTGGGGTTTGAGCAGGATCTCTCAAAAATAGCCGACAAAGGCAATTTGGGCTCTTTGGGCATGACTTTCTTTTACTACACGTCTTCCGGAGATTTTGACGGAGAGTACTTGAATGCGATGAGTTCTCCCTCGAACATATTTTCGGGCGACATGGTGCGCATTTTTGAAATCTATTATTCAAACGCATTCTCCGGCTCTGCGGGAGATTTTAATTTCAGGGTGGGGCAGCTTGCGGCCGATGAAGATTTCATGGGCATAGACTACGCCGACACTTTCTTGAATTCCAGTTTCGGCGCCATTCCGGCAAACGCGGCAAATGCGCTTTATAACGGCGCAAACGCGTTCTCTCAATATTCGCTGGCAACATTGGGCGCGGTTGTCGGCTACACTTACGACGCGGTTGAATTCAAAGTCGGCGTATATAACGGCAACGCCGGCGAAGACGTATCGGGCAATCACGGCTTTGACTACTCTTTGCAGGGCGTCGCACTCTGGTATGAAGGCGCATACAATTACGAGCTTTTCGGCCTCGGCGGCCGCGCGGCTTTGGGCGGCAACTACAACAGCAACCAATTCTTGAATTACAATACGGGTTTGGGAGAGCGCAACTTTTACTCTTTCTACTTAAGCGTTCAGCAAGACTTGTATGTCGACGCAGAAGGCAAGCCGATTCTCGGCGGCTTTTGCAGAATTGCGTGGGCGCCAAATGAAGACATTGCGGACTTCGCAAAGTATATAGATGCGGGCATCAACTGGTTTGCGCCCATTCCGGGAAGGGACGACGACGTGTTTGCCCTGGGGGTATCCGCGCTTGAAACGGGTTCTGCGGTGCGCAATGCGGATGACCTTTCTCGCTATCAAAGCTGCCTTGAAACAACCTACAGAATACAGCTTTCAAACTTTATGAGCCTGCAACCCAGCTTCCAGGTTTTCTTTAACCCGCCCAATGATCAGGGCAACGACGAAACCGCGTTTGTCGCGGGTGCGCGTCTCGAAGTTGTTTTCTAAGGTTAGCCACAATACATAGCGCCGCGGCGGCGCACAGCTTAACATGCGCCGCCGCGGTTCCCAATCCCCCGACAAAAAATATGACAATGATGCTTATGGCGGTAAAGCCCGGCGAGACCGTGCGCATAACGGAGCTTCTTATGGAGCAACCCTTGAGAAGGCGTCTTGAGGATATGGGTTTTTTACGCGGCAAAAGCGTAACGCCCGTCTACGAGCGCGGCGGCGACCTAATCGTAAAGCTGGGCGACGCCCGCGTGGCGGTAAACCGCGGCGTGGCAATGCGCATCATGGTAAAGTAAGGACATCTTTTATGCAAAAATCTCTCAAAGAATTTATCCCGAATGAATCGGGTGTGGTCTTAAAAGTGGGCGGCGAAGGCGCAATACGCCGCAGACTCATGGATATGGGCGTAACCCCCAAGGCCAAAATCATAATGCGCAAGGCCGCCCCTTTGGGCGACCCCATTGAAATAAGCCTGCGCGGCTATGAGCTTTCTTTGCGCAAAAGCGAGGCTGAACTCATCATAATGGAAAGCGAGGGCGCAAAGTGAAGACCGAAGCAACCCCTTTAAAATACGCGCTTGCGGGCAATCCCAACTGCGGCAAAACCACCTTGTTTAACGCGCTTACGGGCGGCAAGGCGCGCGTCGGCAACTGGCCGGGCGTCACTGTTGAAAAGCGCTCAGGCCGCTGCAAAAAGACGGGGGCGGAAATCATAGACCTTCCGGGCATATATTCGCTCTCGCCGTATTCGCCCGAGGAGGTAATCGCCAGGGACTATATCCTGGACGAAAAGCCAGACCTCATCATAAACATAGTAGACGCTACAAATCTTGAGCGAAACTTATACCTAACCACGCAGATTTTAGAGACCGACTGCCCTGTGGTTGTTGCGCTCAATATGACAGATATGGCCGCAAAGCGCGGCATAAAAATTGCGGCGCACAAGCTTGAAGAAGCGCTCGGCGTGCCCGTCATGCCGATATGCGCCGTGCACGGCGAAGGCCTTGAAGCCCTCATAAAAAAGGCGGCTGAAACGGCGGGCAAGCCCCGCCAAAGCGCGTCCGCGCTTGAGAACGGCGACTACGCAAAACATTTTGCCGAAGCTCTTGAAATTTTAGAGACGGAAAAGCTGCCGCACCCCAAGTTTGCGGCGGTAAAGGCGCTGGAATCGGGTGCGGAGGCGTCCGGGCTTAAGTCAAAACTTTCGGGCTTTGCGGCGGCCAAGCTTGAAAGTCTGCGAAAAAACGCAAAACTCCCCGAAGAATTCGGCGGAGATTTTGAGGCTGTAATAGCAAACGAGCGCTACGCCCATATTGAAAAGAACTATTCTTCCGCCATAGAGCGCGGTAAAGATTCGGGCAAGCTTACGGTTTCGGACAGGCTTGACAGGGTGCTTACAAGCCGGCTTTGGGGTCTTCCCATATTTTTTGCGATGATGTTTGCGGTCTTTCACGTAACTTTCGGAGAAGACTTCTTATACCTTGGCTCTTTGGGAGTGCTTGAAGAGGGCTTGGCGTCTCCGGGGGTCTATTTGCTTGGGCTTACGGAGGTCTTGATGGAATGGATAGGCGGCGGCGCCTCCGCTATTCTGGAATTTTTGAAAGCGCCCGAATGGATGGGCGGGCTGATAATAGACGGCGTGCTTGGCGGTGTGGGCGCGGTGTTGAGTTTCATGCCGCAGATACTGCTCTTATTCCTATTCTTATCCATACTTGAAGACAGCGGCTACATGGCGCGCGCGGCCTTTCTTATGGACAGATTACTGCGCAGATTCGGGCTTTCGGGCAAGGCGTTTTTGCCCTTGCTTATGTGCTTTGGCTGCATGGTGCCCGCCGTCATGGGGGCGCGCACGCTTGAAAATATGCGAGAGCGCAAACTGATGATAATGATAGCGCCCTTCTTTTCATGCGGCGCAAAGCTTCCGATCTGGGCGATGTTCGCAATGGCGATATTCCCCGATAAGGCCGATATTACGGTGTTTGCCATATATATGCTCGGCATTGTTACGGCGATAGGCGCAGCCCTGCTCTTAAAACTCACCATTTTGAAGGGCGCGGCCTCCGCCTTTGTAATGGAGCTGCCGCCTTACCACCTGCCGCTTTTAAAGAACGTGCTCGGCAATCTTTGGGACAAGTTTAAGTATTACATATATCGCGCCGGCACCATAATTGCGGGGGCGGCCGTCGTTATATGGACGCTTGCAAACTTCAGCTTTACGTTTGACGCGGTAGAAGCAAATTCTCGCGAGAGCATGCTGGGTATTATGGGCGGTTTTATTCAGCCGATTTTCCAACCTCTCGGCTTTGCCGAGGGCGACGCCGGTTGGCGCGCGGTTGTTGCGGCCCTTACGGGGCTTATCGCCAAAGAGATGGTCGTGTCTACGCTGGGCGTGCTTTATAACCCCTCTGTCGAGGGCGACGCCCTTGAAGACGAAGCGGCATCCACTGCTCTTGCGGTTTCGCTTGCGGCGGTATTCTCACCCCTTGCAGCGGTATCTTTTATGGCATTTAATTTGCTGAGCGTGCCTTGCATGGCGGCCGTTGCGGCAGCCCACGCGCAGCTCGGCGGCGGCAAGTGGACTTGGATAACCATAGCCTTCTGGATAAGTACGGCGTGGATTGTCTCGTTTATCATATTCCAAATAGGCAGCTTATGCGGCATAGGTATTTAACGAATATAACAATATGGAAACTCTGATAGAAGTTATCGTGGCGCTCGGCGCTGCGGCGCTCGTGATATTCACGATAGTGTATAACGTGCGCAAGATACGCTCCGGTAAGGGCGGTTGCAGCGGTTGCAGCGGTTGCGGAGGATCTTGCGGCGACCGTCATGACGAGCGCAGATAGTGTGTAAAAAATTCAGAAAACTTCTGACAAGAATTTTTGGCAAAGGTCACACTTTGGCATAAAGGAGTAATAACTGTCAGGGGCGGCGCAGTTTGGGCGCCGCCCCTTTTTTTTGTCGGAATATTGCGCAGGCGCAAAAAAAGCGCGCAAACCGCAAAGGGTTTACGCGCGCTTTAAATGCGTTTTATGATCGGCTTAAGCTTCTGTGATAAAGCAAGATTCGCCGAGTTTTGATTTTACTAAAGCCTTAAGCGCGGCAAGCGCCGTCTTATCTTTTGCAATCTTGTTTACGACCGCAAAACAGGCCGAGCCCGAACCCGACATCATGGCGGGCAAATCAAATTCTTTTTTGACCGCTTCAAGCACGACTTGCAGGGCGGGAAATTTGCGGAAGGCCGCCACTTGCATATTGTTTACGAGCGGCAGATTGTCTGTGCGCGGGTCTTTAAGCCAAGCTTGCAAAATGCCCTCGGCCTCTGCGGGGGGTATGTATGAGGTTTTGTCCTCCCTCATCTGCTTATACGCCCAACCCGTATTTATCCCGAAATCAGGTTTGAAAATCAGAAACTTAAGGCTTTTAACAAGCGCTGCCGAATTTTCCGGCAGGTCTGATACAAGCTCTCCCCTGCCTCGCATTACGATTGGTTTTTGCGTAAGAAAAAGCGGACAGTCGGAACCCAGAGAAGCCGCAAGCTTAAGCAGGGTTTCAAGACCAAGCGGATTGCCGCACAGCTCATTTATCGCAAGCAGCGCCGCCGCGCCGTTTGAAGAGCCGCCGCCCAGCCCCGCCCCCGCGGGGATGCGCTTAATCAAATCAAAGTCAAAATAGGCCTCGATTTTGCTTTCCTGCCTGAAAAGTTTTGCCGCGCGCATGACCAAATTTTCATCATTGAGCGGCACGCCTTCCATGTCGCATTTGATGGCGTCTGAGGGGCGTTTAACGCGCTTTGCAAAAAGGGTGTCGCCCGCGCGCACAGGGCTTACAAGGCTCACCAAATCGTGAAAGCCGTCGTCTCGCGGTTTTGTTATCGCGAGCATAAGATTTACTTTGCAAGGCGAAAATATTTCTGTTTTTATTTCCATTAAACCGCATTTATGCGCAAAATTTTTTAATATGTCAAAACAACCTTGCAAACTGATTCTGGCGCTCGACCTTCCCGACAGGGAATCTGCGCTTGAAATTTTGAAAAACGCCAAGGGGTCTTTGGAGTGGGTCAAAATCGGCCTGCAAATGTACCTTAAATACGGCGCGCCTTTCGTGCGCGAAGTGGCCGCATTAGGCTATAAGATTTTCTTGGATTTAAAACTCTACGACATCCCAAATACCGTGGCTTCGGCCGTAAAAAGCCTTGCTGATTTGCCCATAGGCATGCTTACAATACACGCCTCGGGCGGTGCGGAGATGATTGAGGCGGCGCTTTCCGCGGCCAAAGAGTCAAAGCCCGATTTGCTCATATTGGGCGTTACGGTGCTTACGTCTTTTGACACAAATGGGCTGCTCAAAACGGGTGTTGCGCTTGAGCCCGCCCGCCAGGTTGAATTGCTTGCGTCTATGGGCGTTCAAAGCGGTTTGAGGGGCTTGGTTTGCTCTCCGCTTGAAATTGAGCCGCTGCGTAAAATTTTGCCCGCAGATACGGCGCTTGTAACGCCGGGCATACGCCCCGCAGGTGCCGATTTGAACGAGCAAAAGCGCGTAATGACGCCCGCAGAGGCCGCAAGGGCCGGCGCTTCATACATAGTGGTAGGCCGCCCTATATTAAAGGCGCAAAAACCGTCTGAGGCCGCAGGCGCAATAATTAAAGAAATAACTTTAGGATAAAAATTATGAACGGTGCGGCTATATTGCTTGCGGGCGGCAGCGGCTCGCGCATGAGGGGCAGCGTAAGCGACAAAACCCTCTTTGCTCTTTGCGGCAAACCCGTAATCGCGCACAGCGTGAAGGCCTTTGCCGACAGCGGAAAAATATCATCGATGGTATTTGTGTGCAAAGACTCCGAACAGGCGCAGGAAATTAAAAAGATTGTCGAGCCCGTCTGCAAAGAGGCCGGCATATCCATATTTTTTGCGCGCGGCGGCCTTGAGCGGCAAGACAGCGTATTAAGCGGTCTGCACGCCGTGCCGGCCTCTTGCGAATACGCGTTTATACACGATTCCGCGCGTCCGCTTGTTGGCGCGCAAAACGTCATAAAACTTTCCGAAGCGGCGGAGCGCGACGGGGCGGCGGTGCTTGCTTCGCGGGTGGTAGACACCGTAAAGCGCGCGCCCAAAAACAAAAAGACGCCCCGCAAATGCAAGCTTGAAGACCTTGACCGCTCGCGCCTGTGGGCAATGCAAACTCCGCAGGCCTTCAAACTTGCAATCATACGCGACTCTTATGAATTTGTTAAGAAAAACGGCCTTAAGGTAACCGACGACGTAGGCGCCGCGACAGAGTGCGGGCACAAGGTTACCATAGTTGAAAACTTGTTGCCGAACCCCAAAATAACGGTGCCCGAAGACATCGCTTACGTTGAATTTTTAATCAGAAAAAGGTAATTATGAATAAGGGTATAAGGATAGGCTGCGGTTACGACGTCCACAGGTTTGCCGAAGGCAGGCGCTGCGTGATAGGCGGAGTAGAAATTGAAAGCAAGGTGGGGCTTCTCGGCCATTCCGACGCCGACGTTTTGAGCCACGCCATAGCAGACGCCATACTCGGGGCTGCGGCTCTTCCGGACATCGGTTTTTATTTTCCGCCTTCAGACCCTTCGTGCAAAGACATAGACTCGCAAAAAATAGTTGTGCGCGCGGTTGAAGAAGTGGGCAAGCTCGGCTTTAAAATAGTGAATGTCGACTGCACGCTTATTGCCGAAACCCCCAAGCTTTTGCCGCATATCGCAAAGATAAAGGCGCGCCTTGCCCAGAGCCTCGGCGTAAGCCCCGACGATGTCGGCGTAAAGGCCACCACCAATGAGAAGATGGGTTACATAGGCCGCAAAGAGGGCGTGGCGGCGCAGGCCGTCTGCGTAATATCTTCGCTTTAGCATTTCATGCGCGTTAAGTTTGCAAGGCTTGCCAATTTCAGAAACGTGGGCTTTGCCGACGTAAATTTGGACGCGCCCTCCGTATGGATATGCGGCAAAAACGGCCAGGGCAAAACAAACCTGCTTGAGGCCGTCAGTTTGCTTACGGCGTTAAGGTCTTTCAGGTCGGCGCTTCTTGCGCCGCTTATAAAGTTCGGCGCAAAAGAGGCGGCGGCGCTCTTCGGCATAGAGCACGAGGTTTACGGAGAATGTGAAGTCTGCATAAAAATCTCCGCGGAAAAACGCGCGATTTTCGTAAACGACGAAGAGCAAAAAAAACTTTCGGACTTTATCGGCCGCTTTCCGGCACCCGCGATGTGCTCTGACGACATGATGCTTTTAAGGGGAGCGCCCGCGCTGCGCCGCAAGTTTGCGGACATGGCGTTTTCTGCCGTAGATGCCGAATATCTCGAGGCTCTTAAGGGTTACCACAGGGCGCTTATGCACCGCGCTGCGGCGCTTAAGGCAGGCGGCGCGCACGCGCATACGCTTTCGGCATTTGAAGACGCAATGGCGCGTAATGCCGAAATAGTTTGGCAAAAGCGCGCTCTTTATTTTGAAGGCTTGGCGCTTTCGGCGGGGCAAAAATACGCGGTTTTGGCGGGGGGCGCAGAGGATGCGTCGGTAAAAATAAAGCCCGACTGCAAAGTGCAAGACGCTGCGCAATACGCGCGCGTATTGCATGCCGAGCGCGCGAAAGACCTTGAGCGCGGCGCCGCCTCAAGCGGCCCGCACAAGGATGATTTTGACCTCATTATAGGCGGCAAGTCCGCAAGGCTTTACGCTTCGGAAGGGCAGCAGCGCTCCGCAGTTTTGGCCTTAAAACTCGCGCAGTTTGAGCTTTTTAAAAAATTCTCCCACGCCCAGCCCGTGCTTCTTTGCGACGACGTATTGGGAGAGCTTGACGAAGCGCGCCGCGCGGCGTTTTGGTCTTGCATGCAAGGCGATGCACAAGTTATTGCAACTTCCACTTTGACGTCTGCGCCTTCTGACTCTTCGCGCAAAAGCTGGCTTAAACTCCGCGCTTGCGCGGGCGCATTTGAAACGGAAACTTGACGCGTATGCACGGCAAATCTGAAAATTTAGCGCAAGCGCTCTCTGCCGCCGCCGCTCAAAACGGCGGCCGCCTTGACTGGTGCGACTATATTAATATCTGCCTTTACGATTCGCATTTCGGCTACTATATGCTTGATAAGCTGCGCGTCGGTAAAGACGGGGCGGATTTTTATACCGGAGTGTCAAGCGATGCCGAACTTTTTGCAAAATTGCTTTCAGAAGCCGCAGGCGGCCTTGCAAAGGGCGGGCTTGAAAATTTGCAAATTGCGGAGATAGGGGCCGAGCCTGAGTGTACCATTTTTAAAAATTCAAAGTCCATAAGGGTGGGGGAAACTCCGCATTTGGAAGGCTCTTGGGCGGTGTTTTCAAACGAACTTTTAGACGCGTTTGCGTTTTCTCGTTATGTGTTTAAAGGCGGCGCTTGGCAGAGGGGATTTTTGAATTTTAAAGCGCGGCAGCCCTTTGAAGATTTTGCGCCCGCTCCGCCGCAAGAGGCTTCTTACATAAACCGTTATTTTCCCGTTGAAGAACTTGAAGAGGGCTTTCGCCTGGACATTTCGTTTGAGGCTCTCAAATATTTTGAGAATTTATGCCGCATGAAGTGGCGGGGCGTAATAATATTTGCCGACTATTTCAGGAACGTGCGCGAGCTTCTGGATATGCCGCAGGGCACGGCGCGCGTCTACGTTAAGCATCAAACTTCTTCAGACTTGCTTTTGGCGGCGCAGGGAGGGGTTGACATAACCTATTCGCCTTGTTCCGATATGTTTTCGGACATTCTTAAAAGTTGCGCGTTTGAGAGCGTATCATGCCATCCGCAAGAAAAGTTTTTTGTTGAGCGCTGCCCGCGCACCGTTGCGCAAATCATATCGCCGCAGGGCGCATTATCATCAAAAAAGCGCGCGTTTTGCGAGCTTGTGAGCCCAACGGCCATGGGTGCCTCTTTCAAGATTTTAAGCGCCGCAAAACCTTGAAACCGTCTCAAAACAAAATGCCCCTAAGAGCCTTTCTTTTTTTTGAAAATGCTTGCAAGTATGAAACTTTGGGGCATACACTGTGTTTCATTGGGAATATGAGGGGAAAACAGTATTTTACAGCCGCGGCGGCGTTCTTGTTCGGGTCGTGCCTTTACGGCAACACTCCGAAATACGATATTGAAAGCGCCTATCGCTATGCGCGCGACCGCAGTACGGATATCCAGGTGGCGAATTTGCGCATGGATATCATGATAGACAACGTCAATATCATCGAATTTAACTATTATCCCGACATCGACTTGGCGTTTGCGCCCCTGAGTTGGAAAGAGATAAACCAGACAAACCGCTCTCCGACCCATCTTGACACTTTGCAGCCCACGGGTTCCATAATTTTAAAAGAGCATCTGCCCACAAATTCGGACCTCACCGCAAAATACTCAAACAACATAAGCACTGCGGGCAAGCGCACAGAGATTTACTCCGTCCGCTTTGACCAAGAGCTTTTGCGCTACGACGTCATAGATAAGCAGATGACCCTCGCAATACAAAAGAGGGAGTTGCAGCGCATCGCGCGCATTTCCGTGGAGCGCAGTTTCCTCAACAACTTTAGGAACGTCTATTACACTTATCTCGAAAGCAAGGAGGTTTTGGACATAGTGCGCGCCAAGTTTAAGGAGGAGGAATTTTTAAAAGACCAAAGCAGGCGCCAATTTCAGGCGGGCATAATCGCCGAATACAATTTGCTAGACTACATGATAGACTTTAACGATTCGGAGTCTGAGCGCATAAATGCGGAGGCCGCCTACGCCACCGCCCGCAACAACATGTTTAGCGCAATGCAGTTAAACCCCGACCCCGAGGCGGAGTTTGCAAACGTATCTATAGATCCCGCGGCAAGCATGGTCTGGAACATGGATGATATGTTCATGGCTGCCATAGCGCAAAGCCTTGACGTTGCGACTTTCAAAAATGCCATATTTACGAGCGAAGTTAATTTGAAATACCTTTTTGACGACTATCTGCCCAGCATAAAGGCCTTTGCCGGTTATGAAAACCAGTTGGAAGACAACAACTATAACGACAAGACCGCGACGAGCGACAGCTACTTTGCGGGCTTGCAGCTCACTTGGAGCCTCTTTGCCGATACTTTTACCACCACCTACCAGATTAAGAACGAAAAGCGCACCGAGCGCATAAACTCGTTGGAGCTTGACGAGCGCGTGCGCGCCATAAAGACCGAGCTTTTAAACGACATAATAAATCTGGAAAAACTTTACGGCACTTACCTTATAGCTTTTGACAGGGAGGCGCTTGCCAAGCGCGACTTTGACTTATCAAACGACCGCATGAAGACGGGCACCATATCGGCGTGGGACATGATACGCACAAAGAACCGCTACTTCGGTGCAATGCGCAGCACCGTGCAGCGCAAATATGCCTTTTTAAGGCAAGTGGCGGATATGCTGGCCTCATATCCCGTAGACGACGACTTCTCCGTCAAATATGCTCGCTTGTCATCGAGAGAGTATTTCATAGAAAAATCCAAAGAGGCCAATGAAAAGCTCAAAAATAGCGAAGACCCAGACACCTGCGTGATTGAGAAAGACCAAAACACGCTGCCGCCGCGCCAAGTCAAGATAATCAACTTTAAGCAGTCAACCTAGCAAACGCCATGTCAGAACGCGAAGATACGCCCCTCATAGAATGCATAGACCTTGAAAAGGCCTATTATCTGGGGCATGAAGAGCTTTTGGTCTTAAAGAAGGTAAATTTGAAAATTTACGACAAGGAGTTTTTAGCCATAATGGGCAGTTCGGGCTCCGGCAAATCAACCCTGATGAACATCATAGGCTTTCTTGACAGACCCACGCGCGGCGCCTATATGCTGCGCGGCCGCAATGTCACCAATTTGAGCGACGACGACGAATCAATGATACGCGGCCGCGAGATAGGCTTTGTATACCAAACCTTCAATCTTTTGCCGCGCAACACCGCCTATGAAAATGTGGCGCTGCCCCTCTTTTACCAAAACCGTCCCGCCGACAACGATACCGTCATGCACGCGCTTGAAATCGTAAATTTGGCGGATCGCGCAAAGCACAAGCCCAATGAGCTTTCGGGCGGTCAGCGCCAGAGGGTGGCGATAGCGCGCGCTTTGGTGGCAAACCCCTCGCTGATACTCGCCGACGAGCCTACGGGCGCGCTTGACAGCCGCACCAGCGAAGAGATCATGGAGCTTTTCACGCAGCTCAACTCGCAGGGGGTTACGGTCATAATAGTTACCCATGAAAAAGACGTGGCCGAAAAAACAAAAAGAATAATACACATTAAGGACGGAAAGATTGTCGAATGAAAAAGGGTAAGTTTATTAATGTAATTTTGGCGCTTGCCGTCGTTGCGGTTTTGGCGGCGCTGCCGTTTTTCTTAGGGGGTGCGGGGCAGTCTTCAAAGATTTCGGTATTTTTTGCGGAACCGCAACAGGGCGACGTAGATGTTTTTTTGCAGGCCAGCGGCGTGCTTGACTCTTCAAGCTCGATAAACATAAACGCCCCGCGCACGCGCTACCAAAGAAAGCTTGTTACGATAATCGAAGAGGGTACGGTGGTGCGCAAGGGCGACACGCTTGCAACCTTCGACACTTCGCAGATGGATGAAAAACTTGAGGTTTTGGAATACTCTGGGTTGCACGCAAAATATCGCGATACGGAAATGTCTTTCCAAATCAGCGTCAATGAGCGCATAGCCACGCATAAGAGCAAGATTGAGAATGAAAAGATTTCAAAAATCACTTACGAGTCTATGGAGTTTGCGCCCGATATGGAGCGCAAAAAGGCGCTGATACGCTTAAATCAGGCCACCGCCGAAGTTAAGATAGCGGAAAACCGCATAAGGCAAGAGGAACAGCGCCGCGACATACAGTTAAGAAACATTCAAGACCAGATAGACCAGAACAACCGCGATATAGAAAAGCTCAAAGAGGATATAGCAAGCTTTACCGTCAAGTCTCCGGTAGACGGCATAGTGGTGTATCCCAAAATTAAAATAGCGGGGGCGGAGCGCAAGGTGCAGATAGGCGACAGCCTTTACTGGGATCAGCTCTTCCTGACCATACCCAATCTCTTTGAAATGATAGCCCGCGTCGAAGTCGACGAAAAGGATGTGCGTAAAATCAAGGAGGGCTTGTCGGCCACCATAGTTCTTGAGGCTTTTAAAGACGACGTTTTTACCGGCGACATCTCAAAAATAGAGCGTCTGGCGCAGATTAAAAGCAACAATCCCTTTATTAAAATTTTCAATGTAGAAATAAAAATTAAAGAGCGGGACATTGAAAAGTTGCGCCCGGGCATGAATGTGCGCTCCTCAATAAAAACAAACAGCTTTAAGGACGTCTTTACCATACCGCTTGACTTTGTGTTAAGGGATGCGGGGCGTTTCTACATATATTCCGCAAATAACGCAACCATAAGTCGCGAAGAAATCGAGCTTGCGGATTCTACCGACAAGCTTGCGATTCTTATGAAGAAGCCCGTCGGCAGGCCGCTTAAGCCCGATGCAGCCGCGGCTGCCGCCGCAAGCGCGGGCGCAAAAAACGCAAACATCGTTATGATTCCATACAATGTGGAAAGTAATTAAATTCTTCAAATATCTGAAGATGTCGGGCAAGACTTTGCTCGACCACAAGCTCCGCAGCTTTCTTACGGTGCTCGGGATTATTTTCGGGGTGTCGGCGGTTATAGCGATGACGGCCATTGGCGAGGGCGCAAAAGAGCAGGCGCTTAAAAGCATACAGGAGATGGGCATAAACAATGTATTTGTGCAGGACATGGGGCCGGTGCGCCGCGCCGCATTCGAAAAGGGGCGCTACGTTTCGGACGGTCTTTGCGAGGCCGATGCAAAATTCATTCGCGACGCCATACCGCAAATTTCAAAATACGCGATGGTCAAACAAAAAGACCTCTTTGTGCAGGGCGAGGCGTTTAACGGCGTTTGCCCCGTCATGGGGACTGACCCCGCTTATTTTGATATGCTCGGCCTTTCGGCCAAAGAGGGGCGCTTGTTCGGGGATGTAGACGTTGCGGAGTCCCCAAAGGTTTGCATTGTGGGGGCGGAGCTTGCGGCAAGGCTTTTTAAACAGACAAAGGCGCTGGGCTCTTTTGTGCGCATAAACGACAAGCATTTTAAAATCATAGGCGTGCTTGCCGAAAAGCCCACCTACAACAACAATCTCTACGTGCTTTACGGAGAGCCGCTGCTTTATGAAACCGTCGTTAATTTTGAGCCGGATGCGTCCACCGCGATTTTTTATGTAAACGATATCCCGTCTATCAGGCTTGTTTCGGGCTTCATTAAAAAAATTCTCTCTCGCCGCCACAGCGGTCTTGACGACTTTGAAATGATAGTGCCCGAGGCTGAGTTGCGTCAGGCAGAGCGCACGCAAGACCTCTTCAATTCGATCATGCTTTTAATTACGAGCATTTCGCTCATAGTGGGCGGCATAGGCATCATGAACATCATGCTTGCCTCCGTGCTTGAGCGCACCAAAGAAATCGGCATACGCCGCGGCATGGGCGCAACCAAGTTGGATATTCAGCAGCAGTTTTTGGCGGAGGCCGTCGTGCTCACAAGTGCGGGCGGCGTAATAGGCATAGCGGTCGGGCTAGCCCTTACTATGATAATAAAGTTCGGCACCGAATGGAATATGCCCATACCGCTGGGCGCGGTCTTCATATCGTTTTGCTTTTCGGTTTTGATTGGGGTAATCTTCGGCTATTATCCCGCAAAGAACGCGTCCGAGATGAATCCCATTGATGCGCTCAGGTACGAATAGCCCTCATGAACAAGCTTGTGCCAAGCCTAGTAGTTCTCGCCATAGCGGCGACAATCGCCTTCTTTGTATTGAGCGGCGGGGTCAAAGACGCGCGCATAGTGCAGCGCATAGACCCGTCCGATTATGTGGCGGGCATACCCGCAAAGGGCAAGGTTGACACGTTAAAATTCACTTCGGTGCGCGCGCCGGACTGCCGTTTTTCGCGCCAGATTGTGTGGCTTAAGGAAGAGGGCTCGCACGTCAAAAAGGGAGAGCTTATCGCAAAGTTTGACGCTTCCGACGTGCTTTTATACCTAGAAGACTTGGATTTGCGCACGCAGTCGCTCAGAGAGGCCGAGATGTCAAACGCCCTGATGTGGGATAACACTGTAGAGCGCATAGAAAATTCTATAATATTGCAGGGCGAAAACGTCTCGCTTCAAGGGTTGGAGTTGGACCAAAAAAAATATCACGCGGCGCTTGTGCGCAAGATGACGCAGGTTGCGCTCAACAACGAGGAGGGCGTGTTCGACAGTTTGAAATCGCAAAAAGAGCGCCTTTTACAACAGCGCAAAATGTCTGACCAGTATGACAAAGAGCGCATGGACCGCCACTTAAAGAACGTCGCGGAAACAAAAGAAATGGTGGCGCTTTATGATATCTACGCGCCGTTTGACTCCGTCATAATATACCCAGAAATTTACGTAGCGGGCATCATGAAAAAGGCGGAGTCCGGGGATTCTTTGGTGCAGTCGCAAGACTTTGCGCGCCTGCCAGATTTTTCAAACAAGAGCCTTCTTCTGTATGTGAGAGAGCACGACATAGAAAAGCTCAAGCCCGGAATGGCGGTGAGCTTCCGCGTGAAAAGCTACCCGCAGCTTATCTTTGAGGGCAAGCTGCGCAACATTTCAAGCATGGCCAGCGAAGACGCAAGCGACGAGACGCGCCGCTTCTTTGATGTAGTTGTCGAACTTGACAATTCTTCGCCCGATTTGTCGCTGCTTTTGCCCGGCATGACCGTAGAGGCCTTAATCATTTTAAAGAAGTATGAAAACGTTCTGAAAATCCCCCTTGATTTTGTGAGTAAAACTCCAGAGGGGCTTTTTGTGCAGGCGCTGGGCGCCGACGGCAAGACGGAGCTTAAAGAACTTAAGGGCGCGATAATAGACGGAGATTTTGCGCTTGTGGGCGCGGCGCTTTTCGGCGGGGGCATAAGCGTGGTTTCGGAGGGCGCGAAATGAAAAAGCTTTTCATAATTATCGCGCTTGTCGGGGTTGCGGGCGCGGCCTATCTATGGCTTAAAGCGGCGCAGGCGGACGCGTCTCTTTACTACACCGTGCGTCGCGGAGATTTTGAAGAGAAAATCAGCGTGCGCGGCGAAGTTGAGGCGCTTTATTATGTGGGCATAAGCGCTCCGGATTCTCCGTATGAAAAACAGATAACTTACATAGCGCCCGCAGGCTCTTTCGTCAAAAAGGGAGAGGTTATCGCGCGCTTTGACGAGGCCGCCGTCTTAACCGCCATAGAAGACAAGGAAGAGGGGCTTTACTCCCGCCAGTTTGAGCTTGAAAACATCGAAGTGTCTTGGGACATAGAAGAGTATGAGATGAGCGTCAACGTGTCTTCTTCCGAAAACAAGCTCGGCCTGTATTACGAGGACGCGAAAAGCATGGAGGGTTTTTATCCCTATATGTTTGACCTTGCAAATCTGCAATATTCGTCCGTCAAGTCGGAATACCGCGCAAACCGCGTGCGCATGGACGGCTCAAAGCAGATTAACGAAGACCGCATTGCGCGCTACAAGGGCAATATAAGGCACCAAGAATACCGCATATTCAGGGATGAAGCGTATCTGGACGAATATACGATAGTGGCGCCCATGGACTCTATGGTGGTGCTGCCCTACAAGCTTATAGACAACAAGTGGCGGCAGTCCGAAGTCGGCGACTTTTTAAACAAGGGTTACGAGTTTATGCGCCTGCCCGACTTTAACGAAATGGGCGTAATGCTGAAAATAGATCAGTCCGTCATCAAGAATGTCGCAAAGGGAGACAAGGTTACATTCCGCCCCATAAGCGACAAATCAAAAACCTTTGAAGGCTCTGTAAGCTCCATCGCAAACCTCGCCGTAGAGGACATCTACAAGGTGCATAAAAAACTTTTTGACGTCGTCGTAAAAATCGAGGTCAGCGCCGAGCAGCGCGCCGCGCACTACTTTTTGCCGGGCATGGTTGTTGACGCGGATGTAACGCTCTTTAAGTCTGCGGACGAATTTGCCTTGCCGAAAGATTTTGTGTTTGATTTTGAAGGCGCAAAATCAGTGCGCATCTTTGATGCCGAAAAAAAGTCGGAACGCATTGTTAAGCTTAAAGAGCCGCGCGAAGGCCTGAATTACTACTTTGTGCCGCCCGCAAAAAATCCGGAGCTCGGCAAAGAATTTACGCTTGTATACGCGCCGCAGCGCTAAGCGCGGCTTAAAGCAAAGGCTCTACTCAATATTTTTAAGCAGCCATCCTGCGGCGTCGCGATGCGCCGGAGCGGAGAGTATGGATTTAAGCTTTTCCGAATCTTCAAGCGCGGTTTTGCGCGCCTGCGGGTCTTTAATGCAATATTCAAGGCGCGCCGCAAGCGCCTTCGGCTTGGCGGCAAACTGTATGTATTCCGGTATGGAGGAGCCGTTTAAAAGTATGTTTGAAATGCCCAGATATTTAATTTTTACAATTAGCCTGCCCAGCATATATGTCAATGTGTTAGCCTTGTAAACTATTGCGGAGGGTATGCCCGCAAGCGCGCAGTTTAAAGACATGGTGCCGGAGCTCATCAGGGCGGCCTTTGCCTTGAAAGGCGCGGCGGAGGCGGGCAAAAGTTTAACGCGCCCCTTTAATTGCGGGAACTCTTGCAGACAAGCTTCGAGCAAAGCCTTTATTTCCGCACTTGGGTAAAGCGCGGTTGCGGAAACGTCCTTAACGAGGGTGAGCGCTTCAAGCATAAGCGGGAATATGCGCAGCACCGCAATGCGCCTGCTGCCCGGTAAAAACAGGATGTCGGCGTCTTTATCGTAAGAGAGGGGCAGGGTGTAGCTTTCGTCCAGAAACGGATGCCCCACAAAGCTTGTCCTAAGCGAGGTGTCGTCGTAGCAGGCTGTCTCAAATGGGAATATGACGGCGAGGGCGTCCAACGTATCGGACATCTTGAAGCGGCGCGCAGATTTCCACGCCCATATCTGCGGGCTTATATAATAAAGCGCCGCAACGTTGCCGCCGCCGCGCTTGCTTATGCCGCGTTTTTTAAGCTCTGCGGCAAGGTGCAAATTCAAGCCGGGATAGTCCACAAAACATACGGCCTTCGGCTTGTATATGATTATCCAGTTCAATATGCCTTCGGAAAGTTTTTTGAAAAACCCGTAGTGCTTTAAAACTTCAAAGAGACCCACTATGGAAAACCCCGTCATGTCAAAGAGAAGCTCTGCCCCCGCGTTTTGCAGAGCGCGCCCGCCGAAGGCGCAAACTTTAAGCGACGGGTTGCGCTTGAGCGCGCGGCCCACCATGCGCGCGGCCTGCTCGTCGCCGGAGTGCTCTCCGGCTATAATAAGCACATCGCAAGCGCCGCCTGCGGGCGGCGGGAAATCAAAACTCTCGACTTTGACGATACCGCCCATTATGCCCTTGCCGCGTGTATTTGGCGCGTGATTTCAAGCGCAACTTCAAGCGCGCGGCGGCCCAGCATTGCGTCAACCTTTGGATTGAGTTTGTTTATCACGCAGTTTGCGAAGCTGCCAAGCTCAAGCTTGAGCGGTTCTTGCTTTTCAATCGGCACTTCAATGCGCTCGATATCCATGGGGCCTCGCACGCGCATAAGGTGCCCCGCCTGATTCATAAAGTCTAACGACATATAGGCGGCCGGTTGGAATATCCTTATTTCGCGGAGCTTCTTTTGGCTTACGCGGCTAACGTTTAAGTTTGCCACGCAGCCGTTTTCAAAAGTGATGCGCGCGTTGCCTATGTCTTCGCTGCGGCTCAGAACATTTACGCCGACGGCCTCTATCTTTTTTACGGGCGCGTTTGCGAGTTTGAGGACTATGCCGATGTCGTGTATCATCAAATCCAACACCACGCCCACTTCTGTGCCGCGCGGATTAAAGGGCGCCAGGCGATCGGCCGTGATGAACTTAGGCTCTTTGACATGGGTTTCCATGAATTCCATCACGGGGTTGAAATGCTCGATATGCCCGACTTGCACTATCAAATTTTTTGCGACGGCGGTGTCTATTATGAGTGCCGCCTCGTCCTCGGTTGTGCATAGGGGTTTTTCTATCAGGAGGTGGCAATTTTTTTCGAACAAAACTTTTGCGACTTCGGCGTGTCTGTCCGTCGGCACCGCAACGCTTGCGGCTTCCGCGTTTTCGCCGAGTTCTTCCACAGAGTTGAAAACCCTGCATGAATATTTTGCCGCGATTTCCGCAGCGCGCGCGGGGTCGGCGTCGTAAATGCCCACAAGTTGCGTGTGTTCAAGTTCGGAGTAAATTCTGGCATGGTGTTGGCCGAGGTAGCCCACACCCACTACTCCGCATTGAAGTTTTCCGTTTTTCATAGCGCGAAACTTAGGCTAATCGGCGCGAATTTACAAACATAAAGACGCGGCTTTTGCGGCGTTACTTGCCTTTTGCGGGCTCTGTCTTGCTTGGGGTGGCGGCGGCCGCGGCGGCTTGGACGCCCTTTATCGCGGCGCTTTCAACATCGCGCCCAAACACCTCGAGCAAATGCGCTTCAGAATTAAAGAAATTAAGCGGACGCAGAGCTATGCCCACTTTGGGGTTTTCTAGTTTGCCGTTTACCGTAACTTCAAAAACGCTGATAAGCGGGTCTATGAGGGAAAATATTCTTGAAATCACGGGCGTCTTCATAGAGCCGAAGGGCGACACCAAAAGCTTTGCGTAGACGTCTTGAGAATCAAAACGGTATTTTGCCGAACCCAGTATCTTCATATTAGGCCCGCCCATACTTACTTTGCCGAAGCTCAAAAAACCGTCTTTGATTTCTAAGGGGCTTTCGATATTGTTTATGTCAAAAGTGCCCATGTTGGTGCCGAGCGCCCCGAGCGCCCTTGATATTATCCCGAGCAAATGTATTTTGCCGAGCGTCTTGCCGCTCATAGAGGCGTTGCCGTAGCCCGTCAGCGCGTTGACGTCTCCGAGTTTTCCGGCTATTGCGGCTTGTCCGTTCAGGCGTGCGTCGGCTATGTCGCCCATGGGGTTTTCTTTCGGGGCGGGCTTATTTGCGCCAGCCGCAGGCCGGCTTTGCGCGTTCGCGGTTTTTTCTTTCTCTTCATAGCCGCCCAAATTTGCGATTGTGTTTAAAAAGTCTTCCGCGCGCATATCCTTGCAGTTTAAATCAAGCGATATAAAGGCGTTTTTTTTGTCGGACAGGTTTTCAAAATAGACCGCGCCGGAAGCCGTCCCGCCGCAAAGTTTTGCGTCTATATCTTCAATCTTAAGAACATTGCCCCTGCTTATGGCAAAGAAGTTTGCGTCGCTTACGGATATTGTGTCAACCTGCATTTGGCCGTTTGAGCGTATCTTAAGGTTGAATAAATCTTCGGGGCGCTTTTCAAAGTGAGAATTGTAAAGCTCCGCATTAATCTCGACTTCGGGCATCCCGACAAAGCCTACGGTGTCGAAGATATATTCGGCCTCTTGCCCCGCCAGCGCAATAAATTCGCGCTGCGAAAACTTCATCTTGCCGTATAGAAAGCTGCGGCTGTAGTGCGACAGGTCTTCGGGCGCGTACTCCCAGCCTAGCATCATTGTGCCGAAACCGTCGCCGTTTTTGGCATTTGCGTCAAAAAGCGCGATGAGGGTGGGGCTGACATAAACTTTCGCGTCTACGGTCTTGAAGGTGCAGCCGCGCATTTCGACATCGAGCGCGTGTATGTCGACAAAGCTCCAGATATAGTCCGGCGCGCCCCAAATGCCCGTAATATAGGCGTCGGCTTTTGGGAAGACCCCCGTGAACTTTAGGCGGCTGAAGACGTTGGTCCACCAAGGTTCCATTATGCAGGCAATGCGCATGGGCTCTATGGCGCCGTCCAAGAGTATGTGATACTCATTCGTAAGAAGGTTTTGCGCGTAGCCGCCGCGCACCCGCCAACCCTCTTTTGAAATTACGTTAACATTTGAGATATCCACAAAGTTTTGTGCGGAGTCATAAGCGATGTCGGCGCTTAGGCTTTCAAGGGGGATTTTGATAACGCTTAAATTTGCAGCTTCCGCCTTGGCGGCAAGTTTAATTTGCGGCGTCTTGCTTAGGGGTTGCGCAATCTCTATATGCCCGCGCAAAAGCATGGGGGTTGTAAGCTTTGTGCCTTCAAGCTCTTTAATGTCGGAGGCAAAGGGGTATGACAGTATTTTGTTTAAGTCCGCCAGCGCCTCAAAATCCGCCGCTACATTTTGTAAAGAGCCGGTAATTTTAAGCTGCGCGCTGCCGTTGCCGTAACGCGCAAAAACCTCAAGGCCGTTTATAAAGTCTGTTTGCGAAAGGCGGCGTTTTTTTACTAGTATATCTGAAAGCGCAATGTTTTTGGCGTTTGCAAAAGGTATGAAGATGTCCGCATTTTGCAAAACGGGCTCTCGCTTTTCAAGTATGTTTGCGGCGTCGGTCTGGCAGAAGACGTCGAGCCCGAGCAATTTTGCGCTTTCGCCTTCGGCCTCAATCTTCAGATTTTCCGCGCGCACGCGCACACCGACATCGCCGAGGGAATTTTGACTGCCCATTGTCCAAAAGTCGGTGCGCAAATTTTTTGCGTAGGCCTTGCCGCCCTTAAACTCTCCGTCAAAAGCTTCCGCCGCAAAAGAGGCGCGGAAAAGCTCTACTCTGTCTTCCGAAACCCTGAAGCGCGCCGAAAAACACGGCTCCTCAAACTTCGCCAAATAGTTTTTGGCGTTTGAAATCTGCGCGCAAATTTCATCTATGCGCTTGGGCAGAGGCGCAGAAGTTTTTTTTGCGGACTGCGAAACGCCCATTGAGGATTCAAGGCCGAAGAAAAACCTGCGCAGCGGGAAATTCTCGTTATATTCTCCGCGCAGACTCGCATAAAAGTGCCCCATGTAAAACTCCGCAAAACGCAGCTTCCAGACGTCTTCCGACAAATCGAGATGTGCGAATATGCCGGTTATTAGGGGCGATTCGTTAACATCCTCAAAGGTCGGCGAAAGCGCTCCCTCTTCAATGCGCAGGCCGTTAAGGCGTATCTGGCCTATGAAAAGAAGGGGTTTCGATATTGATACGCGCAGTTTTTCCGCCTTGAAAAATGCATCCGGCGTGCCCGCAAGCCTTATTGAGGCGTTGCTGATTTCTACCGATGCGTCAAAGCAGAAGCGTATGTCGCAGTCGGCGATTTCAAAGCCCTCTTCGGCGGCGTATTTGAGTATGTGCGCCTTTACAAAATCAGGCACGTCAAAGGTGCTTTGGGTGTAAAGCATATAACCCGCCCCAAGTTGCAAGAGAAGCGCAAGCTCCAGCAGAATGTTGACGGGATAAAGCGCGCGCCAAAATATTTTCAGCGCGACGGTTGTGAATTTGAAGAGTTTTGACCTTTGCTCTGTCACTTTGCGTTGCCGGCGGCGTCCGTCGTTGCGGGCGGCTGGGCGGGTGCTGGCGCGGGTAGAGGTGTGGGCTGCTTGGTTGCGGGCGGCCGCAAAGATTCCGCAAGGGCGGGCGCCGTAAATTCAAACGAGGCTTCTATAAGGTTTTGCGGCAGCCTGAACGTGGCGTTTTGCGCTGCGCTGCCGCCGTATTGGAGCGTCGCAGAAATTATGTCGGTAAAGAACCACTCGTGGGTTTCTTCTATGAGCTTGCCCGTCCCCGGCAGCTCCGCAACCGCGACAAGCTTCCACTTCCACGGGATGGCGGGGGCGTTTTCAAGCTTTATGCCGTCTTGCGAAAACGGTGCCGCTTCATAGGCGGATACTACGAATTTTTTTGCGTAAGCGGATATGACTTCGGCCATTTCGCGGCGGCGTTTTTGCGGGATGGCGGCGATAAGCTGCGATACGTCTTGAGAGTCCGTCTTTGCAACTTCAAACATCACTCTTCCGCTTTGGGCGTCAAGCAGCTTAAGGCTTTTAAGTGCGGCTTTTTCAGGCAGGGCTGCGAGAATCCTTGACTTGTAATAAAGCGGATTTACGGGGAAACTTTCCAAAATGTCCGTCGGGATGCCGTATATGGAAGGCTCGCCCTCGAGAGCGGCGTAGGTCAAGGTTGCGCCGCCCAGCTTGTATGAAGAGCCCACTAAGAGCGTCTTTGAAGTCTGGTCAGAAAACAGCACCGTGATTTTGAGTTTTGGCGCATTGAGGCCGTAGGGGGCAAGATTGTCGCCCGGGGCGTCGTTCGCAAAATCTCTAGCAGAAAGCTTTGAGAGTTTGTTTAAGAGCGAGGCGGTTATGGCGGAGTCTGCCTGCAGAGTTTCGGGGTCAGAACCCTTGCCCTTTTTAATGAGGTCCCACAGTCCGCTTTTTACGCTGCGCAAGCGCACGGTTTCAGAGGGGGAGGCTATGTCCAAACCCGCCGCGTCTAGAATGTCAAATTTGAAAAACAGCCTGTCGCGCAGGGTTGTTTGCAAATGGTCGAAATCTTTGAATATCGCGGAATCAAGTGTGAAAACGGTGGGGTTGTCTTCAAGCTTCGCGTATACCAAATCTGTGCCCGGCACGGGGTTGCCTATCAAAAGCACCTGTCTGCGGTTTGTTCCCTGAAGCGTTACGGTCATAGGGAAGGCCGAAATGTCGAAACCCGCAGAGGCGGCGCTGTCGGTCGCAAAGCCGCGCGCCGATATGGCGCACAGGTTGTTTAAAAACGAGTCTACCGCCATGTTGTTTGCGCCTGCGGCTATGGGCGTTTCAAACTTCCATTTGCCGCCGTCTTTAACAAGACCTATTCTGCGGAACTTGGTTTTGGCGGAACTTGCGCCGTCGTTTTGCGGTATGCGTATGGATATTGCCCCCACTTCAAAGCGCGGTATTTCAAATACGTCTTGCGAGCGCAGGCGCTCGATGTCTATAACCAAGCTTTCGAGGAGCTCTTTATCCACGACTATTATTTTTTCGCTTTCGTCGTCGAGCATGTAAATGCGGTTGCCTATGGGCGCGGCCTTGCCGACTTTGAGCGTGTGCATCTTGCCTGGCGCGCCGTATTTGAAAATAAAGCTGGGGTCGTCAAGGCCGTAGTCGGCCAAAGTCTGCCCGTGTTTTGAAATTTCGGACACTTCAAAACTGGTTTGCCTGTCCAAAAATTCAAGCTGGCTGCGTATTCTGTTTATCGCGAAGAAATTTGCGGGCCACTCAATCGGCGAAACTATGCGCCACCTGTTGTTTTCAAAACGCAAGACGCGCGGTTTTTCGATGGTCTTGCCCTCTATCTCCAAAACGGTGAAGTCGGAAAGCGCCGACGCTTGCGAATCTTCGTTTGAGGAGTCGCGCTCAAGCATCCAAATCGCGCCGAAAACCGCCACGTTAAGGATTGCAAGCAAAACTGTAAGTCTGAATCTCATAAATCTATCTGCGCACGAAATAAACTATCAGCCCCGTTAAGAACACGAACGCCGGAAGGATTAAAAATTTTAAGCCGAGCTGCCTGATGTCGCCGTTGCTCAAAGTCAGGGTGTATTTTTCAACGCGGCGCGGGGGGATGTTGAGCATAACGTTTTCATCAAACATCCAGTTTACGAGGTTGAGGGCGAGCTTTGAGTTGCCCAGCCTGTTAAACCAGCGGTTTGCCAAAAAATTGTCGTCGCCGAAAACCGCGACCCTGCCGCCCGGGATGGTCAGCCCCAAATCGGTGCCGCCGCTGCGGCTTGCAACCATGCCAAGCGGTATGGGGCCGCGCAAATCCGCAGCCTCCTCATAGACTTGCGCGCCGCCGCGCGCGTATGACTTTTCAGCCCAGCTTGTGGCGCTGCTTAAAATAATCGGCGAAAGTTTGAGGCGGTCGTCGGCGGGTGCGCCCAAGTCTTCGCGGACGGGGCGGACTGAGCCGAACTGCACGGGCAGTTGCGCGTCCAACAGGTAGCGCACGACGGGGTGCGGATTTTGCGGAAAGTGGCGCGCAATAAGATCTCCGTCGGAAGATTCATAGTCTCCGCTATTGTCCAGCACAAGCATATCGTCGCTCAAAATACCCCATTCAAACAGCACGCTTTCAAGGCCGTAGAGAGAACCCATGTCCAAGAATATTGCCGCCCTGCCGTTGTCGTTAAAGAGATACTTTCTGATTGCGTCAAGCTCTCTGGGCAAAAACGGCGCCTGCGGAGAGGCTATTATCAAGAGCCCCGCGTCTTCCGGCACCTGCTTTGCATCGCTTAAGTCAAGCTCTGCAATCTGGTAATTTTGCTGAGTAAGGTAGTTTGCAAATTCTGACAGGCCGCGGCGCTGGTCGGTGTTTTTATAAGACATCTCGCCGTGCCCCTTTAAAAAGTATACTTTCTTAACTTTTTCAGAACTCACGTTGATTATGGCAGAGCTTACAACCTGCTCTCCCTTGAAAGAGCGGTTGGAATCCGCATCTATGTCGTAAAGGTCTGCGGCCTTAAGCTTTTTAAAGTGGTTATTGCATGCGATTATCACGCAGTTTTCCATGTCTTTGCCGAAGCGTTCCGCAAGGCGCTCCGCAAGGCGGCCGTCAAAATGGGGGTCTACAAAAGTCAGCTTCACGCCCGCACCCCCGCCCGTCGCCTCATACTCATAGCGGCGCAGCAGGCTTGATACTTGCGCGTAAGTCTCTATGCTTTTGGGGTCTTGAGAGCTTTTTGTGAGGGTAACAAAAATTTCGACCGGCGCTTCGAGCTTTTTTACGAAAGCCGCACTCTCGGGCGAGAGCGAGTTTTGCCTGTTTTCCGAAAGGTCATACTTAAAGAAGTGGCGCGCAGCCAAAAAATTGAGCGCCAAAAACAAGGTAAGCCCCAAAAATATCTGAACCGCAAGGTTGATTGCCCGCACCTTGCGCACGACTTTAAAATCTTCAAGGCGGCTCTTCATGATTTGTGCTCCGTCACAAGGGATGTTATCGCAAGCAGCATTATTGTGGAACTGAAATAAAGGAAGAACGGGCGCGTGTCAAACAGCGACGCGCTGAAATCTTCAAGGTGCCTGAAGGTCTGCATATATTCGGCAGGGCCTTGCAGCCAGGCAAGTATTCCCTCTCCGGGGATGGAGAATTTTACGAGCAGCTGCGCGCCGACTATCGCAAGAAAGAGTATGCAAAAGCTTAACATGCCCGCCACAAGCGTGCTGCGCGTAAGCGAGCTTGAAAATATGCCTATGGCAACATACATTGCGCCGCTTGCGAATATGAACGAGTAGCCCGTAACCATTTGCGAAACCGAGAATATGCGCGGATCTAGGCGCGCCTGCGGCACCGACAGCGCCGTTATCACGGGGAACGCCAGCGTAAGCGTCCAAAGAAAGGCGTAGAAAAAGTAGCACGCGAGGTATTTTGCAAGCACCACCTGCCACGCCTTAACGGGCGTACTCATAAGCGCTTCAAGCGTGCCCATGCGGCGCTCTTCGGCAATGCTGCGCATGGTCAAAAGCGGCACCATGAAAAGCACCGGCACCCAAAATGTGGCTAAAAATGTCTGCATGGGAGACCTGCCGCCCTCGCCGCCGCTTACGTCGAGCAAGCCGAGAGAATACATAATAGCCATAAAGCTTAAGAACAGGAAGGCCGCGACATAGGTTGGCGGCGCTATGAACATAAGCTGCAACTGATGGCTTAAAAGCGCCCAGAAACGTCTCATTTAGAACCTCCTTCGGCGGAGTTTGTGTGAGATCCCTCGCGGACTTGCGTCCAACTTTTGCGTGTTGCCGCCATAAAGACTTCTTCAAGGCTGGGTTTGTGGCAGGCAACTTCTTTAAGCGCGTAGCGCGTATCTTTTGAAAGTTCGGCAATTAGCGCGCGGCTCAGCTGCTCGGTCTCGGGGCTTTTTAAAGTGTAGTTATAATATCCCTCGGCGTCGGGTCCTTCGGCCTTTGAAACTTCAAGGCGTCTGCCTATGGCCGCGGCAACCTTGTCCATCTCTTCGGGCGATACTTTAAGCGCAACCTTGTAGCGGTTGAGCGGTAAAAATTCTTTGCGCAAACTGTCGGGGGTGCCGCTTGCCACTATGCGCCCTTGGTTGATTATTATGACCCTGTCGCACACAAGCTCTATTTCCGGCAGGATGTGGCTGCTTATTATTACGCTCATATGGCCGCGCAGAGAGTTTATAAGCTCTCTTATGGCGATTATCTGGTGGGGATCCAAGCCTATGGTAGGCTCATCCATTATTATGACGTCAGGGCGCGACAGTATGGCGTCTGCTATGCCCACGCGCTGCCTATAGCCCTTTGAAAGGTTGCCTATGATTTTACGCCCCGCCTTGCGCTGCAAGTGGCATATTTCCATAACTTCGTCTACGCGTTTTTTTACGTCCAGGCCGCGCAGGTCTTTAAGGCGGGCGCGGTAGCGCAGGTATTCTATTACGCGCACGTCTTCGGGCAGGGGGTTATTCTCGGGCATGAAGCCTATATGCAGCTTTGCCTTGTCTGGCTCATTGGCGACGCTTACGCCGCAGACGTGCACGCTGCCGCTGGTCGCTTGCGAAAGCCCCGCAATTATGCGCATTGTAGTGCTTTTGCCCGCCCCGTTGGGTCCCAAAAAGCCCAAAATCTCGCCCTTGCCTATGCGGAAAGACACGTTGTCAATGGCTTTCACGGAGCCATAAGCCTTCGTAAGTCTTCTTACGATGACGGAATTTTGCGCTTCCTGGCCTAAATCTTCCATTTTGGGGTTAAAGGTAAAATAAAAGTTGCGGCCTTTATAATTTAAAGGCCGCCCGTATGAGAAGTATCGGTTTAGGCCGATGCCTTGCTTCTTATGAAATTCTTGATGTCGCCGAGTGTCTTTAAGTTTTGAATCTCGGAATTGTCTATTTGCGCGCCTACCGCGTCTTCAACCATTAGGATAATCTCAACCATGGTAAGGGAGTCAAGTCCGAGTTCCTTGGACAAAACCATGTCGTCGGGCGGATTTTTAAGCAATTCTTTCTTGTCGGGCTCCGCAAATCTCTCGATAATCCCCAAAATTATCACGCCGACATTGTCCAAATTGCCGGTTTTCCTGAAGTCTATCGCGGCTTCTGCGGTTTCCGGCGAGCAGCGCTTTAAGGTTTCCCTCAAAGCTTCCTCATCCGACTGTGTAAAATTTTGAGTGTTCATAGGCTTGAAAAAGTGCATATTTTACTAATAATATCAATATCTTTATTTAGTCGCAAAATCGCGGCTTATGTTCCGTATGAACGCAATAATTTTCAAGAATTTAAAAGAGGCTGAGTTTCTGCCCTTCACAGACCCGCGCGCGCTTCACGTGCGCGACGTAATAAAAGCGCATGACGGCGACGAAGTTTTTGTGGGTCTGGCAAACGGCAACCTCGGCAAAACGCGAGTAAAAATGGGGGCTTTGGGCTGCGCTTTTATGCCCGAGTGGTCTTTTTTACCCGCGCCGCGCCCGCTTGAAGGCGCGCTTGCCGTGGCATTCACCCGCCCGCAGATAGCCAAGCGCATACTTTTTGAGGCGGCGTGTGCCGGGGTGAAAAAACTTTGTTTTTATGTGTCCGAAAAAGGTTTTGCGCCGTATTTAAAAAGCTCCCTCTATGAAAGCGGAGAGTTTGAAGAACAGCTTTACGCCGGCGCGTCGCAAGCCTGCGCGACAACAATTCCCGATTTTTTGCGTTTCGAGTCTTTGGAGGCGCTCTTAAAATATTTTGAAGAGACACCCGCCCAAGAGCCCTGCGCAAAAATAGCCCCCGACCCATATGAGAGCACGGGTGCGCTTTGCGATATCTTAACCCCCTGCCAAAAAACGCATTATAAAAGCGCGCGCATGGTTTTGGGGGGCGAGAGAGGCTTTGGCGCGCAGGATCGCGCGGCTTTGCGCGCCTCGGGCTTTGCGCTTGCGGGTATGGGAGAGCGGGTGCTGCGCACCGACAGCGCCGTAATCGCCGCGCTTTTTGCAATGACAAGCTTCTTAAAAAGATGATTTTTCTTGCCTAGGTCGCCGGCTTATAGAAAGCTTTTAAAAGCAAATGGAAAAAGGCACGGATTATCTGCAAAGCGCGCTTGAACGCCGCGACGACGAGCTTGAGGCGTCTTTAAGACCCTCGGGCTTTGACTCGTTTAAAGGGCAGGGCAAGACGGTTGAGCGCCTCAAAGTCATGGTGGGTGCCGCCAAGCGCAGGGGCGACTCTTTAAGCCACATTTTGCTGCACGGGCCGCCCGGGCTCGGCAAGACCACGCTCGCATTTATTTTGGGCAATGAGATGGGCGCAAACGTCAAGGTGACTTCTGGCCCTGTCGTGGAAAAGGCTTCCGACCTTGCGGGGCTGCTTACAAACCTTGAGGCGGGCGACATACTTTTTATAGATGAAATCCACAGAATTTCGCGCACGGTTGAAGAATTCTTATACAGCGCGATGGAGGATTTCCGCATAGACATAATGATAGACCAAGGGCCAAACGCCCGCAGCGTGCGCCTAAATATACCGCGCTTTACGCTGATAGGCGCAACGACGCGCACGGGTATGCTTACGGCGCCGCTGCGCAGCCGCTTTACGCTGCAAACAAGGCTCGATTACTACACGCGCGAAGATTTAAAAACCATAGTGCGGCGCTCGTGCGGCCTCTTGAACGTGAAAATCGACGAGGGCGGCACCGATGAAATATCGCGCAGGGCGCGCGGCACCCCGCGCATAGTAAATAACCTGATACGCTTTGTGAGAGACTTTGCCGAAGAGCGCGCCGACGGCGCGATAACCCGCCCCGTTGCCGCAGCCGCCCTTGAGCTGCTTGAGATAGACTCAAACGGTCTTGACGAAATGGACAAGCGCATCTTGCGCGTCATGGCAGACAATTACCGCGGCGGCCCCGTGGGCATAGGCACGGTTGCCGTTGCCGTAAACGAAGAGGCCGACACCATAGAAGAAGTGCATGAACCCTTCCTGATTCAGGAAGGCTACATACAGCGCACGCCGCAAGGCAGGGTGCTCACGCAGAAGGCGTGGCAGGTTTGCGGTCTTGAAGCGCCGCGCGGCGCGCAGGGGTCTTTGTTCTAGTGGAGAGGGTTGATTTTATATTGGCGGGTCAGGGCATTGCGGGCTCGATGCTGGCGTTTGAACTGCTAGGGCGCGGTAAAAAAATAGCAATCTTTGACGATTCGCACAGGCTTGCGGCCTGTCTTGTGGCGGCGGGCGTTTTAAACCCAATAACGGGCAAGCGCCTCGCAAAAAGTTGGAAGAGCGATGAGGCTTTGCCCTTTGCCAAGGCGCGCTACGCCGTTCTTGAAAATCTTACGGGCGCAAAATTTTTGCATGACCGCAAAATTTTGCAGCTTTGCAGCTCTGAAGAAGAATTTGCGCTTTGGCAGGAGCGCCGCGAATCCGCCGACTACCAAGGTTTTTTGAGCGAAAAAATGCCCCCGCAAGAGTGGGCGCAAAGCGGTTTAAACGACTCTTGCGGCAGTTTTTTTATAAACCGCTCGGCATGGGTTGAGCCGCCTGCGGCAATGGCCGCTTTTGACGCATACTTGCAAAGCGCGGGGGTATTGCGCCGCGAAAAGTTTGAGCACGCCCTGCTTGAAAGAAGCGGGCCGCTCTTGCGCTATAAAGACCTTGAGGCATCCCGCATAATTTTTGCGGAGGGTTTCGGCGCGCTGCAAAACCCGTATTTTGATTGGCTGCCCTTCAGACCCGCAAAGGGCGAGATATTGTCAATCGGGTTTGACGGCGACTTTCCCAATCACATTGTGCATCGCCATAACTGGGCGATGAAGGCTGCCGACGGCCTTGTGCGCGTGGGTTCCACTTGGGACAGGCAAAATTTAAATGACATCCCCACCGCCGCCGCCCGCGAAGAACTTTTAAGCGCCTTTAAAAAAATAGCCCCGCGCGCAAAAATTTTTGAAATTGCGGAGCATACGGCGGGTGTGCGCCCCTGCACCATGACAACCCTTCCTTTTGTGGGGCCGCATCCCGAAGACGCTCGGCTTTTAATGCTTAACGGCCTTGGTTCAAAGGGCTACGCTTTAAGCCCTTACCTTGCGCAAATGCTTTGCCGCCACATTTTGGATAACGAAGCTTTAGACCCTCAGGCAGATTTGCGCAGGCACGCGCTCAAATTTTACAAGGGTTTGCCGCGCGCTTAAACAAGCGGCTTCGGCTTTTTATCTTACGACTTCAAGCGCTTTGCCAAGCTTGTCCGCAAAAAAATCAAGCTCTTCAAACGTGTTGTAAAAAGCGAAGCTCGCCCTGCACGTAGAAGGCACGCCCAGCGTTGCGTGCAGAGGTTCCGCACAGTGGTGTCCCGTGCGCACCGCAATGCCCGACGCATTTAAAAGCGTGGCAATGTCATGCGGGTGTGCGCCCTCGCAAGAAAACGCCGCAATGGGCAGCTTGCCTTTTACGCGCCCGTAAATTTTTAGGCCGCTTATTTCACCTAGGCGCGCTTCAAGGCGCTCTAAAAGGGCTTCTTCATGCGCTTTTACGCCGTCCCAGTCAAGGCTTGCCATATATTTGAAAGCCGCCGCAAGGCCTATTGCGCCTGCGATGTCGGGTGTGCCGGCTTCAAAACGCTCGGGCGCGGCGCGGAAGGTGGTGCGCTGCCAAGAGACGGAGTCTATCATGTCTCCGCCGCCCTGATATGGGGGCATTGCGTTTAAAAGCGCCGTGCGGCCAAGCAGCACGCCTATGCCCGTAGGCCCGTAGCATTTGTGCCCCGAAAGCGATAAGAAGTCGCAATCGATTTTGGCCAGATCGGGCAAGCGGTGCGGCGCACTTTGCGCGGCGTCTATTGAAATTTTTGCGCCGCTGTGCTTGCGTATAAGCCTACAAAGCCCCGCCGCGTCGTTTACCGTGCCGAGCACGTTTGAAGCGTGCGTAAAAGAAACTATCTTTGTTTTCTCATTCAGGCGCTTTTCAAAATCTTCAAGATCCAACGCGCCGTCTTCTGTAATTTTTACGGGTATTATCTTTGCGTTGCGTTCTGCGGCAATCATCTGCCAAGGCACTATGTTTGCGTGGTGCTCCATCTGCGTGAGCAAAATTTCATCCCCCTCTTGCAGCACCGTGCGGCCCAGGCTTTGTGCAATGAGGTTTAAAGATTCGGTAGCGCCGCGCGTAAATACGGGCGTAAAGACGGCTTCGTCGGCATTTAAAAATTCTGCGGCGGTTTTGCGCGCGTCTTCATAGGCCTCGGTGGCCAAGCGGCTCAGCGTGTGCGAGCTGCGGTGTATGTTTGAATTGTAATTCAAATAAAAGCCCGCGATTGCGTCTATTACGCACTGCGGCTTTTGCGCCGTTGCGGAGTTGTCGAGATATACTAGAGGTTTGCCGTCCTGCATTTTTTGAGACAGGATGGGGAAATCTTTTCTTACTATGTTAACGTCAAAGCTCATTTTCAAACCATTAGAAAGCATTTAATGCGCAAGTCAATATGCAGATTGGCGCGGCAAAATTGGGCGGGGGGATTTGCGCTTTAAGTTTAAACTCGTAAAAAAGCGCGATGCTTTAAGGCGGGCGCAGCCTCTTTAAGCAAATAGCCTCTTAAAATATCAAAGCCGACGGACACACTTTAATTTTGCAAAATCATAAATGCCGGTGCGGCGCGCAAAATAAAACAATCCGCTACCCGCAAAAGAGAACTTAGCCCGATGTAATTTCAGACAAGCTGTCTGAAAAAGGGAACACCCCCCGAACCAAAGGTTCGCGGGGGTGTTCTATTATATATGATGGGGGGGGAGGAAATTCTTATGGTGCTAATCTGTTCTTTCTTGTTCTTTTATGCAAGTAAAAAATCAAACTTTTTTTATTCTGATTTTTTTAAAGAACTTATTGGCTTTATTTCTCTAACGGAGTTTTGCGCGATTTTTTAAGAAAAATTTTAACAAATTTTTAAAATAAGCGTAAAATATTGATTTTCAACATCGGGGGAGCGTCAGAACTTTTATGAATATATGGCTTGCGCCGCGATTTTTGCCGTGCCCCAGGCGTTCATAAGGTTAAAACCCCCCGTAACTGCGTCTATGTCCAAGTATTCGCCCGCAAAAAAAAGATTAGGGCAAAGTTTGCTTTGCATGGTTGCAAAATCAACTTCGTCCAAATTGAGGCCGCCGCATACAACAAACTCTTTTTTATTTGCCGCGCGCCCGCAAAGTTCAAGCGGGAAAGCCGTCAGCGCATCTTCAAGCAGCCTTTGCGCGGGTTTTGCAAGATTTGCAAAACAGCTTTGGGCGTCCGCTTTTGCATAATCCAAAAGAAAAAGCCACAGGGCTTCCGGCAGGGGTTCGGGGCGCAGATTTTTAAGCAGACGCTTGCCGAAGTTTTTGCGCGCGCTCTCAAAAAATTCCGCCGCAAAGTTTTTGTGTTGAGAGCCCAAAAAGTTTACGGAGATTTTTGCGCGGTAGCCGCTTTGCGCAAGTTTGCGCGCCGCGCATGATGAAAATTTCAGGGCGGCGGGGCCGCTTAAGCCTTCAAAAGTAAAAAGCAAATCTCCCGCAGATTCCTCTGCGAGTTCGGACGAATGTATTTTTGCATCCTTTACGCAAACCCCCGAAAGCTTCGTCAAATCTTCGCGCGTTTTAAGGCCGAAAAGCGATGGTGCGGGCTCCTTAAAGGTGTGTCCCATATCCTCCAAAGACTTGCTTAAGGGCGAATACGTAAAAGAACCCGCCGCTATAAGAACTTTGTCTGCTTCAAAAACGCTGCCGTCCGCAAAGATTGTCGCCAATGCGCCGTTTTCAAGCTTTTTAACCGCGCGCGCGCGGCTGTTTAAAAAAAGCTTTGCTCCGTGCGCTTCAGACAAGCGCATGAGGGTGCGCGCAACATCGCGCGCATCGTCGGAAATCGGGAAGACTTTGCCGCCGTCCTCTTCTTTGAGTTTTACGCCGCGGTCTTCAAACCACTGCGCCATTTGCGCCGGCGTAAAACTCCTGAAAATTTTGCGCAGCCTGCCGCCGCCGCGCGGATAGTTTTTGATTAGTTCGGAAATTTCCGCGCATGAATTAAGCAGATTGCACCTGCCGCCGCCGCTTTGCAGCACTTTAAAAAGGGGTCTTGAAGAGCTTTCAAAAATGCGCGTGTCAAAATTTTGCGCGGCGTTTTTTGGGGCGTTTGCGGCGCAAAAAAAACCCGCTGCGCCGCCGCCTATAACGGCAACGTGCGTCATTTTGAAAACCTCTCGGCGTTTGCGGTTGAGAGTTTTTCGCCGATGCGGTTCAAGGAAAACAGGGTGGCCGAGAAAAACAGGGTTGGGAATATCAGCAGCCACGGCGCGTCGAGCATGTATTCGGCGCCGTCCTTAACCAGGCCGCCCCAAGACGGCAATGGCGCTTGCACCCCCAGCCCTAAAAAACTTAAGAAAGCCTCAAGCAGCATGACCGAAGGGACAGTCAGCGTTGCGCAAACCATAAGCGTAGGCGCAATGTTCGGCAGTATATGCTTAAAAATTATTCCGAATCCGCTTTGGCCGAGCGCCGTTGCCGCTTCGACAAACTGGCGAGATTTTAAATCTAGCGTCATTCCCCTGATTATGCGCGCCATGGTAAGCCATTCAACCGCGCCTATCGCAATAAATATAAGCCATAACGAGCGGCCGAAGGCCACCATGAGCAGTATCACAAAAACCGTGAAGGGCAGCGCGTAGACTATGTCTACAAAGCGCATCATAAGCGCGTCCGTGCGCCGCGAAGCCATACCCGAAACCGTGCCGTAAAACGCGCCTATAAGCACCGCCACAAAAGTTGCCAGCAAGCCCACCGTAAAAGAGATTCTGCCGCCGTAAAGTATGCGGCTGAAGACGTCTCTGCCCGCAGCGTCGGTGCCCATTATGTGGCTTAAAGACGGGGCGCTTGCGCCTATAGACAAATCTTGCGCCTGATACGCATACGGCGCAAAAAACGGCGCGCCGAAACAAAGCAAAACCATGACGCAAAGATACGCAAAAGCCGCCAGCGTGATTTTATCTTCCAGCGCCGCCGCCATGAGATGCTTTATGCCGCCTTGTTTCATTTTGAGCGCATCTCCTTTGCGATTTTAGGGTTTAAGAGCGCAAGCGCGATGTCCGCCAAAATGTTGAAAACTATTATGAGCGCGCTGTATAGCATTACGCAGCCCATAATCATGGTGTAGTCGCTGTCCAGCGCGCTTGAAATAAAGAACCTGCCTATGCCCGGTATCTGAAATATGCTTTCAACCACGAAAGACCCCGTAAGCAGCCCCGCCGCCGCGGGCGCCAAGTATGAGGCCACGGGCATCAGGGCGCTGCGCAAGGCGCTTAAGCGCACTGAGCTTTCGGCGGCGCCCTTTGCGCGCTGGGTGCGCACATAGTCTTTTTTAAGCTCTGCCGACATAGAATTTTTTGAGAGCTTGGCAATCCAAGCGCAGTAAAAAAGAGCGAGGGTTATTGAAGGCAAAACGATGTCGGAAGGATAGTTTAAGCCCATTGCGTTAAACCAACCCAGCTTCAATGAAAACACGTAAATTAAAAGCGGGCCCAGCACGAAAGCGGGCAAGCATATACCGAGCATAGAGAAAGCGTCAAGCGCCTCCGCAAGCCGCCTGTTCTTGAGGCAGGCGGACATGACGCCGCATAAGAGACCTATGAAAAGCGCAAGAAGCAGCGCCGCCGCCCCCAATTTTGCGGATACTGCGGACTTTTCCAAAATAAGTTCCCCCACCATGCGTCCCTGATATTTGTAGGACGGCCCCAAGTTTCCGTGCGCAAGGTTGCCCAAAAATTTTACATACTGCGCGCCCAAAGGCTTATCCAAACCGTAGTATGAATTAAGGGCGGCGAGCGTTTCTTTACTTACGGGTTTTTCTTTGTCAAAAGGCCCCCCGGGCACAAAGCGAACCATAAAGAACACGGCCGTTATCACAATGAAAAATACGGGCAGCGCCTGAAGCGCGCGCGATATTATAAAGCGCATCATTTTGCGCCCCCTTGCACGTCAAAGCCTACGTTTTTAAAGTTTTGGTAGTCCAGCAAATTTACATGATAGTTTTTAACTAGCGGCGACACTCTGCATACTCTGCCGTAATAAAATAGGGGGATGAGCGGCGCAGATTCAAAAAGGGTTTCTTCCGCCTCTTTTAAAAGCAGCATGCGCCGCGCATTATTTTGCGCGCGGGCGGCTTGCGCAAGCAGGGCGTCAAACTTTGCCGACTTAAAGCCGCCGTGGTTTAAGCCGCTTGACGATTCAAATATGCTCAAGAAATTTTCAGGCGCGTCAAAGTCCGCAATCCAGCTTGCGCGCACTATTTCAAAGTCTCCCCTGCGCCTGTCGTCCAAATACGCGGGCCAAGACAGGTTGTAAAGCTCGGCATCTATGCCCAGCTCTTTTTTCCACATGGCTTGCACGGCTTCGGCAATGGGGCGGTGCTGTTCTGACGTGTTGTATGAAATGCGGATTTTCGGCAGTCCCTTGCCGTTCTCATATCCCGCTTCTTTTAACAGCGCCCGCGCTTTTGCGGGGTCAAAGCCCGTGTATGCGCCGCCCGCGTAGCCGCCGCAGCCATTTGGCACAAGGCCGTAGGCGGGGCTTTGACCGCCCTTTAAAAAGTTTTCTATAATGGCGGGTCTGTCTATGGCAAGCGACAGCGCCGCGCGTAAGAGCGGATTGTCGAGAGGGGCTTTGCGCGTGTTTATAAGGTAGTAATAAGTGCCAAGCCACGGCTTTGAAAGAAGCGTCCGCGGCGCTTCGCGCTTTATAGCGTCAATGCGTTGCGGCGGGACGGAGTTTGTTATGTGCAGTTGCCCCGCTTCAAACGCGCGGTCCTCGGTGTTTAAATTGTCTATCGGAAAAAACGCCACGCCGTTTGGGATTACGTTTGAGGCGTCTCGATACAGAGGATTGCGCAGCAAGAGCACCTTGTCGCCTATCAAATTTTTTTCAAGAATGAAAGGGCCGTTAGAGACCATGTTTTTGGGCAGCGTCCACGCGGCGTCGCGCGCGTTTGCGCAGTTGAGCTTTTTCAAGACGTGCTCGGGCAGGGGTGCAAAGGCCGTGTGGTAGAGCATTGAAAGAAAGTAGGGCGTGGGCTCTTCAAGCGTAACTTGCAAAGTATTGTCGTCTATGGCGCGTATGCCCAAATCTTGCGCGTTTTGCAGCTTGCCCGCGTTATAGGCGCGCGCGTTTTTTATTATAAAAAGCATCGAGGAATATTCTGCGCCAAGCTTCGGGCTTAAGATTCTGCGCCAAGCAAAAACGAAGTCTGAAGCCTTGAGTTTTGCGCCGTCGCTCCACCTTGCGTTTTCGTCTATATGGAAAGTGTAGGTTTTTAAATCTTCAGAAATTTCCCAGTTTTTTGCTGCGGCGGGGGTAACTTGCAAGGTTTGCGTATCGGCCGCGGTAAGCCCTTCAAAAAGCGCGCATAGAATTTTTGACTCTGTAAGCCCCGTCGCAAAAGTGGGGTCTAAGGTGGCGGGGTCTGCGGAATTGCCCACCAAGAGTATGCCCGCTTGCGCCCGCTCAAAAGCCACGGTTTCGCGCTTGCCGCAACCGCAAAGCGCAAGCGTGCAAAGCGCAAGGAACGCAAATTTTAAAACTGTCGGGGTGCGCGCGGCGTGCATGAGTTTAAAACCTCGGGACGGCTTCCAAAAGCTTTTGCGTGTATGGGTGGCGCGGCGCGGTGCAGATTTCTTCGGACAGGCCTTCTTCCACAATCTTGCCGGAAGTCATCACTATCATTCTTTCGCTGATATGCTCTACTACCGCTATGTCGTGCGCTATAAAAAGGCAGGTGAGGCCGAGTTTCTGCCTCAAATCGGAAAGCAAATTGATTATTTGGGCTTGCACGGATACGTCCAGCGCGCTTACGGGCTCGTCGCAGATTATGAATTCCGGCTCTACGGCGAGGGCGCGGGCTATGCCGATACGCTGTCTTTGCCCGCCCGAAAATTCATGCGGGTAACGCGCCATGTGCGAAGGCTCAAGGCCGACCAACTTTAAAAGCTCCGCAACCCTTGAGCGTTTTTCTTCGCGGCTCATTTTAAAATGGATGTCCAACGGCTCAGAGATTATCCCCAGTATGTCCATGCGCGGATTCAGAGAATTGAAGGGGTCTTGAAATATCATCTGGATTTTTTTGCGGTAAGGCATGAAGTCTCGCCTGCTTAAGTGCGAGATTTCAGAGAGCTTGCCGGCCTTGTCTGCGTATGAAATTTTGCCGCTTTTAATTGGGGCAAGGCCTATTATTGCGCGCCCCGCAGTTGTCTTGCCCGAGCCGCTTTCGCCCACCAAGCCCAAAATTTCGCCGCGCTTAACCGCAAACGACACGCCGTCAAGGGCGGCAATCTCTTTTTTTGAGCGCCCCCAAAGGCCGCCGCCCACGGGATAGGTGACGCGCAGGTCTTCGACTTTTAAAAGTATGTCCTTATCCATTTGCGCCGGAAATCTCCGAATAGTCTATGGTTTTCAAGCGTCCGCCGCGTGCGCCGAGGCGCGGGATGCACGCTATCAGCGCCCTTGTGTAGGGATGCTGCGGGTTATATAAAACGTCTTTTGTGAGGCCTTCTTCTACAATCTTGCCCCTGAACATAACTATCACGCGCTCGCAAAGGCCCGATATTATCGCGAAATTATGGGTGATAAGTACTAGCGCCATGCCGCGCTTTTTAAGCACGTCTTTAAGCAGGTCAATAATCTGCTTTTGTATGGTTACGTCGAGCGCCGTGGTCGGCTCATCGGCGACCAAAAGCTGCGGCTTGCACGCCAGCGCCATGGCAATCATAACCCTTTGCTGCATCCCGCCCGAAAGTTCATGCGGATAGGCGTCATAGCGCAAGGCGGCATCTCTTATGCCGACTTCTTCCAACGCTTTTACAACCTCGGCGGGCACATCGGCCGTGTCTGGAAAATGCAGCCGCACGGCTTCGGCAATCTGGCTGCCCACTGTAAATACCGGGTTAAGGGACGTAGAAGGCTCTTGAAATATGTAGGCGATTTTGCCGCCCCTGATTTTGCGCAGTTCGTTTTGCCCCATTTTGAGCACGTCCGCGCCTTCCCATAAAATTTTGCCGCCGACTTCGCACACGGGGGGCGGGGGCAGGAGGCGCGTAAGACTGAGCGCCGTAACGGTTTTGCCCGAGCCGCTCTCTCCGACTATCGCGACGGATTCGCCCTTGCCTACGGCAAAGCTCACGCCGTCCGCCGCGCGCGTTTGCGCGTTTGCGGCGCCAAAGCTTATTGTCAAATTTTCTACGTTCAGCATGGTTGCGTCAAGATTTGAGGGCGGAGCACAGGCGCTTGCTCAATGTGAGTATATTAAAGCCGTTTTCGCGCTTGTAGCTTATTTTGTCCATGGTTTTTTTTGTGAAGAATATCCCCAGGCCGCCAACGTCGCGGTTGCCCAGAGGCGCGCTGATATCGGGGTCTTCAACGTCTTTAAGAGGGTCAAACTTCGGGGCGCAGTCTCTTATTACGGCGGTCATGTTTTCTTTATCTGCGGAGAGCTCAAGGTCTATGATTTTTGAAGCGTCCTCTTTATAGCCGTAAGATATTATGTTTGTGAAAAGCTCGTCAAGGCAGAGCGTGAAAGCGTAGGATACATCGGCGCAGACATGGTTGCGGGCGCAGAAAAGTTCCGCGTCTTCGGCAACCTTTGAAAGGCTCTGCAATTCTCCCGGATAAGATTTTTTCATGTCATTTAAAAACTATTTCCAAGAGCGAAAAATCGTCAAGGAACTGTTTTTGACCCTGCGCGTCCTGCGCAAACTTCCTCATGCTTTCAACCTTTGAAATGCCTTGTTGCGGCGCTTTTGCAAGCTCTTTTGAAAATTCTTCCAGCGTCATCATGCCGCTGCCGTCGGCGTAGGGCACCTCATAGACGCCGTCAGAGAATATGTAAAGCAGCGCGCCTTCGGGCACGTCAACACATTCTTTGGCAAACTCTTGATTTTGTATGCCGCCTATAACCATGCCGCGCGTGTTGAGGGGCTTGGGCTCTTGCCCCTGCGTCAAAAGCATGGCGGGCGGATGGCCGCCGCTCGCATAGCATAGCGTGCGCGCTTTATAATCGTAAACGCCGTACCAAAGCGTAAAAAACATGCCGTTTTGTTTTTCCATCTCAAAGGCGTTGTTGAGCGCGCAAAGCACCTGGGCGGGGTCTTTAAAATCAACGGAAGACAGCGTTTGCGAGCGCAGCACGTTCATAGCCGATACCGACAATAAGGCCGCGCCCACCCCGTGTCCGCACACGTCAAGCAGGTAGAAAGCGTAAAAGCCTTCGCAAATTTCATGATAGCCGAAGCAGTCGCCCCCCAGCGCCGTCGAAGTTTGAAACACCCAGTCAGTCTTGAAGCGCTCCCCGTCGAGCTTCTCCGGCAAAAGGCTTTTTACGTAGTTTTCTGCCTCATCCAGCTCTTTTTTAAGAGCGGCCTGGCTTTCTTCCAGCTTTTTAAGCGCGGCGTTTCTTTCGCAAAGGTTGATGTATGCCTTGGAGTGGTAGCGTATGCGCGCCACAACCTCAAGTTTGTCGGGCAGTTTAACCATGTAGTCGTTGGCGCCGCACTCAAAGGCGCGATATTTTATGTCGGGCTCTTCTTTGGATGACAAAACTATCATGGGGATGTCGCGCGTGCGCGGGTTTGCCCTGAAAAATTTTACGAGCGTAAGGCCGTCCACCTCGGGCATTATCAAGTCTTGCAGAATGACGGTGGGCTTGAATTCTTCTGCGTCTTTGAGAGCCTGCGTGGGTTTGCCGCAATAGCGGAATGAAATGTCCTTCTCATCCGACAGCATATTTTGCAAAGCCCTGCCCATGATTTCCTGATCGTCCACCATCAGCACCCTTATGGTCGGGCGCGTGTCGGTGGCGGGGCTTGCGTTTGAGAAATTTTCGTCCGCCATATCTTATTAGACTCTCAATTTTTAAGCGCTTAAACGCAACAAAAAAAGTCCCGAAAATTCGGGACTTTCTTGCGTGCAAATCTTCTGTTGAAGTTTTTGCGAAGCCTAGTTCTTGAACTTGGCGCGCAAAGCCTGCAAAGCCTGAGAATGTATCTGGCATATTCTGGCTTCCGTCACGCCGAATTCTTTGGCTATGTCGCCCAGCTTCTTTTCTTCAAAGTAGTAGCTTTCTATTATGCGCCTCTGCTTTTCGGGCAGGTTTATAACCCTTGACTTGAGCATTGAGGAAAGCTCCTGCTTTTCTATCTGCTCAACTGCGGTTTCGGCGTTTTCGTCGGCTATGCTTTCAGACAGCGAGGGAGAGTTTGAGTCTTCATAGCCCACGGTGTTGTTTAACGATACGAAAGAGCAAAGTTGCGTGCGTCTGCGCACCTTGTCAAACTGCTTCTTGTCCAAGCCGAGCTTTATGCGGATTTCGCCGTCATTGGGCTCTCTGCCCAAACTCTGCTCAAGACCTTCGCGCACGCGGTCTATTTTTTTGGCTTCATTGCGTGCGGAACGCGGCATATAGTCAAGCTTTCTGAGCTCATCCAAGATGGCGCCTTTCACCCTCATGGCAACATAGCCTGCAAATGAGTTTTCGCGGGCGGGGTCAAGCTTCTTGACCGCGTCTGCAAGACCGCTTACGCCTGTAGAGTGCAATTCATCGAGGTCGGCATAGGGGGGCAATTTGCCCTTCATGGCGTTCACGATTTTTGCAACAAGGGGGTAGTATTGTACCAGAAGGGTTTTCTGGCGGGCTGTAAATTCTTCTGTTCTTATCGGGGTTTCTGTAGTGTCATGTATCATATTTACCTCCTTAGTTGTTATGCCTTCTTCTATCATTTTTCATGCCAGTTTTTTAATAATTATTACTATTTTTATAAATACCTAGTAATCAATTTATTATTCTATTTGGCATCTTCTGTACGAGTGATTTTAGTGCGACAAAACTGTAAAATCTCTACCTCGATTGTCACATATGTGTCACAAGTGAGACAAAATTACTCTAGTAATCGTTACTATTTTCGTTTTCCCTTTCGCTTTCAAGTTTTTCATTTAAATCGATACATATTATAGACGCCTTTTATTTGAAAAGGTTCGAAGTTTATTGTTGAAGAATTGCCGATTAGCCCCAATTTAATTGGCTTTTATATTTGTAACAATGGCTGCAAAATTATCTGAGACGGAACTTAGGAGAAAAAGGGTGCGCTTGGTCAAGCGCCTTTTAAAGCCTTTGCCGCGCCGCACCAACTTGCACAGATACCCGATTTTAAAATGGTTTGCGGGGACTGCGCGCAAATGCTCTTACATTTGGAGCTTTAAGCGCAACCAAGTAATTTCGGCATTTTACATAGGTTGGTTTATTGCGCTTTTGCCGCTTTACGGCGGGCAAATGGTAATAGTTTTTTTGTGTTCGCTGGTGTGCAGGGCAAATTGCCTAATCGCAATGGCTTTGCAATGGATAACAAATCCCTTAAGCATACCGTTCATACTTTACGGGCAATACAAGCTCGGCGATTATCTGATATGCCTTATGACGGGGGTTGCGGAAAGCCCTGCGGGTGCGCAAATTTCCGAGAGCCTCGCCGAAAGGGGCTTTAAGGGGGTCATGGATAGTATAACAGACCATTCGGTGATAATGCACATTACGATGTCCGTCCTTTTCGGCGGTTTTATAATTGCCATAGTGGGCGCTTTTCTCTCTCATATGGGTTATCTTATTTATCTTAAGTTTTATTTGGATAAAAAGCCCCCTAAACTTTCGATAGCCAAACCCGTAGTTCTGCCAACAAAAAGACTCTCTGATGGAAAATAATCGCGCCATGAGGAAGGCGGCCGCAGCGCTGACCCTGTTTTTTATCGCGATGTTCGGCGCGTGCGGATTGTGGGGGGCTCCTAAAATCAAGCTAGGCATTGATGTGCTTGAGGATATGAATTTTGCTCCTCTTGCAGGTAAAAGGGTGGGTTTGCTTACGCACCCGGCGGGCGTAAACGGCGCAGGGTTGAGCACCATAGACGTTCTGAGAAGGGCGCGCAACGTAAGGCTGGTTGCGCTATACGGTCCCGAGCACGGCATATACGGCAACGAGAAAGCCAACGTGCCGGTTGAAAACGTCATAGACAAGCGCACGGGGTTGCCCGTATTTTCGCTTTACGGCAAATATCGCAAACCTTCGGCGGAGATGCTTAAGAATATCGACGTGCTCGTCATAGACCTGCAAGACATAGGCACGCGCTCATATACTTATACAAGCTGTATGCTGCGGGCCATGGAGGCTTGTTTTGAGCTGAATAAGCAGGTGGTGGTGCTTGACAGGCCAAACCCGCTGGGCGGCGTTAAGGTTGACGGCCCCATGCTTGAAGAACAATTTAAAAGTTATGTGGGGCTTTTTAAGGTGCCGTATGTGCACGGCCTTACCATAGGAGAGCTTGCCAAGATGGCCAAGGCCACCCCCGGCGCCATGGAGATAACTTCAAAGCAGCAGATTGCGGGCAGACTTTTGGTAATACCCATGAAGGGCTGGACGCGCGCAATGACGTGGGAATATACCTGCCTTAAATGGGTGCCCACAAGCCCCGCAATACCCGCATACTCTGCGGTGCTCGGCTACCCTATGACTGGTCTGGGCTGCCAGATAGGAGACTTTCAGCACGGCTACGGCACGCAGTATCCCTTCAGGCTCTTGACATTTAAGGGGCGCAGCGCCGATGAGCTTGTAATTGCGCTCAACCAAAAAAAAATCCCCGGGCTTGCGTTTCGCAAGGTGCAGGCAAAAAATTCTTCGGGCAAGGCGGTTGAGGGCGCATACGTGATGGTTACTAATTACGAGATTTTAAAACCCACGCGTCTCGATTTTTACCTTATGCAGCTTGCTTGCGAGCTTTCGGGGGTAAACCCCTTTGCAAGGGCGAGCGAGGCTGACGCGTCGCTTTTTAACAAGCACGTGGGCTCTTCGTCTTGGTGGAAGGAAATTAAGACGCGCGGCAAATACGCAAACCCCGCGCCTTTCTTTGTGCGCTGGGATGCCGAGTGCGCAAAGTTTCGCGAGTCCAGCAAGAAATTTTGGCTTTATCAATAAACGCGCTCATACGGCGCGCGCCGCGAGGCGCAAAGGAGAAAACAAATGAGAATACAAAAATATCTGTCGCAAAGCGGCGTGTGCTCAAGGCGCGAGGCCGAAGAGCGAATCTTGGAAGGCAGGGTCGTCGTCAACGGCGAAACTGCGCAAATCGGTATGGATGTTGACGAAAACGTCGACGTAGTGCAGATGGACGGCTCGCGCGTGTCGGGACCGGAAAAAGACAAGGTGGTGCTTGCCATGAACAAGCCCAAGGGTTATCTGTGCTCAAACAGCGACCCGTTCAGCGCGCAGACGGTCTTTGAGCTTTTGCCCTCGCCCTACAACAAGATGAAGCTGTTTTGCGTAGGGCGTTTGGACAAAAATTCGCAAGGGCTTTTGATACTTACGAACGACGGCGAGCTTGCCAACAAAATCATACACCCGTCTTCGGGCATCGTGAAAAAATATCGCGTGCTCTTAAATCGCGACTTGGACGAAAAAATCATCCCCGTGCTTTTGCGCGGCGTTGTGAGCGAGGGCGAAAAACTGAAGGCATCAAAGATAGTTACGGACCCGCAGCCCGACGCGCCCAAGGCCCGTTGCAGGGTTGAAGTCTGGCTTAATCAGGGGCGCAAGCGCGAGATAAGGCGCATGTTTGAGGTTATGGGCTATTTTGTAAAAGAGCTCAAGCGCTTCCAGATAGGCGGCTATGTTTTGCGCCGCATACCCGAGGGGGCATACAAGCGACTGACGCAAGTTGAGATTGCAAAGCTCTTGCGCAATGATTGATTCAATTTACAACTTTTCATAAAATGCAGGATAAGACTAAAATTTTTGACTCCGTTGAAGATTGCATCGCGGATTTTGCCGAGGGCAAAGTCGTGATAGTGGCCGACGACGAGGGGCGCGAGAACGAGGGCGACCTCATATGCGCCGGCGAGAAAATCACGCCCGAAATCATCAATATGATGGTTACGCACGCGCGCGGTTTGGTTTGCGTGCCCACCACCAGCGAGCGTTTGGCGCAGCTTGGCATTGACGACATGGTGCGCTTAAACAGGGATTCAAAGGGCACGGCTTTCACCGTTACGGTTGACGCCGCAAAGGGCATTACCACGGGCATAAGCGCCGCCGACCGCGCGCTTACCGTGCGCATAATGTCCGACCCCAAGTGCGGCCCTTCCGACTTGGTTAGCCCGGGGCACATAAGCCCGCTCAGGGCGCGCCCGGGCGGCGTGCTTGAGCGCGCGGGGCATACCGAGGCCGCCGTAGATTTGGCGAGCATAGCGGGGCTTTACCCGTGCGCGGCCATTTGCGAAGTTATGAATGAGGACGGCTCTATGGCGCGCATTCCCGACCTCGTAAAATTCAAGCAAAAGCACGGTCTTAAAATGATGAGCGTAGCTTCTCTCATAGAATACAGGATAAAGAGAGACGAGCTCGTCAAAAAAATTTTTGAACGCCCCTTCAAAACCCATTTCGGGGATTTTGCGCTGACGGGTTTCAGGTTTCAGGACGGCAGGGTTTCTTACGCGCTCGTGCGCGGCGAAATCTCGGAAGAACCCACGCTTGCGAGGGTGCATTCGGAAAACGTCTTTGCGGATTTGTTTTGCGCCGCAGAATATTCAAGCGCAAGCCGCGCCTTTGAGGGCGCGCTTAAATACATCGCCCAAGAGGGCAGGGGTGCGCTAATTTACATAAGCCAGCCCGATTCCGGCGTCAAGGTGCCGGAGGGTGAGCCTATACGCCCCAATATGCGCGATTACGGCTTGGGCGCGCAGGTGCTCAAGGCGCTCGGTTTTAAAAAAATCAAGCTGCTTACGACGCACATTGGCCAGCATGCCATACCCGAGGGTTTCGGTCTTGCGATAGAAGAAGAAATAAACATCCCTCTTTAATTTTAAAAAGGAAAACCAATGAGTTTAGACAAAGGCAAACTGCCCGCTTTCGACGCTTCGGCTTACAGCATAGCCATAGTAGCCGCGCGCTTCAATAATGAGCTTGTAGAGGCGCTTTTAAACGATGCTCTCGCCGCAATCAAGGCGGCAGGCGTGCAGCAAAAGGCCATAAGGGTTGAGCGCGTGCCCGGCTCTGCCGAGCTTCCGCACGTTTGCAACCTGCTGGCCGAGACAAATTATTACGACGCGGTAATCGCGCTTGGCGTGGTGATTGCGGGGGAGACTCCGCACCATGAAATAATCGGCTACAGCACCGCAAGCGCCCTGCAAAACGTGTCGTTAAACACAACCGTGCCCGTCATAAACGGCATAATAGTGGCAAACACGCGCGTGCAGGCCGAAGCCCGCACCGTCGGCGACATAAAGCGCGGCAAAGAATTTGCCGAAAGCGCCCTTGAGATGGCGTGGCGCACCTCGCTTTTGCTCGACGAGCTTGAAGAATCGCAATCACAACCGCAATCGCGCAAATAAATTTCAGACTTTTTAAGAGTATGACAGACGAAAACGAACCGCAAAACAAATCAAGCGCCCGCCGCGAAAACAGGGTGGCCGCAATGCAGTTTTTATACATGTGGGATTGCAACCGCCCGACCGACGCGGCGGAGCTTTTGACATCCTTTTTATCAACCAAGGACGAGCCTAGGGAATATTACGCCTTCGCAGAAACCCTTATCGCGGGCGCCTTAGAGCACATCCCCGCAATAGACGAAGTCATAGAGCAAAGCGCCAAGAACTGGAAGATTTCAAGAATTGCAAAAGTGGATTTGGCGATACTGCGCCTTGCCATTTTTGAGCTGCTTTTCAGGGACGATATCCCGCCGATAGTTTCGATCAATGAGGCCATAGACATTGCAAAGCTCTATTCGGGCGCAGAGTCTAAGCGCTTTGTAAACGGCATACTGGACAACGTAAAAGGCACGCTTACGCGCCCCTTAAGAACCCCAAACCAAAACAAGTAGTCCGCAGTGTTTTCAATTCTTAAAAAATTTAAGGATGGTCTTAAGAAGACCGCCGCGGGGGCGCTCGGCGGTTTGGCGGGGCTTTTTTCAAAAAAGATAGAAGCCTCCGACATTGCGCTCATAGAAGAAACGCTTTTTGCCGCAGACTTCGGTTATGAAACCGCGCAGGATGTTGTAAGCGCAATCAAAGACGCCTATAAAAAAGACAAGGATTTGCGCGGCAAAGAGGCCGCCCAAATCGGCGCAAAGGTTTTGCAAGACATTTTAAAGGGTTCTGAAAGCGCGCTGGCAAAATCGTCGGCCGGCCTGCCCACGGTGATATGCTTGGTGGGTGTTAACGGCTCCGGCAAAACTACGACCGCAGCAAAGCTCGCAAAAATTTTGACGCAAGACGGCTCAAAAGTTTTGCTCGGCGCTTGCGATACTTTCAGAGCGGCCGCCAATGAACAGATAAAAATCTGGTCAGAGCGTCTCGGGGTTGAGCTTGTGTCGAGCGCGCACGGCGCCGACAGCGCCGCAGTTGCTTGGGATGCTTGGCAGGCAGCCAAGGCCAGAAACGCAGACTACCTCATTTTGGATACCGCGGGTCGCTTGCACAATAAGGAGAATTTGATGGCGGAGCTCGCCAAAATCAAGCGCGTGCTGCAAAAAAACGACGTCGCCGCGCCGCATAACTCGATAATCGTAGTAGACGGCAGTCTGGGCTCAAACAGCATAGAGCAGGCAAAGGCTTTCCACAAGGCCTTCGGGCTTACCGGCATGATAATCACAAAGCTTGACGGTTCCTCAAAGGGCGGTGCGCTTGCCGGTATTTACAGGCAGCTTAAGTTGCCGATACTCTATGTGGGCCTCGGCGAAAAGCCGGAGGATTTGCAACGCTTTGATTCCGCCGCATATGCTGCGGGAGTATTCGGCCTTGAATGATTTGAAAAGGAAATCTCATGATTACGGAACGCGTAAATTTGTCTGAAAGAAGTTATGACATAAAAATCGGCGGCGGCGCAATAAAGCTTGCCGCAGAGCGCGCGCAGGGGCTTGCAAAAGAGCATCGTCCTCTTGTCTGCATTACCGATGAAAACGTCAATGAGATTGCCAAAGCGCACATACGCGCAATTTCCGAAAACGCGATAATCTTGCCCGCCGGAGAGACCACTAAAAGTTTTTATTCCGCAGAGAAACTGTGTGCGGAGCTTGCGGAACTTAAAGTCGACCGCAGCGGCGCAATCTTCGCAATAGGCGGCGGCGTCATAGGAGACCTTGCGGGTTTTGTTGCCTCAATATTTTTGCGCGGCGTCGATTTTTATCAGGTGCCCACAACGTTGCTTTCTATGGTAGATTCTTCAGTCGGGGGCAAGACGGGCATAAATATTGCGCACGGTAAAAATTTGGTCGGCGCCTTTTACCAGCCGCAAGAAGTTTTTATCGATACCGACTTTTTAAAGACGCTGCCCAAGCGCGAGTTTGCGGCAGGCATGGCCGAAGTGATAAAATACGGCATGCTTTGGGACGAGGGGCTTTTTAAGCAGCTTGAAGAAAAGCCGCTGCGCCCCGATTCGGAAGAATTGGCGGAAGTCATACGGCGCTGTTGCGCCATAAAAGCCGCAATAGTTTCTGCGGACGAGCGCGAGACCGCCAAAGACGGCGGCAGGGCTCTTTTAAATTTGGGCCACACCTTCGGCCACGCGGTAGAAAAATGCGCGGGCTACGGAGAATATCTGCACGGCGAAGCCGTGGGCATGGGGCTTTTGCTTTCGGCGCGGCTTTCGGCGCACTTCGGATATATAAGCCAAAGCGATGTAGAGCGCGTCAAAAACGTTTTGATTGCCCATCAAATCCCCGTGCGGCTTGTTACGCCCATAAGCGCCGAGCACTTGACTGAAGCCACGCGCAAAGATAAAAAAGTGAAGTTCGGCAAACTTAAATTTGTGCTGCTTGAGCGCATGGGCAAAGCATTTACCAAGGCCGACGTTCCCGAAGATTTGACGCTTGAAATGTTTAAGACGCTTTAACCCGTGAAGCTTGTCGACGCACATTGCCATCTTGATTTAAAGGCGGCGCAGGCGCTTTTGCAAACGCTTGACGCGGGCGGGGCGTTGCCGTTTTACAAGGCCGCCGCCTGCGTATACAAAGCGCAAGATTTGTCGGCGCTCAAAGCCCTGTTTCAGGGCGATGCAAGGCTTTGCGGGCTTTTAAACAATGCGCTTTGCGTAGGCGTCGGTTATCACCCCGCGTTTTTAAACGGAGATGAAAATCTTGAAACGCTCGAGAGTTTTTTAAACGCCTTTAAAAGCGCTTTCATAGGCGAGATAGGCTTGGATTATGTTTGCGAAACCCCGCATGAAACCCAGCGCGCCGTATTTTTAAACCAGCTTGAGCTTGCTTTGCAAAACGGGCTTGGCGCGGTGCTGCACATTGTAAAAGCGCACGCGGAGACCATAGACATTTTAAAGGGAATTTTCGGCGTAAAGGGCGGGATGAAACTTTGCATACACGCGTCGCGATTTTCAAAAGACATAGCCCGCGAGTATCTTAAATTAAACGCTTTTTTAAGCGTGGGTTTGAGGGAGCTTAAGGGCGAAAAGGGTTTGGAGCTGGCAAAATATATCCCGCTTGAAAACATCCTTTTTGAAAGCGACTCTTCTTTGGGCGAGGCCGGCGCGCTTGCCGTTTGCGAAGAGTTTGCAAAACTTTCCGGCATCGGTGCGGAAATTTGCGCCGAGGCCGCAAACCGCAACTTTTCAAAAATGTTTTTAAATGAATCCTAATTTTATCAGGAGCGAGATTTTGTTCGGTCGCGAGGCCGCAGAAAAATTCGCCGCGGCAAAAGTGTGCGTGTTCGGCGCGGGCGCGGTGGGCGGTTTTGCGATAGAAGCGCTTGCGCGCACGGGTGTAGGGCGCTTTAAGATTGTGGATTTTGACGTCATAGACAAAACAAACATCAACCGCCAGCTGCTCGCGCTTGAATCAAGTGTCGGCGATAAAAAGTGCGAACTTGCAAAAAAGCGCATTGCCGACATAAACGCCGCCGCAGAGGTTGACGCTTGCGCGGTCTTCATAGACCAAAATAACATCGCCGAACTTTTTGACTGCGGCGCAGACGTTTATATAGATGCCATAGACACCCTGTCTTCAAAAATAGATTTGATTGAATACGCCTTGCGCAACGCAAAGCCGCTTGTTTCAAGCATGGGGGCGGCGCGCCGCAAAGACCCTTCAAAGGTGGCCGTTGCCGATTTATTTAAGAGCTTTAACTGCCCGCTGGCCGCAAAAATCCGCAAAGAATTGCGGCATAGGGGCATAAAGGCAAAGGGTTGTCCCTGCGTATTTTCCTCCGAAGTTTCTGCGGAAGAAACGCATTTGCAAAGCGGCTCTCTGGGGCAAAAAAAAGTGATAGGCAGCTCCGCGATTTTGACGGGCATATTCGGCCTTAATCTCGCAAACTTGGCGCTTAAAAAAATTGCGGGTGAAAGTTGGCGCGAGTAGATTTTTGATTTTAATTCGCGCTTGCGCATCGTAAATAAAAAGGCGCGCCCGTTTTCTCAGGCGCGCCCCATAAAATATTTATATCACTTGTTTTAAAGCGAGACGTTTTCGATTTTATATGTCTTACCGTCTGCCGCCGTAATTTCGGCGTCAAAGACAATTTTATCTTCAAATGAAAGCGGGTAGACCGTGAATTCATAGGGGTATGAAGAGTCCGAAAGCTCGCCAGCGTTTGGAGACTTGAATTTTATAACGGCTTTGCCCCTGCTGGGCTTGCCGCCAAAGACAACGTAGAGAGAGTCTTTGCCGAAGGGGCCGCGTATGCGGAAGGCGTTTAAGTCTCCCCATCCCTTTACGCCCGTCGGCACTTTTACATAGCCGTTTTGCACGGGTTTTACGGGGGCGTCCACGGCAATCTTTTTTGCGGGTATCCTTATGGCCGCAAGGCCGAGCGCGGGGATTTTTACGGATTTATCGCCGAGGAAGGGGATGCTTGCCGTTTCTTTGCCGTCCGCATCGCGTATCGATACGTTTTCGTTTGTGAGCGCGTCTTTTAAAAGGCGCGAAGACGGATTTAAAAATACGGGGACATCTATTTCTTTGCCGCCGTCGTTAATTAAAAGCGCCCATACGGCGTCTTCGGCGCGCGCAAGCAGCACGCTAACTTTTGAACTTGCGGGGCGCACGGCGTCTTTATCTATCTTAAGCGCCGCTCTTTCTTTGAATACTTCGCCCGCAATACCTCCGTAAATACGGTCGGTAAACCAAACGTAGCCTTGTTGGCGCACGTATGAAAATTTGATTTTGCCGCCGCCGCGCGTCTCTGCTTGCGCTACCAGATAGTCAAAACACTGCGCAAAAAACGCGGGCGCCTGATGGTAATAAAGGCTTGTGACGTCGGGACCCGCATAGGGGTAATTTTCATTATGAGGCAGATCGGTAAAGTCTGAGATGTAATAACCGGGGAAGTTTGCAAACCTGCCTATTATGGAGTGGCGCGAAAACAGCGTGAGAATGTCCCGCTTTGAGTATGCGCCTGCGCGCAGCATCTCTGGCGACCAAGAGCACATCATCATGTTGCGATAATTGCCCTCCGTGCTTAAGAAAGTTGCAGGGCCCTCAATACTCAATCCTATTTGTGATACTTTGAACGCATCGCACTTTTTTTCAGGCAAAATCCAAAAGTCGCCCCCGCCGCCCACTGCGGCCGCCTCGGCGGTATTCTGCTTTTGGGTTTTCTTGCCAAGCTCATTAAAAAGCGCCTTGTTTGCGTCAAGCCCAAGCCTAAAGCGTTTGTCGCCCAGCCACCACTCATACATTACGCCGAAAGTGCGGTTGCCCTGGCTGATTGTTATGTCGCCATTGGGCGGCATCGGAAAAGCCCACAGCGTACTCATAGAGTAAAACGCGCCGAGCTCCGCATACTTTAAATACTTTGCGTCGCCCGTGATTTCATACATATCGGGCATATACCACCAGTAGGGTATTACGGGCGGGAGGTTTGAAAAGCCTTCCCTGAATTCGCCGTGCGCGGGCTTTTCCAAGACTTTCGCAATGTAGTCGTCGCAGCCTTTTTTGATTTCTTCCAAAAGCGCGGGCGAAGGTTCTGCGAGATAGACGCCCAGCTTTGCCATCCAGTCCATTTTTCTTTCCGCAAAACGCTTGTCGTCGCGCGGGGCGGCGGGCTTTTCATAAAAATCCTTAAGCCACGGATTGGCCATCCCCAGCAACCTGTTTACGCCGGCGTAATAACCCAAATCCCAATAGCCGGCGGGCACTTTTATAAATGTCATAAAGTCTCTTAAAAAGGTGTCTTCTTCGGGCAACTCTTTACCGAAGTGGCAGAAGGGGCGAGACAACGTAAACTCTATTGATGGCAACGCGATGTTTTCATAATAGTCCTCGTCGTCGGTAAGCAGCGCAACTTCAAGCTCCGCAAGCGGAGAGGACTGCGAGACGGTGAGTTTGCTTTCTATATTCCAACGGCCTTTAAGTTCTGCGTCCCAAGCCGAGTTCTTGACGTCTTTTAAGAAGGCCGCCATGTTGGCTGCGGCGTCCGAGAGAGAGGTTTCGTAAGGTTCTCTCAAAAAGTCGGTCTTGAAAATTTCGCGGTTGGCGTATTCAAGCAAATCCGTCCAGGGGGCGGGGGCGCATATAAAAAACCAAGACGCCTTAAGCTCAGCGCCGGCCTTCAGTTTTGATGAGGGTTCTCCCAAAACGGGGCTGAATATTGCGGGCTGCACGCGCGCGTTTTCATCCGACAAAGAAAGGGCAAAGTAGGGATACTTGCTCGTAGTCCATGCAAAGGGGTTTGCGGCAGTGTCGCCCGCTACGGCCCAGCTTATAAGGCCGCCGTCAAAGGCGCTTTCGACAATCGCAAGCGGTTGGCTTGTCATGCCGCTTGGCACGGCCTTGGGCTCTCCCATGGTGCGGCAATACTGGTATAATGGCGCAAGCAGGGTTGCGGTGCAGTCTGTTTCTGCAAGCGCGTTAAAGCCCGTAAGCCCGAAAGAATAAAAGCCGTCTTCCGCAACTGTTTTTTCGACCGCGAACTTTGCGGCGTAGCCCTTTTGCGGCAGAGCAAAGCTTGCGCGCACACCGCCTTCGTATTTAATCTCAACCGTCCGCGCGTCTTTTTTTACAACGCTTTGGGGCGGCAGCAGAGTTATTTGTCCCACCGCATAGGGGTTTGATTTTGCCCCATCAAGCTCAAACTTTTGTCCGGCCGCTTCTATGACGAGCTTTGCTTTTGAAGCGCCCCAAGAACAATAGTATAAAGAGCTTTTTAAGCGTGGCTTGGGATCTTTTATTATGAAAAGCATTTCGTCTTTGAAGGGCGGCAGCTTAATCCATTTGTCGCCTTTTAAAAATTCGGCGCGGCGCAGGTAGGTGGGCTTGCCGTTTTCAAGCGTGGCTGGCTCAAACACTATGCGCGTTTCGCCGTTTTCAATCGATACGCTTTGGCCTTTTGCGGCGCTTATGAGCGGCCTTTGCGGGAATGCGCCCACTATGCGCCCCTTTATTTCTGCGGGTTTTATTGTTATTTTTTCCCTCTCTTGCGGCGTAAAAGCTGGGGCATTTGGGTCAAAAGCGGGGTCGTCCGTTATTATAAGCGCGTCGGAGCGAGGCAGGCTGTTTACGCGCTTAAGCACGAGCAAATTTTCGCCCTTGGGCAAGTCTGCCTCGCCGAGCAATTCCCAGTAAAAACCTTCGCGGCCGTGTTTGCCCGCGACTTTCGGCATTTCTTTTGAATTTACGCTGACCGAGTAATTGCGGGTGCCCGGCGCGTTTTGGGCAAAGTCTGCAGAAGACGCCCATATAAAATATTTGCCCGCCTTTTTTATGTCTATGACGGTTATGGGGCTTGACTCGCTGCCTTTAGTTTCAAGCACGCTGTTAGAACCCTTTGTCGATATCACCCAGTCTGCCGTAAACTGGAATTTTTCACTTTCTATAAGATAACTGTCTGCGTGCGCGTTGACGGCGCAAAGCGCCGTTGCGGCAAACGCCGCAATTGCAATAATTTTAATTTTCATATTTCCTTTTTTAAGCCCCCGCCCAAAAATAAGTTGAAAATTTGTTGGATAATCTTTATTTGGATTTAGATATTTTAGTTTATTACGCGTGTCAAGGCTTGAAAAATTTTTAAAGAAGTCGGAAACTTTCGGTTTTAAAAAGATGATAAGCGACAGAGATTATATGCGTGGCTTTGCGCCGCAAAGCGGAGGCCGTTTGCAAAAGAGCGCGGTTAACATAATAATTGCGGCGTGCGCTGCGGGGCTGCTCTTGCAGCTGATTTCCGCAGGCTGGTTTGACGCGGGCGCGTTTGAGAGGGTCTTTGGGCTTTCATTAAGCGCGCTGAAAAGCGGCAAAGTCTGGACGCTCGTAAGCTACGCGTTTTTGCACGAGGGGCTTTGGCACCTTTGCTTAAATATGTTGGTTCTTTATTTTTCGGGCAAAATTGTTGAGCTTTCTTTAGGGCGGGCAAAATTCTTTGCGCTATACTTCTGCTCGGTATTGGGCGGCGCGCTTTTTTGGTTGCTGATAGAATATCTGCACGGCGACCGCTCTTTTTTGATGGGCGCTTCTGCGGGCGTCGTAGGGGTGCTCGCCTATTTTTGCTGCATACAAGCAGAGCGTCCCGTGACGTTTTTACTCTTCTTTATAATCCCGCTTACGATGCGCCCCAAGACCATGCTTTACATAATCATAGGCATGGAGCTTTTCGGCTTCGTCTTTTTTGAGATGGCGCCCAATAACGACATCCCCATAGCTTATTCGGCGCATTTGGGCGGCATAATTGCGGCGCTTTTATTTTCAAAGGTCGTAAACGGTTCGGTATTTGCGGGAGATTATTATGAGAGCGCAAATTCTTCCGGGGGCTTTTTTAAGAAGATTTTCTCTAAGCGGGTAAAAAAGCCCATGAGCGCAGACGATACGGTATTCAACGTATCCGTAAGCAGTTCTGAAAACCTGCGTTTTGAAGTAAACCGCATATTGGATAAAATAAACGAATCGGGCTTCGGCTCTTTGACCGATTCGGAAAAAGAGACCCTCAAGCGCGCCCGCGACAGGTTTTAACTGCGCCACAAACTATGCAGCGCCTTGAAAAATCCGATTATATCAGAAACAGTGCACGGCTTTTCTTGTCTAAAGGCATGGGATTGTTGCGCTTTGTTGCTCTTGGGCGGCGCATTATTCTTGCGCCCGCAGCGTTTTTTGCGCAAAACATGAAATCTCATACACATGAATAAGCTTTATAGGACTCTTTCGGTATGGCTGTCGCTCGGGGCGGCGCTTTTGGCATTTTCTTTTGCATGGGGACAAGCCGCGCAGCAGCTTCCCGCGCAGTCCTCTGCGGCGGTTTCAACGCCGCCTTCCCTAAAGACGCCTTCGGAACGCAAGTTGTCTTTGCAGACAACGCCGAAAATGCGCAAAGAGACGAGCTGCCTTGTGATGTGTATGGAGCGCGGCCACTATCTGCGCCAAAGCCTCCAAGACATAGACGTGCGCGAGTTCATACGCGAATATATGTCCAGCTTGGACTTTTTGAAGCTCTTTTTCTTGTCGGAAGACGTGCAGGGCTTTCAGGACTTTTTTGCGCCTTCAATAGACATTATGCTTGAGCAGGGCACGCTGTTGCCCGCGTATTCCATCTACGATAAATTTTTGGAGCGCGCAAACGCCCGCGTTGCTTGGATTAAGGAGCGTTTGCAAAAGCCCATAGACTTAAACGGCAAGGACGATTTTGCGCCTGACAGGACGAAGGCCGATTGGCCGTCTTCAATGTCGGAGGCCGACGCCCTTTGGGAAAAACGCTTAAAGTACGACATCATAAACCAGATTCTGGGCTACACCGCAGATTCTCACGAGATGGATTTGATAAGCGAAGCTGCGGGCGACGAGGCTGCGGGTTCAAAAGAAAAGGACGCCTCTTTAAAAAAGAAGGACATACCGCAGACTTACGAAGAAAAACTTGTTAAGGCCAAAGAAGAGGTGCTTAAGCGCTATGAGCGTTTGGTGGCCAACTACAATACCGCCGATTCTATGGAAATTCAGGAGATTTTCCTTAATGCGCTCGCAATGTTTTACGATCCGCACACATCCTTCATGTCCGAATACTATTTGGAGGAGTTCGATATTTCCGTGCGTAACGCCCTTGTCGGCATAGGCGCGCTCTTGCAAGACAAAGAGGGCTATTGCACCATTGCCGAGCTTATCGCAGGCGGCCCCGCAGAAGAAAGCAAGCTCTTGCACCCCGGCGACAAAATTTTGGCCGTCGGTCAGGACGAGGCCGAGATGGCGGATGTAGTGGGCATGAAACTCCGCAAAGTTGTACGCCAAATAAGGGGTAAAGAGGACACCAAGGTGCGCTTGCTTATAGAACCCGAAAATAACCCCTCCGGCCGCAAAACCATCACGCTTATACGCAAAGAAATCAAGTTGACCACAAAGCTTGCGCGCGCCGAGATTATCGACGTGCCCGTCGGCGACACTGCCACCATGCCCATCGGCGTAATAGACATACCCGCTTTTTACGGCGAAGGCGTTGAAGGCGGCAAGGGTTTCAGCACCGCGCGCGACGTTGAAGAGCTTATAGGCAAGCTCAAGGCGCGCGGCATCAAGGGCATAGTTTTGGATTTGCGCCGCAACGGCGGCGGTTTCCTGAATGAGGCCGTTGACTTGGCGGGGCTTTTTATAAAGTCGGGCCCCGTGTTGCAGGTGCGCGACGGCGCGGGCAACGTTAAGGTGCTTGCCGACGAAGACCCGAAGATAGTTTGGGACGGCCCCTTGCTTATTTTGGTCAGCCGTCTTTCGGCTTCGGCTACCGAGATTGTCGCGGGCGCTTTGCAAAACCACAAGCGCGCAATAATAGTGGGCGACAAGGCCAGCCACGGCAAAGGCACCGTGCAGGCCGTTTATCACCTTGCAAATTTTGATCCCGAGCTTAAAAGCGCAGCAAAAATCACAATCCAAAAATGGTATTTGCCAAACGGCGACTCTATACAGATGCGCGGCATAAAGTCTGACATAGTCTTGCCTTCGGTGTTTGACTATATGGAAGTCGGCGAGGAAAACAAAGACTACGCTCTCAAGTGGGACAGCATCGCGCCAATCGCAATAGAGTATCTTGGGGAATACAATTTCCCGAAAGACCAGGGCGACGCGCTTTTAAAGAAGCTTGCGGCAAATTCTTTGGAAAGGCAGAACTCTCTTGACGAATTCAAATTTTTGGGAGAGCGCTTAAGCTGGTTTAAAAACCTCCAAGAAAAGAAGCTTTGGAGCTTAAATTACCAAGGCCGCGAGGCTGAAATGAAGAGCAATGAGGATTTTTCAGACCGCATGAAAGGGGTTCAAAAAGAGCTTTCAAAGAAAAACTACCACAAGGAAGAATTGCTTTTGGACAGCGCCAAAGAAAACGATAAAATACAAAAAGAGCTGGATGAAGAAAAGAAGAAGGAGCAGGCCGCAAAAGACGGCAAAGCCGATGAAGACGACGTCCCGGACTTTGACATACAGCTTCGCGAGGCTCTTCGCATAATGGGAGACTGGATTTACTATACAGAAAAACCCGCCGAGGTGTCTGCTGCGGCAACGCCCTTAAAATATGGCGCAAACGTCGAAAATGTAGGCAAATAGGCTCAAAAAATGCAAAAAAATATTGAGTTTGCCGATTAAACATATTCACATTATAACAAACCTTTAATCAGATCACAGATATGTCAAATACGAAACCGGTTATATTCAACAATACAGTTCTCAGGGACGGACATCAGTCTTTGGCCGCCACCAGGATGAGGACTCAGGACATGTTGCCCGCGTGCAAGATTTTGGACGACATGGGCTTTGGCGCTCTCGAAACTTGGGGCGGCGCCACTATAGATTCAGGGCTTCGCTTTTTGGGCGAGTTTCCCTTCGACAGGCTTGACGCCCTTAAAAAGGCGTGTCCCAAGACCAAGCACATGATGCTCTTGCGCGGCCAAAACATAGTAGCATACTCAAACTTTCCGGATGATATCGTTACCGCTTTCGTAAACTGTTCCGCCAAGCACGGCATGGACATTTTCCGTATTTTTGACGCGCTTAACGATACGCGCAATATGGAATGCGCAATCAATGTTGCAAAGAAGGCGGGCAAAGAACCCCACGGCACAATCTGTTACACAACCAGCCCCGTCCACACCATAGAAAACTTTATAAAAATGGGTTGCGAGCTTCAGGAAATGGGCTGCAGCGCCATAGTCATAAAAGACATGGCGGGTCTCATACCCCCCTACATAACCTACCAGTTGGTAAGCGGCTTGAAAAAGAACGTGAAAATCCCCGTTTGGATACACACCCACGAAACCGCAGGCATGGGTGCGCCGACTTATTACGCCGCCATAGAAGCGGGTATTGACGCCATTGATACCTCTATCGTGCCCTTCGCAAACGGCACGGGGCAGCCCGACGCCGCAAGGATGATGGCCATGCTTGAAAATCACCCGCGCAAACCCTCTTACAGCATAGAAAACCTCAACAAGCTGCGCAAATATTTTGAGGGTATTTATAAGGAGCTTGGCGCATATACTTCAAAGACCAACGAAGTCATAGATACCGACGCGCTTATTTATCAGGTGCCCGGCGGCATGCTTTCAAACTTCCGCGTCCAGCTTAAAGAGCAGAACATGGAAGACAAGTTTGACGAAGTGTTTGCCGAAGTGCCCTACGTGCGCGAAAAGCTGGGCTGGATTCCGCTTGTAACCCCCACTTCGCAGATTGTGGGCACACAAGCAATGATGAACGTTAAGTTCGGCCGTTGGAAGATGTTTACGCCTGCGGCTATGGACATAGCGCTCGGTTATTACGGCCGTCCGCCCGCCCCCGTCGACGAAGAGGTCAGGAAGCTCGCCGCAAAAAACACGGGCAAAGACCCCATCACCGTGCGCCCCGCAGACCTTATAAAACCCGGCATGGACGATTTGCGCGCAAAGCTCAAGGCGCTCAACATGCCTGCCGACGACGAGCATTGCGTAATTTTTGCTATGTTCCCGCAGCAGCTTGAAGACCTTTATAAAAAGCCGCGTTCCGCCTTTGAGCTTAAGAAACCCGCCTCCGCCGCTCCTGCGGCAGCAGCCCTCAAGCCGAGCGGAAACGCAAGCCACTTCAAAGTGAGCGTTGACGGTGCGGCGCACAACGTCTCTATAGAAGAGCTCGTTTAACAAAGAATTAAATGGCGAAAGACGTTCCCCCAAGGGAAGATGGTTTTGAGGGCTCCGATTCCGGCAGAAGCCGGGCAGAGCCTCGCCCTTCGCGCGGGGGGCGCCAAATGCCTCCGCCTTTCGGCAGGCCTCCGTTTCCGCCTTTTGATCCGCGCTTCGGCCCGCCGCCTCCGCCATACGGGTATGAGTATGAAGACGACATGGAAGACGAGGTGGAGTATGAATATTACATAGAGGGTGAAGAAAACGAGGAGCTTGACCCTGAGTATGAAGTGGTGGAAGAAGAGGTAATTTCGTCTTCGTCGCCTCCGTCGCGCGCTGTGTATGAGATGCAATTTGAAGATGAGCAGCGCCACGGCATGGATTCAATCGCAATAATGCAGGATAAAGGCGGGGTTGCAAGCAAGCTGCAAAATGAGGGCGATGAAAAGGCCAGAGAAATCGGCAAGGCCGAAAGGGTGACAGAAATCGCGCTGAAAACCGTGAAAATATGCTTGAATATTTTCATAATAGCTCTGCTCGGTTTTGCATGTTTCATATTTGTAAAATTCTCTTTTGACAGCCTTTCTGAAAAAGAGCGCATAAGCGGGGAAGTCTCGCAAAAGCTTTCTTCCCCTCAGATTTTTAAGTGGAGGCTTATGCCCACGCAGGCAAATGCGGTCGCAAAGAGTTTTTACGATGCAACGGGCACCATGGAAGGTTTTGTAAACATGGTAGACCTAATGCTTAGGGGCAGCATAGATTTCGGCGGCGACAAAAAGGCTTTTTATTGCATAAAAAAGCGCGACGGCAGGTCGTTTTTAAAGATAGGTGCGGGCGACGAAGCAAAGTGCTATTACATAAACCCCGCAGGCAAGGCATGGTTTTTGCAAGACGGAGGCGTGGCCGGCAAGCGCGTGGCTCTAAATGAGAAAGACTCAGAAAGAATACGCTCCCTTGTCATATTCGACGACGTTTTAAACCAGCGCTCGTTCCCGCTTGACGGCAACAACACCGACGGCGTGATGGACTCTATGATAGAGTATGAGGGCAGGATAGAGTTTGACGGCGTAGAGCATGAGTGCATTTCGACGACGGATTTGGACGGCCGCAAAACCATGTTCTTCGTAGATATTTCCACCCGCTACATAAGCGGTATTAAAATCGACCGCATAAGCGCTTCGGTGAAGGTGGTATTCTCGCAATACGACACCGTGGAGGAAAATTTGAAGATGCCCATAAAGAGAGAAATTTTCATCGATTCAAAGCCCTACGCAAGCGTCGTGCTTGACATGGTTGTCAAAAACAGAGAAATGATTTTCCCACAATAACATTATGAATGTCGCACTCTTAGATTTAAAAAGGCAATACGCTTCTTTGCGCGAAGAAATCCGCGCAGAGTTAGATAAAATTCTGGAAAGCCAGTATTTCATAGGCGGCCCCGCAATAGCGGAGCTTGAAGGCAAGGTTGCCGAATATTCAAAGGTGGGCCATGCGGCAGGCGTGGCAAGCGGAACCGACGCGATTATTGCGGCGCTCATGGCCGTAGGCGTATACCGCTCGCCCCTGGACACAAAGCCTGCGGATGAAGTGATAGTGCCCGCCTACACTTTCTTTGCGACGGCCGGCGCCGTGTGGCGCGTGGGGGCGCGTCCCGTATTCGCAGACATAGACCCCGTAACCTACAACATAGACCCTTCAAAGATTGAAGAAAAAATCACGCCGCGCACAAAGGCCATAATACCTGTTCACCTTTACGGGCAATGCGCAGATATGAAGCCCATTTTGGCAATCGCCAAAAAGCACAATCTTGCGGTCATTGAAGACGCTTGCCAGTCAATAGGCGCGCGTCAAGACGGTCTTGCCGCAGGCGCTTTCGGCGACTGCGCGTGCCTAAGCTTTTTCCCCACCAAGAACCTCGGCGGTTTCGGCGACGGCGGCATGGTTATAAGCAAGCGCGAAGATTTGATAAATTCCGTAAAGCGCATACGCAATCACGGTATGGAGCCCAAGTATTACCACGCCTCCGTAGGCGGCAACTTCAGGCTTGATACCATACAGGCTGCGGGGCTTTTGATAAAGCTTAAGCGCCTTGACGAGTGGGGCAAAATGCGCCGCCGAAATGCAGATGTTTACTATGAGGCTTTCAAAGGTTCAAACGTGCAGACTCCGCACATACTGCCGCAGAATGAATCCATATTCAACCAATTCATCGTGCGCGTTGCCAATCGCGACGCGGTAATTGCCAAGATGAAAGACGCCGGCGTGGGTTGCGAAATTTATTATCCCGTGCCGCTGCATTTGCAAGAGTGCTTTAAGCCGCTGGGTTACAAGCTTGGGGATTTCCCGCAGAGCGAGCTTGCCGCAAAAGAAACGCTTGCTCTGCCCATATATCCGGAGCTTGCGCAAGAAGAGCTGCTCCATGTGGCGCAGACTCTTAAAGCAATAGTTGGTTAATTTGTTTTGGGGCGCTTATGCGCCCCTTTTTTTAAACTTCTCGGCCTTTGCATAGTCTTAAACTTTAAAGCCGCATCTATGTAGTCGGCGGTTTTTACTGGAAAAAACAAAAACTCGTTAATAATATTGCGGTATGAAAAGAATATCAAAGACGGTTTTTTTGGCAATCGCCCTTTTGATTGGGGCGCAGGCTTTGGCGCTTGAAACAATAAAACTTAACCCTCCCAATCTTGAGCGCGGTTTTCCCGTAATGAAGGCTTTGAGCCTGCGCAAGACCGACAGGGTATTCTCCCCCAAAGAGCTTTCTTTGGAAGATCTTTCAGACCTGCTTTGGGCGGCATACGGCATAAACCGTCCCGATTCCGGCAAGCGCACCGCGCCAAGCGCTCACAATGCCCAAGACATAGATGTCTACGTCTGCCGCAAAGACGGCGTATATATTTACGACGCCAAAGAAAACGCGCTTTTGCCCGTGTCCGATGGCGATTTCAGGCCACTTAAAACCGCTCCAGTCTTTTTGATAATGGTGGCCAAGGCCGATTCTCCGTATGCAAAATATAATGCCGCGGTGATTTCGCAAAACATCAACATATTTTGCGCGGGCGTGGGCTTGGCAACAAATACGCGCGCAAGCATGGATAAGCCCACCCTCGCAAAGGCGCTCAAGTTGAACGCGGAACAGCAACCCTTATTGAATAATCCCGTAGGATATTTAAAAGAATAGTTCAGGCTGTTAGGATTATCTACAAATGCATAAATGCAACAGACTATATGTTTAATAAACTAAACTTTAGGTATTTAACTTGTATATTTATGCGTGCTGTATAAATCTGAAAATTTACTGAAATAATTTATACTGTATAAATAATGTCTATGAAAAAGGCCGTGCAGGGCGCAAGGGAAGTTCGTTCGCAAATACGTAAAACGCTCAACCGCATCGGGGCGATTGCAGATAAACGCGTGGAGCTTATATCGAGCAAAACGCGGGATAATCCCAAGCTTAATGTTTACAAAGATACGGCTACGGGTGTCATATTTATTGAAGATTATTATGTCGGCGATGCAGAGTACGCAGGCGGAGAGTATAGAAAGCAGGTAGATGCCATTGCGCTATCCGGCAAACGCAATTATGAGGATATAGCCGACAGTAGCAGGCGCCTTAAATCATACCTTCAGTTTATTGCCGGGAAAGATATTTGTGATTTCGGTTGCGGCGCGGGTGCTTTTCTCAAACTTGCGCAGCCGTTTGCAAAAAGCGTTTTCGGCATAGAGCTTCAACAGGACTATGCGGCCGGATTGAACGCCTTTGGCATTCCGTGTTTCCAATCAATGCCCGATGTAAAAAATACCTTAGGTCTGATAACTCTATTTCATTGTTTGGAGCACTTGCCCAATCCGACTTCAGTATTGAATATGTTGCGCCTGGCTCTTAAGGAAAACGGGGACGGCGTTTTGGTGGCAGAGGTTCCGCATGCTCGTGATTTTTTGATTGGGAATTTGCATCTCCAAAGTTTTATAGATTTTACCCTTTGGTCCCAGCATCTTGTTTTGCACACGCGCGACTCTTTGCGTTTGTTGCTCGCCGATGCCGGATTTAAAAACATCGTCATCGAGGGCGTTCAGCGGTATAGCCTCTCAAATCACTTTCATTGGTTGCGCGAAAATAAACCCGGCGGCCATAAATCAGCATTGTCCGTTCTTGAGACGCCGGAGCTTGCGGCGGCTTATGAAAAAGCTTTGGCAAAAATAGACGCCACGGATACTTTGGTCGCGGTAGCGACAACCTAGTTAAGTGCGCACATTCCAAGCGGCGGCAAATAAATATTCGCTCATTTTTTTTGGGGGTCATCCCGCGCCGCGCTTAAAGCGTCGCGCGGCTTCAATCAAAACAAAAGCGCCGTCTGATAAAATATAAGGCAGACAAAATACGCGATAAGCGTAAGCCCTGCAACCTGTCCTAGGGTTATTTTGAGCGAGCGCGTCTCGGCATAGGTCGTCGCAAGCGTTGCAATGCAAGGCAAACTCAGCAGCACAAAAAGCAGTATGGATACGCCCTGCAAAGGCGTATAATCTCTGGAAATGCGCACCCTCAGGCTTTCCGACTCTTCGTCTTGAGAATCGCCCATGCCGTATATTATGCCAAGCTGGCTTATAAAAACTTCTTTTGCCGCAAGCGCGCCGATTAGCGCGCTCGTAATCTTTGCGTCAAAGCCGAGCGGTTTGAAAACGGGCGCAAGGCAGGTGCCTATGCGGCCGCTTATCGTATATTCAAAGCTTTCGGCGTTTTGCTCATAAGTAATGGCATCGAGCTTTTCGCGCTTTTGCGCTTGCGCAAGCGCGGAGGTTTCGACCGCCGCCGCCATTGCCTCATAATCTTTTGAAAACTCTTTTTTCTGCGGGAAAGTGGCCCCCGCCCACAAGATTACGGACATCCCGAGTATTATCGTGCCCGCCTTTTTTATAAAGCCGAAAGCGCGCGCCCATATCTGCGGTATCATGTTTTTCAAACGCGGCAGCCTATATGGCGGCAGCTCTATTATGAAAGTGGATTCAGCGCCCTTAAAGACCGTAAGGCGTAAAAGTTTTGCGAGGATGAGCGCTACCGCAATGCCGAAAAGGTAAATGCCGAACATCACGGTGCCGCCGTAAGCCGGCGCAAAAAATGCCGGTATTAAAAGCACGTAGACGGGGAAGCGCGCCCCGCAGCTGAAAAGCGGCAAAACAATTATGGTTACCAAACGCTCCGTCTTAGATTTAAGCGTGCGCGTGCCTATGATTGCGGGCACCGTGCAACCGAAGCCCACGAGCATAGGAATTATGCTTGAGCCGCTTATCCCGAAACGTTTTAAAAGCCTGTCGCATAAAAAGGCCGCGCGCGCCATATAACCGCTGTCTTCAAGCAAAGAAAGCGCTACAAAGAGCAAAATGATGTTGGGCAAGAAGACAAATACGCCGCCAACGCCGCCTATAATGCCGTCTAAAATGAGGGATTTCGCAAGGCTTTCAGAACCCTGCGGCCATAGTCCCTCAATAGCCGCGGCAAGCGCGCCGAAGAGGCTTTCCATAAAGCCCATAAGCGGGTCGCCCAGCGTAAAAACAAACTGGAAAACTCCGTACATCAGCGCAAAGAAAAGCGGTATGCCTATGAACTTGTTTAAGAAAACAGAGTCAAGCATGCGCGTTGCGTTTGAGCGCGGCTTGCGGCGCGTCTTTAAGCAGCGCTCGCAAATGCCGCCGACTATCTTATAGCGCGCGGCCGCAACAAAAATCTCGGGATATTCTCCGGTATCGTCCTCTATGGATTTTATTTCATCGCCTATGTAAGCCGAGAGCTTGGGCGCTTTTTGCGCTATGGTATCCAATACGAGCTTGTCGTTTTCAAGCGCGCGCAGCGCAAGCCAAGGCGCCCATTGGCGAAAGTCTTCGGGCAGCTCGCTTTCAAGCGCGGCCCTTATAGCGTCAAATTTCTTGCATAAGAAGTTGCAGCTGCCGCATTCCCACGGGAAGAGTGCCGATTTCGGGTTTAACACGGCTTCGGCCAAAAATTCTTTGAGGGCCTTAACGCTTTTTGTGTCATAGCCAACGGTCTTAACTACCGGTACGCCGAGCTTTTCTGAAAGCGCCTCGGCATCAATGTATTTGCCGTGCGCCTCAAGCTCGTCGCTCATATTCAGCGCCACCGCCATAGGCAGCCCCATTTCGGCAAGCTGAAGCGTCAAAAACAAATTGCGCTCAAAGTTTGAAGAGTCTACGACGTTTAAAATGAGGTCAAAATTGCCTTCGGAAATAGTGTCGCGCGCAATCTGCTCTTCAAGCGACGACACGCTTAGGGTGTATATGCCGGGCAAATCCTCGACATCTATCGTGACGCCGCCCTCCGAAAAAGACCCCGTCTTTCTGTCTACCGTAACACCCGAATAATTGCCGACCTTGCCGCGCAACCCCGACAATGAATTGAATATCGTGGTCTTGCCGCAATTTGGGTTGCCTACCAAAAGTATTTTAGCCTTTAAATTTTCCATCTGTATTTTGACGTCCTTTTAAAAGGCGCGCCTTGAAAAGTTTCAGCCTGTCTTTACCCTAATGTGCCTGAGTTGCGCCTTTCGCAAAGAAAGTTCCGAACCGTGCACGCTTATAACCACGGGGTCTCCCAAGGGGGCAACCCTGAGCACTTTGACTTTTGCGCCTATGGCAATGCCCATGCCCGCATAGGTGCCGAGGTTTTTAAGCCCTTTGTCCAGCGATATTATTACGCCGCTTTCGCCCTTTGAAAGTTCGCTTAAGGGGACCGCATGCGGGCAGAAGCAGTCCCCTTCCGGCCGCGCGCATTTTTTAGAGGGGCAGGTATCGCAGGTGCCCAATCCGCTTACAAAGCGCATCAGGCGCTTTAATATGCCGTCATTCAAGGAGTGCTCCATCTTGCAGGCGGCAACGTCTGCTTCTGATGCGTCAACGCCGAGCACGTCCGTAAAAAATTCGCTCAAAACCTTGTGCTTTTGCATTATCTGCGTGTCAACTTGCGCGCCGTCTTTTGTGAGCGACACCGGCTTATATTTTTCATAAGCCACAAGCCCCTTTTCGGCAAGAGAGTTAAGCGCTGCGGTTACGGATGGCTTTTTTACTTTCAAGGCGGCGGCAATGTCGCTGGGCCGCACCGTTCCGCTTTCTGAAGACAACGAAGAAATCGCCTCAAGGTAATCCTCAAGATTATCGGAAAGCTTCTCCTGTTTTTTATTCATAGAAATCAATTTATCGGATGAAAGTTAGAATTGCCTAACAAGGCAAGAATTTTTTTGACTTTAGGCATGCTTTTGGCGTGGAAATTAACTTTTTAAACGGGCTTAGGCGGCTTTGCACCAAATAAAAAAGGCGCCCCTTTTTTGAGCGCCCTTTGCAGAAATTTAAAAATGCCTTACCTGCTTATTTCGAGTTTAAAGAATATCCTGCCGCCTGCGGGCACGCTCTTTTGCACAGTATATTCATCGCAAGCTTCATAAGACGAAGTTTCAAGCTTGGTTGAGGTTTCAAGCGTCCAATTTATAAGATCCGCGCTTGAATATGCCTTAACCGCAAGGCCTTCAGCGTATTTAAATACGGGGTATCCGAAGGAGGCTGTGCCGTTTGCGACACTCGTTTTAAATATCCCCGTCAAGTCTGCGGGTTTGGTCGGGTCTATTTTAAGCGCGTATTTTTCAAGATTTGTAATGCCGTCTTCAAGGGGGCTTGCGTCTTCTGCGGCGTCGGCGTCAAAGAAGCCCGCTGCGGCAGCCCAGCTCTCAAAATCCTGCGCAAGGGTCTGCGATATTTCGGCGCTCGTGGCCGTCGAGGCGTCGGCAAGCGTGCCCACAAAGCGCACCTTAAAGTTTCCGTAAGACGGCAAAGCCGCTTTTGCGGAATAGCTTCTGAATACGTTTGAACCGACTATGGTTGTGCTCACCAAATTTGAGGTCAAGTCCGTCCAAGCGGCGCCGTCTATTGAAATTTGGGCTTTAATACTGCTTACGTCGGAAGATTCTGCGCGCACGCGCCAAGATATGAGCGCATTGCCGTTTACCGCATTTACGGCAGGCAAGTTTGCGGTATCAATAAGCGCGGGGTTTGTGCCAAAGGCGTATTCAAATAGGTTTTGATAGCCGTCCGCGTCTTGATCGGCGTTATATGCGCTTGCGGAGTTTGCCGTTGTCCACGCCGCAAAAGTCTGTTTGTTTACTACGGCAAAAGTTCTTTCGGCGGGGGTTGCCGCGGTGTAAGAGCCGTTGCCTTCCTGCGTTGCGCGTATCGTTATTACCTGCGGAGCTGTGGCGGTTGTAAGTTTAAAATAGAAGCCGCCCGTTCTGGTCAAAATATTGCCGTCCCCCTCGGACACATAATAAGTGATCGCCAGCCCCGAGGATGCCGAAGCATATAGGTATACGGATTGCCCTTGAGAGGGCGTTCTGTCTGCCAGCGCCGGAAAGTTTATTGTTTGCAGAGACGTATTTGACGCCGTGAAGCTTTGGTAGGCTACGGCCGATTGATATGTTGAATTGCCCGCTTGCGCGGCCTTTACCACAACGGTTGAAGGGGTTGTTCCGAGCGTGAGGATATTGCCGCTTACAGCGGCATCGCCGTCGATTACGGAATACGCAATGCCGAGTCCGCTCGTCGCATAGGCGTTTAATACGACGGTGGCGCCTGCGGTAAATTTCATGTCCGCAATTGCGTCAAATACGACGCTTTGATAAAGCTTGCTTAAGTCTTTGTTGGAATTGATTACGCCTATGGCCTCCAAGTCAAAACCCGCGCTGCCCGTGCAGGGCGTCGGGTCGTAAATCGGGTAGCCTTCTGCGTCGTAAGTCGTGCCGCCGCCCGCAATGTCCACTAAGCGCACATAGCGCACATTCGCAACGTCAAGATAGGGCATATTTGCCGCAAGATGCGCTTTGTAAGTTTCCGTAAATGTGTTTGAGGCGCTTTGCGAATATGCGTAGGCGTAGGCAAGTTCGGCCAAGTCATAAGGGTTGCCGTATCCCTGTTTGTATTTTGAACCCAAGTTGTATATGTTTGTGGGATAATTAAGCCCTTGTGCGCCTATTGCCGCAGAGCCCAAATAAAGATTGGGGAAGCGCACAAAGTGTACGCCGTCCGAAGAGACTTCTACAAAGGCAAGTTCCAAAAAGTAATCGGAAAAAGAGTTTTCAAATACGGCAAAGTCATAACCGTCGCCGTCTTTAATAGTGTTTGAAAAACTCATTGTTATGCTGCCGCCTTCTCCCAAGCACACTATGTCGTAAGAGTTGCCGACGGCCTTGCCCGTTGCTTTTTGCGGCGTGCGCCATTCTGCGGCGCAGTTTGCGCCGTAGCTTGCGCCCAGCCAGCCGTCCGCCCAATCCGCAAAGCGCGCGTCATCCATGTGTAAGGCGGCGGATGTCGTTGAATCTGCGCCGCCGCCGAAGGCGGTTATTACGCCGTAATTTATGTCATAATATGCGCGCGGAGGCGCATAAAACGCGAAGGCCGCGCGCACCGCAAAAAATGTTGCGGCAAAGAATAAACCCAAGTGCGTCAGCTTTTTCATATTATCAATATTTTATTGTTATGCCTATTTTCAGCATTCGTCCAAGCCCGGGATACGCGCCGGAGCCCGTCCACGCCGCCGACAGGTAACGTTTGTCAAAGGCGTTTTCAAGGGCGATAAAGCCGTAGGCGTATTTGCAAAACCGCACATCCGCCTGAAAGTCAAAAGTTGCGTAGTCGGGTATTTGCAATTGCAGATTTTCATAGTCGTTACCCTGATATTGCGCGCCCACATAGTTTGCGCGCGCGGTGAGCTTTAAAAAATCAAGAGGCTTTACGTAGAGCGCAAAAGTGCTGTTGGTTTCAGGCACGAGCGGCACGGTGTTGCCTTCGTAGGGGCCGTCGGCAAACTCGGCTTGCACAATGCTCGTCATGGCCGATGCGCCCCAGAATTTTGCGTCGTATGCGAGTTCGAAATCTGCGCCGCAGCGCATCGTCGGGTCGAGATTTACGTTCAGGTTTTGCGTATTGTCGTAGGCGATTTCATTCTTTAAAAATTGCATGAAACCGTTGGCAGTAAAACTCCACTCTTGCTTTATGAGCTTGTAGCCCACTTCATAGTTTTGCCCTGTTTCGGGCTTCAAATCATCCTGAAAAATTTTGGCCATAGGGTAACCCTCGTAAGAGAAAATCTCATCGGTAGTAGGGTAGCGGTAAAGCTGGTCAAAGCGGAAGAATAAAGAGCTTTCTTGCGTGAGCGCGTAGGATGCGCCGAAGTTTGCCGCAGGGCCGTAAAGCCATTTGTTGTAACTGCCCTCTTCAAGAACCGTAAGCGGATAGGGGTTGGGATACTTGACGCCCCTTATGTAAATATATTTAGGCACCGTAATCGGGTCATACTCTATTGAATACGCGTCGAAATTTGAAGCTTCGATGCGGCCGGCCATGCTTAAAATGAGGTCGTCGCTTACGGACAGTTCCGCCTGGGCATAAGGCGCAAAATTGTTGCGCTGCATATCGGCGTTGGCGTAGTTGTTCTGATAATCGGGGTCTAAATAGCGGTGAGAGTCTACATTGTCAAAAGAGTAGTCCAAGCCCACGGTCGCCGAAGATTTGTCGCCCACAAAAAATTCATACTGAGGCAAGAGCGTGGCCGTCCACTGGTCGTTTTTTGAGTATGCGCCGTTCAAACTCCAATCTACGCTTTTCATGTTTGCGCCGCTTTGCAAATCAAAGAGGCCGGAGTTGCCCGTATTTTTAAGCTCAAGCGTGAACAGACCGCCGTCGGTAGTGCCGCCGGCATCGTTTTGCAGGGAAGCGCGCGGATCAGTCAGGGCTGTTTGGTTTAAATGGTCATAGGGCAGAGGCCCCGGATACTGTTGGTAAGAGCGCGATATGTTTGCGCCGAGCTCTATTATTGTATGGTCTGAAATATCGTAGCCCACAGAGGCCGAGCCGCCTTCGGCCCAAGAGCTTGAATTTGCGCGGTAACCGTCGTCAGACATATAGTTTGCGTTGAAGGTGCCGTAAAAATCCTGATAGCGGCCTATGGCGCTTAAATTATACCCCATGTATCCGTAAGAGCCGAAGAGCGCGTTTGCGTAAACCTGATTTAAGTCAGACCCTTTGAGCGTCTTTATTTTTATTACGCCCGCAACCGCATTGTTGCCATATTCGGCGCTGTGTGCGCCCCTTAAGATTTCAACGCTGTCGACATACCCGAGCGGGATTTGCGCCCAGTTAATAGAGCCCATGTCTGCGGGATTCATGCGCTGGCCGTCCACCATTACGAGTATGCGCGATTGCGATCCTTCGCCGAAGCCGCGCATAGAAAGGTCTCCGGAAGTCGAATTGCCCGTGACGGAGCGCACCATGATATTGCCCTCTTTTTGTATGAGCTGCAGTAGCCCCGTTGCCGCGCTTTTTTCTATTTGGGATCTGTCTATGAAAGTCGAATTTGTGGGGGTGTCGAGCGGCTGTGTGGAGAATGCGTAGGCGGTGGCTTCCAAATTTTCAAGCACCGCATCCGGTGTTTTTGATTCAGATGCGCTTTTGGGCGCGGTCTCGTTTTTGGCGCTTTCGCTTTGCGGCGCTTGAGCTTCTTTTTGGGTTTCGGGAACTCCGCTTTGCGTTTCGTTCTCCTTATTTTTTACAACATCCGTTTGCGGATTTTCCGCGCCGCTTTGCGCCGCGTCTTCACGCGATTTTTCTTGAGCTTGCAAATTCAGGCAAAAAAGAACCAAAAGCGCGCATATAAGCGCAGTTCTGAGTCTTAAAAACCTGTATTTAAGAGGCATTAGCTCATATCCTTTTAATTGAGAATGCGATAACACATGCCCGCGTTATCTTTGATCTGTATTTTGCGCGTCGGCATATTTTTTGCATAGCAATACTGTTTGCCGCAATGGGCGCATAGGCAAAACTGTAGAGCCTCCGCGCATAAAACGCGGACTTTGTATATATTTAAAAGCTTTTTCAGAAACTTCATTTAATTGAGAATGCGATAACGCATGCCCGCGTTATCGCATTCAGTTTTTTATACCGATTGAAGACAGTTAATCTCTAACTCGTCTTTCTCCTTTTGCGAACCAAGCAAAATAAAAGAGCAAAAAGCCCCGAAATGGCCGCCATTGTTGCGGGCTCGGGTATGGCGCTTGTCACCACGCCGCCGAGTGCGAGGAATGTAGGGGTATTTATGCCCCATGCGCCGGTGTCGCTTGATGCAAACTCAAAAGTGAGCGATATTGTGCCGTCGTTAAAGCCTAGGGTGTCCAAATCGACGTAATCCCAGTCGCTCAAAATATAGTCCGAAGACGAGTCTTCAAAGCGGAAGTCTGCGAGGTAATAGTCGTAAGTGCCCGTCACGTTAAAGTCGGAATCATAACCCGTGATGGTCACATAAAACCAGTCGGCATCCGTGCCGCTTGCGCCGCCGAACTTCTTTGCGTAATAGTCGCCGTTAAGCATAGACATATACGCGTAGGTCGAGTTTGTGAGCCAAACCCCGTCAATCTGAAGCGTGTCGTAAAGACTCGGGTCTAAATCGACAGACGGGTTGATGTTGTTATAGATGTCCTGGAAGGCTACCGCGTATGTTCCGCCCGCTACGGTGTTGCCGTTTGCGTCTACGCCGCCGCCCGTGATTGCGCTATACTGATTGCCATAGCCCGCAGTCGTGTTATTTGTGATGTTTGAATACGCCCAACCGCCCCATGAAGCATAGGCGGGATTGTAAAGGTTGCCGAACATAAGGCCGCCCGTTTCAAACATGCCTGCGCCGTCAGAGCCGTTCCAGTAAGATTCAGACCCCAATGAAAGGTCGGAGAAGTTATTAAAATCCGCCGACGCGCTTTGCGCGGCGAATGCTATTGCGAGGGCGCTTGCGCCCGCCTTTATGGTTGATATTGTTTTGCGATACATTTTTATGGCCGTTAATCCGTCTTGCGCGGAGGTTGTGCCAAGCTTATCGCAAACGAAGGCTGCGGAAATTGCGGATGTGCCGCGAGCGCGCAAACAAAATGCGCGCCTTCCCCTGCCTTCTTTTCGCGAGAAGCCAAGCGGTTTAAGACCCATTAACACACGTCTTCTGGCTCAGATTGCAGCTTTCGCCAACCCTTTGCCTTCCCGAGGAAAACCTCAGTGGCGTTTTTAAGGGCTATACAATCTATACAGCGGCGCGACCGCGTCCGATTTTAACGGACTTCCGTTTGTGAAGAGGTCGAAGAAAAGGGCTTTGCGAGCCCCGTCCTTTTTTGGGCTTTACGCCCGTTTTTAAAGAACGGTTTAATTAAGCATTTTCGCGGGTGTTCTTGTCAAGTCTTTTTGCGGAATCGGCTGCACTCTGAAATTGCAAAAATGTCTATTTCTTCAATTTGCGTTATATACGTAAAAAAGCCGCATAAAAATATGCGGCCTTTTTAAAAGCTATGGGCCTGTATTAAGTAAGCTTATATTCGCCTTGCACGGGCACGGGGTCAACCGCCTTTGTGCCGTCCAGCTTTATCGCCGAAGGATCGGGCAAATATGAAAGCTCTGAACGTTCTTTAATCCAGCCGTATTTAAAGCGCATACCCGAATACGCCGCTTCGCGGCCGGCTATGGCCGTCAGGCAAGAATTCACCATTGTCGGCATTGTATTCACGTGTTTGCCTTCGCGCACATGGTCCAGCAAAAACTTATGTTCCGTAATTATGGATTGGCCGAACTTTTTATTTGGATCTGCCGCCCAAAGAACCTTGCCCTTGGGGTCCACAATCTGTTGCGGCCCCGAGAAGCTTAAATGCACCACGCCCTTTGTGCCGACTATTTTCTCATACATGAGCCCCGCAGTCTTGTCTTCTTGGCGGCATATGCTTTGCAAGGTTACGCCGTTGCCCATGTCGTAAGTTACGGACATATTGCTGAAACGGTCGCCGAGTTTCGGCCAGGCGAGATTGGGCGCCCTGCCGCCGCTTGCTATTACTTCTTGCGGTTCTATGTCGCCTAGCGCCCAAAGGCAAATGTCGAGATTGTGTATGTGCTGCTCTACGTGTTGGTCGCCGCTGGTCCACCTGAAGGCAAGCCAGTTGTGCATCTGGTAGTCAACCGATTCCGGCGGAAGGTCGGCAACTTCATCGCCATACCAACCCGTCAGATATTTGCCCGCATAGCGCATGCATTCCGCGCCCAGTATGTCGCCTATCTGACCGTCTTTAATGCGTTTAACGGCTTCGTCGTAGGCTTCGTAATAGCGCGTTTGGGTGCCGCATACCACGCAGAGATTTTTGGAATCGGCAAGCGGCGCAAGTTCCGTGCGGATTTTGCGCGCCTGCACGGGGTCTATACAGATGGGCTTTTCCGCAAAAATGTGTTTGCCCGCATTAAGCGCGGCTTCTATGTGCAGAGTTCTGAATACCGGGGATGTGGTCAAAAATACGACGTCTATTTCAGGGATTTCCAGCAGCTTTTTATAGGCGTCAAAGCCCGTAAAACGCCTTTCGGGCGGCACGTTTAAGAATTTTATGCCCTTGTATTTTTCGGCGTGTTTTTCAACGGTGGCCGCGCAGTTGCTTATGCGTTTTTCATAGAGGTCAGCCATGGCGACAATCTCTATATTTTGGTCTGCGTCTATCGCGTTTGTCAGGGCGTTTCTGCCTCTTGAACCGCATCCGATTATGCCGATTTTGATTTTGTCAGACCCCTTTGCCGCCGCCAAAGAATATTTGGGCAGTCCCGCCAGTATTGAGGCCGCAAGCCCCGCCTTTACAAAGTTTCTTCTTTCCATAATTTTCCTTCCGTTATTCCCGTCATGGCGCGGGCTTGTTTTTTGCCGCGCACAATCCGTTGCTTTTTATTTGATTTGACTATACTACTCTTTAGTCCGCAAAAAATCAATATCCGCCTTGCGTAAATAATTGGACTCTTTTGACTTTTATGCTTCAAACAAAAAAAACGCCCGAGATCCGTTTGCGTCTCGGGCGTTTTTTTTGGCGCTTAAGCGCGCTTAAAACTTGGGCAAAAACGGGTTTAAGATTTTTACGCAGTCGTCGTCATCCAAGCCCGCAAGGCTTACCTGCCATGCCAAGAATACCGCATTTTGCGCCTTTGTGGCCTCAATAGAAGAGCAGATTGATGAAGCGATGTCAAAAACCTTGACCGACAGCCCTGCATTATTTGAAAGCGCAAGCTCAAGCGCTATTTCGCAAAGCGCGTTGAAAGAATTGTCATCGGCGTTCTTGAATGCAAATTTTTGCGCGAGCGCGTATGCGCTCTCCGGATTGCCCGCCATTATAAGATTTTCGCAAAGCGGCTTAAGCAGTGCGGCGGCATCCTTGCCGTTTGCAAGTTTTGTCATGGCGTCTGTGGCGGCGTCGTTCCAGACGCGCGCGGTTGCGGAGTCAAGGCGCGCAATTTTGCGCGCAATGGCGGCCAAACGCGCGGCGTGCCAAGCCTCTTGCGTCGTATAAGGATATGTTACGGGGGCTATGGCCCTTGAAAGCATTGTAACTGCGTCGGCGGTGAGGGTATGCACGTCAACGTTCTTTAAAAGCGCCACTATGCTTGCTTGGTCTTTGCCCTGAGAAAGGCAGGCTATAGATACGAGTGCCGAGCTTTTTAACCCCGCAGATTTAAAGAGGCCCGCAACTTCGGCGGCTTCTTTGGTCATGCCGCTTTTTGCCATAGCCAGCACCGCCCTTGATAAAAATTTTTCTTTGGCGGGGCCGTCGGGCAAGCGGCTGATTACCGCAATGGCGTAGGTGTGGTTGCCCTCTTTCGAGAGGCTTTCTGCGGTGAAGCTCAAAACGCTTTCTTTGAGGGGCTCATCTTTTATTGCGTCCGAGAATTTTATTGCGGCGTCGCAAAGCCCGGCGTTTGCGGCGGCCACCGCCACTTGCGCTTGCGCAGACGCTTTGAGGTTTGCGGAATTTATCTGGGAAGCCTTTTCAAAGGCGGAGGCGATTATTGCGGAATATTCGTCCGCAAACGCCTTGTCTTGCCCGCGCGCCTTGGCGGAGCTTTCAAAGAGTATTTCGGCGCTCTTGATATCGTAGGATATCATGTTGGCGTCCGCGCGCGCCTTTTTTAAGAACTTTTCTTTGTCTGCTATGACTGCGGGCTTGAAAGGCTCTGGCTTTGAGGGAACGGAGGGCGCTGCGGTGGCGGATGCTTTTGCGTTTGCGGAGTGCGCGCCGCGTATGGCGGCAACCGAATTCTTAAAACCTATCTGAGAAATTTCGGCAATGCAGGCGTTAATCATGCGCGCCGTTTCCTCATCGCTTAGCGAGACTTTGGGCTTAAAGCCGTCTTCCGAGAGTTTCGCGCTTTGCGCGTCAAAATATATCGCGAGCATCGCGAGTTTTGCTAGCGCCTCGTCGCGCTTAAGCGGGTCGTGATTGCCCAGCGCGCAGGCCAGAGCGGGGCGCACCTTTTCAAACTCCGCCGCCGAAAGCTTTTCTAAAGTAGGTATTATTTTCGAGCAGAGATCCGCGTAAGAGCAGGGGCCTATGCGCGTGTCCGCATTTTTTACTATGTCCAAGGCTATTGAAGTGCCCTGATAGTCCGTCAAAATCTTTTCGACGTCAAAGCGCGCCTCGACACACAAGTCAAGCGACTTTTCATACTCGGCCTTGTTGAAGGCCACTGCCGCATTGGCAACTTTTGCCGCGGCTTTAACATATATGGTGTTTGCGGAAGAGTCGGGACGGCCGCAAGAGGCGAGCAGCGCAAGCACAAGTGCGGCGGAAATTGTCGTAACAAAACGTGTCTTCATAAGTTTGCCGAAGTTTCACAAAGCGCCGGCGCCTTGTAAAGGATAAACGCCTAGCGCACGTCCAGCTTGAAGGCCGCGGCCTTCTGCATTGAAAGCAGTATGGAGACCCCCGCAAGCCCCGCGCATACAAGCAATGCGGCAGTGTTTGAAAACATTATAACAAGGCCGCTTAAAAGCAGCCCCGCGCCAACGGTAAGCCCCCACATTGACGATATGACGCTCAAAATCCATCCCCTTCGATTGTCTTCGGCGGCGTTTGAAAATTCGGCAAGTATGGAATAATAGCCGAGCGGAAACCCCAAAGCCTGCAATGCCGTCAGCGCCCATATCCATTTGCCAAAATCGGCCAGCGGGTACAGCACGCCTAAAAATGTGGCGACCATCGCAAAGCGCAAGACTGCGCGCGCGGAAAACTTTTTTAAAAGCCAAGGGCCCGCAAAGCCGAAAATTATACCTATAAACACGCTTTGAACCGATATGAAATATCCAATTTGCTTTGCGGAAAATCCGTAGTCTTCGGCCAGAACCAGAGGCAATACCGCAGAAAAACATCCGCCCGCCACCTGCGAGAAAGTAAAGATTGCAAGCAACCTTGACGCCTCCTTGATTTTGCCGAGCTCAAGAATGTCCCTAAGTCCCTTAAACCAGTCAAAACCCTTTGCGGAGGGTATTGCGCCCTTGGGTTTCGGCAGATTCTTATACATGGGTATAAGGCAGATTAAAAAGAGCAGCGCCGTTATGAAAAACGGTATGCTCCACACAAAAGACGAAGCGCCCTCGTTTATAAAGCACGCGGCAAAAGCGGGCCCGACTATAAAGCCGAGCGTCATCATAAGAAGCGTCGCCGCAAGGTATGCGTTCTTTTTTTCCTGCGTTTCGCAGCGCTCTACCATGGCGGCTTGTATGACGCCGTCAACCCCCGCCGTTGCGCCAACGGCGATTCTCGCAAAAAGAAAGAGCGGCAGGCTCATAAATTCAAGCGCCAAGCCCTGCAAAAAACAACCCGCAGCGGCGCCCGCGACGGTCAGCAAAAGCACGCCGCGCCGCCCCGCCGCGTCGGAAACCGCGCCAAGCACGGGCGCGCATAAGAATACCGCCACGGGGTAGGCGGCAATAGTGAAGGCGTAAAAAAACTTGTGCAGCGCCGCCGAAGCGCCCGCCATCATGTCAAACTCCGCCGATATAGGGGATGCGAGGGTGGGCACCAACACGGGTATCACCATGCTTTCGCAAAGCAGATGCAAAAACAGCACCGCAAAAAGCGGCGCAGAAAATGATAAAGGCAATTGCGCACCACGTTTTGACATACGCATAACAGCCTTTCAGCACGCGCGGATTTTTCAACAAAAATATTTTAAGGCGGCGCGTTCAAAACGGGTAAAGGCGGTTCAAATGCGGACAAGCGGCACAAATCATGCCCTTTTAGTCTTTACAAGATTTTTGCCTGAAAGAAGAATTGATATGAAATTTGCGGCGGATATTGCGCATTTGCGTCGGGGGCTTGTCGCACCAAAAAAATCTATAAGGGAAATTTATGAAGGAAAGTTTCAGAAAGTTTGCATTGGGCGCGGGCTTGGCGGTTTGCGCTGCATCATCATCGGGGCAGATAACGGCTGCCGACGTAATAAGCGCGATGGAAAAATCGGCGCAGTGGCACATACAAAACCCATATCCCGATTTGCCCGTGCGCACTTGGGAAATGGCGGCCTACTATGACGGTCTTATAAATCTTTCGCGGGTTTCCGGCGATGCGCGCTATTGGGCGGATGTCATACGCCTGGGGCAAAGCGCAGGGTGGACGCCCGGCAACAGGGTGTATCACGCAGACGACCACGCCGTGGGGCACGCATGGCTTGACACCTATGCCGCAGACCCCTCAAAGAAGAGCCGTTTGGAACCTTTTGTAAAACGTTTTGAAGACATAATCGCAAACGTCTCCGCGCCGGAATTCGCAAACAAGTTCGGCCCGTCTTCGCCCAACAAAACTTGGAATTGGTGCGACGCGCTCTTTATGGCGCCGCCCACGCTTGTCCGCCTTTACATGATAAGCGGCGATAAGAAGTATCTGGACTACATGGATGCAGAATACAAACATTGCTACGATTCCCTTTGGAGCCCTCAAGATAATCTGTTTTACCGCGACAAAAGTTACATAGGCAAAACCACCAAGAGCGGCAAAAAAATATTTTGGGGGCGCGGCAACGGTTGGGTAATAGGCGGGCTTGTGCAGATTTTAAGCGTGCTGCCGAAAAACAATCCGTCTTACGCGTTTTACAGAGATTTGTATATCAAAATGGCGCAGCGTTTGGCTGAAGAGCAGCTTGAGGACGGTCTTTGGGGTGTGAGTTTGGCCGATAAAGATCATTTTGCGGGCGGCGAAACCAGCAGCTCGGGCTTTTTTACCTACGCGCTTGCGTGGGGTGTGAACAGCGGTCTTTTGGACAGGGCAAAGTATGAGCCTGCGGTGCTCAAGGCTTGGCAGGGGCTTCTTACGCGCGTTCATGAAAACGGCATGGTGGGCTATGTGCAGCCTGTGGGCGCCTCTCCCGACAAATTTTCAAAAGAAACTACGCAAGCTTACGGCATAGGGGTATTTTTGCTTGCGGGTTCCGAAGTGGCAAAGACGCTCGGCGCCAAGCAGTCGGTAAGCGATGCCGAGCTTGTAAAAAAGGCCGACGCAATTTTCAACGCCGACACAAAGCGCGCCTACGCGCATATTGAGCCGCGCCGCCTTTACGACATTGCATGGGAAAACGACAAGATGGCCTTCCGCGTTTACGGCCCCCCGCTCAAAGACAAAATTGAAAACAGCGGCATAGACGTTTGGCTTAAATCGGTTGACTATCCCATAATAGACAAGTGGTACGACGATGACTTGGCGGGCGTAAAAAGCTACCACAAAGACAGCGGCGAAGGCTTGGACTGCTTCAAAGTGGGCGACAGCGTTGGCCTCGGCGGCACGGGCATTTGGAAAGACGGCAAACTTTACAAGTCCGACGTCTATGTTTCGGGCGACGTAATCTGGAGCAGACCGCAAGAATCTTTCATATCAATGCAATATGTATACGACGCAGAAGGCGCAAAGTTCGCGGAAAAAAAGAACATCACGCTAGAATACGGCGCGGATGTTTGCCGCGTGCGCTCCGTATTTATCGACAAGGCAGCCACATCGTCCTTTCTCGGGTTTAACAGATTTGCAAAGACAAACGCCGCAAAGGGGCTCGATGTTGCCGTAGGCCTCTTGCCGCAAGATAAAAACTTTGAAGTTAAGACGGACGGCAACTTTATAAAGGCTTTTGGAGAGCTGGGCGGCAAGCCGTTTTATATGTTTGTCGAAGTTGCCGAAGGCGTAAAAACAGAGGGCTTTCAAACCCTGCCTTCCGGCGAAGTTGTGGCAATACTTAAGACCGACGAAAACGGCGCAATAGAATACGTTTTCGGATATGTCTGGGGGGCAAAGGCGCGCGCCGCATTCGAGCTTAAAAAAAAAGCCGATAAGCCCGCAAAACCCTTAATCATACCCGCAACTCTGAACGTAAAAGACGACGGCTTCAGGGGCATTTGGTACGGTATCCCTTATCCGAAATCTGTATACAAATATAAATACGGCGGCGGGCTTGCGACGTATCCGGCAAATCATTATCCTATTGCCCAATATTCAAAAGAGGCGGGCAAGACATTCTTTGTATACGGCGGCACCGATAAGGCGGGAAAAACCCTCCTGCATGAAATTGCATACTTTGACCACGCAACGGGCAAGATTTCAAAGCCGACGATAATTTTGGACAAGGGCACTTCCGACGCCCATGACAACCCAGTTATGATTATAGGCGATGGCGGTTATATCTACGTATTTTCGCCCACCCACGGCGAGGGTCGCCGCGCCTCGGCAATACATAAAAGCGTTAAGCCCTACGACATTTCCGCGTTTGAAAACGTAAATGCAACATACATCGTGCACGGAGAAAAAAAGCCACTTTACAATTTTTCATACCCGCAGATTTGGCGTCTTAAAGACGGTTCTTTTTTAATGTTGTGCACGCTTTACGGCAAGAATTTGGGTTATCTGCCAAAAGGCGCAAAAACAATACGCGCGATATATTCAATGACGAGCCCCGACGGCGTAAACTGGTCTGAGCCTTCGCTCTACGGCTGCGTCGGCGAGGGGCACTACCAGTCTAGCGGCGGATATAAGGGCGAGAAGGTGGGCACGTCATTTAATTATCACCCATCGGGCAAAAAAGAGGGCGGCTTAAACCACCGCACCAACCTCTATTTTATGGAGACTTCGGACGGCGGCAAAACTTGGCTTAATGCGCTCGGTCAAAAGGTGGAGACGCCATTGACGGACCCTGAAAACCTCGCCCTAGTGCGCGATTATGAGGCCGAAGGCAAAAAAGTCTACATTTCCGACTTAGTCTACGACGCCGAAGGCCGCCCCGCCATACTTTACCTTGTGAGCGACGGATTTATGCCCGGCCCCGAAAACGGCGCGCGCGAATGGTTTTTGGCGCGTTTCGACGGCAAGACTTGGAGATATTCAAAAGTTTGCGAGTCCATGAACAATTACGACTTCGGCTCGATATACTTTGCGGGCGGCGGTAAAGTGCGCGTAATCGCAAGCGGCGGCAAAGCCCCGCAGCCTTACAATACGGGCGGCGAAATATGCCTTTTTGAAAGCGAAGACGGCGGCAAGACTTGGGCGGCAAAATCGCCGCTTACGCATGACAGCGCGCAAAACCAAACTTATCCTAGGCGTCCCCTAAATGTCGACGACGGGTTTTACGCCTTTTGGGCGGACGGCAACGGCCTTGAAAAAAGCCCCTCAAGCCTCTACTTTTGCAACGCCGAGGGCGAAGTTTTTAAGATGCCCGAAACCATGAAAGATGATCTCGAAACGCCGCAAGCGGTAAAATAATTTTGCGCGCGAGCGAAGGCGCACCGTTTGTGCAGTTGCCTTCAATCAAAATAATCAAAACAAAAATCCGCCCCAAATTAGGGGGCGGATTTTTTGCGTCTGCGAAGCGCGATTGTCGCATTTCTGACGCCCCATTTGCGGTTTTACATTCCGCAAATGCGCGGCAGCGCCAAAGAAAGTTCAGGCACAAAGGTTATTATGAGAAGCGCAATCACCATTGCCGCAAGAAACGGGAGAAGCTTTTTTGAAACGCTGCCTATGTCGGTATTGCCCACGCCGCAGCCCACAAAAAGGCAAGTGCCTACGGGCGGCGTGCAAAGGCCTATGGATAAATTCGCAATCATGATTATGCCGAAGTGTATGTCGCTTAAACCCAGCGCTCTTGCTATGGGCAAAAATATGGGCGTAAATATGAGTATTGCGGGCGTCATATCCATAAAGGTGCCCACTATGAGAAGAATGAGATTTATGATGAGCAAGAGCGCTATGTCGCTTTGCGCAAAGGCCATTAGGCCTTCGGCAATCTGCTGGGGCGCGTTTGTAATCGTCATAATCCAGCTCATCGCGCTTGAAGCGCCCACTATGAACATTATCACCGCCGTTGTCGCCGCAGATTTTGCGAAGACTTCGCCCAAATCTTTAAACTTAAGCTCTCTGTAGACAAACATCTCAAGGCAAAACGCGTATGCTACGGAAATCGCCGCGGCTTCGGTGGCGGTAAATATTCCGCCCAATATGCCCCCTATCACAACGGCTATGAGCATGAGGCTTAAAAATGCGCGCCTGAAGGCCGTTGCAACGCGCTTAAACTCAAACGACGAGGCTTCAGGGTTCATCTTGCGCACATAAAAGTATGAAGCGCCAATTATGGTAAGCCCCACCAATATCCCAGGTATTACGCCCGCCAAAAAAAGCGAACCTATGGATACGCCGCCTACGGCCACGGAATATACTATCATTGTATTGCTCGGCGGTATAAGCATACCGGTGGTGGACGAGGCCACCGTCAGCGCTACGGAAAAGTTTTTGCCGTAGTTTTTCTTTTCCATCTGCGGTATCATGAATGCGCCGACCGCGCTTACGGCGGCCGCCGAAGAGCCAGATATAGAGCCGAACAACATACAAGTAAGCGTATTGACATACGCAAGCCCCCCGCGAAACGGAGACATGAGTGCCGCCGCAAGTTCCATCAAACGCAGAGCCATGCCGCCCCTGCCCATTATCATGCCCGAGAGCACAAAGAAGGGTATCGCAAGCAGCGCAAAGCCGTCAACGCCCTGCGCCATCGCGGTTGCGACGGTTTCAAAAGGCTCTCTGCCCGTTGCAAAAACGGCTGTGGCCGATGACAGCGCAATGGCCGCCGCAATGGGCGTACCCATAAAAAGCAGCGCAAAAAACGCCGCGCAAAGTATCAAAAATGCGGCGCTCATTCAGAGCCCCTTTCGTCTTTTGCAAGCAGGGTTTGCAGCACCTCTTCAAGCACAAAACAAAGCGATGCAATGCCGCTTAACGGCACGCACAAATAAACCTGCCACATTTTTACGGGCATTGATGAAAGGGCGTTATCCGCGGCCCTAGAAGAATCTATGAGCAGGCCGCCGCCCCATATCATTACGAGCGTTACAAAGGCCGCCGCCGCCGCGCACGCAAAAAGCGCGCAGAGTTTTTGCGCGGGCTTTGAAAGCGCGGTTTTAAGCGCATCCAGCCCTATGTGCGCCTTTAGCGCAAAAGCGTATGCCGCGCCGAAAAATGTGGTTATTATCAAAAGCATGCGCGCGGCTTCTTCTGTATAGGCCGCTTGGTGAGAGAATATGTAGCGCGTTACAACCCCCCACAGCACAATTGCGCAAAGCAAGGCCATGAGCAGCGCGCAAAGCCCGCCGAGCGCCTTTTTAAGCCGCGCGTTAAACGCCTTTAAAAATTCAAAACATCCGCGCATTTATTGTGCGTCCTTGATTTCTTTTGCGAGCGCGCCCTTTTTTGTGCCTTCAAGCGCTTCGTAAATTTTCTGCGTTTTTTTTGCGAAGGCGGCCTTGTCGGGATATATTATTTTAACGCCGATTTTTTGCGAGTGCGCTATGGCGTCCTCGGTCATTTTCTTCCAAAGCCCGCGCTGATATATAGAGGATTCTGCGGCGGCCTTCTTTAATATTTCGCGCTCGGCGGGGCTCAGTTTGTCCCATGTCGATTTGCCTATCAGCAAAACATCGGGCGTGCGCGTGTGCTCGTCAACCGTGAAGAATTTGCAAATCTCGCCGTTGGCGCTTGATTTGAAAGTGGGGAAGTTGTTTTCTGCGCCGTCGACTATGCCTTGCGAAAGCGCCGTGTAAAGTTCGCCGGAGGATATTGGAGTGGGGGCCGCGCCGAGAGCCGCCACGGTTTCAATCGCGATTTTTGAATTCATCACGCGGATTTTAAGCCCGTCCAAGTCTTCGGGCGTGTTGATTTCCTTTTTGACGGTGTAAAAAGAGCGCGCGCCCGCATCGTAGTAGCACAGGCCTACGAGGCCGCTGTTTTGCATGAGGTTTAAAAACTTCTCGCCGATGGGGGAATTGAGAACCTTCCAATAGTGCGCCTCGTTTTCAAAGAGGTAGGGCAGGTTTAAAGTTTCTATTTCGGGGCTGAACATGCCTATGCTGGCGGTGGACGCCTTTGTCATGTCAAGAGAGCCGTTTTTAAGCTGCTCTATGCACTTTATTTCATCTCCCAAAGGGCCGCCCGGGTATATGTCTATTGAAAGCGCGCCGCCCGATAATTCTTCAACGCGCGCCTTCATGCGCTCCATCGCGAGATGCACGGGATGTGTGCTTTCAAGGCCGTGCGCAAGCTTAAGCGTCTTTTTTTGCGCGCCGCCGCCCCTTTGCATTGACGCAAAAAATACCGCCGCCGAGAGTATGCCCGCAAGCAGCCCCAGTATGAAAAATGACGTTTTATCCCTCATTGTTTTTTGAAGTTTTGCCGAGTTCTTTGCTTAATTCTTCGGCCACCGACGCCACCGTGCGATAAATTTCGGCCGCCTGCTTTTTATCGAAACGCGCCGCGGGCGCAGTAATGCCCATTGCGGCAGCTACCCGCCCCGCGCGGTCGAATACGGGCACGGCTATGCAGCGCACGCCCTTATGATACTCTTCGTCGTCTATGGCGTAGCCGCGCTTGGCGGTCAACTTAAGCTCTCTTGCAAGGGTTTCGCGGTCGATAATCGTGTTTGGCGTGCGCCCCTCAAGCTTGATTTTTGAAATTACGTTCGGGTTTGCGGCATACAGGCTTGCAAGCAGAACCTTTCCCGTGCCCGAGCAATACATATTGACGAGCGTGCCGGCTCGCGAAGTCGCATAAAGCGGCTGGGGGCTTTCGCAAACGCGCGCAATCAAAACCTTCTCGCCGGAGCATACGCCCAAGTGCGATGTTTCCCCCGTGAGTTTTGTGAGCTTTGCCAAGTGCTTAACCGACATATCGGCCACGTTGACGCGCGCGCAGGCGCAATCTCCCAATGCTATCAGCGCGGGGCCCAGCGCGTATTTGCCGTCCTCTCGCGTCAGGAAAGATTCGCCCCTGAAGGTTTCAAGAATGCGCATCACCGTTGTGCGCGGCAGTCGCATTTCTTTTGAGACTTCAGATACGCCCAGCGCGCGCCCCTGGGCGCTTATGTATGAAAGAATGTCGCAGGCGTTTTTAAGGTTTGGTATTACGTATTCGGGCATATCCCCTCCTTTTGGTTTAAAATTTTCCAAAAATACCGCCGCTGTGGAAGCATTTTTGAACAATATAGTTCAAATATGAACAAGCCGCCGCGATGCAAGCTTTTTAAACTTTACAGCCGCCGCACACAGCCAAGACTTTGCGGCATGAAGAAAAGATATATCCCCTGCGCGTCCGCCGCAAAAAAAATGACGACGCAAGAGCTGCGCCAAAGCTTTCTTATAGACGACCTCTTTGAAAACGGCCGCCTAAACCTTTATTATACGGATTGCGACAGAGCCGTCATAGGCGGCGCGGTTCCGCTTGAAACCCCGCTCAAGCTTGAAAGCGCAGACGAACTGCGCGCGCAGTATTTTTGCGAACGCAGAGAGTTTGGCGCGCTTAACATAGGCGGCGCGGGTTTTATAAACGCGGACGGCAAAAAATACGCGCTTGCGAAGAATGAGACGCTTTACGTCGGGCGCGGCGCAAAAGAGATTGAATTCGGTTCTGATTTTGCAAGCGCACCCGCTCGCTTTTACATAGTTTCATACCCCGCCCACGCGGCTTATCCGGTTTCGCGTTCGGGTTTGGGCGAAGGCAACATTTTGCACCTCGGTTCAAAATCAACCTGCAACGAGCGAGACATAAATCAGGTAATCTGCGAAGCCCGCATCAAGAGCGCGCAGCTCGTCATGGGGCATACGCACCTTGCCGAAGGCAGCGTCTGGAACACCATGCCCGTCCACACGCATGAGCGCCGCAGCGAGGTCTACATGTATTACGACGTCCCCGAGGGCGCATTCGTGTTTCATTTTGCGGGCGCGCCCGACGAAACCCGCCACATAATAGTGAGCGAAGGTCAGGTTGTGATTTCGCCGTCTTGGTCTATACATTCGGGCTGCGGCATCGCAAACTACTCGTTCTGCTGGGCTATGGGCGGCGAAAACCAACGCTTTGACGATATGGACGGTGTCAAACCCGAGGATTTAAAATAACATGGGCATACTTGAAAAATTTTCATTGCAGGGCAAGACCGCGCTCGTGACTGGCTGCAGACGCGGCATAGGCTACCACTGCGCGCTCGGCCTTGCGGAGGCGGGGGCAGACATTGTCGGCGTATCGGCAACGCTTGAAGCCGACGGCGGCGACATAGGCCGCGCGGTACGCTCTCTCGGCAAAGAATTCCACGCATACTCTTGTGATTTTTCGGACACGGCCGCCGTAAAGACTTTCGCAAAAAAGGTTCTGCAAGAACGCGGCGCGCCTGACATTTTATTTAATAACGCCGGCACCATAAAGCGCGCGCCTGCGGCTTCTCACCCCGATGAATTTTGGTTTGAGGTCATAAACGTAAACTTGAATTCGCAATTTATACTCAGTCGCGAGATAGGCGCAAAGATGGTCGCGCGCGGCAGCGGCAAGATTATCTTTACGGCGTCGCTTCTGACGTTTCAGGGCGGCATAAACGTGCCGAGTTACGCGGCCAGCAAGGGCGGCATAGGCCAGCTTACAAAGGCGCTCGCCAACGAGTGGGCGCGCTTCGGCATATGCGTAAACGCCATAGCCCCGGGCTATATTGCCACCGACAACACGCGCGCCCTTCGCGAAGATGCGGAGCGCAGCGCGCAAATTTTAAGCCGCATACCCGCCGCCCGCTGGGGCGAAGCGTCAGACTTAAAGGGTGCCGCCGTATTTCTTGCTAGCGCCGCTTCCGACTATATTAACGGTGAAATTCTCACTGTGGACGGCGGATGGATGGCGCGCTGATTTGCGGATAAATTTAAAAGCAAAAAACGCGGAAAATTTTCCGCGTTTTTTTGCGCTCGACATCAAATCAGGGGCTACAAAAGTTTTGCGAGGGCGTCCGCGCCGCTTTCGTCCGCTTTTATGCCGAGAGCCGCAGACTTTGAAGAAAGCGCGACCGCTTTTGCCGTCAGCATATCCGCATATTCTTTTACGCCCGTAACTATTACGCAGGCCTGTCCGAGTTTTTCTGCGGTTTCAACCTTTATGTATCCGCACGCCAAAAAGCCCTTTGGCGCCTTGATTATCAGAAGGCTTGCGCCGTACATGTCTATTTTATACTTTTCGAGTGCAGGTGAGTTAAGGATGTCTTCATTTGCCATATTATGCCTTTGCAATTTGCGTTCAAAAGACGGTTGAGAAAAATTTTAAAGAACTCAAATCCATAGATATGAGTTTACCCTCCGGAAAGCTCTCGCACCCGGCCAAAAATTTAAGCGCGATTGCTGCGGCAATGACGCCGCTAAAGTGTGCCGCAGGCCCGAATATTGGGGTGCCTTGCGCCTCCTCAAACGCTGCGGCGGGGTCTGAAACAAGAGTTTTAAAAGATTTGCGCGCGCTTATGCACACAACTTGACCCACCCAGCCGGCGGCACTTGCAGAAATGAGCGGTATGTCTGATTTTTCGCAGGCTTCGGCAATCATCAGGCGCGATGAAAAAGAGTCGGTTGCGTCTATGCATAAGTCGCACCCCTGCGCGATTTCATAAAACTCCGCGAGAGTAGAAATTTTGCGCGGGAAAGAAGTTACCTTTATTTCGGAATTCAGTTTTTGCGCGCGCTCTTTGGCGGCTATGGATTTGAGCCTGTCAAGGTCGTCCTCGGTATAAAACGTCTGCCTGTGCAGGTTTGATAGGCTCACAATGTCGGAATCTACGCAGACTATTTTGCCCACGCCCCCGCCGGCAAGCAGCGGAAGCGTCGCGCTGCCCACGCCCCCGAGACCTATAAGCGCAAGCTTAGCCCCCGCCAAGCGCTCTTGGGCGCTTTGTGAAAAACCCCCGAGATTTATCTGCCTTAAATATCTTTCTAGAAAGTCCATATCACTACAATTTAAGTCAGCTTTAAGGGCGCTTGTTTTATTTGTCAACACATAGCTTTAAGAAATGCCGCAAAGCGCCTGTTTATGGGCTTTTGCGGCATTTTTATCATTCTGTTAGCGATGTGCTTATTTTATAAAATCTTGCGCATTTATTTTGCGCAACACCACTTGAAGACGATGAAAAATCATCCGTGAAAACAAGTTGCGCATCTGCGGTTGCGGCGACTTTGCCGTTTTGACTAAAGGCGCTCCAAGTAAGCAGGTCTTCAGACCAGAAAATTTCATACGTGCGCCCCGCTATGGCGTTTACGCTTATCAGATTTTTGCCGTCGGCACTCTTTGAAACCGAGATTTTATGAGCGCTCAAAGCGTCGTTGGGGTCGGTGCCGACTACGTATTCTTCTTCCCCCGTAAGGCCGTCAAGGTCTTCGTCTTCAAAGACGCCCGCATAGTCTTCGGAATTTTCGTAATTGTTTTTAAGCCATGCCGCAGGCGTCGGTAAAGAATTTATGACTATGTCTGTTTTGCCAGCTTCTTCGATGAGGAGAGCGTATTCCAAATCTTCGTCGGGGTCTATGCCGTAAACCGTTGCCTCAAATGGGAAAGAATTTACGTGGACGGCCTTTGATAGCGAGGGCGTCTTTACAAAGAAGGTGATTTTTTGCGCGCCGCCCTGTCCCGCAAATACTCCGTAAAAAGAGTCTTTGCCGAAGGGGCCGGCTATCCTGAAAACGTGCAGCGCCCCCAAGCTTGAAGAGCCCGACGCCACGGATGTATGGAAAGTTTTTGCATGGGTTTTTACTTCATAAGGTTCTTCGGACGCAAGCGGCATGCGCAGCGCCGCAAGGCCGAGCGCGGGTATGGTTACGGTTTTTGCCCCGCCTGCGGCAAGCTCCGCAGTTTTTACGCCCGCAGAATCGTAAAGCGCATATACGCCGTTTGCGGCCACATTTTGCAGGGGTTTTGAAGTCAAATCCAAAGTGATTTGCGCGGTGGTCTGCGCGGCCGCGTCGTTTGTGAAAATCGCCCATAGCGCGCTTTCGGAGCGGGCAAGCATTACGTTTATTTTGGCGGAATTTACACGCACGGCGGTCTTATGTATGAGCGGGCGGCAATTTTCTTCGCCAAACACCTTGCCGCGCGGGCCGAATATCCTGTTTGTAAACCACACATAGCCCTGTTGGCGCACGTATGGAAAACTTATCAAGCCGTTTGAGCGCCCCTCGATTTCGGCCATCAGATAATCCATTACGTGCGCAAAATGCACGGGCGCATGATGGTAGTAAAGGCTTGTAATGTCTGGGCCGGCATAGGGGTATGCTTCGTCGTGGATTAAGTCTATGTAGTCGCGCACATAATAGCCCGGGAAGTTTGAGTAGCGGCCTATGAGGCAGTGGCGCGAGTATTTTAAAAGCATGTCGTCATGCGTATATCTGTAAAGGCGCAAGAGTGCGGGCGCCCATGCGGGCATTATGATGTTTAATGACGGCGCCGCAGAGCCCGCCGTATAGGTTTGCGGCGCTTCTATGCCAAGCCCCATGCGCGTTACCAGCTTTGCGGGCACGGTTTTTGAAAGTATGTAATAGTAGTTGGTGTAAGATGCCATTTGCGCGTCGCTCAAATTCAAATAGCTTTGCAAAGCCGTGCGCGTCGCGTCATAACCCAGCCTGTAGCGCTCGCCCCCGCGCCACCAAGTGTTGGCTATGCCGCGCGTAATGTTGTTTGGGCTTATGGAAACGTCTTCTTCAAATTGTTTCGGATACGCCCAAAGCGCCGAGAGCGTTTCAAAGCCGTAGCGGCGCGCCCTCTCAAGATACGTTGAATCGCCCGTGGCTTCGTAAAGTTCTGTTAGGTACCACCAGTATGGATATGTGCCGTAGTTTGAGAAATACTCATACATAATTTCAGTCTGAAAATCGGTGCCGTCCATGTTTTGCAGCCAGATGTCGGCCGCCGCCTTTGCCGCCGCCAGGTTTGCCGAAGTGGGCTGCGCAATGTAAAGCCCCATGAGCGCCGTCCACTCTGGCACGCCCGATGAAGAGTAGGTTTTTATGCCGCCGCCCGCCGCGTAGTAAAATTCGGAAAGCCATGAATTTTGGGAGTCGAAGAGCCTGTTTACGCTTGCGTAATAATCTCCGCCCCATTCGGCCGACGGTATGCTGAGCACCATCATGGAGCTTGTCCAATTATCTGAAGTGCCGGCGATATAGCTGAAATGCGTGCGGCTGCGCGAAAGCGTAAACTCAAGCGTCGGCAGACTGCGCGACACGTAAGAATCTTCATCGTCGGTGAGTATTGAAAGCGAAATCTCGCCCAGAGGCGATGCCTGCGTAGACGTGTTTGAAATTTCTATGTTCCAATGTCCCTTGTTGCGCGCGTTCCAGCCGCTGGCCGAAGATTTTAAGTATTCGGCGATATTGCACAGGGTGTCGCTCAAACTGACGTCGAAAGGCTCGCGCACTTTTGAGGATGAATAGGCGTTTTCATTGATGCAGGCCAAAGCCTCAAACCACTGCGCGCGCCCCGCATAGCAGTATAGAGAGGTTTCAAGCGTGTCGCCCGAGTTTTTGTAAGAGGCGTCTGTGCCGAGGACAGGGTAAAAAATCGCGTTTTGATAGCGCGCGGCGTCTGGCGCCATCATCGAGAATCCGTAGGCCGAATTTTTAGAAGTAGTCCAAGCAAAGGGGACTTTGTCCAAATCTGCGGCAAGCGCCCAGCTTTCTAGCTCTCCGCTTGCGCTTTCTGTCTCTAAAATCGTCATGGCTTGCGAGGCCAAATTGAGCGGAACCATTGCGGGTTCTTGCATTATGCGCGTAGACATGAATGCGGGCGGCAGATGCGCCTTTTTAAGTTTTGAAAACTCTGCGGCGTTGCCCGCCAAAAATCCGTAAGAGTAGTAACCCGCTTGCGTAACGGTTTTTGAAGCCGAAAACTTGAATATGGGTTCTGCCGCAAAAGGTAACGCAAAACTTGCTGTGCTGCCGTCAGAATATATGAGAGAAACCGCGGCGTCTTCCGTTTTGGTTACGGATATTATGCTGAGGCGCGTTGCATCGCCCGCGGAATAGGGGTCTAAGACATTGCCCTGAAATTCGTAAGTTTGCCCGCTTGCCGAGAGCGTGTATTTTGCGCGCGTCTCCTTCCAAGAAGACAGGTAGGGCGTTTCTGTTCTCGTAGACACGCTTGCGTAAAGCGTAAAAAGGCATTCGTCTTCAAATGCCCCCAAGTCCGTCCAGACATCGTCTTTTAAAATTTGCGCGCTTCTTATATAAGAGCTTTCGCCGTTCGCATTTTGTTTTTTTTCAAAGGTGACTTTCATCACGTCGTTTTGTATGAGGACGCTTTCGGGAAGGTCGGCGTCAAAAGTTTCTTCGGCCTGCGCCATAGAACTTTGATAGCCCTTTGATATGGGGGCGGGGGCGCGCGTAATAAGAGTGCGGTAGGCAGAGTTTGCCGCCGCTGCTACGTTAGGATCGTAAGTAGAATCCTGCGTAAATATTAGGGCGTCGCACTTGGGCAAGTTTGAAATCCAAATCAGGCGTATTAGGTCTTCTCCGGATGTTATGTTTGCCGAGCCCATGGGCTCCCAATAGACGCCGTCTTGCCCGTGGTCGCCGCCGGTCTCCGGCAGTTGCGCGCCGCCCGCCGACACATAATATTTGCGCGAGCCTTGCGCGTTTGCGGGGTAATCCGCCGAAGACGCCCAGACGTAATAGGTGCCGCGCCTTAAGAATTGCGCCACCGCCGCGGGAGAGCCCGTAGAGAGCGTGCCGTTTAACAGATATTGTTCAAAGCCCGAGATTTTTGTCCAACCGTCGTAAAAGTGGAAGTCTTCGGCCTCAAGCAAGAATGTGTCGGAGAAGGTCTGGACGGTATTTCTGTCGTTCGTGACGTTTGGGTCTGCATCGGGGTCTTGCGTAAAAAGCAGCGCCTCGGCGCGCGCGTTATTTGCTATGGCCTTTATTTGCACGAGGCTGCCGCTCGCACTCAGATAGGCCTTGCCAAGATAACTCCAGGCAAAGCGCTCGCACCCGTAAGAGCGATAGGCGGGCAGCGCCAGTTTTACGGAATCTATGTAGACTTCAAACTTGCGTGGCGCTTGCTCTCTTGCTAGGTTAAATTCATAGGTGCTCGCCCATACTGAGTATACGCCGCTTTTGGGTGCGGTAACCGTGGTAGAGGGCGTGCCCATGTATACGGTAGGCGCGTGCAGCAGCCCCTGACCCGAGTAGCCGGAAACCTTCGTCCAAGACGCTTTGTTTGCGAAGTTTTCAACCTCCGTCACAAAACTTTGGTAGCTTAATGTAAGGGCAAGTCTTTGCGCGCTTGTGCTTGCCGAAGTTTGCGGGTCAAAACTTTGGTCTTTCGTGAATATAAGGGCGTCAACCCTGCAAAATGAAGTAAGGGCGGTTATGGAAACATCAAAAGCTTCGGCATCCAAGTCTACATACCCCAAGCACGTCCAAAGCCATGCGCCCGTGTGGGCGCTTGCATAACCTTGCACGGGCAAATCTTCGCCGTTTACCGACACCTTGAATTTGCGCGCAAACTGCTCTATGCTTTCTGTGAACTCAAAGGCGTTTGCCCAGACGTAGTAGCGGCCGGCTTCTTGCGCGCCGATTTTACGCGTTGCCGCGGCGCGCGGGGGCGTGAATTCTGAATATATGACCTTTTGCCCGTTCCAACTTGATGTCACAACCCAGTCGCCGAGGCTTGTGAAGCTTTCGGCCTCAACCAAAAACGTATTGGCGTTTTGCGCAAACAAACCTTGCGCGCAAAGCAGGCACACAAACACTAATAGGGGTAATTTTGGGGCTTTCATGGGGCTTCTCAATCGGGCGAAATCGAGCCTATTGAAACGCAACTCCAAGTCAATCAAAGAAAACAGAATAAATCCCCAAAGCTTTTAGTGCTTTGACGCCTTATAAAGCAGGTAGCAACCCATCCCCTGAAAGACGAAGTTGGGCAGCCATATCAAAAGGTCTGGGCGAGTATGCGGATAGTTTTCAAGCCATGATATCAGGACGGTCGCCATGTAATATGTCATAGCCAAACCAAGGGCTATGCCGAGGTTTGCCAGAGTTTCCGTGCGCGACGCCTTTATGCCCAGCGGTATCGCCAGCACCACCATTGAAAATATTGAAAACGCCATCGCAAAATTCTTTTGTATTTGCACCTGCACTTCTATGCGGTCTTTGAAAGCCTGCTCGGGCGTGGTTTCTGCGGGGGGCTTGCGGTGCCAAGAGGTGCGCGCCTCCATAAGCTCTCCGTATGTCATAAGCGAAAGCTTGCGTTTTTTAGAGTCCAGAGAACCTATGATATTGCTTAGCGGCAGTTTAATAGGCAGCTCTTCAAAGCGCGCGGCGGGTATGGGTTTGCGCAGGTTTTCCGGGTCTTCGCGGCGCATTCTTTCTGCGGTCGCGTTTTTCATTGTGAGAAGTATTTCCTCTTTTGCCTCGTCGTAAGAAATCACCGCGCGGTCGGCCTGTATGGCTATGCTTATTTTGCCGTTTTGCAGTTCCCAAATTCTGAACCCCAGCAGCTCATTGCCTTCGGCGGCGTTTGCGTAAATCACATAGCCCGGAAAATCCTTAATAAAAGAGCCCGGCTGTATGAATTGCAGGGGATTGTGCCGCACGAGATTTTTAAGAATGGTTTTGTAAGTATAGTCGGCCACGGGCGCGTAGTAGAAATTTATGGCGAGCGAAAAACAAGAGCAGAGCATCGCGATAAAGAATACTGGGCTTGCTATGCTTAACAGCGATTTGCCCATTGATTTTATCGCCGTAATTTCATTTTGCGCGGACATACGCCCAAATACCAAAAGTATGCCCGTAAGCAGACCCATGGGCAGCGCATAGGGTATGACGCTAGGGATGAGCAGCGCTATGACCTGCAAAAAGGTGCCTATGCCCAGCCTGCCGGCGGCGAGATCCCCCATCACTTCTTTCATGACGTTGCCGACCACAAGCACGAAGACAAAGAGCGCCACCGTCGCCAGCGACGCGCCGAACACCTGCTTAAATATGTATTTGTTTAAAACGCCCATTGTCTAAACGCGTCTAATAGAAATATGCCAAACGCCTTTACGCAATTACAAAAATGAAATAAGCGTTTTTTGGACGGCTTAATGGCTTGTAATCCGTGCAATAAAAGTTAAAAATGGCGATATTCTTTTAAAATATGAAGAACAAGGACACCAAAAAGACAAAAGCGGCGCCCAAGGTGGCCGCAAGTGAATTTTTCACGGGCGCAACGGCGCATGAGATGAAGGAACACATTGCGTGGCATCTCGAACGCTCCCTTGCCCGCGCAAAAGAGACCGCCACCCCCAGGGACTGGTGGATGGCGACGGCCCTTGCCATACGGGACCATATCATGAACCGCTTTATTGCGACGATGAAGACGCACCACGAAAGCGACGTGCGCCGCGTCTACTACCTTTCTTTGGAATATCTGATGGGGCGCCTTACCGAAGACACCCTAAACAACGCAAACCTAATGGCGCCCACCAAGCAGGCGCTTGAAGAACTCGGTTTGGATTATGACGCGCTCATGTCGGAAGAAGTAGACATGGGTCTCGGCAACGGCGGTCTTGGCCGCTTGGCGTCTTGTTTTTTGGATTCTCTGGCAACTTTAGACTATCCCGCGATAGGCTACGGCATACGTTATGAATTCGGCATGTTTACGCAGAGCTTTCAAAACAACAAGCAGACCGAATTGCCCGACAACTGGCTGCGCTACGGCTGCCCGTGGGAGTTTGTACGTCCTGAATTTACCATAAGGCTGGGCGTGGGCGGCCATGTAGAAAACGCCGTCAACGACAAGGGTGACTGGTTTATGCGCTGGGTGCCCTCGCGCGAAATTTTGGGTGTACCGTGGGACGTCCCGATTGTCGGCTACGGCGCGCAGACCGTGAACTTTTTAAGGCTTTGGGAATCGCGGGCTACCAATGAGCTTGACCTCCAGGTCTTCAATGAGGGCGGTTACACCCAGGCCGTCCATGAAAAAGCCATGAGCGAGACCGTCTCAAAGGTTCTCTATCCGAATGACAAGACCGAAAACGGCAAGGCGCTGCGCCTCATACAGCAGTATTTCTTCGTGTCGTGCTCGCTGCAAGACATCATACGCCGCTACAAGGACGAGCATGAAGATTGGAGCGAATTTACAAATAAGGCGGTCATACAGCTCAACGACACGCACCCCGCAATCGCCGTTGCGGAGCTTATGCGCCTGCTCGTCGATGAAAACGGCATGAATTGGGACGAAGCTTGGGGCATAATCACAAAGGTCTTTGCCTACACCAACCACACGCTCTTGCCCGAGGCGCTTGAAAAATGGTCGGTCGACATTTTCGGCAAGATTTTGCCGCGCCACATGCAAATCATTTATGAAATCAACAGGCGCTGGTTGGACAAGGTTGAGGCCGCGTATCCCGGCAACGAGATGAAAAAAATCCAGCTTTCCATAATTGAAGAGGGCCCTTCAAAAATGGTGCGCATGGCTTATCTTGCGGTGGTAGGCAGCTTCAGCGTAAACGGCGTTGCCGAACTGCATTCGCAGCTTTTAAAGCAGAGCGTGCTTAAAGATTTTTATGAAATCTCGCCTGAGAAGTTCAACAACAAGACAAACGGCATAACGCCCCGCAGGTGGTTGCGCACGGCCAACGGCGGGCTTTCAAGCCTGATAGACAAGACCCTCGGCACGCAAGATTGGACGAGAGACCTTTCAATCTTAAGCGGGCTTGAAAAATTCGCCGCTGATTCTTCATTCCAGAAAGAATACGCGTCGGTCAAGCGCGCCAACAAGGTGCATTTGTCAAACATCATAAAAGAGCTTTGCAACGTCAAGGTAGACCCCGACGCCCTTTTTGACGTCCAGATTAAGCGCCTGCATGAATACAAGCGCCAGCACTTAAACCTCTTAAACATACTGCGCTTGTATCGCGACTTGCTGCATAACCCCGATCTCGACATTACGCCGCGCGTCTTCATCTTCGGCGCAAAGGCCGCCCCGGGTTACGACATAGCAAAAAACATCATTTACGCAATCAACACCGTCGCGGAAAAAATCAACAACGACACGCGCATCAAGGACAAGCTCAAGGTTGTCTTTGTGCCCAATTACAGCGTGTCTCTCGCCATGAACATCATCCCTGCGGCCAATGTTTCCGAGCAGATTTCGACGGCGGGCAAAGAGGCCTCCGGCACGGGCAATATGAAGCTTGCGCTTAACGGCGCCGTAACGCTCGGCACGCTCGACGGCGCAAACATAGAAATCTTGGAGGAAGTCGGCGCAGACAACATCTTTATCTGCGGCATGACGGTTGAGCAGGTGCAAAACCTCAAGTCAAACGGCTATAATCCGTGGGACTTTTACAACGCCGATACCGATCTTAAAAACGCCTTGGATTGGATAGTGTCTGACTACTTTGTGCCTTCAAATCCGTCGGCCTTCATGCCGCTTCGCAAGTCTGTTTTGGATTGGGGGGACCCCTTCATGGTCTGCGCCGATTTCCGCTCTTACTGCGACGCTCAAGACGCCATAGGCAAGGCCTTCGCCGACGTAAAACGCTGGAACAAAATGGCCATTATGAATACCGCCCGCATGGGCAAATTCTCCTCCGACCGCACAATTACCGAATATGCGGACGATATATGGCATTTGGCTAAGGTCTACCCGCCCAAGAAATAATTTTTTTTGGCGAATGATTTTGGCGCATAAGTTCGTCACTTCAAAAAGTCTGCACTGGTCACGTACTTTAGTACGCTCCCACCGCAGGCTTTTTTTTGTTCCTGCTTCTGCATCCAAAATCATTGCGCCAAAATACGGTATTATGTTGGGTTAAAACAAATCTGCGCAGTGTGGCGTAGCATCGAGATATTTTCGACTTTCACGTGCATTAAGTATGTGTCCGCCGCAGGTTTTTTTGTTCCTGCTTCTGCAAGAACCCCATTGCGCCAAGAAGAGAGTGCTTAACATTTATACAAAACAAAAACCGCAGGATATTCTGCGGTTTTTTTGTGTCGTCGGGTATTTTTTTTAAACTGTGCGCTTATATTTTCTTTTTAAACAGGCTTTTTGAACCGCTTTTTGATTTGCGGCCGCGCAGCACTTTTTTGAGGCGCGTTCTGTCTTCGACAGCAACAATATGCCCGACGCATTCAGGAAAACCGCAGCGGCAGGGATGATCCATAAAATGTTCAAAAGAGTAGCCGTAGTTGTAAAGCAGTTCAGTCCCCTTTGCTATGTCGCAAAGAGCCTCTATCCAAATCGCCCCGTCTTCGCTGACGGCCTCGCAATTTGTGCGGCAGGCGTGATTGATAAGGCGCGCGTCGTTATATTCAAAGTTGCCGTCTATGTCGAACTCGTCGTCGAGCTCAAATATATAAACTGCGCCTTCGCCCGTTTTTTTTGCCTCGGCCTCTCTTGCCAAGCCGCGCCTGTCAGATTCTTCCTTTGAGATTTTTTCACCCAAATACTGCATTATGCGCGCACCCGCCTTGATGTCTTTGGCGGCAAAAACTCCGCGCCCGTGTATTGCGGAGTTTCTTATCTCATAAAACTTTTTTGCCGCCATATTAAGACTGTGGGAATTTTCCGCCCTTAACTTCTTTGACGTATGAGGCAAATGCGTTTTTTGCGGCGTCTGCGCAGTCGGCGTAGCGCTTGGCGAACTTCGGCGTAAAGGCGCTCAATCCCAAAACGTCGGTGCATACAAGCACTTGTCCGTCGCAGTCTTTGCCGGCTCCTATGCCTATGGTAGGCACGTTCACGCTTGCTGAAATTTCTTTGGCGGCGGCAGAGTCGACCATCTCTAAAACCATTGCAAATACGCCGGCTTCTTCAAGGGCCTTTGCGTCTTTTATAAGGCTAAGGCGCTCGGCATCGGTTTTGCCGTAGCCGCGATAGCCGCCCAGTTTAAGCACCTGCTGCGGCAAGAGGCCTATGTGCCCCATAACGGGTACGCCCGCCGCTGCGAGGGCCGCAATCTTTTCTTTGAAGGCTTCGCCGCCCTCAATTTTTACGGCTTCCGCACCCGCGTTTTGCAAAAGCGCCATGCAAAGTTTAAGCAAATTATCAAAGGGCAAAGACGCCTGCGCAAACGGGATGTCGGCAACTATAAGCGCGTTCGGCTTTGCGCGCGCAACCGCCGCCGTGTGGTGCAGCATCATGTCGGCGGTCACGTTTACGGTGCTCTCAAAGCCCAGAAACGTATTGCCTACGGAGTCTCCCACCAAAATTATATCCGCGCCCGCCGCATCCGCCAAACGCGCAAATATGGCGTCGTAAGCCGTGAGCACGGCGATTTTTTCTCCGTTTTTCTTTTTTGAAAGTATGTCCTTAACGGTGATTTTTTTCATGATATTAGAGTCTGTTAAGAAGGTTGCGCGCGGCGTTTTCAACCGTGCTGCCCGCGTCTTCGACAACCGTGCCTGCGCCCTCCACCACGCCTTCTGCGGCGGCACCGGCATTCTTCAACGCCTTGCGCGGGTTTGTTATTATATCGGTTACGTTGTTCTGCGGGTTTTTGATGCTGCCGTAAATGAGGAACTGCGGCCCTACGTAATAACCCGTAAGTCCGGGCGCGGCTTGCAGCCCGAAGTTTAACGTCGTAAGCAGTATCTTGATGTTGTTGTCGGGCACATACATTGTTATCGGCACATTGAGCGGCTGCTCGTCTATGGGCAGAGCCGCATCGTAAGTTATGCCGCCCGAAACGTCCATTATAAAGTCATTCGCGGCTATTCTGCCCTTTTTGATATTTATGTTATAATTTGCGGGCAGGCGCTCAATGCTGAGTTCTATGCCCTTATATTTGAATTCGGAAAGCAGGCCGATTAAGTCTCCGGTGCCGCTCATTTCTTTTACGCGGTTGCCGAGCAAACTGCCGCCTATTTGCAGTATGGTGCCGGCCACGTTCGTCACTTGTCCCGTTACCGTGTTTTTATCTATCAAACGCACGGTGCCCGTTTCGCTTTTTGCCACCGCGCTTCCGCAAAGCCTATTTGCGAGGTTTTGGGCGTTTGCGCCTATGCCGTAAAGAGCTAAGTCTACGTCAAAATTGCCCTCCAACATGGGGCTTGAAGAGCTTGAAAATTCCCCGACGGGCAGCTTTGAAATCTTGAGCGTGGATTTTTTAAGCTCATAGGGCAGCTTGTTTTCTTTTACATATACTAAGGCCGCAACCGCCTTTAAATCAGCCCCTGCGACCTTCGCGGAAAGACTTTCAAGGTCTATGCTGTTTGCGCGCAGTTTTGCGGAGGCCGCCGCGTTCTCGACTATGGGTTTGCCGTTTTGTATGATTTTTTGCGCGGAGAGCGCGGCATCGGCTTCAAAGCCGGCATCCCAGAAGGCTTTCTCGTCCTTTGCGGCGGCTTGCGCGGCGGTTTTCTTGGTGTCGTAGCCGGGCTCAAGCACCTTGCGGCTTGACGGTATGTCTTTGCCCGCGATTTTCGCGCCCGAAGGCTGTGTTGCGCTTTGCGTTTGTATAAGGGGGTTTGAAAAGAGTTTTGCAAAAAGCTGCAAGTCTTCAACCACGGCGCTTTTTACATCCAGCTTGATTTTTGAAGCCTGCAAAAGCTCAAACTGCGCCGTGCCCGAAGTTTCGCCGAGCGTTGAGTTTATCCTGAAAGACGCGTCTGCTTTTGAAAACGCAAAGCCGTCTTTAAAGGCCGCGTCGGCGTTTATTTGCGCCCTGTCTATCACGCCGCTTACAGAGCGCGCCGTAAGCCCTGAAAACACCGCCGAAACTTTTGCGGAATTGTCGGCGTAAGAAGCCTCGCCCTCTACGGTGCCGCGCAAAACATTGTTGAATTTTTGCAGGCACTTTTGCGAAAGCAGGGCGGGCAGCGCCGCGGTAAATTTTGCGCTCGCGCTTTTAAGCGCCTTGTGTTCAACGTCGTAATTTGCAAGGGCGGATATGCCCAATATGCGCCCGCCCTGGGCTGCAAACTCAAGCTTGGGCAAATCTAACTTTGCGGTTTTACCGTCAAAAGCCGCGCTGAATTCGGCGCCGGGGTTAAGCCCCGCAAGGATTATTTCACCGCCGTTTTCTATAAAGACGCCGTTTGCGGCAAGTTTGCCCGCGGCAATGTATTTGCCGTTATTTAAGTCAAAATTGACATCGGCGGTAAGCAGGCCGCCGCCCAGCTGGGGCGCAAAAGGCTTTGCCAAAGCCAGAGGCAAATTCTGCGCCTTTAAATTGCCCTTCAAATCTTTTGCGGTGAGTGTGAGCACTTCGGCGTTCTGCGGGTTTTTTATATGCGCTTGCGCTTCCCAGCTTGCAAGCTTGCCGCCCGCCGATTTTGCGGAGGCGCTTACGTTTGCGGAAAGCCCGTCTTTGGCGAATGCCTCCGCCCTCGGTATGGCTTTAAAGATTGGGGCAAGCGGGCCTTGTGCCTGCACCTTTAGCGATGCGTTTGCGATCCCGCTTCTTGCGTCTATCTCGGCTTTAATCGCAAAAACTTCTTTGCCGTCCGGTATGTCTGTTTGCAAAACCGCGCCGAAAGAGTCTGCGGCTTTGATTTCGGCATCCGCGGTAATTTTCAGCGTCATGCCATATGTTGCGGGCGTTTCTGAAGGCCCGACGCTAAGGTTAGAAATCAACGCGGGTTGCGACGTAGATACCCTTATAAAGTCGGCATTCTCGGGCTTTTCAAAAACCAGCGTAAAGCGTATGTCGTTTGATGAAAACTGCGCGGCGTCGCCCGCAAAGGCCTTTATTTTGTCGGCGCTTAAATTTATTGAAAGCTCTGCCAACTTGCCCGCGGGTATGCCTGCAATATCGTCTAAAGACAAGTCTAGGTTCTTGAGAGTTTTTGCGTAGACGACGGGGCGCTTGTCTTCAAGAATGTCGAGAGAGAAAGCCGAAATGCTGAGCACGCCGCCCATTTTAGAGACGTTGAATTCTCCCGAGGCGTCTATTTTTTTAAGCGGCGCAAGTTTGGGGTCAAGCGCCTTTAAATTATCGGCGTCGGCCTTAAAAGAGCCTGCGGCCTTGGCAAAGTCGCCCTCAAAGTCATAGGCGAAATCTGCGTATACTTCTGCCGAAAACAGGGGCAGGGGCAGGTCTTTTGCGAAATTTTCTATATCTGCTTTGGATGCCGAAATCTTGAATTTGCCCGAGGCCTTAATAAAATTCTTTTCAAAATCTGCGGAGATTGCGGCCAGGTCTTTGCCCCCGTAATTTAAAAGCGCGTTAAAAGAAGATTCTTTTGCGTTTGTCGGGGTCTTGAGCGTTGCTTTTAAAACCAGCGGTTTTATGTCCGCTGCCTTGCCGCCGCCGAAATTCGCCTGTGCGTTCAACCCGAAATTTTGCGGCAGGCCGTTTGCGGGCGCGCTAAAATTTTCAAGCGCCGTTTTCAGTGTCAAGGTTTCGCCGCCTTCAAGCGTTCCCTTAAAATCCAAATCGGCCTCGGCTATTTCTGTTTCAAAAGGAACGTTGGTTGAAAAGTTTTCAAGAGTCTTTGCGATTTGCCTTAAGAGCGGCTCTTTTTTGTCTGTCTGCGCGTGGCTTGCGGCGGGCGTCTTTTCTTCTTTTAGCGGCACCCCGACAGACTTTGTTTGCAAAGTTTCTTGCGCCTTTTGCGCGGGCGTTTTTTTTGAGGCTTCAAATTGGCGCCTTTGATTGAGAGCGAGGCCACCTCAAGCTTGCTGTTTTTTATGAGCTTGCCGAGGGAGTATTTGGCTTCAACGCTTTCAATGCTTGCCTTGCCCGTTTGCGGGTTTTCGTAAGAAAGTTTTTTTACGCTTATGGCGTCAGATGATATTGCGAGCGTTTCAAAACTGAGCCCCGGGGCATACTTGCCGGCAAAATATCCGGCGAGCTTGGTCTGCAAAGACGGACTAAACCAAATCGTCGCAAGCGCGCCGACGATAATGAGCGCCAAAAGCAAGAGGACTCCCGATATTATGAAAATTATTTTCTTCATGATTAAAGCCTATACAACTATTGTTCTATTGATTTTTCAAACAATTCTTTTTTTATGTAAACAGTCAAAATCAAATTCGGCCGCAAGCCGTAGGTTGAAATGTGCCAAGCGGTCCGCTTTGCCCCCAAGATGTTTTCAAGCGCGGGCGCGCTTGCGGGGTCGCAAATTATGATTTCAAAAACGTCCAAAGATTGCGGCGGGTTTTGCGGCGTCCAAAAACCCGCGTTCGGATAGTCTCGCAAAAACCAGGGCAGGGGCCAGGGCGAGTGTCCGCCGTAAAAACAGACGGGGATGTCTTTTTTATACTCGGAAACCTGCGCGCACTTTTGAATGCGCTCTATGAGGTTTTTAAAGTCGGGCACCGTATGCACGCTGATAAACGGATTGCGCGGGTCGCTATGGTAAACTTGCGCGGATTTGCGCGCCAAGCTTATTTGCGCAAGCGCCGCCCCCGCAAGCGCCGCGGCAAAAATGCCGCGCAGCCAAAACTTTTTTACGCTTAAAAGCGCCGCCGCGCCCCCGCCTGCAAGCACGCATATTACAAGCATGGGCGAAAGCAAAAGCCACGGCATTTTATATGGAATTATACTTAATATAAGCAGATTTGCAGCCGCAAAAAGCGCCGCAAATTTAAAATAGCGCGCGCGTTCGTCGGCACTGCGGAAGGCAAAGATTAGCCCGATTGCCGCAAGGATTGTTATGAGCCCCTCTCCAAAAATAACCCCGCCGCTTTTTTCAAAAAAGAGCAGCTTGAAATAGTATGAAAATTCTTTTGCGTGCGCGGCCTCGGCAGACTTTTCAAAGAAGTGTCCGTAAGAGGCAAAGGCATCTGTAACACCCTTAAAGTGCGTCCCCGCAGAAGAGTAAAAAATTATGAATATGAGTGCGAAGGCCGCCGCCCCCGCAAGCAGGTAATTGCCGCGCTTGCCGCACAACTCTTTAAAACGCTCTGCGGCATTTTTCGAAGTAAAACCCGCAAAGGGCGCCGCAGCCAAAAAGAGCGCCGCAAATGCGAGTACGGAAGTTTCTTTTGTGATTTGGCACATGCCGGCGCAAACGCCCGCAAACAGGGCGCGCCGCGCGCTCGGCGCATTTATGAATAGCCATACCGCGTTTAAAAGCAAAAAGACCCACAGCGCAAAAATTATCTCATGCACATAGTAGCCCGAATATATTATAGAGAGCGATGACGCCCCAAAGCAAAACGCAGCCCCGAGCGTCGTGCCCGCGCCGTAAAGCCTATAAAATGAGGCCAAGGCCGCGCATATCAAAACAAATACGAGTGCGAGGCCCGTGCGCAAAGAATGTATGTCGGGCTTTGCGTCGCCGTTTAAAGTTTCGTCGCAATTCGGGTTCAGGCCTGCGGCGCGCAAAAGTTTTTCGGAAAGCAAAGACCAATAATAAAGCGCGGGGCCGTGCGGGCCTTGCGGGTTGTATGAATATTCTCCGCCCTCATAAAGCTTCATGAAGGTTGCGGCTTGCTCGGCCTCGTCGGCATGCACGCTTCTAAGCTCAAGCGTCCAAAGCCTCGCCGATATCGAGGCGAAGAGGATGAGCCCGAAGGCCGCAATCCATAGTAGCTTTTTTGTCATGCAGCGCTTTTGCTATTGGGCTTGGGCGGGCTTTTCCGAAAGGTCGAAAAGCTCCCTAAGCTTTGAAATGATTTCTGCGGGCGGCTTTACGGGCGCGCCCTGCTTGCTTACGAAGGCGTGCAGGGTGCTGCCCGTCACAAGCGTGTCTGCGCCGCGCGTAAGCTCATAATCTATTCGTATGCGCACGCCGGGGCGCTCTTTCATCACGGCCTTTACTTCTACGATGTCGTCAAAACGCGCGGGGCTGTGGTATTTTAAATGCGCCTCAAGCACGGGCAGGTGCACGCCCATATCCGTCACGCGCTTGTAAGGCAGCCCGAGGGAGTCCATAAGCTCTATGCGCGCGGCTTCAAACCAGGGCAGATAATTTGCGTGGTAGACTACGCCCATGGCGTCGGTCTCCGCAAATCTAACCCTTATTTTTGCCGTTTTTGTGAGCATGGTTTTATATTTCGTCCTGCAAAACTTGATCTAGCGTCTGCGCTTTGCGTATCAGTTTTAAAGAGCCGTCCTTAAGCAGCATTATTTCAGGGGCGGCGGGGTATGAGTTGTAATTCTTTGTCGACATGGCGCTGCAATATGCGCCCGAACCGTCTATTGCGCAAAGGTCCCCTATCGAGGCTTTGAGCATGGGGCGCGGCGACAAACCTTCGGGATCGCCTGCGGCGGGGGTTATGATGTCTCCGCTCTCGCAACAGTGCCCGGCCACTATGTAGTTTTCGATTGCGGCGTCGGGCTTTCTTTGTATGATTGATATGGGATGCTGCGCGCCGTATATCGAGGGGCGCAAAACCTCCGTCATGCCGGAATCTATCTTCAGAAACTTGTAACCGCCCCGACCGGTGTCGCACATATCCTGCACGTTTGAAAGCACGCAAGCACTGTTTGCGGCAAGAAACGTGCCCGGCTCTATCTCAAAATGCAATTTGCGCCCCGAGTCTTCGGCAAAGCGTTTGATTTCTTGCGCAACGGGTGCGCCGACCTTTTGCAAATCCGTAGAAACTTCTGAGGCCATGCGCCCCACTTTGAAGCCGCCGCCCATATTTAAAATTTTTACGTCCTTGAAGCGGCGCACGGTTTCAAGGCTCATCTTTGCGACCTTTTGCCAGACCGCAGGGTCTGAGCCGGAGCCTATGTGCGTATGTATACGTATGATTTTCAGGCCGCAGCGCGACGCAATTTCATCGATTTTATCTAGATACTCATGCCATATCCCGAAAGACGATGCGGGGCCGCCAACATTCGTCCTGTTTGTGCCGCCGCTGCCCAAGCCCGGATTTATGCGCACCCCTAGCTGTGTATTCGGCAAAAGCTTTCCGTAAGTTTCAAGCTGGTAAAGCGAGCACGCGTTAAAGTTTATGCCCAGCGCGCAAAGCTCTTTTATGTCGGAAGGTATCTGCTGCGTCGAAAGCGAGATTTTTTGCGGTGCCACACCGGCCTTTAGGGCGCGTTTTACTTCATAGCCGCTCGAGGCGTCAATATGCAGCCCCAAAGAATCGAAAAGTGCGAGGATGTTTTTATTTGAAGAGGCCTTCATGGCATAGCGCACGGTCAGTCCGAATGCGTTTGGGAAGGCCAGCGCGGCCTTGGCCTGCGCCGTCAAAACTTCTTCCGAATATACATAGCACGGCGTGCCGAATTTCTCGGCGATTTCGAAGGCCTTTGAGTCCGTCAAGAATCTCGATTTTTCAATTTCCATGACGGACATACTTTGCATTAAAGCCCCGCTTTGTCAATTGCTTCGATGATATTTTCGGGGGTGAGCACGGCGGGCAGCACCACGGGTTTAAGGGGGGCTTTTGCGGAGTATATAAGGTTGAGCGGCACGCTTGCGCGGCCAAAGGTTTTAAGCACTTCGCTTATGGATTTGTCGCGCTTAGTCCAGTCTCCGACAAGTACGACAATGTTCTTTTTCGCAAAGAGCGTTTTAACAGCGTCGGAATGCAGGGCGATTTTGTTCGCTTGGCAAGTCAAACACCAAGAGGCCGTAAAATCCACATAGACGTTTTTGCCTTCTTTTAAGAGGGCGGCTTCTTTTTCTTTGCTCCAAGCGTCGGCAGTGGCAGATTGTGCGCTTAAGTCTTTGTTTTCGGCGGTTGCGCCGCCCGCGGCTTTAAAGGCCAGCGCGCCTGCGGCAATCAAAAAGAGCGCCGCCGTAAGCCCCGCAAAAAGGCGCGTTCTAAAATTGAAATGCGGCAGACCCCATTTGCCCCAAGCCCAAAGGCCGAAGGCCGCCGCAAGCAGCGCAAATAAGATTAGAGCTGCGGCGTTTGCTGATGTTTGAAGCGTAAATACCCATATAAGCCAAATCACGGTAGCAAGAAGCGGGAAAGCCAATATTTGCTTGAACGTTTCAAGCCATGCGCCCGATTTTGGCAGCTTGTTTAAGAGCTTCGGAAACATTGAAAGCAAGACGTAGGGCAGCGCCATGCCTATGCCGAGCGCCGTAAATATAGCGATTGCTTTGCCCGCGCCCGCCCCGTCCGCCAGAGCCGCACCCAGCGCAGAGCCCATGAAGGGCGCAGTGCAGGGGCTTGCCACTACCACCGCCAGTACGCCGGATAAGAATGAAGACGCATAGGGATTCTTGCCGTCCTTTGCCGCCGCGTCCGCCTTAAAGCCAAGCCCCGCTAGGGAAGCGCCCATCTCAAAAACCCCCGCAAAACTTAGCGAGAGTATGAAAAACAGCATTATGAGAAACGCCACAAAGCCGGGTTCTTGCAGTTGAAAGCCCCAGCCCAGGCCTGTCCCCGCGCTCTTTAAAAATATCAGTGCGAGCGCCAGCGTCCAGAAGCTGCCTACAATCCCCGCGGAATACAGCCCCGCGTGGGTCAAAATCTTAATGCGGCTTTGGCCGGCGCTTTTTACAAAGCCCAAGATTTTAAGGCCTATTACGGGGAACACGCAGGGCATAAGGTTTAAGATAAGCCCGCCCAAAAATGCGCCGAAAATAAGCCCCAATATTCCGCCTTCTTTTGCGGATTCTTGCGCAGTCTCGGCACCTCCCGCCGCCGCATTTTTAATTATGAGAGAAAGCTGCGCCTCGCCCGGGGCGCATAAATCCGAGCATTCAAGCCAGCTTAGGTGTGCGTCTATTTTTGAAAAGCCTTTTGGCAAAGCGTCGGCCGCCTTTATGCGCGCCTTTATTATTATGACGCCTTTATAGCCTTCGTAATCGCCCGCGGGGTCTTTGAATTTTTGCGGCTCCGGCCAAGCTTCGGCAAGCAGTTTGAAGCCCTGCGGCAGGTTAAATGCAAGCTCTGTGGGCAAACCGGTTTCGGGGGCGGTTTTATAGTATATGTGCGATTTTGCGGGGATGTCCAAAATCACGCTCGCGCCGAACTCTTGCGACGGGGTAAGTTCATGGACGTCGCTCTTTATCGACGCCTTGACGTTTGAACCCGCAAGCTGCGCCCCCGCCGCTTGCAGCAGAGCGCAAAAAAACAAGATTAAACAAGCCGTAAACTTTTGCATAAGCCCATCCTTTAAATATGTTGACAAATCGTCAAATACTAAAGACTCTTAACCGAGCAAATTTAAATAGGAGAGCGCGATGTCAGGTTTAATAAACAGTCTTCTTTCAAACGATATTGGCATAGACTTAGGAACGGCAAACACCCTTGTTTTCGCAAAGGACAAGGGCGTGATTTTGAGCGAACCCAGCGTGGTAGCCATCTACAACAATTCCAAAAAGGTCAGAGCCGTCGGCGAAGAGGCCAAAAAAATGTTGGGGCGCACCCCCGGCAATATAACGGCCATACGCCCGATGAAAGAAGGCGTCATTGCCGACTTTGAAATTACCGAGACCATGCTTCGCTACTTCATCGAGAAGGCGGGCAATCAGCTTAAGTTTGTGGCTCCCCGCGTTGTCATAGCGGTGCCTTCGGGCATTACGGAAGTTGAGCGCAGGGCGGTTAAAGAATCCGCAGTCAGGGCTGGCGCGCGCATGGTTTATCTGCTTGATGAGCCTTTGGCGGCGGCCATAGGCGTAGGGCTTCCCATTTGGGAGCCTACCGCAAGCATGATAGTCGACATAGGCGGCGGTACGACTGAAATGGCCGTAATTTCTTTAAGCGGCATAGTTTATTCAAAGAGCTTGCGCATGGGCGGCGATGAAATCGACAACGCCATATCGCAGTATATGAAGCGCGCGTACAATTTGATGATAGGTGAGCGCACGGCGGAAGAAATCAAAATAAAGATAGGTTCGGCCTTCCCGCTTTTTGAAGAGCTTTCAATGGAGGTCAAAGGGCGCGACAGCGTTGCCGGTCTGCCCAAAACCCTTACCATCACTTCGCAAGAAATACGCGAGGCGCTCGATGACACTTTTAACGCCATGACCGACGCCATCAAGGAAACTTTGGAACACTGCCCGCCCGAACACAGCGCCGACTTGGTGGACCGCGGCATAGTCCTTGCGGGCGGCGGCAGCATGATACGCAACCTTAACTTGCGCATTTCGGACGTGACGGGCTTGCCCTGCTTTGCGGCCGATGATCCTCTGCGCGCCGTGGCAAACGGCACGGGTGCGGTGCTGCAAGATTTGGGCAAGTGGCTTGAAAATTCCTAAGATTCGGAGTGTTAAATTTTGGAGCAAAAGCGGCAGAAAGCCTTGCGCAACGTCGCGATATTTGCGGCGCTTTTGCTTTTGTGCCTTGCGGGGCCCGCTGCCGTCAGGCATTTTACGGGCGATTTGTTTGACGAGTTTAAGGCGCCCATAGGCGCAATACCCTCGCACCTTTACGATTTGGAAAAGTATTGGAGCATACACGCAAACTCAAAGCGCATGCTTATTGAGGCGGGGCGCGACCTTGCGCGCCTCAACGCCGCCTATGAGCTTAAATTGCAGGAAAACGCGGGGCTTAAAAGCCAGATAAACCGCTATGAGCGCATGATGGGTTTCCCGTCTTATGAAAAATATATGACGCTGGTTGCGCGCGTTACAGAGAGGGATTTAAGCGCGTGGTGGCAGCGCATAACCGTGCGCAGGGGTTCTCTGGACGGCGTCAAAGAGGGTTGCGCGGTGGTGTTTTCGGGCGGCGTGGTGGGGCGTGTGCGCGAGGTGAATTTGTATACTAGCGTCATAGAGCTTGCCAGCAGCCGCAATTTCAGGCTTGCCGCGCATTTTGAAAACGATGAAAGCCCCGTGATATATCAGGGGGCGGGCGCAATCACATTTCACGACCCTTGCGGGCAGGTTTCAGACGTGGCTTCAACGCTTTATCCGACGGCATCCGCGCCCCTCAAGCTTGTTACGTCAAGCCTTGCGGGCACCTTCCCCGACGGCATTTACATAGGCGAAGTGCGAGAGCTCAAGCCCGACGCCTCCGCAATATTTAAGGAGGGCAGGGTATTCTTAAACGGTGCGCTCTCAACCCTGCGCGAAGTAGCAATACTTATTCCGATTGAGCCGGGCGCCCCCATCCCCGAAGGCGCGCAATGAAAAGCAGGATCTTTGACATACGCATCCCCATAGTTCTCGTCTTAAACGTGATTTTCGTATACATGATTGCGGCGCTCAACACGTTTTTGGCGCGCTACTCGGTGTATATAAGCGTGCCCGCGCTTTTTCTTGCGGCGCCCTGCGTCTTCTTGAGTTTTCCGGCGGCGATGGGCATAATAGTTTTTACCGCTTTTTTGGCGGAGGCCAATACAGATGTGAGAGACGGCCTCACGGCGGCGCTCTGGCTTATCGCGGGCGGCACAATATATTTTGAGCGATTCAGGCTGCGCAGCCTTGAGGGGGTTTCGCTGATTGCGGTTTTCCAAGTTGCAAACATAATAATCCTCGGGGCGGGTGCGGCGCTTTTCCCGATAGAGGGCGGTTTTACGGAGGCTTTCTTTGTGCGCTGGGGGGCAGACGCCCTGTTTTCCGCAGCGGCCTTGTTTTTGTTTGTCCCATTTGCCATTGAGCTGCAAAAGGGCGTCTTTACGCTTTTAAACATAGACTTAAACGCCTACGGGCGTCTTGAATAATGCCCCATGTAGAACCATATACGCAGCGCAACACGCGCCTTTATATCTTTTATTGGATATTCGGGCTAATGGGGTTTACGCTGTTTTTGGCGCTCGGCTACAAGCAGATTGTCTGTTACGACGACTACATCCGCAAGGCCGAGAAGCAGACTTTGCGGCGCATAGTATCCCCCGGGGCGCGCGGCGACATATACGACCGCAACGGCAAATTGCTTGTCGGCAACGAGGGCAGGTTTTCGGCGGTAGTATATTTCAACGAAGTGCGCAAGGAGTTTAGGGAAGAATACACGCGCCTTAAGGCCGACGAGGTTGCGCGGCAGAGGGCGGCGGGCGCGGCAAAGGTGTCGGTTGACGCAAGCGTCATTTCAAAACAGGCTCGCGAAAACATCCTGCAAGGCTACATAGACAAAATCAACGCAATCTTAAAAACCGACTATAAATTGGACGCTACCGACTTTAACCGCCATTTTTCGGAGCGCATGCTTTTGCCCCTGCCGCTCGTGAAGGATTTAAGTTACAGGGAGCACGCAATTTTGGCGGAGAGGCTGCCCATAGACAGCCCCATACAGATATTCTCGGACACTTCGCGTTATTATCCTTACGGCAGCGCCGCGGCGCACGCTTTGGGTTTTGTGGGTTCAAGCTATGACATTGCAGAAGAGGGCGTGCCGGGTGAAGATTTGACCACTTACACTTTTGCAGGCAAAGTTGGGCGCGCAGGTATGGAAAAGGCTTTCGACGCCGAGCTTGCGGGCAAAAGCGGCGCGCAAATCTGGGTGGTTGACCCGCTCGGGTTTCAGTATGACAACATATTTTCGGTGCCCGCTCAAAAGGGTAAGAGCATTTATTCTTCTTTAGACATAAACTTGCAGCTCGCCGCCGAAAACGCGATGGGCGCGCGCAAGGGCGCAATAGTTGTCTTGGACATACCCACGGGAGAAGTGCTTACAATGGTAAGCCGCCCCGCATATAACCCCAACGACCTAAGCCCCTTTATAACAAAAGAGGTCAATGAGGACATAGTAGCGCGCGGCGCTTGGCTTAACAGGGCTACGCAGGGGCTTTATCCGCCCGGTTCGACGTTTAAAATAGTCACGGCCTGCGCGGCTTTCATGACGGGCGTCATAGACGAAGACACGATTGTCGAATGTCACGGCGCGCTGAAAGTCGGCAACCGCATGTTTCCCTGCAACAAGAAAAGCGGACACGGAGAGGTAAATTTAGAAAAAGCCATCGCGCAAAGTTGCAATGTTTACTTTTACAAGGTGGGGCTTGATGCGGGCATAGACGCAATCTCGGCAATGGCCAAAGACTTTGGGCTTGATTCTTCGCCCGGCATAGAGCTTTCGGAAAATTCTTGGCGCGGCTCGATAGTGCCCACGCCCGAATATAAAGCCGCGCGCCACGACGGCCCTTGGACGGGCGGCGACACCGCCAATACGAGCATAGGCCAAGGCTATCTTTTGCAAACGCCGCTGCAAATGGCGTGCATGGTGGCCTCTTTTGCGAGGGGCGAAACGCGCACGCGCGCTTCAATTATACACGACCCTATGCGCGCCGGCGGCCTTGAATATCACGGCGGCGAAAAGCTTGCCATATCAAAAGAGCAGCATGACGCAATAGTGCGCGGCATGGTAGGCGCGGCGGAGTGGGGCACATCCACGCGCTCAAAGGTTGAGGGCGTCACGAGTGCGGCAAAATCGGGCACGGCGCAAGTCAGGGTTGAGGGCAGGCCGCTGACGCTCGCATGGATGGTTGCTTTTGCCCCCGCAGAAAACCCCAAAATCGCAATCGCCGTAATGATAGCCGGCGAAGCCCCGGGCGACGCCGCGGGCGGCCGCACCGCAGGGCCTGTCGTAAAAGAAATCATCAAGCAGTATTTCGGCACGGATTCAAACATAGTAATTCCCCCCGAAACTCCCGCCGAGGAAGAGCCCCCCGCCGCCCGATAACTTATTTTTACCCACAAAAGAATTGCAGTTTTTTGACTATTTCTTTCACATAAGGGCAACTTAATTTTAAAACAATGTCGGACAAAGCAAAAATCCTCCCGCGCCTTGAAGCCGCCCTCAAAGAAGGCAAGCTTTTGCAAAGCGCATACGACAACATCAAAATTTGGCTCGATGAAGACTTCTTGCCGATTTGGGCGCTCAAAAGCCTTGAAGAGCTTATTGACGCCGCCGCATTTGAAGAGCTTAACGACCGTTTCTTTGCGCTTATTGCCTTCGGCACGGGCGGTATGCGCGGCAGAACCATAGGCAAGGTGCTCGCAAATTCTGAGCGCGGCACGCTCTCGGCCTTCGGCACGCCCGCACACGCGGCCGTCGGCACAAACAATATGAATGATTTTACGGTCGCGCGCGCAACCATAGGCCTTTTCAACTATTGCGCGGCCTATTGTAAAAACGCAAAAAAAGGCGCGCCATCGCTCGCAATCGCCTACGATGTGCGCCACTTCTCAAAGCACTTTTGCGATTTGATTGCTTCTATATGGACGTCTCTGGGCGGCAAGGCGCAAATTTTTGACGGCCCGCGCTCAACGCCCCAGCTTTCTTTCAGCGTGCGCAATTTGGGCTGCACGGCGGGCATAGTTGTGACCGCAAGCCACAACCCGTCGCACGACAACGGCTACAAGGTATATTTTGAAGACGGCGCACAAATCATAAGCCCCCATGCCGAGGGCATTGTATCCGCCGTTAAAAGCGTGTCTTGGGGCGAAGTTAAAAAGCATCTCGCCATAGACGTTTCCAAAGTGGCCTTTGTTCCCAAGGCTTGCGAAGAAGCCTACATCAAAGCCATAGAGGCTTGCGTGATTGATACGCAGGCCATGCAAAGCAATAAGCCAAAGCTTGTATTTACTGCGGTGCACGGCACGGGCGCTGCGCTTTGCCCCGCCGTCATGCGTCATTTCGGGCTTGATCCCGTTTTGGTTGCCGAGCAGATGGTAATGGATCCGCGTTTCCCGACCGTCAAGCAGCCAAATCCCGAGTATCCCGAAACTCTCGCAATGGGCATAGCCAAGGCCGACGAGGCCGGGGCCGACTGCCTAATGGCCACAGACCCCGACGCCGACCGCATGGGGGTTGCCGTGCGCGCAAAAAACGGCGCCATGAAGCTTCTTACGGGCAACATGATAGGTGCGCTGCTTGAAGAATACCGCATAGCGCGAATGTTTGAAAAGGGGTGGATTTCAGACGCCTCAAAATGCGCTATAATAAAGACTTTTGTGACATCGCCGCTGCAAGACGCAATCGCGCTCGAAAACGGCTTAAAATGCGTAAACACGCTCACGGGTTTTAAGTGGATAGGCGGCAAGCTTGAATATTATCAGCAGCTTCTTTGCGCGGCGGTTCCAAACTTAAATTACGACGCGCTCACTTATGCGCAGCGTCGCGAGATGCTGCAAAAGCACAGCACCTTCTTCGTCTTCGGCGGCGAAGAAAGCTACGGATATTTGGCGACCGACTTTGTGCGCGACAAAGACGCCAACGCCGCCGTCATAATGTTCAGCGAGATGGTTGCATATTTAAAGAGCAAGGGGCTTACGGTCGATGAATATCTTGACAGAATCTATCTTAAATACGGCTATTTTTACGAAGAGCTTAAAAGCCTGTATCGCGAGGGCGCAAGCGGCGCAAAAAAGATACAAGACTTCCTGAAAATCATAGGCGATTCTCCGCTTAAGGAAGTGGGCGGCGTCAAAGTAAAAAGCTCCGTAAATTTTGCCAAAGACGATATTGTAGACGCCGACGGTCAGAAAATCTCAAAGGAAAAATTCTTCTTTTACGAGCTTGAAAACGGCTACAAGTTTGCGATAAGGGCGAGCGGGACGGAGCCCAAAATCAAGTTCTACGGCTTTGCCAAAGAGACCGTGCCTTCCGCTTCAAAGTTGGACGCCGCAAAAGCCGCCGCCAAGGCCGAGCTTTCAAGGCTGCTTAACGAGATTGAAAATATCTTCGACTCTTTGACGGCATAGCCTTTGAGCCGCCGCGCTTTACGCGCAAAAATCTTTTACAAACAAAAAGCGCGCAAGTTACTTTGCGCGCTTTTTTGTTTTTTGGATTTATGCGTTTACTTCAAATACTCGTCTTGATATTTGCCCGTGAGGGTTTCAAGAAATTTTACGAGCTTGTCGGCCTCTTCGTCCGTAAGCGAGTTTTGCGTTTGGTATTTTGCCATGAGCAACACAGCGTCTTTTAGCGTCGGCACGGAGCCGTCGTGAAAATAGGGGTATGTAACCGCTATGTTGCGCAGGGTAGGCGTTTTAAATTTGTGGCGCTCAAAATCCGCATTTGTGACGTTTGCGCGCCCCAAGTCAACCCCTTCGCCGCCGCCCCGATGCGCAAAGTAGCGGGCGTCCAAATATTCAAAACTCTCGCCGCCTAAAATCACGCCGGCGTGGCATTGCGCGCAGCCGTTTTCTTTGAAAATCTCATAACCCTTAAGTTCGTCTTCCGTTATCGATGCTGTTTTGCCTTTTAAATATAGGTCAAAGCGCGCGTCCGGCGTAAGAAGCGTTTTTTCAAATTCGGCAATGGCGTCCGTCACGGATTCGGCGCTTATGCCCTTGGGGTAAACCTTTATAAATTCTGCCTTGAAGACTTGGTCTGCATTGAGTCTTGCTATGATTTCGTCCCAGTTTTTTGAGCCCATCTCAACGGGATTCAAGGGCGGCCCGCCCGCCTGTGTCTGCAAATCCGCGGCGCGCCCGTCCCAAAATTGGCAGAAGTTAAGCGCGCTGTTAAAAACCGTCGGCGCGTTTACCCGCCCCGTTTGCCCGTTGACTCCCTTTGAGACTTTAAGCCTGTCTGTGCCGCCAGTTTTAAGGTTGTGGCAGGCGGCGCAAGAAACGCTGCCGTCCGCAGAAAGGCGGGTATCCGCAAACAGTTTTGCGCCGAGCGCCGCCTTGATATCGGCAAACGGTATGGCGTTTGGCAGGGGCTGCACGGGTTGCGTCTTAAACTGACTTGCGGAGGGATATGCGGAGTTTGCCGCAAGCCGCTCATATTTAACCCATTCTTTAAGCGCGGAAACTTCGGCATTGTTTAAGTGGGTTTCGGGGTGGAAGAGGCGGTAGATTAAAGGCGGCATATCGCAATCTTCAGAAAGCGCGGCAAGTTTTTCGCGGACAGGGGCGCAGACGCGCTCGCCGCTTTTAAGAGCCGCAAAAACCGCGCCCAAATCTGCCGCGCGCAGGGCTTCAAGCCTATCGTTTTCTATGATGTAGCCTGCAAGGGGCAAGTCCGCATAAAAGGGGGGCTTAGTGTTTTTGTCATGGCAGTCAAGGCAGCCGTTATTTGACAAAAGCTCCGCCATTTTCAGCGGGGCAAAGGCATCCTTGGCGATGTATGAGCAATCTTGGGCGCGCCAATAGGCAATGCCCGCAGCCCCCGCCAAAAGGATTATTGCGACAAACAACAAGTTTTTCATGTTTACGTAGATATATTTACCCTCGTATGTGGAAAATATCAAGAAATAATATTTTATTTTGTATTTAGGCGTAATTCAAAAAATCCCCACAGAAAACAAAGAAAATAAAACAAAATTCCAACATTTGCTTGACGGGGTTTACATAAGCAATGAGAATGATATTATGAATCGCAGAAACATTATATTGACGGGGACTTTGTTTGCGGCTTCGTTTTTTGCCGCAGGTGCGCTTAAGGCGGAAAATACCGAAAACGTTTTTAAAAATCCGCCGCATGACGCAAAGCCATTTACTTGGTGGCATTGGGTGGGCGGCAACATATCAAAAGAGGGTATAGTAAAAGACTTGGACGCCATGAAGGCCTCGGGTCTCGGGGGCATACAGCTTTTCAATGTATCGCCCACTTGCCTTGATGCGGGCCCCGTAACATACGGTTCTGAAGAGTGGTGGGGTTTGCTTAAATTTGCCGCCGAAGAAATGCGCATACGCAAGTTTGATTTTACCATGGCAAATTGCGCGGGTTGGGCGACGTCGGCGGGGCCGCACATCACGCCCGAATACGCCATGCAGCAGCTTGTCTGGACGGAGAAGACCGTAGACGCCGCCGCCCCGCAAAAAGTGATTTTGGAGAAGTTTGACAAATCCGTGCATAAGCACGTCAATTTGATACCCAGCGTAACAATGTCGCAGGGGGTTGACTTGCCGCAGAAAGACGAGTGGCAGCGCAAGTTTTATAAAGACATAATAGTATTCGCCTTCCCCACGCCCAAAGACGAGCTTGAGGGCAAGCCCCACCGCCTTGACGGGTGGGAAATTAAAAGCGGCAACAAGGCCGCCAAGTATGCCGAGGCTTCTTACGACACCCGCCAAGCGCCAAACCCGATTAAGGCCGATGAAATCTTGGATTTAACCTCCAAAATGTCCGCCGACGGCACGCTTGATTGGACGCCGCCCGCAGGCTCTGGCTCTTGGACTATAGTCAGAATGGGGCATATAATCACGGGCAAGCCCAACCACCCTGCGCCCGTAGGCGGCAGGGGGCTTGAGGTTGACAAACTAAGCCGCGAAGCCGCGGAGTTTCATTTCAACAAGGGCATTTTGCCCATTATAGAAATGCTCAACGGCGACGGCAAAAAACGCTTGGATACGATACTCGTAGACAGTTATGAGGCCAAGACGCAAAATTGGTCGCCCGTGCTGCCGCAAGAGTTTAAGCGCCTGCGCGGTTACGATTTGCTTAAGTACGCGCCCGCCTTCACGGGGCGCGTTGTAAACTCTGCCGATTTTACGGAACGCTTTTTGTGGGACTTTAGGCGCACGGTCGCAGACCTTATGATAGAAAACAACTATAGTGTGCTTGCCGACCTTTGCCACAAGCACGGCGTGCGCTTTGCCGCGGAAGGCTACGGCAGGCCGTCTTATCTTGACGAGATTGAAACCAGCCTGACTTCAGACTTCCCGATGGCGGAATTTTGGGTGGGCGCATACGCGGGCTCAAACTTTTGGACAAGCAAAGAAGCCGCTTCAATCGCCGACTTGCGCCGCATACCCTATGTCGGGGCGGAGTCTTTCACGGCGGGTGCCGATTTTAACGTCCATGCCGGAGATCTTAAAATGCAGGGCGACTATTACGAAACTTTCGGCATCAACCGCTTCATTTACCACACTTACGCGCACCAGCCCTTCAGGGAAGATCTTTACCCTGCGGTTACGCTTTATATATGGGGCTCTCACATGCACCGTAAAAACCCTTGGTGGAGCGTGCAGATGCCGCTTTGGAACGCCTATTTAAACCGCACGCAGGCGCTCTTGCAGCGCGGCAAGCTTGTTGCCGACGCCGCATTTTATATGGATGAAGACGCGCAGGTAGAGCCGGGCTACCGCAACCCCGATATGCCGCAAAACCCCGTCGCAAAGAGAGCCTTCGACAACCGCAAAAACCCGCAGATGGAGTTTGATACAGAACTTTCCGACGGGTATGACTTTCATCTGATGGCGCGCACATTTTTAAGTGAGCTCAGCGTGGAAAACGGCAGGCTTCATCATCCCAGCGGCTACGATTATGAAATCTTGGCGGTGCGCGAAAAAGACGGGATGCGCCTAAACATCTTAAAGCATATAGAAAAACTTGTGTCGGAAGGCGCAAACGTGTCTATGCTTAAGCCCGCGCGCACGCCCGGGCTTGAAAACTACCCCGCCGCCGATGCCGAGCTTAAGGCGCTTGCCGACAAAATGTGGGCGGGCAAGCTTGAAGACGGCGGCTACCGCAAATACGGCAAGGGCAAGATTTTTGAGCCTGGCTCAAACGTCGCAAAGCTCATGCAAACTTTGGGCGTGCAAAAAGACTTTGAATACAAAGCCGCCGCTGTCGCAGACGCCTTTGTGCGCTACACGCATAGGACTGCCGAAGACGCCTCTTACTACTTTGTGACCAACCAGACCAAGGGTGTTGCGCTTGATTTGGAATGCGTATTCAGAATAAGCGGTTTTGAGCCTGAGCTTTGGGACGCAGAAAACGGCGCAATATCGGCCGCACCCGCTTGGCAAGCCACGCCCGACGGCCGCACAAAGCTGTGGATAAAACTGCCGCAAAACGGCTCTGTCTTTGTGGTTTTCAGAAAGAAGCTTGAGGGCGGCGCGCTTGCCGCCGCAGGCTTTGCGCCGAACGGTGCGGAGCTTCTTAAAGAGGGCGGCAAGCTTTATATAAAGGCCTTCGCAAACGGCGACTACGCTTTGCCGCTCGCAAACGGCGCGCAGGCAAATGTGGCGGTTGCGGGGCTTGAAGCGCCCCAAGACATAAGCGGCGCTTGGACGCTTAAATTCCCCAAAGACACGGGCAGCGGCAACTCAATAAAGCTCGCAAAACTGAAGTCTTGGACGGAGCTTAAGGATGCGGCCGACAAATATTTTTCGGGGGCTGCCGCGTATGAAAAGACGGTGGAAGTCGCGGGCAATATGCTTGGGGCAAACAAGGGCGTGTTGTTAGACTTAGGTCAAGTAAGCGCGGTTGCGCAAGTTTACATAAACGGCAAATTTGCGGGCACCGCTTGGAAAACCCCTTATGCGCTTGACGTAACAAAATTCTTAAAGCCCGGCGCAAACGCGTTTAAGATAGTTGTAACAAGCACGCTCGCAAACCGCATGATAGGCGATGAGCAGTTTGAGAATCCCTACCTCTCAAAGAAGACGGTTAACGAGCGCATAGGCCGCGCGCCCAACACCGACGAAGTGCCCGCCTCCGCAGAGAAAAACTACGCGGAGCGCTATGTGGAAATCGCCGATTGGATGTATGACGCAAACGCGCCGCGCCCCAAGACCGAGCGCAAGACCTTTGCGCTTTACACGCCCTACACCAAAAGCTCAAAACCCTATCCGAGCGGCCTCATAGGCCCCGCAGTTTTAAAACCATACATCGTAGAAGAGCTTAAGTAGAGCATATATTTTCGGCGGGAGGTCTCTTCAATCTCGCCTTTTTAAAGGCATAACGTAAAACGCCGCAGAAGTTCTCTGCGGCGTTTTGCGTTATATCCCCAAAATCAAAAATGGGGAGATAATCTGCAAATCTCAAGACTATAACGAGCCATTAAAATCATGCGCTACAAAATTAAAAAAGACGGTGAAGACTTGATTGCGGATTAGATAAAATTTCTGATACAGGGCGTTTTAAAACAAAAAAATGCCGGAAGAAAATCTTCCCCACGTTTTTTTTAAGTTTGTTTGCGCCTTTAGGGGCTGCGTTTGGTTTAAAGCACACAAAATTCCCCGCACAGAAATATTGCAATTTCTGAAAATTGTGGCAGATTTTACTGTTTCTTAAGAAATTATTATGAGCGAGATTGCTAAATCTGTAAACGTCGGCATAACGGGCGCTTCCGGATATTCGGGGGTGGAGCTTGTCAAAATTTTGTCGCGCCATCCAAACGCGCGGCTTAAAGCCGTCACGTCGCGCACCTTGGCGGGGACGAGCCTTGCGGACGCAATGCCCGCCCTTACGCATATGTTGCCCAAGGGTCTCGTCTTCACGTCTTCAGACCCTGCCGAGCAAGCAAAGCGCGACGATATAGACGTCTGGTTTTTGGCGCTGCCCCACGGCGTTGCCGCAGAATACGCATCCCCGCTCGTAAAGGCGGGCAAGACAGTCATAGACCTTTCCGCAGACTTTAGGCTGGGTTCTGAAGCCCTTTACAAAGAGTTTTACAAAGAAGAGCACCCCGCGCCGGAGTTATTGCACCTTGGCCGCTATGTAATCCCCGAAATCATCCCGCCCCAAGTCGGAGACAAGCTGATTGCGTGCGCGGGCTGCTACCCCACAAGCATTTTGGCGCCCCTAGTGCCGCTTTTAAGGGCTAAGGTTTTGGATGCGGAGGGCATAGTCATAAACAGCTACAGCGGCGTGTCGGGCGGCGGTAAAAAAGCCGATCTTCTTTACGCCTATTGCGAGCGCAACGAAAGCGCCAAGGCCTACGGCCTGCCCAAGCACAGGCATTTGTCAGAGATTGAAGAGCAGCTGAGCGCCGCCGCGGGCAAGCCCGTGATAGTGCAGTTTAGCCCCCACCTTGCCCCCATGACAAGGGGGATAGCCACAACCATAGTTGCGCCCGCGCACGGCGCAACGCTTGAGGCCTTGTATTCTGCTTGGCAGACCGCCTACGCAAACAAGCCCTTTATAAACGTGCTTAAAAGCGGGACATTTGCCGATACCTTAAATATTTCCGGCACCAACAGGTGCGATATTTCGGCGGTTTACGATCCGCGCACAAAAAACTTCGTGATTACCAGCGCGCTTGACAACCTCATAAAGGGCGCAAGCGGTCAGGCCGTCCAGATAATGAACTTGCTTTGCGGGTTTGAGGAGACGGCGGGGCTGCTCTAAAATTTAAGGCAGGTTTGCTTAAAAAAATGAAAGAAAAATATACTGTTAACGTCATTGAAAACAGCTGCGGCATCGCCGATGTCGCGGGTTTTTCGGTTTCGGGCGTCGGGTGCGACATCAGAAACAAGGGCGATTTGAACCGCTTGGATTTGGCGCTTGTGTCCGCAGACGGCTTTGCCGATTGCGCGGGCGTCTTTACCACAAACGACGTGAAAGCCGCGCCGGTTTATGTGGATATAGAGCACCTGCGCGCATCTTCAAAAATCAAGGCCATAGTTGCCAACAGCGGCAACGCAAACGCCTGTACGGGCGCCGAGGGCTTGGCCGACGCGCGCAAAATGTGCGCGCTTGCGGCGGCAAAACTCGGCGTAAAAGAATCTGAAGTCTTGGTTTGCTCAACGGGCAGGATAGGCGAACTCTTGCCCATGCAAAAGATTGAAAGCGGCATTGCCCAAGCCCATAAAAACTTGGCGAAGACCCAAGACGCTTCAAAAAATGCGGCGGCGGCAATACTCACTTCTGACACGCGCCCCAAAACCGTTACCGCAAAGGCGCAAGCCGCAGGCAAAACTTTTACGCTTGCGGGCATGGCAAAGGGTGCGGGCATGATAGAGCCCAATATGGCCACAATGCTTTGCTTTATAACAAGCGACGCGGAGGTTGAAAAATCCCTCCTCAAAGAATGCCTGCTTTACGCCGTAAATAAAAGTTTTAACCGCATAACAATAGACGGCGATATGAGCACAAACGACACCGTGCTTTGCCTTTGCGGCGGCGCAAGCGGCGTGAAAATAACAAGAGACGACGCGGTTTTGCTTGAAGCTTTCAAAGACGCCCTCACAAAGGTGTGCAAGGTTCTTGCCCGCAAAATAGTGGGCGACGGCGAAAAAATCACGAAGGTTATAGACTTCAAGGTTAAGGGTGCCGCCACAAAGGCGCAGGCCGAAAAGATATGCCGCGCTGTCGCAAACTCTTTGCTCGTAAAATCGTCATGGTACGGCGAAGACCCGAACTGGGGCAGAATAGTGGACTCTGCGGGCTATGCGCGCACGGGGCTAGACTTTGCCGCAATAGACCTTTTTTACGGCGAAATTCCCGCAATTTTAAAGGGAGAGCCCGTCCACAAGAATAAGCCCGAGTGGAAGAAGCACGTCTCCCAAAAAGTCTTCGATATTACGCTCAATTTGAACATGGGCGAAGAAGAAGAGTCTATATTAACGACGGACTTGACCGTCGGCTACGTTGAATTTAACAAGGGAGAGTAGCCTGAAATGTTTTCGGAAATCACAAAAAAAGCGGGCATCCTGATTGAGGCGCTGCCCTACATACAAAGGTTTAAAGGCTCCACCTTCGTGGTAAAATACGGCGGCGCTTTTATGGACGACCCGGACATTGTCGTGCGCAGCCGCGTAGCGCAGGACATTGCGTTTCTGGCGGCCGTAGGCATAAACGTTGTCGTTGTGCACGGCGGCGGCAAAGCCATAAACAGGGCTATGGCCTTGGCAGGCTTGCAGGCCGAATTTAAAAACGGGATGCGCGTCACCGATGAAAAAACGGTCTCGATAGTCGAAAACGTTTTGAACGGCGAAGTTAACTCGGAAATTTGCACGCTCTTAAAAGAGCAGGGGTGCGAGCCTTTCGGAATGTCGGGCAACAGCGTTCTCATGTGCGAAAAACTCCTTTCAGAAACGCCCGGCGGCGAAAAGCTGGATCTTGGGTATGTCGGCAAAATTACCAGCGTAAAGGCAAAGCTCATCAAGAAGGCCATTGCGGAGGGCAAGACGCCCGTAGTCTCGCCCATAGCCGTCGGCGAAGACGATAACCACGCCTATAACACCAATGCCGACGTTGCGGCCGCGGCCGTGGCTGCGGCGCTCAAAGCCCGCAGGCTCGTATTTTTGTGCGACGTGCCCGGCCTTATGAGAGACCCCAAAGACAGGGATACGCTCATTTCTCACCTAAAACTCGGCGAAGTTGACGAGCTTAAAAAAAGCGGCGTGATAGGCGGCGGCATGATGCCCAAGGTGGACAGCGGCGTGGACGCCCTGAAAAGCGGCGTGCGCAGGGTTCACTTTGTAGACGGCTATATGCCCCACAGCCTCCTGCTTGAAATATTCACCGATGAAGGCATAGGAACGGAGATTGTAAACCAATGACCACCGCCGAAAAATACGCAAAATACGTCATGCTCAACTACGGCAAGCGCAATATTACGCTTGCGCGCGGCAAGGGCTGCAACGTGTGGGACGAAAACGGCAAAAAGTATCTTGATTTTGCCGGAGGCATTGCGGTGCTGAGTTTGGGTCACGCAAACCCAGCGTGGGTAAAGGCCGTCTCAAAACAGGCGAGCGTACTTGCGCATTGCAGCAATCTTTATATGTTTAAGGGGCAGGCAGATTTGGCCGAAGCCCTCGTAAAAGAAATCGGTGTGGGCAAAATGTTTTTCTGCAACAGCGGCGCAGAGGCCAATGAGGCGCTCTTTAAGGCCGCGCGCCTGCACGGTTATAAGGCAAGCGGCGCGCCGGGCAAAAAATTCAGGATAGTCAGCGCCGTAAACGGTTTTCACGGGCGCACGCTCGCAACGCTTTCAGCCACGGCGCAAGAAAAAATCCAAAAGGGATTTGCGCCCCTAATGCCCGTTTTTGACTATGCGGTTTATAACGACCTGGAATCTTTTAAAAAAGTCGTAAAGCCAGACGTGGCCGCGGTTATCGTTGAACCCATACAGGGCGAAAGCGGCGTTACGCCCGCCACCAAAGAGTTTTTAAAGGGCTTAAAAGAGCTTTGCCAAAAAAACAACGCAATGCTTCTCTTTGACGAGGTGCAGTGCGGCGTGGGGCGCACGGGGGCTTTCTTGGCCTGCCAAAAGCTCGGGGTTATGCCCGACGGCGTGTCGCTCGCAAAAGGGCTCGGCGGCGGTTTCCCCATCGGCGCAATATGGCTTTCAAAAAAATATGCCGACTTGTTTGAACCCGGTTCGCACGGCTCGACATTCGGCGGCAATCCGCTTGCGTGCTCTGCGGCGCTTGCCGTTCTTAAAGAGATGTCTTCAAAGAAGCTTCCGCAAAACGCGGCAAAGATGGGCAAGCTCTTGAGTGCGGGTTTATCGAAAATCGCAAAGAAGTATCCAGAAAAACTCCTTTTTGCGCGCGGCAGCGGGCTTATGCAGGCCGCCATTTTTGCGGAGGGCGTCCTTAACACCAATGTTTCTGCGCGCGCTATAGAAAACGGGCTCATCCTTGCGCCCGCAGGCTCAAACGCGCTGCGGTTTCTGCCTCCGCTCAACATAACCAAAGCAGACGTGGCAAACGCGCTTAAGCTTTTTGAAAAAACCGTAAAGGAAATATAACAATGGCCAGATCATTCTTAAAAGAGACAGATTTTTCTCTGACGGAAGCCAAAGAGGTTTTCGACCTTGCGCACAGATATAAGAGCATACGCTCCGCAGGTCCCATAGACGTCATACGCGGGGAGCCTTGGGGGCTGCTCTTCTTTAAAAAAAGCACGCGCACGCGCCTCTCTTTTGAAGCGGGCGTTTATGAACTGGGCGGTCACCCGCTCGTGCTTAACGCGTCAGACTTGCAGCTTTCGCGCGGGGAAACCGTTGAAGACACCGCAAAAATCATGGGCAGGTTTTTAAAAGGCGTAATCATACGCGCCTATGAGCATTCCGTAGTAGAAGACTTTGCAAAGTATTCAGAAATCCCCGTAATCAACGCGCTGACAGACTTTTTGCACCCGTGCCAAAGCTATGCGGACATCTTTACAATGATGGAGCATTTCGGCAAGGGAGAGCCTTCTCTTGCGGCAATCAAAGGCAAAAAGTTCGTATTCTTCGGCGACACCGCGTGCAACATGGGTTATTCTCTCGCTCTTGCGGGCTCCATGTTCGGTCTTGAAACCGTGCTTTGCGGTCCAGAGGGTTTTGAGCCCAAAGAAGATTTGGACGCCCTCTTTAAAGAAGCGGGCATTGAAAAAACTTTCACCTTCACGTCAGACCCCGAGGCCGCCGCAAAAGGCGCCGATGTTCTTTATACGGATGTCTGGGTAAGCATGGGCAAAGAAGACGAAAAGGCAGAGCGCCTTAAGCTGATGTCGCCTTATCAGGTAAATGAAAAGCTTTTTTCATACGCCAAAAAGGACGCAATCTTTATGCATTGCCTGCCCGCGCACGCCGGCGAAGAAGTCTCGGAAGGCGTGCTTAAGAGCGGCCGCTCAATAGTCTTTGACGAGGCCGAAAACAGGCTGCACGTGCAAAAGGCAATAATCAGCAAGCTTGTGCGCTCCGCCAAAAAATAGGGCGCGCGGCTTAAAACTTTGACAACTTAAAACGCAAATTTTAACAAAGACACAACATGAAAGTAGTATTGGCATATTCGGGCGGTTTGGACACCTCCGTGATAGTTAAGTGGATTAAAGAACGCTTCAATGCGGAAGTGGTAACTTACGCTGCGAACATAGGTCAGGAAGAAGAGCTTAACGGTTTGGCCGAGAAAGCCAAGGCCACCGGCGCTTCGGCGCACTATACGGTGGATTTGATTGACGAATTCGTCGCGGATTACATCTATCCCATGATACGCGCAAACGCCATCTATGAAGGCCAGTATTATCTGGGCACTTCAATAGCGCGCCCGCTTATCGCAAAGGCGCACGTTGCCATAGCAAAAAAAGAAAACGCAACGCACGTTGCCCACGGCGCAACGGGCAAGGGCAACGACCAATGCCGTTTTGAGCTTTCTTACGCGGCGTTGGCGCCCGATTTGCAGATAATCTCTCCTTGGCGCATGGCGGAGTTTCGCGAAACTTTCCCCGGCAGGTCAGAGATGATAGAATACTGCCGCAAGCATAAGATCAATGTCGAGGCCTCCGCCAAGAAGCCCTATTCAATGGATAGGAACATCCTGCACATTTCCTACGAAGCGGGCATACTTGAAGACCCTTGGTTTGACCCTACCTCTGCGGCAAACAAGGGCATGTTTAAGCTAAGCGCAGACCCTCAAGACGCCCCCGATGAGCCCGAATATATAGACCTTGAATTTAAAAAGGGCGACTGCGTGTCAGTAAACGGCAAGGCCATGAAGCCTTCCGAAGTTTTGCGCACGCTTAACAAGCTGGGCGGCAAGCACGGCATAGGCAGGGTTGACCTTGTAGAAAACCGTTTTGTCGGCATGAAAAGCCGCGGCGTTTATGAAACCCCCGGCGGCACAATCCTCATGAACGCGCACCGCCAGATTGAGACGCTCACAATGGACAGGGACTTGATGCACTTAAGGGACTCTTTCATCCCCAAGTATGCGGAGCTTATTTATTACGGATTCTGGTTTGCGCCGGAGCGCGAAGCCTTGCAGGCCTTCATAGACAAAAGCCAAGAGACCGTCACGGGCTTGGTGCGCTTAAAGCTTTATAAGGGCAACATAATCTGTGTCGGCCGCAAGAGCGCTTTGAGCCTTTACGACGAAAATATCGCCAGTATGGAAGGCGTTAAGAGCGAGTATAACCAAGACGACGCAACGGGCTTTATCAGGCTTCAGGCTTTGCGCCTGCGCCAGAGGGCGCGCAAGCAGGGCGTCGCAAAAGACGCGCTGAGCACCTCGTCGGAACTTATCAGAGAATAACATGAGAATTTGCTGCATAGGCGCAGGCTACGTAGGCGGGCCCTCAATGTCCGTCATGGCTTCAAAATGCCATGACGTCCGCGTCGACGTTGTCGACGTCAATTCAAACAGGATTGCCGCGTGGAACTCCGCGCAGCTGCCCGTGTTTGAACCCGGACTTGAAGACGTTGTGTTGGCGCGCCGCGGCAAAAACTTGTTTTTTTCCACCGATGTTGAGGGCGCCATTGCAGAGGCCGACATAATTTTCATTTCGGTAAACACCCCGACAAAAACTTTCGGCATGGGTGCGGGGTCTGCGTCGGATTTGCGTTTTGTGGAGTCTTGCGCGCGCACCATTGCCGACGTTTCAAAGTCTCCGAAAATCGTCGTCGAAAAATCGACAATGCCCGTGCGCACCGCAGACGTAATCCGAGAGATTTTGTCTTCCTGCGATTCTGGCGTAAAATTTCAGGTGCTTTCAAACCCCGAGTTTTTGGCCGAGGGCACCGCGATTGCGGATCTTGAAAACCCCGACAGGGTGCTGATAGGCGGCGACATAGCAAGCAATGAGGGGCGCGCGGCAATTAAGACGCTCGCAAAAGTTTACGCCCGCTGGGTTGACCCCAAAAAAATTATTGAGACAAATCTCTGGTCGAGCGAGCTTAGCAAGCTTACCGCAAACGCATTTTTGGCGCAGCGCATAAGCTCCATAAACTCGATAAGCGCCGTTTGCGAGGCCACGGGTGCCGATGTTGACGAAGTCGCCGCGGCGGTGGGTTCGGACAGCCGCATAGGGGCAAAGTTTTTAAAAAGCTCTGTAGGTTTCGGCGGGTCTTGTTTTCAGAAGGACTTGTTGAATTTGGTATACCTTTGCAAGCATTTCAATCTGCCGGAAATTGCCGCATATTGGCAGAATGTCTTGGATATGAACGAGTATCAAAAGCGCCGCTTTGCGGAAGGCGTCATCAAGGCGCTTTTCAACACGCTAACGGGCAAAAAAATCGCGGTATGGGGGTTTTCTTTCAAAGAAGACACAAACGATACCAGAGAGTCTCCCGCAATAGACGTCTGCAAATACCTGCTTGCGGAGCGCGCAAAGCTCGCAATTTACGACCCGCGCGTTTCAAAAGAGCAGATTGAAACCGATTTGGGTTTAAAGACCGCCCAAAACGCCGATGTTGAATTCTGCAAGACCGCTTACGAGGCCGCGCAAGACGCCTACGCAATTACGGTATTGACACCTTGGAAAGAATTTGCATCTCTTGATTTTGAAAAAATTTACAAGACTATGAAAAAGCCCGCATGGATTTTCGACGGCAGGAACAACCTTGACCACGCGCTTCTTAGAAGCCTGGGGTTCGCCGTTCGCGCCGTCGGGAAAAGCTTTAAGCAGTAGTTTTACTTAAAAAGTTTTCCAATTTCTGAAAAGCGCGATCGACGAACCCGTCGGTCGCGCTTATTTTATTATCGCGGCTTTGCCGTTAAAGATTTTGAACCACAACACACAAGATGAAAAACATAAGCAAATATAAGAACGCCCACGCTCACGGGTTCGCGGCCTTGAAAGACAGGCGCTGGCCCGACAATAAGATTGAGCGCGCGCCGGTCTGGTGCAGCGTCGACTTGCGCGACGGCAACCAGGCCTTGGCCGTGCCCATGAACGTCAATGAGAAGCTTGAGCTTTATGAAACTTTGCTTAAGGTGGGTTTTAAAGAGATAGAGGTGGGCTTCCCGTCGGCCAGCGATACAGAATTTCGCTTCTTGCGCAAATTGATTGAGGAAAAGCGCATACCCGACGGCGTGGCCGTGCAAATTTTGACGCAAAGCCGCGACGCTTTGATACGCAAGTCTTTTGAAGCCCTGCGCGGCGCAAAAGAGGCCATAGTGCATTTGTATAACAGCACATCGGCCTTGCAGCGCAAGGTAACCTTTAAAATGACGCGCAATGAAATCAAGCAGATAGCCGTAGGCGGCGCAAAGCTGGTGCGCGCCCTGGCCGACGAGTATGAGGCGCAGGGCACGCATATCCGCATGGAATATTCGCCCGAAAGCTTCAGCGATACCGAGATGGACTTTGCGCTTGAAGTTTGCGAGGCCGTCAAAGAAATCTGGAAGCCCACGCCGCAGAATAAAATCATATTAAACCTGCCCGACACCGTTCAGTATTTTTCGCCGAATGTGCACGCCGATCAGATTGAGTATATGAGCCGCAGCATATCCGGTAGAGACTCCGTCTTAATCAGCCTGCACACGCATAACGACAGGGGCACGGGCATAGCCGCTACCGAATTCGGCCTGATGGCGGGCGCAGACAGGGTTGAAGGCACGCTCTTCGGCAACGGGGAGCGCACGGGCAATCTCGACATCGTAAACGTGGCCTTGAATATGTATTCGGAAGGCGTAGATCCGCATTTGAATTTGGACAACCTGCCCGAAATCCGCGAGGTTTACGAGCGTTGCACGCGTATGCAAGTGCCGCCGCGCCATCCTTATGCCGGAGACTTGGTGTTCACGGCCTTCAGCGGCTCTCACCAAGACGCAATCAAGAAGGGCATGGATATGCGCAAAGAATGCGGCGCGGGCGGCGTTTGGGAAGTGCCTTACCTGCTCATAGACCCGCATGACATAGGCCGCGATTATGAGGCGATAATCCGCATAAACTCGCAAAGCGGCAAGGGCGGCGTAGCCTACATATTGGGCAATGACTTTGGTTATGATCTGCCCAAAGCCATGCATCCCGAGGTGGGTGACTTTGTGAATTCAAAGGCCGACGCCCTCGGCAAAGAGCTTGATTCTGCGGAGATTGCAAACTTTTACACCAGAGAATTCGTAAATGTGGATTCTCCGCTCAAGTTAGAGTCTTACAAGATGCATTATTCCGAAAGCTCCGCCGACAAGGCCGTGCATTTAAGCGCGAAAATCAGACTTCACGGCGAAGAAAAGGTTTTGGAAGCCGCAGGCAACGGCCCCATCAACGCCTTTGTAAACGGGCTTGAGCATATCGGCATAAAGAACTTTCGCCTGCGCGATTACCGCTCTCACGCAATAGGCATGGGTTCGGCCACGGATTCCGCGGCCTACATACGTTTGATAAGCCTTGACGAGGCTACCGACGCTTGGGGCATGGGCATAGATTCAAATATCGAAGCCGCGGGCATAAAGGCGCTTGTGTCGGCCTATAACAGGCTTTCAAAAAAACTTGGGTGCGCATAAGGTGCGGGGTTTTGCGCTTGCGCGCGCAGGCTAATTTTTTTAAAAATTAGCTTGCTTAAGCGGGGCGCAGATGCAAAATACCGACTCTTTATTAAACGGGCCTGTAGCTCAGCGGTCAGAGCAGGCGACTCATAATCGCTTGGTCGTGGGTTCAATCCCCACCGGGCCCAGTTTTAACTTTTAAGCCTCCGATTTTCGGAGGCTTTTTTGCGCCCTAAAGGTTTTTGTTTTCGCATGTTTATAAGACACAAAAAAACACCCTCATAAATGAAGGGTGTTTTTATTTTTAAATTGTGCGTTTACTGTTGCTCTTCAAGATTGGGGCGGGGGAAGAGTATTTCTTTATCGCCGCAGGTCTTGCCGACAAGACGCTCAGACCATTCTAAGTTGCCGGCAAAAAGCGCGGCTTTTTCCGAGCCTAAAAGCGTGAGGATTTTTTCGGCAACCGTGGGCATTACGGGCGTAAGCAATACCGCCGCAAGGCGCAGGCTTTCGGCCATGTAAAAAAGCGTAGTATCTAAGACCCTTTCGGATTGCTCATCGGTGCCTTTGGCAACCTTCCAAGGGGCGCGCTGCTCGGCATATTTGTTTATGCCGCGCACAAGCGTGAAGATTTTTTCAAGGGCTATGTGAAACTGCATGCCTTCAAAAAGCTTCAATGTCTCGTCAACCGTGACGCCCGCAAGCGCTTTAAGCTCTGCCTCCATAGGTTCTTCGACGCAGGGGGCGGGTATTGTGCCGCCCTTGTAGCGGTGCAGCATATTAAGCAAGCGGCTCAGCAAATTGCCGAGGTCATTGCCCAGATCGCTCGTATAGCGCGTTACAAAGAGGTCGAAAGAAAAATCGCTGTCTTGTCCTACGTTCATCTCTCTCATCAAAAAGTAGCGGAAGGGGTCTGCGCCGAACTGCGCAACCAAGTCTAACGGGTTTACGATGTTGCCGAGGCTCTTCGACATTTTTTCGCCGGAAGACAGCCACCAGCCGTGCACCAAGAGCGACTTTGGCGGCGGGCAACCCACCGCGTGCAGCATGATGGGCCAATAGACGGCGTGCGGCGGCACAAGTATGTCTTTGCCGATTACGTGGAAGTCTACGGGCCAGTTCTTTGAAAACTCGGGCGTGCCGTAGCCCACGGCCGACACATAGTTTACGAGCGCGTCAAACCAGACGTATGTCACATAATTTTCGTCAAAGGGCAAAGGGATGCCCCATTCAAGGCGCTCTTTGGGGCGCGATATGCACAAATCGTTAAGCGGCTCTTTCAAAAACTCAAGCACCTGCTTTGCGCGAAAGCGCGGGAATATGAAGCTTTCATTGCTTCTTATAAAATCAATGAGCCACTGCTGATAGGCGCTCAGTTTGAAAAAGTAGTTGGACTCCGTAATTTCTGCGACAGTGCCGAAAATCTCTGGCCACTTGCCGTCAATCATGTCTTTTTCTTGCAAGAACTGCTCTTGGCGGGTTGAGTAAAAACCCTTGTATTCGGCGCGGTAAATCTCGCCCTTGTCGTAAAGCTGCTGCAATATTTGGCGCACTACATTTTTATGGCGCGGCTCCGTCGTGCGGATGTAGTCGTCGTTTGCTATGTTTAAAATCTTGCAAAGGTCTTTGAACTTCTCTGCCTGCTCATCGCAAAGCTTTTGCGGCGCAACGCCGAGCGCCTTTGCGCTTTGCTGCACCTTTTGTCCGTGCTCATCAAGCCCCGTGAGAAAATGCGCGGTTATACCCGACATTCTCTTATACCTTACGATGACGTCGCTTAAGACCTTTTCGTAGGCATGCCCGAGGTGCGGGGAACCGTTTGCATAGTCAATGGCTGTTGTGAGATAAAAATTCTTGGACATAATCAAATATCGGCTAAGAATTTAACAACTGAGGCGTTTTGTCAAGCCGCCACCGCCAAAAAAGCGCGCCCGCCGCGCGCGGCGCGGGTCTTTTAAAAATTGTTTTGCGCTTTGCGGCGGCAAATTTGTAAACGCTACGGCTCAAGCGTTTTTCTCACATTGCCCTCATAGCGTATGGCGGGCAGGGGCTTGCCGTTTGCGTCTTTGGGGAGGCGGTCTTCCTGCGTCAGATATTTATCCTGCCTGTAAGCCCTGTCGACGTCGGGACAGGTGCGCATACGCGGCGCGTAAGAAAGACCCGCAGTCCGTTTGGGTTCTGAAAAATATTTCTCGGGGTTTGCGTCTTCTTTTTCAAGCACGTCCTCTTCGCCGTAAAAGGGCGTGTTAAGGTCTATCCAAGCTTTCAGGGCGTCAAGCTCGTCATCGCTTAATTTTACATCGTTATGCCCTTTTGCGAGCGTGGCAATCAGCTTGCTTTTGCCGCTTAAAAGCGACATGGGCGGCAGCACGCTTTCTTCGTAAGATTTTTCTAGGGCGGGGTTTTCATAAACCTCATACGCGAATATCGAGGCCGTCAAAGAGTCTTTTGAAGACGGCTTGCCGCTTTTTTGCGGTCCCAAAACAAGGTTTAGGTATGAGACGGTAAAATTCCACTCGGGCAGCAGTTTTTTGTTTTCGAGCACCAGCGGGTTTTCTTTTGCGGCGCTATGGCAGCTTACGCAATGCTTGTCTAGTATGGGCTGGATGTATCTTTCAAACCCGAAAGTGGCGTCGCCAAACTTGTTTTTAAGTTTTGAGGGCGGACGCCGCAGGGCAATGGCGGGCGTCTTTTGGGGTGCGGTGGATATTTGCGTTGCGTGGCAACCGAGGCACCCGCGGGCTTCGCCGCTCATGACGTGCGTTGAAGAGCGCATTGTTTGCAGCACGTTTCTGTTTTTATCCAGCACCTGAAAATAAACGGCGCGCATGGGCGGCACCCTTATGTGTATGCTGCCGTCGGCCTCTATGGGGGCTTCGCCCAAAATGCGCTTATGGCTTTCGTCAAGCAGTATGCTCATGGCGGTTTCGCCGCTTAAGAAGAATTTGCATATAGAATTGTCTTTGGACACAAAGGGGCGCGCGTTGTCCAAGCGCAACTTGTCCATGACGGCAAACCATTCTTTTGTGGCGTCTCTTACGCCGTCGGCGTAGGTCGGCGCGCAGTGCTCAACAACCCTGATATATTTTGCGCTGCCAAAGGGTATGCCGGAGTTTTCATAGATATTTGCGCTGTAAAGCACGCCCCCAAGAGGCGTTGCGTTTTCTTTGGGCTTATCGCCCTGCCAGACCGTAAGGTTGGGTTTTACCGTGGGCGCTTTGCGGGCGCGCACGGGCTGGGCAAACTGCAAATTGCGGTCGCCCTTGTAGATAAGCTCAAGATTGCCGTCATAGTCGGCCAGATAGAGCGCAAAATATGCGCCGTCCTCATTGCGCGCCCTGTTTGCGTAAGAGCCTTCAAGACCAAGCCTGTCTTCAAAAGAATAGGCTGTTTTTTTGATTTCGCGGCCGCCGCTTAAGCGCCCCGAAACCAAATAGCGATGGGCGTCTACGGGGTGCGGCGTATAAAATGCGGCAAAGGTTCTCGGCATTGCAAAGTCGGGGTTATAGACTTTGTCTTCGGGGCCTTCGCCGGCCTCTGCCCAGCCGATTTGCGGGGTAAGGTTATATATGCCGTCGGGGTAGTTAAGCCCCTTTGCGGGCTCAATAACGCCCAAGCCCGCCCTAAACAAATTGTGGTGAGACGCGCTTGCAAAAAGATATTTGCCGGTGTCGGGTATTTGCATTGCGCAAATGGGCACGTCGGGCCAGTGGCTTTGATTGCCCCAGAAGACTTGCGAGTTTGTGCCGTCGGGGTTTATTGTCCAAAGCGATTGCAGGCGGAATATGTTTTTATCTACATACTCCCAGCGGCAGTAAAGAATGCGGCCGTCGTCGAGCACATAGGGCATGGCGTCAGACTCGTTATTGGTGGATATAAAGTAGATGTTTTTGCCGTCGGCGTCGCAACGCGCCAAGACTTGCAGCCTGAAGTCCGAACCTCCGCAGCGCAGAAAGTGGTTGCTGCGCGAGGTGCAAAAAACTATGCCGCCGTCTGGCAGCCACGCGGGGTCAGAGTCATTATAAGCGCCCTGCGTCAAACGCTTAAGGCCGCCGCCGTCGCTTTGCAGCTGATAAAGGCGATAGTTGGTGTCCTCTTTTGTCCTTGCGGAGAAAACCATTTTTGAGGCGTCAAAATTAAGATCAACCCTGCCGACGGCCGCGCTGCCGTCTTTCTGCGGGAAGAGCAGCTTTGTCTGCGCAAAATCTTTTACGTTAATCTTGATTATTTTGCCGCCGAAAGTCGCGGTATTTTCAACCCTTACGCGGCCTTCGTGCGGGGCTTCCGAACCCGTGGGGTAGGGCGCGTCCACGCAAAGCACCTCTTCAAAATCCAAATTTTTAAGCATGAGCTCCCGCTTAAGCTTGCGCATTTCAAGATAGAGATTTTTGTCGGCCTGCGGCAAACGCGCCTCAAGCGCGGCTATGCGCGCGTCAAAATCATGCGTGTCAAGGCGGGCGGCAAGACGCTTTAAACGCGCAAGATTGTCTTGGCAAAGCGCGGCAAAGTCATCCGTGTCAATCTGGCCTTCGTAGTCTTTTATGAGTATGGCTTGGGCTTCTGGCTTAAGGCTATCAAAGCTTTGGGCGCGCGCAAAAACGGCGCATATAAGCGCGACAAATATAAGTAAAACCGATTTCATAATGCGTATCCCAATTTGTGTTGCACCTTTGCCCAAACACCCCGTCCAAACGTGTTTAACTTGTAAAACTTAAATTAACATTTAAACCTTTAGATAGTTCACGCAAGCTAAAATAGACTCTTTGCAGAAAAACTGCCTTGTTAATTTATTCCCTTCTCGCGATACGAACAACTTGGTATCGGGCGTATATTTTATTAAAAAAATGTTTAATTATGATTTATATAATTATTGTTTTGTTCTTGCATATAACTTCTGCTTTTTGTATTTGAAATAAAAAAAATTACTAATCTGGGCTTTGCAACATTTTGAATCAAATATATGTAAGCAAATTAGTGATTTAAAAGGCTTCTATCAATTCCTGTTTTCCTTAGATTATATCCAGCCGCATTATGCAATAACTCAAAATGGAAATAGTTTAAATGCCTTATCTCCTGGCGAAAAGGGGGCATTATTGCTAGTTTTTTACTTGTTATTAGATGAAGATGACATTCCATTAATCATAGATCAACCAGAAGATAATTTGGATAATCAAAGCGTTGCAAATATTTTAGTGCAATTTATCCGTGACGCTAAAAAACGACGTCAGATTATTATGGTTACGCACAATCCTAATTTGGCGATTGTTTCAGATGCGGAACAAGTTATATATGTCAATATTGATAAAACAAACGGCAATAAATTCTCGGCAGAATTTGGAAGTATAGAGAATAAGCGGATCAACCAACATATTGTTAATGTTCTCGAAGGTACGATGAAGGCATTTAGAAAAAGAGATGACAAATATTATGGCTAAAAACTATGCGTGAAAAATGATTCTTTAAAAAATGAAACTTAAGAATGCCTAAATGCTGATTTGCAAGAAATTCAATTATAAGATCTCTTAGCTAAATACAAAAAGTGGTGCCCCCACCGAGACTCGAACTCGGATTAACGGTTTAGGAAACCGCGGTTCTATCCATTAAACTATAGGGACGCGCGCAAATATATGCTTAAAAATATATGGAGCGGAAGTAAAGCAGGTTTGCTTTTGTAGTCAATTTCCAATTTGTAAAATGTCTCAAATTTAAGCGGCGAATCCGTTTTGCCGATTTAACAAACACTAAATGCCTTTGCCCGATTTGATAAAAATTCCGCTTTCCAAAACGGGCTTTGCGTCGATTTTAAAGCTTTAACAACAGCGCTTGCGCGTTCAAAATATCAAACATCAAAAACGCGCTTAACAAATACTGAAAAGGTTTTATGGCACAAAGAAGACAATTTATTAAGGCCGTTTTTGCGGCGGCGTTTTGCGCGGCGGCCGCCCTTTGCGCAAATGCCCAAGACAATTTAAATACAGAAAAAGGAAATATCATGAAGACAATCTACGACATTAAAGTGCAAGACAAAGAGGGCAAAGAAGTTTCTTTGGCCGACTACAAAGGCAAGGTGCTTTTGATTGTAAATACCGCCACCGGCTGCGGCTTTACCCCCCAGTATGAAGGCCTTGAAGCCATATACAAAAAGTACAAGGCAAAGGGTTTTGAAATTTTAGACTTCCCATGCAATCAGTTTTTGGGGCAAGCGCCTGGCACAAATGCGGAGCTGGCCTCTTTCTGCAAGCTCAAGTTCGGCACAGAATTTAAGACTTTCGGCAAGATTGACGTAAACGGCGAAAACGCCTCTGCGCTCTACAAATTTTTGAGGGCGTCGGTTTCTGAAGACAAGAGCGAAGCCGCTTCAGAGCTTTATGAGCGTCTCGACAAAAAGCACAACTTCAGAACAGAAGGCACCGAGATTAAGTGGAACTTCACAAAGTTTTTAATAGGCAAAGACGGCAAGGTAGTTGCGCGTTTTGCCCCCACCACAAAGCCGGAGCAGCTTGAAAAAGCAATTGAGAGTCTTTTAGAAAATAAATAGGCATAAGTGCCTTATTTATAGCTTTTAACATCAAAGCCCGCAAAAAACAAATTGCGGGCTTTTTTGCGCTTAAAACGCCGCGCATGGGCTTTTTTACCCTTAAAGGCGTAAAAAATAGGGCGCAAAGCGCGGGTTGTCGTTTTAAAATTAAACCTCGCGGCGGTGGCGATTAAGTCATTAAACATTAAGCCCTATCGGGGTTTAATAAATCCGTTTCAAATGTCGGTTTTGCTTGATAACTTGACAAGAATGGCCTTCGGTGGCAGTATCCGTTCCTCAATAATCATGTAAATCTTGCCATTACAAATCCTGACAATGTTGCGGGAATGAAATACCACAGATGAATATCAATTTTCTATTCAGCATATTTACCCCCAAAGATAAAAAATTTTTGCCCCTTTTCAAAGAAACTGCGGGCATTATGGAGCTTATGGCTTCACAGCTTGAGGCGCTTTTTAAGTCTAGCGCGCCTGACCATATAGTCAAGTGGTCAAAGGCCATCAAAGAAGAAGAGGTAAAGGGCGACAAGGTTACCGAACGCATCCATAAAGCGCTTTTTGAAACTTTCATCACGCCCTTTGACCGCGAAGACATAGACTCTCTGGCGGACGACATGGACGACTGTCTTGACGCCATGAACAGGGTTGCGCAAAAAGTTTTGCTTTATTGCCCCAAGAGCCATGCGCCCGCTTCGGTTGAGATGGTTGCGATAATAGGCTTGGGCGTTGCGCAGGTCGTAATTGCGGTAGCGGGGCTTAAGAGCCTTAAAAAATCTTCGCAAGAGCTGCGCAACAGCTACAAGAAAATTAAGGAGCTTGAAGAGCTTGGCGACGTCGTCTACGAAAAGGCCATAATGGCCATATTCAGAGAGGAGACCGACACCATTGAGCTTATCAAGCAAAAGGAAATTACCCAAGAGCTTGAGCGGACGGTCAACCGCATAAACACGATAGGCAAAACGCTGAAAACGATTTTCATCAAATACGCCTAAAGCTTATGGACTTTCTTGTCGTAGTTATAATATTTGCGCTGATTTTCGACTACATCAACGGCTTTCACGACGCCGCAAACTCCATCGCCACCATAGTTACCACAAAAGTTTTGACGCCGTTTCTGGCGGTCTTGTGGGCGGCTTCTTTCAACTTCATAGCGTTCTTCGTCGCAAAATACATAATCGGAGAGTTCGGCATAGCAAACACTGTCTCAAAGATAGTGATAGAGCAGTATGTCACCATGCCCATAATATTTTCGGGGATTTTGGCGGCGATATTCTGGAATTTGTTTACTTGGAGGTTAGGCATACCTTCTTCCTCTTCGCACACACTGATAGGCGGCTTTGCGGGCGCTGCGATATGCGGCGCGGGTTTTGACTCTATACACGTCGGCGTGATTCTTAAAATCGCGTCTTTCATAGTGCTTGCGCCCCTTATAGGCATGGCGGTTGCGGCCGTAATAACCCTGATTATCCTTTGGGCTTTTAAAAATGTGCACCAAAAAAAGGCCGAGCGCATTTTAAAGCGCCTGCAATTATTGTCTTCGGCGCTTTTCAGTTTGGGGCACGGCCTTAACGACTCTCAAAAGGTCATGGGCATAATTGCCACCGCCATGATAAGCGCGGGCAAAATCGACTCTTTAAACGATATGCCCGACTGGGTGCCCCTATCTTGCTTTGCGGCCATAGGCCTCGGCACAATGATGGGCGGCTGGCGCATAGTAAAAACTATGGGCAGCAAAATAACAAAGGTGTCCGCGCTTGAAGGCGTATCTGCGGAGACTGCGGGTGCGCTCACGCTTTTTCTTACCGAAATTTTAAAGATACCCGTGAGCACCACGCATACAATCACGGGCGCAATCATGGGCGTGGGCGCGGTAAAACGCATATCTGCCGTGCGTTGGGGCGTAACAATACAACTGCTTTGGGCGTGGATACTGACTATACCCGTAAGCGCGCTGATCGCCGCACTGATATACGCGGGCATAAAGTTTTTCTTTCTATAAAAACTCTGCGCCTCTTTTTTAGCAATGAGCTGGCAAGTTTTAAGGCTTTGCAAACGCCTTAAGCTCCCACAAGCCGTAGCGCGGCAAAGAACCGCCTTTTATGCTCAGGCGTAAAAAGCGCGCCTTGAAAGGGCTTTCAATAAGCTGCGGCCATTCTTTGGCTTCGGCGTTGTTAAATTCGGCAAGGGTTTGCCAATTTTTAATCTCGGACGGTGCGGCTGCTTGCGCGCCGCAATCTGCGGCATACTCTAATTTGTATTTATAAGGGCCCTTGATGTTCACAAAAAACGGCTCAAGCCTTGCTATGTCAACATCGCGGCCAAAGTCGGCAAAAATCCAAGAATCGCCCTTGTCTGCGGCAACCCACAGCGTGCCGAAGTTGCCGTCAAACGCGTTTGCGGCAGCGTAGTCCTTTGATTTTTCTGACGAGGCAAGCACCCTTTGCGGTTTTATGGGGCTTTGCGCGGCGCTTTCTTTTGCGAAATCAAGAGCCACGCCGCGGAGCGTAGTTTTTACGGGGAGTATTTCTCCGTCTTTGTCGAAAAGAAGCTCATCAATGCAGATTTGCCTGTTGCCGTTATAAAGCGGCCACTCATGCTTGTGGTAAATAATGTAAATGCGTCCGTTTATTTGCAGGGTAAAATGATGCCCGGGGCCATGCGTGCGGGTGGCGGGGTCAGAGACCAAAACTGGGCTGTTTTTGCCCGCCCTGAAAGGTCCCAGCGGAGAGTCGCCCACGGCGTAGCCCACGCAGTATGTGTCGTCGGAGTAAATGCCGCCCGAGAACATAAGGTAATATTTGCCCTTGTGCTTTATCATATGCGGGCCTTCAAAATAGCCCTTGGGCGTTACGATGCGCGGAGCCGCCTTAAAAGACTTCATGTCGTCATTTAAGGGGGCGGCGGCGCAAACGCCGTCTTTAAAACCCCAGCCCGAGCCCCAGTAAAGATAAGCCTGCCCGTCGTCGTCGACAAATACGTCTGCGTCTATTGAATGGATTTTGGGCGGGAAGAACTCCTTATCTTTTATGAAGGGCGCTTCGTTTTCAAGAAGGTTTTTGAAGGGGCCGTAGGGCGCGTCGGCAACACCCGCGTAAATCTGCGAATTGAGCGAGTAATAAAGATAGAATTTGCCGTCTTTGGCCTTGGCTATGCCCGGCGCCCACATGTTTTTGATTTTTGTGGAGGTAGGCCAGTTTAACTTTTTTAAGCGCCAGTTCACAAAGTCTTTTGAATACCATACGTCTGCGCTTGTCTGTGCGGTGGCATAGATGTAAAAAACGCCATCTTCATATATTATTGCAGGGTCGGCAAAGTCGCCCGGCAAAAACGGATTGCCTGAGAATTTTTGAGCGTATTGAGCCCGAGCGCAAAACGCAGCCGAAGCCAAAGTTAAGAAAAGAAGTAGTTTTTTCATGCAAATTTTGTTTCTAAAAAATATTTGCCTTGAAATTTAATTTTGTCCACATTTAAAAATTCCATAAAAGTACGATAATAAATTAAGCGTTGCAAAGAACTTGTGCCGCGCAATCGCAAAGGTAAAATATGATTTTAATGGACACTGACTCTTGGTATCTTGAGCGCATAATATGGCTCATGGCGGGCATTATTGTTTTGATTACGCTCATCTTGGCTCTTTTCGTGTCGCAGTGGTTTTTGATAATCACGGCGCTCATAGGCTTAAACTTGGCGGTAATGGCCTTAACGGGCTTTTGCCCAACGGTTATTATCTTAAAAAAGCTCGGCATAAAAAGTAAAATTGCCAAGTAGCCTCTGTTAAAAAGCTTTTGTAAAATTTTGCACCGCGATATCCCCTCGGGAATTGCGGTGTTTTTTTTTTACCTTTTGCGAAATACGCAAAGCTGATTGCAAAGCCAAGACCTTTCTATTTATGGATGGCCTATTTGCGTTTCAAAGAAACCCCAAAAAAACCTTAAAAAGCATTGACCGTATCTTAGATACGTATTTTCATAAACTTATCAATTCGATAACAAAATCAGGGGGAAATATGAAAAATATGCTTAAGCCGTTTTGGCTTTTTTTATTGTTAACAAGCGCGGCGCTTACGGCGCAAGCTTCTTACGATGTGGCCGCAATAATATGGCCGGCTTATCAGCCGGAGCCCCGTTGGAAAGAGCTGGGTATTTTTGAGCACGGCTGCGGAGAATGGCAAAATGTCTATGAAGCCGTCTCGAAAAAAGAGGGGCACGTGCAGCCCAAAGTCCCGCTTTGGGGTTACGAGAACGAGGCAAACCCGATAGCGGTTGCGCGCAAAATCGATGCGGCGCTAGCGGCGGGCATCAACGTGTTTATTTACGACTGGTATTGGTATCAAAGCCGCCCGTTTTTGGAAGACGGCCTTAACGAAGGCTTTTTAAAAGCCCCCAATAACGAGCGCATGAAGTTTTTTATAATGTGGGCAAACCACGATGTGAATTATCTTTGGAACAATAAAAAGGCTGATAAAAAGGCCAATCCGCCGCTTTTTGACGCGACCGTCTCTTTTGAGGAGTTTGAAAAAATTGCGCGCAGAACCGTAGACATGTATTTTGTAAAACCAAACTACTATAAGATAGACGGCAAGCCCGTGTTTTCTTTTTACATTTTGGCAAAATTTGTGCGCGGTGTGGGCGGTATGCAAAAGGCTAAAGAGGCGCTAGACCGCTTTCAGGCCTACGCCCGCGAAAAGGGTTTGCCCGGTGTGCACTTTATGGTCATAGGCGGCTTCCCGTCAAAAGTTGACGGCGGCGTGCCCGGCGTAGAAATCCAAAACGAGGCCGAAATCGCAAAGTATTTGGACATAGATAGCTATACGCAATACAACTGGACGCAGAGCTTCAAGCCCGTCGGCGAATACAAAGAGTGGCGCGACAAAAACATAGCCAACTGGGATGTGCTTAAAAATAAAATCGGCATAACGTATTTCCCAAATGTTACGGTAGGGTGGGATACAAATCCGCGCTTCCCCAAGGAAGTCTATACCGATACCGTTTTAAACCCGACGCCCGCAGATTATGAAATTGCTTTGCGCGCCGCAAAAAAATGGGTTGATGCAAATTGCGTCGGCAAAACGCCCAAGCTCATAATAGTAAACTCTTGGAATGAGTGGACTGAAGGCGGCTATCTTGAGCCCGACGCGCAGTTCGGCTACGGCTATTTGAACGCCACCGCAAGGGTGTTCGGCCCCGGCGCTCAGCAGTCACAATAGCATTATTCTCGTTAAGAGTTCCGCAAAAAAAGCGCGTTTAAACGCGCTTTTTTTGCTTTGGAATTATTAAAACAGTATGCGCCTATGCGCCTTTAAGCGCGTTCGGCCTATTTGTCGCCCCTGTCTTCTACATTGGTCTTATCTTTGATTGTCTTAATGTCTTCGCGCAGTTCGGCTATCACTTTGTAGATTTCATCAATTTGACCCTCGCTCTTTTTGCGTCCCGCAAAGTTAACGTTGCGCAGTATAGAGCTTGCGAGAATTGCCGACACCATACTAAAGACGCTTACGCCTACAAACATAAGCACAGCGCCAACCAGGCGGCCGTCGGCAGTCACGGGGTATTTGTCGCCGTAGCCAACCGTAGTAACGGTTGTCACCGCCCACCAAAGGGCATCGCCCGCATCCATTATATTTGCGTTCGGCGCGCCGTGTTCGGTGCTTAAAACAAGCACCCCCGCCATAAGTATGCCGCCGAAAAGTATCACGCAGGCGAAGGCCGAAGCCGCCTTAATGCTGTCTGAAAAAAAGTAGGCAATGACGCGCTCTGCAGAACGCATCGCGCGTATTATCCTTATAATCGCAAGCGCTCTGAATATCCTGCCCCAGCGCGCAACGTCAAACATGGGTATGCTTGAAAGCAAGTCTATCCAACCCCACTTCCAAAATGTCAGCTTATTGGGCGAGGCCAGCCAGCGCCAAATTACGTCTATGAAAAAGAATGCGCAGGCTATGGTGTCGCCCTTCCCCAGATATACGGAAATTTGTTCCGCGGCGGGATCGTCGGCTTGCGCCACTTCATAAATAATGGCAAACACAACATAGGCCGACCAGAAAAGGATTATCATCGCCCATGCGCCCTGCGGTTCCCTAATCTTGATTTTCATAGTTTTATTATCAGCGCAGAATATGATTTAGGGCGCAAAAATGTAAACAATATAAATTTGCGCTTGCGGAACTAAGGCAGGCACAGCGCGTCTATGAAAGCGTCTTCAAAATCGGCCTCTAGATTAAGTTCGATATTCTCGAATTTTTTTGCCGCATCCGCAAGCGCGCTTAAAGCGCCGCCGTCAAGCCCGCATAGATATGCCCCGCCGAGAGACGCGTTGCCGATAAAGCGCGTTTTTACGGCGTCAAAATCGGGCAGTAAATTTATCGCCTTTGCGTTTGCCAAATTCAGGTTCTGCCCGAAACCGCCGGCTATATAGACAAAGTCAAAATCTGCCGGTTTAAGATTCAATTTGCGCATTAAAATTTGCGCTGCGGCAAATACGGAAGCCTTGGCCTTGCAAAGTTCGGCAATATCGCGCTCTGTCATAAAGACGTTCGGCGCGAGGTTAAAAGCCTTGTCTATGCCGATTTTTTTTACGCGGGGGTGCGCCGGGTTTAAGCGTCCGTTTTCTGTGAGAATGCCCATGCGCCTTAAAGACGCAAGCAAGTCTGCATAGCCCGAACCGCATATCCCGCTTGCGGGGGCGTTGCCTATTGTTTCAAAGCGCAAAGATAGGCCTTCTTCAAAAACTTTGCATATCGCGCCGTTTTCTGCGGGGCGGCCGCAACTCAAAAATGCGCCCTCAAAGGCGGGACCAGCGGCGGCGCTCGTCGCAAAATATCGCCCGCCTTTTTTTACGGCAATTTCGGCATTTGTGCCTATGTCTATAAGCAGCGAGGCGCCTTGCGCGTTAAAAAAATCCGCACAGGCGCAGGCCGACGCGATGTCCGCACCCACATACGCGCCGAGGCACGGCAGGCTTATGGTTTTATGAACGCATACGCCGCCGAAAAAAGTTTTACCCGCTTCTTTTGCGTCTAAAAATTCGGGCTTGAAGGGGTATGCGGCAAGCCCCTTAAGCGGGGCACCCCAAAAGATATGAAGCATGGCGGTGTTGCCCGCTACTGTGAGCGTTTGGATTGTGCTTGCCCCCGCTTCAAGAGCCGCTTCTTTAAGCATATCCGTTAAAGCCCCGCGCACGCAGGCTTGCAGCTCTTCAAGGTTTTTAAAATCCGCAAGGCCGTAGGCGATTCTTGAAAGCAAATCTGCGCCGCGCGTCATCTGCGGGTTGGGATGGCTTTTTAACGAGAGTATTGCGCCGCTTTGCAGGTCAAAAATCGCCAGCGCAAGGGTGGTGGTACCTATGTCGAACGCCGCGCTTAAGCCCGCCGCGCGGGTCAGACTCGGTTTTGCGAGGCACTCAAATTCTGCAAGGGCGCTTATGCGCGGGGTTTGCGGCGCTTGGCGCAAAAGCTCCATTTCATCTGTAAGCGCCTTGCTTTGGCATAAAAGGATGTCTTCGCCCCCTTTATGCGGTGCGCCTTTAAAGAGAGCTTCGCCCCTTAAAATACGTGCTTTACAAGCGCCGCAAACACCCTTGCCGCCGCACGGGAAATGCGCTTCGCGCCCCATAAGCTCCGCAAAGCTTTTACCTGCGGCGTTTGAGAACTTCAAAATTCTTTCTTCAGTATGTAAAGAGCGATTCATCGTGGCTCGGCTTTATTGTTGCGCCCTTTGGGAGAATGAAAAACCTTTCATCCCAACGCGCGTTTACGGCGTCTTCAAAAAATTCGCGTTGAGCCGTAAGCTCGTTAAAACGCCACCCCATAAAACGCGCGCAATCTTTACAGTAAAGGCGCGCCGCGCCGTCGGGGGCAAACTCTGCGTATGAGATTGTGTCGTAGGGCTTAAACTGCTCTAAAAAAAGCGTTGCGAGCTCTTCGGCGGTTTCCGCATCGTAGCGCGCCAAATAGCGCGCTTTTTCTGTCTCATAAAGCTCTTTTGAGGGCAGCACTTTTGCGCGCGTCCAACCCGGGCTCGCAAAATAACTGCGCGGGTTTTCTTTGCGAAACTCCGCGCTGTTTTGCGGGGAGCCCAAAAAGAGCCCCAAGCACTCGTGCACGCGCGGTATTACAAGCTTGAATGCGTCGCTTTTAAGTCCCAGCGCGGCATTGCCGCAAAGCCCGAAAAGCAAAAGCACCGCCTCGTTTTTGGCGGAGAATTTTGCAAGCTCCTCAAAAATTTTTTCCCGCATGAGGTCGGGGCGCATATGCAGCGCCGCGTCGAAAAATCTTACCTCGAGCGGCGCGTTTAAGCCGCGCTTAAGCGCGCCGGCAAGCTCGCTTTCAAAAACTCCGCATGACAGTATGGAAAATACCATGTCTTTATTTAAGCCGTATTGAACGCGGGTTTCAAGCGCGGAAGTCGTCAACCGCGGCAAAGAAAGCGTCTATGTTTTCCCACCTGCTTTTTGGGGGTATGTCGCAACCCGACGATATCGCAAAATTAGGATACTTTGCGCACTTTTCAAGCAGCTCAAAAACCGCCTTGCGCATAGACTGTGGCGTGCCGTTGCAAAATACCCCCGCAGGGTCTATGTTGCCCATGACAAGCTTGTCGGGCGGCGCTTTTTTAAGCATGTCCTCAAGCTCTATCGAATTGCCGAAGTGGTAGGCGTCTGCGCCGTTTGAGAATATTTCATCAGTCATGCGCGGGGTGCCGCCGCCGCAGTTGTGGTAAATTATTATGAAGTTTTCAGAGCGCGTTTTTGCGATGATTTCTTTGATGTAGCGCGATGAAAATTCGGCATTTTGCGCGGGCGTAAGCAGCCCCGCGAGAGGCTCTGCCATCACAACGCCTTGCGCGCCCGCAGCCTTGTATTTTAAAATGTAGCTTTCAAGAAAGCGCGCGCACTTTTGCAAAACCGCGTGCAGAGCTTCCGGGGCGTCATAACACCAAAGCATGGCTTCTGAAACATCTATGAGTCTGCCCGCAAGAGAGAATGGTCCTATCACGCCCGCAAACACGGGCCTGTCTTTAATAAGCTTTGAGGCGCGGCCTATGGCGTCTATGTAAAGCCCCGTTCTGCCGGCGCCCGCCGCGGGCACTTGCAGGGTAAAGGCGTCATTTTCGTTTTGTATGAGGCGGCCGCACACGGTGGGCACCTCCCACTCTGAAAATGCCGCTTGCGCGCCGAAGGCCTCTGCTTCCACTGATAAATCCATCATGCTTACCGCCGCCGCCGCAGGTGTGCGCCTTGCCGTTAAATGCATGCCTTCGGCCTGTTTTTCCGCTGAAGATATAAGCTCTTTAACCGTTATGCCCATTAAACTGACGCTTGGGAAGGACAGTATGGGCATAGCCTTTTTTTTGCCCGCGCTTTTCATGTGCCTTAACCATTCCTGCATATCCATAATAGGCCTTTCAGCTTGCGATGTTTAAGAGTTTGCGACAGAGGTCTACGGCGCTTGCCGCGTCTTTTGAGTAGCCGTGAGCGCCGATTTTTTCGGCATATTCGGGGCTGACGGGCGCGCCGCCGACAATGATTTTTACGCCTTCGATATTTTCCGCCTTAAGTTGTTCTACCGCGCTTTGCATTGCTGGCATGGTCGTCGTAAGGAGTGCGGACATTGCTATTATTTGCGCGCCGTGCTCTTTTGCGGCTTCGCAATATTTTGCGGCCGGCACGTTAACGCCCAAATCTACCACTTTAAAGTTTGCGCCTTTAAGCATCATGGCGACCAGGTTTTTGCCTATGTCGTGCAAGTCGCCTTCTACGGTGCCTATGATTACGCAATGCTTGGGACTCAGGCCGCAGGCGGCAAGCCTTTGCTCTATAATCTCCATGCAAGATTTCATAGCGCGCGCGCTTATCAAAACTTCGGGGACAAAAATTTCATCCGCCTTAAAGCGCCTGCCGACGTCATCCATACCTCTTAAAAGCGCCGCTAGGATTTCGGCGGGGTTTTCGTTTTCGGCAAGTTCGGCAACCAGTTTAACTGCGTCGTTGCGCTTGCCGCGCTTAATGTATTCTTCCAGTAGCTCAATTTTCTCATTCATCGGCTTTTCTTTTTTTAAGTGTTGCGGTTGCGGTATAAAAAATGTGTTCGTAGGTTAGACCCCTGCTATTTAGCGGTGTCCGCAAATGCACTGCGATATGCGCGGCAGATAAAGCGGGCGCTCTTGCCTATGCAAATTTAGCAGTTTTAAGCCGTGCGGACAAATGTAATTAAGGATATTCAAAATACAAATAGGGATATTCAAAACGCTACTCGACAAGCGCCCTTTGCATTGCGTCAAAAGACGCTTTGGGGACATAATACGGTATCGAATTGCCGCTACCCAGCGCATAGCCCCCGCAACTTTGTGCGCGCTCAAGCATGGCCTTGGCGCGCGCGTAAATTTGCTCGGGCGGGCGGCGACAAAGAAAATCTATGTCCAAGCCTCCCAAAATTGCTATGCGCGTTTTGTAGATTTCATAAAAATCTTCAATCGGCGTGATGTTGTCTTCGTAAGAGTGCTTTGCGTCCATGCGTATGTCGCAAATTATGTCTTCCATCAGGTCTTTAAGCTGCCCGCAAGAGTGCATTATGGCGTATTTGCCCCCCGCGTGCGCCGCCGCCGCGAACTTTACGTGCCACGGTTTGATGAGCTCTCTTATGTTTTGCGGTGCCAGCATAGGTTGCGTATTAAAGCCCCAGTCGTCGTTTATCATGAACGCGCCTATTGTCGGGTAGTGCGCCAGTTTCTCGTAATGTCTTAACAGTATGCCGCCTATCTTGTCCGCCAAATCTTTGGCCAAAGCGGGGTCTTCAAAAAGCATATAGCACAAATTTTCATACCCCGTAATGCGCACCAAGTTTTCAAGAAGCCCCATGGGTGCGTCAACCATAAGCTTCATGCCGCACGGAAGATACTTTTCGCATCGTTCAAATACGCCGTAGTCGGCTTTCTCCGGATCCGGCCACGGGAAGCGTTCAAAATCCGCGCGCGTTTCAACGCTGCTGCACGCGTTTAAAGATATGGTCTTGCCGCCCTCGCCCGAAGGATGGGGGAATGTAAAACCGTAATCGTGTATGCGCAAAGTGGCGTAGTCGGCTCTGCAATGCTTAAATACCCTTATGTCGCGTTCGGCTATGGCTTCTGCGGCGTCTTTTATGTCAGGGTTTATGCGGTTTTCATGCGGACAAACCACGGCGGGATCCACATAATATTCAAAGAATACGGGTCTGTCGGGTTTGCCTTTTTTAAGCACCTTTTCAAATTGGGAGAAATCTGGTTCAAAATTTTTCATGGTGTTTTTCAGTTTGGGCATTCTACGTGTTTGCGCCAAAAAAATCCTATACATAAAAAACAAAATATGATACTTTTCGAACATGAAGACGGTGCTTCATGAAAACGTAAATATAAGGCGCGGCGCTTCGCTGAAGCTTTTCAGTACAGAGGCCGACAGGCTTGACGTGCCGTATCACAGGCATGAAGAGTTTGAGCTTGCGCTCATATTGAAAGGTTCGGGGCGGCGCATTGCCGGAGACTCCATCACTCCGTTTTTTGCGGGCGACATATCGCTTTTCGGTCCCGGGCTTGCCCACTCTTATGTTTCGGCGCCGGATTCTTGCGGAGTCAAAACTCTTGTCGTGCAGTTTAAATCGCCGGAGTTTGCGCGCTTAGCGCCAGAGTTCGCGGCCGTTATTCGCATTCTGGAAGAGGCCGACAGCGGTATAGGTTTTTCGAAGCGCATGTTTGAAAGCGCGCGGCGCGCCGTCACGCGCATGCTCAGGCTGCCTGACTTTGAGCGTCTTACAGAGCTGCTCAAGTTGTTGAACACTCTTGCGCGCGATCCCTTTTGCAAGAGATTTTCAAGCGGTTTTGCGCGCGGTGCCGATGTGCGTGTCGACAGGGGCAGGGACTTTTTGAAAAACAATTTTGCGACTGAAGTCAGCATTGCGGCCGCCGCGCGCAAAGCGGGGTTGAGCGAGGGCAGTTTCAGGCGTCTGTTCAAGGCGGAATACGGACTCAGCCCCAAAAAATTTCTGCTGGATTTGCGCATTTCATGCGCATGCAGGCTGCTTGCCGACACGCGTACGGGCATTCTTCAAATTTCCGAAGAATGCGGTTTTTGCAACCTTTCAAACTTTAATCGCAGATTTAAAAGCGCCCTTAAATGCACGCCTGCGGGCTTTAGGAAAATCAATTTGCTTTAATGTCATTTTTTAACAAATACATATCTTATTTAATCATTGCAAAAGAAACGTCGATTTGGGAAAATCGCCATTGAAAATGAGCAACGATTATAACGCGAGACTTTCAAGATACGTATGCGCCATGCGCGGTCAAAAGCCCGACAGGGTGCCTTTCAGGCCTTTTGCGGCGGAACTTAGCGCAACGCTCACAAAGCGCAGCTGCCAGCGGGTTACGCACGACTACCGCGAGGCTTTTGACGCTGTGGCCGAAATGTGCGAGATGTTTGAGTTTGACGCCGCAGTCCCCAACATGGTCTATGTCTGGACTGGGCTTACGCAGGCGCTCGGCCTTAAGTATTACGGCATACCCGGCATTGACGTGCCCGCCGCAACCGCCTTTCAATACATAGAACCGCCCGAAGACGACGCCTTTATGCATGAGGACGAATATGACGCCCTCATAGACGACCCCACCGCCTTTCTTTATGAGACATGGCTGCCGCGCGTGTCGCGCAAAATAGGCGGCGCAAAAGACCGCTTTGCGTCCGACATGGCGCTCGTAAAGGGCGCAATGGCCATGCAGATGTATTTTGACTCTTTCGGCGCGCAGGCCGCGCGTTTAAAGAGCGACGCGCAAACGCCCTGCGCAATAGCGGGCATATTCAAAGCGCCTTTCGACATTTTGGCGGACAAGCTGCGCGGCTATCTCGGTCTTACGATGGATATGTTTGAGCGCCCCGAAAAGGTGCTTAAGGCTTGCGAAGCCTTAGCGCCGCACCTTTGCGACATAGGCTTGCGCTCTTCGGATCCGTCGGGGATGTTGCCCATAGGCTTTTGGATGCACAGGGGCTGCAAGCCTTTTGTATCCGACGGGGTTTTTGAAAGCCACTATTGGAGCACCGTAAAGCCAATAGTCGAAGAATTTGCAAAGCGCGGCAGGCAAACTTTGTTTTACGCAGAGGGCGACTGGAGCGCGCATTTGAATTCTTTCAGAGAGCTGCCCGATGCCGCAATAGTTTACCATGTCGACAAGGGCGACATCCTGAAGGTTTCCGAAACTTTGGGCGACAAATTTTGCATAAGCGGCGGCGTGCCAAACGTGAAGTTGGCTTTTGGCACGCCGCAAGAAGTGCGCGCGGAGTGTAAAAAAATACTTTCTACCGTGGCGCAAAACGGCGCTTACATCATGGACGCAAGCGCCATCATGCAAAACGAAATTAAGCCCGAAAACTTTAAAGTCATGTATGAAACCTGCATGGAGTTCGGCTCTTACGCGGGCGGCTCTGCGGGGCAAGTGCGCGCCCCGCTTGCGGGCAGAGACTTTGCGGCGCTTGAGGGCGCGCAGAACTTCTTAAAAACGCCCGAGGCCGCGGCGGTGGCAAGGGCTTGGCCTAAAGAAAAGTCCGAAAACAACCTCAACATAAACGGCGACGACGCCCTCTGCGAAAAAATCTGGAATTTGGGCGAGGGCTTGGGCACAATGTTTATATGGCAGCTTTTGCTGTCGTTTTAAAAACGGCAATAACAATGGCGGGCGACAAAAAACAAGGTTACATTTGGGAGAAAAAGAGCAATAGGGAACTGCTGCTCATGCCCGAGGCTTGCGAAGAGCATTTTTTGGCAAACCCGACCATGCCCGTAGATTTAAAGCGCGCCGGCATAGGGTGCATAACAACCCCGAAAAACTCTGCGGCGGATTCATTTTTAAAGTCTCGCGGCATAATATCCGCAAGCGTAAGCACCCATAAGCGCGGGTTTTACCTTTCGCGCGCGGGGGTTGATTTTCATCTTGCGATATTCTCTAGAGAAGGTGAGGCGCTTTTAAATTTGAACGGCGCAAAACGCAAAATATCAAAGGGTTGTGTGTTTTTTGCGCCTGCGGGTTCGGTATTTGAATATACCGCGCTCAAAGACTGGCGCGTATTTTGGTTTCATATAGAAAACGCGGGGCCTTGGCTTATGGGACGCGCGGCAGAGCCGTTTTTAAAAAAGGCCTCTTACGGCGCGCGGATTTATGCGGCAATGGCAGACTATCTGGCAGAGGCAGATTGCGCTGCGCCGTCGCGCAAACTCATGGGCGCATACGCGGATGTAATGGATGAATTTTTAAAGAGGGAACTTTGCCCCGCCGCCTCGCAAGATCCCGAGTTTTGTCGATTGGAAGATTTTGCCGCCGCCGCCCGCGCAGATTTGAGCCGTCCGCCTTCGGCCGCTTCTGCCGCCGCGGCGCTGGGTGTTTCAAAGGCCAAGCTACACAGGCTGTGTATGAAGTATTGGGGGGCGGGTTTTGCAAAGATTATGCTTGAAAAGCGCATGGAGGCCGCAATGCAAATGGTTACGGAAGCGCGCTTAAGCAATGCCAGAATCGCAGAGGCGGTCGGCTATGCTACGCCCTTTGCGTTTTCAAAATCTTACAAGGCGTATTTTGGTGTGTCGCCGCGCGGCTCAAGGCCTAAATGAGGGTTTTGAACAGTAGGCGCATCTTGCCGCTTCATTGCGCAAAAATTACTTATTTGGCATCTTAAATCGTGTTTTAATGTTCATTTTTCTTGCAAGCCCCAAAAGGCATAAGCTATGTTTTGTTAAAAAATTACACCTTACCCAATAATTGATTGGCAAAAAACGGTAATTGATGCGATTTTGGTTTTTGAATTTCAAGGCAATTCATTTAATGGCAAGATTTCTAAAGATTTTAAGAGCCTTACTGCTTGTGGGCATTTTTACTTGTGCGCTTAATTGCAGCTATGCGCAAGATGATGACGAACCCTGCGTAAAACCAAAAAAAGTTTTATACATCACGTCTTATAGCGCTTCTTATAAGACCACCAGCGACGCCCTTGACGGGTTCAACCAATTCTTTGAAGAGCAGGGCGTAGTAGGAATTTCGATGGATATTGTGGAGCTTGACGTGCGCACAATGAACGGCTTCAAGGTTTCGATAGAGCAGATAGAGGCGCTCAATCGCAAAATAAGTTCGGAATATTACGACGTTATTATGACGTCTTCAAACCCCGCGGCCGACCTTTTCTTTTCAAAACAGGTTAAAGTTCCCGGCGGCGTGCCCTACATATTTTTGGCATACACCGCCGAAGACGAAAAAAATATTCCGCGTCTGCCCAATTCTACCGGCACGGTTTTGCCTTTTACATCCATTCAAAACATCAAGCTCGCCTTCAAGCTATACCCGCACACAAAAAAGATTTTTATCATTACCGGCGCAACTTCTGACGCCCAATGCGCAGAGCGCCGCCTTAAGCGCGAGCTTGCGGGCTTTAAGGGCGCAGAAGTGGTATTCATAAACGGCCTTCGTTTTTCCACCGCAGAGATGCTCATGGCGGTGGCTTCTCAACCCAAAGATTCCTTGGTGCTTTTTCATAATTGGAGTTCCGTAAAGTCAGACTTTAAAGAGTCTATGGAGCTTGTCTCAAAAGAGATTTCATTGGCCGCAAAGTGCCCCGTGTTTACGAATTTTGACTCCTCAATGGGCGCGGGCATAGAGGGCGGCTACATGGTTGTTTCAAAATTTCACGGCCGCGAAAGCGCGCGTCTGTTGTTAAGGGTGATTTCGGGCGAAAGTCCGGATTCAATCCCGCTTGTTTTCGGAATGTCGCATCCGCGTTTTGACTATCAGGCTTTGGCGGCCGACAATGTAGACTTTAAGGCGGTGCCTGAATCTGCGGTGTTTATAAATTATCCTGAGTCTATGTGGTCAAAATACAGGCTGCAGATAGTTTCGGGCTTGTCCGTCCTGTTTACGGCGGGGGCAATGGGATACTTGTTTTTGGGCTTTATGATACGCCGTATGCGCCGCTGGGAGCAGGCTTTCAAGCTCATGCCTATACGCTGTATGGCTGTAGATAAATCGGGCAATGTAATTTTCTTTAAGGGCAACGACACAAAACCCAACCTTGAAAAAATGAAACACCTTGACGACGCCCCCGCCGATGCGGGTGCGCTTTTCAAGGTTGCAGCGGCAAAGGTTTTTGAAAGCGGAGAGCCTTATGAGATGGATTACGAGTTTTTCGGCCGCCGCCGAAAGGCCATTTTCCGCTATCTGCCCGAAAATATTTTTGGCGTCGAGAGCGTGATGTGGTGTTCTTTCGACATTGACGAAGTGCACAAATCAAAGCTTGAAATGGGTGCGCTTGCGGCGCGCTTCCGTTTGACTATTGAGTCTATAGGCGATGCCGTGATAGCTACCGACGAGCATGAAGTAGTAACGCTAGCAAATTCAGTAGCGTCAAAACTCACCGGGTATTCTTCTGAGGAGCTTGTGGGTAAAAAGCTGGACGAAGTGTTCAACATCGTAAGCTATCTGGACGAAAGCAGGGTGAATTCTCCGGTCACGCGCGCGCTTGCAACCGGTCAGGTTGTGGAACTTGCAAACCATACCGACCTTATCGCAAAGGACGGCGCGCGCCGCCACATCGCCGACAGCGCCGCGCCCATCAAGGACGAAGAAGGCAGAATATCGGGCGCGGTATTGGTGTTCAGAGACGTTACCGAAGAATACCGGAAGCGCGACGAAACATATATGCAAAACAGGATTTTGCACACCACCGCCGAAATCGGCGAGATGACGTATTTCAGGTGCGACTTCAAGGGCAATATTTTGGACACATCGCTCGACGGCAAGTTTTGGGGCGTAAAGGCCGGCCGCAGAATGAGCGCCGCCGAATGGGTGCACCCCGAAGACTTTGCGGAATTCATGCGCGGTTGGGATGACCTTATAATGTCGCGCACGCGCAGCATGAAGGTGCGTTACCGCGCTTTATCAAAGGGCAGAATGCGCCATTTTGAAATGTGCGTTGAGCGCACCACCACGCCCGCAACCGGCATAGACGGCTATTTCGGCGTAATAAAGGACATAACGCAGATTATCGAAAGTCAGCAGAAGTTTTTGGACGCAAGCGAGCTTTTGCGCAACATCATAGACAACATCCCCTCATACGTCTTTGTCAAGGATGCCGAAGACGGCCTTAAATACATACTCTTTAACGACGCCTGCGAAAAACTTTTGGGGCGCAGTCGAGAGGATATGCAGGGCAAGACGGACTTTGAACTTTTGTCTGCGAGCCGCGCAGCAGAACAGCGATATTCCGATGAAACTTTGCTGAGATCCGGCGCCGTCCACGAAGACGTGTTTCATTTCAGAAAAGACGGGGTCGGGCAAAAGCGCACCATAAAGCTCTTTAAAAAGGTTGTTGAAAAATCGGGCGGCGGCAGGCTCATAGTCGGGCTTGCGGTAGATATAACCAAAGAAATAGAGCTTTCCGAAAAGGTGAAAGAGTCTAACGAGCTGCTCAACCTTGTCATAGACAATCTGCCATGCTCGCTTTGGATAAAAAACTGTGCGGACTCAAACCGCTATATGCTTGGCAACGCCTATTATGAAAAGATGTTGGGCTTGCCGCGCAAAGAATTCATCGGCAAGACGGACTTTGAATTTTTGCCCGAAGAGGCCGCGGGGGCCGCGTTTGCCGAAGATTCAAAGATTGTTTCCGATTTTAAAGAGTCTGAGCGTTATGAGACGCTGCGCGAAAAAACGGGCAAAGTGATACACATACGCACGCGCAAAATACCGCTCATCCACGGCGCGGACGGCGGAAAGCTGCTGCTGGGTTTGAGCTTTGACGTTACGGAACTTGTCGAAAGCCGCAACCGTCTGCGTCAGGCAAACACAATCTTGCAGAGCATAATGGACAATTTGCCCGCGTATATCGCGGCAAAAGACATTGCCAACGACTATCGCTATGTGCTTTGGAATAAGACTGCAGAGCGCATGACGGGTATCCCGACGGAGTTTGCCCTGGGCAAGCGCGACGCCGATTTGGAATGTTTCAGCGCGCTCGATGAAAAATTCAGGCGCAATGCGGATTTGGTGGCGAAGTTCGGTTATTTAAAATACACCGAAGAATTCACTTTCAAAAAGGGTGAACCGACGATACTCAACACCCACATAACAAAAGTCGACGTCGGCGACGGGGGCGCGCTGTTGCTTGTCTTAAGTCAGGACGTAACGCAAGAGACGCGCCGCGAGCACGAGCGCAAAAAACTCCTGAACGACTTGAAAAATCATGCGGAGCAGGAGCGCATGATAAACGTCGCCCTAGAAAGCGCGGTTTTGAACGACAACTATGCGGATGCGCTGCGCAACATTATTTCTATCTTGGGGCGCAGGATGGGCGCGGATCGCTGCCACATATTCCGCTTCAATTACGAAGGCGACATGATGGAGCCCTTTGTAGAATGGCATTCTGAAAACAGGCAAAGCGACGCTGCCGAGTTGCCGCACCTGCGCATAGACAGATCTGAAGATTGGTTTAAGGATCTCTTGCAGCGCCGTATGCTTGCCTATCCCGAAGTCTCAAAACGTTGCGTGTTGGGAGAGCTTGGCTCTTGGAGTTCATACATAGGCGGCAAGGCCGAAGGCGGGCGCATATCGTCGCTTTTCGGCGTGGGCGTATGGGGCGGAGAAAAACTTTGGGGCTGCTTGACTCTCTCTTTTGAAAAGCCGAGGGAGAATTTTACGCCGCAGGAAGAATATCTGCTTAAGTCAATCGCGCACATAATAGAAATTATCTTAAGCCGCAAGGCCGCGCAAGAAGAGCTGCTCAGGAGCGAATACGAAAAGCGCCTGATAATGGATACGATTAAAATCCCGATTCTGCTTTTCGACCCCGAACTCAAGCTTGTAAGCATCAACAATGCTGCCCGCGAAGTTTCGGGAATAGGCGACGAGCAGATTTTCGGTCGCCCCTGCCACTTGAGTTTTTGCGGCTTTGAAGAGCGCCCCGATGATTGTCCGGTGCTTCGCACTTCCGCCGATTTGCGCAACCACACAAAAAAGCTGCGCATAAAGGGGCGCGACTACATAATAAGCTCTTACCCCATATTCATAGACGGCAAGCTTGTCTACATACTTAAGACCCTGCTTGACGTTACGGAGTTTGACGAAGTGCAGCGCCGTTTGGCAAAGGCGCTCAAACAGGCGCAAAGCGCAAACAAGGCAAAGAGTTACTTTTTGGCTACAATGAGTCATGAGCTGCGCACCCCCCTTAATGCCGTCATAGGTTTTAGCGAGCTTCTGCAAAATTCGGACGTCAAAGGTTCGGACAGGGCGGAATACGTCAACTCCATCAATCTTGCGGGCAAGTCGCTCTTGAACTTGATTAACGACGTTTTGGATCTTTCAAAGATAGAGGCCGAGCAGATGGAGATAGTGCCGCAGCCTACAGACATCTGCCTTATGCTTCGCGAAATCGGCGCGATTTTTGAATACAAGGCCAAAGAGAAGGACATAGAGCTTATCGTAGAGTGTCCGCAGCATTTTCCGATACTGCAAATAGACAGCTTGCGCTTTAGGCAGGTGGCGCTCAACCTCGTGGGCAACGCCCTTAAGTTTACTTCTCAGGGCAGCGTAAGGGTCTCTGTTGAGTTTGAAAAGACGGCCGACGGTTTTGGGCGCTTCATCATGAAGGTTAAAGACACCGGCATCGGCATCAGCGACGAGTTTAAAGAAAAGATTTTTGAGCCCTTCGTGCAGCAGCGCTCGCCGCGCGGCGTTATTACGGGCGAGGGTACGGGACTAGGCCTCACAATATCTCAGCGCCTGATAACAAAGATGGGCGGGCTTATAACTTTTGAAAGCAAGCTGGGCAGCGGCAGCACATTCAAGGTGTGCCTTGAAAAGGTTCCGTTTGAAGACAACAAGCCGACCGCCGAGGCCGATTCGCACTCTTCGGCATTGGATAAGGGCGCAAAGCCCCTGCGCGCGCTGTTGGTGGACGATGTGCCCATGAACCTAAAAGTTTTGGACGCAATGTTTAAGCGGCTGGGCATAGAAACTGCGCTTGCGGTGTCCGGCGAAGAAGCGCTTGAAATTATGGGCAAGGGCGTATTTGACGCCGTCTTTACCGATATGTGGATGGACGGTATGAACGGCAGCCAGCTTGCGCGTTCCGTAAAGTTAAACCCGGCGTGGGATTGCGTAAGGGTTGTTGCGGTTACCGCCGATACAGAATCAAACGCAAATTTCGATATGCAGTATTTTGACTCTGTTTTGCTTAAGCCCATAACGCTTGCAAAATTGCGGCATACCTTGAGCGGCCTTTACGACGGCGCAAAAGGCGATTTAAAAAGCTGAACAAAAGAATTGCAAAAAAGCCCCGCGCAAACGGGGCTTTTTTTTTGCGGTTTCGGCGTTTATTTGCGTCATACCGCGTTTTTTGTTAAAGCATTCTTCAGTTATTCTTTAAAAATTCCAGATCTTTACGGACTATCTCCGCCTTGTCGCCCGCATTGCCGTGCTCAATAACAAAGTAGCCGTCAAAGCCCTGTTTATCGAGTTCGGCAAGCATGCCCTTTAAGTCCACAACGCCTTGACCGTAGATTACGGCGTCGCTTTTGGGGTCGTTAAAAGTCTTTTGGTCTTTAAAATGTATCTCGAAGATTTTGCCGCCAAGGGCCTTTATGCCCGTAACGCAATCAAGCCCGGAGCGCGACCAGCCGCCGTTGTCTGCGCAAGCGCCTATGAGTGTATAGGGCTTGATGATTTTTGCCACCAGATTATAGTCGTAATAGCCGTTCTTGCTTCCCTTTTCATGGTTATGTATGCACATTTTTAGGCCGTATTTCTCGCAATGCTTTTGCCAAAGGGGGAAGAGCTCTTCGGGGGCCTCGGTCACGATTAGTGGGATGTCCATGTCTTTTGCAAATTCGCAAAGGGCCGTTATGCCCGCTTCGTCGTTTGCGCCCGCAACGCCCATGCTTATAATTTTAACGCCGTATTCATTAAGGAGTTTTTTGACATAGGCGCGCTGTTCGGGCGTCATGCTTTGGTTTGCTTTTACATCGGGATAAGCGCCGCCTATGCGCTGCCCCGTCCACAGCTCAACGGCGTCAATGCCTATCGGGCTTATGACCTTGAGGGTTTCCTCAAGCGTGTTTTTGTTGAAAGTGTAGGTTTGCACGGCAACCTTGCGCGGCGCTTTGGGCGTTGCGTTCAAGCCCTGCGCGCAAAATGTTAAAGCAAACCCCGCAAACAATATATAAGTAAGTTTTTTCATTTTCATAATATAGCACCTTCTCCATTATTTTTCAAGATGCGCGCCGTTCGTTTTTTTTGCACTCTTTTGACTTTCCCTATTAATATATAGTTGCGCAGCTTGTATGGGCGCTTTTTAAGCAAATAAAAAAGCCCCGTTTGTGCGGGGCTTTTTTTGAATGTTTATTTAAACCTTACTTGCGCCTTTTTATGAAAGCCGCCAATAAGGCCAACGCGCCGAAGATTGCGGCAAAAGTCGCAGGTTCCGGCACCGTAACATATAGGCCGTCGCTTCTGATTTCAAAGTTTGCGGACAATGTGTCATTACCCACAAATTCCGCAGAAAAATCCGACGCGTCAAAGTCGTCACCTATTGCGGAGCCGTCAGCCCATGCAAGGATTTTATATGCATCTTCGGAGTAAGTTTCCCCAACGGTAAATTCAAACACGAAAGCTGTGCCGGTGCCTTTGCTCATTGAGTTTGTGATTTCTATGACATCGGCAGATCCGTTCGCCGCAAGGTCAACAAGTATCTTGCCGCCGTTCCAGGTAAGGTCGGTCGCGATAACCAAGCCTATGTCTGTCGATGCGCCTATTGCGCCAAAGCCGCCGCCGTTTAATACCAAGGCGCCTATACCCATGCGAGCCACGTCTGAAGCTCTGCCCGAGCTGTCGGCATTCATAAACAACTTGCCCGAGTTTACGGTTGTGGTGCCGCGATAATAATTCTGGCCGCGCAGATATTGCGTGCCCGTGCCGTCCTTTTGCAGAGACAGATAATTGCGGCTTTCGGCGATATATTGGGCAAGATCTCCGCCCATGCCTATGTCATTGAGGCGGCCATAGAAAGACGCGTCTGAGGAACCGTTTATTATAAGCAGTGTTTGGACATTTGTCCTCGTGGTATTGGCATAGTCGGTCGATATGCGTTTACCGCTGTCAATGGTTGTTCCGGTTTGGGATAAGCCCGCCATTGTAACTTGCACAGTAGAACCCGTAGCCTTTTCAAGGTCAAAAGAAACTGCGCCGTCGTTCACGAAATTGCCGAGTATGGTTAAGGCCGAGTTTGAGCCGTTTAATACAAAGTTTGAAACAGCCTGACCTGTGGCTTCCCTGAAAAAGTTTCTTAAGTTGCCGTTGACTATAAGGTTTGTGTTTATTGTAAAACGGCGCATTGCGACATCTGCCGAACCCAGATAAGTCGAATTCGAGGTTGAGTTTATAACAACGCCTTGCCAAGCGTTAGAGGATAACCCTATGTTGTTTGAAACTATTGAGTTTATGTAGGTGTCTTTATTGAAAGAAAGGTCTACGCGCGTGTTATCGTTGCCGCTTTCGCCTGCAAGTATTACATTGCCTATTTTGATGGCCTTGTCTGAAGCCGTTGCGCCCTGCGTTGCGCTCGTTGTAATATATACTTGCGCGCGGTCAACATTGCCTGTGCCGGTAGCGGTGCCTGTTACAACAAGGTCACCCAAATCAACATATCCTACCATGCTTGTTGTGGTGCCGTAATTGAGTTTGCCGCCTTTATTCAAGTTTATGGCGTTTGTCATTACCAAATTTTGATTATTTACGGCGGTGGGGCTTGTGCCGGTAACGCCTTTTGCAAAAAGCAGGGTTCCGTAAGTTACGTTTATTGTGCTTGTGGATGAAAAGCTAAGCGCATTTGTGGCTATTGTCAGCGTCGGAGCGTTTGTTACGCCTGTGCCGTTTATGTTGATGTCTGCACCGTCCGCAAATATCAAGTTTGTTAAAAACTCACCAGCGCCGGTACCGCCCAAATATAAAGCGCCGGCATTTACATTTACTGCAGTGCCTACATTGACAACCATGCCGGCGTCAGACTGGCGTTTGCGTATGATTGTGGTAGCTGTTGTGGTAGTTGTAGTAGTAGGTGTACTAATGGTAGTTGTATAGTCTGCCGTATGCGTTATTGTGCCCACATTGAGTGTGGTTGTTCCGTTTGACGGGGCGATACAATATAAGGTCCAAGTCGGGTTTGTGGTTGATGCGGTTGTATTATTGACTATGGAGTTTAAATAAAACGTTGTAGCGTTAAGGCCGAGCATGCAAGCATTGTTGGGAGCTGCCGAGCTCGTATAATTATCCATCAAATATAAGTTTGTGGTAAGCCCTGATGTTGCGTCAAATGGCGGATATTCTGTAGCGGCGATGTAAGAACTCGTTCCCGAGTCATACTGGCTCCAAGCGGCCTTTGTGTTTAAGCTGTTTTGCCCTGAGCCATAGAATGTATAATAATAATCTTTAGCAAACGCGGCCGATGTTGCGCAAAGAAATGTTGCGGCGACAAACGCGGTTTTTTGTAGTGATGCTTTAATATTTTTCATAATTCAATAATCCCCGTTTAAAAGTTAAAAAAATGCTAGATCGCAATTTGTTGATTGTCAAATTTAAATAGCTTAAAATATGAAAGAAATCGATACCAAAAAATCCCAAATTGCTCCATACTTAGGGTAAACGATTTACCTGCCGTAAAATGGGGAAACTCTGCGTGGGGCAATTGCGCGGTGTCCCCAAATCAACTTTAAATTTGCCGATTTTTGCAAAAATAAGGAATTAATATAAAAAAATTTGAGCGATTTTTTGAGGCAAACCCATATTGCGCGCCGTGCGGACGGCATTACTTGAGCTTCGCGCATTTGATATGGTAATTTGATGTTTGACAAATTTTCGCGAATCGTAAATTTTTTAAAGCTTAGTTATAAATAGAGAGGCTTTGCGCACTTAAATGTTAAATTTTTCAGAACAATGCATGGATATGGCCCGTTCTATACTGGCCGCAAACGTTGGAGCCATTAGGGAAGACGGCACCATTACACCCGTAGATTCAGACGCTTCGCTTCCTGATGAATCAGGGCACGCGGCGCTGGCCTTGGGCGAATATTACAGAGCCACGGGGCAGACTGTCATAGACGGCAGGGATATTGTTGACCTTTGCGCGCGTTGCATTACCGCACAAACATACTCTGCGGAGTATTCTGAAGACGGCTTGGCGTATTCATCGCTGGGCCTTCTTTCTTTTGGGCCCTCTAAAGACAGAAACATTGTTTGGGACAAGCTTCTTGAAGAAACCCGCAAGAATCTCGACAAGCGCCTGCTTGCCCGTACCGATTATGAAGACTACTCTCAGGTCTTCAACATAGCAAAGGCTGTTGCGCGCTTCAGCATGGGGCTCAGCAAAAAGGACGAGACGGGCAAGCTCATAGATCGTTTTTTAGAGCGCATACAGCAGACGTCTTCCGGCAATTATTTTGACGACAAGCCCGCAGAAGGGCTCGACGGCGTGTTTGATATTTCGGGCGTTTCGGCCTTTGTATTTATAAGGCAGTCTTTGCAGCTTCATGCAAATATGCACTTGCGGGACCGCAAAATACCCAGCTTGCGCACCTTTGCCGAAAAGTATCTGCGCCTCTTCCCTGACATAGTCCGCCAAGACGGCTTGGGCTGGGCTTACGGCAGGGGCATAGGCGTATACGGCCAGATGCACTGCATTTCCATGATTTTGCAGTCAATGCGCGACAATTGGATTACCGACGAAAAAATGCCGGAATACATGGACATTTTGCGCAGGCTTTTCCAGTTCTTCTTCATGACGTATCTAGACCAAGAGCACGGGAATCTCGTCATCAAAGACGACGAGCGTTCGGCCTCGAATTTGAACACCGTGCGCACCGCCAATTTTGACGCCGCGCGCTACCTTTGCCAGTGGGCGCGCCTTGCGCGCACCGTAGGCAAGGCCATGCAGCCAAAGCCCGCGCCCGCGCGCTCTTACGGCAAATACATAGCCTTTGACAATTGCACCCGCAAAGAGCAGGGGCTCTTCGTATATCGCCATGCCGAAAGCGGCCTTGACGTGCATATGCCCATAGTTTCTTCGGGGGTTGGCAATTCAAGCGCGTCGCTCTCATTCCCGCATATGCCCGGCGTGTTTGACTGGCCGGCAGACAAATATCTGCCCATCATGCTGCCTGAGCTTACTTTCGGCGAAAACGTAACGGTGCCCTCTTACTACGGCAAGCGCTGCACAACGTCGCTGGGCTTTCGCAACTCTTACGTTTTCCGCTTTGACCAGCCCGATTTGGTCACAAAAGACTGCCGCATAATAAAGGGTCTCGGCTCTTGCAAGGTTTCTTGGACGTTCTCCGGCGGAAAAATAACGGGGGATTTCATATACTCCGTGCCCGCGCAGACAACTCTTGACAGGATGCGCTTTGTAATAGCCATTGCCGCGCCCCACAGCCAGCACCGCGCCCCTATGACTTGCACCATCGGCGAAAAAGGTCTGGGTATTGAGGTTGAGAAGGACGATTTTCAGGGCAACTGGCTTGATACGGAAGTCGTATCCGAAGATCCCACGTTTAAAACGTGCTGGGGCAAAATACACTATTTGCAGGTTCTTGAACGCAAGCACCCAATGGTGATGCGCCCCGGTCAGCAATATAGGCTTACGGTAAGCTTTACGCCCGACGTAATGCTTGCGGATTAAGCTTTTTAAACCTTTTAAGCGCCTTTAGGGGCGCTTTTTTTTTGCGCTTTTGGCAGTATAGCTGCGGCAAGGCGACGTTATTTTTAAGTTGATTGGGATATGTAAAGCCTGCTATGATGCCCACATAATATGCAGGGTGTTAAAGAAAAAGTTACGATAGGAGAGGCTTTGCGCAGTGCCGCTGCCGCACCGCGCAAAGGCGCCCGAATTGTCGACGCAGGCAACATAGAGTCTTACCTGCCTTCGGCTTTGGGCTGCCTGCTCATAAACCCTATATTCGGGCTTCTCGCAACCTCCCGCGCTTGCGAATGTCTCGCCGCCAAAGAGCGCGGAGAGCTTGCGCGCGCAAGGCGCTCTTCCCGTTTTGCGTTTTGGTATGTGAATATAGGCGTCATAACCACGCTTCTGATAGTCTTATATTTCTTGAAAGACTGAGCGCGCCTATTTTGATTATGCTTGTAAAAAGAGCGGGCTTTGCTAGAAGCAACTCATGAGTAAAAAGATTGAAAAGCGCGCTCAGGCAAGCTGGGGCGGCCGTTTCAAAGAAAAGACGAGCAACCTTATGTTGTCTTTCGGCGAATCGGTGTCGTTTGACAAGGCGCTTGCGCCCTTCGACATCAAAGGCAGTCTTGCGCACGCAAAGATGCTTGCCAAGTGCAAGATAATCACGAATGCGGAATTTAAGGCCATAGAGTGCGGCCTTAAGGAAGTCTCGGCAAAAATAGAAGCCGGGGAATTTGAGTGGGACGAAGCCTTGGAAGACGTCCATATGAATATTGAGCAAGCGCTCACAAAAATCGCGCCGGAGGCCGCAAAGTTACACACCGCGCGCAGCCGCAACGACCAAGTCGCAACCGATATGCGCCTGTTCTTCAAATACGCTTGCGAAGAAGTTTTAATCAGGCTGCAAACCCTGCTCGAGACTCTTGTTTTGCTGGCCGGCGAAAATCAAAAAATTTACATCCCGGGCTATACGCATTTGCAGCGCGCGCAGCCCGTGAGCGCCGCGCACCACATTCTTGCATGGGCGGAGATGTTTGACCGCGATGCGGAGCGCATCTCGTTTGTGGCCGAGGGCGCAAACGTCTCGCCGCTGGGCAGCGGCGCAATTGCCGGCACAACCTTGCCGATCGACAGGCTTTATGCCGCCGCAGAACTTGGTTTTACGGATGAAAAGGGCAATCCGCGCGTTACTCTCAACAGCATGGACGCCGTTGCCGACCGCGATTCGTTTTTGGAATTTGCCTCTGCCTGCGCCATAATAGGCGTGCATCTTTCTCGGGTTGCCGAAGACGTGATTTTATGGAACTCTGCGGAGTTTTCTTTTGCGTCTTTGCCCGACGCATTTACTACGGGCTCATCCCTGATGCCGCAAAAAAAGAATCCGGATTCTTTTGAGCTTTTGCGCGGCAAGTCGGCGCGTTTGATAGGCAATATGAATACGCTTTTTACGCTTCTCAAAGGCCTGCCGCTTACCTACAACCGCGATTTGCAAGAAGACAAGCCGCCCGTGTTTGACACTTTTAAGCAGGTGTGCATCTGCCTTGAAGTTGCCGCGGAATCTTTAAAGGGGCTTAAGTTCAGGGCGCAAAACTGCGCGCGCGCGGTGTCGGATCCGCTTCTTTTGGCCACCGATTTGGCGGACTATTTTGTTAAAAAGGGCGTGCCTTTCAGAAACGCGCACCACATGGTGGGCTCTCTCGTTGCGCTCGCCGAAGATTCAAAGACGCCGATTAACGAACTCGCCGACGAAGACGTCTTTAAGGTGTGTCCGCTTGCGGGTAAAGACTGGCGAGAAGTCTTCAGCCTTAAGCGCGCCTTTGAGAGTCGCGAAAATCTCGGTATGCCCGGCCCGCGCGCAATCGCAAAAAATATCGCGCTTTGGAAGAAGCACCTTTCATAAGGTTTTGCATTGTTATTTAAGGCGCACTTCGCGCGCCTTTTTTTGCGCCGCTACTCAACCTTGAGGGTGAGTTTTAAACGTTCAAACAGCTCTTGCAGGGCTTCCGGGTCATCAACGGCGGATAGGGAGTTTTCAAGCAGGCTGCGCATTTTAGCCCGCAGCGTTTGGGCGCTTTCGGCGCGCGCTTTGGCGGGCGCCTCATTTGCAAATACCAGCGGTTGCATATTGCCGAACAAATCGTCCTTGCTCACCCCGAAGGCCTGTGCCAAGCGCTCTTTTGCCCCTGTCTTTTTTGGCAGGCGCCCGCGCCGCCACGTGCTTATGGTCGAGACGGGGTAGCCCGTTTTTTCCGAAATGTCTATCAGGCGCATATTCTTTTGCGCCATCATAATTCTGAAGCGCTTGGCGAATTCTTCACTTTTGTGTGGGAAAATATATTTATTCATAATTAGTAGAATTATTACACTTTTTTTGTTGACATAAATATAGTTTAATAAATATCACATACAATATTAAAATAATTAAAAAACATAAATAAGACATAAAAATGGCGTATAAAAACAGCGAAGAATGCGGAGAAACCAGGGGTGCGGGTGCCGACCACTTTGAACACCTTTTCCCCAAAGGACAAGAGTGGTTCAGCCCCAAAGAGGCGGGCTTTATAATAGGCCGTTCCGACCAGTTTGTGCGGAACTGCTTTTACACCGGCAAGATTATGGGGCATCTTTCAAACGGCATCGCCGAAAAGGGCGAAGAAAAAAAGACCTATATGCGGGTGCATAAAAGCGCCTTGATGATATACCTGCTTGAAAGCGCAAACTACACCCCCGACTACTATCTGGAAAAGCTTGAGATGCTAATCGCCGAACGCACCGACTATCAGCTTTTGCGCCTTGAAAAATTTATCAAAGATCGTCTTTACGGCGCATCCAAAAAAAATGTGCACCGTTAGCGGATTATATAACAAGCATTGCGTCTCCGTAAGAAAAAAACTTGTAGCCCTTTTCGATTGCGCGGGCGTAAATTTCCTTAAGTTTTTCAATGGCGAGCGTATCATCGGGGCAAATGAAACTCGCAACAAGACAAAGCAGGGTTGAGCGCGGCAGATGAAAGTTTGTTATGAGCGCGTTTGCGCATTCTACGCGCTGCGGCGGATATATAAAAAGCTCTGCGGCCCCCGTGTAAGATTGGTTTTTTAAATCTCCCGTCTGCCCCGCGTCCCGCTTGCGCCAAAAGTCTTCAAGCGCCCTTACCGAAGTTGTGCCTACCGCAAGCCTGTTTGGCGCTTCAAGAGCTTTAAGCGCCGCAGGCGGTATTTCGTAAATTTCAGAATGCATTTTATGCTCTTCAACGGTGTAGGACTTCAGCGGCTGAAAAGTGCCTATGCCCACATTCAGCGTGAGGTCGTAAAATTTATGCCCTTTGGCGACGAGGGCGGCTTCAAGCTCTTTGGTAAAATGCATGCCTGCGGTGGGCGCGGCGGCGGCAAGGCGCTTTGAAGGATCGGCGTAGACCGTCTCATACATGGCGTTATCAAATGCCCTGTCGTAATCCGGCGAGTTTTGCTTGCGCCTTATGTAGGGCGGCAACGGCGCTACGCCGATTTTTTCCGCGAGTTCTATGACCGAGACATTGCCGACAGTTTCAAACTCTATGCGCGCAGTGCCGTCTTCAAATTTTTCAAGCACGCGAGCGTTAAAAACGCCGTTTACCCCGAACTGCGCGCCTATTTTAAGGCGCTTTGCGGGCTTTATCATGCAGAGCCATTCGCTTTGCGTGCGCGGCGTCAAAAGCAGGCATTCAACCGCCCCGCCGCTTTGCTTTTCGGCAAATATGCGCGCCTTGAGCACCGCGGCGTTGTTTCTGAAAAACGCGTAGGGCGTTTGCAGAATGTCGGGCAGCTCTTTAAAGACGCTGTCCGAGATTCTGCCGCTTCGTCGCTCAACCACAAGCAAGCGCGCTTCGTCGCGCTTGGGGTTTGGAAACTGCGCAATGAGAGCTTCAGGCAAGTTGTAATCTAAAACGTCCGAATTCATTTATGCCCGCAATAATTGCGGTTTAAGCGGGTTTTTCAACACTTTCGGCGTTAAGAATCGCATTAAGTTCTGCCTTGGAAAATTCCGCAATGCCGTCTCTTTTTACAGAGGCAGAGGCAAGATTGACTGCGAGGGCCATTGCCTTGAAAGGCTCTTCTTCGTCCGCAATTACAAGCTTTATGAGTGCTGCAAGCATTGTATCGCCGGCGCCCGTGGCGGAGGCTTCGGCAACTGCGGGGGGCGCGAACTTCGCAATTTTGCCGCCGCAGCGCATATAAAGGGCGCGCGCGCCGTCGCTAACCGCGAAGATTTTGGCGGGCGACTCTTGCGCGATTTTTGCGAACGCGCGCTCAAACGCCGTTTGCGGCGCGTCTATTTTCAACCCCGCAAGCCCGCAAAATTCGGCGCGGTTTATCCTCAAAATTTCAGCAGGCTCTTTTGCGAAAAACTTAAGCGGCTCTCCATAGGTGTCTGCCGCAAGCAGCAATCCCTTTGTTTTTATAAGCGCCTTTAGCTTAGCGCCGTAAAGGCTGTTCCACCCGGGAAAACTGCCGCAGAATGCCAAGATATCGCCCTTTTTCGCCTTTTTTGATATGGCGCTTAAGGCTTTTGCAAAGTCTTTGGGGCTTACGGGCAAATCGGTACCCAGCACGGTTGTTTCGGAATTCGGGGTTTTGGCAATCAGCCCCAGCCGCGTTTCTCCCAACAGTTTAACCGCAATAACCTTTGCGAACTTCTTGAGTTTTATAAAGTCAACACAAGCCTTGCCCGCGTTGCCCGCAGGGAATATGACGGCATAAGGCGACATCCCCAGCAGCTTTGCCGCCTTGCATACGTTCACGCCTTTGCCGCCCGCCTGAAAGCGAGCGGACTTTGCGCGCAAGGTCGCGCCTTCCTCAAGCTTGTCTATGTAAAAAGTTGTTTCGGCAAGCAAATTTCCGTTAAGGGCGAATAGCGTTCTCATCACATATTATGATTGGCATAAAAATTCCCGTTTCGCAAGAAAAACGGTTGCATTCCGCCGATTTTTTTTGAGATAATTAACGGTTAAATACGGCATTACTATTATGAACATACTGATGATATCCCCCGAATGCGCGCCCTTCTCGAAAGTGGGGGGGCTCGCCGACATGGTTTCAGCGCTCAGCAAGCAGCTTGCGGCGGCCGGACACGACGTAAAAATCTTTACGCCGTTGCACTCGTCGGTGCGCCGCGCAGGCGCGTTTGAAACCGCGCTGGACTTTATGAGCGTGCACATGGGGCTCGGCATTGAAGAGTTCTGCAAGGTTTGGAAGGCGCCGCTGGGCAAGGCGGCAGTCTATTTTGCGGAGTTCAACAAATATTTTGAAAGGTCGGGCGTTTACGACGGCAGCGACAATGAATACCGTTTCGCCTTCATGTGCAAGGCCGCCATTGATTTTTGCGCCGCCATAAAATGGACGCCCGACGTAATCCACTGTCACGATTGGACTGCAGGGCTCGTGCCCGTTTATCTGAACACTACGCATATGCATACGCCCCTAGGCCGCGCGGCAACGGTGTTCACCATACACAATATGCAGCATCAGGGCGTATTCTCGCCAAAGGTGCTTGACTATGCGGGGCTGCCCGCAGCCCAAGTTTACAAGCCCGACAACCTTGAGTCTTTCGGCTCCCTCAACATGCTTAAGGGCGCAATATATAACTCCACAAAACTGAGCACCGTAAGCCCCACATATTCAAAAGAGATACAAACACCCGCCTACGGCTGCGGTTTGGACGGCATATTGCGCTTTAAATCCGCCGATTTGGTGGGCATATTAAACGGCGTAGACTTGGAAGAGTGGAACCCTGCTTCAGACAGCCTGCTACCCGCAAATTACGACTTTACAGACCTTTCCGGCAAGGCCGCCTGCAAAAAGGCGCTGCAAAAAAAACTCGGGCTTGAGCTTGACGACACCTTGCCCGTTTTCGGCGTCGTTGCGAGGCTTTTTGACCAAAAGGGTTTGGACTTGCTTGCGCACATCATGCAGCCGCTCTTGCAGAATATGCGCATACAGTTTGCGCTGCTTGGCAGCGGCGAAAAATGGCTTGAAGACGCCTTTAAGAATATCGCAAAGGTAAACCCCTCAAAAAGCGCCGCATACATAGGCTATAATAATGAGCTTTCGCACCTGATTGAGGCAGGGTCCGACTTTTTTGTGATGCCCAGCCGCTTTGAGCCATGCGGATTAAATCAGATGTATTCCATGTTATACGGCACGCTGCCAATAGTGCGCAACACAGGCGGGCTTGCCGACACCGTCACTCAGTATGACGAGCGCGCAAGGCTAGGCGACGGTTTCAAGTTTGAAGACGCCACCTGCGAGGCTCTTTACAACACCATAGGCTGGGCTTGCGCAACTTGGTATGACCGCCCCGAAGACATATCTATGCTCAGAAGAAACGCCATGCACAAAGATTTTTCATGGAAGAGTTCCGCCAAAGAGTATGAGAAGCTCTACAGATGGGCGGTATCAGAAAGGGCAAAAGCCTTTTAGCTTTTAAAACGATGTCCGACCTGCGAGCAGCCAGAAGAACCTATTCGCTTTCCGAGTTGCCCCTTTGGATGGAGCGCTCCTCGGCGGATTGGGAGCGCGCGTTTGACGCCGACGCGCTTGAATACGGGCGCGCGCTTTACACGTCGGGCAAAGTTCGCTCTTTGGATTTAAGCAATACCGAAGCCGTAGTAAACGTGAGGCTTGAAGATTCCGAAGAACCCTATTGCATAATTGAATACGCTCAAAACGGCGGCTTTTCATGCAGGGGGTCGAGCGAAGATTCAACGCTTACGTCAGCCATTGCCGTCGCGGGGTTTTACGAGATTGAAGAGCTCGTAGCCGATGAAACTTGGGACCGCGCAACTTTGGACGTCTTTCAAAAAAAGCCCGCCGCCGCAGAGCCGCCCGCAAACGGCGCTTTTTTTAAAACGCAGCCCGCTATGCAATCTTTTGAAAAACCTGCGCAAGGGGGCGCAACAACAAAACCCGCGCAAGGCGGCGCGGCAGAGTCGCAAACTGCGCAGCGCAAGCTGGTGCTTAAATTTTCCTCAAAGCGCGGCGGTTTATATTTCGGGGCGCTTTGGAAGGGCGCAGACGCCGTAAAAAAAGTCTTCGGCGAAAATTCTTTGGATTCTTTAAAGCTCACCTACGCGGAGCGCGAGAATCTTGTGCGTTTGGTAACCTTTGCGCGCCGCAGCGGCTTTAAGTACGACAAAGATTCCTTCATGCTTGAAGAGCTTTCAAAAATCCCCGCATTCGTGTCAAAGACGCTGCCGCAATGGGCGGAATATTTTACGGTGGAAAAAGGCAAAGACGTAGACGTGCTTGCCTTGGGAGAGCGTCAGATAGAAGTTTCAAGCATCGCAAGCGAGATAGAAGGTTCGGACAGCATGTTTGAAGTTGCTTGGACCACGAAGGTGGGCGGCCACAAGCTCACTGACGAAGAGCTTTCAAAAATCATAGGCCGAGGCGGCGGGGCGCGCATTTTGCCCTCTTGCGGCATAGTCAGGATTTCCGATCAGGATGAATCTTTCATACGCCAGATTGAGCGCGCCCGAGAGTTTGCAAACGGCAGGGTGCCGCGCTATATGCTGCTTACTCTCTTTAACTCCGCAGACAAAGTTAACCTTACGGGCAGACTCTCAAAATGGCGCGCGGCAATCGAAGATTTGCCGAGTGCCTTAAAAAACGCCGACGCCGACGATTTGCCCGATTTTTTGCGCAAGTATCAGCGCATGGGTGTGGCTTGGTTCGACAAGGTTTTTGCGGTGGGTTGCAATGCGCTTTTAGCCGATGAGATGGGGCTTGGCAAAACCGTGCAGTCTCTTTGCGCAATATCGCGCAGGTGGGACGGCGCGCGCGCGTTTTTGATTGTCTGCCCCGCAAGCGTCATTCCCGTATGGATTGCCGAGACCAAGCGCTTCTTTCCGCAAATGGTGTGCGAGGCTCTCTCCTCTGAAAATGCCGAGCGCATCGGCGGCGGCGCAAAGATATGGGTTGCCAGCTACACGCAGCTCAGGCGCAATCGCGAATTTCTCGAAAAGGCAGACTTTGACATAGCCATCCTCGACGAGGCGCAGTCCATCAAGAATCCGGAATCAAAAACCACAATGGCCTGTATGTGCATAAGGGCGCCGCGCAAAATAGCCCTTACCGGTACGCCCCTCGAAAACAGGCTGCTTGACCTTTGGACGATATTCCGCTGGCTCATGCCCGGACTCATGGGTTCGAGGGCGGCGTTTGAGCACTTTGTATCTGCGGGAGACTCCGCCTTGCAGGTTGTCAAGCGGCAGATTTCGCCTTTCATTTTGCGCCGCGTAAAAAGCGAGGTCGCCAAAGAGCTGCCTGAAAAAATTTACGTAGACTTGGCTTGCCCCCTCACGCAGATGCAGCGGGCGGAGTATGACAAGCTGCTTGAGCGCGCGCGCACAATGCTCAAAGAAAATATGCAAAGCCCGCACGCCGAAAACGCGCGTCAGGGGCGCATCTCGATACTTTCGCTTATCACGCGCCTGCGCCAGGTGTCTTGCGACGCGGCGCTCCTGCCTTGGGTGGAGTGTGAAGACCACCTTTCAAGCGGCAAGATGTCCGTGCTTCTCGACAAGCTTGAAGAGCTTTATTTAAACGGCAAAAAAATCCTTATTTTCAGCCAGTTTACCTCGCTTTTGGACAGGATTAAAAGGTTTACCCTTGCGCGCTGCCCCGACATTTCTATTTATGAGCTTACCGGCAAAACCCGAGACCGCGCGCTGCCCGTGATGAACTTTCAGGGCAAAAGCGGCGCGGGCGTAATCCTTGTAAGTTTGCGCGCGGGCGGTACGGGCATTACGCTTACTTCCGCCGACTATGTTTTCTTTATGGACCCTTGGTGGAACCCCGCCGTGGAAGAGCAGGCCGTAGACAGGGTGCACCGTATAGGCCGCAACCGCGAAGTCTTCATATATCGTATGATCGCGGAATCCACGGTCGAAGAGCGCGTGCGCGCGCTTCAGTCTGAAAAGAAGCGGCTTTTTGACGATATATTCTCGGGGCTTTCCGACGTTTCGGCGGCCGACAAATTTTTTGAAACCGTCTCAAAACTGATACAATGAAGATATTTTCTTGGAATGTTAACGGCCTGCGCGCGGTGCTTAAAAAGAACTTTTATGACTTTGTGGCGTCGCACGCACCCGATGTGCTTTGCCTGCAAGAGACCAAAATTTCGATGCAAGACGCCCTCGCGCTCGATATTCCATTCAAATATAAATACTTCAACTGCGCGGAAAAGAAGGGATACTCTGGCACGGCGATATTTTCAAACGAAGAGCCGCTCGACGTGCAAAGCGTACAGCTTGAAGGCCACCCCGACGAGGGGCGCATACTCTGCGCAAACTTCGCGGCTTTTTATCTTGTGAACGTCTATGTCCCGAATTCAAAGACCGAGCTTGAGCGCCTCTCTTACCGCACGCAAAGTTTTGACGCGGACTTTCGTAGATATTTGAAGGGGCTCGCCAAAACAAAAGGCGTGATAGTCTGCGGAGACTTGAATGTAGCCCATGAAGAAATTGACCTTGCGCGCCCCGCCGACAACCATTTTTCAGCCGGCTTTACCGACGAAGAGCGCGCAAGCTTTGCCGCACACTTAAAAAACGGCGGCCTAATAGACGTCTGGCGCGCCCTCAACCCCGAACGCCAAAACAAATACTCTTGGTGGAGCTATCGCGGCGGCGCCCGCGACCGCAACGTCGGGTGGAGAATCGACTACTTTCTCTGTACCCCAGACATCTTCAAAAAAGTTAAAGACGCCGACATCCATGATGATGTGACAGGGTCTGATCATTGTCCCGTCTCCGTCACTCTCGGCGAATGATTTTGGCGCAGTGGGGTGTCGCTTCAAATTATTTTAGACTCTCACGCACTATATGTAGGCTTCGCCCCGAATGAACAAAAGTCGCATTGCAAGCTTCGGTTCATTCGTAAAATGCGCCGCCCATGAGGGTGCGTCCGTCGTAGATTGCCAGCACTTGTCCGGGCGCTATGGCGCGCTGCGGCGTTTCAAAATCCACACGCGCCCTGCCGCCCTCAAGCGGCGTAAATAAAATTTTTACGATGTCGTCCCTATAGCGCACGCGCCCGCCCAATTCCTTCTGCGTTAAGACGTCCTTGTTAATCCAGTTCAGACCGTGCACAAAAACGCTGTCTTTATAAAGCGCGTCTTTGCTTGCGCTTTCAAAACCCACTACAAGGCGGTTTTTATCAAAATCTTTTGCGATTACCACGTAGTTTTCATGCTCCGTGTTTGAGGGCACGCCCATGCCTTTGCGTTGGCCTATGGTGTAATTAAAAAGCCCCTTGTGGCGGCCTAGCGTCTTGCCCGCTACGTTCACAATGTCTCCCGGAGTTTCTCCGAGATGATATTTTAAAAAGTCCTGTATCTTGATTTTGCCCAGAAAGCATATCCCCTGACTGTCCTTTTTTGAGGCGTTGGGCAGCCCGCTCATGCGCGCAAATTCGCGCACTTGGTCTTTGAGCATTGAGCCTATCGGAAACTCAGCGCGTTTAAGCTGCTCTTGCGTTATCATGCTTAAAAAGTATGACTGGTCTTTGCCCGGATCCGCGGCTATAAGCAGGTCTTTGCTGCCGTCTTGATTTTGTCTGGAGGCGCAGTAGTGCCCCGTCGCCACCTTGTCATAGCCAAGCCGCAGCGCCCTGTTTAAGAACGCGCCGAACTTCATTTTGCGGTTGCACATAACGTCTGGGTTTGGCGTGCGGCCGCACTTGTAGCCTTCTATCAGGTCTTCCACAACCTGCTCGCGATACTCTTTTATAAAGTCAAGCACCTCAAAGGGCACGCCCGCAAAATCGGCGCAGGCCTGCGCGTCTTTAATGTCTTGATGCCAAGGGCAGTCGCCGAAGACGTCTATGCCTTCTTCATTCATCCAAGTTTTCATGTAGGCCGCAGAAAGCTCTTCACCCCTCTGTTTTAAGAGGAGCATAGCCGCAGCGCTGTCAACGCCGCCCGAAAGCGCTACCATGATTTTTGACATGCTTATAAAATCGCAAAAGCCGCCCGCAAAGGTCAAGCGGTAAAAAATAAGGGCCTCGGACGTTTAACCCGAAGCCCCGCGTAAAAAAACGTTTAAAAGCTTACTCGGCCTGTTTCTGCGACATATCCGCAACAACCGTCTGCGACGCCATGTAAGAATAGTATCTTGCGGCGTTTGTGAGCATTTCCTTAAATTCTGCGGAGTTTTCTTCAACCTTGGGCTCTTCAAGCTTTGAGATGTAAATTATGTAGCCTTCGCCCCTGAGGGTGTGCATGTCGGAAACTTCCCCCGCCGACATTTCCGGCAACTGCTGGCGCAAAATATAGTAGGCTTTGAGGATGTTTGTCTGATCGCGGTTGGGGTTAATCAAAGAGAAAGCCTTTGCGCTCTCGATTTGTGCGCCTGCGGCTTTGGCGGCTTCGTCAAAGCTTTTGCCTTCTTTGACCGCGGCCTTGAGAGCCTTTGCGACTTCCGCGCCGTGCGCGGCAAAAAGCTTCTGCTTTTCTGCGAGCTTATAGTCTTCAAGCACCTTTGCTTTTACATCGGCAAAAGCCGGGATGTAAGAGGGTTTAAGGTCTTCAAAAAATACTATGTAGGCCGCGTCTTCGCCCAAAATAGGGTCAGAATAAAAATTGGTTTTGTCCAACCCGAATCCGGCTTGCAGGGCGTTTTGCGGAACGCTTTTGGGCAGACTTGCATCGGTGGATCTTACCAAGGGCAGGCTTTCAAGCTTGAAGCCGCTTGACGCGATGATGTTTGCAACTTTGACATCGCCGAATTTTACCGAGGCGTCATAAAGCTGCGTAACAAAAGCGTCGGCCTTGAGGTGCGCCTCTCTGAGCGCCTTTGACTGAGCTAAATCTCTCTTAACCGCGTCTTTGGCTTCTGCAAAGGTTTTGCGTATGAATTTTTCCTTCTCAAACTTTGAATATTTTGAGGCGTTAGCGTTGTAAAACGCTTCAAGCTCCGCATCCGAAAATTCTGCCAAAAGGTTGGGGCTTGCGGCGACTTTAATAAAAGAAAGCTTCACGCCGTCGGCCATGCGGTAGTTTTCGAGATTGGCTTTGTAGAAAGTTTCCAGTGCGGCATCGTCAACCTTGATTTCGGGGTTGAACGCCGCGAGCGGCAATACCGCAAGAGAAATGTCCCAAGTGCCGGAAGTCTTTTTATACTGCGTTGCGATATCGCTTGAAATCACGTAGCCCGGGCCGCCTATCAAATTCATAACCTTGCTTGTCAGCGCGTTTACGGAGAGTATTTCATTTAGCGCAGCTTCTGTATAGCCCGCCGCTATGCTGCTTTGAAAATACGCCTTAAAAATCTGCGGATTGAAAGCGCCGTCCTGATTTTTAAAAACGGGGCGCGTTTCAATGTATGCCTTAAGTTCGGCTTCGTTAACCTGCCTAAGGTTCCACTCTTTGGCAAGATAAAGCGCTATGGCCTGACGCGCCACGAGTGCGGGCATCATTTCTTCTTGCACCCTCTGGCCTTCGAGGCGCATTTCATTATTTGCGTATGCGCCCAGCTTGCCCGCAACGTTCGGGTCTGACAGGTCGTAGCCGTAAAAGTCTTTGCTGTTGTCCCAAACCTTGTTTGCGTTGCCGAAGTCCGGCACGCCCTTGCCAATGGTAAAGACGAACGCTATTATGATAATGCCCAGCAAAATCGTGAAAATGAACTTGTGATGCTTTTGCAGTATGGTCTGTAGAAAGGTAATCATTTTTATATGTAATGTTAAAAGGCGATAAGATTAGGAGTTTGAGTGCCCTTGTCAATACCGTATAGCGCCGCGGGGCATTTGTTTATGAGCTTTAAACGTTTAAAATCATGTTGAAAAGCCCGCAAAATTAACATCTATTTTGTGAGTGCAAAAAAAATTAAAAGCATTTGTGCTCGGTGCGGGCTTGGGTACGCGCCTTAAACCGCTTACGGACTCGGTGCCAAAACCGCTTTTGCCAGTGGGCGGGCGCCCGCTTATAGAGCGCGTGTTTGACTCGCTCTTGGCGGCGGGTGTCGGTGAGTTTATTGTGAATACCCACCATATGTCCGCAAAATATTTTGAGCGTTACCCAGATTCTTCATACCGCGGCGCAAAAATAACTTTTGAGCAAGAAAAAGAGCTTTTGGACACGGGCGGCGGCGTTAAAAATATATTAAAGTACCTTGATTTTGAGGAGCCCCTCATAGTCTATAACGGCGACATTTATTTTGATGCGCCGCTTTCAAAATTTATAAGTCCCGCCTTGAAAGACGCGGACGCCGCCACCCTATGTCTGCGGGACTCGGGTACAAACATGAACATAGCGGTTTTTGAAGACAGGGTGGTTGATTTGCGTTTTAAGCGCGGCGCGCCCTTTGCGCGCTTGGCGCAGTTTGCGGGTATTTTTATGGCGCATAGGCTTTTTTTGGAGGCTTGCGCAGCCTATGAGGGCGACGTGTTTTCAACCGTAGACGTATTTTTAAAACTGCTTGAGGAAGACCCAAAATGCCTTGGCGCTCGCTTTTTAAACGACGGCGTTTGGAGCGACATAGGCACGCACGTCGAATACGACAAACTCAATGAATCTCTTGCATGAAATAAACGAGGCGGGTTTTACGCCCCTTGAAGCGCCGCAGCGCGTTGCAAAGGGGGGCTCTTCGCGCGTGTTTGTAAGGTTTGAAGATTTAAGATACGGCGCTTGCGTAGCATGTCTTTACGACGCCGAAAAGCGCGAGAATTTTTTATACGCCTCTCATGCCGAGTTTTTGTCTTCTTGCGGCGTGCCCGTGCCGCGCGTTTATTTTCATGATGAGGAAAAACGCCTGCTTATAATGCAAAGCGGCGGCGACAAAGATTTGTGCGCCCTCGAAAATCTTTTGCATGAGCTTGGACCCGCATACACAAAAGCGCTTGAGGGGCTTGGCGCTTTGCACGTACAAGCCTCAAAAGAATACGCAAAAGCGCCGTTTGAGCTTATGGCGCCCTTTGACGCTGCGCTTTATGATTGGGAGCAAAACTACTTTTTTGAAAACTGTCTTGAGGCGATTTTCGGTTTGAAGCTTGATTCCGGCGCGGCGGCGGATTTTGCGCGCATAAAAGACCTTCTTTTAAAAGAACCGCGCGTTTTGCTGCACCGCGATTTCCAGTCTCAAAATATTATGGTAAGCGGTGCGGGCGCGGATGTGCAGGTTTGTTTCATAGATTTTCAGGGCATGCGTTTAGGCGTGCCTTGGTATGATTTGGCCTCAATTGTTTTTGACCCCTACATGAATTTGTCCGCCGATTTCAGGGAGGGGCTTTTCAAATATTATTTCGACATTACCAAGGCGGATTTCGGGCTTGCCGAAGACGCCGCGCGCGGGCTTTTTTACCTTTCGGGCGCGCAGCGGCTTATGCAGGCTCTGGGCGCATACGGCTTTTTGGCGCTTAAAAAGGGCAAGGCCGAATACTTAAACCATGTTGCGCCCGCCCTTGAAAATCTTGAATTTTGCGCGCGCCAAGCAAATTTAAAGGCGCTTGCCGAACTTGCGCGCGCCGGTTTGAAAAACGCAAAAAACGCGGGGCTTTGAGGGCCGCCGCGTTTTTTAAAGTGTTTGAGCCTTAAAATTTAAGTATCGAATGCAGGCGCTTGTCTTTAAGTTTTGCCGCGCCCGCAAGGGCGGCAAGCTCTATAAGAAATGTGCAGCACGCAACTTTTGCGCCGCTTTTTTCCACAAGTTTGCACATGGCTTCAGCCGTGCCGCCCGTGGCCAAAACGTCGTCCAAAACTATGACGCGGTCTGAGGGCTTAATGTCGTCTTTATGCAAAAAAAGCATGTCCGTGCCGTATTCAAGCTCAAACTCCACCCCTATGGTTTCACGGGGTAGCTTGCCTTTTTTGCGCACCGGTATGAAGGGCAGGGCGAGCGTCAGCGCAACGGCCGTGCCAAACAAAAACCCGCGCGATTCCGCCGCTACAATCTTTGTTGCGCCCAGGTCTTTGAGCTTTTCGGCCCATTCTATTATTACCTCTTCATAGGCTTCGGGGTTTGCCAAAAGCGGGGTTACGTCCCTGAAAATTATGCCTTTTTTGGGGAAGTCGGGTATGCTTAAAACGTATTTTGAAAAGTCCATTATTTTATTTTTCTTCTTTTACGAGTATGGTGTTTTTGGCTTCCGGCAGCTTTTGCGGATAGTCTAGAGTGTAGTGCAGCCCGCGGCTTTCTTTGCGCGCCATTGCCGATTTTATTATGAGCTTTGAAACTAGGATTAGGTTTCTCAACTCAAGCAGCATGGGCTCAATCTTAAAATTCCAGTAGTAGTCGTTGATTTCGCGGTCGAGGTTTTCAATCCTGTGCAGCGCCCTTTCTAGGCGCTTGTTTGTGCGCACTATGCAGACATAGTCCCACATGGTGCGCTTAAGCTCGTCGCCGTTGTGGTGCAATACGACCCTTTCGTCGGGCACCCTGACGTCGCCGTCCTTCCAGAGCGGCACGTCGTCTGCGCTCGGAGAGGCGGTTTTTAAATATTCATGCACTGCGGCCGCCCCGTTATCGGCAAGCACCACGGCTTCGAGCAGGGAGTTGCTCGCAAGCCTGTTTGCGCCGTGCAGCCCCGTGCACGCAACTTCTCCGCAGGCGTAAAGTCCCGGAATATTGGTTGAAGAATCTATGGACGTAAGCACGCCGCCGCACATATAGTGCGCCGCGGGCACAACCGGCATATAGTCTTTTGAAATGTCTATGCCGCGCTCTTTGCAATGTTCGTAAATCTGCGGGAAGCGGTCTTGCAAAACCTGCTTTGGCATCCCCGTGATATCAAGCCAGACGTGCGCGCTGCCGAGCTTCTTCATCTCATGGTCGATTGCCCGCGCTACTATGTCTCTGGGCGCCAAATCTGCGCGGGCGTCGTAAGACTTCATAAAGGCTGCGCCGTTTGCATTGCGCAAAATAGCGCCTTCGCCGCGCACGGCTTCAGAAATCAAAAAGCGCTCTCCGTCCGTGGAATACAGGGCGGTTGGGTGGAATTGTATGAATTCCAAATTGGCGATTTTTGCGCCCGCGCGGTATGCCATGGCTATGCCGTCGCCCGTGGCTATAGGCGGATTGGTTGTGTACAAATAAGCGCAGCCCGTGCCGCCCGTAGAAAGCATTACGGCGCGCGTCTTAAAAGTTTTTACAAGCCCCGTTGTGCTGTCAAAAACGTAAAGCCCCACGATGCGCTTGCCGCATCCGCCCGCCTTGGATTCTTGTATCAAGTCTATGGCAAAGTGATGCTCGAAGATGTCTATGTTTTTTTCTTCGGCGACACTTTTGAGCAGGGCTTCTTCTATGGCGCGGCCGGTATAGTCTTTAACGTGCAAAATGCGGCGTTTTGAGTGGCCGCCCTCTTTGCCCAGCGATATGTTGCCGTCCGCCCTGTTTGTAAATTCAACGCCCTCTTTTATGAGCAGCTCTATCTGCTTTGGCCCGTTGCGGACTATGTTTTCTACGGCGGCCTTGTCGCATAGGCCGTCGCCCGCAATCAGGGTGTCTTTCACGTGATTTTCAAAGGCGTCTGTGGCGCTTGTGACGCTTGCGATGCCGCCTTGGGCGTGGTTTGTGTTTGTTTCGGAGCGGGTTTTTTTGGTGATAATCGCCACCTTGTGCCCGAGCCTCGAAGTCTTCAGCGCAAAGCTTAAGCCGGCAATGCCGCTGCCCACCACGATGATGTCGTAATTCATCTCAAAATTAAATTTCAATGTTGTCTATTAAGCGCGTCTTGCCGTACCAGACCGCAACCGATATTCTGCATTTGTTCGGCGTTATGACGGAGACGGGCAGCGATGTAAGCCTGTCTACAATCTCGACGTAAATAACCCTTATTTTGGCGCTTGCCACAGAGTTGATTACCATGGCCTTAACCCTGTCAATATTGGTGCAGTTTTCTTCTACAAGCTGCCTGCCCTTTAATAGGGATTCGTAAATTTTTGCGGCGCCCGCGCGCTCAATGGGGTCAAGATACTTGTTGCGCGACGACATTGCCAGCCCGCTTTCTTCGCGGATTATCGGCGCTTCAATGATTTCAATGTCGAAAAACAAATCTCTTACCATGCGCCTGATTATCGCAACTTGCTGGGCGTCTTTTTGCCCGAAGACCGCGGTTTGGGGCATTACAATGTTAAAGAGTATGGCGACAATCGTAGTAACCCCTTTAAAATGCTTGGGGCGCGATTTGCCGCAGAGGTTTTGGCTTATGAGCGTTTCTTCAACCGAGGTAGAGGCGTCTTTAAGGTAAATATCGTCCTCTTTGGGGGCAAAAATTATGTCGGCACCCGCTTCCTCGCAAGAGGCAACGTCTTTTTCCAGCTGGCGCGGATACTTGGCAAAATCTTCATTGGGACCGAACTGCGTGGGGTTTACGAAAATCGAGACCACGCAAATGTCGCCCGCAGATTTGGCTGTTTTAATCAAACTCAGGTGTCCCTCGTGCAGTGCGCCCATAGTCGGCACCAACACCACGGATTTGCCTTGCGACCTTGCGGACTTTGAAAAGTCCCGCATTTCTTTAGGCGAGGATATTATTTTCATTGATTTTGCCGGAATAGTGATTTTCCTGAATTGTTTAAGAATTTTTAAAAAAAATCAAACAATATAAATCATGAGCGATTCTTATATACAACAATTATTTGCCGACCGCATAGGCGGGGTGAACTACGGCAAGAGCACCGCAATTTACAAGTTCGAAAAAATCAAGAGGGCCAAGGCCGCCGCAAAAAAGGCCAAGCCCGACGTCGCTCTGATTGACATGGGTGTGGGCGAACCCGACGAGATGGCCTTCCCGCAGGTTTTAAAAGCCCTCTGCGACGAGGCCAACAAGCCCGAGAACCGCGGTTACGCCGACAACGGCGGTCCCCTCTTTAAGCAGGCGGTCGCAAAGTATATGAAAGAGCAGTTCGGCGTAGTGTTAGACCCAGATACAGAAATTTTGCACTCTATGGGTTCAAAGGCTGCGCTTAGCATTTTGCCCGCGTGCTTTATCGACGAAGGCAACATTGCCCTTATGACCACCCCGGGTTATCCGGTTTTCGGGACGCACTCAAAGTATTACGGCGGCCAAGTCTACAACATCCCGCTTAAGTCGGAAAACGATTTTTTGCCCGACTTGGACAGCGTGCCCGCAGAAGTCTTGCACCGCGCAAAAACTATAGTCGTCAACTATCCCAATAACCCCACGGGCGCCAGCGCCACGCTTGAGTTTTACAAAAAGCTCGTCGCCTTCGCAAAGAAGCACAGCCTCATAGTCGTTTCTGACGCGGCGTATTCTGCGCTCGTATTCGAGGGCAAGCCGCTATCGATATTTCAAGTTGAGGGCGCAAAGGATGTGGCAGTAGAGCTGCACTCGCTTTCAAAAAGCCACAACATGACTGGCTGGCGCATAGGTTGGGTGTGCGGAAACGCGCTAATCGTAAAGGCCTACGGCGACGTTAAAGACAATTCCGACTCGGGTCAATTTTTGGCAATTCAAAACGCGGCGGCCAAGGGGCTTGAAAACCCCGGCATCACGCGTGAAATTTCCGCAAAATATTCTCGCAGGATGGATTTGCTTGTGGCGGCTTTGGCAGAAAGCGGCTTTGCCGTAAAAAAGCCCAAAGGCAGTTTCTTTTTATACACCGCAGCCCCCAAAGCGGCGGTGCTGCCCTGCGGCAAGCGCATAGAGTTTGACAGCGGCGAAGCCTTCTCGCAGTGGATGATTACCGAGCACCTTATAAGCACCGTGCCGTGGGACGACGCCGGCTCATTTGTCCGCTTCTCCGTAACTTTTGTGGCGCACGGCGAAGCTGCCGAGCGCGAAGTGATAGCAGAAATCAAGCGCAGGATAGGCTCTTGCAAGTTTGAGTTTTAAGGAAAATTTATGAACGACGACGCAACAAAGACAAGGATTGTCGCGCTGCTGCACGGGCACGACCGCCCGGGGATAGTTGCGCGGCTCTCGGGCTGGATTTACGCGCGCGGGGGCAACATCCTGCACGCAGACCAGCACCGCGACAAAACGCAGCAGATATTCTTCCAGCGCATTGAGTGGATACCGGTCGGCAATGTCGAAGAGGAGATGAGGCTCTTCAGGGAGATTGCCGAAGGAGAGCTTGGTATGCACGCGCGCTTAAGCGTTTCTACATACAGCCCCAAGGTTGTGATAATGGTGTCGCAGTTTGAGCACTGCTTTTACGACATCCTTATGCGACGCGCCATGGGAGAGCTTAATTGCGAAATTGCCTGCGTGATTTCAAACCATGAAAAGCTTAAAGGCATTTCTGAAACTTTCGGGCTTAAATATCACTACCTGCCCATGACCAAAGACACAAAGGCGCAAGTTGAGGCCGAAGAAATGCGCATCATAAAAGAGTGCGGCGCCGACTTGGTTGTGATGGCGCGCTATATGCAGATTTTGAGCGAAAAATTCATAACCGACGTGGGCGCGCCCGTCATAAACATACACCACAGCTTTTTGCCCGCCTTTGCGGGCGCAAAGCCATACCATCAGGCGTATGAGCGCGGCGTAAAAATCATAGGCGCAACCGCCCATTACGCCACCGCCGATTTGGACGAAGGCCCCATAATCGCGCAGGATGTGGTGCGCATAAGCCATCGCGACAATGTCGAGACGCTCATCCGCAAGGGTAGAGAGCTTGAGCGCACCGTGCTTGCCTCCGCAATGCGCTGCCATCTTGAAAACCGCATACTCACTTATAAAAATAAAACGGTGGTTTTTGAATAGAGCATTATGCCGGCCATGCCTTACAAAATAAGCGTGCTCGTCTTTTTAAAAGACGAAGACGGCAGGCTGCTTCTCATCAAGCGCAACAAGGCGCCCAATCTGGGATGTTGGAGTCCCATCGGCGGCAAGCTTGAAATGCAAACGGGCGAAAGCCCCTTTGAATGCGCCATAAGGGAAACTTTTGAAGAGACCGCCCACAAGCTTGAAGAAAAAGATTTGCACCTATTTTCGATGGTTGCCGAAAAATCTTACGAGGGCGATACGCATTGGCTCATGTTTTTATTCGACTCCAAAAAGCCCATAGCAAAATTGCCGCAAGATATAGACGAGGGCCGCTTCGGATTTTTTAAGCGTGCGGAAATTGACGCGCTTGCAATACCGGCGACCGACCGCGCAATGCTTTGGAAGTGTTATGACGAATTTAAAAACGGCTTCACGGTTTTGCGCGCAGACTGCCATCCCGACGGCGGGCTTGCCTTTACCGTGGAAGAACGCATATAGTAAAATTTATGGATAATCAGAACGAAAAAATTTTGGACATATTCAGGCAGACAAAGGCCTTGCTTGAGGGTCACTTCATTTTGAGAAGCGGGCTGCACAGCGGCCACTTCTTTCAGTGCGCGCGCGTTTGCGAACACATGGACAGGGTTACGGAACTCGTATCTATGCTCTTAAAAAAGCTCGACATTTCAAGCTTTGACACCGTGCTTTCGCCCGCCATGGGGGGCTTGGTGCTCGGTCAGGAAGTCGCGCGGCAAAGCGGCAAGCGCTTTATATTTTTAGAGAAGGAGGGCGGTATGCTCGCACTCAGGCGCAATTTTTCCATCAAAAAGGGCGAGAGGTTTTTGATTGTGGAAGACGTGATTACGCGCGGCGGCAGGGTTGATGAATGTATAAACATAATAAAGGCAAACAGCGGCACGCCCGTTGCCGTCGCGGTGCTGGTAGACAGAAGTGCGGGCAAGGCCAAGTTTGACATACCGCATTTAAGTCTTCTTGAAATGTCATTCCCCACTTATGAAGAAGATAAGCTCCCGCCAGAGCTTGCAAAACTGCCCGCCTCGCACCCTGGCTCATAGTTTTAATTTTATAAAAAGCTTCCGCTTTAAACTTTAAAACCGCCCGCGTCCGCAGGCGGTTTTTTTATTTGATATTTTAGAATGCTCAAAAAAAGCCCGCAAAAAATTGCGGGCTTTTTAAATGTCTTTTAAGCTATGCGCTTACTTGGCGAAGGCTTCTTTTACCAAGCGCTGCTCGTCCAAGAGTTCGGCGTTTGAAGCGTCAATCTTGCCGCGCGAGAATTCATTGACGTTAAGACCCTGAACGACCGTCCAAGTCTTGCCGTCTTCTGTGCGCACGGGAAGCGAGGTTATTATGCCCTTGGGGGTATTGTAGCTGCCGTCAGAGCATACGCCTACGCTGAACCATTCGCCCTTGGGGGTCGGTGTTACAAGGCTCTTGACGGTGTCTATGGCCGCATTGGCAGCACTTGCCGCGCTAGAAAGGCCGCGCGCTTCTATGATTGCAGCGCCTCTCTTTTGCACGGTGGAGATAAAGTCTCCCTTAAGCCAGGCTTCGTCCGCGATAACTTGGGTCACGGGTTTGCCGTCTATCGTGGCGTTATAAAAGTCGGGATACTGGGTTGAAGAGTGGTTGCCCCATATTGTGAGGTTTTTCACCTTGGAAACGTGCGCGCCGGATCTTTCTGCGAGCTGCGCCTTCGCGCGGTTTTCGTCAAGGCGTGTCATCGCAAACCATCTGTTTGCGGGTATCTTGGTGGCGTTTGTCATGGCAATCCACGCATTGGTATTGCAGGGGTTGCCCACAACGAGCACGCGCACGTCTTCGGCCGCGTTTTCCTCAATGGCTTTGCCCTGACCTATGAATATCTTGCCGTTGATGCCGAGCAAGTCTCCGCGTTCCATACCCGCTTTTCTGGGGACGCTGCCTACAAGGAGCGCCCAGTTTACGCCGCTGAAACCTTCCTTCAAATCTGAAGTGCAGGTTATGCCGCTGACCAGCGGGAAAGCGCAGTCGTCGAGCTCCATCTTGACGCCCTTGAGCGCCTTCATGCCGGGCTCAATTTCAATAAGGCTTAGTTCAACGGGTTGTTCGGGGCCAAATACGGCGCCGGAAGCTATGCGGAACACAAGCGAGTATCCTATTTGACCCGCTGCGCCCGTAACGGCAACTTTAATCGGTTTTTTCATAATGGTATGATTATTTGTGATTGTGAGAAAATTTTCCCTTAAAATATATCGCGGTAGTTTATATTTGGGGCGGGGCTTTGCAAATAAAAACGGCGGCAAGGGTGCCCAATGCGCTTAAAGACTTCAAAAACGGCGCTTTAAATGCTTTTGCAGTCGTTTTCGTCCTTCTTCTCGTAGCCGGAGTCTTGGCGATTGTGGTTGATCTTGTTCTTTTTGGTGTATGCCGCATGAAAATCTTCTGCGGTCATGCCAAGCACCTGTGCAATAGAGACCAAAAAGTGCAGCATATCCACAACCTCCACCTTTGCGTTTTGCGCGTCAAAAGTCTGGTATTTCGCCCACCATTTCCAGGGCACGGAGTCTACGAGCTCCGCATTTTCTTGCGCCAGCGCGCGCGAGTAGTTTAACACCCACTTAACGCGCTCGTCGTCGCTCAAGGTTTTTGCGTCTATGCCTATGCGCTTGTTAAGCTCATACTGCTGGTTGAAAATTTCTTCTAATTTATCCATGTCGGTCTTTTTAATGATTGAAAATCATTTCAGAGCCTTGTCCGAAACGCCAGAAAAAAAGGACGCCGTAAAAAGGCGCAAAAAAAGCGCCGTGCTGTATTGCGGGGCGCGAGGTTTTTTAGGCAATTTTGCGGCAATGTATGGTTTTAGGCCTTTTTTGAGACGTCGCCTCTGCGTATTGCGCGCCATTTGTCGCGGTGGTTTAAGGCCCAGTCCATCAGGGCGCGTTCAAAGCCTATGTCGTGACCCGCCTTTTCGGATTCCAGCCATTTATGTTTTAAAATTTCTTCTCTTTCCGCCAAAAATTCTTTGTAGGCGCTTGAATTTTGCAGGGCAAAATCGCTTGAGCGCTTTGGCGGATTCTGTTTAACTCGTTTTTCCATACACAATAGATTTTTTCTACTAATGTTATAAAAACCGTTTAATTCCAAAAACGCAACATGAATTTTAGGGTTATTATCTTGCATTTTTTGGATTTATTAAGCATTTATCCATTAAGTCTTTAATTTATATCGGCAAAACCAAAGCAGATATAATTGTTGGCCAATTCGGATAGGGAAGGGTTTATTTACTGTATGAAAAGAAGGGAATTTTTCGGCAAGACGGTTTTGGGCGCGGGTGTTGCTTTTGCGGGCGCAAAAGCTGCGGCTGTCGAACAAAACGGCGCAAACTTTACGAAGTCGAATTTCGACGTTATTGTAGCGGGCGGCGGCACGGCGGGCGTTATTGCGGCCATACAATCTGCGGCGCTCGGCGCAAAAACTTTGCTTATAGAAAGCGGCGGCGCGCTGGGCGGCACGCTTACGGTCGCGGGCGTGCACCATCCGGGCATATTTCATGCTTGGGGGCGTCAGGTAATTGCGGGCATAGGGTGGGCTTTGGTAAAAGAATGCGCCGATGCGGAAAACGTCGCCTTGCCCGATTTTTCAGAGGCGCCCAAGGCGCATTGGAAGCATCAGGTGTGGGTAAATCCCTATTTATATTCATGTTTGGCGGAAGAAAAGGCGCTTAAAAGCGGCGTTAAAATTTTATATTACGCGTGTCCGCAAAGCGTCGAAAAGCGCGACGGCCTTTGGCTCGTAAAGGTTGCCGGCAAGAATGAGGCTTTTGAATTTCACGCTCCGCAGCTTATAGACGCCACGGGCAACGCCGCGCTTTGCGCGCTTGCCGGTTTTGAACGGCAAAGCGATGCCGAAGCGCAGCCCGGCACCCAAATTTACAGGCTTGCGGGTTACGATGTCAAAGAACTCGACGCTTCCGCCTTAAAAATCGCCGTAGACGCCGCCAAAAAAAGCGGCGAGCTTAAACCTCAAGACCTGCTTGGCAGCGCGCCCCACTTTCTTTTGCAGGGCGGCTTCAATCAACAGCATGTTTTGAACGCTTCAAACGCGACTTCAAGCTTGCAGACCCTCGCCAATGAAGAGGGCAGGGCGTCAATAATGCGCGTGTTGCGCTTTTTAAAGCGCCAAAAGGGGCTAGAAAACGCAAAGATTGAATACATGGCCTATGAAACGGGCATTCGCGAAACTTACAGAATAAAAGCCTTGCATGACGTAACTCTTGAAGAATACACGTCTGCCGCTGTATATCCCGACGGCGTATGCAACGCATTTTACCCCGTTGACTTGCATACCGCCCACGGCGTAAAGCCCGAAAAACTCAAAGAGGGCTTAGTGCCCGGCCTTCCGCTTTCTGCGATGCGCCCCAAGGGTTCGGACGATATTTTGGCCGCAGGCAGGTGCGTCGGCAGCGACAGGCTTGCAAACTCTGCCCTGCGCGTGCAGGCGGTATGCATGGCGATGGGGCAGGCTGCGGGTGCGGCGGCAGCGCTTTGCGCAAAAAGCGCATCTCCGCTTTCAAAGTGCGATATTGCAAATTTGCGTAAAACGCTTGAAGGCTTCGGCGCAATAGTCCCGCCTGCGGCTTAATTTGCAGGGCCAAAAAAAGTCCGAAACTTAAGTGCGGCGCGCGCGTTATATTTTGCGTATAACATAAAATGCCCACTCAAGCGCGTTGACAAAAATATGAAACCTTGTTTAGATTATCAAAAAGGGGAGGATTTTAAAGTGCAAGACAGCATAATACGCAGAATAAATTTGTCTCAAGACGTTTCCGAATTGCATGTGGCGCTCGTTTTCGACTCTCCGCAGTCGGCGCGCAAAAAGCTTGCCGCTGCGGCGGCTGCTTTGCATGAAGAGGGCGCGCAGGTTTTGTGTCTTGAGGTTTTCGGGTGTGCCTACATAGCAAAAAAGGGAGTAAAAGATTTTAAGGACGCCTTTCCGCCCTTCAGTTTTCCCGTCAACTGGATTTACCCTCTTGACGAGATAACGCAGCCTTGGCTTGCGGGTGCGCACATAACGGCGCTTACGGGTACGCGCGCGCAGATTTTTGAAAGCACCGACGGATTTTTAAGCGTAGGCTACGAGGCCGGCGGCACAAAATACGGCAGAACTTTCGGCGTGTGTCTCGACAACTTTAAAGATGACGCCTTTACGCACACCAAAGAAAACCTTCTGGCGCTTGAGCGCGCCCTTAACGCGGCGGGTTTTGAATATACGGACGTTGCGCGCACATGGTTTTACAATGAGGACATCTTGTCTTGGTATGACGCCTTTAACAAGGCGCGCACCGCTTTTTATGCGGCGCATAAAATTTTTGACGGTCTGCTTCCGGCAAGCACGGGCATAGGCGCGCCCAACCCCGCAGAGGCAAAAATCACCAGCGGCGCCATAGCGGTAAAGCCCGCCTCGCACACATTTGTCAAAGAGCTTGAAAGCCCGCTGCAATGCGGCGCGCCGCAATACGGCAGCTCCTTCTCGCGGGCGGTTGAAATTGATACGCCGTTTTCGCGCCGCATAATGGTTTCGGGGACGGCCAGCATAGAGCCGGGCGGCAAAACCGTATTTCAGGACGACATAGTCCGCCAGGTTGATTTGACAATGCGCGTTATCGAAGAAATATTAAAGTCTCGCGGGTTAAGTTTTAAAGACACCGTGCGCAGCGTCATATACTGCCTGCGGCCTGAGTATTATACGGCTTTTGAAGCTTGGAAAAACGCGCGCGGCCTTAAAGAATTTGCGCATTGCCCCTCTTTCAGCATAGTCTGCCGAGACGACCTGCTTTTTGAGGTGGAGCTTGACGCCGCAATAAACAAGTCTCTTTAAAATTTCGCACTCAAGGCGCGTATTTCGCCAAATTTTTCTTGAGAAGCCGCGCGGGGCGGCTAGGGTAAAGGGGCTTCATGAATATAGACTCTTCAGGCCTGCCGGAAATCCGCATACTTCCAGAAAACGTCGCAAACCAGATTGCGGCCGGAGAGGTTATAGAGCGCCCCGCCGCCGTCGTAAAAGAGCTTGTGGAAAACTCCATAGACGCGCGCGCTACCCGCATAGAGGTAGAATTTAAGCACGGAGGCAAGTCTTTCATAAAAGTTTGCGACAACGGCCACGGCATGACGCCCAATCAGGCGCTGCTTTGTTTGGAGCCGCACGCCACAAGCAAAATCCGCACGCATGAAGATTTAAACAGGGTCTCAAGCTTCGGTTTCAGGGGCGAGGCAATTCCGTCCATAGCTTCCGTAAGCGAATTTACGCTTAAGACACGCACCGCGGGGCAGGCGTCGGGTTCACTGGTGCAGCTTTCAAACGGCAGGGTTGTTAAAAATTGCGAATGCGGCATGGCCGTAGGCACCGAAATTGCGGTTGAAAACCTTTTTTCGACGGTGCCGGCGCGCCGTAAGTTTTTAAAGACGGAAAACATTGAAGCTTCCCATATAATAAGGCTTTGCAGGCTTTATGCGCTTGCGTTGCCCGCGCTTTCTATAAGCCTCATAGAAAATTCAAAGACGCTTTTTAAGTCGGAGAAAAATTCGGACGTCATAGGCAGGGTAGACAAAATTTTCGGCCGCGAAATTTCATCAAAGCTCATGCTGCTTAAGCCTCTGCGCGACGGCTCTTTGAGCGTTGCGGGCGCGGTGCTTAAGCCCGGCGAATTTTGCGCCGCCCCGCGCAACATTTGCGTTTTTATAAATTCGCGGCCCGTTGATTTGCGCGCGGTGCATTCCGCCCTTAAAGAAGCCTACGGCAACTCAATACCGCGCGGCAAATATGCGGCGGCCTTTCTATTTATAGAGATGGATCCTGCCGAGCTTGACGTAAACGTGCACCCCGCCAAGCGCGAAGTGCGTTTGAGAAACGAGTTTGCCGTGCGCAACTTTTTGCTGCGCGCAATCCTTGAAACCATAGGCGGGGCTTCGCAGAAAATTTCGTTGCCCGCAAAAGAAAACCAGTGGGCAGGGGCAGAGCTTAAGTATATACCGCCGGCCGTATTGATGCCGCCCTCCGCCGCAATTTTGCCTGAGGCCGCCAAGCCCGCACCGCCCAAGCTTGCAGAGCCTTACGCCGTTTTAAATGCGCCCGCCCCGCGCCCCGCGCCATCCGCAAACCCTGCGCCCGATTGGGAGTTTTTGGCCTTTTACAAAAAACGCTACATACTTTTTAAAACCTCGAAAAGCTTGGTGAGCCTTTCCGTGAACGCCGCTCTTAAACGCATAAATTACGAGAAAATGCTTTCCGCGCTTGAGGGCGAAAAATCCGCTCCGTCGCAGGCTCTTTTAATACCGCTTACCCTCCGCTTTGAACGCGCCGAGGCCGAGTTTTTTGAAAGTTGCCTTTCATCATTTAAAATCTGCGGCTTTGATCTTGAGCCTTTCGGCCGCAATTACTACAGGCTTTCCGCAATCCCTCTTTGGCTTTCCTACGAAGACGCGGAAAGTTTCGTCAAAGACCTTGTGGTAAGCGCTTCGGACGATGATTCTATCCTCGGCCGCCGCAAAATCGCCGCCGAAACTTTCGCCAAGCTCGCCTTTAAGCGCGCCCACGGCGCACGCATTCCCGAAACTTCGCAATCCGCCGAAGCTCTTTTAAAAGAGCTTTTCTCCTGCAAAATGCCAATGCTAAGCCCAATGGGCGAGGTCGTGTGTAAAGAGCTTTCCGCCGAATTTTAACTTCGCGCTTGCATCGCGGTGCCGCCGCGCGTATGCGCAAAAAAAACGCCGAAGGGTTTTCCGCGTTTTTTTGATGGGGCGGGGGCTTATTTATTCGCCCTTTAAAAGCTCTTTTAAATCAATCTTCTTTTCGTAAAGCGCCTTGCCTATTATTGCGCCGTCAAAATTTTTGTATTTTAAACCCAGTTCAGACAGCTTCTTAATGTCTTTCATGTTTGATACCCCGCCCGAGGCAATCAAATTTGCGCCGTAAGGCTCAAGCGTTTTAAGCATGGCTTCTTGCGCGGGTATATTTGCGCCGGTCAGCATGCCGTCGGTATCAATGTCCGTATAAATTATAGTCTTCACGCCGCGTTTGGCGACGTCTGCGGCCAAATCAAGCGCGGCAACTTTGCTTACTTCAACCCAGCCTTTTATTGCGACTTTACCGCTTTTTGCGTCTATGCCGACCGCGATTTTATCTCCGAAAAGCGATACCAGTTCAGACGCGAAAGAAGGTTCCGAACACGCCCTTGTGCCCACTATCGCCCTGCTTGCGCCCGCATCAAGCGCCTTTTTCACGCTCTCTTTTGTGCGCATACCGCCGCCTATCTGCACCTTTACGCCGAGAGCCGCTATTTTTGAAAGTATGCCCAGCGTGCAAAGTGTGCCCGCAAAAGCGCCGTCAAGGTCTACCAAGTGAAGCCACTTTGCGCCGTTATCCGCAAACATTTTGGCTGCGTCTAGCGGGTCTTCAAAATAAACCGTCTTATCTTTTGCAACACCCTGTTTGAGCCTTACGCATTTGCCGTCTTTGATGTCTATTGCCGGATAAATATTCATATAACCAATCTTGGAGCTTTATTAAAGGCTTACAACAAAAAACTTAATCAGGGCTTTGCGGGGCTTTGTTTTGCGGCAAAATCCGCGTTCTTTTTTGGCGCATTTGAGCCGCCGCCGAGCGTAAGTAAAAGCACCCCCGCAAGCGTCGCAAATATTACTATAAGTTCAATGACCTTTATTTTCATGTTTCTTTTAAATAATAAAAAACCCTTTGGGGTGCGCCGAAGCGCAAACCCGCAAAGGGTTGAAATAATACGCCTTAGTCTACAAATCTCTTAAAAAGCAAGGTGCCGTTATGGCCGCCGAAACCGAGGTTTGTGCTGAGCGCTATATCCACATTTGCCTTTCTTGCGACGTTGGGGACATAGTCTAAGTCGCAATCGGGGTCAGGGTGCTCATAGTTGATTGTGGGGGGCACTACGCCCGTCTCAATCGCCTTTATGCATACCGCGGCCTCTATGCCGCCGGCAGCGCCAAGCAAGTGGCCCGTCATACTTTTGGTGGAGCTTACCATGACTTTCTTTGCCGCAGGGCCAAACACCTTGTGTATGGCAAGCGTTTCAAACTTGTCGTTATAGGGCGTAGATGTGCCGTGGGCGTTGATGTAGTCAACCTGTTCGGGGTTTATTTTGCCCTCTGCCAAAACCTTGCGCAGGCAAGACGACAAGCCGCGGCCCTCGATGTCGGGGCTTGTTATATGGTATGCGTCGCAAGTTGCGCCGTAGCCGATAAGCTCGCAATATATCTTTGCGTCGCGCGCCTTTGCGTGTTCAAGCCTTTCAAGCATTATGACGCCCGCGCCTTCTCCCATTACAAAGCCGCAGCGGTCGGCGTCAAAGGGGCGCGATGCGCGTTCGGGCTGGTCGTTAAAGTTGGTGGCCATGGCCTTCATTGCGCAAAACCCCGCGAAAGAAAGCGGCGTTACCGCGGCTTCGGAACCGCCCGCAAGGATGACGTCTTCACGCCCCGCTTGCAGGTGCAAAAAGGCTTCGCCTATGGCGTGCGTGCCGGTGGCGCAAGCGCTGACAACGCTGAAATTGACGCCCTTTGCGCCAAGCTCAATCGCAACCACCCCCGAAGCCATGTTTGAAATAAGGTTCGGTATCATAAAGGGCGACACCCTGCGCGGGCCCCTTTCAATGAATGCGCGCGCCTGATTTTCAATTGTATCCATGCCGCCCACGCCCGAGCCTATCAAAATGCCGAAGCGCTCTTTGTTGATTTTATCGAGGTCTAGCCCCGCGTGTTCGACGGCGAGCTTTGCGGCCGCCATTGCAAAATGAGTGTATCTGTCGGAGCGCTTTGCCTCCTTTGGATCCATATATTTTTCAGCGACGAAGCTTTTGCATTCTGCCGCAACCTGGCAATTAAGCTCAGACGCGTCGAACAGGGATACTTTGCTTATGCCGCTTTTGCCGGCGCAAATGCTGTCCCAAAACACTTCTACGCCGTCGCCGAAAGCGGAGACTACGCCCATCCCCGTTATAACAATTCTTTCTTTGCTCATTTGAGAAATCCTATCTTAAATTACTTTTGACGCCCCTTCCAGGCCGTAAAAACAGGCGGATTCGGAATTTGCGGGGCGCGTTACGGATGTCCTTAAAAAAAATGACCCGATTTGGATTTGCACAATCTCAAACGGGTCATCGCAAATAACAAACGAAAAAGTTTACGCCTTGGTGCTGCGCGACTTTATGTAATCAATGACTTTTCCTACGCTTGTGAGCTTTTCAGCCTCTGATTCCGGAATTTCTCCGTCAATCTCGTCTTTAAACTCTTCTTCGAAAGCCATGATGAGCTCTACGGTGTCAAGCGAATCTGCGCCGAGGTCATCATTAAAGCTGGCCTCGGGGGTGATTTGCTCTTCATTTACATTGAGCTGGTTCACGATTATTTCTTTTACTCTTTTTTCTATATCTGACATAGTTTTGCTATGGTTGGTATTTCAACAATTTATTAATCCATTTAATAAATCTAGGCGGAATCAACAATATTTAACTCGGTTTGTAAAGTTTTTTTTCCGAAGGCCTAAACGGCTGAGATTTGTTTTACGGCTTTGCGGACTCATTAAAATTATAAATATCGTCTCTTAATATTTATAAGGCGCGGCGTGCGCATAAGCTTTTAATCGGCAAGTTTTAAGATTTTTGCGCCCGCATATGCGCGGGCGCGGGCGCAAACGCGGTTTTAAACGCTGAGTTATTCATCAAAAATTTGGATATTAGGTATTTTTGCGTTTAAGGGCATTTTGAGTCCAAATTTTGCAACAAAATTGTCGCACAGCGTTTTTTTTACCACAATTAAGTTGTTAAAACCCGTGATAAAAATTCGAAATTGACATTTGAAATTGACGGAATCATTATTAAATAACTGTAACATAGCAAATTAAGCTTTTATGTAAAAACTGGCATGCGGTTTGCTTTAGTAATAACATCCACCATATATACATACATGAAACTAATAATAGCATATATTAAACCCGAACAGTTGCCGTCCGTGAAGGAGGAACTTGCAAAGAACCAAGTTCACAGGATGTCAGTAACAAACGCACTTGGCTGCGGAAGGCAGAAAGGTTATAGCGAAAATTATCGCGGTAATGAAATCGAAATTAACCTTCTTAAAAAGGTTCGTTTGGAAATCGCCGTAAACGATGAGTTTCTGGACATAACCATTAAATCCATCCTCAAAGGTGCACAAACTGATCGCATAGGTGACGGTAAAATCTTCATCTTAGATCTTCTTGAATGTATTCGCATTCGCACCGAAGAAACCGGCAAGGATGCAATCGGCTAAACAATAGAAAGAGTTTTATATGTTGAAAAAAGGTATAATTTTATCGGTACTGGCTATTCTTGCCTCTGTTGCGTGTGCGCAAGAGGTAACCGTAGCAGTAGCAGAAGTGGCAGCTCCCGCCCCCGCGGCCCCCGCGGTCAGCGTCGAGATGTTCACAATTAACAATATTTGGGTACTTATCGCAGCCTTCTTGGTTTTCATAATGCACCCCGGTTTCGCGCTTCTCGAAGCGGGTTTAACCAGGGCCAAGAATTGCGTTAACATCCTTTCTAAAAACTTGCTCACCGTTGCAATCGGCATGATAGCCTACCTTATCATAGGTTTCGGCCTCATGTATCCCGGCACCGCCGACGGCGGCAACTGGATAATCCCCGGTTTCCTCGGTTTTGCGGGCTTCGGGCTTCCCCCGCTTGGTTCCGCAGATGCAATGGGCATCCTCTATAACGGCGGCAAATTCACCTACTACACTGACTTCCTCTTCCAGGCAATGTTCGCCGCAACTTGCGCCACTATCGTTTCGGGCGCTATGGCGGGCCGCACAAAGCTTCTCTCTTACCTCCTCTTTACGGTTTTCTACCCCGCTTTGGTGTACACCGTAATAGGTTCATGGGTATGGGGCGGCGGCTGGTTGCTCGGTCTTGGCTTCCATGACTTGGCGGGTTCGTCGATGGTTCACTCCGTAGGCGGCTGGGCTGCTTTGGTAGGCGCAATAATGGTAGGTCCGCGCATAGGCAAGTTTGTAGGCGGCAAGGCCAAAGCCATCCCCGCGCACAATATGCCCATAGCGACCCTCGGCGTATTCCTTCTCTGGTTCGGCTGGTTCGGGTTTAACGGCGGCTCTGTTTTGAGTGCAGACCCCATACCGGTAGCCTTTGTTTGCACGACCACCGCTTTGGCGGGTGCCGCAGGCGTAATAGCTTCCATGATAACTTCTTGGATAGTCCAGAAAAAGCCTGACCTCTCCATGATGTTAAACGGCGCCCTCGCGGGTCTCGTAGCTATCACGGCAGGTGCGGATGTCGTAACAATCAACGGTTCTGTCGCAATAGGCGTAATAGCAGGTGTAGTGGTTGTCTTCGCGGTCTACTTCTTTGACAAAATCAAGATTGACGACCCTGTGGGCGCTCTCTCCGTCCACCTTGTGTGCGGCGTACTCGGCACCTTCCTTACGGGCGTATTCGGCACAGCCGAAAACCTCACGGTCGGAACACAGCTCATCGGCATAGCCGCAATAGGCGCCGCAAGCTTAATAGGCGCTTTCATTATCTTCCTCGTAATTAAGCTTACCGTAGGTTTAAGGGTTACCGATCACGAGCAGCACATCGGTCTCGACATCGGCGAACACGGTTCGGAAGCTTACAACGGCTTCCAAATTTTCTCGACACAGTAGAAAAAATCTGCATAACGTCATATTTAGAAGCGGGCTCTATGGGTCTAAAAGCTCACAGAGCCCGCTTTCAAAAAACAAACATACAAACTAACAACATACTAATAAACTGAAATGAATAAGAAGATTATAGCTATATTGGCTTCATCAGTTATGGCTTCCGTGTTCGCCTCTGCGGCTGAACCGGCTGCTGCTACCGCCAACACGGCGGCCCCCACGGCTCCGGTTGCTCCTGCGGTTGCAGACGCTTCAATACTCGACGGTTTCAGCGCAAGCACGACCTTCGCTTATGAATCAGCGTACGTGTTCCGCGGCGAAAAAATCGCTAACGGCACTTTCATGCCCGCAGCTGACTTCGGCTACGACATCGGCAAGGGTTTTGCGACTTATGCCGGCATCTGGAATGCCTCCCCGCTCAATGCTCCCGCATCAGGCGCTGAAGAAATCGACCTCTACGGCGGCGTAACCTACTCTTGGGAAGCGTTGACCTTCGACCTCGGTTATACCTACTACTGGTATACCCAGACTGAAGCCGCTTATGACCGTTCAAACGAAATCAAATTCGGCGTAGGTCTCGACACCACGGAATGGCTCGGCGTATTCAACGTATCACCCAGCGTAGCTTACTACTATGACTGGAACCTCGAAGCCAACACCATTGAAGTTGCCCTCGACTACTCGGCTCCTGTTTCGCAGTGGATACTCGGTAAAGACGGCGTAAGCCTCGATACCTCGGTATACTACGGCTACACCGACAAGAACCGCGCTTTGGGCGACAACGGCGCTCCCAAAACCTACATCGGCTACGGCTATGTTGGTTTCAGCTCTGACGTTGTTTATGCTATCAACGAATATGCGACCATATCGGCCGGTATCCGTTATGCTTACAATAACGACATCACTGTTACCACGAGCAAGATCCTCTGGTTCGGTACCGCTTTGAACATTGGCTTCTAATCTAGCCGATATTTTAGTTTACTAAACTTTGACGGGCGCTCTTTTGAGCGCCCGTCTCCGTTTTATAACCCCGCATTTATAAAATATGCGGGGTTTTTTGCGCCTCAATGGGGCGGATGATAAATAGACTTATGGTGAAGTCCTGTATTCCGGCATAAAAAAACCCGCGAAATGCGGGTTTTTTTGAGGGGACAACTCTTTAAATATGCTTACACCGCCGTGTCGTCCGGAATTATGGCGTTTTTATTAACTATGATAATGCCGTCACGCACATGTACGCCCGGGCCTTCCCAACCTTCGGGTTTGCCGAACGGGGAGATTTTAACGTTGTTTCCTATGCGGGCGTTTTTATCGATAATGGCGTTGTCGATTTGGCAATTAAAGCCGAGGCCGATTTTTGGATGCCCGTCCTTTTTGCAGTCGCACTTTTCTTTTTCGGTCTCAAAATAGTCTGCGCCCATCATCACGGTATTTGTAAGCTTTGTGCCCGCGCGTATTACAGAGCGCAAGCCGATTACGCATCTGTGCATTTCGGCGTTTACGATTATGCAACCGTCTGCGATGTTGCAGCGGTCAACCTTTGAATTGTGGATTTTTGCGCCCGGCAAAAAGCGCGAGTGCGTGTAAACGGTCTTATGCTGGTCGTAAAAATTAAAGGGCGGAATGTCATCGGTAAGGGCGAGGTTTGCTTCAAAGAAAGACCCCACCGTGCCTATGTCTTCCCAATAGCCGTCAAAGATATGCGCGCACAACTTTTTAGATTCCAACATATTGGGTATAATTTCTTTGCCAAAATCCATCTCTGTGCCGCGCATGGCTTCTTCCATTACTTTTGCCGAAAAAACATAAATGCCCATAGAGGCCAGGCAGTAGCTTTGAGTTTTGTCTTTAAGCCCCGCTTTCAATTTTTCGCCGATTACAAGAGAATCTATAAGAGCGGGATCTTTTGGTTTTTCGACAAATTCCGTAATCTGCAAAGTTTCATCTACGCGCATTATGCCAAGCTCGCTTACAACTTCGCGTGGCATGGGTTTTGCGGCTATCGTTACATCTGCGCCGCTTTTTTTATGGGCTTCGATAAGCTCCCTAAAATCCATCTGGTAAAGCTGGTCGCCCGAGAGTATCAAAAAGAGGGCGTCTTCGCCGTGGCGTTCAAAGTGGTTCATGTTTTTGCGGACGGCGTCTGCCGTGCCCTGATACCAGTTGCCGCCGGCGTCTGTCTGCTCTGCCGCAAGAATATCCACAAAGCCTCCCCCGAAAGAGTCAAACTTATAGCTTTGCTGTATGTGCTTGTGCAAACTTGCGGTGTTAAACTGCGTAAGCAGATATATGCGGTTAAGCTCCGAATTAAGGCAGTTGCTTATCGGGATGTCTACAAGCCTGTATTTGCCGGCAAGCGGCACGGCAGGTTTGCAACGATATTTGGTGAGGGGATAAAGGCGGGTTCCGCGACCGCCGCCCATGATGATACTGATGACTTTCTGCATGACTATTATGTTTAACTTTTAAATATCTTAAAATCTTCCGCCCTAAAAATCAATCAAACAAATGCGCGCGCAAGCATTTTTTAAGCATTGGACGTAAAAACCCAAAAAATAGTTTGCAAAAAATCGGGGCTTGAAGAAATTTATTGAGATGAATCAGTTGGAAATTTTTGCGCAAAATGCCGAAAAATTTATCGGCGCCGAAGACCTTAAAAATAAGCTTGAAGCGGGCAAGACCCTCAGGGTTAAGCTCGGCGTAGATCCCACGCGTCCCGACTTGACCTTCGGCCACATGGTCGTTTTCAACAAGCTCAAGCAGTTTCAGGACTTGGGGCACCAGGCGGTGCTTATCATAGGCGACTACACCGCCTGCATCGGCGATCCCAGCGGCCGCAGCGCCCTGCGCCCCGTGCTCACACCCGCCGAAGTTGACGCAAACAGCAAGACTTACCTTGATCAGGCTTTCAAGATTCTGGACGAATCAAAGACGGAAGTGCACTATAACAGCGAATGGTTTGGAGGCATGGCCTTTGGCGACCTTTTAAACCTCGCGCGCAAAATGACTGTGGCGCGCATGCTTGAGAGGGACGACTTTGCAAAACGCTATGCCTCAAACACTCCCATTTCAATTGTCGAATTCTTATATCCGCTCGTGCAGGGTTATGATTCCATCATGATAGAGTCCGACGTTGAGCTTGGCGGCACCGACCAACTTTTCAACAATCTGGTAGGCCGCAATCTGCAAGAGCAGGACGGCAAGACGGGGCAGGCCGTCATAACAATGCCCCTGTTGGTCGGGCTTGACGGCGTAAAAAAGATGTCGAAAAGCTACGACAACTACATAGCCTTTAACGACGCCCCGCGCGAGATGTTCGGCAAAATAATGTCGGTAAGCGACGATACCATGTGGAAATACTACCAATACCTCATGCTCTATGCGTCCCACACTATAGAGCGCCTTAAGCAGGACCATCCTATGGCGGCAAAAAAGAATTTGGCGCGCCTGCTTCTTACAAAATTTTTCGGCAAAGACGCCGCCGATGCCGAGGCGGAAAATTTCGAGAAAGTATTCTCAAAAAACGAAATTCCGGAAGATATGCCGGAATTTAAGTGGGAAGAGCTTACCGCTTTGCCCGAAGACACCGTGCTCAACCTCATGGCCGCTTCAAAACTTTTCCCGAGCAAGGGCGAAGTCAAACGCCTCATAGAGCAGGGCGGCGTCAAGATGGATGCCGAAAAAGTTTCTGACCCCATGCTTAAAATTTCAAAACCCGCGCAAGACATTGTTTTGCAGGCGGGCAAACGCAAGTTTATAAGGGTTAAGGGCGCTTAAGCCCCCCCTCTTTAAACGCGCCCCCGAATTATGCCCGACGACGATTTTTTGCATGACGAGCGCACATACGCGCTTAAGAATGCGAGGCTTGCGGGGCTCATAATACGCTACTGCGTGCCGACCATTTTGGCCACGCTCATAAACGTAGCCTATAACATTGTAGACAGAATTTTTGTCGGGCGCTACTGCGGGGAGGACGCGCTTGCCGCGCTCACGGTCTGCCTTTCGCCGACACTCGTATTTTTGGCGTTTTCAATGCTTATAGGGCAGGGCTCCGCCTCTTTAATCTCCATAAAACTCGGCGAAAAAAAACGGCGCGACGCCGAAAAGATTTTGGGGCAGGCAATAGTTTTATTCTTTTGCTTTTCCGCAGTAATAGCGTGCGTGGGCGCTTTTTGGGTTGATGGGCTTTTAACGCTTTTCGGCGCTACCGACAGAATACTTCCCATAGCCGCAGAATATTACACAATATTACTTTTTGGTTATATATTCGAAAAGATTTCTTTCGGCCTAAACAACATCATACGCGCCGAGGGCAGCCCGTCTTACGCGCTTCAGACTATGGTCATTGGCGGTCTTGTTAACATAGCGCTGGACTATCTTTTCATAGTGCGCTTTGGCTGGGGCGTAAAGGGCGCGGCCTATGCAACCGTAATAGGGCAAGCCTGCGCCTCTCTTTGGGTGTTTCGCTTTTATTTTTGCAAACTCGGCATACTGCGCGTGCACCTTAATTTTCTGAGAGTACATTTTGACCTCCTAAAAAAGGTGCTGGCCATGGGGTCTCCGGCCTTTATGGTGCAGGGGCTTTCAAGCCTTTCTACGGCGGTTTTCATTTATCAGGCGACAGTATACGGCGCCGAGGGCGCGGTTGCGGTAGTCGGCGTAATAATGACCGCAACGGTGTTTTTGTTTTTACCCGTAATAGGCATGAGCATGGGCATACAGCCCATAATAGGCTATAACTGGGGGGCGCGCAATTACCCGCGCGCCTTGAAAACTTGGATGTTTTCAGTCGGGCTTGCAACGGCGGCCTGCTTTGCGGGTTTTGTATTTATTGAGGCCTTTCCCGAGCTTCTCTTCGGGATATTTTTGCCCGATGGCAGCGGTCTGCTCGACATGGGGCAAAAGGCGCTGCGCATAGTTGTTTTTTGCGCGCCCCTTGTGGGGGCAAACATCATAACGGCGGGGTATTTTCAGGCAACGGGGCGCCCCAAGTTTGCGATATTTTTAACTACGCTGCGGCAGGCGTTTTTCCTCGGTCCGCTTTTGATATTTTTGCCTCAATTTTTCGGCATTGCGGGCATATGGATGAGCTTTCCGCTTTCCGACGCGGCAAGCTTTATATACACGGCCGGCATATCTTTAAAGGAATACCTGCGCGTTAAGCGGGGGCAAAAGGCCGATTTTATCGACTGAGCGTTTCCTTTGTTTTTTTAGATATTTTTTGGTTTGTTTTTGGGTTGCTTTGCCCATTCTGCGGCGCGGAGATTTTAAAAGCGCGGTTTTAAAGGCTTTTGCGGCTTAAAAAATCGTTGCGTTTTATCTGAAAATATATTTTGTATCCTCTTTTTAAATCATCATGAAAATCCTGGTAGCAGACCCCATATCGCCCAAGGGCGTTGAATTACTCAAACAGCAGGCAGGCTTTGAAGTTATCGAAGCCTACGGCTCCTCGAAAGAGAAGGTCAAAGAGCTGATTAAGGACGCTTCAGCAGTCATAGTCCGTTCGGAAACCACCATAGATGCGGAAGTAATTTCAGCCTCAACCAAACTTAAGGCCGTGGGTCGCGCGGGTGTGGGCGTTGATAATATCGATATCCCCGCCGCTACTGAAAAGGGCATTATAGTCATGAATACCCCCACCGGCAACACCATTGCCACGGCGGAGCTTACTTTCACGCATATGCTTTGCGGCGCGCGCCCCATACCGCAGGCAAACGCCTCGATGAAGGCCGGCAAATGGAACAGAAAAGCCTTTAAGGGCGGCGAACTCAGCGGCAAGACCCTCGCCATACTAGGCATGGGCAGGATAGGTTCGGAAATCGCAAAGAGGGCCATGGCTTTCAATATGAAGGTTTTGGCTTATGACCCCTTTCTTACGGAATCGCGCGCAAAGAGTCTCGGCGTAAAAATGGTTACGCTTGACGAAGCTTTTGTGCAGGCCGATTACATCACGGTGCACATGCCCCTTACGCCCGCCACCAAATACATGATAGACGCCAAGGCGTTTGAAAAAATGAAAAAGGGCGTGCGCGTCTTTAATTGCGCGCGCGGCGGCATCATTGACGAGAAGGCGCTTGTCGAAGCCCTTAAAAGCGGCAAAGTGGCCGCAGCCGGCCTCGACGTCTATGAAGACGAACCCCCGCCCGCCGACAGCCCGCTTTTGACTATCCCCAACCTCGTGCTTACCCCGCATCTCGGCGCGTCTACGGACGAAGCGCAGGAAAGCTGCGGCATAGAAGTTGCGGAAATCATAGCCGCCGCGCTCACGCAGGGCGTCATACAAAACGCCGTCAACGCACCCAGCGTAGACGCCGAATCCATGAAGCAAATTGCGCCCTACATACAGCTTTGCGAAAAGCTCGGCACTTTTGTGCAGCAGATATCGCCCAGCCGCGTTGAAAAGCTCACGATAAAATATTTCGGCAAAATCGCCAATACGGACAACAAGCTGCTGACACTCGCCATCCAAAAGGGTTATTTGAACAAGATTTCCCCCACAGCCAACGACGTAAATTCGCCGCTTAAGATGAAGCATCTGGGCATAGAGGTAGAAAGCGTAAACAGCAATGCGGAAGCCGATTATTCGGAGCTTGTAGAAGTTACCGCAGTTTGCGAAAAGGGCATTGTAAATACGGCTTCGGGCACCTTGCTGGGCAAGTCTGCCATGCCTAGGATAGTGCGCGTAAATTCGCACGAGGTGGAAATAAACGCGCTCAACAAGTGCGTTGTGCTGCTTTTAAACAAAGATAAGCCCGGCATGGTGGGCATAATGGGCACTGTCATGGGCAAGCACGGCTGCAACATCGCAAATATGACGTTGAGCAGGCTTGAAGGCAAAGACTACGCCCTCAGCGCCTATGAGCTTGACAACATACCTCCCGCAGAAACTATTGCGGAGCTTGAAAAACTTGAAGCGGTGGAGGCCGTGCGCGTGGTAGACTTTTCATAGTCTGCCGCATACCTTGACATGGTGATATTCAGCGCCACAGTCGTAGCCTTGGTCGGGTATGCGCTCGGCGCTATCCCGTTTGCCGTGATAATTGCGCGCTTTTGCGGGGTAAACATCCTCAAAGCGGGCAGCGGCAATCCGGGGGCCACCAACGTTAAGCGCACCTGCGGCAAGTTCGCGGGCAACCTCTGCTTTGTGCTTGACGCCGCAAAGGGTTTCTTTGCGGCGGCATGGCCGAAGTTTTCCGGATATTTAGGCATATCTTTTACGGGTTCAAATTTGGACTGGCTGTGCCTGACGGGGCTTGTGGCGGCAATAATAGGCCACAGTTTCAGCGTTTTTTTAAAATTCAAGGGCGGCAAGGGCGTGTCGGTGGCGGTGGGCGGTTTGCTTGCGGTCATGATATACCCCGTGCTTATAGGTTTGCTTATTTGGCTTGCGGTGTTCTATTCGACGCGCTACGTGTCGCTCGCATCCATAATAATGGCCTTAAGTCTGCCCGTATCTGCGGCGATAATTGACGGAACAAATTCGATATACGTGTATTTTGGCGGGGCGCTTGCAATACTCATAGTATTCAGGCACCGCTCAAACATAGTGCGCCTTATAAAGGGTACCGAAAACAGGTTCTGATTGCGCGCACGCTCGTCGGCGCATAACTCATACGCAAAAAAACATGAAGTCAAAATTTAAAATAGGCTTTCTCGGGATGGGCACCGTAGGGCAGGGTGTCTGGCGGCATCTTGAAGAGGGCAAGGATGCAATGCAACGGCGCTTCGGGGCAGAGTTTGAGCTTGCCAAAGCCTGCGTGCGCGACATTGCGCGCAAACGCTCTGTTTACATACCCGCAGAAAAGCTTACCACAAACCCGCTAGACATCCTTGACGATCCTGAAATAGACATAGTTTGCGAGCTTATGGGCGGCACCGATGCAGCTTTTGAGCACACTATGCGCGCCATAAAAAACGGCAAGAGCGTTGTCAGCGCAAACAAGGCCGTAATCTGCATGAAGGGCGCCGAAATTTTTGAAGCGGCCTCCGCCGCCAAAGTCGGCTACTTTTACGAGGCCAGCGTTGCGGGCGGCATACCCGTAATAAAAATCATCAAAGAGGGCCTGGTTGCCAACCGCTTCACCTCAATATACGGGATTTTAAACGGTACTTGCAATTACATCCTTACGCGGATGGAAAAAGAGGAGGCTTCTTTTGAATCCATACTCAAAGACGCGCGCAAGCTCGGCTACGTCGAAGAGGATGAATCTCTTGACATAGACGGTTGGGACGCCGCCCACAAGGCCGTAGTGCTTGCGCATCTTGCGCACGGCAAATGGGTGTCGCTTGACGATATGATAGTCACGGGCATACGCGACATACGCCTTGAAGACATGCTATGGGCCAGGGAGTTTGACTACCGCATAAAGCTCATCGCATCCGTCAAGTGCAGGTTTGATACAAAAAAACTTTCGGTGAGCGTGTATCCCGCGCTCGTCCCCCTTTCAGACGTGGTTGCAAACGTCAACGGCGTCTATAACGCGGTATCCATACAAGGCGACGTTGTAGGGCGCACCGTCCACATAGGGCGCGGCGCGGGGCAAGACGCAACCGCAAGCGCCGTAATCAGCGATATCGCAGACTCAATCAAATACCTGCGCGGCGCGCCCAGCGACGCGCCCAAGTATGACTCTTACAGCTTGGATATCGCAAGGCTTGAAGAGATGCGCAATTCTTTCTATCTGCGCTTGTGCGTCAAAGACGAAGCCGGCGTGCTTGCGCAAATCACCGCGATATTCGCGCATGTGGGCGTTTCGATAGAGCTTTTAAAGCAGGTTAAACACCCCAAAGAGGGCAAGGCGTGGCTTGTGCTTACAACCCACGAGACCGATGAGGGCGCGGTTGAAACGCTCCGCAAACAGCTTGAAGACTCAAAAGCGGTGCTTGGTTCGCCCTTTGTGTTGCGCATTTTAAGAAATAAGGAATAATAGATGGCACTCATAGTTCAAAAATACGGCGGCACCTCCGTCGGCGACGTAGACAGAATAAGGAATGTCGCGACGCGCATTAAGCAGATGGTTGACGGCGGCAATCAAATCGTCGTCATCGTGTCGGCGCGCAGCGGCGTTACTAACGACCTTATCGCAAGGGCCAAAGCCCTAAACCCCACGCCGGATGAACGCGAAATGGATATGCTGCTTGCCGTGGGCGAGCAAGAAACAATTGCGCTTACGGCAATGGCGCTGCACAGCCTCGGTCAAAAGGCTGTATCGCGCACGGGCGCGCAGGCGGGGCTTTTTACCGACAGCATACACACAAAGGCGCGCATCGTGAAAATCACGGGCGGCGATATCGCCCAAAAACTCCAAGAAGGCAATGTCGTCATAGTCGCCGGCTTTCAGGGGCTGGGCAGCGACGGAGAGGTTACCACTCTCGGCCGCGGCGGCAGCGACCTTTCGGCAATCGCTATAGCGGCTGCCCTAAAGGCGGACCTCTGCCAGATTTACACCGACGTTGACGGCGTCTACACCGCAGACCCGCGCATCGTAAAAAGCGCGCGCAAAATCCCCGTAATGGAATACGACGAACTGCTTGAAATGGCCGCCAGCGGCTCAAAAGTAATGCAGGCGCGCTCAGTTGAATTTGCGCGCAAGCACAACGTCGTGTTTGAAGTAAGATCAAGTTTTAACAACGAACCCGGAACAATTGTGAAAGAAAAAGAAGCATCTTTGGAAGACCTCGTCGTAAGCGGCGTTGCCGTCGATAAAAACCAAACCAAGGTAACCCTTAGCGAACTTCCCGACCAGCCGGGCGCTGCCGCGGAAGTTTTTGACCATCTCGGCAGGGCGGGCGTGCTCGTAGACATGATAGTGCAAAACATAGGTCGCGGCGGCAAGGCAAACCTTACCTTTACCGTGCCCAAAGACGACGCCCACAAGGCCGAAAAAATCCTTGAAGGCGTATGCAAAAAGCTCGGCGCCAAACTCTCCCTCACGGGCGACGTCGCCAAAGTTTCCGTAGTCGGCATAGGCATGCGCTCTCACAGCGGCGTTGCCGGCACCTTCTTTAAAGCTCTCGCTTCCGCCGGCATCAACATCCAACTCATTACTACCAGCGAAATCAAAATCTGCGTCGCCATAGACCTTGCGCGCGCCGACGAAGCTGCGAATTTGCTGCATGAGGCCTTTGGGCTCGGCAAATAATTTTGGCGCAGGGGTGTGTTGCCGCGAATGTCTCGCGACTGGTCATGTGCTTAAGCACACTCCCACCCGCTCGCATTCTTGCGTCTGCCCCTGCATCCAAAATCATTGTGCCAAATGGGGGACACATTGCGCCTATTTTGAGCAGAAGTTGTATCGCTTGCATTTTTGGGTAAACGAATGTTTCGAGACGGGACAAGTACTTAAGTCCTCTTTTGCCCGCTCGCATTTTTTGGCATTATTAAAAATGCTTGGCGCAAGGTTTGGGGTATTTAAAGAATTGGGGCAACCCCAATTCTTTTTTTGTCTCTCTTGACTTTGCGATTATGCCAAATACCCCATGCAAACGAGAGTTAAAACTTGCCCTTGTCCGTTTTATTTTTTTACTTATAGTAAAAATAGGCTAGTTGCGTTTTTTTTAAGACCGCGTACGTAGACGTTTTTAAAGTCAAAAATTTATCGGAACAATAAGAACATGAAATATGTGAGCACAAGGGGGCAGTCAAAGCCCTTAAGTTTCTCGGAAGCCTTGTCTGAAGGCCTTGCGCCCGACGGCGGGCTCTTCGTGCCCCAAACCATGCCCGACATCTCAAAGCTTCTGCCTTCTTGGGAGGGCTTAAGCTATCCCGAACTTTGCTTTGAGTTTTTGAAAATTTTTGCGACGGACATCCCCGCCGCAGACTTAAAAAAAATAGTCGATTCTTCTTACAACCGCTTTGACGACCCCGCCATTGCGCCTCTTGCCGAACTGCGTAAAGACCTCTATTTGCTTGAGCTTTACCACGGTCCCACGCTCGCATTTAAAGACTTTGCCCTGCAACTGCTCGGCAACCTTTATGAATATCTGCTTAAGAAAAGCGGACACAAAATAAACGTGCTCGGCGCCACCAGCGGCGATACGGGCAGTGCCGCCATAAGCGGGCTTATAGGCAAAGAAAACGTAAATATCTTTATACTTTATCCCTTTGGACGCGTGTCGCCCCTGCAAGAGCGCCAGATGACTTGCACCGGCGCTTCAAACGTATTTCCAATCGCCATAGACGGCACTTTTGACGACGCCCAGCACATCGTAAAAGAAATCTTTGCAGACACCGCCTTTAAGGCTGAGTGGAATTTGTCCGCCGTAAATTCCATAAACTTGGCGCGCATACTCGCACAGTGCGTTTATTACATATACGCCTACCTTAAGCTGCCGCATTCAAAGCGCGGCAATCTGCAGTTCATAGTGCCCACCGGCAATTTCGGCAACGTGCTTGCGGGCTGGATGGTTTCGCAAATGGGCGTCGGCGGCTTGCATTTCAAAGTGGCCACAAACCAAAACGACATACTTTACAGGCTCTTTGAAACCGGCATTTATGAGCTTGGCAAAGTTGAGCCAAGCTACGCGCCCTCCATGGATATCCAAGTGGCTTCAAACTTTGAGCGCTTCATATACTTCATGCAAAACTGCGACCCCGAAACGGTGCGCAAAATAATGGCGGCCTTTAAATCTACGGGCAGATGGGTGTTTGATAATTTTGACGCGGGCGCATTTTCGGCATCGCGCGCGGATGATTCTGAAATTCCGGCTATCATTAAAGACGTCTATGAAAACTGCGGCGCCGTCATAGACCCGCACACGGCTTGCGGTTTTAAGGATTTGGGCTTTGAGGGCGCAAAAATCGTACTTTCCACGGCGCACCCGGCCAAGTTTCCGGAGCTTATCCATAAAACGCTTGGCCTTGACGCAAAATCGCCGATTTTAGAAGAGCTTAAGTCAAAGCCCGTTGAGCGCGTGCGCTTGGGCGCTGATTTACATTCGCTAAGGGACTACATAACAAAACACGGAATAAAAGATGCAAAATAAAAAGGTATTCATATACGATACGACCCTGAGAGACGGAACTCAGGGCGAGGGCGTCTCTTTGTCCGTGGCTTCAAAGTTGAGGCTCGCGGAAAAGATGGACAATTTCGGCGTAGACTTCATCGAAGGCGGCTGGCCGGGCTCTAACCCGCGCGACATGGCTTTTTTTGACGAGGTAAAAAAACTGCATTTTAAGCACGCGAAGATTTCAGCCTTCGGCTCTACGCGCCGCGCCGGCGTAAAGGCTGCCGAAGACGCCCAGCTTAAGCTCTTGCTTGATGCGGGCACGCCCTATGTAACCATATTCGGCAAGACATGGCTTTTGCACGTTGAGCAGGTAATAAAAACCACCGCAGATGAAAACCTGCGCATGATAGAAGACAGCGTCGCCTTTTTAAAGGAGAGCGGTCGCAAGGTAATTTACGATGCCGAGCACTTTTTTGACGGCTATAAGGACGACCCGTCCTACGCTCTTTGCACTTTGCAGGCGGCGGTTGCGTGCGGTGCGGAATTTTTGACCCTTTGCGACACCAACGGCGGCACCATGATAGACGAGGCCCGCGACATCGTAGAGAAAGTCGTAAACGAAATGGAAGGCGTGCCGATCGGTATGCACTGCCATAACGACGCGGGGCTTGGGGTTGCCATATCTTTAACCGGCGTGTCCGCTGGCGCAACAATGGTGCAGGGCACTCTCAACGGCTACGGCGAAAGAAACGGCAACGCCAATCTTTGCACGATAATCGCGAATCTTTCCATCAAGATGGGCTATGACTTGAATTGCGCGCCCAATCTTAAAAAATTGCGCGACCTATCGCTTTTTGCCGACGAGATGGCTAACCTGCGCGCCGACGCGCGCCAACCATACGTGGGCGCATCAAGCTTTGCGCACAAGGGCGGCGTGCATGCCGACGCCGCAAACAAGGTTGCGCGCAGTTACGAGCATATAGACCCCTGCCTCGTGGGCAATAAGACCCGCGTGCTTGTAAGCGATATGTCGGGGCGCACCCTAGTCATGATGAAAGCCCGCGAGATGGGCATAGATTTAGATCCCAAAGACGCCGGCTTAAAGGGTTTTTTGGACGACTTAAAACAGCTTGAATTTAACGGCTATGAATATGAGGCCGCCGACGCATCTTTCGCGCTCTTGCTCGCCAAGTTTTTGCGCCAGCATAAGGAAACCTTCAAGGTGCGCGGCTATCGCGTAATCGTGGAGCGCGACGAGGTCTTGCGCAAAACCCGCTCTGAAGCCACCGTAAAGCTTGAGATAGACGGCTCTATAGAGCATACCGTCGCAGAGACCCACGGCCCCGTGGCCGCGCTTGACCTTGCGCTGCGCAAGGCTCTCGCAAAGCGCTATCCGCAGATAAAGGATGTGGAGCTTTCAGACTTTAAAGTGCGCATTTTGGACAGCGATTCGGGCACGGGTGCCACAACCCGCGTGCAGATAGAGACTAAGGACGGCGACAAAATCTGGGGCACCGTAGGCGTCTCCGACAATATAATAGAGGCTTCTTGGGAGGCTTTGAAAGATTCCGTAGAATACAAGCTGCTTAAAGATAGGAGTTGATTTTTCAGTCGGAATGTCGGAAGATATTTTTGTGAAGCGGGCGTTTTAAAGGCGCTTTGCTTCATATAACAAAAACAATTTCCGATGGCCGAAAGCAAAAAACTCATTGACTTTAAGTCAGCCATAAAAAATCCGTTTTGGCGCGCTTTTTACAGTGCCGTATCGTCGCCTCTTGAATCTTTTTTGGGCATTAAAGACGTCAATAAAATTTACGACGACTTGCGCTTGCATCCCGAGCGCGGCAACTTTTTTGACCGCGCGCTTTGCAGCGTGCCCGCAAGTTATGAAGTTGAAGAGGAAGATTTAAATAAAATCCCCAAGTCGGGTGCTCTGATTGTGGTGGCAAACCATCCGCTCGGCGGGCTTGACGGCATATCGCTGGGGGCTATGCTTCTTGAAGTCCGCAAAGACACAAAGCTTTTGGGCAACTATCTGCTCGGCCGCATGGAAGAAATCGCGCCTTGGCTTTTGCCCGTAAACCCCTTTGGCGGCAAAGAGGCCACGACGCAAAATTTGTCTTCCATGAAAGAGTGCATACGCCACTTAAAAAACGGCGGCTGCATTGCGACATTTCCGTCTGGCACGGTTTCATATTTTAAAATAGGCCACAGCCACATTACGGATCCGGAGTGGAATGTGAATGTAGCCCAGCTTGCGCGCCGCACAAACGCGACAATCTTGCCCGTGTTTTTTGAGGGGCGCAACTCTCTGCTTTTTTATTCTCTCGGCCTCATACATCCGCGTTTGCGCACGGCGCTTTTGGCGCGAGAGCTTGTGAGAACAGCCAAAAAAAACACGATTCGCATGCGCATAGGCAAGCCCATATCGCCCAAAAAAATAGCGGAGTTTGAAACCGATACGGAGCTTACGGCGTGGCTGCGCCTAAATACCTATATGCTGGGCAAGCGCGGCAATACCGAGAAACCCGAATCCGGCGGCATATATTCTCACATAAAAAACATAAAGCGCACGATTTTGCCCGCCAAAAAGAAGGTCATGCAAGATTTGATTCTGCCGCGAGACCCCGATGAAATCCAGCGCGAGATAGATTCTTTGCCCGAGTCTGCCTGCTTGATAAACGGCGACAAGGTGCGGGTATATTACGCCTACGCCTATCAGATACGCAGCACCATGCTTGAGATAGGCCGCTTGAGGGAGCGCACTTTCAGGGAGGTTGGCGAGGGTACGGGGCGCAGCGTGGATATTGACGAGTTTGACCAGTATTACCTGCAAATTTTCATGTGGGACTGCGCGCAAAAACGCATTATCGGCGCATACAGGGTGGGGCGCACAGATAAAATCATACCGTCTATGGGCGTGCAGGGGCTTTATGTTTCGACGCTCTTTAAGATGAAGCGCGAGTTTATCGAAAAGATTGACCCCGCGCTTGAAATGGGGCGCAGCTTCATAGTAAGCGAGTATCAAAAAAAGCGCTCGACCCTTGCTATTTTGTGGCGCGGCATCGGCGAATACCTCTCCCGCCACCCAAAGTATAGGACGTTATACGGCCCCGTCAGCATAAACCCGGAGTATAACAGCATTTCAAAAGACCTCATAGTGCAGTTTTTGACCGACAGAAAAACCTCTGAAGAGCTTGCGCGTTTGGTAAAGGCCAAAAAGCCGCCCAAAATCCGCCTGCACAAGTCAGACAAAGAGGCTCTCAGAAGCGGCGTTACGGACATAGACCAAGTGTCGGCGCTCATTTCTGAAATAGAGGTGGATAACAAGGGCATCCCCACGCTCTTAAAGCATTACTTAAAGCTTAACGGTTTGCTTCTTGCATTTAATGTAGACCATGAGTTCGGCAGCTGCATAGACGGGCTGATAGTCGTAGATATGACGGATACAGACCCAAAGCTTTTAAAGTCTTACATGGGGGTTGAACAGGCTATAAAATACCGCAAATACCACGGTCTTGAATCGCCGGAGCTTGAGGAAGAACTCGCCCGCGGCGCAGAATGTGAAGAAGACGCAAAAACAATTTAATATGCGCGCTTATATTTTGGGCTTTGCGCCGATTTTCATCTTAAAGGCCACAGCGCGGTTTAACAAAATCGCGCAAGGGCATTATGCAAGTGTAAACTTCTGAAATTATGCCCGATTTTTCATGGAAAAACGCCGCAAGGGCGTCAGGGGTGTTCCTCCACATAACAAGCCTGCCCTCTTTGACGGGGATAGGCAATTTCGGCGCGGCCGTACCGTTTATAGACTTTCTTGCGGATTCCGGCTTTAAATATTGGCAGATATGCCCCGCGGGTCCGACCGGTTACGGGGATTCTCCGTACCAGTCATTTTCGGCTTTTGCGGGCAATCCGTATTTTATAGACCTTGAAGAGCTTTTAAAACTGGGCTTTTTGTTTGATTTTGATTTGGCGGCTGCCCGCACCCTGCCGCAGGACAGGTGTGACTACGGCCGCATTTATGAGATAATACCGCCGCTTTTCAAAATCGCCTATAAAAATTTTGCCTGCCCCGCCGCGCGCGCTTTTGCGGAAAAACATTACGGGCTCGGCTTTAAAAATTTCTGTCTGGAGAACGCCTATTGGCTCAACTCTTACGCGTATTTTACGGCTTTAAAAAAGCGCCACGGCGGTGCGCCTTGGTATAAGTGGGAGGCTTCGCAAAAAAGTTATAAAGAATTTCTGCGCGGCTCTCTCAAGGCCGACCCCGATTTTTCGGACGAGTGCGAGTGTGTGAAATTCACCCAGTGGCTTTATCATGCGCAGCTTAAAAAGCTCAAGGCCTACGCAAGCGCAAAAAGCATAGAGATAATAGGCGACATGCCCATATTTTTATCTTATGACAGCGCCGACGTTTGGGAGCGCCCGGAGCTTTTTGATTTGGATAAGGATTTTGCCCCAAACAATATTGCGGGCGTGGGTCCCGACTATTTTTGCGCCGAAGGCCAGCTTTGGGGAAATCCGCTTTACAATTGGGAGGGTAAAAAGGTCGAAGTCTATGAGTTTTGGCGCCTGCGCCTCGCCAAAGAGTTTGAGTTTGCCGACGTCATAAGGTTAGACCACTTTAGGGGCTTTGCCGACTACTGGGCCATACCGTTCAAGACCCAAGATGCGCGTTTGGGCGTTTGGAAAACGGGCCCGGGCGCAGACTTTTTTGAATATTTGCGCAAGGCGTTTCCCAAGGGCAGGTTTTTGGCGGAAGACTTGGGGCTCTTAAGCCCGCGCGCCGAGGCTTTGCGCGATTCTTTAAAAATCCCCGCCATGGCGGTATTGCAATTCGCCTTTGGCGGAGACGCAAAAAATGCCTATTTGCCGCACAATCACAAGGCAAATTGCGCTTGCTACACCGGCACGCACGACAACGACACGTCAAAATCCTGGTATGAAACTTCGGCGGATAAGGTCAAAGACCACTTTAGGCGCTATTATCGCGTAAACGGCTCTTGCCCGCACTTAGATTTGACGCACTCCGCAATGTTGAGCGTGTGCTTTCTTGCTATAATACCCGCGCAAGATTTGCTTGGGCTGGGCGGTGAAGCGCGCATGAATGTGCCCGGCCGCGCCGCAGGCAACTGGCAGTGGCGCATGCGCGCGCAAGAGCTTGAAAATTTGCGCGGGGCGGCGGGATGTTTTAAATCCTCAAATATTTTGGGCGGACGCTTTGGGGATGTCACGGAATATCAGGGGGATTCCGAAAAATAATGTTGCCTCTTTTTTCAAATTTTCTTGACTGGTAAAAATGGCGGACAAAAGCAAAGAAATTATATTGAGCGGGTTTGGCGTTTCAAACGGCATAGCCAAGGGGCGCGCTTTGCTTATGTTCCATAACGACGTCGAAGTGCCCGCTTACGAGATTCGCGAAGATTTAAAAGAGGGCGAAATACGCCGCTTTGAAAGCGCGCTTGTCAAAACCCGTCATGACATACAGCTTGTAAAAAAAGAGCTTGAAGAAAAGGTGGGCGAGGCGGAGGCCTCCATATTTGACGCGCACCTTTTGCTGCTTGAAGACGTCGCAATAATTCAAGAGACAATTTCGCTTTTCAAGGCGGGCAGGTTCAATATCGAATACTGCTACATGAAGGTCGTAGAAAAGTTCATCACGGCCTTCGGCCAGATTGACGACCCTTATATAAGAGAGCGCATAGCCGACATCAAAGACGTTTCTCACAGGGTTTTAAACAATTTGCTCGGCAATGAAGACAAGCGCATATCGCACCTTGAAACTCCGGTTATTTTGATAAGCGGGGATTTTGCCCCGTCTGACTTTGCGCTTATTTCAAAAGACAAGATTCTCGCAATCGTTACCGAGAAGGGCTCTAAGACGAGCCATACGGCGATAATCGCGCGATCCTTAGGCGTGCCCTGCGTTGTGGGCATAAGCGACGTCGCAAACCGCATACGCAACGACGACAGCCTGCTTGTCGACGGCTACAACGGTTCGGTCGTGCTTAATCCGTCTGCGGACTCCATGGCCAGATATGACGAGATTGAGTCTTTGCACCGCGAGACGCGCCTGATTTTCAATTCTTCCCTGCCTTACGCTTCTGAGACTACGGATGCCGAGCGCATAAAGCTTTCTATGAACATCAATTCCGCGGCAGACATGTCTGACGGCGTGATGCGCTATGTTGACGGCGTGGGGCTTTTCAGGACGGAAAACCTTTTCTTGGACAGCGGCACCTTTTTGGATGAAGAGCAGCAGTTTAAGGCATACAGGCAAGCGGTTGAGAAAGCCGCGGGCAAGCCCGTAGTAATACGCACGCTTGACTTGGGCGGCGACAAAAACTTCCGCCTGCTCAAGATGGAACACCCCGAAGAAAACCCCTTCATGGGCTATCGCGCCATAAGGTTCTGCCTTGACCATGAAAGCATTTTTATAAAGCAGTTGCGCGCAATTTTACGCGCGGGCGCATACGGCCCCGTCAAGATAATGTTCCCTATGATAAGCTCTCTGAGGGAAATTGAGCGCGCGCGCATGCTCGTAGAAACCGCCAAAGAAGAGCTGCGCGTCGAGCGCGCAAAATATGCCGGCGACGTGCCCGTAGGCGCCATGATAGAAGTGCCCAGCGCCGCCATGATTGTAGACCTTCTTGCGCCCCATTGCGACTTTTTCAGCATAGGCACCAACGACCTTATCCAATACATGATAGCCGTTGACAGGGTGAATGACAAAATCGCCTCTTTGTATGAGCCTACGCACCCCGCCGTCATACGCATTTTGGACAAAATTTTGACGGACGCAAAGCTTGCCAAAGTGCCCGTGAGCGTCTGCGGCGAGATGGCTTCAGACCCGATTTTTGCGCCGCTTCTCATAGGCATGGGCGTTACAGAATTGAGTATGTCCGCTTCTCTGATAGGCGAGGTAAAATTTTTGATTCGCAAAATCAGCGCTTCTTCGGCGAGGGAGCTTAGGGACAGCGTTCTTAAGTTCAAACGCTCCAGAGAGATTGTCACGGCGCTGCGCACCTATTATTTTGAGAATATGAAAAACTATCTCAAAATTAAGGAGTAGGGCGGGTTTTAATTTGGTTCATGTCAACTTTGCGCGCGGCATTTCGTTAAAAACGCGCTTAAGATTCCGAATATAAACAATGGATTTGCCAAATAACAACGCGGCGCGCGCGCTTAAAGCGCTTAAAACGCGGCTTAAATCTTCAGCGGTCTTGACCGACGCCAAAAGCCTTTTTGACGCGGGCATTGACCATACGCGCTACAGTTTTATACCGCAGGCGGCAATCAAGATAGGGCTTGCCGCCGACGTCGGCGAAGTTCTCAAAACCGCAAATGAATACGGCGTTAAGGTAAGCCCGCGCGGCAGCGGCACGGGGTGCTCCGGCGGGGCGCTTGCGCAAAGGGGCGGCTGGGTTATAGACTTAAGCGCGCTAAAATCAATCAAGATAGACCCCGCCGCATGGATTGCCGAGGTTGAGGCCGGCGCAATCACCGCCGATGTCGACGCGGCCGCGCACCCTTACGGGCTATTTTACCCGCCTGATCCTTCATCTCACAAATATTCATCCATAGGCGGCAATATAGCCTGCAACGCGGGCGGTTTGCGCGCCGCAAAATACGGCGTTACCAGAGACTATGTGCTTGCGCTTGAAGGCTACCTGCCCTCGGGCGCGTACGTGCGCTGGGGGCGGCCAATCAAGAAGTTCTCCGTCGGTCTTAATATGCGCGATTTGTGGATAGGTTCTGAAGGTTTGCTGGGCATTGTCACTAAGGCGTGGCTAAAGCTTGCCAAACGTCCCGAGGCGGTAAAAACCTACATGTTTTTATATGACGGCGAACTTGCCGCCATAAGTGCCGTGCAAGACATTTTGCAGGGCGGCACTATGCCCGCCATATTAGAGTTTATGGATTCTGAAACCGTCGCTTGCGCGCGCCGCTATTGCGAAAGTTTGGCGGTTAAAGAGGGCTTCAGCGCCCTCTTGGTGCAGCTTGACGGCGCGCCTTCAGAGATTGCCGCCGCAGAACCAAAGCTTTTAGAAAGCGCACGCAAGCGCGCCGTCAGTTTTAAGACTGCGGCTTCTGGGGCAGAGGCAGAGGCGCTTTGGAGTATGCGGCGCAAATGCTCGCAAGCCATGTATGAGATTGCCGACAGCAAGCTCAGCCAAGACATAGTGCTGCCGCTCGGCTCTACTGCGGAGTTTTTTGAATTTTTCAAGCGCGATGGCAAAGAGTGCGGCATACCCACACCGACTTTCGGACACGCGGCCGACGGCAACTACCATATCCACGCAATGTATAAGGGCGCCGATAGTCTGCAAACGAAGGCCGCGCGCGGCATAATGGACAGGGCCATATTAAAGGCGGTTGCGCTTGGCGGCGCCGTCAGCGGAGAGCACGGCATAGGCATATTAAAGACGCACTACATGAAGTATCAACATAGCGCGGCAGAGCTTGAGGCCATGCGCGCCGTAAAGCGCGCCTTAGACCCCAATGACATTTTAAACTCCGGCAAAGTGCTTGAAGAGTTTGATATAGGTTCTGCAATGCCGCTTAAGGACGTGCATTTGCCTTGGGATAAATAGGGCGGCCTGCTGTTTTGCATTTGTGCGTAACGGCTTGCCTTGCAGATTTCTTTTGCTTTGCTCTTATGCGCGCAATGAGTTTTAAAAGTTTTGTCCGATGCCGTAAAAATGGCCGCGCCGCCTCTAAAATTGCCAATAATTTCTTGACAGTGCGGCTCAATAAACTAAATTACGCCTTCTTTAATTTTACGCCAGAGTAGCTCAGTGGTAGAGCAGAGGACTCATAAGCCTTTGGTCGGGAGTTCAAATCTCCCCTCTGGCATTGCCTTTAAAATAGCGGTTTCCCGCATAAATAAAGCCTTCGCAAGCGATTGCGGGGGCTTTTTATTTTTCGGTTCTTTATGCCTAAACTGCCGAGAAAAAACACTTAAGATATGAGCCATTTGAGCTATAACCTTACCAATACCGTAATTGTAAAGGCCTACAATACTACCATGAATTACACAGAAAAACGGATAGGTTAAAGACTGTTTTTAGCGTAGCTTTTTATACAACGGATACAATGCAAAATTTTTTGGTTTTGTGCCGCTGCTTGTCATGTCGGGGCGCAAAAAAGGGGCGATTAGCGCCCCGTATTTGCATCTTTGCGGATGTTTAAGCTTTCTTATCAACTCTAACGGTGAAAACCGTTCTCAAAATCAGGAATAAGAACAAGGCCGCAACCAAGCATAAACCTGTGTAAAGGGCGGTTTCTTGCGATATTATCCCATCGTAAACTCTGTAACAAGTTACGGAGAATAAAAGAAAGATAATCCCTTCGATAATCATGCGCTGTGCCAAGAGCGCCGTTAAGCCGTATAATGCAAACGCTATGCAAACTATCAGCGAAAACCACTCGCCGAGAGTGCCTACATAAAACACGGCAAATACTATTAAGTATTGCATTGCCGATACTAGGGGGAGTGTAATTGTTGTTTTCATATTTTTATAATAATTGTTTAAGCGCAAAGAGAATCCTAAATGTGCAATTCCCGTGCGATAGCGTATTTAACCTCATATTTAAATTTAAGTCAATCAAAAAGTTACGTAAACTTTATAATACTTACTATTATTTATAACTCGGCTGTTAGCATTCAGATGCAAGCACGCTTTTGCGGTGTCGCAAAAAAAAGCGGGCGCTATTTGCCACCCGCTTCTTTTTTAAGCTTTTTTTGATTACGGCTTATGCAGTTTGCACATAAGCGCGCATTCTATTTTTCAAGCTTAACAATCTTTATGCCCCACGCGGGCAATGACGTTTGCGTGGCAAAGTCCGCAAACTCGAGGTCTTCACTCTTAAAACCGCCCCAGCCGATTTTATCCGGCGACACCTTCATCAAAAGCTCAGCATAGTTTGCGGAATCGTTAAGCAAAATCACGAACAGCGTTTTGCCGTCGGCAGAAAGCGCCGTCAGATAGTCGACGTCAGGATTATCTGTCTGAATAAGCCCGCGCTTAAGCAGCAAGTTTGCCTGAACGCCGCACACCGTGCCCGCCTTAAAGCCGAGTGCCTTGTGCGGACCCACTTTGGGCGTAACAAAGCCGCGCTCAAACTTGATTTCGCCCGCAGAGCGCAGTTCGGCCTCGGCCGCAAGATAATCCATAATCCAGCCTATCTGCCACCAGCCGTGATTGGGGAATTGCGAAGCGCCGCGGTTAAAGTTTGTCCAATAGTAAGAGGCTATGTGGGTTTTGGGGTCAATAAATGCGTCGCGGCCAAGAGCGCCCGCGCGCGCAAGGTCGAGGAAAAATTCATCGTTTGTAAGTTCGTAAAAACGTACGAACATACCGGCATGGCTAGACAGCAAGGTCGGCCCCGCCGTGTTTGCCGAACCCCATGCGCCGCCGTGCTCAAAGCTTAAGCCTATGCGGCTTAACTGCCAGTCTTGCCATGTTTGTCCGTTTACTTTCTTCTCTTCGCGGGTGGCGGCGGGGTGCGTATAAATGCTCATGGCATAAATCTTTGCCGCGGCTATTGCCGCATCCAAATACTTTTGCTCTTTTGTGACTTCATACATATCCAAGAGCGCCTGCGCGCTTTGCCCCGTGGCAAAGTCGTTGGCAAACCTAAAGTCTCCGCAAACGCCCAGAAAGCTACCGTGACGCACGGCGTTTTCAACAAACCAGTCGGCGCCTTTTTGGGCGGCCTTAAGATACTTTTCGTCGCCGAGCATTTTGTAGGCGACGAGCATCCCGTAGAAGGTGGGGCGCAGATCCCGTATGTCCGTATAGATGGGCTTATGCGTCTCTTTGTCGTATGCCACCTGCCAAGAGCCGTCGGGCAGCTGCCACTCAAGCAGTTTTTGTGCGCCGTTTTTCAAGAGCTGTTTTACTTCGGCGTCTGCGGGGTCAAAAAGCAGTATGTCGGCAAGGTCTATTATGGTGTAATAGGTTAGTCCTATCGGCTCATAATGATGGCCGAACTCTTCCATAAAATGGTTTTGCGTCAGGATAAAATATTGCCCGCGCACAGCCCCTTTGAAAAATCCGTTTTGGGTCTGCTGCTGCGCAATTTTAAAGTTGCGCATATATTTTAGGCGTCGTTCTTTAACCTCGGGGTCTGCGCTCAAAGCGCCAAGCATCCAGGCAGCGCCGATGTCCGTATTTTTTACGTCACCGCGCGGGCTCGTCTTTTTTGAGTAGGTTTGACCGCCAAGCGTGCGTCCCTCATAGTCAAAGGTTACCCAGTAAGATTCCTTGTCGTCCATCAGCGAAGACGCAATGTTAAAGAGCCTGTTTGTGAGGGATTCTTTTGCGCTTTTAAGAGCCAAAAAATCTTTGAGGCCGTAAGTGTCGTAAGCTACGCGCTTGGCGGCGTCATACCAAGTTTCGCGCTTTGCTGAGAATGTGTATGCAAAAGACACCTCTTCGCCCGCCTTTAAGTAAGAGCCGCTTTGCCCCAAGACGGGGCGGTAGGCCGTGGGCGCAAGCACGCCTTCGCGGTTCATGTGCGAAAGCCCGACTTTCCAGCTTGACGAATGCGTGTTCTTGCCGTCGGCGCCGATAGGATTTGTGCAAAATTCGGGGGCGGGCACGGCCGCAAACGTAATGCCGTTATCGGCTTCGATAATAGACGCCATTGTCGTGATTGTGCGCTCTCTGCAAATTACGGGGTAGGCGGGTAGGCCCTGTCCGTAGATGTAGGCTTGTATGAAATTGGCATTAAGCTTATCGCCCGCAAAATATCCGGGCACGGTGCCCCATTTTAAATCGGCGCGCGGCACGCCCGCAACGGTGGGGCTGGCCAAAGAGTAATAGCCGTCTTTTGCCGCCTTAAATTTGAGCGAGATTTTTATCTCAGCAGGCCTTTCATCGTCAAAACTCCAGACGGCCTCCATATGCCCGCTTTCGGTATCGCCCTTGAAAGAGAGCGTATTGTCGTCAACAATTTCGGCTTGCGACGGGTAAAAATATTCGGCCTTGCCCGCGATATTCATTGCTACTTCGCTTATGGCCTGATTGTAGATTTTCAGGCGTATGTCGTAAATAGGGCTTTCCGGGAAGTGAAGCAGGCGGCCTTCCGAAAGTATGTCTACGGGGTTATCTGCATCGGGCTTTGAGGGCGAATATATCACGCAGTAGCGCGCCGAGGGGTTTTTAATGCGTATGTCGCTTTTGCCTCCGCGTGAGGCAAAAGATGACAGCGCCCAACCGCTTTCGGATTTGCGCCACAAAAGCGCCAGCGCATCGTTCTGATAATAAAGCTCCTTTTCGCTTTTGCAAGCACCCCTGTCTGCGGAGCATCCGGCAAGTAAGCCGACAAATGCAATAATTCCAAATAAAAGCGATATTTTCCCCCTCGCGTTTCTCATAGTTTCAAACTTAAAATAAAATTTCTAAATATAGTCAAAGGTTAAATTGAATCTCTAATTTAACTATATTAATCGTAATCCGCTTTTTTGCAATGTTCCCTAAAAAAAGAGTTGATTTTGCGGCATCTTAGGTATAACGTTTTACCAATATGATGAAAATAAATCGCATGATATTGGCGGCGGCGTTTTTTGCGGGCGCGCAGGCTTTGGGGCAGACGGGTGCGGCGCTTACGCCCGCGCAAATGACTTTGACATCCGCAGAGCTTATTAAAAACCCCGAGGGGGCGCTCTCAAAAGGCACAAAGCCGTTTCAGGGCATATCAAGCATAACGTGCTCGCCAAAGGGCAGGGTGTTTGTTGTTTGGTATGGCAGCGGCGGCGGTGAAAACAACAACAATTATCTCATGCTTTCTTACAGCGACAATCGCGGGGAAACTTGGACGGACGTAAAACTTGTTGTGCGCTCTCCGTTTTGCGGCAAGGTGCGCACTTTTGACCCTGCGCTTTGGACTGACGCCCGAGGGCGCGTTTGGCTTTTCTGGGCGCAAAACGGCCTTTACGATAAAGAGGAAATGTCGCACCGCAAACACGGCGTATGGGCTAGCGTTGCCGCAAAGCCCGATGTCAAAGAAATTGAGTGGAGCGCGCCGCGCCGCCTTGCCGACGGCGTTATGATGTGTAAGCCCGTAACGCTCAAAAGCGGCGACATAATTTTTCCGATAGCCTTTTGGCAAAGCAGCAATAACGATGCGCTTGCCGCGCGCGAGGGTGCGGGCGTGTATCTTTCAAAAGACGGCGGCGAAACGCTTTCGCAGATAGGCAATGTGCGCGTGCCAGACGTTGTGTTTCCAGAGCACATGCTTGTAGAAAAGAAAAACGGCGACATTTGGCTGCTTACGCGCCGTCAGCCGGAAAACTTAAAATATCTGATTTCCTCAAAGGCCGCAGAGCCAGAACTTTTGTGGGACGCTTACGACGGCATATTTGCGGCAACCTCAAAAGACGGCGGGCGTTCTTTCGGCAAGACCGACAAAAGCAAAATTCCGCATACGGGTTCCCGATTTTATATAGGGCGGCTGGCTTCTGGCAATTTGCTGCTCGTCAAAAATTACGCGGCCGACAAAGAATGGCTTGAAGGCAAAGACTTGCCCGACCGCACAAAGCGCGTGCCGCGCAATAAGATGATGGCCTACATTTCAAAAGACGACGGTAAGACGTGGGAGGGCGGTCTTGAGCTTGACGAGCGCGCTTCGGTATCATATCCCGACGCTTCTCAGGCCGCCGACGGCGCAATATTTGTCACCTATGATTATCTGCGCTATAAGGAGCAGGAAATTTACGCCGCGCGCGTGCATGAAGAAGACATACTTGCGGGCAAGCTTGTGAATCCCGATTCAAAATTAAAGCTTCTCGTAAACAAGGGCGAGACGGAATTTGTCAAACCCGAAGAAGCCGCAAAATAATTTCTCAGATTAAAAGCTTAAAAAACAAAAAACGCGCCAATCAACGAAGGCGCGTTTTTGTTTTACGGCATGTGAAAATTATGACTTCTTACGCAAGCGCCGGGCAAATAGCAAAGCCGCAAGCGCAAAGAGCGCCGCAACCTGCGCGGGCTCCGGCACTGTCGCAAATGAAACCGCAAGGCCGTTTGAAGAGCCGCCCGCGAGATAGCGGAAAGTCGCAACCAAATCCGCGGAGTCGGCATTGTTTGTGACGGTGTATACAAAGTCCTCGACATTGTAATCGAGAGTTACGGAAGAATCCCAAGTGAGGATGGTGTATTCAACGCCGCTTTCATAATCGGATATTACAAAGTCAAACTTGAAGTCTTCGGCGGATGTCGCGCTTATGGGTGCGCTTGTGTCTGAAAGTGCGATTAAGTCATTGCCCGTGCTTGTAATGTCAAAAGCCATGCGGCCGCCCTTAAGCTCGATATTTGTTGCGTAGACAAGGCCGTAATCCGCAGTTTTGCCTATCGCGCCAAAGGTGCCTCCGTTAAGAATTATGCGACCCAAGCCCCAAACCGCACCCGCGACGTTTCGCCCTTCGTTGTCGGCTTTCATATAAAGCGCGCCGCTGTTTATTACGGTGTCGCCCCTGTAATAATTGCGGCCGCGCAAAATCTGCGTGCCCGTGCCGTTTTTTATTATGCCTAGCGCCGCGTTTGCGCCGAGCGTCGTAATTTGCGCTGATGTTGTGGCATAGCCCATGTCGTGCAGTCGCGTCTTTGATTCATAAGAACCGTCGCCCGTGAAAATGAGCGTTGTTGTGCCTATGTTTGAACCGCTGTAAGAGGTGGTGATGCGGTGCGTATCAAGCCCGTTGCCGCCCGCAAGGCCGCCCATGCTGACACTTACGTTGTTTGCGCCCCCGCCGTCAAAAAGAATGCGGCCGTTGTTTGTAAATGTTCCGTTTATGGTAAGCGTGCCGTTTTGCAGATTAAAAGCGCTCAGAGAATTTTGATCTGTAGGATCATAGTTATTTGCAAAATTTTCTGTAATGACATTGCCGCCCGCAACCACTGCGGCAAAGGTGCTTGTAATGCTGTCAAAATTAAAATTTGTGCCGCTGCGGGTGCTTTGCAAATCAAGCCTGCTGCCATAAATCGAGTTTGCGAGAGCGCCCGCGTTTACGTCGGAAGAAACCGAAATTACAAGCTGCGCGCCCGCCGCCGTATAGTTTATATCACCAAGGCTTATCGCGCGGGTAGAGTGCGTGCTTAAAGTGTTGCTTGTGCCGCTTACATTTATATCGCCCATAGAAAAATCGGCATCCAAGGCATTCTGATAATGACCGTATTGAAATGTAACGCCGCCTGCAAGATTGAGCGTGTTTTGGCTGAAATTGACATTGGGCGCAAGCGCGGTTTCGGCGGCGTCGCCGTTGCCCTTATTTATTGTGAGAGAAGAGTTCTGCAAATTTATGTTTTTACCCGCCGCAAGCGATATTGAAGACGCATACATATATAGTGTGCTCTTTTGCGTGCTTGAAGCGCCGATGGCGTTGACGTCTCCCGTAAGCGCAAGAGAAGTCAAAAAATATCCGACCGTGGATGCGCCCAAATATATTATACTGCCGTTAAGGGTGTTGAGCTCTCCGCAGGTGACATTGAAGTTTGAGTAGCCCGCGCGCTTTCTTACCAAGACCGCATTGCGCCCCGTTGCGGTTGACGAGCTTGTTGAGCTCATAATGGGGCCCGTGACATTTGTTATGCCGTCGCTTATCGTGAGATTCACGTTTGATTCTCTGTTATAAAACTCCCAGGCCGCCTTTGGCGTGAGAAGGTCTCCGCTATTTGGGTCATAAACTGAGGTTAAATTATTGTATATGCCCTTAAGCGTGTATGTGCCCGGCATGAAGTATGTCAAAATACCTGTACTTGTTGAGCCGTTCATGCGGCCAACAACGGCATTTGAGAGGTCTATCGTAGAGGGGGCGCTTGCGCTATCTTGATTTGTGCTCCAGTTGGAAGCCGTAATGGCGTTGCCGTTTGAGGAGTTCCAAAAATAGTCGGCGCTTTGAAATGCCGCGGGGTAGGCCGCAAGACACGATATAATATTTAACGATAGTATGATTGTTGTTCTTATCAGATTCATTTTTTGCCTTTCGATATGCAATAATTGGGGATTGGCTGTGAAAAAGTCTTTTAATTGCGCTATACGCAGTCAAATACGAAGTGCTCCTTGTTTTGGGCTGCAGAGTCGTCAAGTATAACAATTTTGACTTTTGTTCTATTTTTCCGTAAGTCCCTAAGTGGCGCGCAAAAAAAACGCGCAGGTTTAACCCGCGCGTTTTTTTGTTTTGCTTCGGAAAATTTAATTCAGTTTTTCAATAAAAATGTTTCTGTAAAAAATCTCCGCGCCTTCTGATTGCAGTTGTATGCGGCCTTTTTGCGGCTTGCAGTTTACGGCTTCGTTCACAAGCACGCCGTTTAGATAGCTTTTAAAGCTGCCGCCTTTTACAACGCATTCAACCTTGTTCCATTCGCCGTGCGGTTTTTCGATATCATTTTTGCCCCTAAACCCCTTGATGTCCTGCCAATGCGGGTCTTTGCCCAAGCGATTGACGCGTCCCTTATATACGTTAACAAGTTCTCCGTTCGGATCGTAGTTGTAATTCTTGCCGTCCATTTCTTTGGCGACGGGCACAGTCAAAAAGAAATTTTCCGAATTGTCGCCGACGGTTATAAAGTCTCCCGTGCCGCCTTCTATTATGTTATATTCGAGCGAATACATCCACACGCCGCCTTTTGCGCCGTCTTTGCCGACGGAGTTTAAAAGCAAACCGCTGTCGCGCGCTTTGGCTTCTCGCGGGGGGCAGGTGGTTTCGCCCCACTTATATTCAAGCGTGATTTTGTAGTTCTCAAACTCTTCGTCCGTGGTTATGCAGCCGAATTCCAGCCCCGATATACGTATCAGGCCGTCTTGCACCGAGAAGACTTTTTCAGGGTCGTTGTTTTTGCCTTTGGTTTTTAAGTAGGTATACCAGCCGTCTAGGGTCTTGCCGTTAAAAAGGCTTACGCTTTGGGGCGCGCTTGCGGCGGGGGTTGTGCTTGATTGGGCTTCGCGCTTGTCTATGCAGGCGCAAAGGGCAAGCGCGGCAAATAAAGTCAAAGAAATTTTAATGAAGGGGTTTTTCATAGTTTTACAGCGTATGTGTGTTTTCGAGTATCTTGCATTGCCGCTATGCAGTCAATGAAAATGGCTTTCAAAAAAGCGCGTAAAGTCTGTTTTTTAATAAATTTGCTGGCAAAATGAAAGGTCGGGGCGTAAGAATTGCGCTTCTTTTTTATGACGGAATTTAAGGACAGTTTTACAATAGCGCTTTGCTACGACTTTGACGGCACGCTCTCGCCTGACAATATGCAAGAGTATGACTTTATACCAAAGCTTAATAAGTCGCCCAAAGAATTTTGGGCGGAGGCGCTCAAACTGGCAAAAGCGCAGGATGCCGATGAAATCCTCTCATATATGCGTTTGATGTGCGAAGAAGCCTCCGTAAAACGCATAAAGGTTACGCGCGACGACTTTGCGGCCTTCGGCAAAAGCATAAGATTTTTTGACGGCGTGCTGCCGTCAAAAGACGGCGCGCCCTCTTGGTTTGCGCGCATAAACGCCTACGCCGCGCGTTTCGGCGCAACCGTCAGGCACTACATAATTTCTTCGGGCATTAAAGAGATGATAGAGGGCACGCCCATCGCCCATGAGTTTCATAAGATTTACGCTTCGAGTTTTATGTATGACGAATACGGCAAGGCGTGTTGGCCGGCTCTCGCGGTAAATTACACCACGAAGATGCAGTTTTTGTTCAGGATAAATAAGGGCATATTCGGACTCCAAGAAAGTATAAACGACTTTATGCCCGAGCATGAGCGCCTTGTGCCCTTTAAACGCATGGTCTATTTCGGCGACGGCTCTACGGACATCCCCGCCATGAAACTTGTAAAGACGCAGGGCGGCTACTCTATCGCCGTGCATAACGGCGCGGAAAAAAGCGCGCAGGAGGCCGCAAACCTCATGGTTGAAAACCGCGTCAATTACGTCGCAAAGGCCGATTACAGCCAAGGTTCGCAACTGGCGGCGCAAGTAGAGCGCGTAATCCAAAAGATATGCGCCGAATACGCCGTAGAGCGCGCCGAAGGCAAATAAGCCGCCCGCTTGCGCTTTTTACACTCAAATTCCGCGTGCGCTTAAACCGCAATAAAACAGTTTAAGAGCCTTTTAAACAAGCTTCTTAAGCGCGAGCCGCTTTAGTAAAGGCCGCGCTTTGCCGATTAAAAAAGGGCTTGCAAAAAAAATCATTTTAAAGACTATCGTTTTTTTGTCAGATGAAGGATTCGCATAAACAGACCGCCCCGAAAGACGCAGGCAGTAAAGAACACAGCTGCCCCGTCTGCAAATACGACGACCATTTCGCCGTATCGGGAGAGTATATGGCAAGCTTGCCGGACATGCAAAACGCCGACAAAACCCAAATCAAGGGCGCAAACGTCCCGATTATGCAGGTGGGTATGCATAACTTCAAGCTGCCGCTTAAGTTTTTGACGGGCTCTTGCGACGTGCGCGAGCTTGAGGCAAACATCATGGGCACGGTCTCTTTAAGCGCGGATTGCAAAGGCATAAATATGTCGCGCATAATGCGCACTTTTTACCTTTATAAAGACAGGATATTTTCTCCCGACATCTTGGAGGAAATCTTGAGGCACTTAAAGGCGGATTTAAAAACCTCGCGCGCCAAGATTAAAATTTCATTCTCATACCCCATTTTGCAAAAGAGTCTGCGCAGCGGCCTTGAAGGCTGGCAATATTACGACTGCTCTTTTGAAGGCATGATAGACGATTTGGGCATATTCAGAAAGATAATCCGTTTTGACTTTGTCTATTCATCCGCCTGCCCATGCTCTTCAGAGCTTAGCGAGCACGCCCGCGGCCACCGCAATATTTACTGCATTCCGCACTCTCAGCGCAGCAAGGCGCGCGTGGCCGTAGAAGTAAAAAACGGCGCATATATTTCAATAGAAGACTTGCAAAAGCATTGTTTGAGTGCCCTTAAGACAGAAACGCAAGTAATGGTAAAGCGCGAGGACGAACAAGCTTTTGCCGAGCTTAACGGCGCCTACGTAAAGTTTGTAGAAGACGCCGCCCGCCTGCTCTATGCAGAGTTCAATAAGGACGAGCGCATCGAAGACTTTGAAATCGCCTGCATACACCTTGAAAGCCTCCACTCTCATGACGCCATAAGCGCCATCTGCAAAGGCAAGCCAAACGGTTTTACGGCCGATATGTCGCACTTCGGCGATATGATCTGTTAACTTCGCGCTTTCGGCGCAGAGTTTCGCCGTTGCGAATGTTTCTAGAGGCGGGGCAAGTGCTTAAGCACACTCGCGCTTGCCACATCCTTGCGCTTGCCACTGTATACAAAACACAAAAGTTACTTTGCGGTTTTTGGGGGTTGGCATCTGATTGATGCCGATTAATCAATTCTGCGCTTCAGCGCACAAAGTTTACGGAATTACCCGTTATCGGCTTGTGGTCTGAGGTTGAGTCGGAATAGCCCAAGGCCAGCGCGCCAAACACTTTGTAGGCGGGCGGCACGCCAAGCTCATTCAAAATAGTTCTTATGCCGCTTTCAAAACATTTGCCGACAAGCGCGTGCATCCAAACCGCGCCCATGCCTATTGCGCTTGCGGCAAGCCACATATTTTCAATAGCCGTTGCCGCGTCGGACGCGGGCGCTACCGAGCGCGAAATGTCTACGGAAACTATGATGAGTGTCGGCGACTCGTAATTGAAACTGAAATTTTTGCCCGTCGGTTTATAAATTTTGCGAAGAGCGGCGTTTAACTCAGAAAGCTTTTCGGGATTTTGCAGGACCGTAAAATGCAAAGCCTGAGCATTCATACTGCCGGGGGCGGCGCGCCCGCACTTGATTATTTCAGAAAGCTCCGCTTCCGAAATCTGTTTTTTTAAAAACTTTCTGCAGCTGCGCCTGCCAAGTATCGCTTTAATCAAATCATTCATGGCTATTGGGCATATATATTATTGTCGGAAAGGCTTTAAAAAGCTTAAACGGTTTTGGAATAACGCGCTTCGCCATCCCTTAAACGGGCGTCGAAAAGCATGGCGGCGTTGCGCAAAAAAAGCCTGCCTGTCTGTGTGATTACAAAGCCGTGCGCGTCAAGGCTCACAAGGCCGTCATTTTGCATTTCAAGCAGCGGCTTGAAGGCGGCGGCAAATTTATGCCCAAAATCGCAAGCGTAATCGGCGTAACGCACTTTTAAAGCGCACATAATGTCCATGATGATTTTGCGCCTCAGCAAGTCTTCGTCCGTCAAAATCAAGCCGCGCTCCGTCGGCAGCTCTCCGCCCTTGATTGACGCGCGGTAGGCGTCCATGTCTTTAAAATTCTGCCTGTATGATGTGTGTGTGGCCGATATTGAAGTAAGGCCTATCGAAATGCCGTTGAGCCCCGCGCGCGTGCTGTAGCCTTGAAAATTTCTTTGCAGCGTGCCGTTTTTTCGCGCCTCTATAAGCGCATCGTCGGGTTTTGCAAAATGGTCTAGGCCTATGTATTCAAAGCCGGCCGCCGCAAAAGCGTCCAAGGCGCTTAAGAAGAGAGCAACTTTTTCTTCGGCATCGGGCAGGGGATATTTTTCGAGATTTTTTTGCGCGGCCTTCATCCAAGGCACGTGCGCGTAATTAAAAATCGCGCATCTGTCAGGAGCCAAAGAAAGCGCGTCTTTGAGCGTGGTTTCAAAAGTCTTTAAATTTTGCAGCGGCAAACCGTAGACTAAGTCAACATTGATTTTGCTTATGCCGCAAGACCTCAGCCAATCTGCCGCGCGCATATTGTCGCTTTGCGGTTGCACCCTGTGTATGGCCCGCTGTGTATCGTGGTTTGTGTCTTGCACCCCCAAAGACGCCCTGTTAACGCCCGCTTCCGCAAAAGCGCGCACCTTTTCAAGCGTGAGAGTGCGCGGGTCAAGCTCTGCGGAAAATTCGCAATCGGCGGCCTTTTTAAAATGTTTTTCGATAATCGCGTTCAAACGCGCGATTTGCGGGCGGCTTAAAAAGTTCGGTGTGCCGCCGCCCAGATGTATCTGCCTTAAGGGGCGCTTGCCCAAGCCTTTTTTTTGCCACAGTTCAAGCTCGGCATCCAAAAGCTCCAGATATTCATCGGCCTTAGAAGGGTCTGTGCAGACGCTGGAAGTACAAGCGCAAAACCAGCATAGCGAAGCGCAAAACGGTATGTGCACATATAAAGAACATTCAGCAGGGTCTTCAAGGGCGAGGTTGTGCAACGCTTCCTTGTCCGCCGAGGTCGTAAAAAAAGGCGCGGTTGGGTATGAAGTGTAACGGGGACCCGCGCACTCATACTTATGTATCAGCTTTGCGAGCGTTTCATTCATTGAGCCTTGAAGTTTTTAACGGTATCGCACATGGCTTCCACGTTTTCAAGCTTTGCGTCGGGCAATATGCCGTGTCCCAAATTAAATATGTGGCGGCCGAGGGGCGCCATGTCTTCAAGTATGCGCTTTGTCTCAAGCCTCACAGTTTGCGACGAGGCCTCAGAGAGCAGCTTTTCATCAAGATTGCCCTGCAAAGAATAGTGCGCGCGGTAGGTGAGCATTATGTGCGAAAGCCGCGCCGAAGAATCCAAAGAATACACGTCTGCGCCCATTGGCGCAACTTCCGCAAAGCGCGCCGACATGCCTTTTGCAAAAACCATCGTGCGCGCCCTGCCGCCCATGTTTTGCAAAATCTCTCCTATGTAGCCGCCGGAGAATTTCTCATAGGCGTCTTGCGGGGTGAGGGCCGCGTTAGAGTCGAAAATTTGAAAAGCGTCTATCCCGCATGAAATTTGCATGAGCGCAACCGCGCTTAAAACCTCCGTAAGCTTTGACAAAAGCAGCCCGAATTCTTCGGGGGAGTTTTTCATAAACTCCGCAAATTTAGGGAAACCGCCTTTTGCGGAACCGCCCTCAACCATATAAGCCGCAAGCGTGAAGGGCGAAGCCGCAAAGCCTATGAGAGCCTTGCGCGGCATCTCTTTACGCATTAGTTTCAAAGCCTGCGCTGTGTAAGAGAGCTTTTCGCAAACGGCGCAGGCTTCGGGCATTGCTTCAATGTCGGCCTTTGAAGAGACGGTTTTTTCAAGATATATCCCGCCCTCTTGCCTGAAATTATAAGGATATCCCAAAGCCTCTGATACTGCGAGAATGTCAGAAAATAAAATGGAGCAGTCAAAGTCAAAGCGGCGCATGGGCTGCAGGGCGGCTTCAAGGGCAAGCTCTGGCGTCTTTACGATTTGCAAAAAGCCGTATTTTTCTTTTAGCGCGCGGTATTCGGGCAAATATCTGCCGGCTTGGCGCATAACCCAAAAGGGCGGGCGCGCGGTTTTAATGCCCGAGCATGTCGCATGAAAAAGCTCTCTGGAATCGTCTGTTTGCATGTTATTTTTTAAAAACCTTAATTAAATCCGTTATTTGCTCAAACTTTAACACCCTTAAAATTACAAAGTAGGCCAGGCCGCCCGCCGGTATCAAAAGCGCGCAGTTGATAGCCGCTAGCGTCTTGCCCGTCAAATAGCCGCCCGACAGGTGCTTTAAGACCAGTATTAAAGCCGCCATCACCGCCGATGCAAAGAGAATTTTCACGACTTCGCCGAGGCTGTTTAAGCGCAGCATTTTTTTGCGCAAGAGCGTAGAAAGCAAGACCGCCTGAAGCGCCGCCGCAAAGACGTTTGCGAGCGCAAGACCCACCGCGCCGTAGGGCTTTATGAGCAGCAGGCAAAAAATCACGTTTGCCGCCAGCGCCGCGACGGAAATTTTAAGCGGGGTGCGCATATCTTTGCGCGAGTGGAAGCCGCGCGTCGCAAATGTCGAAATCGAGTATATCGGCATGCCTATTACGCTTGCAACAAGTATGGGCGCGCAAAGCGCCACGTCTGCGGAGTTAAACTGCCCCCATGCAAAAAGAAATTCAAGCACGTCGGTGCTTAAAACAACCAACCCCGCCGTTGCGGGCACCGTTATTGCGAGCGTCGTAAGCAAGCTGCGCCTGTATTCTGCCGCAAAAGAGCCTGAGTCTTGCCTTTCGCTCAACAGCGAAAGCTTGGGAAAGTAAACCGTTGCGATGGCTATCGTAAAGACGCCGAGCGGCAGCTCTACAAGCCTGCTTGAAAGATAAAGCGCAGAAAGCGAAGTGTTGTCTATGCCGAAGGCGAGAAATTTTGAAACCACAATGTTTATTTGTATTACCGCCGCGCCCATCAGTGCGGGCGTAAAAAGCCGCATGAGTTCAGAAAGTTCATGCGAGGGCGCAAGGCAGAATTTAAAGCGCCATCCGTGCCTGTGCAAGAAATACGCGGGCACCGCAAACTGCAAAACACCGCCTATAAGCACGCCGTAACAGCCCATAAGCACGGTGCCCAGCGCGTCGTCTCCGTATGTGAAATAGCCTATCAAAAGGCTCGCAATCATCGCCACGTTTAAGAGTATGGGCCCCAGCGACGGTATGCCGAATATCCCCATCACGTTAAGCGCGCCCGCAAAAACCGCCGCAAGGCAGATGAGTATCATGTACGGGAAAAGCAGCGCCGTAAACTGCGCGCCGCGCAAATAGCGCTCTGTATCCGCAAAGTATTGCGAGTATATAAGAGAGACCGCCACCGCCAAAATCGTTATCACCGCCATTATTATGAAAGCGCGCGATATAACCTTGTTTAAAAATTCAAAGGCGGCCGCCTGTCCGCCGCGCGTTTTTACGCTTGTAAGCACGGGTATCATGGCCGAAGTCAGCGCGCCTTCGCCCAAGAGCCGCCTGAAGAGGTTTGGAAGGGTAAATGCGAAAAGAAACGCCGAGTTTAAAACCCCTACGCCCAGTATTGCAAAGGCTATTTGGTCTCTTACCAGCCCCAACACGCGAGAGCCCATTGTGGCCGACGCCACTTTGGTTATGTCTTTTAAGGTTGCGCCCTTCTTCATTATTTTAAAACGCGCATTGTCTTAGCTTTTAAAATAAAAATCAAGGCAAAGCTAAATAAAAGCTTGTTTCGGACGGCTTTGAACATAAAAAGTACGGTGTGAAAATTAGGGATATCTTGATTTATTCGGGCTTTGCTGTCGCGCTTTCGGGCGCGTCTTCTTTTGCGGCGTCAAAAGCGACCCCCAAGATGATAGACTTTGACAGGCCCGATTTCTCGGCATCATCGGCGGACGCCGGCGCAAAGCCGGTAGACAAGGCTGAGCTTTTGGACGTCGAAGTTACCCCCATAGAAGAAAAGAAGGACGCCCCCAAGACGGACGCGGCACCCGCACCCGCTTCTTCTGCGCAAGACGCAAAGAGCAAAGAAGCCCTTGCCCGGAAGCTTGACGGCGCTACCAAAGGCGCCGATGAAAAATATAAAAACCAGTATCTCGGTAGGCTTTACGCCTCTCAGCCCGAGCTTTCGGCAGACGCCATGGATTATCCGCAGACTGAAAACGGCGTGCTCGTGGCAAGGGGCAACGCCAAGATTGCCGACAAGAATTTTGAAATCGAGGCCGACACCATAGAGTATTCGCAAAAAAACGGCGTGGCCGTGGCCAAGGGCGACGTGCGCATTACGCAAGACGCCGGCAGAATAGTCGCAAACAATATCACGGTAGACGTCAAAAACAGCGCAATGTCTTCGCAAAAGATTCTCTTCGGTACTTTCCCTCTTTATGCGGAGTCTGCCGACGTGAAGGGCGATAAAGAGGTAATCTCTGCCGGCAAGACCAGCATATATTTTAACGAGCCCGACATATTTTCCTTAAGCGCCAACGCTTCCTCCATGAAGTATACGGCTTCCGAGGATTATCTTGAGCTTGAGGACGTGACGGTCAAGGTCGGCCCCGTTCCCGTGATGTATGTGCCCTATTACGCGCAGCACGGGTTGGACAAGCCGCCGCTCATCATTAAAAACGGCGTGGGCTATAACGAGTCTTACGGCGCGTTTATTCGCAACACAATATATTACAGCGGTCTTGATGATTTCAGCCCCGGTATTTTGATGGACTACTACACAAAGCGCTCCTTCCTTGTAGGCCCCGCGCTTAAGTATGATTTTTCATCGTCGTTTACAGATGCGGTGGGCTCTTTCCAAAGCGCCTACATCGACGACCACGGTTCTGCGAGCGAGCTTGGCGTAAACGACCTTGGGCAGGCGATAGACAACAATCGCTACTTCATGGATCTCGAGCACACGCAAAGCTTGGGCGAAAACGCGCGCTTGACGGGCGTCATGAATTACTGGTCGGACCAGTTTGTAACAAGAGACTTTCGCCCCGCGCAGTTTTACGATAACCAAATACCCGACAACTTCGTTGAAGCCTCATACTACGGGAGCTTTTATACGGCTTCGGTCTTCGGGCGCTTTCAGCCCAATAATTGGGAAATCGTCCAACAGCGCTTGCCGGAAGTGCGCTTTGATATGCAAAATAACGACCCGCTGGGCATAAAGCTTTATCAGCGCGGTTACGCTGCGGTGGGCTACTATAATGAGAACGCCGTTACAAGCGTCTATACGCCCGTTACAAGCACCCGCGCCGACGCCTATTACGGGTGGGAGCGCCCCATACAGTTGAATTCTTGGAGCACCTTTACGCCCGTCGTCGGCAGCCGCGTGACGTATTATGAAAGAACCGTGAACAGTTCGGGAGACTACACCCGTATACTCGGTCAGCTCGGGTTTGACGCGCAGATGGACGTCTGGGGTGTTTTTGACGCAAAAAGCGAAACGCTCGGCATAGACGGCATACGCCACAATCTGCGCCCGATAATGCAGTATCGCTACATCCCCGCAGCCTCGCAGGGGCGCGACAAAATCCCCCAGATTGACGAGCTTTACTTTACTTCATACCCGCCGATACTCGACCTTGGCACCATGCGCAATACCGACTATATGAACGACCTTAATACCATGCGCCTCGGTGTCGAAAACGTATTTCAGACGCGCGATTCTGAAAACTACGGCTCGCGCGAAATTGCAAGGTTGGACTTTTATCAAGACTTCAACTTTAAAGAGCAGGCCTACATCACTCCCAATTTCACGACGGGCAACGTAATTACCACCACCCCCGAAACCGCCTACTCAAACTTTTATGTGCACGGTTCGGTTTCGCCGTCGCGCTGGATGACATTGGGCGCATATACGCGCGTAGACGTTGAAAATATAGGCCTGCCGGAGCTCAACACATATTTAAAGATGTATGACTCTGAATACGCCTCCATAACCCTCTTTAACTGCTACCTTGAAGACCAGCTCACGCAATACGGCGCAGAGGCGGAATATAAAATCACGCAGAATTACTCCGTCAAAGGCAGGTGGAATTACGACTATCGTTTGCAAGAGCTCACAAACCAGCTTTACAGTTTGGTCACGCGTTTGGGCAACTCTTGGCTAATCGAATACCAAGTGGGATACCGCGAGGGTTCCACAAGGGAAAACAATTTCTACTTCGGCGCGCGCGTCGAGCTTGTGACATATTGATTTAATGCCTATGGCAAGTGTTGACCAGCTTGAAGAATCGGCGCTCGGGGCTTCCGACGTAAACGTTAAGCTCAATATATTTGAGGGGCCGTTGGATTTGCTTTTGTTTCTCATACGCAAAAACGAGATAGACATTTACGATATTCCCATCGAGCAGGTAACGCGCCAGTATATAGAGGTTCTGCGCGACATGAAAAAACTTTCGCTGGATGTTGCAGGGGAGTTTTTTGTGATGGCGGCAACGCTCATGTATATAAAAAGCCGCATGCTTTTGCCCGCGGATGAGCAAGCGCCCGTGGCCGAAGACGAAAACGAGGACACGGATCCGCGTTGGGAGCTTGTCGAGCAGCTGCTGGAATATAAAAAAATCAAGCAGGGCGCGGGGCTTCTTGCCGATCTTATTTTTGAGCGACAAAATTATCTCGACAGATATTTTTTTGATAAGGACGCCGTTGAGGAGCGCCCCGTAAAGCCCGTTGACAGGATGGAGCTTTGGAACACTTTCAACAACGTCTTGCGCCGCCTTTCCGAAAAACTTGTGCAAGGCCAGATTGTCGATGAAAAAGTGTCGGTGTCGGACCGTATGGAATTTATTTTGAGCCGCAAAGAGGGCGAGTTTACTTTCAGCGGCCTTTTTGACCCCGCAAAAAGCGGCGTTCATGTCATAATCGCAACCTTTTTGGCCATGCTTGAGCTTACGCGTTTAAAGCGCCTGCGCCTTACGCAAAACGCGGCGTTCGACGAGATTCTTTGCACTCTTTTGACCGAAGAGGAGGCCGCCGCCGCATTTAAAGAGGAGAGCGCGGCTTCCCGCTTAAGAGAGGCCGAAGAGGCCGCCCGCGATGCCGAGCCCGGCGCAGCTTTTGCAAACGAAGAAGAAGCCTCTGAAGAAACGCAAGGGGAGGGCGCGCATGAAGAGAAATAAAAAGACGCACCTGCTCGGGGTGGGGCTTGATACGGACGGCGAAAAGCGCATAACGCAGGCCGACAAATTTTCGATACTCGGCGGTACCGAAGAGACTCACGAAGTCATGACCGAGACCGCCATAAAAACCTTTGAAGAGCTTAAAAAGCGCGGCAAGGAGCTCGACGACGCGGACGTTGCGGAGCTTGCCGACATCATACATAAAAGCACTCCGCGCAAATAGGGATTTTGACATATGAAATACTTCGGAACGGACGGCATACGCGGCACATACGGCGACGCGTTTATAAATGAAGAATTTTTCGGGCGGCTGGGCGAGGCGGCCTCGCGCTATGTTCTGGCTTTCGGCCCCAACAACAAGATTGTCATAGGCGCAGATCCGCGCTTTTCTTCAACACCCCTTAAAGACGCGTTTTGCAAGGGCGCGCGCGGCGTTGAAATTTCTGACATGGGCAGCGTATCTACGCCATTGCTTGCTTTCGGCACAAAAAAATCCGGTGCGGCGCTCGGCGTAATGATTACGGCTTCGCACAATCCTTATACCGATAACGGCATAAAGTTTTTCAATACCGAGGCCAACAAGGTCAGCGACGAAACGCAGCTTTTGCTTGAGCGCTTTGTTGACTTCCCGTCGGAGCTTTCAATGGTGCCTTCGGCAAAAATCGTCGCAGAAAGCGCCTTTAAGCAAGAGTATATGCGCTATATGCTTACGCTGCTGCCCGCAAGGTGCCTAAGCGGCATGAAAATCGCGCTGGACAGCGCAAACGGCGCAACTGTAGGCATAACAAGCGAAGTCTTAAAACAGTATGGCGCAACGCTCGTCCAAATAGGCAACGCGCCCGACGGCAAAAACATCAACTTTGAAGTGGGCAGCGAAAACAGCGGCGCGCTGGCCAAGCTTTGCAAAGAAAGCGGCGCGCACATAGGCTTTGCGCACGACGGCGACGGCGACAGGCTTGTGGTCTGCGACGAGAACGGCGAAATTTTAAATGGCGAAGAAGTTTTGGCGCTCATTGCCGAAGCCTGCAAAAAGGCGGGCACGCTTGAGGGCGGGGCTATAGTCACCACCGTGCAGTCAAACATGGGCTTAGACAAATCTTTGGAGCGCGAAGGCATCAAGACCTACCGCAGCGGCGTCGGCGACCGTCTTGTCATGCAGCTTATGATAGAGAAGGGCTGCAACATGGGCGGCGAAAATTCCGGCCACTACATATTTTCTGACATATCGCCCTGCGGCGACGGTTTGGCTGCGGCAATCAAGTTGCTTTCTATTTTGATAAGTTCTCACAAAAAACTTTCGGAGCTTAAAAAGACGGTCAGGCTTTATCCCGTTTGTCAGGCCGCCATAAAAGTCGCGCGCAAGGTGCCGGTTGAAGAAACGCCGTCGCTTTTTGCCGCCATGGTAAAGTGCGAAGAAACTTTGGGCGGCGCAGGCCGCATATTGGTGCGTTATTCGGGGACTGAAAATAAAATAAGGCTGCTTGTTGAGGGGGAAGACAAGTCCTTGATAGACAAATGTTTTGACTTGTTGAAAATTGCGGTAGAAAATGACTTGAAGTAATTGTTTGAACCGTATATATCATTACAAATATTTTATACCGAAAAAAAGTTTCATATATATTATAACGAACATGGCAGACGAAGCTGTAAAGACTAATTCCGCAGACAAAGAAGCGGAAACCCCTGTAGAAATATCCCTCAAAGACCTTGACCCACGCCTTATCAAGCAGGTTGAAGCCGCGGAAAAATCAATAGATAAAAACCCCGCATACGCGATAGATGTTTGCTCAAACATTCTTGAGCGCAGACCCTCTTGTGCGGACGTTCGCAAAGTGCTGAGGGTGGCGCAGCGCCGCAAGTTCGGCAAGGGCAGCCCCCTGGCCACTTTTTTTGCTAAGATTGAAGGTTCTTTTTTTGCCGGCAAGGCCAAGAATCTCGCCAAAAAGGGAGACTTTAAGCAAATTTTGAGCGAGGGTGAGAAACTCCTCACAAAGTGTCCGATCAATACCCCTGTTTTAAAAGTCATGGCTGAGGCGGCGGTATCCCTCAATTTTACGAACACCGCCATGGATCTTTATGCTGCGGTTGCGCAGGCAGAGCCTTCAAACGTGAAGGTTCTTACGGAGCTTTGCAGAATTTACCTTAAAAACAAAATGGCCGACGAGGCCGTGCGCACCTGCGGCTATATTTTGAAGGTTGACCCCACAAACAACGAAGCTCAGGCAATCCTCAAAGAGGCTGCGGTAATCAAGACCATGACAAATTCATGGAAGGAAGATTCGGGCAGTTATAAAGACGCCCTCAAGAACGCGGGCGACACCGCAAATCTTGAAAAAGACTCTCGCATTGTAAGCGACGCAGAAACTTTGGCCGTCAAGGTTGAAAAGATTACTGAAGAAATTGCAAAAGACCCGCAAAACATAAATCTTTACAAAGACAAGGTTGCGGCTTTGCGCGGCTTGGCGCGTTATTCAGAAGCCATTGAAATCGTAAGGCAGGCGCGCACATTCCCCATGGGGATGGGCGATACCGCCCTTGAAAAGCTTGAGCAAGACTTGATTGTTGCCGACAAAGAGCAGCAGCTTGAAAAAATCAATGCCGAGCTTGAAAAGAATCCCGCAGACGCATCTCTCAAGGCAAAGGCCGAAGAAATTTCAACCGCAATACGCGGCTACAAGCTCAATACCGCCATCTCCATGGTGGAAAAATATCCGAACGACTACAACTACAAGTACACGCTCGGCACGCTTCTTTTTGAGGCCGGGCAGATTGACGACGCCATCAGGCAGTTTCAGATTTCGCAACGCAACCCCAAGGTGAGGCTGCAGTCTTTGCTGGGTTTGGGCAAGGCGTTTTTGGCCGGCAGAAAATACGACATGGCCGTTGACCAGCTTGCCTCCGCCAAGAAAGAGTCGCTCACAATGAACGACTCCAAGAAAGAAATCATCTACGCGCTCGCAACCGCTTACGAGCTTATGCAAGAGCCCCAAAAGGCCTTTGCCGAATATAAGGAAATTTATTCCAGCGACATCAATTACCGCGACGTAGCCAAGAAAATCAACGAATTCTACGAAAAGAAAAATTCCTGATTTCCTAAAAATTTAGTGGAAAAATCTTAAAATTCCGAGAAGATAAGTCTTTTCGGAATTTTTTATGCGCATAGGAATAGGGCAAATCAATACGACCGTCTGCGATATCGAGGGCAACGCCCGTAAGATAGAAGACGCGTGCGAATACTTCGCGGCATCCGGGGCGGATTTTGCAATCTTCCCCGAACTTTCTTTGGTGGGCTACTCCCCCAAAGACGCGGTTTTGGCGCAGCGCCTGCTTGAAGAAAGCGGCGCGGCTTTGGATGCGCTCGCAAAGTGCGTCAAACTGCCTTGCCTCATAGGTTTTATAAGACCAAGCGGCGGCGCTATAGGCCGCTACAACTCTGCCGCATGGCTTGAGGGCGGGCGCGTTAAGCATATTTACGACAAGGCTCTGTTTCCCAATTACGACGTCTTTGACGAACCGCGCGTGTTTGACAGCGGGGCGGAGCCGCTCGTATTTGAATATAAGGGCAAAAAGATAGGCGTGACAGTTTGCGAAGACATCTGGACGCTTGAAAGCGTGCCAACCGCCCGCCGCTACAAGGGCTTTAGACCCTTAGATTCTTTGCGCCGCCTCAATTTTGACGCGGACGGCCGCCCGCGTCAAACGCGCGGGCTTGATATAGCCTTAAATATTTCCGCAAGCGTGTTTTCAAAGACGAACGACAACGTGCGCAAATCCGGCGCAATGCTTTGCCAAGTGTCTGACTATCTCGGCGCGCCGCTTGTTTGGTGTAACCTTGTGGGCGGCAATGACGACCTTATTTTTGCGGGCGGCGGAGGCGCTTATGTCGGCGCTTCTTTGGCGGCCGACGGCAAATGCAAATCTGCGGTTCTTAAAAAGTTTGAGGAAGATTTCAGGGTTATTGACGTTTCCAATCTCGAAAACTCCGAGGGCGATGCGGCAGACTATAATTCCATAGCCGATGTCCACGCCGCGCTCGTCATGGCCCTGCGCGACTTTGTCCGCAAAAGCGGCTTTAAAAAGGTGATTTTGGGGCTCAGCGGGGGCATAGATTCCGCGCTTGTCGCGGCGCTTGCGGCCCGTGCGTTGGGTGCAGAAAACGTCATAGGCGTATCATTGCCTTCAAAAATTTCAAGCGCGCACAGCAAGGACGACGCGCGCATTTTGGCGGAAAACCTCGGCATAAAATATCTGACCGTGCCTATTTCTCCCGTTGTAGACGGCGCAGAAGAAAGCCTTAAAGAGGTATTTAAAGGCTATCCGCAAGACGTCACCGAAGAAAACATACAAAGCCGTGCGCGCGGGCTTTTGCTTATGGCAATGTCAAACAAGTTCGGGGCAATGCTTTTATCCACGGGCAATAAGAGCGAGTGCGCTGTGGGTTACTGCACTCTTTACGGGGACACCTGCGGCGGCGTAGCCCCCATATCAGACCTTTATAAGACCGAGGTTTACGAGCTTTCGCGGTATATAAACAAAAACGGCGTCAAGATTCCGCAAAACTCCATAGACAAAGCGCCCAGCGCAGAGCTTCGGGAAAATCAGACCGACCAAGACAGCCTGCCGCCCTACAACGTGCTGGACGCAATTTTAGAGCTTTTCATAGAAAAACGCCTCGGCCCCCAAGAGATTGTCGAGCGCGGTTTTGAACGCGAGGTCGTTTACGACGTCATAAAGAAGATAGAGCTTAACGAATATAAGCGCAAGCAGTTTGCCTACGGGCTTAAGGTTACAAGTGTGGCTTTCGGCACGGGGCGCCGTATGCCGCTTGCAAGAAAAATACGTCTATAGGGGGCAGGGATGAATTCAAAGGAACTTTTCGAGGCTTCAAAAAAGATAATCCCGGGCGGGGTAAACTCTCCGGTGCGCGCGTTTAAGGGCGTGGGCGGCACGCCGTTTTTCACGCGCAGCGCCAAGGGATGCAAGCTTTATACGGAAGACGGGGCGGAGCTTATAGACTATGTATGCTCATGGGGACCCGCACTCTTCGGGCATGACGACGCGCGCATAAAAGAGGCCATAAAGGCTGCGCTCGAACGCGGGACAAGCTTTGGCACGCCCTCGGCTGCAGAGTTTGAAATGGCCACCCTCATAACCCAGATGATACCCTGCGCCGAAATGGTGCGCATGGTAAATTCGGGCACGGAGGCCACCATGTCTGCGGTGCGCCTTGCGCGCGGCTTTACCGGCAGAGACCTAATCGTAAAATTTGCGGGCTGCTACCACGGACACACAGACAGCCTGCTCGTCAAAGCGGGCAGCGGGGCGCTCACTTTCGGCAATCCCGACAGCGCGGGTGTGCCGCAGGCCTTGGCAAACCTCACGGCCGTCTTTGAATATAACGATTCCGAAAGCGTCGAAAAATTTTTCAAAGAGCGTGGGCAAAAAGTCGCCGCAATAATTGTCGAGCCTTACCCCGCAAACGTCGGCCTCATACTGCCCCAGAAGGGCTTTTTAAAGTTTTTGCGCAAAATCACGACAAAATACGGCGCGTTGCTGATTTTTGACGAGGTCATTACGGGCTTCAGGGTTGCGCCGGGCGGCGTGCAGGCGCTTGAGGGCGTGCTGCCGGATCTTTGCTGCCTGGGCAAAATAATAGGCGGCGGTTTGCCCGTCGGCGCATTTTGCGGCAGGCGCGACATTATGGAAAAGCTTTCGCCGCTCGGCCCCGTTTATCAGGCGGGCACGCTAAGCGGCAATCCGCTTGCAATGGCCGCGGGTTCTGCGGCGCTTAAATCCATTTTGGAAAACCCGCCCTACGAGGCGTTGCAAAAAAAGACGCGTTTTTTGACTCACGCGCTTGCGCGCGCCGCAAAAAAGAAGGGCATAGCCCTGCAAATCCCCGAGACCTGCGGCCTATTCTCGTTATATTTTACGGACGCTAGGGTTGATAATTACACATCCGCCATGAAGTCTTGCGCGGCAAGTTACCGCAAATTCTTCAACGCGTGTTTAAAGGCGGGGCTCTATATAGCGCCCAGCCCGTTTGAGTGCTGCTTTGTGAGTTTGGCGCATGAGGACGCCGATCTCGAGCGCAGCGCGGAAATTATGTCTTGCGCTTTGTCGCAAAATTTTTGAGCCTTTAAACATAATAGTAACGCCCGTTTAAGATTATGAAAGCCGACGACAGATTTGTGCGCCCCATGCGCCGCGAAAAGTTCTTTTACCTTGTGTACGGGCTTGTCGCGGTGATGTTTATGATGCAGTTTGTGATACTTTTCGGCATATAAGGTTTTGCCGCACCCCTCATGAAAGAATATTTGGATTTGCTTGAGCTTGTTATGAAAAAGGGCGCCGATCGTTCGGACAGAACGGGGGTCGGTACGCGCGGCGTTTTCGGCGCGCAGGCGCGTTTTGATTTGGCGCGGGGCTTTCCGCTTTTGACAACCAAAAAACTGCATACGCGCTCTATATTGTATGAGCTTTTGTGGTTTTTAAAGGGCGACACCAACGTAAAATATCTGCGCGATAACGGCGTGAGTATATGGGACGAGTGGGCCGACAAAGACGGCAATCTGGGCCGCGTTTACGGTGCGCAGTGGAGAGACTGGACGGCTCCGGACGGCCGCCATATTGACCAGATTAAGAATGTTGTAGAGGGGCTGAAAAAAGACCCCTTCGGCCGCCGCCACATAGTATGCGCCTGGAATCCCGGCGAGGTTGACAAAATGGCGCTGCCTCCCTGCCATGCCTTGTTCCAATTTTACGTTTCGCCGGACAAACGCCTGAGCTGCCAGCTTTACCAGCGCAGCGCCGATCTTTTTTTGGGCGTGCCTTTTAACATAGCTTCTTACGCCGTGCTTACAATGATGACGGCGCAAGTTTGCGGCTACGCCTTGGGTGAATTTGTCCACACTTTCGGGGACTTGCACATTTATAAAAATCATTTTGAGCAGGTTGAGCTGCAGCTTTCAAGAGAGCCGCGCGCGTTGCCCGCGCTTTCTCTCAATCCCGATGTAAAAACCATAGACGGTTTTTGCTATGAGGATTTTAAAATAGAAAACTATAACCCGCATCCGGCGATAAAGGCGCCCATCGCAGTCTAGCAATGACAAAATATCCGTTTAAAGCCATAGCCGCAGTATCCCTAAACGGCGCAATAGGCAAGGATATGGAAATACCTTGGCGCATTAAAGAAGACTTTGCACATTTTAAGACAACCACTATGGGTGCAGTCATAGTCATGGGCAGAAAAACCTGGCAAAGCATAGGCTCAAAGCCACTGCCCGGGCGCGAGAATGTTGTGATAAGCTCAACTTTAGAGAGCGCAGCGGGCGCAAAAGTCTTCCCCTCTTTAGACGCGTTTATAAAGGCCTATGCCGAAGAAAAGCGCCCGATTTGGATATGCGGGGGCGCAAAAATTTACGAGGCCGCGCTGCCTTACTGCTCAGAAATTGTTTTAAGCGTAATAAAGCGCACCGTGCAGGGCGACGTGTTTTTTCCCGACATTTCAAAGAGCTTTACGTTCTCAAAAAAACTTTTGGAGAGCGACCTTTTCGATGTAGATTTGTATGTGCGCAAAGCATAATATGCCGTTTTTAGGCATTTTTTGCGGATTTGCAGGCATTTAAGCTAAAAATTGAAAATTAGCGCCGATATTTTTATTAACGTAGCCCTAACGCTTTTAAAACAATTAAAAGCTTGCCGCTATGTTCATATATAATCACAAATAAGCCATTCAACGGCGTTGCGTTTAATATTTCAAACGCATCGCTGTTTCAATGAAAGGATAAAAAAATGCCTGCAACAAAAAAGACAGTAAAGAAGGTTTCAACAACCAATTCGACGGAAGTCAAAGTCGGCGCCGCTTCCAAGGCAAAAGTCGCCGTTAAAAAACCCGCCGTAAAAAAGGCCGAGGGCGTCAAGCTTGAAGCCGTACCCAGCGGGGCTCTCACAAGGGTTATCGCAAAAGTTGACGCCGGCTGGGGCAACCAGTTATACATACGCGGCAACGGCGGCGGCCTGAGTTGGGAAAAGGGCGTACTCTTGCAGTGCATCAATGACGACGAATGGCTCTGGGAAAAGAAAGTTTCCGAACCCAAAGTGTCTTTCAAGGTGCTTTTAAACGACGAGATTTGGGCTGTCGGCGAAGACATCATAGTCGCAAGCGGAGAAACTTCGGTTTTCACCCCCTGCTTCATTTTATAAAGCGTCCGCGCCTTAGGGCGCGCGGCGTTCCCCCGTTTTAAAGCATAGCGGGGATACTTTCGCTTTTTCGTTTTTAAAATAAAGGCGCGCGTTTTTTTATCGAAAGATGCGCTTTGAGTTTTTATTTTCTTTTATCGCGCATGGCGGTTTATGCCCCTATTAAAATCGCTGATAGCGCGCCTTGCCGCGCCCCGCTCTCCGGGCGGGGCTTTTTTTATGTTTTAGTATTTGAAATTTGGGGGCGGCATCCTATATATTCGCGCAATGATTTTATTTGAAAAAGTCGCGATTTTGGGCGCGGGGCTCTTGGGTGCTTCGCTCGGGCTTGCTCTCAAAAAAAAGAAGCTTTGCAAAAGCGTGTCGGTATGGTCGCGCAGCGAAAGCTCTAGGGCAAAGTGCAAAGACGCGCCTTGGTGCGATGAAGTTTTTGAAACTCCGCAAGACGCCGTGAAGAATGCCGATTTGGTTGTGCTTTGCGCAACCATAGACGCAATCAAACATAATGCCGAAGAAATAGCCCCGCACCTGAAGGCGGGCGCAATCGTTACGGACGTAGGCAGCACAAAGGGTATGCTTTGCGAGATATGCGGCGCTTTCATAAAAAAATCAAAGGGATTTTTTGTGGGCTCTCATCCAATGGCGGGTTCTGAAAAGTCCGGAATGGATTACGCAAAGGCTGATTTGTTTGACGGCCGTCCCTGCTTTGTTACGCCTTTTGAAGATGCGCAAAACGAAGCTCCCGCGCAGTCCGTCAAAAAATTTTGGGAAGCGCTGGGCATGAATGTCAGCTTTGTGTCGCCGCAGGCGCATGACGCCATAGTTGCGCGCATAAGCCATTTGCCGCACATAATCGCCAACGACCTTTGCGTGAACGTCTCAAAGTATAGCGATGTAAAAATGCTTAAAAAATTTGCGGCGTCGGGTTTTAAAGACACGACGCGCGTTGCAAGCGGCCCCGCAGACGTCTGGATTAACATTATCGAAGACAACTCCGAAGAGATTTGCAGGGCGCTTAAGTCTTACATCATAGATTTGTCCGCCTTTGCCGACGCCGTGGAGCATAAGGACTTTGCCACGGTCAAAAAGCTTCTTGAAAGAGGCAAGCAATTCAGGGACTCTTTTAACGTTAATGAGTAATTCTCCCGCAAAATTAATAGCGCCGTTTAAAAGCGCGGCTTGCGCCGCGCTTGATTTGCCAGGCTCAAAAAGTATAACAAACAGAGCCATGCTGCTTGCGGCGCTCTCTGGCGGAGAAGTTACGCTTACGGGCGCGCTTTTCTCGCGCGATACCGCGATTATGGCGAGCTCTCTTGAGCGCTTGGGCTATAAGGCAGAGTCGGACAATGCCGCGCGCACAATCAAGATAAGCGGCAAGCGCGGCCAAATATTGAATGCCGAGGCAGAGTTTTTTATGGGCAACGCCGGCACCGCCGCGCGTTTTATAACGGCGCTTGTTGCGCTTAAAGAAGGCGGCTACTACCGCTTTGACGCCGACAGCGCCATGTATAAGCGCCCCATGGCGGGGCTTATAGAAGTGTTGAAAGCGCAGGGCGCGGAGTTTGAATTTTTTAAAGAAAAAAACTGCTTTCCGTTTCGTATGAAGACGCGCGGGCTTAAGGGCGGGCAAGTTGAGATAGACGCGTCCGCCTCAAGCCAACTGTTGTCTGCGCTTTTGATGGTTGCGCCTTTTGCAAAACAAAAGATGAGCGTTTCTTTGAAGGGTGAAACAGTTTCAAAACCCTTTGTGCAGATGACTCTCGATATGATGAAGCAGTTTGGCTTTAAATCTTTGTTCAAAAACTCTGCCCATATTTTTGAACCCACGCTTGAGTCCGCGGAAATGACTTCTTACGCTATTGAGCCCGACGCCACCGCCGCAAGTTATTTTGCAATTCTGCCCGCCCTTACGGGCGGGGCTGTGCTTCTTAAAAATTTTTCCGAATCGGGGCTTCAGGGCGACGTAATGTTTGTAGAAGCTCTTAAAGAAAAAGGCATAGTAAGCGCGCAAGATGCGGGCGGCTCTTTGCTTGTGCGTCGCGGCGCTTTGTCAACTTGCGGCGCTTTGCAGAAGTTTGACTTTAACGATATTTCAGACACATTTCTTACCCTTGCCGCGGCAAGTGCGGCGCTTGACTTCCCTGTAAAAATCGGCGGCATAGCGCATACGCGCAAGCAAGAGACAGACAGGGTTGCCGCAATGGCTAAAGAGCTTGCTAAAGTTTGCGCGCAGGTTGAAGAAACAGAAGACTCTCTTACAATCACGCCGTTTGATGATTTGGGCGCGGCTCTTAAAAACAAAACTTTGCCCATAGATATTGAAACTTACGAGGACCATAGAATAGCCATGAGCTTTGGCATTTTGGGCTCCTTAAACGCCCTTAAAAACGCCGAAGGCTGGCTGCAAATAGAAAACCCCGCCTGCTGCGGCAAAACCTGGGCGGAATTTTTTGACGTGCTTGAGTGCGCGCGCTTGTCGTCGCAAAAATTCAGAGTCGTCGCCATAGACGGCGGTGCGGCGGTAGGCAAATCAAGCGTGTCAAAGGCGGCGGCAGGCATACTTAAATATATGCACGTCGACACGGGCTCTCACTATCGCACTTTGGCTTGCGGCCTGTTAAAATGCGGCGTTACGCCTTCAGATGTTTCCGCGATAGAAAGCCACCTTGCAAAGCTTGAGACGGGCACGCAAACGGTCGGCGCAAATTCGGCGCGCATGACCATAAACGATGAGCTTATAGAAGACGCGCTCATACGCACAAAAGAGGTTAATGACAGCGTATCCGTGTTTGCCTCAATACCGGCGGTGAGAGATTTTCTCAAAAGTTACCAGCGATCCATGGCCGATTTTGCAAGGGCGCATGGTTTCGGCGGTTTGATAATGGAAGGCCGAGACATAGGCTCCGTAATTTTTCCGAACGCCGATGCGCGCATATTTTTAGACGCCGATGAAAATACGCGGCAAGCGCGCCGTTCAAAAGAGGGCATTGCGGACTCCATAGCCCAGCGCGACGCCTTGGACAAAGCCCGCAAGACAGCCCCGCTCGTTTGCCCGCAGGGCGCAACCCTCATAGACACGTCCGCGCTGACGCTTGAAGATGTAGTCGCGCGCGCCGTAGCCGCAATATGCCTATCATAAATTTGTCATGAAAGTAAGGTTTGTAACACTCGGCAAGCACCGCTTTATATATGCGTTCTCATGGCACGCGGCGCTCAGCCTTTGCGATTTGCTTGGCCGCATAGAACTTTTTGGGGAAGAGAATATCCCGCATGAACCCTGTCTGATTGTAGGCAACCATGTCAGCTTTTTAGACCCGCCCGCCTTGGCGTTTTATCATGACACGCCCCTATGCGTAATAGCCCGCGACACCCTAATGCAAAAGGGTTTGTGGAAGCGCTATTTCACGGCGCTCGACGCCATACCCGTCAAGCGCGGAGAGTCGGGCAACCTTGCGGCCTTCAAGGCGGTGTTTGCGCGTTTGAAAGAGGGCAAAAGCATAATAATATTCCCCGAGGGCACGCGCAGTCCCGACGGCGCTTTGCAGGGGGGCAAGGCGGGGGCGGGCTTAATCGCCCTAAAGGCAAACGTGCCGATTGTGCCCATACGCACATTCGGGTTTGAAGACGTGCTGCCGCGCTCAAACAAGATAGGCTCCGGGTCTCGCATTACGATGGTTGCGGGCAAACCCATTTATCCCAAAGACATTGACCCCGGCAAAGCTCATCCCGAGCGCGCGCAATACGCCGTAGACAAGATGATGGAGGCCTTGGCCTCTATAAAAAATCCGCGCACCTTTGAGGTGTAATCAAAGTTGCAAAATCGACTTTGAGGGCTCTGTCTGCAAGCTTAAGCCGTCTGCGGGCTTAAGGTTTTTAAAATCTATGAACGCCCCAAATGCTATTATCGCGGCGTTGTCGCCGCAGTGCGCTTTTTTTGCGAAGAGCATTTTCACATTAGAGTCATCCGCCGTTTTCCGAAAGGCTTCGCGCAGCGTAAGGTTGTTAGACACTCCGCCTGAAATCCCAAGGCTCTTATAGTTGCCGCGTTTTAAAAAATGGGCGGTGCGCAAGCGTAGCTGCTCAACGACCGCGCGCTGGTATGAGGCCGCTATGTCGGGCAAATCGCGCGCAATTTCATCTGCGGAAAGTTTGTTCAAAAAATAGCGCAGGCTGGTCTTAAGGCCGGAGAAGCTGAAATCTGGGTCGTCCTCAATCTTGCGGTTTTGACCGCGCGGAAAGTCAAAGCGCTTTGCGTCGCCGCCTTCTGCGGTTTTTTCAAGTATGGGCGCGCCCGGGTAGGGCATGCCCAGCATCTTTGCGCCTTTGTCGAGCGCCTCTCCGGCGGCGTCGTCTGCGGTTTCGGCCAAAACGCTCATGCGCAAATTTTCGTCAAGCCCAAAAAGTATGGAGTTGCCGCCTGACACTACAAGCCCCAGATGCGGCAAATGCGCCTTTAAGGTTTCTTCAAAATTCGCGGGGTTTTCTTCAAAAAGCGGGATAAACGGCGAATACGCATGGCCGCGCAGATGGTTTACGCCAAACAGCGGCTTGCCGAATTTAAATGCGAGCGCCGCCGCCGCCGCCACACCTATCGCAAGGCAGTTTGGCAGACCGGGGCCGTTTGTGACGGCTATGGCGTCGGCTTGCCCCGCGTCAAAATCGCCGCACATTTTTTTTATAAGATGCGGGAGTTTTTCAAGATGCTGCATACTCGCCAAATCCGGCACTACGCCGCCGTAAAGGGCGTGCAAATCAACCTGAGAATACAAAGTCTCAAAAACAAATCCTTTTGCGGAGTCAAAGACGGCCGCCGCAGATTCATCGCAAGAGCTTTCTATCGCGACAATCTTCATGCTATGCGTCCCTCAAGATTTTCACGCCGCTGGCAACGCCTTCTGCGGCTTCGGCGGTGCTTTGGGTTTCTTCGGCCTCGTCATAAAGCTTGTCGAAGTGTCCGCCGCGCCTGAAAGAAAACGACGAATTTTTTGAGACTATTATGTGCTCTATAAAACTGAGCGATATGGGTCTGCAGGCTTTTGACAGGCGCAAGGTGAAGTCTATGTCTTGGGGTGTGGGCGTGCAGTCTCCGCCCGGGTGGTTATGGGCTATTACTATGCTTGTTGCGCCGTGTTTGAGCGCGCTTTCTATGATTTTTCTGAAGTCTACCCTTATGCCGCTTGCAGAGCCTTCAAAAAGGCGCAGCACCCCGCAGGGCAAAAGTTCTAGCCGCGCGTTGAAGCAGGCAACTTCCATGACTTCGTTTTTTTCTCCGGCTATGCGCGCCCTGAAAAACGCTATCATCTTGTCTATGGTGTCAAGAGACAGCTTTTCTTCGCCGAGCTCTTGCTGCATATAAATCGGGATAAGTTTGCGTATGAAGGCTATTGCTGTTGCGGCATTTTGGCCTATGCCGTTTACGCGCATGAGAGCCTCGGGGGATGCGTCTAGCACGCCGCGCAGATTGCCGAAAGTGCGTATCAAATCTTTGGCGATCGGCTTTACGTCTATGCGCGGTATGGCGAGGGTTAGCATAAGCTCCGCAATCTCGTATTCCGCAAAAGACTCAAGGCCGTTTTTTAAGAAGCGCCCGCGCAGGCGCGCGCGGTGGCCGTCTGCGGAATTTTTTAAATCTTGTGCCTCTTTTGACATTATTTTTTTGGGAAGTGGTTTATGAAGTATTCGCCGCCGACGCGCACGGAGTCTTTCATGGCGTCTTGCAAATATTTATGGGCGCTTTTGACGGCGCTTACAAGACTTTGTCCGCGCGCCAAGCCCGCACATATCGCAGCGCTCAAAGTGCAGCCGCTGCCGTGAGAGTTTATTTTTTTAAGGCGTTTGGTTTTAAGCGTAAGCAGTATGTCGCCGTTTTTGCCGCAGAGCACGTCTTTTAAAACGTGGCCCTCAAGATGGCCGCCCTTTAAAAGCACGTTTACCCCGAAAGCCTCAGCCAGGGCGCGCGCCGCGTCTTGCATTTCATCCGTCCCGATTTTTTTTATGCCGAGCAGCGCGCAGGCTTCGTCGAGGTTGGGCGTGATTACTTCGGCAAGCGGCAGCAGTTCGGTTTTTACGACGCCGATGGCGTCGTCTTTCAAAAGTTTGACTCCGCTCGTAGAAATAAAAACGGGGTCTACTACCAATCTTATCTGCGGATTTTTCTTAAAGAAGGCCGCGGTTTTTTTAATGTGAGTTTTTGAAAACAACATGCCGCACTTTGCGGCGGCGGGTTTGTAAAATTCGACAATGCGCTCAAGCTGGTGCGTCAAAGATTTTAAAGAGCACGTTTCGATAGCCGTAATTTTTGCGGGATTTTGCGAGGTAAGCGCTACAATCGCGCTTGTTGCATAAACGCCGTTTGCGGCAAATGTAAGCAAGTCTGCCTGTATGCCGGCCCCCCCGCCGGAGTCGCTGCCTGCGACCGTCATTGCGGCGGGCAGGGCGAGTTTTTCTTTTTTAATTTGCTTCATCTTTGCCGATTTATAAGCCCTTTTTTGCATAAAACTTAAAAACTTTCAAGAACTGCTTTATGCTTGAAAGCGCGGCGCAAAAGTCAAGTGTATGCGGGTAAGATGTCCGCCAATACGGGAGACCTTTTTGAAAGTGTTGCGCCTTCGCCCCAAAACGGCGAAAGCGGGGTGCCCCTTTCCGCCCCTTTGGCCTTGCGTATGCGCCCGCGAATGCTTGAAGACGTTGTGGGGCACGCGCACATTTTGGGCGATGGCTGCCTATTGCCGCGCCTCATCAAGGCCGACAATTTCGGCTCTCTCATATTTTTCGGGCCGCCCGGCTGCGGCAAGACAACGCTTGCCGAGGTCATAAGCCGCCAGACGCGCAGCCGCTTTGTGAAAATCAACGCCGTGCTTTCAAACGTCGCGCAGCTTAAGGATGAGCTTGCCATTGCAAGGTATATAAAGAATGAGCGCACGATAATTTTCATAGATGAAATCCACCGCTTCAACAAGGCGCAGCAAGATTTGCTTTTGCCCGATGTGGAAGACGGTAACATCAGGCTGATAGGCGCAACAACGCATAACCCCGGCTTTTACATAAATCCGCCGCTGCTGTCGCGCAGCCATCTTTTCAGGCTTGAGCCTTTGTCTTCCGAAGACATTTTAAAAGTGCTTAAAAGCGCCATAAGCGACGAAGCGCGCGGCCTCGGCCACTTTAAGTGTAGGGCCGACGACGAGGTGCTTAAATCTGTTGCCGCCATTTGCGACGGCGATTTGCGCCGCGCCTTGAACGCCCTTGAAACTATGGTCCTGGCCGCAGGGGCAGGCAAAACTTTGGGAGAGGCCGATGTCGAGGTTTTCGCCAAAGAGCGCCGCGTGCGCTATGACGCCGATGAGGACGAGCATTACGACACCGTCAGCGCCTTCATTAAAAGCATACGCGGGTGCGACCCCGACGCCGCCATGTATTGGCTTGCCAAAATGCTTGTGGGCGGCGAAGATCCGCGTTTTATAGCCCGCCGTCTGGTGATATTGGCGAGCGAAGACGTAGGTCTTGCGGATTCTCGAGGCCTTTTGATAGCAAATGCGGCTTTTGACGCTTGCGAGCGCGTAGGCTTGCCCGAGTGCGAGCTTAACTTGGCGCACGCCGTGCTTTTTCTTGCCACGGCCCCCAAAAGCAACTCCGCAACTACCGCGCTTTTTGCCGCAAAGGCCCTGGTTTCTCAAAAAGAAACGCAAAGCGTGCCTTTATACTTGCGCGACGGGCACACTTCGTTAAATAAAAAACTCAACAAAACGGCGGAATATATTTACAATCACGATTGTCCCGGTCATATTAGCGGCCAGGACTATATGCTTAAGCCCGCAACCTTATACGCCCCCACCGATTACGGTGCGGAAGCGCAGATAAAGGAAAGGCTCGGGCAATATAAGGGTATAAAAGAAAAGTTGAGACAAAAAAATGCAAAACGGAAAAAATCAATTTGATGCGGAAGCTTTCTCAAAAGTGAGAAACACGTCGCGCATAGAGCTGAATTTTTTCAGCACCTGCCTTGTCAACGCTGTGGGGCTTTTGTTGGCCAGTTTCACAAACTCGGGCATAAGCTTCAACAATCCGTTTTCATTTGTGGCGCTGCTTTGCGTAATCTGGCTTTTAAACTGGATAGTGCGTCCGGTGCTTGTGCTTTTTACTCTGCCCTTTATCATTCTCTCTTTCGGGTTTGGCATGCTTGTCATAAACGCGGTCGTAATTTATTTGAGCGCGTGGTTTGTGCCCGGCATAGAGATAGGCTCTTTTTGGAACGCGCTTTGGGCATCGGTGCTCGTATCTGCGGCAATGTGGGTAAACGTATACTTTAGGTCCGAACAAATGATAAGAGACATACGCCGCAACCGCAAAAACGGCGGCGATGACGACGACAAAACCATAGACGTCTAGCCCGCGCGCGCATTTATGAAGAAGATTGCGACACTCATTGCGCTTTTAAGCTGCGCTTATTTTTGCTTTGCCGACGAAGAGTATTTCAAGACGCGTTTGAATTTGCTCACCCTTGAAGACGCAATGCAGGTCTATGAGGGCAAATGGCAGGGCGTGCAAAATCTCTCCAATCCCGACGGCAGCGACGTCGCCAATTTCAAGATAGAGCAAAACTACTATTGGACGGTCGTCGATAACCAAAAGGTTTTGGTCGGGCAGGGCTTTTTAACCTATATGGGCAGCCGCATAGACATGGTTACGCAGATGCGTATGTGCAAAGGCTATATAGAGCTTGTCCTCATAGATACAAACGGAGAAAAAATCTATTACAAGGGCGTGCTTATCCGCGAGACGCTTATTTGGACGCCGCTTTATCAGTTTTTTCTCATGGATTTGCAAAAGGACGAGTTTCGCAAGGATGATGACTACATAAATTTCTATTCTGAAAATTTAAAGTTTATGAAGGCGGGGGCCGACGGTCTTGCGACGATTTTGATAGGCCGCACGGCCATGCGTAAAGAGCGCGCCAAACCCGTCTCGGAAGAGGCGGCGCACCAACTCATAAAACGCGGCAAGGGGAGCTTGTTTGAATGAGCAAGCGCGCGTCAGCGTCCCCCTTCGGGGGCGGGGCTGCTTTCAGGGGTGTTTTGCCAAACGGCATGGCCGTCCTTCACAAAAATTTCAAACACGCGCGCACGCTCAGCGTGCAGCTTTGGGTGCGCACAGGCAGTTTTGACGAGCTTGAATGCGCCGGCTGCGGCGTATCGCATTTTGCAGAACACATGCTTTTTAAGGGCACCCGCCGCCGCTCTTGGGAGGCAATTTCAGAGGGGCTTGGGGCTGCGGGCGGCGTGATAAACGCCTATACTTCCTGCGACAGAACCGTCTACCACATAGATATCCCGCCCGCAAATGCGGCGTTTGCCTTAAGTCTGCTTGCCGAAATGGCCTTTGAGCCCAAGCTTGCGCAATCAGACTTTGATGCCGAGCGCGACGTAATCCTGCGGGAAATCGATATGTGTAAAGACGATCCCGAAGACCGTCTTTTTGACGCGCTCGCACTCAAGACTTTTCCGGATTCCATGCTGCGCTTTCCCGTCATAGGTCTCGAGAAGAATTTCAGGGCGATTAAGCTTGCGGATTTGAGGCGCTATGTGGCGCGCCGATACGCGCCGCAAAATATGTTTTTAAGCGTATGCTCAAACCTTAAAGACTCATTTGTTTTTGACGCCTGCAAAACGGCCTTCGGCGCATTTGAGGGCGCCCCCAAGGGCGGGCACGAGGGCGGTTTTTCAGAGCCTAGGCGCGGTGTGCGCGGCGTTGATATTGCGATAAAATCAGAGTGTGACAGCGCGCGCTCAATACTCATAACAAAACTTCCGAAGCTCGATTTTGAAGCGGATTTGTGCGCGGAGCTTGCGGCCTCGGCGCTCGGCAGCGGCAACAGCGCGCTGCTCGTTAAAAGATTGAAGTTTGAAACGGGATTGGCCGAAGACGTTTCCGTAGATTACATAAAAATGCGCGAGGCCGCCTTTATGCAGATAAGCTGCGCGCATCTGCCGCAAAACTGCGCCGCGCTTAAAAAAGAGCTCTTTGAAGTTTTAAACGCCGTGCGCCTTAACGGGCTTGACGAAGCGCAAATCTCAAAGGCGGCCGCCCAGTATGAAAGCCGTTTGGCGGCGGAGCTTTTAGACTCGTCTTCAATCGCAAATAAACTTGGAGAGCTTGAGGCGGATTTTTCAAGCCCTATTCTGGAAGCAAAAAAAGCGCGCCTTATGCGCGCGCTTAAGCCGCAGACTTTCAAGCGCCGCGCGGCGGAAGTGCTCCCGACGGAGTGCTCGCGCTTCGGCACCGTATATCCTCGCAAAGCTTCAAGTTGTGGCATAGCCCTGCCGCAAACAAAAAAGTCAAGGGTGCGCCCCATCAAAGCTTCCGCGGAATTTGAAGAGCGGCTTGACTGCGGCGCAAAGCTCGTCATGCGGCGTTTTGACGTGCCCAAAATTTTCTTTAACGCTTTTACTTTGGGCGGTCCCGCCTTTGCGCCTGCGGGCTTAAGCGGCGTTTGCGATTTGGCGCTTTCAATGCGTTTGCGAGGTGCCGGAGATATGGATTTTGCGGCGCTTTCTGAATTTTTGGACTCTCGCGGTATGGAGCTTGAGGGCACGGGCGGAGACGTTTTTACGCGCCTGAGCATTTCATCCCCCGCGGCAGGCGCGCGCTTTGCGCCGCATATTCTCGCCGCCGCCGCACTTTTTCCGCGTATTGATTTTAAGCTTTTTGACAACGAAAAGCGCATTTGTTTGACGGACATTGCCGAGTCTCTTTCAGACCCGTCTTATGCGGCTTCAAACGCCGCGCGCAAAAGTTTCTTTGGCCGCCATCCGCTTGCTTCTCCGCCTTTGGGAGACGCAAAAAGCGTCGCAAACGCCACGGCTAAGGGGCTTGAAGCTCTTTGGGCGTCGCAATTTTGCGCCGGGGGCTTTGCGATTTCGGCATCGGGCGGCTTTGAAAAAAACGCCGTGCTTGACGCCATGAACGCGGCCTTTGCCGCAGCCCGTTTGCCCGCGCAAAAGCAATCGCCCGCACCTGTCTCTTGCGCAAGCGGCTTAAAAAAAGTAAAAAGCTCATTTAATCAGGGCGTATTCATGCTTGTCTGGCCCTCATGCGGTTTGGACGCTTCCGATGACGAAATTTTGCTTTACGACTTATTAGCGGAATATCTGGGCGGCGAAAGCGGACTGCTTTTTGAAGAGGTGCGCGAAAAGCGCGCCCTTGCATATTCGGCCTATTGCGGCGCGTGGCGCGGGTTTGGCGCGGGTGCGCTTTATTTTCAGGCAAGCTCTCGGCCGTCGGCGGGCGCAAAGGTTTTTGACGCGGCGCAAAGCGCCGTAGACGCCTTGCTTAAAAACGGGTTTGACTTTGCGCGCCTCGAAAGGGCAAAAAACGTTATACTTACGCGCAGGCTTGCGGCGCTTTCTTCGGCCTCTGCTTGGGGTGCGCATGCGGCTGCTGCCACGGCGCTTGGCAAAGAGCCGCTTTGTGCGGCCAAGGTGCGCGCCATGCTTAAAAACGCATCTTTGGACGCCCTCGCCGCGCGCGCCGCAACAGCCCTTGCAAAACCCTTTAAATTCACTTTCTCAAAATGACGGATTTACCCATAGACGCAATCAAGCCCGCGCTTTTTGCCGCGCTTGACGACGGCGTAAACAGGTTTGTGGTGGCTGCCCCCACGGGGTCTGGCAAATCCACGCGTTTGCCGCAGATGCTCGCCCAAAAAATTGACGGCGCAATATATATTTTACAGCCGCGCAGGGTGGCCGCGCGCATGCTTGCAAAGCGCGTCGCATATGAGATGGGCGCAAGTGTTGGCAAAGAGGTAGGCTGGCAGATACGTTTTGAAAAAAACTACACGCCGCAGACCAAGATTGTATTTCTTACAGAGGGCGTGCTTGCGCGCAAGCTGCTTTCAAAAGGCGGGCTTGACGGCGTCGGCGCAATAATTTTTGACGAGTTTCACGAGCGCAATATTTACGCCGACATCTCATTGGCGTTAGCCTTAAAGCTGCAAAACTCGGCGCGGCCAGACATTAAAATCGCGGTGTGTTCGGCCTCCGTAGATTCAGAATCGCTTATGGCGTATCTTGGGGCAAACGCGCGCAAGCTTGAGTGCGGTTGTCGGCTTTATCCCATTGAAATCAACTACGCTCCGCCGCGCGCCTCAGAAGACGTTTGGGACGCCGCCGCCAGAGAGTTTGCCCGCCTTGCCGCAGATGGCGAAGACGGAAACTTTTTGATATTCATGCCCGGCGCTTATGAGATTTCGCGGACGCTCAGGGCAATTTCTCAGCACGGTGCCGCAAGGCATTTTGACGTTTGCGCGCTCCACGGCGATTTGCCCGCCGACAGGCAAGACGCGGTGCTTTCGCCCTCAAAAAAACGCAAAGTGATAGTTTCGACGAATATCGCAGAAACTTCGCTCACAATAGACGGCGTGCGCTTTGTGATAGACGGCGGGCTTGCGCGCGTTGCGCGTTACGACGCTTCGCGCGGGGTAAACACCCTGCTTACGGAGCGTATAAGCCTTGCCGGCGCCTTGCAGCGCGCGGGGCGCGCGGGGCGCACTGCGGCGGGTTATGTATCGCGCCTTTGGCGGCAGACCGATGAAATGTCTTTTGAAAAATTCACCGCGCCGGAAATTAAGCGCCTTTCGCTTTCGCAAATTATGCTTTGGCTTGCGGCGGCGGGTTTGACTTTGGAAAATGCGGGGCTTCTTGAGCCTCCCGCGCCCGAGGCCGCCGCAGACGCGCGCGCCGTATTGACGGGGCTTGGCGCGCTTGATGCCGAGGGCAAAATTACGCCCCTCGGGCGCACTATGGCAAAGCTGCCTACGGAACCGCGCTACGCAAAGCTTTTAATTGAGGGGGCGCGCTTAAAGTGTCTCGACGAGGCTTGTCACGTTGCGGCGCTCACAGAGGCCGGCAGAGTCTTTCTGGGGCTTGAAGACGCCTTCAGACAGTCTGAGCTTGACGACATGCTCGGCGACGCTTGTTCAGAGCTTGAAGAGCTTGCAAAGCTTTGCATGCTTGCGCGCTTAAACAGGTTTGACGAGGGATTTTGCAGAACTTTCGGCATACACATGGCCAACGCCCGCCAAGTCTGCGCGTATGCCGCCGACTTTAAACGCATAGCTTCCCGCCTTAATTTCGATGACGAAGAGGGCTGTGCAAGCCTTGATGAAGAGCCCGCACTTGCAAGCGGCTCAGAAAATTGGCGCAACGTATCAAAGGCCGTGTTGAGCGCCTTTCCCGACCATCTTTGCAAGCGCTTAAACGCGGGTACGCTTGCTTGCGACATTGCGGGCGGCCGCAGGGGAGAGCTTCGCAAAGAGTCCCGCAAATACTCTGCCGACGTCTTTTGCGCAATCAGTTTGAGGGAGCAGTCGGCCTCGGGCAGGGTGTCCATAATGGCTTCGCTCACAATCCCCGTGCTGCTTGAAGACATAAAAGAAATGTTCCCCGCAGAATTCGACGCCGCAGACAGGGTGGATTTTGACGACGTGCACAAGTGCGTAGTGAACAAGCGCGCGGTGTATTTTAGGGGTTTAGAGCTTTTTAACAGCCGCGCTTCCTCCGTGCCCGAGGCCGCCGCCGCCGCGATTTTGGCGGAGCATATCATGAAGGGCAAACTCGTCCTCAAACGTTGGGACGAGGATGTTGAAAACTTTGTGCGCCGCGTTAACTTCGTGTCAAAATACGCGCCCGAGACAGGCTTAAGTTTTATCGACGAAGACTTTAAGCGTATGATTTTTGAGCAGGCGTGCTGCGGCTTCAATTCTTACGCGCAAGTGCGCGACATGGATATTTTAAAGGCGCTTAAGGCGTGTTATTCTCGCGAAGAGCTTTCGCTTTTAGAATACATGACGCCCGAATGCGTATCTTTCCCGAATCGCAAAAAGCCCTGCCTAATAAATTACGATGTTGCGACGGGGCGCGCCGTGCTTTCTGCGTGGTTTAAGGATTTGCTGGGTTTTGATTCTTCAAAGCTCAAAGTTTTGGGAGGAAAAATCCCCGTAACTTACGAAGTGCTTGCTCCAAACGGCCGCCCGGTGCAGACCACGCAAAACCTGCCCGAATTTTGGAAGACCTCATGGCTGCAAATTTCAAAAGAGCTTAAAACGCGCTACCCCAGACATTTTAAATAGTCTTTGCCGCCCGCATTTATTTGAAAACGCGGAATGTTTATTTAATTACAAAGGTTATATATTCGCAAAAAAAAGCGCCATGTTAAGGGCGCTTTTTTGCGGTTTATAAAGCTTGGCGTTTACTCGGCCTTGATTTCGTCCCAAACCTTGATGTATTTTGCGTTGCCTTCGCCGAGGTCAAGTATCACTTCAGACTTCTTGATGATGTCATCGGGAATAACAATCATGGGGGAGTTTTTAAGCTCGTCGGGCAAAAGTTTTACGGCTTCGGCCATGGGCGCGGTGTAGAGCGTAAATTCCATGTTCTTTGCCGTATTTGCCGGCTCAAGCATGAAGTTGATGAATTCTTCCGCAAGGGCTTTGTTTTTTGCGCCGACCGGTATGGCCCAGTCGTCGCAGCTTATGCTCATGCCTTCTTTGGGCAACACAAAGGCTAAATTTTCATTTTCTTCCAAGACTTGGAAAAGGTCTCCCTTGTAGCCGTGCACAACGTAAAACTCTCCGCTTGCTATGCCGCCTTTGTAGCCTTCGTTGTCCAAGCGCGCTATATTTTTCTTCCATCTTAAGAGCACTTGCTTGGCTTCTTCAAGCTGCTTATCGTCCAGAGTATTAAGGCTGTAACCCTTGTATTTGAGCGCGGCGCCGATGGTTTCGCGATAGTCGTTTAAAAGCGTCATGCGCTTGCCGTATTTGTCTGTATCGTAGACGCCCCATGTCGCGGGGATTTCGCCGAGCTGTTTTTTGTTATATGCAATGCACGCATAGCCTATCATGTAGGGTATGCTGTATTGCATCTTCTTGTCTATGGCGAGGTCGTCAAGGTATGACTTGTCTATGTATTTTGCGTTCGGGATTTTTGACAGGTCAAGTTTTTCAAGCATATTTTGCTCAACCATTATCTTCACCATGTATGATGACGGTTGCACAATGTCATAGCCCGTGCCGCCCGCTTTAAGCTTGGCATACATCATTTCGTTAGAGTCAAAAAAGTCTATAACAACCTTGCAGTTGCGGGTTTCTTCAAACTGCTTGACTACATCCATGTCCATGTAGTCAGACCATGTGTACAAGCGCAATACGGGCTTTTCGGGCCCGCACCCCGCCAAAGTGAGCGCGAATATGGCCGCGCATATTGCTGACAGTATGTTCTTTTTCATCACGATTTTCTTTTTGTTAATATTTGTGCGAATAGGGCCACGGTGAAGGTCATGGCCATGAATATAACCGAAAGCGCGTTGATTATTGCGGGCGAGCCGTGCTTCATCATGCTGTAAACTTTTACGGGAAGGGTTGTGCTGCCAGGGCCGCCCACAAAGAAGGTGACCACAAAGTCATCCATAGAAAGCGTAAAGGCCATCATTGCGCCCGCCGCAATGCCCGGGCCCAGCACGGGCAAGAGTATTTTTAAAATTATAGTCGGCCAGCCCGCGCCGAGGTCTTGGGCTGCGTGTATCAAATTAAAATCAAAATCTTGCAGACGCGCAAGCACCACAAAGGTAACAAAGCTCACGCAAAAAGTTATGTGCGCGCATATCACGGTAAAGAGCCCCAAGTCGGCGCCAAGGCTCACAAAAAATAAAAGCAGGCTTATGCCCATCAAAATGTCGGGCATGACCAGAGGCGCGTATGTGAGCGCATAGTGCGTTTTTTGCAGCCCCGTCTTATAGAGGTTTAAGACCCACGCCGCAAGGGTGCCCAGCACCGTAGAGACGGTCGTGGCCGCCAGCGCTATGTAAAAGGTGTTGAGCGTGGCCTCGATAATGCCCCTGTCGTTAAAGAGCGCCCTATACCATTTTAAGGAGAAGCCCGCCCACGCGCCGCCAAAGCGCGATTCGTTAAAAGACTGCGCCACAAGCAGCACTATGGGCATATAGAGAAATATCATCACGAAGAACGTAATGATGAGAGAGGTTGACTTAAATTTGTCGCGCGTTTGCCTCATTTACTGCTTTGAAATGTTTTCTATTACAAACTTTGAGCTGTTCTTCTTTTTCTTGCCGAATACGAACGCAAAGAAGGGCAGCATGATTATGAGCGCCAGAAGCACCGATATTGCCGCGGCTTCGGGCAGATTGCGGTTTGCCATTGCGCGCAGGGCTATTTTATTGCCGAGAAGCTCACACCCGACGCCGCCGACAAGGTCGGGTATGGCATAAGAGCCCAGAGAGGGTATAAAGACTATCAGGAAGGCCGTAAGTATGCCCCTTTGTATGCCGGGCAGGTATATTGAGCAAAACGCCCTGAAGCGGCTTGCGCCGAGGTCTCTTGCGGCCTCAAGCAAAGAGAAGTCAAACCTGTCCGAAGCCGCGTATATGGGCAAAATCGCAAAAGAAAGGTAGGTATAGACCGTTACGATTATCACGGCCGACATATTGTTAAGCAAAAATACGGTATCGGGGATGAGCCCCAAATAAAGCAGGGCCGAGCGTATTATGCCGTCGGGATGCAAAAGCAGTCGCCACGCAAAAATTCTGATGAGGAAGTTTGTCCAAAGCGGTATGACAACCAAGAGCAGATACCAATTTTTGTATTTCTTGTCTTGTCTTGAAATCCAATAGCCGACGGGCACGGCCAAGAGCAGGCAGATAAGCGTTGAAAGCAGGCTGACCCAGACGGTGCGCCACATTATGCGCGCGTAGTCCCAGTTGATTACTTTCTCTATGGTTTCAAAAGTCCAAGCATCCCCTATGCCGCCCGAAACATCCGCAACCTTGAAGGCTATGGCAAATACGAGCAAAGTCGGTATCGCAAAAAAGAAAAGCAGCCACAGAAAAGAGGGCAGGGTGAGCAAGATTTCAGGCCGACGCCCTTTCCCGACGGGGAAATGGAAAGTCTTTGCCTTTGCGCTTTGTTGCTCTGTCGTCATCTCATAAAAAGCTTTTGCGGTTTACGAGTTTTTAAGGGTGGTTACGTCGTCGCTGTGCCATACCAGCCAAACTTTGTCGCCCCAAGTGGGCTGCTTTTGGTCAAGATAACAGCGGTTGTGCTGCTGCAAAACATTTATGCGGTGCTTGCCGGTGTTCACCCAAAAGCGCGTCTGCGCGCCCTGATAAATAATGTCTATAACTTCGGCTTGCACCTTGTTTTGATTGGGCACGCTTGCGGGTTCTTCAGAAAATATCCTGAAACGCTCGGGGCGTATGCTCAACGTGATATGTTCGCCCGCGCCCAGTTTAAATTCATTAAACGCAAAAAACTCTCCCAGTCCGAAGAGGTCTACCTTTGCGTATTCGGAATCCATGCGCTCAAGAATTTTTGCGTCAAAGAAATTTGTGTCGCCTATGAAAGACGCCACAAACTTTGTGCGCGGGTTTTCATAAATTTCCGCGGGGGTGCCGACTTGCTCTATAACGCCCTCGTTCATGACGGCCACATGGTCGCTAAGGCTCATGGCTTCATTCTGGTCGTGCGTTACGTAAATAAAAGTGGTGCCGAACACGTCGTGTATGCGGTCAAGCTCAAGCACCATGTGCTGTCTGAGTTTTAGGTCTAAGGCGGCCAGCGGCTCATCAAGCAAAAGCAGCTTGGGGTAGTTGATGAGTGCGCGCACTATCGCGATTCTTTGCTTTTGGCCTCCGCTTATTTGATCGGGGCGCTTGTAGGCGTGTTCGGTCATGCGGACAATCTCAAGCATTTCCGAGACCTTCTTTTTTACCTCGTGTTCAGGCACGCCCGCAATGCGGGGGCCAAAGGCTATGTTATCCCACAGCGTCATGTGCGGAAAGAGCGCGTAGTTTTGGAATACCGTATTTATTTTGCGTTTGTTTGAGGGCAGACCCGTTATGTTTTTGCCGTCAAGCCACACTTGACCCGAATCAACCTGTTCAAAGCCGCCCGCCATTCTGAGTATGGTTGTCTTACCGCAACCGCTGGGGCCTAAGAGGGAGAAGATTTCACCGCACTTGACCTTTAGGCAGACATTATCGACAACATGGTTTTCACCGAAAGATTTGTCGACATTGACCAACTCAAAAAACTCTGACATCTCTTAAGCTAACTGAACATTGTTATTATTGTATTCCTTTAAAGCCTGCACTTAAAACACAATTGGGGGGGAATTAAAAGAAAAATTTAGATATTTTTTAGAGCGGTGCGCTTTTGTAATTTTTTGCGTAAAAATTATCTGCGCTTTTTGCGCGTGGCTTGCCGCATTTTTTATTTTCAAAATGCGGAATTTATTACATCGCTTAAAAATTTTATGTTGGGGCAATTTGCGGTTCAAGGGCTTTAAGGTGCAAAAAAAAAGCGCCTTTTTGCAAAGGCGCTTTTATCTTTAAATAATTGTCTTACTTTCTGCGGCGGCGTATGGCAAAGAGCAAAGCCGCAAGACCGAAGAGCGCCGCAAACTGTGCGGGTTCGGGTATGGCAGAGAAGGTTACGGAAAGCACGCCGTCGGTTACAGAGAACACTGCGTCGTAATTTTCAGAACCCGTGAAGTTTGCCACAAAGCTGTCGGTGTCCGAAAAGTCCGTCGTGCCGTCCCAAGTAAGAATGTCAAACTGGGTGTCGGCAATTACGGTGCCGCCTTCAAATGTGAAGTTGAAAACGTAGTCGCCCGTGCCCGTGCCCTTTAAGAAGTCTCCGCTGAGGATAATCTTATCGAATGACGAGGCAGAAGCTATGTCAAAATCAAGCTGCGCCGCGTTGCTCCAAGTAAGGGTTGTAGCGTTGATTTCGCCGACGTTTGAAGCCTGCGATATAGCGCCGAACTTGCCGCCGTTAAGCACTACGGCACCAATTCCGAGCCCCAAGAGGTTCGTGGTCTTAAGCGCGCTCATATAAAGCGTGCCTTCATTCACGGTTGTAGAGCCGCGGTAGTAGTTTTCACCCCTCAAAATTTGGGTGCCCGTGCCGTTCTTAACAAGTGAGATTTCGGCAACGCCAACAGTCGGCGCGGTTGTTGAGGTTCCGCTAAAGTCATGTATGCGACCCGTGAAAGAGTAGGTGCCCGTGCCGTTAAACGCCAAGGTTACGTTCTTACTCGTTGTAATACGCGTCTGGTTATTTGTGGATGTTGCGGTAAGACCTGCAGTCGTTACCGTGTAGCCGTCGGTGCTTTTTGCAAGATATAGGGCGGAACCCGCCGCAATATCAATATTGCCCGTGACTGTCGCATTCATATCAAGATAGCTTATAGAACCCGAAGCCGCAACATTGATTGCGCCTATGGTGGTAGCGCCCGTGTTTGTTACCGTGCCGCCCGTGCCTGTTGCGCCAAAATTCAAGGTGCCTATGTATGAGTTCTGGAAGAACGAGGTAGTCGCACCCGAGTTGAGCATATTGAGAGTCGTCACATTGGCAGTTGCGCTTGTTTCATTCTCAACAGTATAAATGTTCATAGTGCTTGCACTGTTGTTGAGCGTGGTAATATTGACCTGAGAAACGCGATCTGTATCTCCGCCTATGCGGTGCGTCGACCCGGCATTCTTGTTGATTGTGTTTATGGTAAGGGTTTTGCCCGTGGCCATTGTGTATGCGCCGGTAGAATCGCTGTCAATGTCAAGCGTGCCTATTGTTGCGTCGGCATTTGACCAAAATCTGCCTACACCTGCATTCGCATTTACATTGAAATCGGTAATATTGACCGTCGCGCCGTCAAGAAGATAGAAGTATAATGTGCGGTCACTGTCTGGCGTTGTTGCGGTTGCTCCGTTCAAATTTATTGTATCAATGGTAACATTACCAAACTTATTTCCAGATGTGCCAAAATTGATTTCCGAACAGCGCGCGCTGTTGACGGTATCAATGTGCAAAGTGGTGGCGGCGTTGTTGTTGCCTTGTATGAAGAGCTTGTTGCGAGTTACATCAGAAGCCGTAGCGGCTATCCCGCTATTTACGTTAACAGTGTCGATGTCTGCCGCGCTGTTAAATGTAAGGTAATTGCTTACTGAAGCTTGGTCTTCGCTTGAGGAATTTACCCATCTGTTGACGGTTACTGTGCCTATGTGCGCGGTAGTTGTGCCGCCAAAGTTAAGGTTTGCGGCTTGTGCGCCTTTATAGGTTACCGCGTCTATATTATTGTTAGCGATATTAGTATTGAAGTTTGCGGTGCCCGAAGCGTATGTGGTGTCAAAATTCAGGTTTTCTATATCAACATCACCGACGAGTACCGTGCCCGAAAGGTCTTTTGAATCAGCCTTTGTAAAAGACGCTGCTTGCCCCGCTGTGGATGCCGCAATATTGAGCGTACCGTTAATCGTGAGGTTTTGGGTGTAAGCTGTTATTGCGCCGCCGTAGTTGTTTGTGACAGAGTTTGAGTCTGCGCCCAACACAACACTTGTTGCGCCAACGCCGTTAGTGCCGACGCCAATACTAATACCATTTGATGCGGAAAGTTTGGTAAGGGCGTCTATATTAATTTTGTCTGCCACGAACACCGCGCCTTTCGCAATATTGGCCGTGCCAATGTCTATAGTGTCATATTTTGTAAAGGAAGTGTAGCCTGCCGCAGTGATGTTCATATACCCCAAGCGGAAATCGGCAAGGTTTGCCAGAGTGGTCAGGTTGCCTATTTTAAAAGTTCCCAAAGCCGAACCGTCGGTAATATCTTGCCCCCTTGTTATTTCAACATAAGTGTTGTTTGCGCCGGAAGCATCGCCCGCAATAAAATTATCTATATCGGCATTTTGGACGAGAAGCCTGATGCGATAAGTTGTATTTTCGGTTGTGCCGCCGTTGTAGGTAAATGTGCCGGTAGCACCCGTGAAGAGGTTTGCTTTTACGTTAAGATTGCCGATGTTTGCCGCTGTATCTCCATTTGTGCGGGTTATGGATAAATCACCTGCCGAGAAATTTCTTATTCTCTGAGAAGTATCCGCAGAAGAATAAACCACGATTGACCCTGTGCCATCGGGCTTCGGCGTCGTCATGGTCGTCTGGCCTATCGCAAGAGAGCCTGCCGATGTGATTGTTGATGTGAGGCTCTTAACTTTGATGAGCTGAGAGTCGCTGACATACCCTGCCGTAAGGTTGTTTTTAAAGGTCAATGAAGCATTGGTTTGTGTGATTGCGTCATTAAAATCTGCGCCGTCTCTGGTAACCACAAAAGTGGTTGAACCGCCCGTAAGGGTTGTTGTGCCGCCTACGGTAAGCTTTGAAAGCTGTTGTCTGTCGGTTTCGTTGCCAAGCCTCAAAACGCCTTGAGAATTTGTGATATTGCCTGATACATTAACATAAAGCTCTGCGCTGCTTTGCGTTTTACGCAGGGCAAGGGATGATGCGGACGCCTGGTTTATGCTGGCAAAGTTCCAAGTCGAACTTGTGCCGCCGCCGTAAAGATCCCAAGACACCGCAGTGGCACTGCGCTCGTTTGAAAGCGCGCCTGCCGTCAAGTTACCCGTTCCCCATGCTATCCCAGGTTTGGCAACGGTAGCAATATTGCTCAAGTAAATATTGTTGCTTACCGATGATGCCCATGCGACGCCTGCACCCGTGCCGTCAAGCGTGGATGACCAATTTGTCGCTGATGACGGAGAATTGGCGGTTACTCCCGTGTCTGTGCCGACCCAGTAATAATCAGTTGCGGAAGCCGACAATGCGCATGCTGCGAAGGCCGACTGAATGGCAAGTTTTTTGAGATGTGTTTTCATAAATACGCAAAGTAATAATTAGGGGTTTATTGCAATAGAATTATTGTCTGATTTTTGCAATGTCAGTCAATACGGAAAAATTAAAATTTTTCATAAGTGAGAAATTTGTACGGATTTGCGCAGAAATCAGCGGGATGGGAAATACATTAAACCCACACGGCTCACAAAATAAAGGCTTTAGCGGCTTATTGACTTTTTGGTCTTATGCAAAAAAAAGCGCCTTTTTGCAAAGGCGCTTTTATCTTTAAATAATTGTCTTACTTTCTGCGGCGGCGTATGGCAAAGAGCAAAGCCGCAAGGCCGAAGAGCGCCGCAAACTGTGCGGGTTCGGGTATGGCAGAGAAGGTTACGGAAAGCACGCCGTCGGTCACAGAGAACACTGCGTCGTAATTTTCAGAACCCGTGAAGTTTGCCACAAAGCTGTCGGTGTCCGAAAAGTCCGTCGTGCCGTCCCAAGTAAGAATGTCAAACTGGGTGTCGGCAATTACGGTGCCGCCGTCAAAGGTGAAGTTGAAAACGTAGTCGCCCGTGCCCGTGCCCTTTAAGAAGTCTCCGCTTAGGATAATCTTATCGAATGACGAGGCAGAAGCTATGTCAAAATCAAGCTGCGCCGCGTTGCTCCAAGTAAGGCCTGTTGCCTTTATGGTGCCTACGCTTGACGCTTGTGATATGGCGCCTAAACGCCCGCCGTTAAGCACAACCGCGCCCAAGCCCAAACCGAGCGTGTTTGAGGCGCCGTCGGCACTTATATAAAGCGCGCCTTCATTTACCGTGGTTGTGCCGCGATAATAGTTCTGGCCGCGCAAAATCTGCGTGCCCGTGCCGTTCTTGATTATTGAGATTTCAGCAACGCCGGGGGTAACGCTTGTGACTGACGCACCAAAGTCATGTATGCACCCCGTGAAAGAGTATGAGCCTGTGCCGTTAAACGCCAAGGTTGCGTTTTTATTTGTGGTAATGCGGGTCATATTGCTTGTAGAAGTTGCGGTTACGCCCGCAGTCGTTACCGTATAGCCGTTCGTATTCTTTGCAAGGTTGAGGGCTGCACCGGCTTCAACATTTATAGTGCCCGTTACCGTGGCGTTCATATCAAGACTGCTTGTTACGGTTGCTCCGGTCACATTTGCGACATTTATCGCGCCTATGGTGGTAGCGCCCGTGTTTGTTACCGTGCCGCCAGTGCCCGCTGCGCCAAAATTCAAAGTGCCTATGTTAGTATTCTGGAATAACGCGGTTGTTGCGCTTGCGTTGAGCATATTGAGGGTGGTGACATTGGCGGTAGCCGTTGTGTCATTATTTACCGTCCAGATGCTGAAAACATTACTTGCGCTATGGTTTAGCGTTGTGATGTTCGCCGCAGATGCGCGCTCTGTATCTCCGCCTATGCGGTGGGTTGAGCCTGATGTAAAGTCGATCTTGTTTATGGTAAGGGTCTTTCCCGTAGTCACAATATATGCGCCCGAAGAAGTGCCGTTATTGATATTGAGGTTTGTAATGTTTGAGTCTGCATTAGACCAAAACCTTCCTATACCACCTATAACATTGAAGTCTGTTATTGATACGTTTGCGCCGTCGACAAGATTAAATGCCGTAGCATGATCGTAGTCCACGCCTGCAGTACTTGCCGATTGGGTTTGGTTAAGAGTATCGATAGTAACATTGCCGAGTTTATATGAGCCAGTACCTATACTTAAACTGCTTGAATGTTGCATATTCAAGGTGTCAATGTGCAATGTAGTAGCAGCCGAATTATTGCCTTGTATGTTAAGGGTATTGCGTGTAATGGTTAGCAATGCTGCGCCGCCTATGCCGGAGTTAATATTTACGGCGTCAATGTCGGCAGCGCTGTTTAAAGATACGTAAGCGTTAACCGTAGACTGATCTGCACTTTCCGAATTTGTCCACCTGTTTACAGTTATATTACCTATGTGCGCGCTTGAAGTGCCGCCGAAATTCAAGGTGCCGTTTGCGGATCCCTTAAATGTCAGGTTATCGATATTGTTGTTAACGATATTCGTATTAAGCGTTGCCGTTGCCGTAGCAGTCGTGGTGTCAAAATTGAGGTTTCCTATATCTACATCGCCTGTTTGCGCTACACCCGCAAGTGTGTTTGAGTTGCCCTTTGTAAAGGTTGTGCCCAGCGTTGATGAGGCCGCAAGGTTAAGCGCGCCGTTAATTGTAAGATTTTTTGTATAAGCGTATATAATGCCGCCGTAGTTGTTTATGACGGAGTTTGAGTCTGCGCCCAACACTATGCTTGTTGCACCCACGCCGTTTGCGCTTACACCCAATAGGATATTGTTGCTTGATGAAGTTTTGTTGAGTGCTCCAACGTTAATGTTTTCGGCGACAAATTCCGCGCCTTTGGCGATGTTTGCAGTGCCTATGTCTATTGTTTGATACTTTGTGAAAGATGTGTAACCTACAGCATCGGTATTCATATATCCTACGCGGAAGTCCGCAAGGTTTGCGAGAGTTGTCAAATTTCCTATCTTAACAGTTCCCAAGGCGGAACCGTCGGTAATATTTTGCCCTCTTGTTATTTCAACATAAGTGTTGTTTGCGCCGGAAGCATCACCCGCAATAAAATTATCTATATCTGCGTCTTGTACGAGTAGCCTGATGCGATTGGTACTGCTTGTGCCGCCACTGTAAGTAAACGTGCCCGTAGCGCCTGTGTATAGGTTTGATTTTACGTTAAGGGTGCCGATATTTGCCGCTGTTTCTGCGTTTGTGCGGATTATTGAAAGGTCACCTGCAGAAACTGAAAGGAGTCTGTTTGCCGTATCAGTGGATGAATAAACATTCACTGTGGCGTTGAGGGCGTTGTTGCCGGTTAAAACGCGCTGTCCTAATTGTATGTTGTAAGACCCCGTATTTGTTGTTGATGCAATGCTTTTTGCGGTAATCGTGGCGACATTGTTGCCGAACAGGAAATTCAAATTGCCGTTTGTGCTTGTGAGTCCCTCTTTAAAATCGGCCGAAACGCCGTTAAATGTCGTCGAACCCAGATTGATATTGCCCGTATTGGTGACGGCTGAATTGAAGGTGCTTGTGCCGTTAAGATTTAATACGCCGCTGTTTGTTACCGCCCCGCCTACTGTGAGGCCTGTTACGGTATACAAAGTGCCGCCGGTATTTGTGAGTGTGCCCGCAATAGAATTTGCATTCTTGGTATTAAGATTCAGCGTTGTTCCCGCAGCCAAACTTACATTGCCGCCTATGGTTGCTGTTGAAATGTATTGAAGTGCCGTGCCCGTAGTGCCTATATTGAGAGTGCCCGCCAATACAGATACATCCCCCGTAACATTTACAAAAAGATCCGTCCCGTTTTGCCCCTTGCGGAGCATTAGGCTTGTTGATGAATTTTGAACTATGCTGCCAAAATTCCATGTGTATGATTGGCCTGCGCCAGTTGCGCCGTAAATTTCCCAACCTCCCGAAACTGCAGTTGCCGTGCGCGCATTTGTCAATGTGCCGAAAGTGGCGTTTGAAATCAGTGCAATTTGCCTATTGGTTACTGTGGCAATGTCGCTCAAATAAATATTGTCGCCCGCGGCAGCGTTCCATGCGGTAGACATAACGCCCGTGCCGTCAAGGGTTGATGACCAGTTTGTAAGGGTGCCAGGTGTCGTTGATGTTACGCCCGTCCAGTAATAATCAGTTGCAGAAGCCGACAATGCACAAGCCGCAAAGGCTGCCTGAATGGCAAGTTTTTTGAGATGTGTTTTCATAAATACGCAAAGTAATAATTAGGGGTTTATTGGAATAGAAACATTGTTTGACTTTTCAAACGTCAGTCAATACGGAAAAATTAAAATTTTTCATAAGTGAGAAATTTGTATGGATTTGCGCAGAAATCAGCGGGATTGGAAATACATTAAACCCACACGGCTCACAAAATAAAGGCTTTAGCGGCTTATTGACTTTTTGGTCTTATGCAAAAAAAAGCGCCTTTTTGCAAAGGCGCTTTTATCTTTAAATAATTGTCTTACTTTCTGCGGCGGCGTATAGCAAAGAGCAAAGCCGCAAGGCCGAAGAGAGCCGCAAACTGTGCGGGTTCGGGGACTGTCGCAAAGGTTACCGTAACGGCGTTGTCAGTTACGTTAAACACGGTATTATAGTTTTCAGAACCTTCAAACTGCGCTTTAAAGCTGCTTGCGTCCGCGATTGTAAAGTCTGAAACGCCTTCCCATGAAATAAGCGTGATTGCGAAGTCTTCTACAACGCCGCTTTCAAATGTGAAGTTGAATACAAAGTCTCCCTCTCCGCTTATGGTGCCCTTTAAGAAGTCTCCGCTGAGGATAATCTTATCGAATGACGAAGTTGAAGCCACATTGACGTCAAGCTGAGCCGCGTTGCTCCAGGTAAGCGATGTCGCTTTAACCGTGCCGATGTCTGAACTTTGCGAGATTGCGCCGAAGCGGCCGCCGTTAAGATATACCGCGCCCACGCCCAAACCGAGGGTGTTTGTAGTGCCGTCTGCGCTCATATAAAGTGTGCCTTCATTGACGGTCGTAGAGCCGCGATAGTAGTTTTCACCACTCAAAATCTGGGTGCCCGTGCCGTTCTTGACGAGGGATATTTCGGCAACGCCCGCCGTAACTTCGGTCACAGATGCGCCAAAGTCATGTATGCGCCCCGTGAAAGCAGAAGTACCCGTGCCGTTAAAGGCGAGGGTCACATTCTTACTCGTGGTAATGCGCGTCTGGTTGCTTGTCGAAGTTGCGGTAAGCCCTGCGGTCGTTACCGTGTAGCCGTCAGTATTTTTTGCTAGATATAGGGCAGAACCCGCAGCAATATCAATATTGCCGGTTACTGTGGCATTCATGTCAAGAGAGCTTATTGAGCCAGAGGCCGCTACATTTATTGAGCCTATGGTGGTGTTGCCCGTGTTTGTAACCGTGCCGCCAGTGCCCAAAGCGCTAAAGTTTATTGTGTCTATGCCCGCATTTTGGTAAAAGTTTACGGTGGCGCCCGAAGCCAACATATTAATTGTGTTAAATTCCGCGGCCGCGCTTTCGGCATTGTCAACGGCATACACATTAAGCGTACCCGCCGACTGGTTGACGGTTCCCACTACTACTTTTGTAAGAAGTTCTGAAGGCCCGCCCAAGCGATGCGTGGTGCCGTTACTCATATTGATGGTACCGATGTCGAGCGTCTTACCCGTAGAAAGCGTATATGCGCCCGAAGCGGTGGTGGTTATATTCAGGTTTGTTATAAAAGTATTGGCGTTTGAAGACAATCTGCATACACCTGCCGCGGCGTTATAGTCGGTAATACTCAAGGTTGCGCTGTCCAACAAGTATACCGAAAATTGGCGGTCGGCAGTTTGCGAAGCGCTCAAGTTTGTTTGGTTTAAAGTGCCTATGGTTACGTTGCCGAGCTTGCTGGCGCTTGTGCCTATCTGCGTACCCGTGTTGAAACCGGAATTATACGTCCCGATGTTAAGGGTATTTGCCGCCGAATTGTTGCCCTGTATAAACAATGCGTTATTTGCCGCGGATAAGCCCGTATTAACGGTTATTGTATCAATGGTTGCGGCGCTTGTAAGGTTTATATTTGCGTTGGTTGTGGCTTGTTCTGTGCTTGTGCCGTCAATCCAAGTGCTCACGTTTACGTTGCCAATGTGCGCGCTTGACGTCGCCGCAAAGTTCAAGGCTCCGGCTTGTCCGCCCGCAAAGTTTACCGTATCTATATTATTGTTTACGATATTTGTATTCAGCGTTGCCGTTGCGGAGGCGTTGGCCGTGTTAAAGTTGATAGTGTCTATATCGACATTACCCGCTTGCACCACTCCCGATATGTCCTTAGGGTCGCCCTTTGTAAAGGAGGTTGCCTGCGTTGATGAGGCGGCAAGGTTGAGCGCGCCGTTAATCGTGACGTTTTTAGCAAAAGTCGTTATGCTACCGCCGTAGTTGTTTGTTATAGAGCCTGCATTTGCACCCAACACAACGTCTGTAGCGCCAACGCCGTTTGAGCCTGAACCGAAATTTATGCCGCTTGAAGAAGACGTCTTATTAAGGGCGTCGACATAGATTTTGTCGGCAATAAATACTGCGCCTCTGCCTATATTGGCGGTGCCTATGTCTATAGTGTCATACTTTGCGTAAGGGCTTAGGCCGGCAGTGCCCGTGTAATAATAACCCAAGCGGAAGTCCGCAATGTTTTGCTTTGTGGTAAGGGTGCCTATAGTCCAAGTGCCTGCGGAAGAGCCGTCGATAATATCTTGACCTCTTATAATTTGCACGTATGCAGTTGTGGAATAATCGTCGTTGCCAATGATGAAATTATCTATATCCGCGTTTTGTATGAGGGCGTTAAGGCGGTTTGTGGTGTTCCCCGGGTCGTAAGCAAATGTGCCCGTAGTGCCAGAATATAACGAAGACTTAACGTTCAAAGTGCCCACATTCATGACAGTATTGCTGGTAGAGTTATTGAGCGTCAAATCTCCGAAAGATGCAGTAAGAAGCCTACCTGCAACATCGCTTGAGTAGGGGTTTACATAGGTGCCTATGGAAACGCTCTTCCCTGAGGTTGAAATGTTTGAAGTAAGGCTTTTTACCGCCAGCGTTGCGGTGTTATTACCGTATAAAACGTTAATTGTTCCGTTGGTATTCGTAACGGCGCCGTTGAAAGTGCCGGATACGCCTGTAACAGTCGATGAACCCAAGTTAATTGTGCCCGTATTATCCAAAGTTGAGCTGAATGTGCTATTCCCGTTAAGCGTTATCGTGCCGCTGTTTGTTGCAGCACCTCCTACCGTAAGGCCTGTTACAGTATACAGGGTGCCGCCAGTATTGGTGAGAGTACCCGTTATGGAGTTAGCGTTCTTTGTGTAGAAATTGAGGGTTGTGCCGCTGGACAGCCCTACATTGCCGCCTATCGTTACGGTAGAAGCGTATTGAGCCGTTGCGGAGCTGCTACCGAAGTTGAGTATGCCTGTCAACACGGATACATCCCCCGTAACATTTATGAAGAGGTCTGTACCGCTTTGGCCTTTGCGCAGTTGCGTAGTGGTCGAAGAATTCTGTATTATATTTGCGATTGACCATGTATGGCTTTGACCTGCAGAACCCGCGCCATAAATATCCCAAGTACCGACTGAAGTAGCGGTTCTATTGTTGGCAATGGTACCGAGTGTAGCGTTTACCGACATATTGATTACCTTGTTGGTAATGGTAGCGCTGTTACTCAAATAGAGATTATTTCCCGCTGTATCGCTCCATGCGGTTGTCGGGTTTGTCGTGCCGTCAATCGTTGTCCAATAGTTTGTCAGGATATTGCGAGCTGTTGATGTGGTACCCGTCCAATAGTAGTCTGCCGCAAAGGCCTGAACGCCTGCGCCTGCGAAGACAGCGGCGGCTATAAACAATTTTGTGTTCTTATTCATAATGCAATTATACTTGGGGTATTAATTACCGGATTCTAAATTTGTAGCCATTCTTGATATTGCTTTTTCTTAAGTCAATAATTTTTTTATGGACGTGGCCTCAAAACAAGCACTTATGAATATTGCAATATCGTTTATTCGCTTTAAATAGGGCGTTTAGGGGCATCGTTTTACAGTTAAAAAAATTTAAAAATTTTTAAATTTGCATTAAAATTCGGAACATTTTTATCAAACTGAGGGCGCATTTTGCTGTCTTGGGGTTTTGCCGCAAAAAAAGCGCCTTTTGCAAGGCGCCTTTGTTTGTGATTATCGTAATGATTAAGTGATTATTTTCTGTTTATTTTGAAGAGTGGGGGTATCATGCGTCAAGCGCGTCGCGACTTGTGCGGGTGCGGATATGTTTTCAAACTTTGTGTAAAGCAGTTTACTTGCCTGCCGCATAATCTATGTAAGAGAGAGACCGAATAATAAATTTATGCGGATTCCTCATTTCTCGCTGATTCTTGGCGTATTTTTGTTTGATTTATCTTGCCAAGGCAAACAATCGCGTTTTTTCTAAATCTACGCGATTCTTTTAAACGCGCCTACGGACTGTATGTTTAAACAGGCTGCAAAATTTTTATGGCATGAAAAAACCTCGCGCGGGGTCATATTCGCCGGCGGTGCAATGGGCGCGCTTTTGCGTTACGGTGCGGGTTTTGTCTTTGACAGCCCGCTTTTGCAGGTTCTTTTTTGCAATGTTTTGGGCACGCTTATACTGGCGCTTATTTTTGAGGCAAGCGCCCACATACATTCGCACGTAAAACGTCTTGTTTCTACGGGTTTTTGCGGGGGCTTAAGCACTTTTGCCACCTTCTCGAAAGATTCCGTTTTGGCGCTTCAGGCGGGTGACTATTTTACGTTCTGGGCAAACGCCGCCCTCAATTTCGGGCTTTGCGCGGGCGTATTTTTGCTCGTAAACATCATTGCGGACTCTTACAGGCAAGAGCGCGACGCTCTGCGCCGCAGGCGCGTAAAAATGTTGTTCAACAAACACGCGCGCGCCAAAAAGTCCGATAAGAAAGGCGGCGGCAAATGAACGCGGATGCGCTTTTATATGTCGCTTCGGTGGGGCTAGGCGGGGGTCTGGGTTCCGTAGTGCGCGCAATAATTTCAGAAAGGTTTGACGCAAACGCGCACAATCTGCCTTGCGGAACCTTTGTTGCAAATATGCTTGCAAGCCTGCTTTTGGGGGCAATATACGCGGGCGTGCGCTTAGGCGTTTTTCATGCGTGCGCGGGCTTGTTTTTAAGCGCGGGCTTTTGCGCATCGCTTTCAACGTTTTCTACGCTTGCGGGGCAGATTGTGCTTTTGGCAAAACAAAAGCGCCGCAGGGCTTCGGCGGGCTATGCGCTTCTCACCTTTGCGGGCGGCCTGATTTTGTTTTACCTCGGCGATCTTTTGTTTTCAATGCTTGCGCTCTGATGCGCTAATTTTTTTTGTGCTCAAACATGGGGCGCGTAGCGTTCGCTATTTTTACGAGCAGCAGCATAATCGGCACTTCCGTCAGCACGCCTACGACAGTAGCCAAGGCCGCGCCTGAGCTAAGTCCGAAAAGAGATATCGCAACCGCCACCGCAAGCTCAAAAAAGTTGCTTGCGCCTATCATGCCCGCAGGCGCTGCAATATCATGGGGCAGTTTCCACTTAAACGCCCACAGATACGCCACAAAGAATATGAAGAAAGTTTGCAGTATCAGCGGCACGGCAATCAGCGCAATGTGCAGGGGATTGTTTATGATAGTGTCGCCCTGAAACGCAAAGAGTATGATGAGCGTAAGCAGCAGGCCGCCCGTCGTCAAAAAGTCGAATTTCTTGGAGAAGACCTCGTCAAAATATTTGAGACCGCGCTTTTTTATGACGATCGCGCGCGTTATCGCGCCCGCCGCCAGCGGTATTACAACAAAGAGCAGTACCGATAAAAACAGAGTGTCCCACGGTATGCTTATGCCGCTTACGCCGAGCAAAAAGCCCGCTATCGGCGCAAAGGCCACGAGTATTATTAGGTCATTCACGGCCACTTGCACAAGCGTGTAGGCGGCGTTGCCTTTTGTAAGGTAACTCCATACAAAAACCATTGCGGTGCAGGGCGCAACCCCAAGCAGCACCGCGCCCGCAAGGTATTGTCGCGCCTGCGGCTCATCTATAAAGTTTTTAAAGACCACAAAGAAGAAAAACGCCGCAATGGCATACATCGTAAAAGGTTTGATTATCCAGTTGACCACACAGGTGATAATTATGCCCTTGGGGCGGCGGCCCGCATCAAGCACGCTCTTAAAATCAACCTTCATCATCATGGGGTATATCATCAGCCATATCAGTATGGCGACGGGTATAGAAACGTTTGCGTATTCAAACTTTGCGAGCGCCGTGGGTACTTGCGGCAAAAGTTTGCCGAGCGCCACGCCCGCAACTATGCAAATAAGAACCCACAACGATAAATACTTTTCAAAAAAGCCTATTTTTCTTTCTGTCTTCATAAGTGTTATCCGTTTAAAATTTCTGTGTAAAAATCCTTGAAGCGCGCTTTGATTTCGTCGCGCACGCGTTTGAATTCGGCATTGACAAACGACGCGTCGCCCACGGCCTCAGAAGGGTCTTCAAAGCCTATGTGCAAGCGGTGCTTTACTTTGCCTGTAAACATGGGGCAGCTTTCGTTTGCGCCGCCGCATACCGTAATTACGTAGTCCCACGGCTCGTTCAGATATTTTGAAACGTTTTGGGGCGCGCGTTGCGCAATGTGTATGCCTTCTTCAAGCATGACCTCTGCCGCCTTTGGGTTTACGCGCGCTGCGGGGTGCGTGCCCGCACTCGCCACAAAGAGTTTTTTATTTTCCGCATCAAAACTTTCAAGCCATCCGTGCGCCATCTGGCTGCGGCAAGAGTTGCCCGTGCAGAGTATGAGAACTTTTATTTTATCCATGTTTTTTGGTGGTTTTCAGGTTTTAAGAGTAAAGTATCCAAAGCCCGCCCAACAGCACCAGCGCGCCGCAAATCTTTTTGACGACTTCCGCCGCCGAAGAGTTCGAATTCCAGTTTAAATATTTTTGAAGCGCGCCCGTAAAAGTGCCCGCCGCCACTATAATAATGCAGTGGCCTATCGCGTAAAAAAAGAGCAGAGATGCCGAAAGCGCAAAGTTTTGCGATGCATTTGCAAACACCACCGCAAGCATGGGGGCCATATACGCAAACGTGCAAGGGCCCAGCGCCGCGCCGAAAATCAACCCGAGTAAAAATGCCGCAATGAGACCTCTATGCTTAAAGTTTGCGGGGTTTAACCCCTTTAATTTGAATGGCAAAAGCCCCATCAGGTATAAACCTACGGCTATAAAAACAAAGCCCACAAAGTATGTGCCGTATTCTCCGATGTCTCCCATCATTCTGCCCGCAAGTGCGGTTATTGCGCCTATGGCCGCTATTGTAATTAGAATGCCCGCAGAAAATAAAACGGACATGATTGCGGCTCGCCCCGCTCCCTGCGTTTTTTGGTCCTCTATAAAGCCTACAATCAACGGTATTGACGCAAGGTGGCAAGGGCTTAACACCAAGCTTAATACGCCCCATGCAAAAGCCGCCGATGCCGAAAGCGCCAATGAGCCGTTCAGCGCATTTGAGAGTGCTGTAAAAATCTCCTCCATAAAATCATTGCGGAGTCTTCTTAAGCTCGAAGCCCAGCTCCTTCCATTTTGAGAGTATGTCTTCTTTCGGGAAAAACCCTTCGTGTCTGAAAATTTCTTCGCCTTGTGGGTTCAGGAAAACTTGGGTGGGTATGGCGCGCACAGAGTATTTTTCTGCGGCCTGCCTGTCCTGCCAAACGTCATGAAACTCTACGTGCAGACTGCCCGCGTAATCTCGTTTAAGCTCGTCAATTATGGGCTGCATCATTTTGCACGGCACGCATTTTTCCGAGCCCAGCTCTATCATCGCGGGCAAGCTTGCTGTTTGCGCGGGTTGCGTTGCGGCATTACTTTCAGGGGTTTTGTCGCCGCCTTTAAAATAGACCATTGCCGCCGCCGCGCAAAATACCAGCGCCGCCGCGCAAAGTTTCAGGACATTTTTTGCGTTTCCCCTTTTGTCTTTGCTTTCCATATCCGTCTTATTTCGCATTTTGCAAGAGTTTGAGGATTTCCGCCGCACTTGCCGTTTTGCCCGCAAACGCCACTTTGCCGTCTATTGCGAGCGCGGGGGTTGCAAGCACATTAAATTCCATGATTTTTTTGATGTCGGTGATTTTTTCAATCTCGCCGCTGCCAAAGCTTTTTACAGCGCTTTCAGTTTCGTCGAAGAGTTTTTTGCATTTGGGGCAACCCGTGCCGAGTATTTGTATTTTCATATTTTTTCTTTTCTAGAGTATAGCGTTAAAAAGGTATCCCGAAATTATTATTAGCAGCGCAACCGTGCCAAAAAATACGGCGATGAGCTTCCACGTCATCACGCGTTTTAAAAGCATTGCCTCCGGCAAAGAAAGGCCGACTGCCGCCATCATAAACGCCAGCGCCGTGCCCAGCGGCACGCCTTTTGCCACAAAGACTTGAATTATAGGCACCACTCCTGCGGCGTTTGCGTACATGGGTGTTGCCAGAATCACGGCAAGCGGCACCGCAAGCGGATTGTCTCTTGAAATGTGCGCTTCAAAAAAACCGTCGGGCACATAGCCGTGAAGAGCCGCGCCTATGCCTATGCCGATTAAAATATATATGAAGACCCCGCGCACTATGCCGAAAGAATCTTTTAAAATCTGCGGCAGGCGTTTTAAAAAGGGCGCGTTTTCTCCTTCCCAGTTTTCGGCCTCTCTCGTAGCGCTTTTTTGCAAGTCGTAAACCCAAGGGTCTAAAAACTTTTCAAGCTTCATTTTGCCGAGTATAAAGCCGCCCATCATCCCCAAAATTATGCCGCTTGAAACGTAAATGAGCGTCGCCTTAAGCCCGAACATTCCGAGGAACATTGCCACGGCCACTTCATTCACCAATGGTGAAGTTATGAGGAATGCGAACGTTATGCCAAGGGGGATGCCGCCCTTTACAAACCCTATAAAAAGTGGGATTGAAGAGCATGAGCAAAAAGGGGTAATAGCACCGAAGGCAGCCGCAAAAAAGTATTCCAGCCCGTAAAATTTGCGTTTCGTCAAAAAGGCGCGCAATCGCTCAACGGGGAAGTAGGCGTTTACGACACCCATAAGCGCGCTTATCAAAAAAAGCAGCAGCGTTATTTTAAGCGTGTCGTATATAAAAAAATTGAGCGCAGAGCCGAGTTTTGAAGCCTGCTCCAGACCGAATATTCCGTATACGAGCCAATCCGCAAAGTCTTGTATCATTTAGCACCTCAGTTTCTTTTTTGCGTCTTTAGCGCTTTGTTTTGCGAAGCTTTCCGCGCAGCTCAAAAAGTTTTTTGCGCATCCCATGCAAAGCGAGTAGTAAACTTCTTTGCCGACTTTGCGGCAGTCTACGATGTTTGAATTTTTAAGGATGCTCAAGTGCTTTGACACGGTTGAAAAATCAAGCCCCAAGCCGTCCACAAATTCGCAAACGCAAGTTTCGCCGTCAAAAAGCTTTTCAATCATCCATAGGCGGGCGGGGTGGGCAAACGCCTTCATTATGGCGGCTTTAGCCTCTATGAGGGGTTTGTTTTTGAGGTATGAAGAATCTTTTTTCATTTGTATATTTGGCAAAATCGCCAAATATTAAAAAAAGTCAAGCGCTTTTTTTTGCGCGCGCAAACTTGCGCCTTAAAAACCGCAGCGCGTTTGTCGGGATGAGGCCGCGGCGCACTAATGCGCCAAGTGCAAATAAAGCCCGCCGCGCAAAGTTTGCGGCGCTACTTTACGTAAGTCGTTTTTGAAGACGCCTGCAAGGTGCGCACGGTCGGCAAAAAATACGCAATCATACCCATTAGCGGCGCAAACGCGCAAAGGCCGTAGACATATTCAATTCCCCACATATCGGCAAGCTTGCCCAGCACCGCCGAAGATATGCCCGCTATCCCGAAGGCCAGTCCGAAAAATAACCCCGAAACAAGCCCCAGCTTAAAGGGCAAAAGTTCTTGCGCATATACCAAAATAGCGGGGAAGGCGGAGGATATTATGAAGGCTATCGCAATGCTTAAGGTGCAAGTCCAAACAAGGCTTGCGTGCGGCAGCATTAGCGCAAAGGGCGCCGCGCCCAATATTGAAAACCATATAACATATCTGCGCCCGAAACGGTCGCCCAAAGGCCCGCCCGCAAGCGTGCCCATGGCAGATGCAAACAGGAACACAAACAGAAATATTTGCGACTCCTGAATGCTAACGCCGAACTTGTGTATGAGGTAGAAAGTGTAGTAGCTGCTGATGCTTGAAATGTAGACGTATTTCGTGAATATCAGTATGAGCAGTATCGCCATAGTGAATATGATTTTGCGTCGCGGCAGTAAAGAGTGCTTTACGGGTTGCGGCTTATCAGCCTTTTTTGCCGCGGCGAGTTTTTTTGAATACCAGCGGCATACGGGCACCAGCGCGACTAGCGCGACAAATGCGAGCAAAGAGAAATAAGCAATGTTGCCCTGCCCGTAGGGCGATATTACTATTGCCGCAAGCAGCGGGCCGAAAGAAAAGCCCGTGCTGCCGCCCACCTGAAATACCGATTGCGCCATACCGCGCCTGCCGCCCGAGGCCATTGAGGTAAGCCGCGAAGCCTCTGGGTGGAATACCGAAGAGCCTATGCCGGACAAAAACACCGCGATGAGCGCCGTTTCAAAAGTGTGCGCCGCCGCAAGCACTATAAGCCCGCCCATTGTGAAGACCATGCCGAGCGGCAAGAACCACGGGTTTGGGCGCTTGTCCAAATAAAATCCGAAGAGCGGTTGAAATACCGACGCCGAAATCTGGTAGGATAGGGCAATCAAACCTATCTGCGAAAAGCTTAAAGCCAGCGTGTCTTTTATAAGCGGATACACGGCAGATATTACCGACTGCATGGTATCGTTAAGCATGTGCGAAACGCTTAAGGCTATGAGTATCCCGAAGGCCGTTGCGGTTGCGGGTGCGCTTGATTCTTGCTTTTGCATTGTAAAAAAATAAGCGGGCATTAAAGCCCTTTTAAACGCGCGCGTCAAAATAAATAAGGGGCTGACGCACCCCGCAGACACGCTTTAAATTGCGTTTATAAAATGCGCGGCCTAGTCGGCAACCCTGTCTACGGTTACGGCTATGTAAAACTTGGGCGCGTTTTTGTCGGCATTTTCGCCCCATTTGCGCATTGAAGTTTGGCCGAGTTTGAAGGCTTCAAAGCCCGTAGTCTTATACGCCACAAAATCTTTATACGCAAGGGTCTTGCCCAGCTTGTTGCCGTTGTTTGCGCTTGCCCGAGGCATTGCGCCAGCAGGCGCGGTTTTGCCTTTTGCGATGGCGTCCGCCGCGGCGCTTTCGTCATTTGTGCGCACAAAATCGGGCAGGGCAAAGGCGTAGTCTATGTTTAAGAGAACGGCGTCTCGGGCATTCGCGTCCGTCTTTAAACTGAGGGCGATTTGGCTGCCTATGCCCATCATAGCCGCGGGCTTTGGGGCTGTAAGGCGGCTGAATACCATTGTGTTTACGGATTCTTTTGAAATGCCGCATGCATTGTCTTGAGACAAAACAATCACGCCTTCCCAGTCTTTAACTTCTGTGGTGTCGGGCTTCATATAAAACACATTGTAGTCGGCAATGGCGTCGTCTTTATAAATTGCAAGCAGCACTCTGTATTCTGACGGCTGCCCGGGGGCGGGCGGGGTGTTGTCAAACGTGGTTTCGGTCACATAGCTTACGGTGTCGCTAGAGCAAGCGGCGGCAAAAAGGCAGATGACAGTCAGGCAAAGCGCCCCCAAAAAATTAAAGTTCTTCATGATTTTATAAATGTTCAGGTTTTATAATGCAAAGGGCTGCGCAGCTTACAATCAAATAGCGCCGCTTGCGCCTGCGCAAATTCAGGCTACGGGTTTTTTGAAGCACATTTTGACGAGATTTTTAAAGCAGCCAAAGCTTCCGTATTCTTTGCATAGGCGGCGCAGCCTGCCCGCATAAAACGATACCGATAGCACCTGCCTGCAAAACGGATAGTGGCGCGGAAATTGGCCTTTTGCGGCGCTTCTTAAGTCGCTGTTTAAGCCGACTTCGCCGTTATGCGTAGACGGGGGGCGCATTGCGCTTACCTTCACGCCTATCTTATAAAGATACTGCTGCTGAATATCGACGGGCACACCGAAGGGCAGCAGGTTTTCAAGCATTGCTTTTGCCGCCGCGCGCGTAAGCGCCATAGACCTTGTGCCGCCAGGCGTGTTTATATATGTTGCCAGCCCGAATCCATCCGAGATTTTCTTTTCGGAAAATATTTTCTTCGGCTTTGAGTTTTCTTCGAGCCTTACAAGCCCCCAATTCGGATAGGCGTCTTCCAAAGCTCCGATTGCGGGCTTGAGGGTGTCTTTGATATAGACATCGTCTTCAAGAATCACGCCGAAGTCCAAATTTTGCTCAACAATGGCGCGCCAAACGCGTACGTGCGCAAGATAGCAACCAATCTGCCCTCTGTGCAGCGGGCGCACGTATTCTTTGCGGTTTTTTTTTGGCGAGTATGCTTTTGCAATCTCGTCTTCTGTAAGATTAAGTCCGTCGACGCCCGCAATGCGCTCAAAATCCAAGCCCAGTTTGTCAAGCTGCGCTTTGACGAACTCAAGCTTGTCGGGGCGCTTGTCGAGATTTATGACGAATATTTTAAACTTTGCCATATAAGATGAGCCGATTTCAGTCCAAATTGCCCGTGGGGATTTTTATCCAGGCGGCGGGTATTACGTCCGAATAGTCGGCCTTTTCATAATCCGTAAACCAGCGCTTTGGCGCAATCACGATTTTTTGGAGGTTGGGGTTAAGCCAGGCCGGCCACCAGCTGAATGAGCTGTTTGAAATTATGTTGTGCTTACAACTCATCATCAGAAAGAAATCTTCAAAGTGGTTTGAAGAGTCTATAAGCACCGTATTGTCGTCCAATGCGAAGTTTTGCCTGACATATTCATGGTCGTCAGAGCAGATGAAAAACTTCGGGTTTTTGATTTTTGCGCGCGCAAGCTGCATTGCGTCTTCAAAGTATTGTCTGCCGCATACGTAAAGGCGACGCCTGTATTTCGGATTTTTAACATAGTCGCCGCGGCGTATGTGCAAAGAGACCGATTCCGCGGAGGCTATATCCGCGTATAGTCTATGCTTTTTAAGCGCATCCTCGTTTTTCAGACGGAAGTCCGCGCGTATTTGGGGGGCAAAGTCGTCAAAATAGCGCTCCGTCTGCCAATAGCCGTCAAAATAGGCGCTGCCGCTTGTGCGCGCAAGCTCGGCATTGTAGGAGAACTTGGGTTCAAGCACGTGGCTTTGCGCGTATTTAAATGGGATTTTAAGAGCCTTCCAAAGCTTTTTGCGCAGCGCAAAATGCGGAGTTTGCACGCTTTTGATTTTGTCCGAACTTGCAAATTCGGCCTTAAGGCAAAACGCGTCGAGGGCGTATTTTGAATGCTTTTTCGGGTTTAAAGCCGATGCGTCCAAATAAAGCCGGGCACCGCTTCTTAAAGAAAGCGCCCTGCCAAATGCGTATTGAAACATTTGGTTGCACATCCCGCCTTGCAGTCTGACTATTATAAAGTTGTTTATAGTCCGCTAAAGTTAGATTTTTTTGCCCATGCGTCAAGAAAAAGAGCCCGCCCGCAAGCGCTCAAAATTTTGAAACCGCGCAGATTTTGTGCGGCGGCAGTAAAAATTTGTTGATTAAATCGATGCAAAAAACGAGAGTATGGCCATGAACAAGACAGCATTGATTACGGGCATAACTGGGCAGGACGGTTCTTACCTTGCGGAAATTCTGCTTGAAAAGGGATATACCGTGCACGGCATAATACGCCGCTCAAGTTCTTTCAACACCCAGAGGATAGACCATCTTTACGATGACGAGAGCCTCAAGGGCAGGTTCTTCCTGCACCACGGCGATTTGACGGATTCTTCAAACATCAACAGGCTTCTTGAAAAAACCGCGCCAGACGAGATATATAATCTCGGCGCGCAAAGCCATGTGAAAGTTTCTTTCGACGTGCCCGAATACACCGCCGATGTCGACGCCATAGCAACCCTCAGGTTTCTTGACGCCATAAAAGAGACGGGTCTAAACAAGCACGCGCGCTTTTATCAGGCGTCAACGTCAGAGCTTTACGGCAAAGTGCAAGAAATCCCCCAGCGCGAGACCACGCCGTTTTATCCGCGCAGCCCCTACGCAATAGCAAAGCTATATGCCTATTGGGTCGTTATAAATTATAGGGAGGCCTACGGTATGTTTGCCTCAAACGGCATACTTTTCAATCATGAGTCCGAACGCAGGGGCGAAACTTTTGTCACCCGCAAAATAACTAGGGCTGCGGGCAGGATAAAGCTTGGGCTGCAAAAAAAACTTATACTCGGCAATATGGATTCAAAGCGCGACTGGGGTTATGCGCCCGAATATGCGGAGGGTATGTGGCGCATCCTTCAGGCCGAAAAACCCGGAGAATACGTGCTTGCCACCAACGAAACGCACACCGTTCGCGAGTTTACGGAGCTTGCGTTTGCGCGCCTTGATATGCAAATAGAGTGGTGCGGCAAGGCCGAGAACGAGAAGGGCATTTGCAAAAAGACGGGGGATGTCTTGGTTGAAATTTCCCCGCAATATTACAGACCCACAGAGGTGGAATTTTTGCTCGGGGACCCGTCAAAAGCCAAGAAGGAGCTTGGGTGGGAACCCAAGACAACCTTCAAGCGCCTCGCAGAACTCATGACCGATGCCGACTTTGAACTTGCCAAGAAGGAGCAGCGTCAGAATGCAAAAAGCTGACAAAATTTATATAGCGGGGCACGGCGGCATGGTCGGTTCCGCGCTTGTCAGGGCGCTTAAGGGGCGAGGGTTTAAGAATCTGCTTTTGCGTTCGCATAAAGAGCTTGATTTGACAAACCAAGCCGCGACCGAAGCTTTTTTTGAGTCTTCAAAGCCCGATGTGGCCGTGATTGCGGCCGCAAAGGTAGGCGGCATATACGCAAACAGCGCCTATCCTGCGGAGTTTATAGAAATAAATTTGGCTATCGCGCTTAACACAATAAGAGCCGCGCACAAGGCAGGGGTGCGCCGCCTTCTTTATCTTGGCAGCACCTGCATATATCCGCGCATGGCGCCGCAGCCCATACCGGAAACCGCGCTGCTTACCGGAGAGCTTGAAAAGACGAACGAAGCCTACGCCATAGCAAAAATCGCGGGGCTTAAGCTTTGCGAATTTTTCAGGCGCCAATACGGCGTATGCTACCACAGCGCCATGCCAACAAACCTTTACGGCCCGGGCGACAATTATCATGAGCAAAATTCGCACGTGTTGCCCGCACTCATCAGGCGCTTTCATGAAGCCGCGCAAAATAACGCGGCGGAAGTCGTGCTTTGGGGCAGCGGCACGCCGCTTAGGGAATTCTTGCATGTTGACGATTTGGCAGGCGCGGTCTTGCATCTTTTAAATATGGATAATCCCCCCGATCTCGTAAATTTGGGCAGCGGCGAAGAAATTTCGATACGCGGCCTTGCCGAACTTGTCGCGCATACGGCGGGTTTTAAGGGCAAAATCGCGCAAGACCTTTCAAAGCTGGACGGCACGCCGCGCAAATTGTGCGATACTTCTCTTTTGCGCTCTTTCGGCTGGACACCGCAATATTCCATAAAAGAGGGCGTGCGCCACGCCTACAAATGCTATCTTGCAGAGCTTGATTCCAAAACCGCGAGAAGCCTTTGATTATTTTCTTTTGCGCGCGCAAGTTTATCCAAATCTTGCGGCATATTTATTATCGTATGTGTTGCGGTATTTTCGAGACGGGGGGATTTGGTGGGATTTTTGCCCTCCCCCTAAACCGATGAAAAGGCGATATATCAAAGTTATTAAATATTACTAAATAATATTTATAATTAAATACGAAGATTGCTCAGGTGTGCCATAAAGAGCCCGCGCATATGCGTTTTGCTGATTTCGCAAAGATTTTTTGCCTAAATTAAGAAAACGGCGTCGCTCGAATTTTTAAAAAATTTCATATTTGGGCTGCGGATATGAAATTATGTATTTAATTTTAATTATTTTATCATTTTGCAATATACTAATGTTCAAAGGTTTGAAAAAACGATAATTCGTATCGTTTAATTAGTAAAATGCGTTTATCTTTGCTTACAAAAAACTTACAAAACTCTAACGTTGACTTATGCTTTTATTTCTATAATTTATGAATCAATCTTTGAAAATTATTAAACGAGGGCAGTAACCATGAAAACTATAACGCAAACTCTTATCCATAAGATGCGTCAAAGCTTATTTTTGCTTTTGATGATGTGCGCGCCGACTTTTGCGGGCACAATTGCATACGTAACACCAGACGGCACGGGCGACGGCTCGAGTTGGCAAAACGCAACAAACAGTATTCAAGGCGCCATAAGTTTGTGCGGCAACGGCGGCGAAGTCTGGATAAAGGCCGGCACCTATGCAGTCACGCAGGAAATAAGCATACCCGTTAAGGTAAAATTGCGCGGCGGCTTTGCCGGAACCGAAACCTCAATTGACCAACGCACGGCCTATAAAGCCACCGTAAAAACTCTGACAATCGAAGCGCCGACCTTGAGTCAGGAAGAGAATCTTACAATTCTCACAGGGCAAGATTTAAACCGCATATTCAATTTAAAAGATGCTATTGGGCTTAATGAATGGGGATATGAAGATTTCTATTCTGAGGATAATCCTCTGATTGACAGGCTCGTCATACAAAACGGCAGAGCCATAGAGAAAAACGGCGGCGCAATATATCTGGAACACAGCGCCCTGACCATTGAGAATTGCCTCATTTTAAACAATGTTGCCTATTCTGCCTCGGCAGATACCGAAGCGCAGACTTATTATGCTTCCGGCGGCGCAATTTATTCTGACAATTCTTTTTTGCTTATAAGAGATTGCCGCCTGTCGGGGAACGCCGTCATAGATTCTGACGCATCGCAAACAGAATCTACGGGTGTCTTGGGCAGCGGCGGCGTAATAAGTGTAGCCGACGGGAATCTTATAATTGAGCGTTCGGAGATTATCGGCAACAGCGCTCCTTCCGGCGGCGTGTTGTATTTGGGTTCCGCTTGGATGAGCATTACCGACTCATTCTTAGAAAACAACCATGCCTCAAACGGAGACGGCGGGGTAATAAAAAGTTCGGAGACCAGCGTATATCTTTACGGTTCACACTTTGCGGGCAACTATTCAAGCCTAGGCAGCGGCGGCGTAATGTATTTGACATATGCCGGCGCGACAATTTCAGGGTGCGTTTTCAGCGGCAACAGAGCAGCTCTGGACGGCGGGGTAATTTCTTCGGCAAATTGGTGGTGGGGTGCGGTGCCGATTACGGAAATTGTTAATTCAACATTTATCGACAACACGGCCAAAGATGGAGCCGTATCGGGAGCCGATAATCAACTTAGAATTTTCTATTGCACATTTGTCGGAAACACTGCTACAGCCAGCGGTATATTCAACACATTCAATTTGATTCCTCAAGAGGTTGCCAACACTATTTTTAAGGACAATAGTTTTGTAGGTACGTTGTTTTATTGTAAGAAAGAGGAGGCCTCCGGAAGCTATTCCATGGAGAATTGCGTCACTCAGGGCGAAGAGGGCGGCACCAATATCAGCGGCGATCCCAAGCTGGGTATTTTGGGAAAAAACGGCGGCATTATGCCTACGATGGCTGTAGCAGCCGACAGCGTCGCAATAAGGCACGGCATGAGCGCCGCCGAACTGGAAAATCGCTTCGGCGACATAAGCTCTCAAATCGACGTTGACGCAAGGGGGTATGCGCGCCCGGAAGATGCGCTCACTACCATAGGCGCTTATGAGTATAATCCCTTTCCCTATATTGAAGACGAAGTGCCAAGCGGCGATGATCCATATCTGATTTCAGAAACCCTTCCCATAGACGGCAGCGTAAAACTCATCTTACAGTTCTCGTTTGACGATTCTCCAAGCGCATATCAGTGGCAGAGGAGCGTAGACGGCGGAGAAACTTGGGTTAATGAAACGGGCGCAACCAATCAATATTTGGTCATAAGCCCCATAGCCCTTGCCGACAACGGCAAGCTTTACCGCTGCCGTATTACATATGCCGACACCTCTGAAGAGGATTCCATGCCCTATGAGATGGAAACATACCAACCTTTTATAATATCTGAACAGCCTGCCGCCACCTATTCAAATGATTCAATGTGGCTTACGATAGGTATTGAAGGCGCTTATTATTCAAACATGGAATATCAATGGCAGCTCAGTCTTGACGGCGGACAAACGTGGCAGAATTACGGAGAAGCTTCAGTATATAGTAAAGATTGCCCCATAGGCGCAGATGTCTGCAGGGCGGGCGCAAAACTCAGGTGCAGGGTATCCGCGAATAACTACGAAAACGCTGTGCTTTTTACAGATATTTCAACTTACGCGGGTCCCACGCTTTATATTTCAAAAGGGCTCGAACAGGCGGGCACCGGATCGAATTTGTCCATTCATGGCACGGAAGGCGAAACTTTGCGCCTTGAAGTTATAGCGGAAAGTTCCGACGGCCCGCTTACATACAAGTGGGAAAAATTGATCAGGGATTCGAATTATAATGATATTTGGACGGTTTTTGACTGCACGAATTCCTACTATGAATTTGTCCCGACCATGAACGACAGCTTTATGTATTACAGGTGCACGGTTTCTGACGGCGTAAGTTCAAAAACCACGGAGAACTGGCTATACATTACGGAAAATCCGAACAAGCTTTTGACGGGATTTGCGCAAGACGCAAGCGTTTATGAAGGCGGCAATGCAACATTTGCCGTTACTGCGGAAAGCGACAATCCGATTACCTATCTTTGGGAATATTCAAGCGACGGCGGCGAAACTTGGAAGGCAGCGGGTTCTGCCGCCGCAACCTTGACGGTAAAAGGCGTAAAGCTTGCGCAGGGCGGTTATATTTATAGGTGCACGGTTTCCGACGGCGACAATACGGAAAGCTCTCAAGCAACCCTCGCGGTGCTGCAAAAGGCCGTAATAGGCACGCAGCCAAAGCTTGCCGCAGTTTACAGCGGCAATGAGGTTGCATTGAGCCTTGTCGCAAACGGCGACAACTTAAGATATCAATGGCAGGTTTATAATGCAAAGACCAAGGCATGGGTTGATATTGAAGGCGCTACGGGTGCGGGTTATACGATAGATGCGGTCGAATACGCCGCAAACGGCGCACAATATAGGTGCGCAGTAAGCAACAGCGGAGAAAATACCGTCTATTCTTCAACCGTAAAGCTGACTGTGTATGAAAGCGCATCCATAACAACTCAACCTTCGGATGCGGTTGCGGAGACCGGGGACAGCGCAACATTTAAAGTTGTGGCAAGCGGCGCAACGCTAAAGTATCAGTGGCAGGTATCGACAGACGGGGGCGATGAATGGTCTGACGTTTCAAAGGCGACGGCGGCGGCATATGCAGTAAGCAAGCTGACAAAGGCTTCTGACGGATTGATGTACCGCGTAAAGGTGTATAATGGTGGCGCAACGGTATATAGCGAAGGCGCGCTTCTTACTGTAAACCAGAAGACGACGATAAGCGCTGTAAGCGGCAATCAGGTTGCCTTTGCGGGAGCGGACGCGCAGTTTTGGGTAGATGCGCTTGTTGAAGAACCTGCGCAGTATGTGTGGCAGGTAAAAGCAGTCGGCTCAAAGAATTGGGAAACGATAGCAGAAGCCGACGAGGATATACTTGTATTAGAAGATGCGGTCAAAGGTTTGAGCGGTTCAAAGTATCGGGTCTTGGTAAGCTCCGGCAGGACAGAGGGCGGCAAAGTACTTACATCTGCGGAGATGACGCTTACCGTCGTAGACACAACCGCAATAACGCTAGGTACGCGGCCACAGGCATTTGAAGGTGGCAAAGGCACCTTTAAAGTGACAGAAAAAGGTTACGGCGCGCTAAAGTATCAGTGGCAGGTATCAACAGACGAAGGCGGAACATGGTCTGACATTGCAAAAGCGACGGCGGCTTCATACACGACGCCCGCATTGAGCGGTTCAGACTTTGCAAAGCTTTATCGCTGCGCGGTCACAAACGCGGCGGGCACGGTTTACGGGGAGTCTCAAAGCGTGTTAAAGCTTTCATCGGCGTCAATAGCGGAAGGTGCAGACCCGCAAGACGTAACTTGCGCCAATACTGAAACTGCGGTATTTACGGTTGGTGTAACGCCCGAAAGCGGCAGTGCGATAACCTACAAGTGGGAAGTGTCGACAGACGGGGGCAGCACTTGGAAAGCCGCAGGCTCTGCGGCCGCCTCCTTGCAGATTAAGAATCCGAACGTTGCATTAAGCGGCAATAAATACCGCTGCTTGGTGTCAAACGGCGGCAACTTAAAGACGCCCGTCGCAAGCAAAGCCGCCACGCTAACGGTGCGCGCCGCAGCCGTAATCACAACTCAGCCAAAAACAATAACGGCGTTTGAAGGGCAGGACATAAGCTTCTCTGTTGTGGCAAACGGCTACAATGTCCATTATGCCTGGGAATATTCATCTGACGGCAAAACATGGACCGCCATTCCGGGCAGCGATTCCTCCGCTTTGGATTACGTCGTTGTGGATGAATACTTAAAAGGCCAAAAGTGGATGGTGCGCTGCAAAGCTTGGAGCGAAGGTTTTGAAGGCAAAGCCGTCACGTCTTCAAGTGCCGCAATCACGGTCAACCAAAACCCGCGCATAACAAAAGACCCCGTAGACATAGTTGCGGAAAGCGGCGATGCTGCGAGCTTTGCCGTAACAGCGACGGGTTACAGCTTAAAGTATCAGTGGCAGGTATCGACAGACGGGGGCGATGAATGGTCTGACGTTTCAAAGGCGACGGCGGCGGCATATGCAGTAAGCAAGCTGACAAAGGCTTCTGACGGATTGATGTACCGCGTAAAGGTGTATAATGGTGGCGCAACGGTATATAGCGAAGGCGCGCTTCTTACTGTAAACCAGAAGACGACGATAAGCGCTGTAAGCGGCAATCAGGTTGCCTTTGCGGGAGCGGACGCGCAGTTTTGGGTAGATGCGCTTGTTGAAGAACCTGCGCAGTATGTGTGGCAGGTAAAAGCAGTCGGCTCAAAGAATTGGGAAACGATAGCAGAAGCCGACGAGGATATACTTGTATTAGAAGATGCGGTCAAAGGTTTGAGCGGTTCAAAGTATCGGGTCTTGGTAAGCTCCGGCAGGACAGAGGGCGGCAAAGTACTTACATCTGCGGAGATGACGCTTACCGTCGTAGACACAACCGCAATAACGCTAGGTACGCGGCCACAGGCATTTGAAGGTGGCAAAGGCACCTTTAAAGTGACAGAAAAAGGTTACGGCGCGCTAAAGTATCAGTGGCAGGTATCAACAGACGAAGGCGGAACATGGTCTGACATTGCAAAAGCGACGGCGGCTTCATACACGACGCCCGCATTGAGCGGTTCAGACTTTGCAAAGCTTTATCGCTGCGCGGTCACAAACGCGGCGGGCACGGTTTACGGGGAGTCTCAAAGCGTGTTAAAGCTTTCATCGGCGTCAATAGCGGAAGGTGCAGACCCGCAAGACGTAACTTGCGCCAATACTGAAACTGCGGTATTTACGGTTGGTGTAACGCCCGAAAGCGGCAGTGCGATAACCTACAAGTGGGAAGTGTCGACAGACGGGGGCAGCACTTGGAAAGCCGCAGGCTCTGCGGCCGCCTCCTTGCAGATTAAGAATCCGAACGTTGCATTAAGCGGCAATAAATACCGCTGCTTGGTGTCAAACGGCGGCAACTTAAAGACGCCCGTCGCAAGCAAAGCCGCCACGCTAACGGTGCGCGCCGCAGCCGTAATCACAACTCAGCCAAAAACAATAACGGTTTATCAAAATCAAGAGGCGACATTCAGCATAGGGGCTTCGGGTTACAATCTCCATTACCAGTGGGAATACTCAACAGACGGCGGCGCTACTTGGAATGTCGCCGACGAAGACACCGGGTCTTCCATAACCCATATAATGGATGAATATATAGAAGGTGCAAATTGGCGCGTGCGCTGCAAAGTTTGGAGCGAGGGTTTTGAAGACAAAGCCATATATTCAAGCTCCGCAGGAATAACGCTCTATAAGGCGGCGGACTTTGAGAGCATGTCATTCAAGCAAATCGGAGACGCCCAAGACGTGACGGAAATTTTGGGCGGCAGCGAATCTGTAAGCGCTTATTACGAATATCCCATAACGCTTACGGCCGTGGGCACAGGCGACAATCTGAAATACCAGTGGTATTCATCGTCAGACTTTGGCGAAACTTGGGAAACTGTCGGCGGCGCAACCAAGGCGGTCTACACCTTTACCGCTGCCGGTACAGAGCCCGGACAGTCTCAATATAAGTGCAAGGTGTATAACGACGGGGCCGAGGCGTATTCCGGCATTCTCTCTGTAGAATTTGTTGTGCCGCCCGCTCCCGCAAGCCTTTTAAACTACGCAATCAATGTCGAAGACGTAATTATTGAAAGCGGGCTTGATGAAGAAGAATTCTACGATCTGCCCTATGTGGCATTTGTGCCGCTTGATGCTTCAAACTGCAAGGTAATACCCATGAACGATGGTTATTGCGATAGCGCAACATATGCATACAAACGCATCACGCCTTCAAGCGCAACGCTGTCTATAAGCTTTAGGTACGTCTACGGCGAATACGTCTACAACGAAAGCACAGGCGAAGAAACCTACAAGATTAAGAACGCATCTTATACATACTCTGTAAACTTGTTCTTTGACGATGCCTCCGATGCCACTATGCCAATGGGCTCATTCTCGGGCAAAGAAACCAAGCGCAATCTTGAAATATCGGGCTCGGTATATTTAAGTTTGGGAAGCGGTGCGCCTGCAGATTTTGTCGGCAAGACCATAGAGTTTATGCCTAGTATGGCCTTCCCGTCTCCTTATGAAAACGGCGATGACTTGCTTTTGTACATTGTCGCAGATTGCCTAACAAAGACGTCTATGAGCCTTAACGTAAACCCCGATGCGCCTACGTTAGGCACATATTCTTACACAAAGAAAAGCGACGCCATAGGCACAGGCAGCGCCTCATACACATATAAATATGTGGATGAAAACAAAAAGACTATATCAACATCTGTGAGTATGACGGATATTGTTCTATTCTTCTCAACGTCTGAGGACGGGCATTATAGGATGAGCGTGAAAGTGGGCTCAAACACATATATCGTGACGGGAGACTTCATGCTGAGCGATACCCCTAATGACGACTTGTGACGCTTTTAAGCCCACGCCTCAAAACTCATTAATGACACTCCATTTAAAAATACCTTGCAAGCAAGAAGCCGCAGATTTATGCGGCTTCTTTTTGTATGTGCGCAAATCTATCTTCGGGATTGTTTTCAATGTTACATAACAAAAAAATTTGATACTCTTAAGTTTGCGGATTTCGGATAGTTGACATGCCTAAACCCCAACATGAAAACGCTTTCTGGTACATGGTTTTGCCTCCCGCGCGCCATAGCGGCGGTCGGCCTTTACGCGCCAATGTCGCAAGCGGGTCTTTTAAGGGGCTGGGGCTCGGCTATATTGCAAGGGGCGGCATAAAACTCGGCCGCATTAAGGTTACTTGTTTTGGAGAGCAAATTAATAACGTGCAGGTTTCCTGTTTAAAGCGGAATGTTTGTTTGCTTTGGGGTTGCTTCTGTAGCTTGAAAATTTTTTGCGAGGGCGGAGGTATGGCAAAAAATCTTTGACAAATCTTAGACAGGAAACCCATAAAATGTGGCGAATTATAGCGAAAATACGCCTGATTGACAGTACGGGGAAGGGGAACATATCGACACGAAAAAGCTTGCAAGAATTTTACTTGCAAGCTTTTAAAATTGGTACCTGGCCGGGGACTCGAACCCCGAACCAATTGATTAAGAGTCAACTTGCACATGCTTATAAATAGAGAGTTCATAGGTGCCCTTAGACAAATTTCTTTGTAAATTGAGAAAGCTCAATCATACATAAAAATGAATCACATTTGGACCCAAAAGTCAAGAACTGTGATTTTTAAATAGATTTCTTAAACCCAACCAAAACGGGTTTTAAACAGAAAAAATTTCTGCCACATTGTTTCTAAAATAGCGAATGTTTATCTAGTGTTACTAGGTATGGATCTTATAATTGTCCATACCTTAGATTTAAAATCTCCAAATACTTTTTTTTGAGATTCGGCGGCAGAAAGGAGATTGAAATAAATTCCGTCATTTTGATTTTTGCAGTCAGGATTTTTGCAAAAATATTCTCTATGGATTTGGGATTCATGCCAAAATTTGTAAAGACCTCGATGAAATCTGATTTTTTGATTTTGCGCTTTTTGCCGTTCAAGGTAAGGGCAAGTTCTTCTGGGTCTTTGGGTATGGCTATGGCGGAGTTTATAAGGTCATAGCACGGCGTCATTTTGTAAGAGCCATTAGGGGCGTATAATGAGAAATTTTTTAGATGCATATCGGCATTTCCCGTCAGCCATGAAAAAAGAATCACTTCGGCAAAGTTGACTATATTTAAGTTATTTTTTGAAGCGGCAATTTCAAATAGACGGTCAAAATTAGTTGTGACGATTCTTAAATTTCCATCGCGGGTTCTGGCGAGTTTCAGCAGGGCAGTATGTGTTTGTAAAGATTTTGCATCAGTGCGTTTGGGTTCTAATATTTCTTTTAGATGCGTTCTTACGGAGAGTCTATCTCTTGTGCTACGTTGTTCCAATAATTCAATGACCCTATCGTATTCGCCGCGCCTATATGCAAAATCTTCCAAATCACTTTTTGCATCTTTACGTTTTTTGTATATAAGACGTACAAGGTTTTTAAAATCAGGCAACCCGGCGGGATAAGATATTCCCGCACCGCAAAAAATATTACACGCCCTTCTTCATGCGCCTGAACCAGGGCATCTGGTACATCCGGTCCATTGGCTATGTATTGCATTTAAAAATTGGTAATGACGATTTTTAATCAAATTCAAAATTATAACCAAATCTGTGAAATAAAAGCTTAAATTAAGTGTTCAGAATCGCATAGATTGGCTTTGTGGCATTCTTATATGGATTGTCTTGACACGAGATATAACTACATCACGCGACTTATAAAATTCAAAATATTATTCATTCCACAATTTAAAACAATTTGATGCGTCCGATGAAGCATATCTCAAGTTTATTATTTAATACGCTTATAAATGCGAATGTAGTCCACGTCCATAGAGCTACCGTCGAGATCTTTTTCTATTATAGGGCCAGCCCATTCGGCTATAGCATTGCTTATACAAACAAATGCAGGCGAGTTGCAAAATTCATTTCTGGTTCTATAATATTCTTTTCCGTCAAAGTAGAAAATCAATTCATCTTTATTCCATTCCAATGCGTATGTGTGGTATCCCTTCGACAGGTTTACCGATTCGTCATAATCACTTTGTTTATCAATGATTAGCACCCAGTTGTTGTCATTGTCCAGATATTCGACCTTGTAGTCGCGCAATATATTTTCCCAGACTCCAGCATCTTTCCATCCTGCTAAAATGTTAATATATCCAATTTCAGATTTTTCCGGCAATTCAAATTCAATGAATTTTTCGCCATCGATTTGAGATGCCCATTGTGTTCCGGGATTCCCGTCAAATGCCTTGTCGGGGGTGAAAATCTTTGAATCTTTATATACTCCGCTATTACTTGTCGTCTTAGAATATCTTGCCAGATTTTTATCCGGCTTTGTAGTTTCGTCATAATATAAAGGATTATGAAAAGTTTTAGCATTCTGGGCATATATGTATATTTCCCTAAGGTTAATTTGGGATATATGATTACTGCTAAACCTCAATTTTTTGGCAAAGATAGGTTTATCAGCCTTAATTTTAATTAATGGTTCTCCCTTTGAGCCGCCTGGCTTGAAAACCTTCTTAACTCCGGGGTTAATTTTTCCCATTGTCATGGTATTAACGGTATTCTTAAAGTCTCTTGTTTGTGTGCATATTCTGTTGGGATAATAGCCCTCATTTATGTCTATCTCAAATTCAATGCCTTCGCTGAGAAGAGATCCCATGGTGTATATCCAAAATGCATTATTTGCCCCGCTCGTTGGGGTATATTTGTAGCGAGCTTCAAAATACCCATAACAAAATTTTTGTTTTGTCCGTATTAGTGCAGACGTCCAGTCTTGGTTGCTGCCGTTTTTTCTTTCTTTTTTGTTAAGTATCTTTAAAACACCGTTCCCAAAAGCAACATTCTCTCTCCATCTGCTACACAAAAGTTTGGGGTTTTCGCAATTTTGCGAATACCAGATATCATCAAATTTAGGTCCTGCGTAGGTTTCTTCGAGGTAATCGAAATTATCTTCGAATATGAGTTCCCAATTTTCCGGTTGTGGTGGCGCAGAAAAGATTATAGCCGGATACAACAATATGATTGATAATAACTTTTTCATAACGTATTAACTATAGAAATGTCTATTATAAATAAAACGTAAATTATTATATTTATAATAATATTACATTTTTAATAAAGTATTTGACATCAAATAGAAATACTACTTCAATCGGTCATGTCAAGAGTGGTTATTTGATTTAGTGTTAAAACATATCAAGTCCTATTACTCTTGTTTCGGTGGAATTCGATTTCGGGAAACGCTAATTAAGCCCTTCTCAGATGTTTTCTATCTGATTCTACTCTTTGCTGATTATAATTTCAACTTGGATGCATCATGAAAGTAAAAAAAATTCTGATTCCACTGTTATTAGTTTTATTAGTGGGTACATTATTTTCCGCCAAGTCTCCGGATTGGTGGGTTCAAAGGGGTGTGGTGGGTGCCTCTTCGGGACAGTTTACAAGTTCAACCATTGAATCAAACTATGATATAGCCAATCTAGGGCAGCTAAAATTCATTTCTGCAAGAGGTGCGGATGAGCTTAACTTAAAGCTTGCTAACATCGGAGGTGCCGGGAGCGAAATAAGTGATATGGTTAATGCATTTACTGCATATTCCTCCGAAAATCCCGATATTAATTATAATTCCCTAAACATTGGGCAGCTCAAACATGTTTCTTCTGCCTTTTATAGACGCTTGCGCAGTCTTCCCGCCGGTAAAGTCATTTTTTCGGGAGGTATGGTTTTTCAAGGCGGACTTAGTAACAATATATATCGTTATCCTTGGGCGGACGCTCAAGATGAGGCATCTATTGCATCCAATTATGAACTCGCCAATATCGGACAGCTCAAATTTCTCTTCGGATGGGAGATTGTAAATTTTTACGACTCTGATTCAAACGGTTTGGATGATGCGTGGGAATCTTTTTATTATAGCGGAATTAATGTTAATGCCTTTGCCGACAACGATAATGACGGTCTTTCAAATCTCGAAGAGTTTTTCTTGGGGACAAATCCTACAAATGTAGATTCGGACGGTGATGGTGTTACGGACGGACTTGAGTTTGCATTGTCCTCGGATCCGACAAACTCAAATTCTATCCCCCAATTGGCGCAAATAGATTTTTTTGAGGATTTTGAGTCTTATGATGCGGGGTCTTTGCCATCGTTGCCTTACTTAACTTGGAGTGGGGATGTTTTACTATTTGTAGATAATAGCGAACAGGTGTTTTTAGGTAATTCACTAAAGGCCGATTTTGGTGCGAATGAAAAATCTAGTTTAAGTTTTAACTTTATAAACGCTCAAAATACCTCTTCATGGGTTGACTTTGAGGCAAGGGTTGAACAATTTGAGTCCGCGCCCAATCTTACTGCCGGAGACCTAAGAGCCACAAACTTCTATTTTAAAGACAATCGTATATATTACTTGGATGGTAATGTATGGAAAAATACGGAAGTAGTTAATTCAAGCGCCAGCGGTAGGATAACGGTAAAGCGGGCATACGATGAATCCTTGGAATCAAAAGGTAAATGGGACCTTTGGTTTGATAAAGTAAAATATGTAAGTGCAGCGGATTTCTATATTGGCTATAACGCTTTGTTGCCTAAATTTGCCGAACTCAGGTTTTTAGCTAATGAATGTTCTCTATATTTGGATAATGTGAGTGCGCTCAATAATTCTCCGGATGATTACGGGGATTTTGACGACGATGCGGATGGCCTTGCAAACGATTATGAATTGTTATTAGGCACTAATCCGCATAATTTTGATAGCGATTCCGACGGGCTTTCCGATGGCTTAGAAGTACTTTTCGGAATGAACCCCTCTGCTTCCGAAGATAATATAGCCCAGAATCAAAATACCCAGGGCAATGGATTCTTCTGGAGTTGCGGATTCGGATCCGTCGAAGGGTTTCAGGCTGGAAATTTGGGTTTTCAGAAAGGATGGTCTTCGCTCAACTCATTGATAACGCAAGAAGAAAATCTGCTTTTAGAGTCGGATGAAAATTCTTCAGCATATGCGTCTAGGGCTTTCAATACATTCGGGCACAAACAAATCTGGATAGGGTTTGACGCCAGATTTACAAATCCAATCCTGCCGGATTCCATTGCCTATTCTGAAAATACTGCAGCAACTTTTTCATTATCATCAGATAATCTTGGGGGATTGTATTATTATGATTCGATTGGGAAGCATTGGATTTCGCTTTCTTCCGTCACATTTTTGCCTAATTCTTGGAATAGATTTTATGTTTGCTTAGATTATGATCTTAAGAAAGTGACATTGGTTGTTAACGGTGAAGATGTCCCCGTGGCAATCCCATTTGCGGATACCATAGCCAAATCTTTATCAAGGTTTTATGCATCAAGTAGTTTCCGTAATGGTGATGTTCAACCAAATATTGAATTTGATAACATTTTCGTATCCGACACTAGGCCGTCGTATACGCCCATTGAGGGCGTTGTGCTTGATGAGAATGCGAACGGCATACCTGATTGGTATGAATACGGTTCTGGCGGTATTGAGAATTTGATGGCAACTTTTAAGCTCTCCGCAGAAAGTGCCACTTCGCAAACATATACGGATCCTAATGATATCGAACCCTTCAAAGTCAAGCTTACGGATAAGCTTGGTAATCCTATAGCAAATAAGAATATTTCATTCCAAGTGGTGCAAGGCGGTGGGGTTCTTGGTACTGCTTCGGGCTCTACCGACTCTGACGGGCTGATAATTTGCGCATATACACCCGATGATAGCCATGATACAAATTACATAAAGGCCAGTGTCGCATCAGGACTCCATTCAAACGAAGTAGGTTTTAACGTAACAAAGAGTAAGGAATTTGTCCTGCCTTCTGATTATCTTAACACTTATCTTTCTTCTATAAAGGAAACAGATACTCCGTTCTCATCGTCTAAAAACCGATATTTACGTCATTTCTCCGAATATGTGTCTTATTATAAAACTATATCCGTAATGGTAAGTGCTTATGATGGATATGATGGATATACCGGTAGTTATCAATCGGGTGTTTGTTATGCTAATGATACGGGTATCACGCTTTCAGCTTATGAATATAATGCGGATCCTTATGATGGTAGAAGTTGGATGAGTGCAAATACGACAAGTTCTTATGAACCTATTTATCATGAACCTGTGCCATTAAGCACTTATGTTACTCAAAATTTACATTTTTTATATATATCAAGTTTATATGAAACACGCATGCATCATGATTTCTTTTTCGGTGGAGTATATGAAGGGCAATCGGGTTGGTCTGATAATATGGCAAATATTGATATGGGTGGTGGTGGATATAATAATATTTTTTATGTATCTCCACCAGGTGGATACTCATCGTTATATCATGAGGGCTATGGAGCTGCATCTTGTAAGATATTCGGGCCTTGGATATATAATATACCTCTTGATGAATATAATCCCAATATGCAATTAGCGACTGTAGGATCTGCTCCGATCAAAAACCCGACTTCTTTATACCTGCACACTCCTAGTTGGGATCAAGATCAAGCGATTATCAATTTTGATCCCGAATTTGTTTGTATGCAATTTCGCATATATGATCATGAGGTAGAACTCGTATCATCAACAGATACGCCTCTAAATGGCATAAAGTTTACAGAAGCATCAGGTGTCGATAAAGATGGTAGAGAAACGCTTGTGTTGCTTTTTGAAAGACAGACACGGTTTTCTGTAACGGGAAATATTTTGTTGACCCTGACCTTAAACGGCGTTGATAAAGAATTCAGGTATCCCGTAAAATGGGATCCTATAGATCCACCTTTTTCCTCATATTTGTCCGATGCGGCGAGTTCAAAATATCGCAAAATATCGCTTATCGGCAGACCTATTGCGGATGAAAAACCCCAACAAAAAGAAGAAACTGATTACACTCCTCCGGAAACTTATGTTGATGCCATGTCGCTTCAATTGAGGCAAGATAATGTTGACTTATCGGTTCTTACCCCATCGGCAGAATTAAGCTTGTCTGTGCGCAGAAATTACAATCCAAGCGTTTGGTCGCTGACTTCGGATTTGCGTCCGCATGAAACGCCGGAAAACGCTTTTGGGGCAAATTGGTCTTCAAACATAGTCGCTTATGCAAAGTCCCAACAGTATTTTACTACCGGAGAATATGTAAAGCGTTCATCTCCCGATACAATTACTTTAATAGATGAAAACGGTGCACCATATACTTTTGTTATTTATTATGCATTAAATGAAACTTCAAAAAATCCGTATTTGCCGTTATCTGTATTTAATCTTGAAAATGCCCACTTTGTGGCCATGCCAAACGGCATGCATGATACGAATGCATATCTTTCAGAACTCAAGTATGTTCCTGAGGTAACTGGCTCTCCCGCAAAGTTCATACTCACAAAGCAGTACGGTACGGTTCTCACATACGAGGCTGTAAAGAATCTTACGACAGATATTTCAAACGACAGGCTTTTTGGAAGTAAGAGCTTTACAAAAATTTCTTATGCAAGACTTGTAAGCGTTGTAGACAAATATCTTTATAAGTTGTCTTATAATTATCCATCCGCTTACGACGCCGATATTCCCACGCTTATCCCTTCGCAAATACTTTTTCTAAATTCAAATACGCCGATAGGCTCAACTTCGGGCAGTTCATTAAGCCTTAAAATAGAGCAAAAAAACGGCAAAATATCGAGAATCTGGGATGCTCAAGGCAATTTCGTAGAATACGGTTACGATTCTGCCGGCATAACAGTAAACTCAAACCTTACCGATGCCGAAAACGCATATTTGTGGGAGAATAATCTTACTATTAAAAGCGGAGCACTGCTGACATTAGTGAAACGTGGAGATATTGATGTATTCAGATATAATTATGGGAACAGCATAACGACTGAAAGTCATATTCACTCTACATCAACAGATAATGATTATTATCATTTCCATCTGAATCTAAAAGAGATTACTGACGGCAATGGTAATAAATATAAGTTTGAGTATTATGATCTTCCTGAGGAATGGGTAAAGCGCGGTTTGAAAAGTCGGACAGACGATGCTGTTTTTGTTCCCAGTGGGGCGCCCGCCTCGCTCAAAAAAATAACCTTACCCATGCTTGATGCCGAGGGGAATGCTTTATATTCATTCTTTGAGCCCGATACAGACATACTCCTCACATACAACGGGGATTGGGAGCCTGTAATGGATTCTAGCAATGGACGCATTAACAAGCGCAAAACCTTTGTTACAGATGCCAAGGGAAATAAGATAGTTTATACTTGGTATGATGAAGGCGATTCCGAAGAGTTCCCTATTCTCATTACCGAAATGGTTGATTTTTGCGAACCTTACGGTGTTTCAAGTGAGGATAACTTCAGTTTCCCTGTTATGGGATATTTTAAGAAGATGAGGATTCAGTATCTTTCCGAAGAAGGGGTTCCGACATTGCATGAATCTTATGAGTTTGAACCTCAATTCGGTATGTCGCTTGTAAAATCGACTGATATAAACGGTAATGTTACGACTTTTGAATATGACAGTTCGGCGACGATTTCTACCTCTCCTGATGATGATGTTGCGCCGTATGCAAACGGTTATCCAATGCCTATTGCCGAAGTTGACGCCAACGGCAACAGGAAAGAATACAGCTACGTCATACTCAATTCTACAGTCAATCCGGGTGTTTCATTCAGATTGATGAATGGCTCATTGCTTAAGACTCCCGCGGGTGTTATAGTAAATAAAACACAGTACATCCTTGATGAATTTGGCTCGGTTTCAGAAGAGCGGGTTTTTGGAGGATCGAATATGACGAATATCCTCAAACGGACTCAGAATCAATATACAAATTCTGACTACAAGTCATTCCTCACAAAAAGTACCGTGATTGATGGTAACAGTAGTTCAAATTATGAAAAATCTTACACTGCCGACACATACGGCAGATTGGCTTCTGAAACAGTTTCGCCGGATTATTTGAGAATTACAACCAGTTATGAGTATAATAAGAACGGTCGCAAAATAAAGATTGTAGATCCCAACGGCAATGTTTCATCTATTGAGAGGGATTCTTTTGATAGGCCTGTAAAGCTCTATAATCCTGACGGCACCCTGAAAATTTTTGCCTATGACGGCAACAGCAATAAAATATCGGAGACTGATGAGCGCGGCACACTTACGGGATTTACCTACGACACGCTCAACAGGCTTACCGCAACAACTCTCTTTATGCAAGAGGGTGACGGTAACGACATTGTTAAGGAGCAGGGTTTTGACGCAATAGGCAATATGACGGAAAGTGTCGACGCCAACGGCAATTCCACAAAATTTACTTATGATATTTTGGGCAGGCCCATTGCTATTGAATATCCCGACGGCGGTGTTGAGCAGAGGGCTTATGACGGCAACAGCGGTTCGAGCCTATTCTCTTCACAAGGGTTTAAGCCTACGAAAATTACAGATCAGCTTGGTTATGTTACTGAGTTTACTTATGACTCCATATATAGATTGATTTCGCAAAAGGCATTTTACGAAACGCCCGGCGGCACGGGCAATTTTGCGGAGACTTCTTATGTGTATGACGCTGCGGGCAATAAGATTGCTGAGACTGATCCGCTTGGCAATACCACTGATTATGTGTATGACGCTCTTAACAGGCAGATAAAAATAACATATCCGCTCGTTGCCGGTGAATCGCAGCGCGCCTACAACACTTTTGAATATTCTCCAAACGGTCTGCTCCTTTTGAAGGTTGATGAGTTAGGTAACAATTTCATCAAAGAATATGATAATGCAGGTCGTCTCAAACTTGATGTTATGCCTTGGGTTTACGATGAAAAGAGGGGCTATGACGCTGCGCCTTATGTAGTTTATGAGTATGACGCCAACGGTAATGTTATCGTCACAAAAGATGCTTATGCGCGTGAAACCTTGTCTGTGTATGACGTAAGAAACCGTCCCATTTACAAGATCATGCCGCCCGTAGATATTTTGGAAGGGCGAGAATTCTTAACTTACAGTTCGGTTTACGCTACCGAGTATGACGCCGTGGGAAACAAGGTTAAAGAGACTGATCCGTCCGGCAATGAAACTTACTACTATTACGATAGGGCGCAAAGGCTCACGCAGACCACCACGCCCCCCGTATTGGTTGATAATGAATCTGCGCCGCGTCCGCTTATAAGTTATTTGCGTTATGATTTTAACGGTAATCCCGTTTTGACTATAGATGCGCGCGGTAAGAGTGTTCGCACAGTCTACGACGTCATGAACAGGCCGATTTCGCAGATAAAAGACTATACATCCAATCCGCTTGACGGTGAAAATATTGCAGAACTTAAAACATATGACAATATCGGCAATGTAACTTCTGTCGCCGACGGCAAGGGTAACGTAACCCAATATGCCTATGACGGGTTGAAGCGTAAAATTATGTCAAAATACGCTGTCGGACAAAGCGTAGAAAGAACTGAACATTTCGGGTATAATGCAATGTACTTGATATCAAAGGTGGATTCAAAAGGTGTTACCTTAACATCTGCCTATGATGCCAAGGGGCGTATTACGACCCAGAACAATTCAACATTTACTTATCAATATGCTTATGATGCCTGCAATAGGATACTCAATGTCCGCAAAGATAATGTAATTGAGGTTGAATATGTGTATGACTCCAATGGCCGCATAGTTTCCGAAACCAGCAACGGTCTGACGCATTACAATTATTATGACGTGTTGGGCAACGCATTGCGTTCTGAATACCAATATAATCTTGATGAGGCTCCGTTTGTAGTAAATAGGGAATACAATACCCATAATAAACTGACCAAACTTACTTATTCTGAAGATGTCTTCCGATATTATTACGACGCCGAAGACAATACGGTACTTGTGACGTATCCCAACGGCATACTTTCCGCAAAGTCCTATGACGCGACAAACAGGCTTGTTGAAATTTCAGAGTATTCTAAGAACGGCGCTCTTGCATACGCCTATGACTATGCTTATGACGCAAGCGGCAATTTGGCTCGTCAAGAACGCGCAAGCAACATAAGCGCTGTTACGGATGAGCTTGTAATGAGCACTTATGACGGTTTAAACAGGCTTAAAACAAACGCTCAGACGGGTGTAGAAAACGGCGCCGTAATAACGTATGCGTACGACGGCGCAAGCAACCTTTTAAGCAAGAAAAACGGCGATAGCTATGTATTGGGCGCCTCATATAACGCACTCAATGCGCCGGTTAATGCAGAAATCGGTTCGGTAAGCGGCGCTTATGTATATGACGGCAATGGCAACAGGGTTGCAGACTTTTATACAAATACGGTCTCCATGCCTATTGCGCACATCGGGCAGGGGGTTAACTCTTCTCAAAGCACTAATGAGGGTAACGCCTATACTTATGACACAATAAACAGGCTTGTCGCCACAAGCGCGGGGCTTGATTATGCTTATGACTACCGCACGCGTATGCTTACAGAAAATCGCTTTGAAGCGGGCGGCGCAAATCCGAACTCTCTTTATACGCGGCACTTTACATATTTCGGGGGTACCAGTGTTGCCGAGGCTGAAGTTTACGATGATGAAGGCCTTGTGCGGAAGGTCAAAACGCGCATAAATGTGCGCGGCCCCGATCTTGGCGGCGGCGTTGGCGGCTTGCTTTGCATACTCACGCGTGACGACAGTGCGGAGGGCAACGCCTTTGTCTTAAAATATAACCACTATAATTTGAGGGGCGACGTAGTTGTATCGTCAAAAGCAAACGGGACATTTTATGATTACAGCGGGTATACGGAGTTTGGCGGCATAATAAACCCGTCGGCGGGGTTGCTGCACAGCGGCGATTATAAATCAAACACCAAATACCGCATGCCCGGCACGCGCCCCGTAGTAAATGAGGGCAAGCGTTGGCGAGACCCTGTTTTAGGGTTATTCCTCACGCCCGACCCGCTTGAATACGTCGACGGCCCCAATATATACATCTACTGCGGCCAAAATCCCTGGGGGAATTACGACCCGTTGGGGCTGGCAAAATCTTGGGGGCAAGCTATAACAGATTCCATGATAGCAAAGGCGCGCAATGAATCAAATGTAACAGATCCACTACTTGAAGTAGCACAAGGAATTGCGGCAAGAACGGCACCATTGACAAGGGCAATAAATTCAATTGAAAATGTTACAAATTCACCTCAATTCCAAGGATCACTTCAAATGATTGGTGGCATGGCTGAAGCCATAGGAGGTGGTTCACTCATGCCTGAGGCTCCGTATTTAGGTGCTCCGATTGCTGCTCACGGTCTCGATAATACAGTGGCCGGTGTGCGCACATTATATTCAGGAGTGCAAACTGATACATATACATCAAGATTACTCTTGCAAGAAGGACTTGGGATGAGTAAAAGTTCAGCCAATATTACAGACGCAGCAATTGGTATTGCAGGCGGCTTAGCGACAGCTGC